>Ga0315912_10000025_pt1 | contig 446826 bp, 384 predicted proteins | sample VfabasoilMG_FD_204469 | JGI IMG/M metagenome (GOLD analysis project Ga0315912, IMG submission 204469) | Garden soil microbial communities collected in Santa Monica, California, United States - V. faba soil | ecosystem: Environmental > Terrestrial > Soil > Garden | place: USA: California...
TAGACCGCCGCTACAGTAGGAACAGTTGCTATGGAGCAGTGCACGGGGTCAGCGCCAAGGGCAGTGAGTTCAGCAAAAAGCGCACGGGTGATCGTGCGCTTGGATGGGGCGGGATAAAAAGGGCGGTTACTTGGCGGTGACCGTGACCGCCACGGTGCTCTCGCCGGCGCTGCTGCGGAAGAACAGCGAGCCGGTGCCGGGCTGGCCGCCCTGGATCGGCACGGTGACATCGGTGCGACCGGGCTGCACCATGACCTCGGGCATTACGACGCTGTTGGGAATGTCGGTGGTGACGTCGATCAGCATGCCCCCGGCGGGCGCCGGCTGGGGGATCGTGAAGGTCAGCGCCTGCTGCTCGCCCGAACGGAGCAGGACGGAGGCGGGGGTGACCTGGAAGCTGATGGCGTCGACCCGGAAGGTGCCGACATCAAGGCCGGCCGCGGAGCCGCGGACGGTGAGCTTGTAGCTGCGGCCGGGCGCGACGGCCGGGACGAAGAAGCTGAGCGAGCTGGGCGACTCGAAGACCGTGCGGGCGGGGATGGTGTCGAAGTAGACAATGTCGAAGGTGCTGAACCCGGCCCCCAGGATGCTGACGCGCGAGCCGACCGGCGCGCGCGTCGCCTCGGAGCGGATGACGTAGCGGGCCGCGACGTTCAGGTTCTGCAGCTCGGAGTAAACCTCGGACGTGGCGGTGCTGCCCATGGTGTTGTAGTCGCAGATGAAATAGTACGAGGCGGTGGAGCGGCCGGCGGGCAGCTGATAGTCGAATTCCCAGATGTCGGCACCGACCGAGGTGCGGCTCATCACGTGGGCCTGGCCGTCGATGATGATGCGGGGCTTGATGCTGGCGGTCTCAACCCGGTTGCTCGTGGGCCGGAAACTGGCCGTGATGGTGTAGATCTGCGACGGATTCTGCGGGACGGTTTCGGGCGTCAGGTTGGTGATCGTGAAATTGCAGCCGGTCAGCACCAACAGCATGAGCGCTGCGGCGATAGCGGGGAAAATTCTGCTCGCGTGAGTGGAGGGAGTCTTGTGCATTGGAATGAAGTTGATCGCCGGGGCCGCGCAGGCTGTTGGCAGATCGTAAATTGAAGGATTTCATAATGGTCGAACTCCCCTCAGGGCAAGAAAAAGCGCAGACGGCGCAACCGCCGTTGCTCGGCGTCTACGTCCATGTGCCCTTTTGTGCGACGACCTGCGATTTCTGCGCCTTCTACCAGACCGTGCCGAAAGGCGATGCCGTGCAGCGCTATCTGGAGGGAATCGAGGCCGAGGCAGGCTTGGTGAACTGGGCCCATTCGACAGGCTCAGGGCAAGCTGGGCGCTCCGTCGCGACCGCCTTCTGGGGCGGTGGCACCCCCGGGCTGCTCAAGGCGGCGGAGATCGAGCGGCTGGGCCGCACGATGCTGCTTTATTGCGGTGGCCGGCCGGCCGAGTGGACGGTGGAACTGGCCCCGGCGACCGTGACGCCCGACCGGCTGGCCGCGTTGCAGGAACTGGGTGTCACCCGCATCTCGATGGGTGTGCAGAGCTTTGACGACGGCCTGCTCGATGCGCTGGGCCGGCAGCACACCCCGGTGCAGGTCTACCGGGCCTACGACCTGGTCCGCGCGCAGGGCTTTGCCAGCGTGAACCTCGACCTGATGTTCGCCCTGCCGGGTCAGACCGAGGGGCAGTGGCGGGCGGACCTCGACGAGGCGCTGCGGCTCGCGCCTGATCATCTCTCGACCTATTGCCTGACCTTCGAGGAGGACACGGCGCTGTGGATCAAGCTCTCCCAGGGCAAGGTGAAGCTCGATGCGGACAAGGAGGCGCTCTTCTACCAACACACGTGGGACTACCTCGCGACAAAAGGCTACGCGCAGTACGAGGTCTCGAACTTCGCGCGCCCGGGCCACGCCTGCCGGCACAATCTCAACACCTGGAACATGCACGAGTGGGTCGGCCTCGGGCCGTCGTCCGCCACCCAGCATGACGGCTTCCGCTGCGCCAATCCGCCCGATCTCGGCCTCTGGCTCGCCGACGTCGCCGCTGCCCGGCGCGCCACGACGGATCGCGTCGCCCTGACCAACGACCTGCTGGCGACCGACGCGGTGGTCTTCGGCCTGCGCATGAACGGCGGGGTGTCGCTCCCGCAGCTGCGCCGCCGTTTCCCCACGCCCCAGTGGGCCGGCTTGGAGGAACTGCTGCCCAAGCTGCTTTTCGGCGGCCTGCTCACCGCCACGGTGGAGGGTCGCATCAGCCTGACGCCCCGCGGCCGGTTGATCGCTGATGCGATCGGCGCGGAGGTCATGGAGGCCTTTGAGGCCGCACCCAAGGAGACGGTCAAATGAGTGGTCTGAGTCATCTGCCGGCTGCCACAAGAAGGTGAATCCGAGCTCCTCTGAAAGCATGGCCACAAAAAGCACAGGAAGCGCAAAAACTGCCGGGGGTAGGGCGCGACCGCCCGCCGTCGCTAAAGCTATGGCGGGCTGGGAATGCGCTGCGTGGCCTCCGAAGCCTTGGCGAAGGAGGCTGGGCGCGCCGCGATTACGGACGGCCCAGCGGTCCGTCCCTACCTTGTTGATCTTCCTTTCGTTACTTGCCGTTCCCTTCGCCTCCGCCCAGCGGATCGAGATCAACTGGCCCACGCCCAATTCCGCCTGGGAGAAGGGCCGGGGCTATGAGAGCTGGGTCCAGCCCACGGTTTCGGGCGAGCCCACCTCCGGCCTGTTCGGCTCGGTGCGCAGCAACGGCACGCAGTTCCATGAGGGCCTTGATATCAAGCCGGTCTCGCGCGACTCCCGCGGCGAACCGCGCGACGAGATCACCGCGGCGATGGACGGCGTGGTGCGCAACATCAGCTCCCGCGCCGGGGAAAGCAGCTATGGTCGCTACATCGTGATCGAGCATCCGGGCGTCTCGCCCGCCGTCTACACGCTCTACGCGCACCTGGCCCGGATCGAGCCGGGCCTCGTCGAGGGCATGAGCGTGAAGCGCGGGCAGGCCATCGGCACGATGGGCCACAGTTCCGGCGGCTACTCCATCCCGACCGACCGCGCCCACCTGCATTTCGAGATCGGCCTGATGCTGACGGACAACTTCGCCTCCTGGTATGCGTGGAAGAAGTTCGGCAGCCCCAACCAGCAGGGCCGGTGGAATGGCATGAACCTGATGGGCATCGATCCCCGGGATTTCCTGGAGCAATGGCGCCGGCGCCGGGTGGACAATTTCACCCAGTATTTCTCCGGGCTGCGCCCGGCGGTGCGCCTGCGCGTGGCGACGACCCGCGTACCGGACTTCATCGCGCGCTATCCCGCGCTGCTGCGGCAGCCGATCACGGGACTCGTGGGTGGGTGGGAGGTGCAGTGCGACGTCACGGGGCTGCCCTTCGCTTGGACGCCGCTGAGCCCGATGGAGGTCGCGGGCATGCGGGCCAATGCCGTGGAGATCCTGTCGGTGGACACCGCCGCGCTGCGATCCTTCCGCGGCAAATCCCTGATCAAGACGCGGGGCAGCCGTCATTCCCCCGGCCCGGACCTCAGCACGATGCTGCAGCTGGTCTTCGGGCTGCGGTGAGAGGATGGAGGCCCTTTGGCTGTTTTTCATGGCGTCAGCCGCGGAGGCTTGTTCGGTTTTCCAGCTTCACTTTGAGTTCAGTGAGTCGATCCATTTCTCCGCTTCAGCCACGCTGGCAAATATCGCGTCCTGGCTGTAGCGCGCCGCAAAGACCTGGTATTGTCGACTGACACCAAACTGAGCGGGATGCGCGACGACAATGGCCGTCGTCCAGGCCCGCCCATCCAAGGCCGGCAGGACGATCGTTTGAATGAGACCGTCCAAATCTGTCCCGGGAAACGCGATGACGCAGGCGCGAAGATCCACGACCGTGCGTCTGATCTCCAGGACAGCAGGGTCCGCCAGGTATTGCGTCCAGTAAGCCGCAAGGTCGGCCGCGTGCACCTCGCCAGTCCACGTCTCGCGGATGAGGTTTTTCTTACGATCGATCGTGTAGGTGATGGGCATTTGCTCTTTACCGAACAGGTGCGGTAGGCACCGCATAACGCTAAACTGGAATCGCTCAGCTCTGCGGTTTCAGCTGGCCGAGCAGTTGCTGGAACTCGGGGTCGGTCTTGAGGATCTCCAGGTCGGGATCCTGCAGCATCCAGTCCACATCGTCGTAGCCGAGGGAGACGGCCTTGCGGAGCGACTGGAGGGCGGCGGGACGCTTTTTGCACAGGGCCAGGCTGCAGGCCAGGTTGTAGTGGGCGGTGGCGTTGTCGGGCTCGAGACGCACGAGCTTGCGGTCCATCTTCAGCCCGTCGGCGATGCGGCCGACCCGGGTGTAGAGCGCGCCGAGCAGGCCGACGACCTCCGTGTAATCCGGGCTGCGGCGGAGGATCGCCTCATAGAACTCGATTTCAAACTGCGGGTCGGACTTGGGCGTCTTGGCCATGGATTAATTCAAACGGAGTTTACCACGGATTGCACGGATGGGCACGGATTGAAGCAGAACCGACCCGATCCATTTCACAGGAGAAAACCGAGGTATTCAGAAACCATGAAACCAAGAACTCTGATTCATGGCTTTCTGGCTTCTGAATTATTCCATCTCTGTTCCCTCTGCTTGCTCCTGTTAAATCCGTATCCGTGTTCATCGGTGTAATCTGTGGTTAAAAAGCTAGGTCTTGAGTCGGTTGGGGCAGCGGCCGCTGGTCCGGTAGGCGATGCACTGGGCGCTGACCTGCAGGCGCTGGGAGATGGGCTTGAGGCCGAGCTTCAGCGAGACGGTGCTGCCGTACCACTCCATGAACGGGGCGCTGATCTCGGAAATTTTGTCGCAGTCCACGCAGACAACCTGCGCGACCTGGTTGTTGCCGCCGGTGATGCGCAGGTAGAATTTTTCCCCGGAGCCGATGTCCACCTCGCGCAGGGCGTGGCTGCCGGTCAGCAGGGGCAGGGTGCGGTAGACCGTGGCGCGGGACACCGAGTCGTCGATGGCCTTGGCGTGGACCAGCAGCTGCTCGGCGGTGAAGTGCTCCTTCTGCGCCAGGGCGGCGTCGAAGATTGCCAGGCGCTGGTTGGTCACGCGGAGCCCCTGCTCGGCCAGGTAATCCTTGAATTTTGTGCGGACGGTGTCGTGACTCACTGGCAGGAATGTCGGCCCGGCGGGTTCGCCCTGTCAAAAGGAAATTATGGGAGAGGTTTTAGCCACGAATGACACCGATGAATACAGATAAGGACTTTACAGGAGGAAACAGAGAACACCGAGACAGAATAATTCAGAAGCCATGAAGCCAGGCTCATGGTTTCTTGGATTCAGAATATCCCTTCCTCCGTTTCCTCTGTTTCTCCTGTGCAAATTGGACTGGTTGGCTCGTCGGTGCATTGACTCACGAGGGTTGTGCCCCAATCACTGAATGAATGATCGTGGGCGTCCAGCCGCTGGCGGGTTTTGACAAACTCCTGCACTACAAGGTGCCGGAGAACCTGCGCGCGGCAGTGCGGCTCGGCTCGCTGGTGCGGGTGCCGATCATGAACCAGCACAAGGTGGGCCTCGTGCTGGAGCTGGCCACGGTCGCCGATGTGCCGGTCGAGCGACTCAAGAATCTGACCAGCGTCATGCAGGACTATCCCGCGCTGACACCCGATTTGCTGGACCTGGCGAAATGGATGCACGGTTACTACGCCGCGCGCATGGAGGCGGTGCTGGAGGCGATGATTCCGGCCGCCGTGCGCGATGGTACCCAGCTCAAGCAGGAAAAGTACCTCGCGGTGGCCCGACCGGCGCTCGCGGAAGAGCTGGCCGCTTTGCGCAAGAAGGCTCCGCAGCAGGCGAAGCTGTATGAATTCCTGCAGCAGCAGCAGTTCCACCCCGTGAAGAAGTCACTCGTGCTCGCCCGGCTCGGCGCGACGGCCGCCGTCGCCTCGGCATTGGTGAAGCGTGGCCTGGTGCGTGAGGAGACGCGGCACGTGGAGCGCGTAGCCTACGCCGACAACTGGACGGGCGGCGAGGTCGTTACCGGCCTGCCGCCGAAGCTCAACGACGAGCAGGCGGCCGTCGTGGCGTCGGTGGCGGAGAGCATTGAGAAGCGGAAATTCGCCGTGCACCTGCTGCACGGGGTCACGGGTTCGGGCAAGACCGAGGTCTATCTCCGCGCCGTCGAGCAGGTGCTCGCGGCGGGCGGCAGCGCAATCTACCTCGTGCCCGAAGTGGCGCTGACGCCGCAGACCGTCGCGCGGTTGCGCGGCCGGTTTGAGTCGGCCGGGCACAAGACGGTGGTCTGGCACAGTCACCTGGGTGAGGGCGAGCGGCTCGACGGCTGGACCGCCCTGGCGTCGGGCCAGGCGCGGGTGGTGGTGGGGGCGCGTTCGGCGGTATTCGCTCCGGTGCGCGACCTGCGGCTCATCGTGGTCGATGAGGAGCACGAGCCGGCCTACAAGCAGGACGAGACGCCGCGCTACCACGGGCGGGATGTGGCGGTTTACCGGGCGAAGCTCGCCAACGCCACCTGCCTGCTCGGTTCAGCGACGCCGTCGCTGGAGTCGTTCGCGAATGTCCGCGGGGGCAAATACCGGCTGAACGTCCTGACCAAGCGGGTGGACGACAAGAAAATGCCCGACATCCAGATCGTGGACATGCGCATCGAGGTGATGCGCCAGCGCGGGCTGGTGACGCTTTCGCGGTTGCTGGTGGACCACATGCAGGGACGCTTCGAGCGGCGCGAGCAGACGATCCTGTTCATCAACCGGCGCGGTTACTCATCGAGCATGCAATGCCGGAAGTGCGGCCACGTCGAGGAGTGCCCGCATTGCAGCGTCTCGATGACCTACCATCGCGCCGACGAGACACTGAAATGCCACCTGTGCGGCCAGCAGCGCGGGGCCCCGGCCGTGTGTCCGAAGTGTGCCGCGCCCGACATCCGGTGGCGCGGGCTGGGCACCCAACGGGTCGAGGAGGCGGTGCGCCGGGTACTGCCGCGCGCCCGGCTCGAGCGGATGGATACGGACACCATGTCGAAGAAGCACCGGTTCCGGGAGATCCTGGCGGAATTTCGGGCCGGCAAGATCGACGTGCTGATCGGCACGCAGATGATCGGCAAGGGGCTGGACTTTCCCAATGTGACGCTCGTCGGCCTCGTCGACGCCGACCTGTCGATGCATGTGCCGGATTTCCGGGCCAACGAGCGGACGTTCCAGCTGCTCGTGCAGGTCGCGGGACGCGCGGGTCGCGGTGACCGGGCGGGGGAGGTGGTGGTGCAGACTTTCACGCCCAAGGCCGATGCCATCCAGTTCGCCAAGCGGGCCGACTTCGATGGCTTTGCCGGGGTGGAACTGGGGGTGCGGAAGAAATTCGCCTATCCGCCTTACCGGCATCTCATCCATCATATCTTCCGCGGGCCCAACCCGGAAAAGATCAAGTTCTTCGCGGAGCACTGGGTAAAGCAGGTGGAGAAGGCCCTTGGCAGCGTGGTGGAGATCCGCGGGCCGACCCCGTCGCCCATCGAGAAGGTGAAGGATGAGTATCGCTACCAGGTGTGGTATTTCTGCGCCCGGGCCACGAAGGTCGTGCCCGAGCTGGTCCGGCTGCAGGGCGAGGTCAAATGGCCGAAGGATGTCACCCAGGTGCTCGACGTTGACCCGATGAGTCTCCTATGAACAATCCCGGTATGAGGATTTACTTCATGGTGTAGTGCGCGAATAAAGGGGCATCGGGATTTGTTATCCTACCCCTTATGCTGACCACCAAAATTCCCATCTGGGAATATTTACCGAACGGGCTCGCGCGCCACTCATCGACGGGAACTTACTACGCCCGTTACCAACTATTCGGCCGGCGCACCATGCGGTCGCTCGGCACCAACGATGCCAGGGTGGCCAAGATGAGGCATCTCGATTTGCAGGCGAAAAACGAGCGCATCCGGCAAAGTGGGATCCGACTCAATGCTGGTGTCGGCAGCATGGCCGACATTCTGCGCGAGGCCTTGGAAGCCTATGAGCAGAACGCGACGCACAGCGACAAGAGCAAGGTTGGGTTCCGCCTGAACATCCAGCGGATAGAGAAGCACTGGTCAGTGTGTTTCGGACTACCCATTGGCGGAATGAAGCCTGAGAAGATAACGAACACCTTGGTTGAGCGGTTCGCGAACTATCTCACCAACGAAGCGACGTGGCGGCGCCACAACACCAAGAAGCACCGCAAGGGGTACGGGGCAGTCACGGCGAACGTCACCCTCGAAACCCTGTTGCGCGTGATGGTGTTCGCCAAGGCGCGCGGCTATATCACCGAAATTCCCTTTCAGCTAAAGGGCGACCTGGGCCAGAAATCGCTTCTACGGCCTGAGCCTAAGAAGAAAATCGAGTTCCCAACGCACGTCAAAATTCAGGAGGTATTTGCCCAGATGCGTACCGTCAGTACCGCCCCTGACGATCAAAAGGAGCTTTGGGCGTTCCTTCAACGCCGGTCGAACGAGTCGGCCGACTTCGCGGAATTCATGGCGTACTCGGGCGCTCGGGTTGAGGAAGCGGCCGATTGGAAGTGGGAGGACGAACGCCCGAACTCGATCTTTGTCCGGGGCACGAAGACCGAGACCTCGCAAAACCGCGAGGTGCCAAAAATTCCCGCGATGGTCGAATTGCTGGCCCGCATGAAGGCCCGGCGGACTGCCGAAGGCCGGAAGCTGGAAGGTCCGGCGTTCACGATTAGCCAGTGCCGTGAAGCGCTGGCATCTGCCTGCAAGCGCGTCGGCATCGAGCGCTGGACGCATCACACGTTGCGGCATCTGTTCGCCACGCGCTGCATCGAAAGCGGCGTGGACATCCCGACCGTTTCGCGCTGGCTCGGCCACGCCGATGGCGGCGCCCTCGCGATGAAGACTTACGGTCACCTGCGTAAAGAACACAGCGAGACCCAGGCGACGAAAGTAAAGTTCTAGCTTTTCAGTTCCTTTCAGTTCTTACCATTTTAACGTCTGAACAGAAATCGCTTGATTACACTAAGATCAAACAATACTGAAAAGGTCTGCACAGTGCATTGTAACCCGAGCAAGAAAAGGAACCAGATGAATGAATCCAAGCAAAACGGAGGCCGTTGCTAACGGCGTCGCGAGCGGCATCGAACCGCTCGTTGTGAATGCGCGCGAAGCGCGCAGAATGTTGGGGGGCGTCAGCTACACGACGCTTTGGAGGTTAATGCGAGCGGGCCATATTCGGCCGCTGCCAGGCGTCAGGATGAAACTGTTTTCGATCCGAGCATTGCGCCGGTTTGTCGAACAACAAGAGCGGAGGGCTGCATGACCGCCGATGCACACCGAGACCACCGAGGCCAACCGGCCCAACATCGTTGAGGCTCTGACGGAGCAACACCCGGATAAAATCGTTATCCGCCCAGGCCAGGCGCCGAGACCCGAAGATTTTGCCGAGATTCAACAGGCAATTCGGGAATCGAAAGAGGGGAAGGAAAAGCGGCAAGAGTACCGCGCACGGCTCAAGAAGTTTGCTACCCGACTTTTCGACTTCGACGCGAAGATCGAGGATCCGCTTCCCGTTTGGTCCATCAACGGTATCAAGGTTTCGACAGCGGGCAACCTTACGACCGTCTCAGCGCAGTCGAAAACCGGCAAGAGCGCGCTCATGGACGCTTTCATGGCCGCTGTGCTATTATCCAGTGGCTTTCAAGACGCTGCTCCCCGTCGTGGAACAGGTAAAGGCCGGGGTAACCGCCATCGAGACCGTTGAGAAACTTCACGGCCGGGAGCACGCGCTGGAACAGGTCAAAAAGGTTTTCCCGAATGTCTGACCAGACCAGCACACTGCGCATCAAGCTGCTCGCTGAGGGCAAACTTGATGCGATCAAACAGGCCAGGGAGGAATCCGAAAAGCTCGACCGGACATTGGGGCTATTGCGCTCGGCGCTCGGTGCGCTCGGCGCCGGACTGTCGTTTGGGGCAGCGTTGCAGGGAGCGCGCAACATTGCTGCGTATGCGTCATCCCTCAACGACCTGAGCGCGCAGGCAGGGATTTCGGTCGAGGCGTTTCAGCAGCTTACTTACGTCGCCTCCGATTCTGGCGTGAAACAGGCAGAGCTGTCCGGGGCATTGGCTGTGCTCAACCGGAACATGGCGGAAGCTGCGACCGGGGCCACAAAACAGAACCAAGCCATCTCAGGACTCGGCCTGAGCACGGCCGAGCTTTTGGCTATGCCGGTCGAGCAACAGGTTGAGGCCATCGCTCGCGCGTACGCCAACGCCGCCGACAAGGCCAAGGCTTGGGCCTACATGATCGACCTACTAGGCAAGGGCGCCTCTAATTTTCGCGGGATGCTGGCAGACATCGCGGCCGGCAAGAAGGGCGACGGTATCATTATTTCAGAAGCCGACGTAAAGCTTGCCGGCGAATTTGACGACAAACTTGACCGGGCTATTATCAACCTCAAAGCCCTCTCCATGCAGGCGATGGCGCACCCGGGCGAATTCCTGGCTGCGCTGGCGGCCGGCGGCGGTGGCACCGGATATGCGCGCTTCAAGAACGCGCGGGAGCGTGAGAGGCTCGCGGCAGCCGGCCCGGCCGAAACCGATGATGAGCGCCGGAAAAAAATCGCCGAAATAGAGGCCGAAATACAGTCGTCGCCCCAGATGGTTGCTGCCCATCGGGCGCTGGAGAAGGCGCTCCAGGATGAAGGCAAGGCATACGAGAGCGCGGCAGAATCTGCCGCCCGGCTGCGGAGCCAGGCGGACGACGAACTTCTCCGGGCCACCCAGCTACGGTCGGACAAGGGGAATCCAATGGCCCAGTTGGAGGCGGTGAGGCTCCGAGAGAACGCCGCAAATTTGCGGGCACAGGCGAATGCCGAGGACGCCCGTGCGGCCAAGGAGCAGGCAGCAGCCGAGAAGGAGAAGGCCCATAAAGCTGAAATGACGACGAAGGAATTGGCGCGGCTCGATGCCAAGGCGCAGTCCCTTGCGGTAGAGAAGGAGATTCACTTACAGGCGAACCGGGCCAGCCAGCAGGCAATCGCGCTTGCGGCCATCGATGGCGACTACACCAAGACCGACACTGAGAAATGGTACGAGAAGCGCGCCGCCATCAAGGCGGCTGTTGCCGAGCAGGAAGCCGGCGTTGCTCGGCTCCGCGCGATGGCCGGCAATTCTTCCATGAGCGACAGCACGCGCGAGCGTGCCGGCAGTGCGGCCGATGAAAAACAGAATTCGGTTTCCAGCTTGCAGGGTCAGCTTGCGGGCATGGGGGCGGATCCGCACAGCCTCGTGCAGAATCTTTCCTCTGGCCTTTCCCAGCTACGTAGCCAGTGGGGCACGTTTGAGCAGCAGGTTGCGCGCGGGTTTACCGGCACAATTTCCACCGCGACGAATTCTGCGACCAGCAACCTGACCCGGCTTGCGACTGGCTTCCAATCGGTCGGACAGACAATCCGAAACATCGCGAGGGACATTGGCGTGACCCTTGTTCAGTCGTTCATCGACATGGGTGTGAAGTGGGTCGCGAATCGCATCATGATGGCGACGGTGGACAAGAGCATTGCCGCCGCGTCCGCCGCCGCACTGATCCCGATTGCCGCAGCCCAGTCTGCCATCTGGGCCACGCCCGCCACGCTGGCCACAATCGCGAGCTGGGGCGGTGCCGCTGTCGCCGCGCCGGTTGCAATGTCTGGGGCCATCGCCGCCGGCCATGCGCTGTCGATGTTCAAGCGCGGTGGATCGACCGGCATGGGTGACGACGACGAGGTTGCTGGCCTCGTGCACCGAAACGAATTTGTCTGGAGTGCGCCGGCAGTGCGCGCGATTGGGGCCGGGAACCTTGAGCGAGCGCATCAGGCCGCGCTGGGTGGCGGTGGGGGTGTATCCGCTGGCGGCGGGGTGTCGGCGTTCGATCATGGGCGGACTGTGCTCTATGCATTTTCGACTGCTGAAATGTTTGCGCACATGCGCAAACACACAGACGCCCGTATCATTCGTGTCTCAGGCAATAAGAGCAACCGGCGGTTCGCGGGGTGATCCTAGCTTACTCTTTGGTCACCTTTAGGCCACCCACAGTAAAGCCGTCCACACTGCTGAGACGGATTCGCCAGAAAAACCCAGTCGGATCAGTTGAGGGGATCGGAGGTTGTCCGGGCGCAAAAATACGAGCATCTTTTAGGTGAATGAAGTCCTTCGATGCGGGACGGGGAGAACCATCTTTTTTTGCTTCAGATTCGATTACCTCATCGATGCTCTCAAGAACAGGATTTGCTAGAACATAGTCGCGCCGACTAACGATTGTTCCAGAAACTATCGTTCCTTTCACTAGCAGGGTGACTTCCAAAGGCGTGGTTCCATCGGTCTTGTTGTTAGCCGCATTCACGACCCCAACCAGCACGTATAGCAAGCCGTCGAGTTGCGGCACGGGGGGAGGCGTAGATTCCTCGTCTTTGTCGTCGCTCATGCGTCCACTGTCAGCATCTCGCTTGCGGATTTCAATGTGATATTGGCAAATTCCGCGCCGCCAGTACAACGGCGCCATGAACCCACCGAACCCACCTCTTCGCAACGTCTATTCGGTCGAGGAATTCGCCGCCGAAATTCTATGCGGCAAGCGCGGAGCCGAGTGGGTCCGTATCCAGTGCCGCACAAAACGAATCAAGACCGTGACCCGCCGTCCTTGGCTCATTCCGCAGTCCGAGGCCGCGCGCTTCATCGGTCTGACGGATCGTTAAGGCTTGAGCAGGCGGTATGCGGCGCTCATTGTGCCGGGGTCGGCGTAAGAACCGGCAAGCCGCCTAGCGGCAAAAAAAGTATGACAATTCAAAACAATTGGCCGGACGGTCTGGGCCACCGCAAGGTGGGCAGGGCGTCATACCCCTGTTTCTTACCCCGGGCCGTTCGGCTTTTTGCTTGGAGGATCCATGAAAGCAATGAAATCCGCTCCCGCGCGCGCCACCTCGGCGAAGCGCTCGAATGAACAAAACACCGACCCACTAGGTTACCTTTGGTTAGGCCGCCATCACATCACCTTGAGTTTCCGTGATGGCTCTCGGACACGCCTTACCCGCGTCCAGACAGCTACGCTAAAATCCCTTGCAAAAACGTCGGGGATTAACGCGGGGGAATATGTGTCGAGAGTCATTGAAGATGGCATTGAGAAATTTATTCGCCTCCATGAAGGGGGTGCGTCGTGAAAAAGCCGAAGGAAATTGAGGGGCAGTATGATGATGAAAGAATCCCCGTGCCAGAAGAGACCGTTATTGATGACGTGGGGGTTCGTGGTGATACCGCCATCTACCGTCCGAGCGCGTTCTATTTCCGGCGCGCTTTGCGACAATCGGTCACATTGGTCGATGCCGTCAATGTGGGTATGACGGTGGTTTCTGAACTCGAATTCTTGAAACAAGAGGTCCGAGATTATTTCGACTATGAGCCTACAAAGTGCCACGTACTGCGCTGTGAGGTGGACGAGAAAAACAAGGCGGACGCACCTGGTTTCAACGAGCAAACAGCCAAGATAATTGATGCCTGACCCCTCCCGGCCCCGTCGCTCGAAACGACGGGGCTTTTTTTGTCGCTCGTTGCGCACAGATCAATGATTCTCACCCGATGAAAGCCGTCGATGTCACTCACTCATTATGCCATTCCTGTTATGCCACACCCCTGCAAAAACCGGCAATTAATGGATAACAACTGAAATACCGATTTCTCGATTCTCACTCTACAGAAACAAACTGAACTAATCTGAAACAAATGATATTGTATTTCATGGGCATTTGCGGGACGGCGATGGGCAACGCGGCCTTGCTGGCGCGCGCGGCCGGGCACGAGGTGCTTGGGGCTGATGCCGGCGTCTATCCGCCGATGAGCACCGTCCTGGCTGCGGCCGGCATCACGTTGCACGAAGGCTACGACCCGGCGCGGCTGGAAAAGCTGAAGCCCGACCTCGTGGTCATTGGCAACGCCATGTCGCGCGGCAATCCCGAGGTCGAGTGGCTGCTCGATACCCGCGCCATCGCCTTCACCTCGCTGCCGGCCCTGCTCGCCGACTTCGTGCTCAAGGGCCGCCGGAACATCGTCATCGCCGGCACGCACGGGAAGACCACGACCACGGCGCTCGCGGCCTTTCTGCTGCGCGAGAACGGCCGCGACCCGGGTTACCTGATCGGCGGCGTGCCGCAGGATCCGCCGACGGGCAACCACCTCGGCACCGCGGCCGATCCCTTCGTGATCGAGGGCGACGAATACGACAGCGCGTTCTTCGATAAGCGCAGCAAGTTTATCCACTATGCCCCGCACATCGCCGTGCTGAACAACCTGGAGTTCGACCACGCCGACATCTTCCGCGACCTGGTCGACGTGCAGCGGACCTTCCTCCATCTCGCCCGCATCGTGCCGCGCAGCGGCTGGATCGTGCTCAACGGTGACGATGACAACCTGCGGTCGCTCGGCGCGTTCCCCTGGACCCGGGTGGTGACCGTCGGCATCGGCGAGGCGAACAATGTTCGCATCACCAACTTTGCCGAGTCGCCGGCGGGGGTTTCCTTCACGCTGGCCTGGCGGGACGAGGAACCGGTGAGCGTGCAGTGGAACCAGCCGGGCCTGTTCAATGCGCGGAACGCGGCGATGGCAGCGGTGGCGGCGGCGCTCGCCCTGTATCCGGACGACCCGACGCAGCTGAAGCTGGAGCCGCTGGCCCGTTTCCGTGGAGTGAAACGCCGGCAGGAGCTGCTGGTGGACACACCGCAACTCAAGGTCATCGAGGATTTCGGCCACCATCCGACGGCCCTGGCGGAGACGATCCAATCCCTGCGCAACCGGCACCCAGGCACGGTGCTGAGCGCGGTCTTCGAGCCGCGCAGCAACACAGCGCGCACGAAGGTGCTGCAGGCGGGGTTTACCCGGGCACTTGGGCTGGCCGACGAGGTTTACATCGGAGCCGTGAGCCGGGCGGACAAATTGAAGGAAACGGAACGCTTCGACGTGGAGGCCGTGCTGCAGCATCTCGACCTGCAGGGGGTCAGCGCCTACACGGCGGACACCAATGCCGCGCTGTTGGAGAAACTGGTCGCCAACACCCAGGCGGCGAAGGAGCCGCAGCTCGTCGTCTTCTTCACCAACGGATCCTTCGATGGGATTATTGGGAAGTTTGTGGCCTCCGTGTAAGGCGAAACTGGGAAGGTAGGGCGAGTCCTCTGGACGAGCCGAAATCACAGGCAAATTTCCTCGGCTCGTCGGGACGACTCGCCCTACCGACGAGCCGTTCGAACCTTAATTTGGGTCAAAATTCCGGCTCATTCGGAGAATTCACCCCACCAGTATCGGCTGCGTGCCACAACTGCCGCAACGCCGAAGTCTACCTCACGATATTCCATCCTGGGTGAAGGAGGGTTCGTTGTATTTCGTCACGATCTGTGCTGAACCACGGTATAAGAACCAACTCTGCCGGCCTGATACAGGTCCCGCGCTATTAGCGGCGGCCAGCCATTATCATTTGATTCAGCGATGGTGGATCAGGTTGTTTCTGCTCATGCCTGACCATCTGCATGCCTTGATGGCCGTGCCCAAGGGAGAATCGCTCCCGATTATAGTGCGAACATGGAAAGCCTATCAGGCCAAAGCCTTGTCGATTCAGTGGCAAACAGGCTTCTTCGACCACCGTTTGCGCTCCGATGAGTCGGAGGAAGAAAAGACAAATTACATCCGAATGAATCCTGTGCGCGCCAGATTGGTGATCAAAGCGGAAGACTGGCCATATTTCTGGCCAAGAGGCTGAACGGCTCGTCCGGAGGACTCGCCCTACCCATGGTTTCAGTGGGTCACCGCCGCTCGAGCAGGAGGAGCTTGAGCAGGAGGACCAAATCGCGGTCTGGCAGGGGTTCGAGCAGGCCGGCGGGCATGAGCGATTGGGCCATCACCTGGCGAGCCTTCACCTGGGACTTCGGGACGTTGACGGTCTCCGTCGGCGTATGGACGACGAGGACGGTGTCCGTCTCGCTTTCCACGATGCCGGAAACGACGGAGCCATCGGTGCGGGTGATGACGTTGAGCTGGAAGTCGGGGCCGACGACCGCGTTGGGGTCGACGATGTTCTCCAGGAAGTAGTCGAGTCCGTTGCGCCACGAGCCGCTGAGGTCGGGCCCGAGTTTTCCGCCTCCGCCATCGAGGGTGTGGCAGGAGGCGCAGAGGTTTTGGAAGATCGGCCGGCCGGCGGAGGCGTCGAAGGCCCAGAGCGGGGCTTCGCTGTAGACCTTGCGCAATCGGGCGATGGTCGCCTGCTGGTCTGCGCCGGATTCGGCGGCGTGGGCCCAGAGCTTGCCGACATACCCGTCGACGCGCGCATCGTGCAGGTTGCGCAGTTGCCGGATATGGAGGGCGTTGAGGTTCTTCCGGTCAAAGGTCCCGTCGCTGACGGCTTGAAGCAACACGAGGGCGAGCGCGGGCCGGCTCGTAAGCGTGCCCAGCGCCGCGGCACGGTCGGCGGCGGGGAGCGTGGCGAAATGGCGGAGGATACCCGTGGCGGCAGCCGGGTCATCGGTACCGGCCAGCAGCGGGATCACCTCACCCCGGAAGGCGTCGTCATCGAGCAGCCGGACATAGAGCGGGAGTGACTCGGTGTCGCAGGCCCGTTTGAGCAGGGCGAGTGCGGCGGTGCGCTCGGCGCGCGGGGCGGTTGCATCGGCTAGTTGTGCCCGGGTGCGGGCGAGGACCGCCTTGTCGCCGAACAGGGCGGAAAGCTGGGCGGCGGCGGTGCCGGCCGGCGAGGAGTCATTCGCCGGGAAAAGCCGTTGTACCTGCGGCCAGGCCGCGGGCATAGATAGCGCGGCTTCGTTCTCGAGGCTGAACGCAAGAAGGCGCACACCGCGGCCCGCGGCGTCACCAGGCAGGCCGGCCAGTCGCGCCGCCAGCTGTTCGCGGCCGTTCGCGGTCCGGGCGACATACCACTGGATGGAGTCGGCGAGGGAGGGGAGTTTTGTCTGGGCGGCGAGGTCCAGCGCGCGGGGCAGGTCGGCCGCGACAAGCGGAGCCAGACCGGTCCAGATCACTTTCGGGAGAAAACGGTCGGCGGCATCCTCGCCGTGCGCGGCGAGAGCCACGCCAAGGGCCCAGCGTTGGTCGAGAGGCAGGGCGGGGATCGCCGAGGCGATGGCGAGGCGCACGGCCGGGGACGGATCCTGTCGAGCGAGCCGCAGGAAGGTGTCGGCCGACAGCAGGGGTGCCTGAGGGCGCTCCGTGGCGAGTTGCACGGCCCAGGCGCGGATCGTGTCGACCGGGTGTTGCGCGAGAGTGGAGAGGCTCGCCGCATCGAGTGCACCGGTGACGTGCAGCGTCAGCAGGGCGCGAATCTGCAGGGAGATCTCGGCGGCACCGGTGGCCTGGGCACGCAAGGCGGCGAGCGCGGTGGGATCGAGCGGACGGGCGGCGGCGCGCTCCTGCAGCAACCGGCGGGCGGTGCGCACGAACCACTCATTGCGATGGGTGTGCAGGGCGGCGAGTTCGGCATCGGTCTTGGCGCCGAGGTCGACATGCTGCGAGCGCCAGGTTGCCGCCCAGGAAACACGGTAGATGCGGCCGTTGGTGCGCTCCCAGACGTCGTCGCGCGGCGTGTGGCAGTGTTGGTGGTCGCACCAGTCGATCATGTAGACCGCGCCGTCGGGACCGTATTGCAGGTCGACGGGCACGTAGGTGAAGTCGGGCGTGAACATCAGGTCATGGCCGGCGTGGAAGGTCTCATAGCCGGAGCCCTGCGGGACGTTGTGCTGGTGGTTGAGCTGGTGGCCGTGAAGGTTGTGGGTAAAGAGATGATTGCGGTAAGTATCGGGCCAGTTGTCGCCAAGATAGATCATGGTGCCGACGTGCGAGTGTCCGCCGTAGACCGCCGTGGTGCCGGGCTTGCCCGCGCCGCCCTCGCCGCTGTCGTAGCGCGCGGAGGAAGGGAGAAAGTTCTTCAGGTCCGGTGCGAAGTCCGGCCCGTGGTTGGAGATGAAAGGCGCGTAGTCGGAGTTGGCCTGGTTCCAGTAGTGGCCGTTGCGGATCACGTAGGTCGTGCCACCGCCGCCGTTGAAACTGCGGCAGTGCGTCATGAAGAGGTGGCCGGACTCATTGAAGTCGATGCCCCACTGGTTGCTGCCGCCGGCGGAGTAGATCTCGAACTCATGCCTGATCGGATGATAGCGCCAGACCCCCGCGCGGATCGGCAGGCGTTGGGCATCGGGCGTGCCGGGCTTGCCGACAAGCGACTTGGTGAACACGCCCTGCAGGCCGTAGAGCCAGCCGTCGGGGCCCCACGTGAAGCTGTTGAGTGTCTCATGGGTGTCCTGATAGCCCCAGCCGTCGAGCAGCACGCGGGGCGGCCCGTCGGGCTTGTCGTCATGGTTGGCGTCCGCAAAGAACAGCAGTTCCGGGGCGGCGCCGACCCACACGCCGCCGAAACCGACCTCCAGGCCGCTCACGAGGTTGAGGCCTTCGGCGAAGATCTTCCGGGTCTCGAATGTGCCGTCACCGTCCTTGTCCTCGATGATGAAGATCCGGTCCTTGCCCTGGCCGGCGGGCTGCTTGTTGGGATAGCTGTAGGCCTCGGCGACCCACATCCGGCCGCGCTCGTCGAACGCGAAGGCGATCGGCTGGTGCACGTCGGGCTCGGCCGCGATGAGTTCGGCCTGGAAGCCGTCCTCCAGCATCATGCCGCGGACCACCTTTTGCGCGTCGAGGTTGGCGACGGCCGTCGGCTGGGCGGGATTGGGCCGCAGGTGCCACAGCACCGGGCTGTCATGCTGGCGCTGCGTGTCAGCGGCGGCCCCGGCGAAATCGGGCTGACGGTCGTGGAAGACGAAATCATCGAAAGCGATGTAACCCCACTGGCCTTCGGAGACCTCATCCACGAGACGGAGAAAGATCCGCCGGCCGACTCCGGCGCCGAAGCCAACCACCTCGCGGCGCAGGACGCCGGAGTCGGTACCGGCCGAGGAGTGGATCACCGCGCCCGTGGTGGCATCCACGATCTCGACGCGCGTGCGGTTGATGTCGCGTCCGCCGCCAATCATGTAGCTGGCCCACGGTTGCGTGACAGTGAAGGTCTTGGAAACCAGCCGGCCCTGGCCGGGGACACCGGGATTGCCCTGGATCGGCCCAATCCAGAAATTGCCGACAGGGTCGGTGGGTACTTCCGAGCGGCGCCGGGGGGTCGAGGGTTCGCCATAACGGGAGGGTTGGCCGTTCCAGGCGGTACCCTCCGCGGTCCAGTCGCCGAGCTTGCCGGATTCGAAACCGAGGTTGAGGGGCTTGCCGTCATCGCCGGCCGGCGCGAACGTGGTGAATGGCTTTTCGTCAGTCGCCACCGGCAGCGGCGCGGGCGGTGCGGTGCGGCCGAGATTGGCGAGGCGGATGTTGCGGAACTGGATTTTGGCGGGACCATCGCCGCTATGGAGTTGGAAAGCGATCCGGCCCACGAATTTTGCCGCGTCCGTTTTGCGGTCGTCGAGGACGCTGAAGAGCGTGCCGTTGATCCACACCTCGACGTGGGAGGACAGGGCAGTGATGCGATAGGTGTTCCACTCGCCGGGCTTGAACAGGCGCTTGAAATCCTCCGGTTTGGCGAACGTGTCGACCCAGCGGCGGCCATCAGGGGCGATGGCGACGCGGGTGCCGCGTTCGGCCAGCAGCGCGCGGCCTTCCTCCTCGTAGATGCGGCCGAGCCAGGTCGCACCGTCATCGAGGTCGGCTTGGTAGCCGACGGCATGGCCGTCCGGGCGCTTCTGCGAGCGGAATTGGATGCCGGAGTTGGCCGAGGGCAGGCCCGTGAGACGAAACTCCAGCGTGAGATCGAAGTCATTCACCTCACCCTGCCAATAAATGAACTGGTTGTGCGCGAGCTTCTGCCCACCCGTGATCTCGCCGGTGATCGCGCCGTCCTCCACCCGCCACGCCCCGGCGTCGCCTTCCCAGCCGTTGAGCGTGCGGCCGTCGAAGATCGGCTGGGCCACCGGAGGGTCGGCGAGGACGGAAAGGCCGGAGAGGACAAACAGCAGGGCGGAAAGGGGGCGAATCATGGGGCGGTGGGGTTGGAGGAAAGGAAAACGAAAATGCCGCGTTTGTTGACAGAGAGGATATCCGGCCGGCCATCCTGGTTGAGATCGGTCACGGTCAATTGGGTGCCCGCGCCCGATTGGTCGTCCACCAGCCGGGGCTCAAAAGCCACCGAGCCGTCGGCGGCGCGCGTCTGTCGGAGAATATAAATCACGGCCGCTCCGTTCGGTTCAGCGTCGCCCTCGGGGCCGTGCGCCCACCAGCGTTTGCCGGTGACGAGGTCGAGCCGGCCATCGCCGTCCATGTCAGCCAGCGCCAGGGAATGCAGTTGGGAGAACTGCACCCCGGAATTCCTTTCCCCGGGTTGGGTCGAAAGGATGATGTGCTCCTGCCAGGTGGACTGGCCATCGGCAGCACGTTTCTGTTCGAACCAGGAAAGCCCGTAGCCGTGGGCATCCTTGGCGGTGACGACATCAGCCAGTCCGTCGCCATTGAGGTCGGTCGCATACATCTGGGCGCCCCCGCGGCCGGCGGCGAAAGGCACACCCTGTTTGGCCCAGATAGGATCGCCCTTCAGAGCGGCAGGCTGCGCCGACCAGCCCGTGCGTTCCAGCAGATCGGCGCGGCCGTCGCCGTTGATATCGCCGATGCCCAGCCCGTGCGTGAACTGACCCAATTTGCCGGGTGCGGTGATGGGGTGGAAAATCCAGGGCTGGTCCGCGTGCTGCCAGTCGGTCGAGCCGGCCCAGCCGAAGCGCCCGTCGCTGACGCAGACGATTTCCGGCCGGCCATCGCCGTTGATATCGGCAAAAGTGGGTGATTCGTTGCCAACGGCGGGGAAGACCAGATGGCGAGTCCATGGCGAGTTCGCCCCGCGCGGATTCTCAAACCAGCTCGCATCCTCGCCGGGAAAGCCGAGCACCAGCACATCGGACCACCCGTCGGCGTTGAAATCATACGCGAAGACCACGAAGTTCTTCGAATACTTGAGTGGATCAAATGCAACCGCCGGGTAGATTTCGTGGCGTACGGTAAAATCCGGTCCTTCGAACCAGAACGGGCCGGCGGCAATGTCGGGCCGGCCATCGCGGTTGAAGTCCCCGACTGTGCCGCCCTCGGCGTAGAATTCCGTCGCGAGGACAATCTTGCGGAAGGCCAGCGGCCGGGCGGTCGCAGCCTGCGCTGCGGCCACGGTGGCGCAGGTGAGGGCGAGACAGGCGGCGACAGCGGCGTTCATGAGATTGACCGATGGATCAGCGGGAGGCGCCTTCGTCGATGATGGTCAGGCGTCGGTAACCGCCCCGGGCCTTGAAAATCAGGAGCAGGCCGAGATAGATCGCCGCCATCGTCGCGGGGATGAGCGAGTCAACCTTCAGGGTTTTGCGGTCACCCGCCTGGTCGGCGTCCACCAAGGCCTGTTCGGCCGGGGTACGAGTCGCGGCCGGTTTGGCCTTGGCCTCGCCGAGCACACGGCCGTCGATGGCAGCGACACCGCGGAAGACCAGCCACCCGCTGCTTTCGCCTACCTTGGCGGTCGCGTAGACCTGCGGGGCCGAGGCGGCGAGGGCCTCGCTGGCGAAGCGGTCCTTGGCGTAGCCGAGACCGGGCAGCCCGATCAGGCCGGCCGACATCATGCCCAGGCCGCCCATGATGCTCATGGCCACCGCCCCGGTGCGCGGGAAGCGGTCGCCCACGATCGCCAGCATGGTGGGCCAGAAGAAGGTCTTGCCGACGCCGTAAACCGTCAGGGCGAACAGGGCGCCGGAGAGGCTGGCGATGCCGCTGACGAGATTGAGGCCGACGCAAGCCAGCAACGAGCAAAGCAACAGCAGGCCGACCGGGGAAAAGCCGAGCCGCCGCTCAATCCAGTCGGCGCAGAAGCGCAGGGCGAACATGGTGAGGGAGGTGATGACGAACAGCATCTTGCCCTGCTCGGAGGTCAGGATATTGCCCGTGATATTCTGGATCCAGCCGTCGGTGCCGAGTTCCACCGCGCCGATCAGCACGTGCGTACCGAACAGCACAAACAGCATCCACGCGCCGAGCGCGAAACCCGTGATGCGTCCGATCAGGAACAGGATCAGGACCGCGCCGGCGACGATCACCCAGCCCGGCAGGGCAGGGAAGGTGGCACGGAAGAACAGGCCGACCATCAGGGCGATGACCGCGCCACCGAGCAGGCCGACGTCCTTGAACATCTCGCCGAGGCCCAGGCCCTTGGCCGCCGCCTCGGAGCGCGGGTAGTGCTGGCGCCAGAACAGGACGCCATAGACCAGCGTCGGGATCAGGAACACCATGAGCTGGATTTTCCATGAAACGTGCAGCTTGTCGTCGAGAAACCAGCCCATCGCGCCGCCGAAGACCAGGCCGAGCGGCCAGGAGGCATGGAGGATGTTGAGGTAATGGGTGCGGTTTTCGGGAAACAGGGTGGCGACCAGGGGATTGGCCACGGCCTCGAGCGCGCCATTGGCGAGGGCGAAGAGGAAGGTGCCCCAAAAGAGATACTGGTAGACCGTGCCCACCGCCATGCCGGGTCCGGGCGCGAGCGTGACCAAGGCTGACACCACATGGAGGGCAAAGGAGGCCGCGACAAGTTTCCCGTAGCCCAGCTTGTCGACGATGAGGCCGCCGAAGAAGATGCCGAAGCAGAAGCCGGTAAACCCGGCGCCGCTGATGACGCCGAGCTGCGCGGCGGTGAAGCCGAACTCGGCGCCCCAGTTATCAAGGATGCCGCCGCGGATGGCGAAGCCGGTGCCGGCGGCGAGGATGGCGGCAAAACCGGCGACCAGCAGGCGGCGGGAGTTGACGGCAGGGACGGGAGCAGGATGGGTAGAGGTCATATCGGGGTGGGCGGGAAAACGAGGATCAGGAGAGGGAGAATGCCGGTAACTGCACGATTTTTCCGCCGGCGAGGGCGGACTGGTGGGCGCAGAGGCCGACGCAGGTCCAGTTGGCGGACTTCCGGGCGTTGGGGTAGGGATCACGGTCCTCGAGCAGCGCCGAGATGAACTCGTGCGCGAGGTGTGGGTGCGAACCGCCATGGCCGGCGCCTTGGGTGAAGCTGAGGTGGGTCTTCTTGCCGAGATCGTAGACGCCCTTGGTGGTGAACTTCCGGATGGGGGCCGGCAGGCGCTGGGCGAAGTCCGGCACGGTGATTTTCTTCGGGATCTTTTGCTCGGGCTTTTTCGCCGTGTGGAGTACGTGCGGCTCATGCTCGACGAGGGTCCACTCGAAGGACTGCTTTGAGCCATAGACATCGATGCTCTCGCGATATTGGCGGGCCGTGTCGAAGAGCGAGCGGATGATGCGGGCGGTCAGGTCGGAATCCTTGAGCTTGATGTGCGCGGTCTCAACGGCGAAAGGCGAGCCGTAGTGCCGGATCAATTCCTTGCGGATCGTGCCCGAGCCGAAGCAGGAGACGTATTCGGCCGTGGCATCGGTGAGCGCGAGCATCGGGCCGACGCAATGGGTGGCGTACCACATCGGCGGGAGTCCGGGCCAGTAGTTGGGCCAGCCGTCCATGTCCTGCTGGTGGCTGGCCTGCAGGAACTGGATTTTGCCGAGCGAGCCCTTGTCGTAGAGTTGCTTGATATGGAGATATTCGCGGGCGTAGACGACCGTCTCCATCATCATGTACTTGAGCCCGGTCTTCGCCGTAAGCTCGACGATGCGTTTGCAGTCAGCGATCGAGGTGGCCATCGGCACGGTGCAGGCGACATGCTTGCCGGCCTGGAGGGCGGCGATGGATTGTTCCGCATGGTTGGGGATCGGCGTGTTGATGTGGACGGCGTCGATTTCCGGGTCACGCAGCATCGCGGCGTAGTCGGTGTAGCCCCTGGCGATGCCAAAGGCGTCCTGAATGGCCCGAAGCTTCTTCGAGTCGCGCTGGCAGACGGCGACGAGATTGGCGTTGGGGTGGGCCTGGTAGATCGGGATGAACTCGGCGCCGAAACCAAGCCCGGCGAGGGCGATGTTGATCTTCCTCTTCATGGGTGGGGAAAGCCCGGGGAGGCCGGGCGGAGGGTGGGGAGAGCGTATCCTAGCGGTTCCGGATGCCGCCGGCCATGAGTCTTGGCGTATTAAATTTGAAGTTTTTCGCCGACCTGGTTTTCTCGATTTCCCCTGCTAACCTGGGTGTCGTACAAGATTCCTTCACTCTGGCACCTGAGATTTCCCGTGGCACGTACCTCTCCGCTTTCATGTCCGCTGCACCCAAGCTTTCTGTCAAACCCGCGCCGTTTCGCTCGCGACCGCGGTTGCGCGTGGCGTTGATCATCGAAACCTCCAACGCTTATGCGCGCAACCTGCTGCAGGGCGTGGTGGGTTACATCCGCGAACACGCCCCTTGGTCGATTTACCTGGTGGAGCAGGGGCGGGGTGACGATCCGCCGGCCTGGCTGGCGAGTTGGGATGGGGATGGCATCATCGCCCGGATCGAGAGTCCCCGGATCGCCCGGGCGGTGCTCGCCTCCGGCCTGCCGGCGGTGGATTTGAGCGCCGGCCGCTTTGCGCCGTCGCTGCCGTGGGTCGAAACCGATGACGCCGCCATCGCCCGGCTGGCTGCGCAGCACCTGCTCGAGCGCGGGTTCAAGTACTTTGCCTACTGCGGTGATGCCCGCTTCCGCTGGTCACAGGAACGGGGCGAAACATTCGGGCGGATTATCGGCGAGGCCGGGCACCCTTGTCATACATTTGTGGAGGCCGGTCGTTCGACGGACGAAATCGCCGCGCTGGCGCGCTGGTTGCAGGAGCTGCCGAAACCGGCGGGCGTGTTCACCTGCTATGACATCCGCGGGCAGCAGGTGCTCGACGCCTGTCGCGTTGCCGACCTGGCGGTGCCCGAGGAAGTGGCGGTGCTGGGCGTGGACAATGACGAATTGCTGTGCGAACTAGCCTTTCCACCCCTGTCGAGCGTCATGCTCAACGCCCGCCGCGCCGGCTACGAGGCGGCGGCGCTGCTGGCCCGCCAGATGCGCGGAGGTGAGGTATCAGCAGTCGAAACGCGCATCGCGCCGCTCGGCATCTGCCCGCGCCAGTCCACCGATGTGCTGGCGGTGGGGGATCCCCATGTCGCCTGGGCGTTGCGGTTCATTCGCGAGCATGCCTGCGACCCGGTGGACGTGGGCGACGTCCTGCGGGCGGTACCGCTTTCCCGCAGCATCCTGGAGAAACGTTTCCGTCAACTGCTCAACCGTACGGTGCACGACGAGATCATCGCGGTGCGGCTGAATCGCGCCCGCCAGCTGCTGACCGAGACGGACCTGTCGCTCGCAGAAATCGCCACGCGCACGGGCTTTGAGCACCCCGAATACTTCAGCGTGGTCTTCAAGCGCGAGACGGGGACCCCGCCGCGGGACTTCCGGCGGAACCTCCGGCGTTGAACGGCTCGTCCAGAGGACTCGCCCTACCAGGACTCACTGCGCCTGCTTGGCGACCTTGAACTCGACGGGCTTCTGCCCCTTGGGCAGGGCGAGCAAATCGTAATCCTGGTAGCCGGTGATCTTCACCTCGACAAACTCGCTGACCGGCAGTTCGCGCGGCACATAGACGCGACCGTCGATGTCGGGGGCATCGGCCTCGCCGCGGGCGACGCCGGGTTCCTCAACGAGGACTTTCAACGTCTGGCCGACGTGGGACTTGGAGACTTCGCCCGCGATGCGTTGCTGCAGGGCCATGAGCTTGTGCCAGCGGGCCTCCTTGACCTTGGGGGCGATCTGGTCGGGCATCTTGGCGCCACGGGTCCCTTCCTCCTGCGAGTAACGGAACACGCCGAGGCGCTCGAACTTTGTCTCCTCGATGAACTGGCAGAGCTCGGCGATGTCGGCATCGGTCTCACCGGGGAAGCCGACGATGAAGGTGGTGCGGACGGCGATGCCGGGGATGCCGGCGCGGATGCGCTTGATGAGGTCGCGGATGTAGTCGCCGCTCGTCTCACGCTGCATGCGCTCCAGCATGTTGTCGCTGATGTGTTGGAGCGGGATGTCGATGTAGCGGGCGACCTTGGGGCACTCGGCGATGGTCTTGATGAGTTCGTCGCTCCAGTGGGCCGGGTGGGTGTAGAGGAGGCGGATCCAGAAATCGCCCTCGATGGCGTTGAGTTCGCGGAGAAGGGTGGTGAGGGCGGTGCCGCGCGAAGAGTCGACGGGCGTGCGGGGGTTGGGCCGCTGCTCCCAAGTGTCCATGCCGAAGAAGGTCGTGTCCTGCGAGATGAGGTTCAGCTCCTTCACGCCCTCCTTCACGAGGCGGCGGGCTTCCTGGACCACGCTGTCGACGGTGCGGCTGCGGTGGCGTCCGCGGATCTGCGGGATGATGCAGAAGGTGCACGGGTGGTTGCAGCCCTCGGCGATCTTGATGTAGGCAAAATGCTTCGGCGTGAGCCGGAACCGGGGCGTGTCGTAGTCGGGGATGTAGGTGGACTTGCCCTCGATGAAGTTGGCCGGGGCCTCGTCCTTGCCACGGTCCTTGGCGTAGATCCCCTCGATGATCGGGGCCACCTTGGTGAGCTGGTCGAGGCCGATGAAGGCGTCGACCTCGTCGTGCAGCGACGTCGAGAGGTCCTTGGAGAAGCGCTGGGCCATGCAGCCGGCGACGATAAGCTTCTGCTCCTTGCGACGCTTCTTCATCCCCTTGTTCTGGTGGACCTCGAGGATGTGGCCGATCGACTCCTCTTTGGACGAGTCGATGAACGAGCACGTGTTGACGATGACGACATCGGCCTTCTCCGCCTCGGGGATCACGGCCATACCGGCCTGGTGCAAATGTCCGACCATGATCTCGCTATCGACGAGATTCTTGGCGCAACCGAGGGAGATAAGGCTGACTTTGATCATGCGCTATAAAAACAAAAGGCGCGCCGCGAGGGGCGCGCGCTGGGGGAGCGAAACCGGGCCCGGGGCTTACTTCTTGCCCTTGGACATGGCGGCCTTGAGGCGGGCGTTGCGGCGCTTGTGGTAGGCGACGCGGCGTTTCTTCTTGATGTGCTTGTTGAGTTGTTGACCCATAGATTGGTGGTGGTGGAAGGAAACTTGTGCCTGAAAGACCGCGTAGGAGTCAAGTGTCTCAATAACGGGCCAGGGAGGGGTCGATTTGGTCGGCCCAGGCAGCGATGCCGCCTGCCACGTTGCTGACCTGCGCGAACCCGTTGGCGCGCAGGAACTGGGTGACCCGGAGGCTGCGGGCCCCGACATGGCAAAGGACGAGAATCTGGCGGTCGCGGGGCAGATCGGGCAGGCTTTCGGGGACCTGCCGCATCGGGACATGCCGGCTGCCGGCGACAGCACAGGCTTCGACCTCGAAGGCCTCACGCACGTCGAGCAGCAGCGCTCCCTCGCGCAGGAGTTGCGCGGCGGCGGTGACATCGACTTCGAGCGGTGTTTCCATGGTAAGGGGCGAACATTGGAGGCGGCGGGCAAAAGGCAACCGTGAGATTAGCCGTTGACGGCTGCCGCCGGGGTTAAATCTTGAGGGCATGTCCGAGCGTTTTGTCGTGATTATGGCCGGGGGCCGCGGTGAGCGGTTCTGGCCCCAAAGTTGCGCAGCCACCCCCAAGCACCTCCTGCCGATCGTCGGGGACAAGTCCATGCTGGCCCAGACGGTAGATCGGGTGGCCGGGGTCGTGCCCCGCGAAAACATCTTCGTCCTGACCACCCAAGCCCAGCTCGACGGCTGCCGCCACGCCTGCCCCGGCCTGCCGGCGGCCAATGTAGTCGCCGAACCGATGGGGCGCGATACCGCCGCGGCGACCGGCCTGGCCATGCTGCTGGTCAAGCAGCGCAGCCCGAACGCGGCGTTTGCCATGCTGCCGGCGGATCACGTCATCCACGACACAGCCGAATACGGGAAGCTCCTGACGACCGCTTTCGAGGCCGCCGAGTCGGCGAATGTGCTGGTGACCCTCGGCATCAAGCCGACGGAGCCGGCCACGGGCTTCGGCTACATCGAGCAGGCCGGGCCTTGGAAAACGATGGGCGGCCAGTCCGTGCTGGCGGTGAAGCGCTTTGTCGAGAAACCGGATGCCGAGACGGCCAAGGCTTATCTCGCCGCGGGAAAGTATTTCTGGAATGCGGGCATGTTTATCTGGCGGGTGCCGGTGGTGGAAGCGGCGTTCAAGGCCCACGCGCCTGAGCTTTATGCCGGCCTGGCGAGACTGGAGTCGGCCGAATCCACGGGCGGGTGGGCCAAGGCGCTGCCGGAGGTTTATCCCACGCTGCAGAAAATCTCGGTCGATTACGCGCTGATGGAGAAATCCACCAACGTCGTGGTCGTGCCCGCGACGTTTGACTGGGACGATGTCGGGGCGTGGCCGGCCATCGCCAAACACTTCACGCCGGACGCCGCCGGCAACGTCCTGCGCGGACTGGCCATGGTAGAGGACGGTTCGGGCAACATCGTCGTAAGCGACGACGGCCACCTGACCGCCGTGGTCGGCGCGAGCGACCTGGTCGTGGTGCACACACCGCAGGCCACCCTCGTGGTCCACAAGGACAAGGCGCAGGAGATCAAGGCGCTGCTCAAGCGCCTCGCGGCCGATCCGGCGAAGAAGAAATTCCTGTGAGCGATGCACTGCCTCGGCATCGACTACGGCACCAAGCGGGTGGGTCTCGCCCACGGCGACGAGATCGGCGTGGCGACGCCGCTGCCCGCGCTGGTTGATGCCGACGAGGCCGCGCGCTGGCAGAAGCTCGGCGAGCTCATCCGGCAGCGCCGGATCACGGACCTCGTGCTTGGTTATCCCTACAACATGGACGGCTCGGTGGGCTTCAAGGCGAAGGAAGTGGACGCCTTTGCGGAGAAATTGAAGGCGCAGTTCGGTCTGCCCGTGCACCTGGTGGACGAGACACTGACCAGTTCCGAGGCCGAGTCCTCGATCGCGAAGAAGGACCGGCGCGGCGTGCGCGACTCGGGGCTCATCGACTCCCGGGCCGCGTGCCTGATCCTGCAGGACTACCTGGATCAAGAGTTCCCGCCACAGGATTTAACGGGCCAAGATACATAACCACAGAACACACGGAACACGCAGAAGGAGATATGTTATGCCCGAATTCATTCATGGTGATGAGACGCACGCCCTGCTGGGCGCTTGCTTTGAGGTCTACAGAGACAAGGGATGCGGATTTCTAGAGGCTGTATTCCAAGAATGCCTCGAGTTGGAGTTGAACGATCGGAATATTCCATTCAAAGCGCAGCCTCCGCTCAGTTTGGAATACAAGGGCAGGGTACTCAAACAGACCTGCCAGCCGGACTTTGTCTGTTACGACAAGGTCATTCTGGAAATCAAGGCTGTGAGCAAACTGGCCGATGAGCACCAGGCGCAGGTGCATAATTACCTCAAGGCAACAGGTCTGCGGGTTGGCCTACTAATTAATTTTGGGCACCATCCTCTGATCGAGCACGAACGGATTGTGCGATAGCTGCTTCTGTGTATTCCGTGTGTTCTGTGGTTAAACCTCCCCTCATCACCCGCTGGAAGTGCGTCTGCGCCTACGACGGGGGCAGCTTCAACGGCTGGCAGAGCCAGGAGGGGGGCAACACCATCCAGGACCTGGTGGAGAAGCAGCTGAAGAAGATCTTTGGCCGGCAGATCCGCATCGAGGGCAGCGGCCGCACCGACTCGGGCGTGCATGCCCGGGCGCAGGTGTTTCATTTCGACGCGGCGTGGACGCACGGCGGCGACAAGCTGCGGCTGGCGCTCCAGACCGGCCTGCCGCGTTCGATCCAGCTGAAGACGGTGCGACGGGCGAAGCCGGGTTTCCACGCGCGGTTCGACGCCAAGGGAAAGATCTACCGCTATCATCTTGATCTGGGCGAGGCCGACCCATTCACCCGGAATTTCTGTTGGCCGCTCAACCGCGACCTGGACTGGGCAGCGGTGCGAGCCGCGGCCAGGGTCTTGCGCGGGAAGCACGACTTCTGGGCTTTCTCGGGCGAGAATGACCGGACCTATGAGACCACCGTGCGTGACTTGCGCCGGCTCGACGTCCAGCGCACCGGCCGGAAGGTCACGTTCACGTTCGAGGCTGACGGGTTCCTCTACAAGATGGTGCGCAGCCTCACGGGCGCGCTCGTCAGCGTCGGCCTCGGCAAGCTCACCCCGGCTGAGGTCGGCGTCCTGCTCAAGACCCGTCGCCGCATCCCGACGGTGGTCACGGCCCCGCCGCAGGGCCTGTTCTTGGTGAAGGTGCTATACTAGGGCCATGAGCATCACGCTCCAGCAGCTCTGGCGCGACCGGTTGGATGTGATTTTCCCACGCAGCTGCGTGCATTGCGCCGGTTTGGTCGAGGACGGCCGGTTCCGGCACCTGTGCCCCCGGTGCGAGAAGCTGCTCCATGTCGTGCAACCCCCGCACTGCACGACCTGCGGACACCCGTATTTTGGCGAAACGGAGGAAAACCGGCTGTGTTCGCACTGCGAGACCCTCGAACCGAGGTTCGATCAAGGGAAGACGGCCATCCTGCTCCAAGGCCCGGGTCGGTCGCTGGTCCATGCCCTGAAATATCACCAGGGCCAGCAGGTGCTGGAGGATATCACGTCAATCATGCGCGCGGCGCCGGGCTATGCCGACTACTTGCGCGGCGCAGTGCTCGTGCCGGTGCCACTGCATCCGCGCAAGCAGCGCGAAAGGCGCTACAACCAGAGTCGGTTACTCGCGGATTGCTGCGCGCAAGCCGTGGACGGGCAGGCAGAAGTGCGGGAACTGCTCGTGCGGGTGATCGATACGGAGTCGCAGACGCACTACGACCGCGAGGCGCGTCGGGAGAACCTGAAAAATGCCTTTGCCTTGGCCAAGGGCGCCACCATTAATCCCGGCCAACGTTACATTCTGGTCGATGATGTTTTTACAACGGGCTCCACTCTCAATTCCTGCGCAACCGTGCTGCGGCGCGGCGGTGCGCTGACCCTCGACGTCGTCACCTTCGGTCACGGCTGATTCCCTTCCGTATGGCACATTTTTCCAAACCTACGCTCACCGCTTCCACCAAGAAGAAGAAGAACATCCCCGAGGGGTTGTGGACGAAGTGTCCGGTCTCCGACGAGATCGTCTTCACCAAGGACCTCGAGGCCAACCTCATGGTCGTGCCGAAGAGTGGCTATCATTTCCCCATCGGTTCGCGCGAGCGGATCAAGAGCATGGTGGACGAGGGGAGTTTTGAGGAGTTTGACGCCGGGGTGAAGTCGGCCGACCCGCTCAAGTTCGTCGATTCCGCCGCCTATACCGACCGCATCAAGCGCTACGAGAAGGACAGCGGGCTGCCGGAGGCCGTCATCTGCGGCACGGGCAAGATCAACAACATCGCGGTATCGCTGGCGGTGATGGATTTCCGGTTCTGCGGTGGCGCCATGGGCGCGGCGGTCGGCGAGAAGATCACCCGCGCCATCGAGCGTGCAACCAAGCTGAAAATCCCCTGCATCGTGGTCAGTTCCTCGGGCGGCGCGCGCATGCAGGAGGGCATTTTCAGCCTCATGCAGATGGCCAAGACCAGTGCCGCCCTCGGCCGCCTGGCCGACGCCAAGCTGCCGTTCATCTCGATCCTGACTTACCCGACCACGGGCGGCGTCACGGCCAGCTTCGCGACGCTCGGCGACGTCATCCTCGCCGAGCCGGGCGCGTTGATCGGCTTCGCCGGGGCGCGTGTCATCAAGGAAACCACCAAGCAGACACTGCCGCCAGGTTTCCAGACCGCGGAGTTCCTCCTCAAGCACGGGTTGCTCGACCAGATTGTCGGCCGCCTGGAAATGCGGGACCGCCTCACGAGCATCCTGCAGGCCCTGCACACGCACCGCTTCGTCGCCCACAAGGTGCCGACGGCCTCGCCGTTCCCGTCGGCCACGCCCGCCGCCGCCACGGCCTGAGAGGGTCGGAGCAACATCCAACGTTCAACTCCGAACGTTCAACATCCAAGGCAAAGCCGGATGGCATCGCCGAACCGCAACTTCGATCTGGAGGAACGACTGCTGGAGTATGCCGCGTCTATTGTCCGGTTTACGGAAGGCATGAGCCGGACGCAGGCGGGCATTCATGTGGCTGGGCAATTGCTGCGTTCCGGTACGTCGCCGCTGCCGAATCACGGGGAAGCCCAGGCCGCGGAATCAGTCGCCGACTTCATCCACAAGTTGAGCATTTGCCTTAAAGAACTGCGGGAAGCCCGTCGCTGGCTGCGATTGGCACAACGGGTCCCGCTTGTGAAATCACCTCCGGCCGTTGATCCTTTGCTGAGTGAGACCGAGGAGCTTATTCGCATTTTCTACAGTAGTATTGTCACTGCCCGGAAGCGGGTCTCAAACCCGAAGGTCAGAAAATGAGCGTTGAGCGTTCAATGTTGGAAGTTGGAGGCTCTCCTTCGCTTTCGGACTACGCGTCGGTGACGGAATACCTGTATGCGCTCAAGGCCGGCGGGGTGAAATTCGGCATCGACCGCATGCGCCGCCTTGCCGCGGCGCTCGGCCACCCGGAGCGAACCTATCCGGTCATCCATGTGGCCGGGACGAACGGCAAAGGCTCCGTCTCGGCCATGCTGGAATCGATTTTGCGCGCGGCCGGCCGGCGCACCGGGCTCTACACTTCGCCGCACCTCGTCAAGCTGGGCGAACGCGTGCAGGTGGACCGGCAGCTCCTGACCGAGGCGGAGATCGTTGCCTACGCGCAGGAATTGCAACCGGTCGCGGCGCGGGCGGCAGCCTACGCGGCCGACGAGCATGCGACTTTCTTCGAGTTCATGACCGCGATGGCGTTCCTGCAGTTTCAGCGCAAACACGTGGACGCGGCCATCATCGAGGTCGGCATGGGCGGCCGGCTCGATGCGACCAATGTCGTCCAGCCCGAGGTCAGCGTGATCACGTCGATCGGCCTCGACCACTGCGCCGAGCTCGGTGACACGGTGGAGCAGATCGCCCGCGAGAAGGCCGGCATCATCAAGCCCGGCCGGCCCGTTGTCATTGGGCGCCTGCCCGCGGGCGCGGAGCAGGTGATCCGCGCGGTGGCGGCGGCCAACGGAGCGCCGGTCCATTCCGTGCGCGAGGAGTTCGGTGAGGGGATTGAGCGTTATCCCCTGACCAATCTTGAGGGCGAGTACCAACGCTGGAACGCAGCAACCGCGGTGCTCGTGGCCCGCCTGCTGCCCGCCAAGCTGCGGCCCGCTGAGGCGGCGATTACGCGTGGGCTGGCCGACGTCAATTGGCCCGGCCGCTGGCAGCGTCTGTCGGTCGGGGGCCGGACGGTGATTCTCGATGCCTCGCACAATCCAGAAGGCGCGCAGGTGCTGGAAAAGAATTTGCTGCGACTGATCACCCAGACCGGGCGCAAGCCGATCATCGTGGCCGGGGTATTGGGCGAATTTCGCGCCAAGGCCTTGTTGGAAGTCGTGCTGCGCCACGCGCGGGAATTGCACCTGGTCACGCCCCAGCAGGCGCGGGCAACCTCCGCCGAGGCGATGCTGGCGCTGGTGCCGCCGGCGGCGCGTCATCTCGTGCACACCGGCGAGTTGGGCCGGATTTTCCCCAACGCCACGACCTGCACGCTCGGTGGACCGGACGACACGGTGGTCGTGACCGGTTCGATCTACCTGCTCGGTGAAGTGTTGGAACGACTCGAGCCCGGCCGGGGCGCCAGCGAGGGACGGTTGCAGGATTTTTGAGCAGAAGCCGGAAAGCTGGGACCTGCAGGTCCCGAACGTCCGGGCTTCGCGTCTGGGTTTTCCTTCAGGTTTCAGCTTTCAAGTTTCAGGTTTCTCTTCAAGCGTAGCGGGCAACTGATGAAAGCCCGCCAGCCATTCGCGCCCGCCTTCAAGGGGAAGCGCGTCCTCATCACCGGCGGCCTGGGCTTCATCGGATCGAACCTCGCCCGCACCCTCGTGACGCTCGGTGCCAAAGTCACGCTGCTGGACAGCCTGATTCCCGAATACGGCGGCAACCGGCGCAACGTCCGCGGCCTCGAGCGCAAGCTGGGCATCAATCTCGCCGACGTGCGCGACCGGCACAGCCTGCCGGAGTTCCTGCGCGGCCAGCATTTCCTGTTCAACCTGGCCGGACAGACGAGCCACATGGACTCGATGACCGATCCCGAGACCGACCTGGAGATCAACTGCCGCGCCCAGCTCACGCTGCTGGAGGCCTGCCGGAAGCACAACCCGAAGCTCAGGGTCGTCTTCGCCAGCACGCGGCAGATCTACGGCCGGCCCGATTACCTGCCGGTGGACGAGAAGCACCCGCTGCGTCCGGTGGACGTGAACGGCATCAACAAGCTCGCGGGCGAGGAGTATCACCTGCTTTACAGTGCGGTCCACGGCGTGCCCAGCACCGTGCTGCGTCTGACCAACACCATCGGTCCCCGGATGCGCGTGAAGGATGCCCGCCAGACCTTTGTTGGTGTCTGGATCAAGCAGATCCTCGAGGGCAAACCCATCGAGGTATGGGGCGGAGAGCAGTTGCGTGACTTCACCTACGTGGATGATGCGGTGGAGGCTTTCCTGCTGGCGGCGACCCATCCGCAGGCGGTGGGCCGGGTGTTCAACCTCGGCGGGGTCGGCCAGATCAGCCTGCGTGAACTCGCCGACCAGTTGGTGAAGGTGGCGGGGCAGGGCAGTTACCGGGTGAAACAATTCCCGGCCGAGCGCCGCAAGATCGACATCGGCGACTATTATTCCGACTGCAGCCTGATCGAACGCGAACTCGGCTGGAAACCGCATACGACCATCCGCCAGGCCCTCGAGAAAACGATGGCCTATTACCGCAAGGAACTGCCGCACTACCTGTGAGCAAGATACTCCCCGCAGATCCCAAGGCTTCCTATCTCGCCGCGCAGGCGGAGATCGATGCAGCCATCCAGCGCGTCCTGCGGAGCGGGCACTATATCCTCGGTCCCGAGGTCGAGGCCTTTGAAAAGGAATTCTCCGCCTGGCTCGGGGTGAAGGACACGGTTACCGTGGCCAACGGCACCGATGCCATCGAGCTGGCCCTGCGTGCCGCCGGCATCGGTCCCGGCGACAAGGTCGTCACCGTCGCCAACACGGTCACGGCGACGGTCTCGGCGATCAAGGCCACGGGGGCACGGGTGTTCTATGCGGAGGTTGAGCCCGCCACCATGCTGCTCGATGTCGCGGTGCTCGAGACGATGCTGGCCACGCTGCGCGACCCCAAGATCAAGGCGGTCGTGCCCGTACATCTTTACGGCCAAGCGGTGGACATGCCGCGGCTGATGACGGTGGCGGCGAAGCACAACCTGCTGGTGGTCGAGGATTGCGCGCAGGCGCACGGCTCGCTCACCGGCGGACGCAAGGCGGGCACCTGGGGCCAGCTGGCAGCCTTCAGCTATTATCCCACCAAGAACCTCGGGGCGCTCGGCGACGGCGGGGCGGTGTGTGGCAGCGATGCGGCGTTGCTGGAGCAGGTGCGGCTGCTGCGGCAATACGGCTGGCGCAAACGCTATGTGAGCGAGGCGCACGGCCGCAACAGCCGGCTGGATGAGATGCAGGCGGCCATCCTGAGGGTGAGGTTGGGCCGGCTCGATGCCGAGAACACCCGGCGCGCCGCGATCGCCCGGCAGTATCTGGCCGGATTGAAGGGTGCCGCGCTCACGCTGCCTGTCGTGGCGGAGGGTCGCACGCATTGCTGGCACCAGTTTGTCGTGCGGACGCCCCGGCGCGACGAGTTGCGGGCCCACCTGGAGAAGAAGGACATCCTGTGCGGCGTCCTTTATCCGGTGCCGATCCACCGGCAACCGGCGTATCACGACGCGGCCCTGTCCTTTCCGCATACCGAGCAAGCCTGCGCCGAGGTGCTCTCGCTGCCCTTGCACCCGGGGCTGAGCGACGACGATGTGGCGCGCGTTGTCCGCGAGGTCGCGGGTTGGGCGGGTTAGCCCGCTGGGGTCAGACCTTCTGGCGGGGCAGTTCCACGCGCAGGTAGTGGCAGGCGGCTTCCCAGGTGGAGACGACCTCCATGGTCAGAAAGGCGGGACAGGCCACCTTGAAGAGCATGGCCAGGGCGGTGGGTTTGGGCTCGGTGAAGATGGCGGCCCAGCGGCCCCGGCTGGTCCCGTCCTCCTGCAGGAAGGAAACCAGCGCGCGCACATCATCCATCGTGGCCTGGGTGGTGACACCCTGCAGGTCGACGATGCCGTTGAAGTGCGGGTCGTAACGCTCGTCGGCCCAAAGCTTGCGTGTGCCGGCGAGGACGTCCTTGAGCGAGACGGAGCCGCTGAATCGAAGGACGTTCAGCCGGCGCTCGGGCAGAATCTCATACGTGAATTTCATGAACGATTGCTTGGTCGGCATGGTTAAACCGGTGCAGCCGCATTTCCGCCACACAATAGTGACCGATTAAAAGTCCGGGAGCGGAACTGCCAAGGCCGCAGCCGTGGATCGGTTGGTGAATCCCGCGGAGTGTTTCGCGCGAAGCCGCTTACTGATCCTGCGGAATGTAGCGGAAGTACAACCGGCCGGCGGCGTCCTGGACGCGGGTCGCATAGGTCATGGTGTTTCCCTTGTGTGCGAGGACCAAGTTGTACTCGCCCGCCGGGTTGGCTTCCGGTGTGCCTTCAATGAACAGCGAATGCGCCGTGAGCTCCGGCGCATCCACCACGAAGCAGCCGGAACGAATGCCGTAGCCGACAACCACCACCACCTTGGCTGTCCCATTCACCTGGGTCCTGGTGAAAAGGATCCGCAAATCCGGCATCCCCGCGGTGGAGCTGGTAAAGGGTCGCACACCGACCCGACCGAGGACCTGAACAGCTCCCGCGTTTTCCACATAACATAATTCAATGGTACCGGTCGCGTCCCTCGAGAGATGGGAGGCGAGGCGCCAGGCCGTGGTGCCGACCCCATAGGCTTCATCAAGCGGAAGCGCCGTAAACGGTGCGGCGGACGCGAGGGTGCAGGACACGAATGCAACGAGGGAATAGATGACTTTCTTCATGATGGGGTTGGATCTTAAGGGATGCGTCGCAGCAAGGAGACATAGAAACCGTCGGTGTTGCGCGTGCCGGGGAGCAGGAGCGTGCCGAGACCGTCAAAGGTGCCACCGTGCGTGTCGGCCGAGGGCTCGGGCTTGAATTGCGGGTGCACCTGCAGGAACGCGGCGACGACGTCGTGATTCTCGTGATGGCTGAGCGAGCAGGTAGCGTAGATCAGAAGTCCGCCGGGTTTCACCCGCGGGGCGTGGGTGGTGAGGATTTCCGACTGGGTCTTGGTGAATGATGTGATGCTCTCGGGCTTCACATACCACTTGAGATGGGGCTGGCGGCGCCAGGTGCCGGACCCGGAGCAGGGGGCATCGACGAGGACGCCGTCGTAGGCCCCGGTGGGCTCGCGGACGATGGTAATGTTGTCGAGCCGGGCGCGTTTGGCGCGATCGTCGAGCTCGTCGAGGATATCGGGGCGGATATCGGTGGCGTCCACCTGGCCGGCATCACCCAGCAGGCGCGCGAGCTGGAGGGTTTTGCCGCCGGCGCCGGCGCAGGCATCCAGCCAGCGTCCGCCGGGAGCGATGGGAGCGCAGGCCAGCACGAGCTGCGAGCCGAGGTCCTGGATCTCGATGAAACCGCGACGGTAGGCATCGGAGCCGGCGACCTCGGCGTTGGGCGGCAGGCAGAGGGCGTCGGGGAAGTCGGCCGGCTGGTCGAAGGTCCATTGCCGGGCGCGAAACTCGTCGAGCACGAGGGCGCGGTCATTGCACTGGATGCGAACCCACACCCCCGCCCGGCTGTTGAGGGCATCGAGGTGCGGTGGTTCGAAGGCGGCCGGGCAGTGCTCGCGGAACCACGCAGGCAGGAGTGCGGCGGGTAGGAAATCCGGAGCGGGCAGCAGGGAGCAGGGAGAGGAATCGGAGATCTCGACGGGATCACCGGGCCCGGTCAGCCGGGTCAGCACGGCCGCCTTTTCGGCGAGGGTATCAGGGACCGCGGGCCAGTCGGCACAGTGGGCGGCGCGGTAGGGGGTGGTGGGCTTCAGCTCGGGGGCGAGCCAGGCGGTGATCTTGGCGGCGAGATCGGGCGTGGTATGCTCGTAGTGCGCCCTTAGGGCACCCGCACTCCTCGCCCCTCCTGCCTCCAAACCGGCAGTCGGGGCCAAGCCTGTGGCTTGACCATCTCCGCGCTGCCGCGCTCCGTCGAGCAGGGGATCGATCCACGGAAGGAAACGCAGGTAGGTGTAGACGAGCTCGCGGTAGAGCTTGCGGTCGCGGGAGCCGATGGCGCGGTGGCGGGCGAAGAGCTCCTTGATGCGCCGGGGCAGGGCACTGTCGCGGCCAAGGTGCGGGCGCAGTTCAGCGACGAAGGCGAGGAACAGGCGCTGCTGGTTGGCGGCGATGTTGGGGTTCATACGGGGAAATTCACCACAACGGCACTACGACACAACGCAGGGCATCGAGGCAATCGTCGAACTGTCGTGTCGTCGTGGTTAAAATTTCAGGAGCTCGACCTCGACGTTGAGGGAGAAGGAGCTTTCACGGCGCGGGCCGTCGAAGAAGGAGACCTCGTACTTGACGGCCCAGGTCTGGCCGAGGCGCTGCCAGACACCGTAGCTCTGCTCGTTGAAGCGGTTGTTGCGGGCGTCGTAGCGCCAGAGGCCGGTGAGGTCGAAGCGTTCGTTGAGCCGCTGGCGGTATTCGAGGTAATACTCGTCGTAGTCGTCACGGAGGAAATGCGTGGCCAGACGGATCGACCACCAGTCCTGGTCGATGAGCGTGAGGGCGGTGTTGAGCTCTCTCTGTTGCGGGGCGTGTGGATCGAGGCGATGGAAAACCTCGAAGCGCACCCACGGGGCGGGGCTGAGCGCGAGCTCGGTGTAGATGTCCGACAGGGGCCGCTGGCCGCTGGCCGGGTCGAAGCGGTAGTCGGCGGCAAAGTTGAGCGAGGCGAGGTTGCGCGAGCCGTATTTGGCATCGCGCGTCTGGAGCGTGTTGTTGAAGGAGAGTCGAACGGTGTTGAGGGCGTCGAGATCGTCGATGGTGCGGGAGTCGCCGATCGAGAGCGGCTGCAGGTAGGTGGAAAAGACGCGCTGGTCGATGGGCGGGATGTAGGCGCGACCCTGGGCGGCCTCGGGGGCGTAGCGATAGGAGAGTTTCGGTTCGACGAGATGGCGCAGGCCGTCGATCTCCCAGATCTCGTTTTTGTAGTCGAAGGTGCCGCTGGCCAGCAGGCGGGCATCGAAACCGATCTCCCCGATGGTGCGGGTGTATTCGTTTTTGCCATTGAGGGCATCCGAGTAGTGGGTCACGCGGCCGCCGGCCACGGGCGTGAAGGTGAGCCACGGGGTCGGCGCGATGGGCCGCTCGAGGCCGTAGTAGGCGTCGAAACGCGTGGTGCGCAGGCTCGGGTCGGTGCCGAAGGCGTCCGCTTCGAGCACGGCGGCGCTGGCGTTGAGGCGTTGGTACGAGCCAAGCGGGGCGGCGGCGGGGAAGAGGTCGAACCGCAGCTCCGGCAGGCGTTCCTGGACGCGGTGGTAATGGTTGGGATGGAAGCGGGCGAAGGCGCTGAGCGAGGAGTTGGGGTTGGTGTAGGTAGCCTCGACGAACGAGTCGGGCTGCTGCACGTGGTCGAACTGCTTGTGGTGGAAATCGCGGAGCACCTCGGAGTCGCTCCAGTAGTTGAACTGGCCATCGAGGGTGAAGTGCTCGCCGTAGGTCTGGCGGTGTTCCCAGGTGAAGAAGTCGCGCTCGCGCGGCACGGGGTCGCCGAGGACGTCGGTGCCGCGGTCGCCGCTGTCATTGATGTAACCGGAACGGAAGAAGTCGTCCACGGTGCCCCGGGCGCCCGCCTGACGGTAGCTGCCGGACGGGCCGATCATGACCCCGCGCGCGGAATAGAGGCCGAGGTCCGCGCCCAGTTGCAGGTTCTCAGCCACGGGCACGTGCAGGCCGATTTGCCCGAGAACGCCGAGGTTGCCGCGGTAGCCGACGCTGGCACTGATGTAGGAGATGAAATCGGCATCGAGGGTTTGTTCGAACCGGGGGAAACGCAGGAAATGCCCGCCCAGCAGACCGACGCCGAGGCCCTCGGCACGGACGATCTTGCCCTTGGTGTAGGTGAGACGGGCGGCCCGGATCGAGGGAGTGTAGCCGGCGTTTTCACGAAAAAAAACGGTGGCATTGGTGAAGGCCAGTTCGTCGAAGGTGCCCTCCACGGTTTCGCCGGAGATATAGACCGGAAACTGGCCGACCCGGAGATTGCGGGCCTCAATCCGACCGGTGGCGGTGTGGTAGGTGCCCTCGTCGGCCACGAGACGGCGGGCGCCGGAGGTGATGATGAGGTGGCCACGGGCCGTGGCGACCTGTTTGGCGGCATTGTAGCGAATCTCATCGGCGGTGAGCACCATCTCACCCAAGCCCAGGCGGGCGTCGCCGGTGATGATCATGTCCTTCGTCGTGTCATCGTAGACGGAAGTCTGGCCCGTAAGCTCAGGCTGGCCCGACTGGGCCCGGGCCGCCACGGCGCACAGGACCGCGGCGAAGCCGAGGGCGATGGTCAGACGGAAGACGCGGACAAAAGGCATGGGATTTGAGTGGCGAGGGGGACGGGTCGGTGCAACGAGATTTCCCGCGGGAGCAGTTTCTGACTGATGACGAGGCCGGGGGTTCCCGTTGCCGCCTGCTGGCGGCCCGGGATTTGTCCCCGGTTCGCGCTTGCAGCGAAACCGGAGCAAACGTTTCTGCTAGACGAGCCGGGATGGTAGGGCAGAGTAGAGGTCTTTCCTCCGTGATCATTCCGGCACCAGAGCTGCAGGCCTTCCTGCGCAACCACCAGGCCAACCCGCACGGCTGGCTGGGCATGCACCCGGCCAAGGTGAAGCGAAAATCAGGTGTCGTGGTGCGGGCGTTCCGGCGCGGGGCGGTGAAGTGCGCCGTCATCGAGCTCGATGCCAAGGGCACCCCGGCCCACCCGATGGAGTTGCTGGCCCCGGAGGGATTTTTCGAGGTGTTCATCCCGGGCAAGAAGCTCTTCCGGCACCAGTTGCGCTACGAGACGTCGTGGGGCGACATTCACCAGGTCTACAACGCCTACTCGTTCCTGCCTTCCCTGTCGGAGCAAGACCTCTACCTGTTCAACGAGGGCAACGAGCACCGCATCTACGAGAAGCTCGGGGCGCATCCGCGCATGATGGGCGACGTGCCCGGCGTGGCCTTTGCCGTGTGGGCCCCGGCCGCGTCCCGGGTGTCGCTCGTGGGGAATTTCAACGCGTGGGACGCGCGCTACCACCCGATGCGGCCGCTCGGCGGCTCGGGGGTGTGGGAGCTGTTCGTGCCCGACGTGGGCGAGGGGGAGCTCTACAAGTTCGCCGTCTGGGACCGGCACGGACACATGTGGTTGAAAACCGACCCCTATGGCACGCGCTTCGAGGCGCCGCCGAACAACGCGGCGATCGTCTGCAGCACCGGACGTTATCAATGGGGCGACTCCGGCTGGCTGGCCAGGCGCGCCGCGGCCGCGGGCAATCCCGACCGGCCGATGTCCGTTTACGAGGTGCACCTCGGCTCTTGGAAGCGCAACCTGGACGAGGCGGGCCGCTGCTACACTTACCGTGAACTGGCCCCGCTGCTGGCGGACTATGTCAGCGAAATGGGCTTCACCCACATCGAGGTGATGCCGGTGGCGGAGTTCCCGTTTCCGGGGTCGTGGGGTTACCAGGTGACCGGCTATTTCGCCCCGACGCACCGCTGGGGCACGCCGGAGGATTTCCAGTTCTTCGTGGACCACCTGCACCAGCGTGGCATTGGCATCATCGTGGACTGGGTGCCGGCGCATTTCCCGCGCGACGCCTTTGCGCTGGCGGAGTTTGACGGCACGCACCTCTACGAGCACGCGGATCCCCGGCTGGGCGCGCACCAGGACTGGGGCACGCTGATCTTCAACTATGGCCGGCACGAGGTGCGGTGCTTTCTCATCGCGAGCGCCCTGTCGTGGTTTGACCGCTACCATATCGACGGGGTGCGCGTGGACGCGGTCGCGTCGATGCTTTACCTCGACTACTCGCGCAAGGAAGGCGAGTGGATCCCCAACCGCCACGGCGGGCGGGAGAACCTTGAGGCCATCAGCTTTCTGCGGCAGGTGAACGACCTCGTGCATCATTACTACCCCGGTGCGCTGACCATCGCGGAGGAGTCCACGGCGTTCCCGATGGTGAGTCACCCGACCCGGGACGGTGGGCTGGGTTTCGACTACAAGTGGAACATGGGCATGATGCACGACACGCTCATGTATTTCCAGAAGGACGCGATCCACCGGAAGTGGTCGCACGACAAGCTGACCTTCGGGATGGTTTACCAGTACTCGGAGAAATTCATCTCGGTTTATTCGCACGACGAGGTGGTCCACCTGAAGGCCTCGATGCTCACCAAGATGGGAGCGGCCTCCCATGGCGACAAGGCGGCCACGCTCCGCTCGCTCTACGGCTTTATTTGGCTGTATCCCGGCAAAAAATTGCTCTTCATGGGTGGCGAGTTCGGCCAGGGCCACGAGTGGAACTATGACTCGGGGCTCGAGTGGCACCTGCTCCAGTACCCCGAGCACGAGGGCCTGCGGTTGCTCGTACGCGACCTGAACAAACTTTACCTCGGCGATCCCGTCCTCAGCACGACCGATTACCGGCCCGAGTCGTTCCGTTGGGTCAACGCCTCCGATGGCGACCAGAGCGTGATCAGCTTCCTGCGGCTGGATCCGGCGGGCCGAACGGCCTATCTGGTGATCGGCAATTTTACGCCGATGACCCGGACGCGCTACAACGTCGGCGTGCCGCACGGCGGATACTGGCGCGAGGTGTTGAACACCAACGCCACCTTCTACAGCGGCGCCGGCTTCGGCAACCACGGCGGCAAACTGGCCTCCACGGCACCGGCCGACGGGTATCCGCAATCGCTCAGCCTCACGCTGCCCGGCTTGTCCGTGCTGGTTTTCAAGTGGACGGCGGGTGCCGGGCAGGGAGCCGAAGGTTGACCTGATCAGGGGTGGCCAGCACCATCGCCGCATGAAACCGGGCTGGATAGAGTCGGTCGCCCTCATGTTCGCCGCGATGCTGCCGCTCACCGCGGCTGAAAAGCCGAAGATCACAGCCGTGGAGCGTTCGCAAGGCTGGCGGCTCCTGTTTGACGGGGAATCATTGAGCGACTGGCGCGGGTACCGGCTGAACAAGGTGCCCGCGAACTGGACGGTGGCCGATGACTGGGTGACCAACCGCGGTGGCCCGGGCCTGGTCACAGCTGAGGAATACCAGGACTTCGAACTGCTGCTCGATTGGAAGGTGGCGGACGGTGGTACGGCCGAGGTCTACCTCCGCGTGGACGAGGATGCGGCGGGCCCGGAGGAGACCGGCCTGTTGGTCGAGCTTTCCGGCGGCACGGGCATGGGCGCCAACGGGGGCCTGACCAAGCTGTGGCGGGAGATTACGCCCCAGCAGGGCCTGTGGTACCGGGCAAAGATCACGGTTGATGGCAACCAGGTGGAACACTGGATCAACGGCGACCGGGTGCTCACTTACATGGTGGATTCGCCCGACTGGCGCGCGGCGGTCGCGGGCAGCCGGTTCAAGGATTTCCGCGACTACGGGAAGCTCCGGCGCGGCCGCATCGTGCTGACGGGCCGGGGTGCGTCGTTCCGCAACATCAAGATCCGCGCGCGCTGACCGCCGCCGGGGATCACTTCGTTGGCTCGAGGTCGATGTGGAGTTTCTCGAGCGTGACCCCGAGCTGCCGGTCGTATTCGGCCAGCGCCTTGGCATAGTCGGACTTGGCGGCCGCCTCGCGCACCTCGGCGAAGGACAGGGTCTCCTGTTGCGAGGAAACAAAGAAGGTGCTGCTCTGGCCGACGCGGAGACGCTTGACCTCGGCGTCGAGCGTGGCCTGGGCCAGCTCGCGTGCGCGGCGGTCCACTTCCATGCGTTTTTGCGCGGTCTCGATCTGTCCGGCAGCGTTGCCGAGGAGGACGATGATGTTCTGCTCGATCTGCTGCAATTGCATCTCGGACTGTTGCTGCTGGAGCTTGGCCGCCCGGTAGCGACCCCGCTCGGTCGTGAAGGTGAGGGGGACGGAAAGCACCACGCCCCAGCTGTAGCTGCGGTAGTCTTCATTCAGTGACTGGCGGCGGCTGGTGCCCTGGTCGGGATTGAATCCGTTGGCGCCGTAGCTGCCGACGAGGTCAAGGCGGGGAAGCAATTGATTGCGCTGGAGGCGCGAGTTGAGGCTGCTGCGCTCCAGGGCCAGCTTGGCCTGCTGGTAGTCGGGGCGTTTTTCGAGGGCGACGCGAATATCAGCGGCGGGGTCGACCACGACAACGGGGGTGGGCGGAGGCGGGGAGATGGCGAGGCGGCGGTCGAGCAGGGCGGCAGTCGGTTCGTCGGAGATAAGCTGCTTGAGGAGATTTTCCGTGTCACGCACCTGGCGTTCGGCCAGGAGAATGCCCTCTTCCCGGCTGGCTACGCGGGAGCGGGCGGAGGTGACGTCGTATTCGGACATGTTGCCGACCTTGTAGCGCTTCTCGTTTTCCGTGAGCAGCTCGACGGCGAGCTCGCGGGAGCGCGTCGCGCTGCGGAGGTAAGCATGGGCAAAATTAAGATCGTAGTAGACGGAGGTGACGCGGGTGATGATGTCGATCACGGTCTGGCGGAGCTGCCAGTCGCTGATACCGCGGTTGGCGCGGGCGATCCGGACGGAGGCGAGGGTGGCGCCAAAGCCAAAGTCACGCAGCAGCGGTTGCGTGGCGGAAACGCCGGCGAAGGAATCATACTGATTCACGTAGGCGCTGAACGTGCCGCGGGATTCGGTCCAGGTGCCGCCGAGGCGGTAGGTCATGCCCCAAGGGGCTAGGCCGCCCAGGCCGACCTGGTAGGTGTCGGACAGGTCCACCGTGACATCGCGCAGGCCGGTCACGGGATCGAAGGTCAGGAGCGGGTTGTTGTCCTCGGCGTAGGTGTAGCTGCCGTTGAGGACCGGATCGAACTTACCGAGGCTTTCGGTGACGCGGGCCGAAGCGATGGCGGCATCGAATCGCTCGACCTTGATGGAGAAGTTCTTGGCGAGGGCGCGCTGGATCGCTTCTTCGAGCGTGATCGGTTCGCCGGGCTGGTCGGCAAAAGCGAAGGAAGCGAGGGCGAGGAAAAAGAAGGGAAAGAGTCTCCGGAAGATGAGCATTGGCGGGTGGGCTGCGCGCCACTTTGCAACCCTTGTGCCAGACACCCGACTAATTGTATCGGTCAGGGAATCAGAAAGATAGGAAACTCCGGGAATCTGCCTGATCTTTAAACTCCTCAGTGACGGGATTGGGCGATCCCGATAATGGGAAGCAGGGGCAAAGCTATTTTGCTACCGGTTGGTCCTTCGCAGATGGATAGTACCACACGCGCTGGATGAGGCCGTCGCGAATCTCGTAGAGGCCAAGGGCCTGTTGGGAGACCCGCTTGCCTTCCTTGTTATCCCAAGAGGCCCTCTCGCGGACCGTGAGGTAAGGACCGACCTGCTCCACGGCGAGGAATTCGGAGCGGACCGTCGGGAAAGACTTGAAGTAGCCGGTCAGCCACTCGCGCAGCGGGGTGCGGCCCTCGACTTCGACCGGTGTCTGGTCGCCGTCCACGGAGAACCACTTGAAGTTTTCCGCGCAAAAGGCCGCGACCGCCTCCGGCTCGTGACGGTTGAAGGCGTCGAGGTAGGCGCGAAGAACGATGGCCTCGGGCGTCGTCAGGTAGGCGGTGTTGCCATGGGCGAACGGGGCGAAGACGTCCACCTGCAGCTTGAAGACGCCCGCGGTGATGGTCGGGTCAGGGGCAAACTGCGCCTGCACGGCGGCCTCGTCGGGCACGCGCAGCACGAGGAGTCCCAACTCGCCGAAGCGGGCGCCCAGCACCAGCAGGCCCTCGCGGCGGATCCGTGCAATGTTGGCGGAGTGCTCGCGCATGCCGGCCTGCTCGTTGGGAGATTTGGTGGCATCCCACGCCGGGCCGGTCACCAGGCGGACGGCGTACATTTTCGGCGGCAGGGCGGCCTGGGCCCAGAGCGCGGCCGGAAGCAGCGCGATCAAGGGGAGAAATATCCGGGGGAAGCGCACGGAGATCACTCGACGGTTCCTTTACGGCACGAGCAGGCCGTCGGCGAGGCGGATGACACGGGAACCGTAGGTGGCGTTCTCGGCGGAATGCGTCACTTGGATGATGGTCGTGCCCTCCTCATTGAGCTTCTTGAACAGCTTCATGATCTCGCGGCCCTGGTCGGAGTGGAGATTGCCGGTGGGTTCGTCGGCAAGGATGAGCGAGGGCTTGGCGATGAGGGCGCGGGCGACGCCCACCAGCTGCTGTTGACCGCCGGAAAGCTGGTTGGGATAGAGATCCTTCTTTCCGACAATGCCGAAACGATCGAGAACGTCGCAGACGACGGACTCGCGCTCCTTCTTCGGCATGTCGCGGTAGGAAAGGGGAATTTCAAGATTCTCGTAGACCGTCAGGTCGTCGAGCAGGTGGTAGCTCTGGAAGACGAAACCGATGTGCTTCTTCTGCACCTCGAAGCGTTTCTTCTTGTCGAGCTTGTGCACGGCCTCGCCGCGCAGCACGAATTCGCCACCCCACGCGCTGTCGTGCAGGCCGAGGATGTGGAGCAGCGTCGATTTGCCCGAACCCGACGGCCCCATGATCGAGACGAATTCACCCTCATTGATCGTGAGGTTGATGTTGCGGAGGGCGTAGAAGACGCCGCCCTTGAGGGGGTAGACTTTCTCGATGCTGCGGAGGGAGATCATGGAAATAGGTGGGGGAGGAGCCACTAGTTGACACTAATGAACACGAATGCCGAGGAAGAGTTACAATTTCGGTGAAGAAAGGCGTCAGGTCGAATCGATGCGGGTTATGCGGCCATTTTCATGAGTCCAGCGGTGGAGCGATGGATCCGGGCCATGCTTGAGGGCTTTGAACAATTCCGGGGCGTCGCGCTTCTGGAGCATGAGCTCGGCTACGCCGCCAGCATCGCAATTGAAGATCTTGGCGTAACCCTTGTAGTGCCGGGGCTCGCCGATGATCCGGGAGAGACCCTCCTTCGCCGAGGCTACGGAGGGCAGGCCCGCCGGCCGTAAATTTGGCGAAGGTCGGTCGAGCACGAGAAACGAATAGGGCAGGGAGCGCAGGTCGATGCCCGCGCGCTGGCCGAACTTGACCCAGCCGGAGTCGGCATAGACCCCCGCCGGCGGCGGGGCAAAGAAATGGCACCAATGGCGTTCATTGCCGGCGGCGAGCACGCCGCACGCCTCCTGGTGCGGGCAGGGGGCGACAAGCTGGAGGCCGCCGTCGCGCAGTCTCTCGCGCCACTGGCCGAGGGCCCGGCTGACCTCGTGCGTGCCGGGCTCGACCCAGAGGATCGATTGGGCCCGTTCGCAGAGAGCGGTGAGTTCCGCCCGGGCGTTGTCATCGAGCTCGTTCACGACATGGCTGACCACGAGCAGTCCGATCGGCTCATCGCCCCGCAGGAAGCGGACACTGGCGCGCTCGACCGGTAGGGCGGGAAAGACCCGCCGGCCATGGTGCTCGGCGAAATCCATCGCGAGCGTCGAGTGGTCGTGGATGAGCAGGCGGGAAAAAGTCGCCGGACCGAAGCACTCCACCACGCGCCGTCCGGCAATGCCGCTGCCGCAGCCCCAGTCGAGGATGGTCGCACCGGGCACCGGGCTCCAGTTACGGAGCTTCAGTTCCCGCAGCACGGCATCCCATTTCCACCCGATGCGCTCGCCGTAGGTGAAATCGTAGCACTCGAGGTCGGTGATCGTATGCCAATACGGGCCGGCGCTCTTGTCGCCCGACAGGAACGTCTCGCGCAGCCGGTCGAGGACTTCCCAGTCGAGTGATTCCCAGTTCATGTGCCGAGTTCGAATCCCAGCTGCCGGGCCAGGGCCTGCGCCTTGATGCCGTAGAAGTCCGCGAGCTCGCGTACCTTGGCGGCGTCCGCTTCGTCCCGGGCGAGGCCGGGGCGCCGGGTGGCGGCGATCATCAGGTTCTTCGCCGTGTGCTCGGTCGAGATGAACTCGAAGACCTTGGTGTCGTAGCCGGCCCACTCGAGCAACAGGGCGCGGAGGGCGTCGGTGGCAAACTCGGCGTGGCGCTCCTGGAAAATCCCATGGCGCAGCGCCGGGGCCAGCACCGGGGCGGCGTGCAGTTGCGGACGCAATTCCTTCTGGCAGCACGGGGCGACGACGATGAGCGCCGCCCCGGTCTTGATGCCGCGTACGATGGCGTCGTCGGTGGCGGTGTCGCAGGCGTGGAGCGCGATGAGCACGTCGGGGGAGGGCAGAGCGGCGTCCTGGATGGTGCCGCTGATGAAAGAGAGCTTGGGCCGGCCGGTGTCGTGGGCGACCTGGTTGCAGAGCGCGACCAGCTCGGGCCGGGCCTCGACGCCGCAGACGCGCGAGGAGCGCTGCAGCACGCGATCGAGGTAATCATGCGTGGCGAAGGTCAGATAGCCCTTGCCGCACCCCATGTCAGTGATCTCGACAGGACGGTCATCGGCCAGCGGCGCCTCTTCCAGCAGGTGACTGAGGATCTCGACGAACTTGTGGATCTGGCGGTGCTTGTCCGCCATGCCCTCGCGGACGAGCCCGGCTGGGTTGGTCACGCCGAGCCGCTGGAGCCAGTCTTGCGCATCGAGCGGCAGCAGGCGGGGCTTGGTGCGATCGTGCGCGGTGTCGGGGAAAGGCACGGAGGTGCGGCCGAGCTGCAGGCGGGGTTCGCCTTTCTTGTTGAACTCGAGCTGCACGCCCTGCTGGGTGGTCGCAAGGTGTGCGCTGTGAAACTGCGTGCCGAGGAGCCGGCCGATCTCGCGCACGGCCTCGGCGGGGGGGAGATTTTTGGTGATGTCGCGCGTGTCGTGCCGCCAGACAAAAGAGAGATGTGGGCCGGCCTTGAGCACGACGGGTCGGATGAGGACCTTCTGCAGGGTGGAGTCGCCTCCCCGGGGCTTGCCAAGCGTGAGCCGGGCAAAGGTGCCGTCGTGCACACTGGCTTCGAGACGGGCGGCGAAATCCTCCTGGGGCGAGACGGTCATCACTGCCTAAGATGACACGGCAGGGTGCGAATAGTCAACCGGGTGGCCGCCATCCGCGGCCCTGATTACCGGCCGCCCACGATCCGGCCCGATGAGTCGAGGGTGATGGGTTGTGTGAAATCGGCCACATAGCCCTTGGTCCAGTAACGCCCCGTTTCCCGGTAGGTGGGCAGGTCGGTGAAGGAAAACTGAAACACCGCGATCCGGACCATGGTCGCGGGCCGGTCCGGGAACGGATCGGCCTGGAAAAGGCCGATCACGTCGGCGTTGCGCAGGATCAACTGCCGGGCCACCTCGGGCAGGACGGGGGACTCCGCATAGAGCGCGAGCTGGAGGGACGATTCAAAGCGGGCGAACCGGGGGGCGAGGAAAGGCGGGATGCGTTCCTCCTGCTGGGGCTTGTAACGGAAGAGGTAGGGGCGCCAGGTCGCGCCGCCATCGTTGGAGCCGGCGAATTCCACCTCGTATTTGGCCGTGGGAAAAGTGGCGAACGGCACATAGCCGTTGGCGCTCTTGAAATCCCGGAAGAGGTATTCGACCGGATGGGACCGGGGGTTCGGAATCCCGAGCTCGGGCCGGCCGCGGGCGACGATGGCGTAGAAATATATCCCGACGCCGAAGTGCAGCCACAGCAGGGCGGCCACCCCATGGGAGCGCCAGTTTCCGGTGGGCCCGGCCATTGGCGCCGGGAGCGAGCCAAACCGGGTGGCCAATCGCGGCAGCCTGAGTTTCTGCGCCGCTGCAGCCAGCATCTGGTCGTCGAGGAGCAGGAGTCCCAGCGCAATCGCGGCGGTGTTGAGCCACCCAAAGTTGCCGGTGAGCTGGATGCCAGCCTGCAACACCACCCAGCTGGCCAGCGCCAGCCAGCGACCGCGCCGCCCGCCGAATACCGCCAGCAGTGGCGCCACCAGCTCGGCGGTCAGAGTCAGGGCTATTTCGCAAACATGCCAGGCATGCGGCAGCTGATGGTCATAATAACCCAGGATCGTCGGAGCGGGGCTCGTTTCATACATCACATCCATGGCGGTGAGGTCGCGCCAGTGGGAGTCACCCGCGAATACCTTGATCAGCCCCGAGCCAAACATGATCCGGAAGAGCAGCCAGCGCATCATGAAGACGGCGAGCGCCCGCGGCGGATGGGCGGCACCCAGGCCCGGGCGCAATCCGGGCGGAGCAAACACGATGCTGAGCAGGGCCGTTTCCAGCATCAGCTGGTCGATGATGGTGGGGGAAAACAGCTGCCAGACGGAAACGAAGGACAGGAAGACCGCCCAACAGGTGAAAAGCGCCACGCGCGGCCACACGTTCAGGACGAGTGCCACGGCGGCGACCAGTCCGCCCCATTTCAGCAGCGCGATCATGGGCAGGCTGGGGCTGATCCAGAAAAGGCTGGGGGCCCGGATGAACCGCTCGAGTCCGTTGGGGAAAATCTCCCGCAGCGTGGCACAGAACCGGGCGACCGGCACGATGCCCTCGGGACCGATCAGGGCGTTGCCCTCGGTGATGATGCCCGCAAAGATCAGGACATAGACGAGACCGATGCCGCGGAGCACGATCCAGCGCGGCCAGAGGTAGGTCGATTCGCCACCCAGGGCCGCGAAGTCTTTGGTTTGCCGCCAGGCGCTCTGGAAAACGTGCATGAGGGGTACGAACCGGTCAGGCCGCCGCGCCGAACCAAGTGCCGGCTCAGAACAAACCCGGCGAACGGCAAGTCAAGTGAGGAGTCGCCCGCCGGCCGGTTAACTCGCGTTGATCTTGCGCAGCGCGTCAAGAGCCTGGGTGAACTTGGGATCGAGGGCGACGGCCGACTCGTAGGCGGTTTTCGCGCCAGGCTTGTCGCCCTGTTTCTCCAGGATGTTGCCGATACGAAAGTGGGTGCGGGCATTGTTGCCGCCTTCCTGGCCGAGGTATTCGCGGAGCGCGGCCAGTCCGCGGTCCAGCTGCTGGCCCGAGATGGCGGAGAGGCGGCCGATTTGGTAGAGCGCGTCACCGTCGCTCGGTTTTTCCCGAAGGACGTCCTCGTAGAGGGCGAAGGCCTCGGTATATTTCTTGTCCGCGACATAGAGCGAGGCATAGGCCGCGCGGCCGCGGCGCGGGTCGAGCCGTTTGATGGCCGCGGCCTGAACGTAGGCGCCCTCCATACCGCCGCCCATGAAGCCCGGGGCTTGTTTGCAATACTCCATTACGCTCCAGCGGGCGTCGATGCTCGACGGGTCGAGCTCGACAGCCTTGTCGTAGGCCGCCTTGCATTTTTTTGCCAAGCCCATCTTGGAAAGCAGGCCAGCCTTCATCGCGCTGGCGCCATAGACATTACCCAACTGGAGGAAATAGACACTGCGAGTCGGGTCGAACTGGGTGGCCTTCTCCAGCGCGACCGTGGCCTTTTCGTAATCGTTGCGGGCGAGATAAGTCTGACTGAGGGCGCTCCACGCCTCGGCGTTATTGGGCTCGGCGGCAACGACCTTCTCGAGCAGGGTCTGGGCTTCGGCCCACTGGCGCTGATCGAGAAGCTTGGTGACCTGCTCACGGAGGGCGGTGTCGACAGCGAAGGCCGGCAGGGCAGCCAGCGCGAGGAGGAGCAGGAAACGAGACATCGGTCTTAGAACGCAAATTACCCGGCATGTTTCGAGAAATATCGGGATAAGGATTTCTCCCTGCGACGGGATAGTCCCTTCAGGCCCACCCGGCGGAAAAGGAAGGTGGGCGGGTCCGTCAGGGCGAACTGAAATCCACGTCGCCCGGGGTCGTTCCAGCCGTGACCAGGCGGACGATCTCGTAGCGAAAATCGGCATCGGGCCGCCCGCCCCAACGCGGATACTTGACGGCGCCGTTGCTGGCCAGCGGGCCGAAGACGGTGCCCGCCTCGCTGTCCCAGGTGCCGAAGAGCATGGGTTCGCCCCTCTGGTTGAGCACAAACCAATTCAGGCGGCGCCCGTCGCTGCGGAAGATTTCCAACCGCCGCGGTCCGGCCAACCGGGCACTGAGTTCCGGGTCGTTCACGGCCAGGCGGTGCAGGGTGCGGTAGATATTCGCTTCCCACCATTTGTGCTCGTCGGTGATTTGTTCGGGCGTGAGGGCGAACAACTGACCCTCGCGCCAGCGCCAGCCAGAGTCGCCGACAATACCCCGACGGCGGTCAAGGGCGGCGTTCTTCGCTTCGAAGCGGACCCGGAAGGCGGTAAAGTCGTTCCAGATCCTGTTGGTGAAGGGATCGCGGATCGACAGATCGTCGTGAATGGCCTCGACGTGGACGAACTTCACCCTGGCCCACGCGTCGCGCCCGCCCATCGCCGCCAGAAACTCATCCACCAGCGTTTGGGCCGATGCCGGGGCTTGTGCCTGCAGATCCGCGGCCAGCCCATTCGGCAGGCTCAGGGCAAGCAGCAAAAAGGCGAGGACGGCTTTCATCAGGTGGTCGGTTTGGTGCCCTCGGGCCAGACGAAGCTCAACGGACGTTGTTTCACGTCCGGCACGCCCTGCGCGAGCAACCAGTCGAGCACGGGCTTGGCGGGGTCGCCACCCTGGCGCACGCAGTGGAGCAACGTGAAGCCATGCGGCCCGGGGATCAGGTGGGCCTGCGGATCGACCACAAGGAACGCTTTGACCAGGTCCAGCTGGCCCAGCATGCCCGCAGCGTAGAGGCTCGGGCGGGCGCCCTTGCTGAGCAGATACTCCGCGATGGCGCGTCCGCCGGTATGCGCGGCGGCCTCAAGCGGAGTCTCAAAATCGCCGCCGCCCTGGTCCCAACATGCGTTCACCAGCAGCGGGGTCGCTTCCACGAACTCCCGTACTTTTTCCAGGCTGCGGTGGGCGGCGCCCACCACGGCCTGCACCTTGTCGGGGGTGAGCGCCGGCGGCTTGGGTGGGGCCTTGCCGAGTCCGGGCGGCGGGGGCAGGTTGTCCTGGGCGGAGGCGAGGCTGGCGATGAAGCCGGAAGCGACAAGTCCGGCCGAGGTGCGGAGGAAGGAACGACGGGAGTGCATGGGGGGAGCGGACGACGAGGTTGAAGGAGCGAACATCAAGAGACGAGGGCCGGGCGGTGAGTCGCTAGATTCCGGCGGCCACTCTCACTCGGCCCTGAGCGCGACCATCACCCGTCGCTCCGCCGAGCCGGAGCTATGGCTGACGAGAAGCGCGAGGGATATTCAGGGTGACATGGCGGGCATTTCGAGCGGGCGATTATTCAGCGCGCAGCGCAACCATCGGGTCGACCTTGGTGGCGCGGCGGGCGGGGAGAAAGCAGGCAAGCGCAGTGATCAGGGCCAGCAACGAACCGATGCCGACGAGGGCCAGCGGGTCGTTGGGTTGCACGTCGAAGAGCAGGGCCGACATGTAGCGGGTCAGGAGCAACGCCGCGGTGATCCCGCCCGCCAACCCGATGACAACAAGGCGGATGCCCTGGCCGAACACGAGGCGCAGCACGTCGCCGCGCTGGGCACCCAGCGCCATGCGGATGCCGAACTCGCTGGTGCGCTGCGCGACGGTGTAGGCCATGACGCCGTAAAGACCGATGGTGGCGAGGAGGAGCGCGGTCGCAGCGAAGAGACTGGCGAGCAGGGCGGGCGTGCGGTACGCGGACTGACTGCGGGCGATGCGCCCTTCCATCGAGCGGACATCGGTCAACGGCAGTTCCGGATCGATTTCGCGAATGATCCGGGCGAAGGACGCGCCCAGGGTTTCCGGTGGCAGGTTGGTCCGGGCCACGAGGTAGTAACCGCGGATCTGGATATGGCTGTAGGGAAAATAAACCGCCCCCGTCGGCTTGGTTTCCGTCAGTCCGGCCTGTTTCACGGCGCCGACCACGCCGACAATCGTATAGGGCTTGTCGTCGGGGTCGATGGTGGAGTCACGGTAGATCTGCTTGCCCACCGCCCCGCCTTCCGGCCAGTAGCGGCGGGCGAAGGGCTCGTCGACCACGCAGGCGAGGCTTTCGAAAGGCACGTCCGAGGCGTTGAGATAGCGACCGGCGAGCAGCGGGATGCCCATCGCGGCAAAGTAGTTTCCCGCCACGCCGAACTGGTCGTGGGTGACCAACGACTCGCCCTGCTTGGGCGTGTGGCCGGGAATGGTCATGACACTGCCGTTGCCGGTACCATTCAAAGGCAGGTCGGACACGGCACCCGCGGCGGCCACGCCGGGCAGGGAACGGGTCTTCTCCTCGAGCCGGTCAAAGAAAAGGTGGAAGGAGCTCAGGTCATGATAGCCACTCCACGGCAGGGTGAACCGGCCGGTGAGGACATGATCGGGCCGGAAGCCGGGCGAAACCGCCATCACCCGCTGGAGGCTGAGGCCGAGCAGACCCGCACCGGTGAGTAACACGAAGGCGAGCGCGATTTGCGCGACAATGAAACCGTGCCGCAGGCGCTGGGTGCCACGGCTGGCCGTGCCGCCGCGGGATTCGCTCTGCAAGGCAACCGCAAGACGGCTGCGCAGATTGAACCAGATGATCGGCAACCCGAGGAAGAGGCCGGTCGCAAGGCCGCTGGCCAGGGTGATCACCGCCAGCCGGCGATCCAGGCCGATCGATGCACCCAGGGGCAGGCGGTTCGCCCCGAGCGAGGCGAGCAACTCGATGCCGAAGGCGCCGACCAGCAGGCCCAGCCCGGCCCCCACGAAAGTCAGCAGCACCGTCTCGGTCAGGACCTCGCGCACGACATGGTGCCGGCCGGCGCCCAGGGCCTGGCGGATGGCAAGTTCGCGGGTGCGGCCGCTGGCGCGGATGAGGAGCAGGTTGGCGAGATTGACTCCGCCGATCAGGAGAAGGAGCAGGGCCGCGGCCTGCAGGAGCAGGAGCATGGGCCGGACCGAGGCGACATGGTCGGCATGCAGGGAAGCAACGTGGGTGCGGAAACCGGCGTCGGCGACCATCTGGGCCTGGGGAAACTCGGCGGCGTGCGCGGCATTGTGGGCATCAACCTGGGATTGTGCGTCGGCGAGCGTTGCAGCGGGCGCGAGGCGGGCGATCTGCATGACGCCGTTGCTGTGGCGGGCCTGGAGGTTGCGTTCGGAATCCTCCGAGGAAAGCGGCGAGTAAACCGGGGCCGTGAAGGAGAGGAAGCGGAAGCCGGGCGGCAGCACGCCGACGATCTCGCGGGCGATGCCGTCGAGCCGCACGGATTTGCCGAGTACGGCCGGATCCAAGTTGTAGCGGTTGCGCCAGTATTCGTGGCTGATGATGGCGACGTGGTCGGTCTGGTAAGTCATCTCCCGGTCGGTGAACGCGCGCCCCATGACCGGTTCGACGCCGAGGGTGGCAAAAAACTCGGGGGTGACCCGGCCGACATTCTCGATGGTGGTAGCACCGGTCTCGCCGATCACGCTGCTCGTCTGGCTGATGGCTGATAGGGAGGAGAAAGCCGGGATATGGCCGCGCCGTTCATAGTAGCTGGTGAGCGAAGCCAGGTCGCGGGCGACGTTGGCCTTGGGGTAGCTGTGATAGAGGGTAACCAAGCGGTCAGATCCGGGATAGGGCAGCGAGCGGATCAGAACGGCGTCGATGACGGCGAAGATCGCCAGGTTGGCGCCGATGCAAAGGGCGAGGGTGGCCAGCGCGGTGGCGGTGAAGCCGGGAGTTTTGAGCAGGGAACGGAGCGCGTAGTTGAGGTTGTTCATCGAGGAATAGGCGCAGGACTGAGGCGGATGCGGTCACTCTGCGCGCAATGCGACCATCAGCCGTCGCTCCGCCGAGCCGGAGCTATGGCTGACGAGAAACGCGAGGGATGTTCGGGGTGGCATGGCGGGCATTTCGAGTGGGCGATTATTCAGCACGCAGCGCAACCATCGGGTCGACCTTGGTGGCGCGGCGGGCGGGAATGAGGCAGGCGATGAGGGCGACGGCGAGCAGGAAACCGCCCGCGGTCGCGATGTGCACCGGGTCGCCACGGCCGAATGCCGGGAAGGATTTGGCCAGGAGGTCGGTGAGGAACAGCGCGCCCACCGCGCCGGCCGCGGCGCCGACGAGCGCGATCCGCAGGCCGGAGCCGATCACGAGCCGGAGCAGGTCACTGACCTGGGCGCCGAGCGCCAGCCGGATACCGATCTCGTTCGTCCGCTGGGCGACGAGCCGGGCGGTGACGCCATAGATGCCGAGCGCGGCCAGCAACACGCCGAGCGCGGCGAAGAGCATCAGGAGCTGGTTGATCGTCTGCAGGAACTGGGTGTTGCGCTCGATGCGCATGGGCGACGGCATGAGGTTGAGCACGGGCTGGTCGGAATCGATGGCGGCGACCATTTTGCGGATTGGTTCCAACACTGCGGGCACCTGCTCGGGCGTGGTCGCCCGGATGGCGATCGTGACGTACTGCCACGGTTCCTGCGGGAACGGCTTGTAGACCTGGAACCCGATGGGCGAGGGGCGCATGTCGAGGGTCTTCACGTCCTGGGCCACGCCGACGATCTCGGCCCACGCCGCCGGTTGCGTGCCGACGACCGCGATCCGCTGGCCGATGGGATCCTGGCCGGCGAAAAGCGCGCGCGCCATGGCGTCGTTGATGATGACCACCGGCGACGAGGTCGGTGTGTCGGTCGCGGCGAAGCCCCGGCCGCGAAGGATCCGGGTGCCGAACGTGTCGAAGTAGCTCGCGGAAACCCCGTTGGTAAAGGCGATGGGCTCGTCGCCCGCCTTCGGCGCCTCGCGACCGGCGATAAGGTAGTGGCGTTGTGAGGGGGAGTTGTAGAGCGGCTGGCTGTAGCTGACGGCGACATTGGCGACGCCGGGCACCGCGAGCAGGCGTTCGCGCAGCTCGGTGTGAAAGGCGAGGATGGGCGCGGTGTCCTTGTAGCGGGCGGACGCCAGGTTGACGATGCCGGTAACCACGACGTTGGGATCCCAGCCGGACTCGACGCGGGTGAGGCGCTGGACGCCGCGGATGAAGAAGGCCGCGCCCGTGAGCAGGAGGAGTGCAAGGCCGAACTGGGTCGCGATCAGGAGCTGGCGGTAGCGGTTTTGCGCGACCGTGCCGGTGGAGCCGCGCCCACCGCCCTTCAGTGAATCGTTGACCTGCGCCCGCGAGGACCACCACGCGGGGGCGAGGCCGAAGATGAGCGCAGTGACGAAGGAGATCCCGATCGCAAAGGCGAGCACCCGCACATCGGCGGAGAACTCAAACGGGTTTTCGGGATTGCTGAAGCGCCGGGTCAGCCAGCTGCCGGTCCATTCCGAGACGAGCAGGGCCGCCGCCCCGCCGGCCGCGGCGAGCACGAGGCATTCCGCCACCAGCGGCTTGATGAGTTGGCGCCGCGACGCGCCGAGGGCGGCGCGCACGGAAAATTCCCGCGAGCGGGCCATCGCCCGCGCAAGGAGCAGGTTGGCGAGGTTGCTGCAGGCGATGAGCAGGACGAAGCCGGAAAGGCCGACGAGGACCAGGGTAAGGGTGCGGAAGACGCCGGTGAGCGTGGTGGATTGGAGCGAGCGGGTTCGCAGGGTCATGTCGCCGTTTTCCGCCGGATGATCCGCGGCGAGGCGACGCCCGATGGTATCGAAGGCCGCCGCAGCCTGGGCGGGTTCGATGCCGGCGCGATAACGGCCGAAGATGGTTATGCCGTTGATGCTGCGATCGAGGCTTTCTTCCTCATTGAAGGCCATCGGCCGGAACATCTCGATCGGGCCGGTGACGCGCCCGTCGGCGGGCGGGAGCACGCCGACGATTTCCGACGGATTGCCGTCGATGCGCACAACGCGCCCGATGATGTCGGGTGCGCCGCCGAACCGGCGCTGCCAGTAGCGGTGGCTGATCATCAGCACGTGGTTGTTTCCGGCTACGTCCTCCTCGGGTCGGAACGTCCGGCCGAGCTGGGGCTTCACCCGGAGGACATCGAAGTAATTCCACGTGACGCGGGCGGCGAAGGGGGCGTCCGCGGGCTGATTGTCCTCGGCGAGAACGAACCCCCAATACCGGAGGCCGGCTAGTTCCGCGGTGCCGGCGCTCGCGCGGGCGATGTCGGTGAAGTTGGCCGCCGTGTGGTTGTCGAACGGGTTCTGCGGCCGGAAGCGGTCGAGCGAAAAGAGCCGGCCGGCCTCGGGATAGTCGAGCGGGCGGAGCATGAGCGCGTTCAGCATCGAGAACATCGCGGTGTTCATGCCGATGCCCAGCGCGAGGGTGATGATGGCGATCGCGGTGAAGCCGGGGGACTTGAAGAGACTGCGCAGCGCAAGTTTGAGGTCGGAGATCATAGGAAAAAAGAGAGGAGGAATTAAAAGAGTTAGGAAGGCAGGCTGCGGGGGATCTGGTTTCTTCCCTTACTTCATGCTTCGGGTCATTCAGAGCGCAGGGCGATCATCGGATCGACCTTGGCGGCGCGGCGGGCGGGAAACCAGCAGGCGACGAGCGCGCTGCCGAGGAGCAGCAGGGTGATGCCGAGGGCAAGCCACGGCTCGGAGGATGGGAGCGCGGGGATCATGGCGTGCAGCAGGCGGGCCACCCACCACGCGCCGGCCAAGCCAAGGACCGTGCCAGCGAGGGCCAGCCGCAGGCCCTCGCCCATCACGAGGCCCAGCACGTCGCGCCATTGCGCCCCGAGCGCCATGCGGATGCCGATTTCGCCAGTTCGTTGGGCAACATGGCCGGAAATCACGCCGTAGATGCCCACGACGGCCAGCAGGAGGCCAAGGGTGGCAAAGGCGGTCAGCATCCACCCCGTCAGGCTGTAATTCGCGGTGTTCTCCGTGATGGTCTGCACCGCCGGTCGGATGCCGGTCACGGGCAGTTCGGGATCGAGCTCGGCGATGGTGCGGCGCAGCAGGTCCGCCAACGTTTCCGGTGGGACGGCGCAGCGGAAGGCGAGGGAAATCTGGCTGCCCGGATCACGGGTCAGCAGCCGGTAGGTCTGGAAGCGCTCCCCGATGTTCTCGAGGTTGCTGGCGAAGGTGATGTTGCGCACCACGCCGATCACCTCCTGCCACTCCTTTTCGACGGGATGCGCGATGCGTTTGCCGATGGCGCTTTCCCCGGGCCAGAGTTTCCGGGCCATGGATTCGCTGATGATGGTGCGCACCGGGCCGGTCAGGTCGCCGGGCGTGAACGTGCGGCCCTCCACCAACGTGATGCCCATGGTGGCAAAGTAGCCGGGACTGACACCGTTCACGTCGCGCATCGGCTCCTTGCCCGGTTCGGGCAAGGGCTGACCCTCGACGATGTAGCGCTGGCTCCAGCCGAAGCCGTAGAACGGCAGGGAAAGCGACAGCGACGCCCGCTCGATCCCGGGCAGGGCGGCGAGGCGGGCCTCGAGGCGGTCGTAGAAGGCCACGAGGGCGGAGTCGTCCGGATACTTGGACTGGGGCAGGTTGAGATTGGCCGTGAGCAGGCTGGTCGTTTGCCAGCCGTGGTCCTGGGCGAGGAACCGGTCCAAGCCGCGCAGGAAGAAAGCCGCGCCCGACAGCAGCACGAGGGCGAGGGCCATCTCGATGACGATCAGGGCATGGCGCACGCGGTGATGGGCGCCCGTGGTGGAGCCACGCGAACCCTGCTTGAGGGCTTCATTGACGTCGCTGCGGGAAGACAACAACGCGGGCAACACGCCGAAGAAAACCGCGGAGACCAGCGCCGCCGCGAGCGCGAAGCACGCCACCCGCCAGTCCAAGGCGAGCGCATAGGGTTGCCCGGCAATGATGAGGCGGGAACCCAGCGCGGCGTTGCCCCACACTGCGGCCAGCAAGCCGGTCGCCCCGCCGCCGGCGGCGAGCAGGAGACTTTCGGTGAGGGACTGACGCATGAGCCGGAGGCGCGAGGCGCCGAGGGCGGTCCGGACGGCATATTCGCGACTGCGGAGGACGTTGCGGGCGAAGAGCAGGTTGGCGAGGTTTACGCAGGCGATGAGCAGGACGCAACCCGCCAGGCCCATGGCGAAAAGGGAGAGCGTGCGGGCCATGCCGTTCTGCATGGACCGGAAAAAAGGCACGAGATTGACGGCCGATTGCGCATTGGTCCCCGGGTAGGTGCGGGCGAGATCGGCGGAGATTGCGTTCATTTCCGCGAGGGCCTGTCCGGAGGTGACACCCGGTTGCAGGCGGCCGATCAGGCTGAGCCAGTTACCGCCGCGATTTTTGCGGGTCTCATCGCTGAAGGCGAGGGTGCGCCAGCCGGAAAGATTGCCCCAAACCAGCCGGTCCTCGAACCCGGCGGGCATGACGCCGACGATCGTGACCATTTCGCCATCGAGCCGGATCTCGCGGCCGATAATGGCGGGATCGGCGGCGAAGCGCTTGCGCCAGTATGGTTCGCTCAGCACGAAGACCTTGTCATGGCCGGGCCGGTCGTCGTCAGCGGTCAGGAAGCGGCCCAACGCCGGCTGCACGCCCAGGATGGCAAAGAAGTCACCGGTGACGGTCAGGGCCGGCAGTTGTTCCGCGGGTTTGCCGGGCTCGGCGAAGTTGAGGCTGCGGCGCGAAAACGCCGCGAGGGCGGAGAACGACTTGGTGCGCGCCTGCAAGTCGAGGAAATTGGCCGGCGAGTGCGGGCCGGTCTGCAGGGTCGGGGTGGTGCGGTAAATGCGGACCAAGCCCTCGGGCGCGGCATAGGGCGGGGTGTGAAACAGGAGCGAGTTCAGGACGCTGAACATCGTGGTGTTCACGCCGATGCCGAGGGTGAGCGTGAGGAGGGCGACGCAGGTGAAGCTCGGAGACTTCAAGAGCTGGCGAAAGGCGAAGCGAAGGTCGGAGAGCATGGGAAGGAGGGCGGGGTGATGACGAGAGAATGGCGCCGGAGGATCATTCGGCGCGCAACGCGATGATGGGGTCCACCTTGGCGGCGCGGCGGGCGGGGAGCCAGCAGGCGAGGGCGGCAACGGCCACGAGCACGACGGTCACCGCGACCGTCGTGAGCAGGTTGTCATCCGGCAATCCCGGCATGATCGAACCGAGCAGCCGTCCCATCGCAAAGGCCCCCGCGAGACCGAGCCCGGCACCCAGCAACGAGAGACGCAGACCCTGGCCGAGGACCATGGTCAGGACGTCGCGCACCTGCGCCCCGAGCGCCATGCGGATTCCGATTTCACTGGTACGCTGCGCGACGTGGTGGGCCAGGACGCCGTAAATGCCGATCGCGGCGAGCAGGAGACCCAGCAGCGCGAAACAGGTCAGCGTCCAGCCGGCCAGTTCGAGGTTGGCAAAGTTCCGCTCCAGGTTCTCCCGCACGGTGGAGATGTTGCGCACCGGCAGATCCGGTGCGAGTTCGGCCATGGCCCGTTGCAAAGCCGGCCCGAGGGCCGCAGGGTCGGTCCGGGCGCGAACCACGATCGCGCCACCCCCGAGGGTCAGCTGGTGCCACGGGCGGTAGAGCTGGAAGGAATTTCCGCCGGTCTGGAATGGAGTGAGGGGGCGCGAATCACGGACGACGCCGATCACCTCGCACCAGTCCGGCTTCGCGGGGTCGAGGTTGCCGATGCGCTGGCCGATGGGGTTTCGCCCGGGCCAGAGCAGGCGGGCCATGGTTTCGTTGATGACGACGACCGGCGTCGAATCGGCACGATCGGCGGCGGTGAAGGTGCGGCCCTGGAGCAGCTGGACCTTGAAGAGATTGAAGAAGCCCGGTGAGACGGGCGCCACCGTGGCCACCGGCTCCTGGCCGGGTGGCGGCAAGGGCTGGCCCTCGACCCTAAGGCGCTGGCTGCCGGGATAGCCCAAGGTCGGCAGGGCCCGGACGAACGCCGTGCCATCGACTCCGGGCAGTTCGGCGAGGCGGGTCTCGATGCGCTCGACGAGGTCCCGGCGAAACCGGGCGCGGTCCTCTGGCGTGGTGTCGGCGCTGGCCGGTGGGGCCAGGGTGATGTAGCCGAAAAGCAGGCCGTCGGGGCTCCAGCCCGGATCGCGGTGCGTCAGGCGCTTCAGCCCGCCGAGAAAAAACGCCGCGCTGGCGAGCAGCACGAGCGCCAGCGCAACCTCGGCCACGATGAGCGTCTGGCGCACGCGGTGCGCGCCGGGCGCGCTGGTGGCGCCGCGCGGGCTTTGCTGGAGGGTGCTGGCGACGCTGGCGCGCGTGGCGAGCCAGGCGGGCAGCAGACCGAACGCGATGCCGGTGAGGGCCGAGGTCGCGAAGGCAAACACGAGGCCGCGCCAGTCGAGCGGGAAATCCAGCCCCCGTTGGGTGCCAAAGAAAAAATGACGGCCCAGCAGGTCGTTGACCCATACGGCGGTGAGCACGCCCAGCATGCCGCCGCCGAGGGACAGCAACAGGGATTCGGTGAGGATCGCGCGCACGAGGCGCAGGCGCGAGGCCCCGAGGGCGGCGCGGACGGCGTATTCGCGCGCCCGCCCGGCCGTGCGCGCGAACTGGAGGTTGGCGAGGTTGGCACAGGCGATCAGCAGGACGAAAAGTGCGAGCCCGCACACGAACAGCGTGATCTGTCCGTCGTCGACCTGGCTGCCTCGTGAAAGCAGCGCGACCCGCAATCCCGCCTTCGCGTTGGCGTCCGGGTGCGCGGTCGCCAGCCGGCCGCCCAGCATCCCGAGGTTTTTCCCCGCCTGTTGGAGCGAAACGCCGGGTTTGAGGCGGGCGACGACGGTGAGCGAGTGGTTGCCACGGTTGGCCCGGGTCGTCGGCGCGAACGCGATCGGGCGCCACGCGGAGATCGGTCCCCAGAGCAGGGGATCTTCAAATCCGCGCGGCATGACGCCGATGATGGTGACGCTCGTCCCGTTCAGCTTGAGGGTGCGGCCGACGACGTCCGGGTCACGCCCGAAGCGGGATTCCCAGTACCCGTGGCTGAGCACCAGCACGTTGTCCGCCCCCGGCTGGTCCTCCTCGGTGGTGAACACGCGGCCGAGGAGCGGCGCGGTGCCGAGCAGAGGGAAGAAGTCCGCCGTCACCCGCAGAGTCGAAAGCCACTCGGCGGGCCGGCCGTCCTCGGTGAGGCTGAAGCCGGCCCATTCGCCGGCCGCCAGGCGGTCGACGGCGGTGCTTTGCTCGCGCAGGTCGAGGAAGTTGGCCGGGGAGACGAAGCCCGTTTGGCTGGACGGGGTGGTGCGATGAACGCGCACCAGCTGCTGGGGCTCCGCATAGGGCAGGGTGCGCCAGAAGAGTGTGCGCAGCACGCTGAACATTGAGGTGTTCACGCCAATACCCAGGGCGAGGGTGAGCAGCGCGACAACCGTGAAGCCGGGGGTCTTCAGCAGGGAGCGCAGGGCGAAGCGAAGGTCGGAGAGCATGATGTGATTTTCGATTGGGTCACTCGGCGCGCAACGCGATGATGGGGTCCACCTTGGCGGCGCGGCGGGCGGGGAGGAGCGAGGCGGCGGCGCAGGCCAACGTCATGGCCAGCGCAGCGGCGAGATAGACGATCGGGTCGAGGGCGGCGACGTTGTAGAGCAACGTGTCCAGTCCGCGGCTCGCCGCGCCGGCCAGCACGACCCCGCCCGCCAGGCCGCCGGCGGTCAGGCGCAGGCTGTCGCGCAGGACGAGCCGACCGAGATTGTGCGCGGTGGCGCCGAGGGCGGCACGGATGCCGAATTCCTGCACGCGGCGCTCGACGAAGAATGAGTTCACCGCATAGATGCCGGCGAGCGCCAGGCCCACGGCGAGGATGGCGAAGGCGGAGACCAGCTGCGTGACCAGCCGTGACTGCCAGGCGGCGCGGGAGTAGATTTCGGCCGGGGCGAGGTGGGCGAAGAGCTGCATGTTCGGGTCAAGCCGGTTGAGCACGCGCTGGTAGTCACGGCCGTCGGGCCGGCCCTGCCCGGTGGAAGCCGTGCGGACGATGAAGCCCATGCCGAGCCCCGGCGGGTTGCCCTGCGAGATGGTGAGGTAAAAGGTGTCGATGGTGCGCGGCTGGTTGCCCGGGCCCATGAGGTCGGACACGACCCCGACCACCTCGACCCAATCGGCGCGCACGGTATCGACGCGGATGCGGCGGCCGAGGGCGGATGAACCCGGCCAGTATTTGGCCGCAAGCGAGGCGCTGATGACGGCGACGGTCGGACGGCCAATCACGTCATCGGCGGTGAGAAAACGGCCCTCAAGGAGACGGAACCCGAGTGCAGACAGCGCATCGGGCAGGACAAAACAGGGCAGGGCGCGCTTGGGGGTGTCGGCGATTTCCAGGCCGTCGCCCTCCTGCGTGAATCCCTGGTAGCCGAGCGGCGGTTGCGCAAAGAGAAAGCTGACAACCCCCACGCCCTGGACACCGGGCAGGGTTGCGACCTCGTCGCGCAGGCGCTCGAAGAATTGCACCCGGCGGAGCGGATCGCGGAATGCATCGCCGCGCAGCCCGATCCGGAACTGGTCGAATTCCGCGAGAGGCAGGCCGGTTTCAACGCGGCCGAGCTCCGCCTGGCTGCGCAGGAGCAAGGCGGCCAGGATGAGCAAGGCGAGCGCCACGGCGATCTGCCCGGAGGCCAGCCAGCGGGCGGCCCGGGCCCCGCCGGGCGAACCGGCGGAGCGTCCGCCCTCCCGCAGCACGGACTCGAGGTTCAGCCGGCGGGCTTGCAGCAAGGGGATGGCGCTGAAGACCAGGGTGATCAGGAACGAAACCGTGATCACTCCCGTGATGGCGGTGGCATCGAGATGGGGCGAGGGCAGGGCTTGCAACGTGATTTGCGCGGCGGTGGGCAGCAAGGTTGCGCCTGCCGGCAGGGCGAAAGCGGCCAGCCCCAGGGCCAGCCCGGCGGAGGGCAGGGCCAGCCAGAGCGTCTCGGCGAGGAGTTGCCCGAGCAGATGCCGGCGGGAGGCGCCGAGCGCGAGGCGAAGGGCAAGCTCACGGCGCCGCTGGATGGCCCGGGCGATCAGCAGGCAGAGGCAGTTGAAGCAGGCCACCACCAGAACGAGGAGCACCGCGCCTTGCAGCAGGACGAGTTGCCGGCCGAAATCGCCGAGGAGGCTGTCGCGCAGGGTGAGCGCGAAAAAGCCGCGGTCGGCATTTTCCTTGGGAAACTCCCCGCGCAACGCCGTGGCGAGCGCGGTGAGCTCGGCCGCGGCCGCGGCGGGGGAGGCGCCGGGAGCCAGCTCCCCCCAGAAGTGATGGCGGCGCTGCGTGCGCTCACCGGGGATGTAGTCGGTGCGGAGGAGCGCCGCCCAAGCCTGCGGATTGTCGTCGCCCGTGGGCACGACAAAATCGGCGGGCATCACCCCCAGGACATGATACGGGGTGTCGTCGAGGCGGATGACGCGGTTGATGACGGCCGGATCGGCGCCGAAGCGGCGCCGCCAGAGCGAGTCGGAGAGAATGATGGTGCGGATGCCACCGGTCTCAATGTTGGCCGGCGTAATCACGGTGCCCAGCGCCGGGCGGGCACCCATCATCGGGAAAATGTCGGCGGTGACGCGCTGGATGAAGGCCGTCTCGGTGGCCTCGCCGCCGTGGATGGTGGCGGACTCGTTGCGGAAGATGCCCGTGCGGGAAAAGACGGTGGCCCGGTCCTCGATTGCGGTGACATTGCCGTAGGTGACCCGGCTGAAGTTTTCACGACCGCCCTTGAGGGAATGTTCGTAGACGACGAGCAGGCGCGAAGTGTCCCCATAGGGCAGCGGCCGCAGCAGGAAGGAGTTGAGGAACGTGAAGACGAGGACGGTGGCAGCCAGCGCGATGCCCAGCGTGGCGATGATGGTGAACGCGAGCAGCGGCGTGCGGCGGAGCGAGCGGAAGCTGAGGGCGAGTGGCGTGGTCATGGGAATCCGCCTGGCCGGCGGCTATTCCGCCCGGAGCGCCACCATGGGGTCCACCTTCGCGGCGCGGCGGGCGGGGAGCCAGCAGGCGAGGAGTCCGACAGGGATGAGGATCATGGAAACAGCGGCAAAGAGCAGCGGTTCGCTGGCGGCCATGCTCGGGACGACCAGGCTGAGCCCCCAGCCAAGGGCGATGGAACCGAGCAGGCCAATGCCGGTGCCGAGCAGGGTCATGCGCAGGCCCGAGCGCAGGACCAGCCACACGACATCGTTCGACTGCGCCCCAAGGGCGACACGGACCCCGATCTCCGGGGTGCGCTGCAGGACGAGGCGGGCGATCACGCCGTAGAGCCCCAAGGCGGCGAGGAACAGGCCGAGCAGGGCGAAGCAGATGAGGATCGTGCTCATCATGTCGGCGCTGCCGGTAACAAGCCTCGTCACCTGCTTGATCGGGCCGAATTGCTGAGGGACGAGGTTCGGATCGAGCGCGGCGATGGCCTGGCGCAGGGGTTCGGTGAGGGCTTCAGGCGAACGGGTGCGAACGGCGACGGTGACATAGTTCCAAGTTTCCTGCGCGAGCGGGCGCATCACCTGGAATGGCGTCGTCGGGGGAATCGCTCCGGTGGCAAAGCCGATGTCAGGCACCACGCCCACGATCTCGGCCCAACCAGGATTTTTCGGGTCGGGACTGCCCAGGCGGTGCCCAATCGGATCCTCACCCGGAAAAAGGGCGCGGGCCATCGAGGCATTGATGATCACCACGGGCACGGAGGTGAGGCCGTCGGCTTCGGTAAAATTACGACCCGACTGCACCTTGATCCCCAACGTGGGCAAATAGGACGGCATGATCCCATTGAGGTAGGCGACCGGTTCGTGCCCGGCCGGCGGCGGTGCCTTGCCCTCCACCACCAGGGAACGGGTGGTCAGGAACTGGAAAATTGGCAGCGTCCAGCCGATGGTCGCGCCCTCGGCCCCGGGCAGGGCGGCGAGTCGCTCCTCCAGCCGTTTATAAAAGCCATAGGTTTGTTCGGGCGCGGCATAGCGGGCGGGCGGAAGGTTGAGCACGGCCTGGACCACCTGCTGGTGATCCCAGCCGGGGTTGACCACAACAAGGCGCTCAGCGCCCCGGATAAAGCCGGTGGCACTGGTCAGCAGGATGACCGCGTTGGCGAACTGGGTGATGATCAGACCATGCTGCAGGCGGTGCTGGACACGGTCGCCGGTGTTGCCCCGGGTGCCGCTCTTGAGTGAGTCGTTGACGCGCACGCGGGTCAGCAGCCAGGCGGGCACCAACCCACAAAGCAGGCCGGTCGCGACCGATGCGCCGAGGGCGAAACTCAGCACGCGCCAGTCGAGTTCGAGCGTGAGTTTGAAGATGCCACTGCTGGACAGGCGACTGGAGACCCAGTCGTTGCTCCAGAGCGCGACCAGCACGCCGAGCAGGCCGCCGACGATGGACAACAGCATGCTTTCCGCGAGCAGCGGGCGCAGCAGGCGCGACCGCGAGGCGCCAAGGGCGGCGCGGATGGCGTATTCGTGGGCGCGCGCGACCGCGCGGGCGAGTTGGAGGTTGGCGAGGTTGGCGCAGGCGATCAGGAGGACGAAGCCCGCCAGCCCGACCATCATCAATGAGAGGGTGATGGTGCCTGGATTGCGAGTGGTTGCGACCAGCGTGACCGCGCGCAAGCCATCCTGGCTGCGATCCTTGGCCCGGGTTTCCGCGAGATGCCGGGCGATCGTGGCGAGGCGGGCGTTGAACTGAGCAATCGTGGCATCGCCGGAGCGGCGGGCGATGAGGGTGTATTCCATCTCATCGTTTTTTGCCTTCTCCGTGGGAGTGAGGCCCAGCGGCCGGAGCGCGTCGGCCGGACCCCAGAGAAAGACCGAGGAAAACGAAGCCGGCATCACGCCGACCACCGTGGTGGATTCGCCGTCGACCTGGACATTCCGGCCGACGATGGCCGGATCACCCCCAAAGTGCGCCTGCCAGGTCTCGTAGCTGAGGATGATGACATGGTTGCCCGGATCATCCTCCTCGGCGGTAAACCAGCGGCCGGCTTCCGGCTTAAGCCCGAGGGCCGGGAGGAAACTGGCGGAAACGCGCAGGGAGTTGAGATTGGCGGAGGGCCGGCCTTCGGGCGTGAGCGTGTAGCCCCATTGACGGTAGGTCGCGAGGTCGGCGACCCCCTTGGTTTCGCGCGTAAGGTCAGCATAGTCCGGCGCGGCATGATTGGCGACATTCGATTGCGGGGTGGTCCGGTAGATACGCACGAGCTGGCCGCTTTCCGGATACGGCAGCGGCTTAAGGATCAGCAGGTTCATCAGGCTGAACATCGAGGTGTTCAGGCCGATGCCGAGGGCCAGGGTGATCAGGGCGATGGCGGTGAAGCCCGGTGATTTGGCCAGCTGGCGGAAGGCAAAGCGGAGATCGGCAATCATGGTAAGAAGTGGGGAAATTATTCAGCCCGCAGGGCGACCATCAGCCTTCGCGCAAGGCTACGGCTGACGAGAAACGCGATGGGGGCAGAGTTGTCATGTTGGAGATGATGCGGACTTAGGTCATTCAGCACGCAATGCCACCATGGGGTCGACCCGGGTGGCGCGGCGGGCGGGGACGTAGGAGGCGATGAACGAGACCAGGGCCAGAAGCGCCGCGACCGACAGATAGGTGAGGGGATCGAGTGCCGTGATGCCGATGAGGAAGTTCTGCAGGGTGGCGGCGGCGAAATACGCCACGAGGGCCGAAATGAGCAGGCCGAGGGACAGGCCGAGGCCGAGTTGCCAGCCGCCCTGCTTGAGCACCATGCCCATGATGCGGTTCCGGTCCGCCCCGAGCGCCATGCGGATGCCGAACTCCTGGGTACGTTGGCTGACGGCAAAGGAGGTGACACCGTACAGGCCGACCGCGGCGAGTACCATCGCGACGGCGCCGAAGATGGTGAACATGATCGCGACAATCCGGTTGCCGCCGGTGAAGACGGCTTGGGCAGCCTTGGGCGTACCGACGAAGTAGAGCGGCAGGTTCGGGTCGGCTTTCCGGGCCTCGAGGCGGAGGGTTTCGAGCAACGTTTCCCCGCGCTGGCCGCCGCGGGGCCGCACGGCGATCGTGCCGAACTGCGGAGCGACCGGCTCGGTGGCCGATGTCGGAACGAAGAGCGAGGCATAATACGGCACGTAGTAGCCCGCGTCATCCACGTTGGGATTGTTGAACGGTCCCAGCATCCGCACGGTCGAGACGACGCCGATGATCGTGCGCCAGGGGGTGAAGGAGGCGCCGTTGTTGAGGCTCAAACGGAAGCGACGGCCGACGGCGCTCTCGGTTCCGAAATGCTTCTTGGCGAAGTAGGCGTTGACGATCGCGACGGGCAGCCGGGCGTCGGTATCGTCGGCGTTGAAATCACGGCCTTCGAGCAATTTCTGGCCGGTGACGCCGAAGTAGCCATCAGAGACCTGTTCAAAGTTGGTGTTCGGCCGGTCCTTCTCCTCCTTGTATTCCCGGCCCTCGACCTCGATCGGGCTGTTGCCCGAGAAGACCATCCGGAAACGGTTGGTGAGCGCGGCGGCCTCGATCGCGGGATTGCTGCGGACCTGCAGGAGCAGGCGGTCGTAGAAGAGCTTGCGGGCGGCACTGGTGGGATAGTCCCCCTCCATCAGGCCCATGCGGGCGCCGAGGACGGCGGAGGTGTCGTAGCCGTAGTCGAGGTCCTGCTGGTTCAGGATCGAACGCAACTGGAGCAGGGCGCCGATCAGCAGGAAGCAGGTGACCAGGATCTGCACCACCACGAGGCCGCGCGTGATGAGCATGACGAGGCGGCCGGTGTTACCGCGGCCGGACTCCTTGAGGACATCGGAGGCGTTGGCGCGGGAAGACACCAGCGCGGGTACCAGCCCCGAGACGATCGCGGCCAGCAGCGTGGCGGCGACGGTGAAGGCGAGGACCTGGCCGTCGATGTTGAACGTGATGTAAGCGGGCGGGGGGTTGTCCAGGCTGCGGATCGTGGCATCGAGGAAGTCGACGGCCCAGTAGGAGGCGCCGACACCGAGCACGGCGCCGAGGGCGGCGACCAGCAGGCTCTCGGTGAGCATCTGCCGCACGAGCCGGACGCGCGTGGCACCGAGCGAGGAACGGATGGCCAGCTCCTTGGCGCGAAGCGTGGCGCGGCCGAACTGCATGTTCATCACGTTGACGCAGGCGAGCAGCAGCACCAAAACACAGAAGCCGAGCATGACGAGCAGCTGGCCCTGCAGGCCGCGCGGGGTGAAGTTCTTGATGAGGGTCTCGACCTCGGCCTCGTTGAACACCTTGTTGGTGTCGGGATACGCTTCGGAGAACCGCTTGGCGAAACCGGCGAACTCCAGCTGCGCCTGGTCGATGGAGACCCCGGGCTTGAGGGAGGCGAGGACCTGCACACTGGCGCCGGCGCCGGGGACGTTCTGGACACTGCGGAGCTGGGGCGGAAATTCGTTGAAGACCGGGATCCAGAGCTGCTCGTTGGCGGGAAAGGCGAAGCCCTTGGGCATGACGCCGATCACGGTGGCGGGCTTGCCGTTCAGGCGCACGCTGCGCCCGAGGACGTCGCCACCGCCGAAATTCCGCTGCCAGAGCTCGTAGCCGATGATGGTGACCTTGGCGGCGCCTGGCTGGTTGTCCTCGGCGGTAAAATCGCGTCCGACCAGCGGGGCGACGCCGAGCGCCTTCATGAAGCCCTCGGAAATGTAGGCCCCAGTGAAGCGCTGGGCATCGGTGCCGATCGTCATGTTGACGGTGGAGCCGTTGATATAGGCGCCCATGTGCTCGAGCGATTTCTGCCCGGCCTGCATGTCGGTGAAATCCAGGGAGAGTACCTGGTTGTTGACGCCGAAGAAGTTTCGCGAGGTCGGGTCGTTGAACTGCACGCTGACCAGGCGGTCGGCGTTGGGGAACGAAAAGCCGCGCAGCAGCACGCCGTTGACGACACTGAACTGGGTGGTGACGGCGCAGATGCCGAGGGCGAGGACAAACACCGCGAGGGCGCAGAAGGATTTTTCCTTGATCAGCACGCGCAGGCCGATGCGCAGGTCCTGAAGAAACGTCTCAATGATCATGGGGAATGAGGTGGGGCAGCAGGAAAAGGAAACGAATCGCCATCGGCGGCAGTTCGGGCCGGGTCTGCTCCAAGGGCAGCGCCGGGCGCGGCGCGCTTTTTTCCGGCGGGGCGGGGAAGACTGATGCAGCGGGCGCGGGGGTGCTGGACAGACAGACGAAGGCGACAAGCAACGCTACGGACAGGGTGAGGAAAACCCGGGTATGAGCGCGAAAACCACGCAGATGGGAAGCGAAGTGCACGCCCCGGTTTTGCATGGCTTATGCCAAGACAAAAAATAGTTACTACTCGCAGCAGCCCAATTGGATGCGTGATTTCAAGCCCCGGTCATTCAGGCCGGTTGCTGCGTTAATGAAATTACACCGTCCCACGGATGGGATGGTGGAGGGGCGCAGCATCCCTGCGCCTTCTGCCACTTAGCGCGCGCGCGCGATGCTGAGGCCGCCGTTGACGGAATCCATTTCGACTTTTGTCCCGCCGCCATTGACGGTGCCGCGCAAATCATGCTTACCGGATTTTTCCAGGGTGATCGGGTAATCGCAGCTCACGCGACCGTTGACGGTTTCGGCCTCGAGTTGGAAGGCGGCGTCGGCGGGCAGGGTCAGCGTGCAACCGCCATTGACCGTATCAAGTTCGATGTCAGGCCGGCTGGCCAGCGAAGCATAGGCGACCTTGATCGAACCGTTGACGGTGTCGAAGTCGCCGGAACCCGCGAGTCCATCGGCCTCGATGGAACCGTTGACGGAGTCGAGCTTGACGGAGCCCTTGAGGCCGGAGACGCGGATGCTGGCGTTGACGACGTCGATCTTCTCCAGCGACGCGCCGGCGGGCACCATGAGCTTGTAGCTCACCTGGGCGTTCATGTTGTCCCAAAATTTCCATTTCTTCTCATACTCCGTCTTGATGGCGAGGCGGTGGGGCGAGGACTCGATCTTGAGGTGCATGCGCTGCAGGCCCTCCTCGCTCTTCGCACTTTTCTCGGCGACGAGCGAGACCTCGGCCTTGTCCCAGGCAATGATCTCGACGGAGCCGTTGACGTTCTCGAGCCGGATCGTGCCGTTGGCGTCGAGCGGGTAGGTCTTGGCGAATTTCTCGGTGACCTTCGCAGAAGCGACGGTCGCGAGCAGGGCAGAGCAGAGGAGGAGAGCGGCGGTTTTCATGAGGATTGAAAAAGAGGGTTAACCACAGAATACACGGAAGGAATCAGATTTTACGGTAGGAAACAGAGGGAACGGAGGTTGGTGGAGCCGGGCTTTGTTCACTTCGTTACCTTCTGTTAAATGGTTGGGTTCGTTCTGTGGTGTTAACTGTCTTGGATGGGAAAGGTTACTCTGACCTCAGAGCTTCGAGCGGGTTTACTTTTGTGGCGCGTTTTGCCGGGAGCCAGCAGGCGACCAACGTGGCGATTGCGAGGCAGGCGGCGGCCCCGACGTAGGCGACCGGGTCGAAGCCGTCGAGGTCGACGAGGACGGCGCTGAGCATCTGGCCGACGCCGAGGCCCAGAAGCAGGCCGAGGCCCACGCCGGCGGCGATGAGGACGAAGCCCTCGCGCAGGATGAGCTGGCGAACGCGGACGGGCTCGGCGCCGAGGGCGAGGCGGATGCCGATTTCGCGCGTACGGCGCGACACGGCGTACGACTTGGCGCCATAGACACCCACGACGGCGATCAGCGCGGCCAGCCCGCCGAAGAGCAGAAACAGGGACGAGCAGAGTTTCATCGCCCAGTATTCGACGGCCGTCTCGAGGTGCTGGCGGAAGGTCTGCACCTTGAAGACAGGCACGCCCGGGGCGGCGGTCTGGAGTTCGCGACGCACGCTGTCCACGAGCGCCGCCGGGGCAACGCCCGGCGCGGGGCGGACGTGGAAGTGGACGCTGCTCTTGAACCCTTGCGCGAACGGCACGTAAATAACGCCGCGGTATTCGTCTTCGAAGTAGTCGTTGTGCACGGCAGAAACGATGCCGACGACCTCCATGGGTTTCGGCTCGGCCCGGGCCGTGTCGTCCTTCGTGAGCGGCGCGATCTGGATCTGGCGGCCGAGGGCATCGCCGTCGGGCCAGAGCTTGCGGGCGAGGGCTTCATCGATGATGGCGACCTTGGGCGAGTCCTTGTCCTCCACCTCGGCGCGGTGGAACGTGCGGCCGTTCAGCAGCGAGACGCCCATGGCGGTGAAGTAGTCTGAGCCGACGGCGTTCCACTGCACCCAGAAGGCCCGGCCTTCGGCGGCGGTGGCAGGCTTGGCGTCGGGCGCCAGCATGAAGCCGGCGCGCTGTACGGGCTGGTTGATGTCGATCGTGCTGTGGGGAATGGTGGCGCCGATGCTCGCGACGGCGGCGCCGGGGAGGGCGGCGAGGCGCTGCTCAAGGTCGCGGTAAAGGTCGCGGGAGCGGGTTTCGCCGAGGCCGCCGAGGCTGGCGTTTACTTCCGCGATGATGGTGTCGTCGGCGCGATAACCGATGTCGACGTCCGTCGCGCCCTGGATCATGCGGACGAACAGCCCGGCGGCGATCAGGAGGGCGAGCGACAGGGACAATTGCGCCACGACGAGCGGATAGCGGGGCAGCCAGCGCCAGCGTCGGCGCGTGGCGTCGTCGCCAGCCTGCAATTTCAGGTCGGTGAGGACATCGGTGCGGGACAGCTTCACGGCCGGCCCGAGCGCGCAGCAGAGCGTGGCGAAGCCACAGAAGAGCAGGGTGGCGCCGATGGCGGGGACGTTGGCCACCCCGGGAAAGAACAGCGCGACCGGCACGCGCTCGGCGAGGGCCGCCAGGATCACCTGGGTGGCGGCGTAGGCGAGGAGCAGCCCGGCCGCGCCGCCGGCGAGGGAAAGGACGAAACCTTCGACCAGCAACTGGCGGACGATGCGGCCGCGGCCGCCGCCGAGGGCGAGGCGGATGGCGATTTCGCGCCGGCGGGCATGGCCGCGGGCGAGGAGCAGCCCGGCGAGGTTCAGGCAGATGATCAGCAGCACCGAGGCGGTGAGCGAGATGAGCACAAAGCCGAACACGCCAAGCGGTTCGTCGCTGGTCGGGTGGACGCTGGTGCCGAAACGGGGCAGCGGCGCGAGGCCTACGAGCTGGTCCTTGTTTTCCACCGGGAATTGTTCGCGCAAGCCGGTGGAAATCCCGGCGAGGGTTGCCCCGGCGGATTCGAGCGTGACGCCGGCGGCCAGGCGGCCGACGAGGAGGAGCCAGAAGGAGCCGGGCCGTTCGAGCGAGCGGTGCTGGGCGGCGTCTTCGGAATCGTTGACCAGGATGTCGAAGGCCCCGAGGGGAAAATAGAGTTCGGGCCCGATGAGCATCAGCGTCCCGGAGAAATTCTCGGGTGTGATGCCAACGACCGTGTAGGGGCGGCCGTTGACGCGGATTTCCGAGCCGACGAGGTCCTCGCGGGCGCCGTGGTTGCGCCAGTAAAGGTGGCTGACCACCACGACCGGGGCGGCGGAGCCGGGTTTTTCCTCCTCGGCGGTGAAGAACCGGCCGCGCATGGGCGTGATCCCGAGCACGCTGAAGAAGTTGGCGGAGACGATATCGGCGAACGTGCGCCGGACCTCGCCGGTCGAATCGCCCACGCCGACGAGGGACAGGTGGTGCGCGAGCACGCCGGTGAACAAATCCGGGCGGTCACGGAGTTCGCGATAGGTGGGGTAGTCGAACGCCCGGTAGCGGTCGGGCTGCTTCTGGTCGTTGGAGTAAAGCTGGACGATGCGGTCGGGCTCGGGATACGGGCGTTTTGCGAAAATTACCGCATGGACGAAGCTGAACATGGCGGTGTTCAGGCCGATGCCGAGGGCGAGCACGCCGACGGCCGCCGCCGTGAAAACGGGGGTCTTGCCGAGCAATCTCAGGGAGAATTTGAGGTCTTGGATGATAGTTTGCATTGGGTCGGAGTCAGCCTTCGCTCTACGAGCTACGGCCGACTCGTCCGGCGGCCATGCCGCAGGCGAGCAGGAGGTGGGGACATGGGTAGGAACAGCTGGGTTTACCCGAGAACACCGCCCAAGGCGGACAGTTGCAGGAATTTCCGGTTACTCCGACCGCAAAGCCTCGGTCGGGTTGACGCGTGAGGCCTTCCGCGCCGGCCACCAGCAGGCGAGGGCGGCGGCCAGGGCGAGCAGCAGCGTGGTGGTGCCGAGGATGAGCGGATCGGCGGCGGAAACCTTGTAGAGCTGGCTGCGCATGGCGAAGCCAGCCGCAAGCGCCCCGGCGAGGCCGACGCCCACCCCGGCCAGCAATGGCACGAGGCCCTGTCGGAGCATCAGGCCGATGACATCACCCGGCTGGGCCCCGAGTGCCATGCGGACGCCGATCTCACGGCGACGCATCGTGACGCCGTAGGCGACCACGCTGTAAAGGCCGGTGAGGGCGAGCAACAGTGCCAGCCCGGCGAAGAGGCTGAGCAGGAACGATTGCAGGGCAGTGTTCTCATAGGTGGATTCCACATCCTCCTGCATGGTGGCAACGTTGAAGATGGCGATTTCCCCGTCGAGGCCGGCCATGAGTTCACGGACCTGGCGCTCAAGCAGGCGGGGCGCGCCGGCGGTGCGGATCAGGGCGACTTTTTGAAACCAGGCGTCCTGCCGCATGGACCAGTAGGCTTGCGGGCGCGTGATCGGCTCGTTGTAGCCATAGACCCGCAGCGTGGGCACAATGCCGACGATGGTGAACCAGTTGGCGTCCTTGTCCTTGTCGTCCACGCCGCCCCAGTTGACGCGTTTGCCCAGCGCCTCCTGCCCCGGCCAGAACTTGTCCACGAAGGCCTGGTCCACGATGACGACCCGGGGACCGGTGGCGTCCTGCGGGCCAAAAGCGCGACCGCGGAGGAGCGGCACCTTGAGGACGGAGAAATAGTCGTCGCTGACGATGCCCATCTCGGCGAGCGGGTGGTCGTTGGCGGCCGGATCGTGGATGCCCTCGACGGAGAAGGATGATTGCCAGCCGGCGTTGAGCGGCGGGGTTGTGCTGAGACCGACGTGGGTGACGCCGGGCAGGGCCTGCAGGCGGTCGACCAGATTCTGGTAGAAGCGCCGGCTGGCGTCGCCGTGCTCCGTCTTGTCATCATAACGACTGGCGGGCAGGGAGACGTTAAAGATGAGCGTGGATGACGGATCGAAGCCAAGGTCGGCGGAGCGCATGCGGTCGAGGCTGCGGAGAATGAGGCCGCTGACGCTGAGCAGCACGAGGGTGAGGGCGACCTGGGCGCCGACCAGAAAGCGCCGCGCGCTGGTGCCGGCGGTGGAGCCCCGGCCGCCGTCGTGCAGCGCACCGCGCACGTCGGTGCGCGACGTGCGCCATGCGGGCCAGAGCCCGGCGAGCACCCCGGCGACGAGGGCCACGAGCACGGAAAAGCCCAGCACCCAGCCGTTGAGGGCAATGTCCTGGAAGCGGGACGCGTCGGGTGGCACAAACCGTCGGAGAAGATCGATCGACCACCAGGCAAACAGCACCGCGAGCGCACCGCCGACCAGGGACACGAGTAGCGATTCGACCAACATGTGGGCCATGAGCCGGCCCCGTGAGGCGCCGAGGGCGGCGCGGATGGCGTAGTCGCGTTCCTGGCTGATGCCGCGGGTGATGAAGAGGCTGGCCACGTTGGCGCAGGCGATGAGCAGCACGAAACCCGTGGCGGCGAGCAGCGACCACAGGCCCGCGCTGAAGCGGCCGATCGCATTGTCACGGAAGGAGTGCAGCAGCGCGGAGACCTTGGCAAGATTGTCGGGGTAGGCCTTGCGCAACCCGACGTAGATGCGTTCCAGGTCGGCGCGGGCTTGTTCAATCGTGACGCCGGGTTTCAACCGGCCGGTGCTATAGAGGCCGGGGTTGTTGCCACGCGACTGCCAGTTTTCCTTGGTGGCGGCGTAAGGGAAGATGGGCACCCACATCTCGGCGCGACGGGGCAGGGCGAAACCCGCCGGGGCGATGCCCACGACCGTGCGCAGCACGCCGTCCACGGGGATCAGCGTGCCGATGAGCGCGGGATTCCGGCCGTAGCGGCGGATCCAGAGGTTCTCTCCGATCACCACGACGGGTGCGGCCCCGGCCTTGTCCTCCTCGACGTTGTAGTAGCGGCCGAGGAGCGGTTTCAGGCCGGCGACCTCAAAAAGCGAGGCCGAGGCGAAGGCACCCGGGACATTCTCGGGCAGCTGGCCCGCGCCGGAGATATTGAAGCTGTCGCGCCGATGAGCGGCGAGGGCGCTGAAGGTCTGCTGCTCCTTCATCCAGTCCTGCACGGTGGGCCAGGAAATGGACATCTCCATCTGCGGACCCTTCTGCCAGAGCACGACCAGTTGCTCGGCGTCGGGATAGGCGAAGGGGCGCAGCAGGACGGCATAGAGGACGGAGAAGATCGCGGTCGTGGCCCCGATGCCGAGTGCGAGGGTCAGGACAGTGGCGGCGGAGAAGCCGGGGGCCTTGAGGAGGGAGCGGAGGGCGAACTTGATCTGGTGCATGGCAGTTGTGTTGCGGGCGGTTACTCAAGCGCGGTGCTGTAAATGGTGACGGAGCGGGCCGCGGGCGGAGTCTCGGGCGGCGGGTCGAACAGGGCCCAGCCGCTGTCGGCAACGAAGTGGAAGCGGCCGTCGAAAACCGTGCCGAGCGCCAGGTCGATCATGGCCCGGCGACCGGAGGCGAGCACATGCGCGCTGGAAGCCTCGCCCACCGCAGGCTCAATGCGCAGGATGCGTTGCGGGCTGACGCCGCTCTGCACGGCGAGCAGGCCGCCGGAAACAGCGTAGAGGCCGTCGATGCCGAAGAAGGTGGCGTTGGCCGGGGCCGTGAGCAGTTCCGGGGTTTTGGTGGCGACGTCGATGCGCCAGACGCCATTGGCATAGTCGGCGACATACAGGCTGCGTTCATCGGCGCTGAAGGTGAGACCCTGCAGATTGAGGAACTGATCGCTTTCCACCCAGAGTTCGAGCTCGGTACCGTCCGGTGCGAGACGCCAGATTATCGGGGAAAGCGAATCCGTGGCGTAGACCGAGCCATCGGCGGCGAGGATGAAGTCGCCGAGCAGGTGCTTGCGGGTGCTATTGGGTTTCGGGTAGCGGACCGGATACCGGGTTTGCACCCGGCCGGTGGCGAAGTCGAAGGCGATGAGCTCCGAACGCTTGCCGTCCTCCGCATCGGCGCCGGCCATGGCCACCACCGTGGCCGTGGAAGCCCAGAGGGTCCGACGGTCGGGTGACAGGGCGAGCTTGAAGACACCGTCGAGCGGATCCTCATCTGACGTGAATTTCCTGAGCTGTCCGTCACTGGCGTCGCGCTGCCAGATGCAGCGATTGCGCACGTCGCCGAAATACCAGACCTGCGTCCGCGGATCGACGAGGCAGCTCTCGATGATGCCGGTGACATCAGGGAGAGTGAACGCGGCCTCGTCAGCCACCGCCACAGGCGCGGGACCGGTGGCCAGTCGCTTGGCGATGGTTTCGAAGCCAGGCAAGTCCTTGAGCGTGGCCAGCGCGTCATCGGTTGACACTTTCAGGCGCAGCCCCATGTCGGCGAGGCGCTGCAGGGCGGCCAGCGCATCGTCGGGTCGTTCGAGCGCGGCATACGTGCGGGCCAGCAGCAACTGGAGGCGCGGGTAGTCGGGACGGAGTTGCGCGGCCTCCTCCAGCTTGGTGAGCGCCTTGGCGTGGTCGCCCTCCTTGGTCGCCGCCGCGGCTTCACGCAGGAGGTACGAGTGGCGCGGGGTGGCGAGCAGCACCGGAGCGCCAAGGATCAAGAGCAGGAACGCGAGGGTGAGCCGGCGCATGGGATGTTACTCAGTCCGCAATGCCACCAGCGGGTCGACCTTGGTGGCGCGGTGGGCCGGGATCCAGCAGGCGATGAGCGTGACGACGAGGAGAGCCAGCGCGGAGCCGGCGATGGCCACGGGATCGGCGCTGGCCAGCCGCGGCATGAAGGACCCCAGGAAACGGCCCAGGCCGAAGGCGCCGAAGAGGCCAAGGCCCAGGCCGAGGGCGGCAAGGCGCAGGCCGCGCAGCAGCACGTCGGCGAGGATGTCGCGAGGCAGGGCGCCGAGGGCGAGGCGGATGCCGAACTCGCCGGTGCGCTGGGCCACGAGGTGGGAAATGACACCGTAAAGCCCGACCGCGGCGAGCACGAGGCCGAGGACGGCGAAACCGGTGAGCATGTGACCGACGACCATCGTGTTGTGCTGGGTGCGGTTCACGAACTGGGCGACTGTGCCGAGCTGGTCAGCAGCCAGGTCCGCGTCCAGCGCAGAGATGGCGCGCCTGACCGTGTCGACGAGCGCGGCGGGCTGGTCGCTGCGGACGGCAAAGTAGACCGATGACCACGGCTCCTGAGCAAGCGGGCGGTAAACGTGGTAAGGCGTGTCGGGGTTAGTGACGCTGGCGGCCGGTTCGGCGTTGCCGACGACGCCGATGACCTCGCGCCAGACCGTGGCGTTGTTCTGATTTACGCCGAGGCGCTTGCCGATGGCGCTCTCGCCGGGCCAGAAACGGCGGGCGAGGGCCTCGTTGACGAGGATATAGGCGGGCCCGTCGAACTTGATGTCAGCGGGAAAATTGCGGCCCTCAAGCAACGGGATGCCGAGCGTGGCGAGGTAGTTGGGCGTGATCAGCACGTGCGAAGCCATGGGATTGTTGCCCGCGGCAGCAGCCCCCGGGGCATCGGTGAAGATCGCCGTGTTGGAAAAATACGGGAAGAGGGGCAGGGAGTTGGCCAGGGCGGCCTGCGTGGCGCCGGGCACGGTGGCGAGCTTGTCCTCGAGCTGGCGGAAGAAGGCCAGGCGTTTGGCATTGTCGAAGCGGCTTTCGGGCAGGTGGATGACGCCGGTGATGACGCGATCGGTGTCCCAGCCCGTGTTGCGCTCCAGCAGGCGGTTGAAGCCGCGGTTCATGATGGCGGCGCCGCCGAGCAGCACGAGGGCGAGGGCGATCTCAGTGACGATGAGGCCGTGGCGCATCAGGTGGTGGCCCTTGCCGGACGTGGAGCCGCGGGTCTGGGACTTGAGGGTGGAGTTGACGTCGCTGCGCGACGCAAAGAGCGCCGGCACGACGCCGAACAGCACGCCCGTAAGCAGGGAGACGAGCAGCGTGATGGCCAGGACCGAACCATCGAGCGGCACATGGAAACCCGGTGAACCATCGATCAGGATGTTGCGCTCGAGCAGGCTGTTGACCCAGAGGGCGACCACGACGCCGAGCGCGCCGCCCGCCAGGGAGAGCAACACGCACTCGTTGAGCTGTTGGAGGATGAGGCGGGTGCGCGAGGCCCCGAGGGCGGCGCGGATGGCGAATTCGCGGGCCGAAGCGGTGGCACGGGCAAGCTGGAGGTTCGCGAGGTTGGCGCAGCAGATCAGCAGCACGAACCCCGAAAGGCCGAGCAGCATCCACGAAATGTTGCGCCCAACGTCATCGATCACGGTCTCATGCAGCGGCACGCCCCGGTAGCGGAGGCCCGGGTAGTCCTTCGGGAAGGCTTTTTCCTGCGCCGCGGCCACCGGCTCGAAGCGGGCCAGGGCGGCTGTCGCGGAGACGCCCTGCCTGAGGCGGCCGATGAGCTGGAAACTGGTGTAGGCGCGGTAAGCAAGCTGGTCGCTGGTGTAGTTGAGCGGCCGGATCAGGGCGACATTGCCCCAGAGAAACTTGTAGTCGAAATGCAGCGGCATCACGCCGATGATGGTGACGGACTGGCCGTCGAGGCGGAGCGTACGGCCGACCACGGAGGGATCGCCCCCGAACCGGGACCGCCAGTAGGCTTCGTTGAGCAGGACGACCTGATTCTTGCCCGGCTCGAACTCGTCGGGCGCGAAGGCGCGGCCGAGCATCGGCGGGATGCCAAAAGTGTCGCCCATGGCCCGTGAAACGACAATGCCGTGGACGCGCTCCCCGGCCCGGTCGCCCTCGATCATCGTGGACATCGAGTGACCAAGGGTGAGCAGCGAACTGAAATCCCCGGCGGCGGGCTCGATCTCGGCGATTTCCTGGGCGGAGAAGTAGCGCTTGGTGTCGCCGCGCATGCCGGCCTCGAGCATGACAATCTGCTCCGTGTTGGGATAAGGGGCGGAGCGGAACAGCAACGTGTCCACGACGCTGAACATTGAGGTGTTCACGCCGATGCCGAGGGCCAGCGTGATCAGGGCAATGACCGTGTAGCCGGGGGACTTGAGCAGCGAACGGAGGGCGAATTTCATGGAGAGAGGTGAAGAGCGCCCGCTGGGTTGCCGTTATTCCGCACGCAGTGCGACCAGCGGGTCAACCTTGGTGGCGCGGCGGGCGGGGAGCCAGCAGGCGAGCGCCGCCACGGCGAGGAGGAGCAGGGCGGTGCCCGCGAGTGCAACCGGATCGGTGCTGACCATGCGCGGCATGATGGAGGCGAGGAAGCGGCCGAGGCCGTAGGCGCCGGCCACCCCGAGCACGAGGCCGATGACGGTGAGGCGCAGGCCGTGGCCGAGTACGAGATGGAGGACGTCGGACGGCTTGGCCCCAAGTGCAAGCCGGATGCCGAACTCGCCGGTGCGCTGGGCGACGAGATTGGAAATCACCCCGTAGAGGCCGACCGAGGCAAGGACAAGACCGAGCAGCGCGAAGCCGATGAGCAGATCGGCGACGATGACGAGGTTGTGCTGCTGACGGTCAATGAACTGGGTGATGGTGACGACCTGGTCGGCGGGAAGGTCGGGATCGACCTCGCCGACAGCGCGCCGCACACTCTCAACAAGCGGGGCCGGATTCTCACTGCGGACGGCGAAGCGAATCCAGGTCCAGGCCTCGTGGGCGACCGGTTTGTAGACTTGGAAGGCAGTGTCGGGATTGCTGAAGCTCGCCGCGGATTCGACACTACGCACCACGCCGATGACCTCGCTCCAGGTGGTTTCCTTGTTTTCGTAGGTGCCGAGCCGCTGGCCGAGGGCGCTCTGGCCGGGCCAGAGTTTCCGGGCGAGGGCTTCGTTGATCACGACCTGCTTGGGATCGCTGCTCTTGAGGTCGGCCGCGAAGAGCCGGCCCTCCAGCAAGGGGATGCCGAGCGTGGCGAAATAGCCGGAGGTGACCATGATGTGACTGGCGATGGGCAGGTTGGCCAGGTCGCCATTGCCTTGGGCCTGGGTCAGCACCTGACGGCCGGAGCCGATGTTCCAGAGGGGGAGGGAGGTGGCGAGGGCCACCTGCTCGACGCCCGGCAGCGCCGCCAGGCGGGCTTCGATCTTGCGGTAGAATTCCAGACGCTGCTCCTGCGTTTCGTAGCGCTTGTCCGGCATGGGCAGCACGCCGATGAGCAACTTGCCGGTGTCCCAACCCAGCGGACGCTCGAGCATCCTCGCGAAACCACGTTGCATCATACCGGCGCCACCGAGCAGCACGAGCGCCATCGTGACCTCGGCGATGACGAGCGCCTGGCGCATGCGGTGCTGGCCGCGGCCAGAGGTCGAGCCGCGCGACTGGGACTTGAGGGCGGTGACCACATCGGTGCGGGAGGCAAACCAGGCCGGGACGATGCCAAACAGGATGCCGGTGAGCACGGAGGCAACCATGGTGGCGGCCAGTACACCCTGATCGATGGGCAGTTGAAGCCCACCCGGTTCATTGCTGATGCGGATGTTGGCCTCGAGGAGACTGTTGACCCACAGGGCAATGAGGAGACCGAGTCCGCCGCCGACGACGGACAACAGGAGGCACTCGGTGAGCTGTTGGAAAATGAGGCGGCTGCGCGAGGCGCCGAGGGCGGCGCGGATCGCGAACTCGCGCACCGACACGGTGGCGCGGGCGAGCTGGAGGTTGGCGAGGTTGGCGCACGCGATGAGCAGTACGAAACCGGACAGGCTGAGCAGCATCCAGGAAATCTTGCGGCTGGTGTCATCCATGAGGGCCTCGTGAAGCAGCGCCGCGCGATAGCGGAGTCCGGCATAGTCCTGCGGGAAATCCTTTTCCTGGGCGACGGCCAGCGGCGCGAGCTCAGCCGCGACCTGTCCGGGCGTGGCACCGGGGTTGAGCCGGCCGATCAGGGAGAAGATGCGGTAGGTGCGAGACTTTTGCTGCTCGGCGCTATAGGTGAGCGGGCGCCAGAAGGAACAGTTGCCCCACAGGAAACGGTAGTCGTAGCTGGCGGGCATCACGCCGATGATGGTGAAGGGTTCGCCATCGATGCGAATGATGCGACCGATGACGGAGGGATCACCGCCGTAGCGCTGCTGCCACATCGAGTCGGCGAGAATCACGACCTGGTCGCGGCCCGGCTGGTTTTCCTCGGCGGTGAAGGCGCGGCCGATCGCAGGCTGGACGCCAAAGGTGGCAAACATGTCAGCCGTGGCCATGACCCCGCTGAGCCGCTCCGCCGGGCGACCCGGCTCGGCGACGGCTGAATAGTCGTTCGTCATCGTCGTAAACGACGAGAATGACGTGAGCTTCGCGCGGATTTCCGTCTGCTCGAGATAGGAGAAATCGTCGTCCTTGCCCTGGCGATTGCTGTAGCCGAGCTTGACGAGGCGCTCGGCCTGCGGGAAGGGGCCCATGCGGAACAACAGGGTGTTCACCAAGCTGAACATCGAGGTGTTCACGCCGATGCCGAGGGCCAGCGTGACCAGGGCGATGACGGTGTAGCCCGGGGACTTGAGCAGGGAGCGGAGGGCGAAGCGCATGCGGAAAAGTATCAAATCACAAGGGACAAGTACCAAGAGGACTGAAGCAGATCATCCGCAGCAGGCTCCCCGATGCTTGTTACTTGCTACTTGGAAATTGGTACTTGCCGGGCTTGGCCCGGCTCAGGCTTCCACCTGCTCCTCGACGACGCGACCGTCGAAGACGTGGATGGTGCGCTCGGCGTGGCGGGCGAAACGGGTGTCGTGCGTGACCATGACGATGGTCGAGCCGGTCTTGTGGAGGGAATGAAGGAGCTCCATGACGGCGTCGCCGTTCTTGGAATCCAAGTTGCCGGTGGGCTCGTCAGCGAGGAGGACGGCGGGCGAACCGGCGAGGGCGCGGGCGACGGCGACACGCTGCTGCTGACCGCCGGAGAGCTGGGAGGGAAGGTGCTTGGCGCGGTGGCCCATGCCGACCTTCTCGAGGGCCTCGGTCACGCGGGTCTTGCGCTCGCTGGCCGGCATGCCGCGGTAGGTGAGGGGCAACTCGACGTTTTCGTAGACCGTCAGGTCGCCGATGAGATTGAACGACTGGAAGATGAAGCCGATCTCGCGGTTGCGGATGCGGGCGCGCTCGGGGAGCGTGAGGCCTTGGACGGGACGGCCGTTGAGGACGTAGGTGCCGTCGGTCGGCGTGTCGAGGAGGCCGAGGATCGAGAGGAGGGTGGACTTGCCGCAGCCCGACGGGCCCGCGATGGAGACGTACTCGCCCTTGCGGATGTCCATATGGATGCCGGAGAGGGCGTGGGTCTCGACTTCGTCGGTGAGGAAGACCTTGGTGACGCCTTCGAGTTTGATGAGGGAGGGGTTTTCAGTGGTCATGGGTGGTGGGATGATAGTTTATAGCTGCTCGATTAAAGGACGGGCTGGTTGGTTAACACGCCGAGGCGGGTGGAAGTTACGTTAAATTCGCGAATATCAGCCGGCAGCGTCGGGTTCGGTGCCGACGAGGGCGGTCAGGAGGGCGAGGATGAGAAGGGGTGCGATCATGGCGGAATCAGTTGAGGCGGATGCGGTCGTTGGAGTCGTAAGGCGAGGTGTCGGACAGGATGACATAGTCGCCGGGCTGGAGGCCGCTGAGAATCTCGATGGTGTTGACCGAGCTGCGGCCGAAGCTGACCTGGACCCGGGTGGCCTCGGTGGAGGTGAGCTTGTCGCCGTTGGTCTTGAAGACGCCGACAATGCTCTTCTCCTGACCGAAGGCAGGGCGACCGACAAAGACGACATCGTCGAGGCGCTCGAGCTCGATGGTGCCATCGACGGAGAGATCGGGGCGGGAGCCCCGGGGCAGGGCATTGACGATGGTGACGTCGACCAGGACGGTGCCGTTCTGCACGGCCGGGTCGATGCGGGAGACGCGGCCCTCGACGATGCCGTTGCGGGTGTCGATGGAGGCGATCTGCCCGATGGCGATGTCCTTGGCCTGGGTCTCGGCGATGCGGACCTCGGCCTTCAGCTTGAGCGGATCGGCCACGCGGGCGATATTGTTGCCGGGCTGGACCTGCGCGCCAACTTCGATCGGGAGGTTGGGCGTGCCCAGCGCGGAGAGCACACCGGACATCGTGGCGCGCACCTGCAGGGCCTCGAGTTCCTCGTTGCGGAGGCGCGACACGGAGGTGAGGCGCTCGACCTCGGCCTCCTGCACGGCGAGCTGGGGCTTGATGGACTGTTTGGCGAAAGCGAAGCGTTTCTGCTCGATCTCGTAATTGATCGCGGCCTGGGCGGCGGTGCCTTGGGTGAGCTTGAGCTGCACCGGGGCGACAAGTCCGTCCTTGAACAATTCCTCGCTCACCTCGGCCTGGAGACGGGCTTGTTCGTAGTTCGATTTGGCCTGGGCGGCGTTGGCTTCGGCCTGTAGGAGTCCGCTCTCGAGTGTCACGCGCAGGCCGGCCAGCTGGGCCTCGGCGGCGAGGAGCTGGGACTTGGCATTGGCCGCGGCGGAAACGACATCGGGGTTGCTCAACTCGAGAATGAGCGTGCCGGGTTCGACCGGGGCACCGGGACGGATGACGATCTTGTCCACGCGGCCTTGGGTGCGGGCGGCGATCCAGCGGATTTCCTCGGGCACGAGCGTGCCGAGACCGCGGACTTGGCGGACCATCGGGCCGCGCTTGACGACATCCATCCAGACGAGATTCTTTTCAACCGTAGGCGCGGCGGGTTTGAGGCGGGCCAGAAGAAAGGTGATCGCGACGAGCACAACGGCGGCGATGGCGGCGTAGATGATGCGTTTGCGGCGTTTTTCCTTGGCGACGTTAGGGCGGGCGATGTCCATGCGGTTCTTTGTTGGACGCCCCGGTTTGCAGTGTCCGTGCCAAGTAGGGGAATAGCTGCAAGACGTTAACCTTAAGCAATAAGCGAATCACACGGTTTTCCGCTGAATGGCGATCCAGAGCGAAGGCGGGAAGTAACCGTCCCAATAGTGGGATGTCAGTCTCATCGCCTTGTGGTCTTTCCGGGTCTCACGAAAGGAAGGGATACTGCGTCCGGGATTTTTTTGGCTGGAGCTATGATTGACAAAGCCCGTCTGACTACGTTGCTTCTGGCCCCTTATGAGTATCGTCATCAACGTCCTCACTTTCATCCTGATCCTCACCTCCCTGTTTCTGGTGCTGGTGGTGCTCATGCAGCGCGCCAAGACCGATGGGGGCATGGGTGCCGCCATGGCCGGTGGGGCCACGGAGTCAGCCTTCGGGGCCGAGACGAGCAACGTCCTGACCGGCGCCACCATCAAGGCCGCCATCATTTTCTTCGTCCTGAGCTTCGGCCTTTTCCTGGCCAACATCTATCAGTCCAAACATCGCGACGCGGCGGACAACAAGCTGCCGACCGTGGTCGCCCCGGCGGTCCCCGCCGCCGCTCCGGCGGTCGGTCTCACGCCCCCGCAACCTGCCACTGCGCAGCCGGGTGATGCCAAGAAGCCCTGACCACTCCAGCCCGGTTCGCCACCGGGCTTTGTTATTTGTGCTGGGCGCGCTGACCGCCGCGGTCGCGCTGGCGCAGTCCGACAAGTTCAACCTGCCTGTCGATCGTGCCGCCCCGGGCCAGGCCGACCAGGCCGAGGGCGGACGCATCCTGGCCGACTTTCGCGGGGCGGGCATCGCCGGAGATTACTGGCTGGCCTTTGACCTCCGGGTCATGCCCCGCCAGGGCGCCGAGCGCAGCGTCAAGGGTTCCCTCTTCGGCATGCGTGGACCAACCGGACCTCTCTCCCGGCTCATCGTGGATGGGCAATGCTGGTTGATCGAATCCGGTCCGCAGCCCGAAGCCTGGACCGCCTCCCTCGGTGATCGGGCGGAACCGGCGCCCGCGAGCGTCGGACAAGCGGTGGCTGGCACCGGCCTGACCGTCTTCGACCTGCAGATGCCTTTCTTGTATTGGACCGACTTCACCTACGAGGGGCAGGCCAAGGTGCGTGGCCGGCCGACCCATAGCTTCATCCTCCGTCCACCGCCGGGCTACGCGCCGCCCAGCCCGGGGCTCAGTGGTGTCCGGGTACTCATCGACGCCCAGTTCCAGGCCATGGTGCAGGCCGAACAGCTCGGCCCGAAGGGGGGCGTCGAGAAAACCTTCGTCCTGCTCGACCTGAAGAAGGTGGGCGAGCAAATGCTGGTGAAGACCATCGATGTGCGCGACCTGCGCAGCCGGGATAAGACCCGCCTGGTCATCACCGCGGCCGCCCTCAACCTGGCCCTGCCGGTGGAGGCCTTCGACCCCGGCAACCTGCGCACCGCACCGCCGGCTGTGCCGCCGGAGAGTATCGTGCGTTTCCAATAATAATCATGCCGCACAAAGCCGCCCGGCCGTTCCCCCTCCAGCTGGAAGTCGAGCTGCTCGACCGGTTGAGCGAGCCGGTGCGTGACGGCCGTGCCAAATCCGTCAGCGATATCATTCGCACCGCGCTGGAACGCTACGACTTCGCCAACATCATCGTCATGCGCCCGGCCCAGCTGCACATTTCCGTCCGGCTGGCGCCCGAGATCCGGCGCAACCTGCGACAGATCTCCCGCACCAAGCACACCAGCGTCGGCCAGCTCGTGCGCGCCGCGGTCGAGGCCTACCTGCCGCAGCTGGAATCGGGCGCGGTGGACCAGCTGGAAATGCCGATCACGCCGCCGCCACGGGTGGCGGAGTCAGTCCGGGCCCCGCGGCCGAAGCGCCGCAGGCGCACCCGGAAAACCCGCGCCAGGAAACGCGCGAAGAAAGCGTGAGCAGCACAGCGGGCCGGGGGAATTGCACACCTATGACATCCGGCGGGCCAACGGTCGGCTTGCCTTCGATTCCCCCGGTCTTTTAGTCCTGCCTTTCATTTCATGAGTACACCGCATCCTCTGTCCGTCTGGGCCCGCAACGTCTCGCCTTCGCCTACCCTGGCCATCGACGCCAAGGCCAAGGCCATGCTGGCCGCCGGCGAGGACGTCTGCAGCTTCGCGGCCGGCGAGCCCGACTTCGACACCCCGGTGCACATCAAGGACGCCGCCATTGCCGCCCTCAAGGCCGGCAAGACCAAGTACGCGCCCACGCCCGGCATCGAGCCGCTGCGCGCCGCCATCGCCGCGCGTTACGCGGCGGAATACGGCTACGCCATCACCCCGGCGCAGGTGGTCGTCAGTCCCGGCGGCAAGTATTCGTGCTTCATCGGCCTGCAGGCGGTCTGCAACCCCGGCGACGAGGTGCTCATTCCCACGCCCTACTGGGTCAGTTATCCCGAGATGGTGAAGCTCACCGGCGCCACGCCGCGCTTCCTCGAAACCTCGGACAAGACCGGCTTCAAGATCCAGGCCGCGCAGCTCGAGGCCGCGATCACGCCCAAGACCAAGGTCCTCATCTTCTGCAGCCCGTCCAATCCCACTGGCGCCGTCTACACACGCGCCGAGATCGCGGCCCTCATCGCCATCGCGGTGAAGCACAACCTCTACATCCTCTCCGACGAGATGTACGAGCACCTGATGTATGACGGCGCGCAGGCCACCTGCGTCGCCACGCTGAGCCCGGAAGCCGCCGCCCGCACGATCACGGTCGCGGGCTTCTCCAAGACCTACTCGATGACCGGCTGGCGGCTCGGCACGCTCGTCGCGCCCGCGCCCATCGCCAAGGCCGTGGCCGAGCTCCAGAGCCAGATGTCGTCCAACGCTACCACTTTCGCCCAATACGGCGCGCTCGCCGCCCTGCAGGAAAGGGAAAAGACCGTCGCCGCGCTCCGGGAAATGCTCACGGCCTTCGACCGCCGCCGGAAGCACCTGCACGCCGAGCTCAACAAGATCCCCGGCATCTCCTGCCTGCTCGCGCAGGGCGCGTTCTACCTTTTCCCCAACATTTCCAGCTTCGGCCTCAAGGACACCGACTTCTGTGCCAAGCTGCTCGAGCAGGAAAAGGTCGCGGCGGTCCCTGGCTCCGCGTTCGGCGCCGAAGGCTACCTGCGTCTCAGTTACGCCACGTCCGACGAGATCATCGCCAAGGGCGTCGCCCGGCTGGCGAAGTTCTGCGCCGGGTTGAAGAAGTAAGGAAACACTTCGTGTCGTGGCGGCGCTGTGTTATCCTGCCCGCCCATGAAACTCCTTTTCAAACTGTGGGCGGCGATGCTCCTGCTCAGCTGCAGCGGAGTGGCCCAGGCACCGGCGGACAGCGCAAACCCCGTCGCGCTCAGGGCGGTGGTGGACGAACTGGAGGATGCCTTTCTCGCCAGGCTCGAAACCACCGGCGAACCGGAAAAGGTCTTCGATGACTACGAGGCCCGGATCAAGGAGCTGATCGCGCAAAGCCCCGACCGGCCGGAACCGTTCGTGGGCTTGATGGAGTTGTTCGAGAAATGTGGGGCCGCCCGGTCGCGCCGGCTGCTGGAGGAAAACCTAAGCCGAACCAATCTGCCGGCGAAGATCCGCGTCGCTTACGAACAGACGAAGAAGACCCTGGATCTCATCGGGATGCCCGTCGGACTCGGCTTCACGGCGTTGGACGGCCGCCCGGTCCGTTTCGAGGACTTGCAGGGGAAGGTGGTGATCGTGGATTTCTGGGCCACGTGGTGCGGTCCGTGCGTCCGGGACTTGCCGAAGCTCCAAGCGTTGTACGCAAAATACCAGCAGGCTGGATTGACCGTAGTGGGCGTCAGTTTCGACCGGGAGCGCGCGAAGCTCGACAGCTTTCTCAAGGCCAATGTCATGCCCTGGCGGCAAATTTATCCCGATGCCGCCGAGCGGGAAGTCCTGGCGAAGAAGCTCGGCGTGACCGGCGGATACCTGCCGATGGTATTCATCATCGGCCGGGACGGGCTGCTCCGACACACTTTGGATTCGCGTTTCAGGACGGAAGAAAAAGTCGCAGCGTTGCTGAAGGAATAGAAAAGCCGAACTGGAGCAACCGCGTAACCCAGGCGCTCAGGCCGATAGCGGGGTGTCACCTGACGAGCGTTCCAGCATGCGGGCGAGGTAGGCCTGCTCGGGGCCGACATGCGCGAGCGCGAGCGCCCGCCGGAAGCTCCCGGCGGCGGCACGCTCGTCCTTCAGCTGCCAGTGCAATTCGCCGGTGACGGCATGCAGGAGGTAATGCGATTCCAGGCGGTCGCGCTGGGGAATCCGGGCGATGGCATCGAGCCCGGCCTGGGGGCCGTGCAGGTGGGCCACGACCACGGCGCGGTTCAACGCCACGATAGGCGAGGGCTTGAGCCGGCTGAGTTCGTCGTAATGGCGCAGGATCCGGCCCCAGTCGGTGGAAGCGTAGTCCGCGGCCGTGCAATGGGTCGCCGCGATGCCCGCCTGCAGGTGATATTCACTCAGCTCGGTACCCTCAGCCGCCGCGACAAGGTGCAGCAGGCCGCGCTCGATCAGGGTGTGGTCCCATTTGGAGCGGTCCTGGTCGTGCAAGCGAAGGAGGGCACCGTGTTCGTCCAGCCGGGAAGGAAAGCGGGCGGCGGTCAGCAGCATGAGCGCGAGCAGCGCGTGGGCGCGCGGGGTCCGCCCGACCGGGTGGGCGACCAGGAGCGAAGCCAGCCGGATGGCCTCGTTGCTCAACTCCTCGCGGAGCAGGCGGTCGCCCGACGAGGCCTTGTAGCCCTCGTTGAACAGCAGGTAGAGCGCGGCCAGCACACCGTCGAGCCGCGGCGCGAGATCGCCCCCCTCGGGAATCCCGAAGCCGATGCCAGCCTCATGGATGCGCTGCTTCGTGCGGGTCAGCTGTTTCTCGATCGCCGCGTCGCTGCTGAGAAAGGCCCGCGCAATCTCCGCCGTGCTGAAGCCGCAGAGCACCTTCAACGCGAGGACGACCTGGGCGTCGGGCGCAACCGACGGATGGCAGCAGACGAACATCAGGCGCAACGCGTCGTCCCGGATCTCGTGGGCCGTCTCCCACGCGGGAGCGGGCGTCGCCGTCATCTGCTCGTGGTGCGTGATGATGGCCGGCTCCTTGGTGGCGGACATGCGCTGGCGGCGCAGGGCGTCCTTGGCGAGATTCATGGCGACCTGCGTGATCCAGGCCGAGGGATTGGGCGGTACGCCGCCCATGGACCACGTCCGCAGGGCGCGGAGCATGGCTTCCTGGGCCACGTCCTCGGCGAGAGCCAGATTGTGCACCCCCACCAGCCGAAGGAGCGCGCCGTGCAGACGGCCGGTTTCGTGGCGGAAAAAATGTTCCACCAACTGGGCAGGCTGGGCCGGAGCGGGCGGTTCCGCGGGCATCGGGCTAGCGAACGATCACTTCCTTCGCCCCGCTGGGCTTGGTGTTCACCCCCAAATGGCAGTCGGGTGTCATCTGGCGGACCTCGATGATCAGGCCGTAGGCGAGGCCCGGGTGCCGCTGGGCAATCGCCGTGGCCTCCTCGAGGCCGCTGACGAGCAGCTTCACATAGCCGCCTATGGCCTCCTTGGTCTCGGGGAAGGGGCCGTCGACGATCCGCGCACCGCCCGCGCCGCTGACAATGCGCGTCTCCAACTCCAGGGGCTGGCCCTCCACCGCCTTGCCCTCGGCCACCAGGCCCTCGAACCAGGCGTTCCAGCGGGTGACCAGCTGCTGGCGCTGCTCCGGTGAGAGATGCTGATGCGTCTCCGGCCCGGAGTTGCGGAAGAACAGCATGTAAGGAGCGGGCGGGGGAGTCGGTTCGGTGGACATGGGAGGCTTGGGTTGGCGGAGTGAAATGAGGCTCTATCCTCTACAACGAACGAGCAGGGTCGGAACGGACAGGGGCGGGGGCGCTTTGGCGGGATCTGCCCATGGAGTGCGTCCCGGTCTCATCAGGGTAAACAAGCCGGTGGTGAAAAAAACTCAATCCTCCTGTCCGGAACGGGGCGGTCCGTTCGTTTAGACTGTGAACGACCCAATCCATGCTGTCCGCCGTCCTCACCCTTATTCTCCTCACCGCCTTGGTGGCCACCGATCCGGCCACCGGTGAAGAGGGCGAAGCTTACGATTGAAGACCGCCCGTTTCGCCCTTAACCTCTTCGCACTATGCAAAACTACACCGATGGATTCGTGGTTCCCGTTCCCAAGAAGAAAATAAAGGCCTATGTCGCCATGGCCAGAAAGGCCGCCAAAATCTGGAAGGAATACGGCGCGCTCGACTACAAGGAGTGCCTGGGCGACGATCTCAAGGCGGCCTTCGGCACGCCGTTTCCCCGCGGCATACGCCTCAAGCCGGCCGAGACGGTGGTCTTTTCCTGGATCGTCTACAAATCCAAGGCCCACCGGGACCGCGTCAACAAGCAGATCATGCAGGACCCGCGCATGGCCGCCATGTGCGACCCGAAGAACCCGCCCTTCGACTTCAAGCGCATGCTCTACGGCGGTTTCAAGGTCGTCGTGTCCGGCTGATCCGCCCCGGCCGCCATGCCCGTTTCCCACCGCCCGATTCCCGTGCAGGCCAAGCTCGAAGCCCTGCGCTCCGAGTTTGCCGACCTGGCTTTCGATCTGGAGCGCAAGGGCCGCCGCGATGCCGCCGACGTGGTCATGCTGATCGACACCCGGGTGCGCGAGATAGCCGAGGAAATTGCGGCGGAAGACAGCGACGATGAAGCGGATCGCGCGCGGGACGGCGTGCCCGTGAATAATTTACCATGACGATCACCCCCGACATCAAATACCCCCGGGCTGTTTCGCGCGCGGAATGGCTCAAGGAGCGAACCAAACTGCTCGCCCGAGAAAAGGAAATGACGAAGGCCCGCGACCGGTTGAACACCGCCCGGCGCGAGCTGCCGATGGTTCGTGTCGACGAGGACTACGTGTTCGAGGGCCCGGCAGGCAAGGCGCGGTTGTCCGATCTTTTCGCCGGACGCCCGCAACTCCTGGTCTATCATTTCATGTGGCACTGGGAGAAAGGGCAGGCGCTCGACGAACCCTGCAAGGGCTGTTCCAACTGGGCCGACCACCTGGCGCGGGGCCATTTCACCAGCCTGCACCAACGCAACACCTCGCTCGCCCTGATCACCCGCGGACCGCTCGCCAAGGTCGAGCCATTCCGGGCCCGCATGGGCTGGAGTTTCCCGCTGTATTCGTCGTTCGGCACTCGTTTCAATCACGACTTCGGCGTCACGATCGATTCGTCCATCGCGCCGCCGGTCTACAACTACCGGACGAAGGAGGAACACACCAAGGCGGGCACGGGCTATTACTTCGAGAACGAGGAGCCCTTCGACTCGCACGGGCTGAGCGCCTTCCTGCGCCGGGGCAAAGAGATCTTCCACACGTATTCGACCTACGGGCGCGGGGCCGAGGACTCGGGTATGTCGAGCTTCCTGCTGGATATGACCGCCCTGGGGAGGCAGGAAGAGTGGGAGGAGCCGAAGGGGCAGGCAGGCAGCCTGGTCAGCCCGGCTGGTCCGCCCCCGCGTTATCCGGACCAATACGGTGCGTGAGACTGCGCAAATCTCTGGCGCGTCACTGCCGTCCGTTGACCGCAAACGGTGGTGCGGTTGGCTGCGGCTGGTTCTGATCGGCGGCCTCGCGGCCTTGCTGCCCAAATGCCTCGCGTGCGCGGCCGGTTATCTTGCACTGGCCGCCGGGCTCGCAGGTGTAACACCCGAGTTGTGCGGCGTGGTGGCCGACGAATCCGTCTCACCCGTCTGGTGGTTAGGCGTCGCGGCAGCTGCGTTCTCAATCAGGGCTTCCGTACTTCGCTCATCAGCTCGATAACGTTGCCCTCGGGGTCACGCACCGCCGCCATCCACAGCTCGTGATCGGGCATTTTCGCGATCAAGCGCGGCTCGCTCTCCCTTTTCGCACCGCGAGCGACAATGGCAGTGTGGGTGGCAGCGAGATCGGCCACTTTGAAGTAGAGGATCGAGTTCTTCCCGACCTCCCCCGCACCCTGCGGGGTCGTGAGCATGATCCGCACGGAGCCGGCGGCGAGAAAGGCCATGGTCGGGCCGGCGGGAAACAGAAACTTCAGGCCGAGCACGTCGCGATAAAAAGCCGTGGCCTTGGGCACATCGCCGACGATGATCGCAATCTGGCCGATCTCCGAAACAGCGGGCGGGGTGGAGGAGCTCATATGGGCAGCTTGTCCGCCCGGGATGGCCGCCGCAAACCCGTTTTGTCTAACCATCTTCCGGTTTGCTCCGACCCGTCGGACCGGGTAGTTTCGGTTTCACCCCACCTGCTCTGACCGATGAACGCCTCGCGAGAAAACTTCCTGCACCATGTGCCGGTGATGGCCGGACTCGACGATGAGGCCATCCACTACCTCTCGGAGCTGGCCCGGGAGGAACTGTTCTCGGCGGACACGGTGATCATCGGGGAAGGCGAACCGGGCAATCGCATGTTTTTTCTTTCCAGCGGTCACGTCATGGTCGTCAAGGCACACGGCACGCCGCAGCCGGTGACGCTGGCCCGGCTCGGCCCGGGTGAATTCTTCGGGGAGATGAGCCTGGTGGAGAGTGTGGTGCGCTCGGCCAGCGTGGTCGCGGACGGTGCGGTGGCCGCGTGCACCTTGAAGGGCGCGGACTTTCACCGGCTCTACCTGCACCGGCCCGAACAGTATGGCATCGTGATGCTGAACCTCGCCCGCGACCTCTCGCGCCGGCTCCGGTCGCTCGACGAGCGGTTCTCGCACATCTCGCACTGAGGGGCGCACAGTCGCCGGATGCCGCGCAACGGGCAGCTCGGATGGTGCATAGTAGAATGCGCCAGTTGCATAAAGCCGGCTTGATTTGTCCGGCGCCGGTTTCATGGAGGAGACGGTTCGCGCGCTTTCATGAATCCCCCCAAGGTCATCGTCACCGACCACAGCTTCGCCAGCGTCGCCACGGAACAGGCGCTCAGCGAGGCCGCCGGCGGCATCTTCGCGGTGGCGCAATGCCGGACGGAGGACGAGGTCATTGCGGCCACGCCGGGCGCCGCCGCGCTGCTGGTGCAATGGGCGCCGGTCACCGAGCGGGTGTTGTGCACGCTGACCGACTGCAAGGTCATCGTGCGCTACGGCATCGGGGTGGACAACATCGACCTCGCAGCGGCCAAGCGACTGGGCGTGCCCGTCGCCAACGTCCCGGATTATTGCATCGACGAGGTGGCGGACCACACGCTGGCCCACGTGCTGGCCCTCGGCCGCCAGTTGGTCACGACGGACCGGCGCCTGCGGGCGGGTGGATGGAAGATTACGCCGCCCGCGCCGATGCCGGCGTTTCGCGACATGACCTTCGTGACCCTGGGGTTTGGCCGGATCGGGCGGGCGGTGCTCGCTCGTGCACAGGCCTTCGGCTTCAAGCTCGCCGCCTACGACCCGAATCTGCCCGAGGAAGTTTTCCGCGAGGCCAGCGTCCAGCGTCTCACACGGGAGGAGGCGTTTGCCACCGCGGACGTGCTTTCGCTGCACATGCCCCTGATCCCGGCCACTCGGCACCTGGTTGCCGCGGACCAGCTGGCGACCATGCGGCGGACCGCGGTCATCGTGAATACCTCTCGCGGCGGGCTGATCGATACCCGTGCGCTGGCCGCCGCCCTGGCTGAAGGACGCATTGCCGGGGCCGGGCTGGATGTGTTCGAGGAAGAGCCGCTGCCGGCCAGCCATCCCTTGTTGCAATGCCCCAATGCCGTGCTCACGTCCCACACGGCCTGGTTCAGCGAGGCCAGCGTCCAGCGCCTCCAGCGCCTGGCCGCAGAGGAGGTGGTGCGGGGCCTGAGGGGCGAGCCGCTGAAGAACCAGGTGAACCGCTAGCCGGTGGTCACGGCGCGGCGTTCCGGGCGCCCTACCTCAATGCCACTTTGAGCACACAAGCGGCGACCTGCCCGGGAGCGGGCTTGCTGCCGGTGGGAAAGGTGACGACGAGCCCGTCGGTCGTGCGCTGGGTGGTGATCCGGGCTTTCGGACCTAGCAGTTTCACCTCGCCGATCCCGCCCGGGAGATGAGGCGAATCTGTGGCAAGGGACTTGATCGTGAGCTTGCCCCCGGCCGGCCAGCCCATGGCGATGGCGTAGAGGGTCTTTCCGTCCTTGGTGGTGGTGAAGCGCACGTCCTCGGCGGTGAAGGGGGCGATGTCCTTGTGGCCGTCAAACTGGCCCTTCTCGGCAACCGTCTGGGTGGATGGACCCTCGCCGTAGATCTTCCAGGGACGGGTGGCGAAGATGGCTTCGGCGTTGATGTCCATCCACGCGGCGATGTCCTCCAGCAGGCGGATCTCCTTGTCGTCGGCCGAGCCATCCCCGCGGAGGGGAATGTTGAGCATCAGGTTGCCGTTTTTGCTGACAATATCGACCAGCATGCGGATGACGTCGCCGGACTTCTTGTAGCCGTCGCTCTCATACCGGCTCCGCTTGTAGTGCCAGTCGCCGATGCAGGTGTCGGTCTGCCAGGGCTGGGGCAGAATGTCACCGGCCTTGCCCCGTTCGATGTCGTAGACGAGCGCCTTGCGCTCCGTCTCGGTGAGTTTCTTGCCGTTGACGACCGCCTCGTTGCGTCCGCCGTGCAGGGCCGCGCTGTGGTTGTAGTAGTGGGCGGTGATGCGCAGGCCGACGTCGCTGTAGGGATAGAACGGCAGGTGCGTATCGTCAAAGTACACCGCGTCGGGATTGTAGCGATTGATCAGGTCGACGGTCCGGTTGTAGAACTTGGTGAGATAGGCCTGGTCGGGCAGGCGCGGGTCGGGCCCCTCGGCCGGGCCGGGAGTCTTCGGTTTCCATTCCCAGTTGGCGTCGGCGGGCGGGTGGTTTTGCGCATAGAGGTCCTGGGGGTCGAGCCCATCCCACCACTGGTCCTTGCCGTCGGCCGCCGTGAGCTTGCCGTCGTAGGGTTCGCCCTTGTGCGGCCCCGCCGGGTCGGAACCCTGGGCGACTTCATACCAGTTCCACGCGTGCGAGGCGTGGACGCTGACGGCAAAGCGCAGGCCGTTGGCGCGCGCCGCCGCGGCCCAGCCGCCGATCAGGTCCTTGCGCGGGCCGACATTCACCGAGTTCCACGGTTGGTATTTGCTGTCGTAGAGGTCGAGGTTGTCATGGTGATTGGCCAGCGCCATGAAGTACTTCGCCCCGGCGCGTTTGTAGAGGGCCATGAGCTTCGCGGGATCCCAGCGCTCGGCTTCCCAGGTATGGATCACGTCCTTGAAGCCGAACTTCGACGCCGGGCCGTAGCGAGCGGCGTGGAAATTGTAGACCTGGTTCGGCTTGAACTCGCCGGTCTTGGGGTCGGTTGAACCCGGTTGATACATCTGCCGGGCATACCAGTCGCCCATCTCGGGCTGGCACTGCGGCCCCCAGTGGGCCCAGATGCCGAACTTCGCGTCGCGAAACCACTCCGGGGTCTCGTATTGCTGCAGCGATTCCCAAGTGGGTTGGAACTTGCCGGCGGCCATCGGCTCGGCGGTGGCATTGGCTGCACGGGCCGCAACCGTGGCAGCGGCGAATCTGTCGCGATCGGCGCCGGCAAAGAGGCAGAGAGGGACAAGCGCAAGCAAGACGCAAGAGACGGACACGGGGCGGGACATTTTCATGGGGTGTTCGGAAAATGAGGCAATTGTGCCACGGGTGAATCTTTTAAAAATCGACACGTCCGAATAGAATTACTGACTCAGGGCAGGCTATGAAACCGTCGCGAGCAAAAGCACGATCTCCCAAGCAACCCGCCCACCCAGTCCGGGGGACAGTCACAGCCAAGGCGGCGCTTGCTGAACTGCAGCGGCTCAGCAGCAAGAAGGTGCGCGACGGCATGGCCCGCTATGGGATTCCTTCGGACAAGGCCCTGGGGGTTGGCGTCGGCGCGATCCAGCAATACGGCAAGAAGCTGGGCAAGGACCAGGCACTCGCCGAGGCCCTGTGGGAAACCGACGTCTATGAGGCCCGATTGCTGGCGTCATTCGTGGGCGAACCGGCAAAGCTGACGCCAGCGTTGATGGACCGCTGGTGCCGGGACTTCGACAACTGGGGCGTGGTGGACACGGTATGCTTCAAGCTCTTTGACCAGAGCCCGCACGCCTGGAAGCGGATCGAGCCCTGGGCCAGGATGAAGGGTGAGTTTCAGCGCCGCGCGGGCTTTGTGCTGCTGGCCTGCGTCGCCGCGCACACGGAGAATATTCCCGACGAACAATTCCTGCGCTACCTGCCGCTGCTCGAGTGGGGCGCGACCGACGAGCGCAACTTCGTCAAGAAGGGCGTCAGCTGGGCGCTGCGCATGGTTGGGCTGCAGAGCCCGGGGCTGCGCGCCGCCTGCACGGTCCTCGCGAAACGTCTCGCCGACTCGGAGCATTCCACTGCCCGCTGGGTGGGGAAGGAAGCCCTGCGGGAGTTCGCCAAGCGATAAGGCTCGGCCGTGTTGCATTGATAGAGCATCGCGGCGTGCGTCGCGTCTTGTCACTGGCGCGTGCCGCTGCCTGCCTTGCCGGGTCATCATGGATACCCGGCGTCGATCCCTCCTGCTGCTGCTGGTCATTTACCTGGGTTATATCAGCCTGGGTTTGCCCGACGGCACGCTGGGGGTGGCCTGGCCGGCGATCTATCCGGAACTAAACCTGCCGCTGGGCCTGGCGGGAACGATCATGCTGTTTGGCATGGTGCTGACTGCGATCGCCGGATTCTCAAGTGGATGGATCATCGCTCGCTGGCGCACGGGGCCGGTGGTGTTGGTGAGCGGCGGGCTGACCGCGACGGGTTTGATCGTGCTGGCGCAGGCGCAGGGTGCGCTGTGGCTCTATGCTGCGGCCGTGCCGCTGGGCCTCGGCGCCGGGGCGGTGGACGCGGGGCTCAACGGCTACGTGGCCCGTCATTACAGCGGCCGGCACATGAACTGGCTGCATGCCTGCTGGGGTATCGGCGCCACCAGCGGTCCCGTGTTCATGGGCTGGGCGCTGGGTTCCGGGCACGGCTGGCGCAGCGGCTACCTGATCCTCGGCTGCGTCCAGCTTTCGCTCGCGGTGTTATTTCTCGTTACGCTGGGATTGTGGGCCAAGGTGCCTGAGCGCGTGCCCGAAGCAGCGCATGCGGACGGTGGTTCGCGCATCCCCACGGCGACGGCCAATTCCTTCGCCGGCTGGCTGTCGCCGGTGATCTTCGCCTTATACGTGGCGGTCGAGGCCACGGTCGGTCTCTGGGCCGGCACGATCATGGTGGTGCGGCGCGGGTTCGCCCCCGAGACCGCCGCGCTTTGCGTCGCGGGGTTCTACGGGTCGCTGACGGTCGGACGTATTCTCGTCGGTTTCGTGGTTGGCCGTTTGGGCAACCGCCAGATCGTGATGGGCGGCGCGCTGCTGGCCGGCGTGGGTCTGACGATTTTCGCCATGGCGGGAAACATCCCGGTGGTGGTGATCGCGCTGGTTCTCGCCGGGCTGGGTTTGGCGCCGATCTACCCGGGCTTGATGCACGAGGTGCCGCGGCGTTTCGCGCCAGAGGCCGTGCAGACGGTCATCGGACGCCAGTCGGGCGGCGCCAGTTTCGGTGGCGCCTTGCTGCCCGCGCTGGCGGGCTGGGTGGCGCAGCAATCGCTTGCGGCGGTCCTGTGGCTGGTGCTCGGCGTGCTGCTGGTCCTGATCGCCTGCATCCGGCACCTGAACCGCCTGACTTGAGTGCGAGCCGCACGGGCCAAACCTGAGGGCTGGCCCGTGACTTATGGGACGGTCTGGGCTTGGACTTTTCCGGAAAATCGCCGGGATGCCTGCATGCCCCAGATACCCCGCCGGCTTCCGACCATCATCGTATTGCTCGTTTTGGCCGGAAAGGCGTTCGCGGCAGACTTCCCGACCTGGGCCTATCCCGTGAATCCACCCGCGGGTGTTCCGGTCCCAGACGATGGCAAGCCGTTGCACGTGCCGGACAGCGCCGTGACCTTTCGGCGCAGCGAACTAGCCCTGAAGCCCGGCACGATCATTCCCGACTGGCATCCCGGTGAGCATCCCGCGATGCCCGAGGTCGTCAGCCACGGCCGCGAACCAAAGGTGTTTGCCTGCGCCTATTGCCACCTGCCGAATGGCGCCGGCCGGCCGGAAAACGCCAGCCTCGCCGGCCTGACGCCCGCCTATTTCAAGCAACAGATGCTCGCGTTCCGGAACGACGAGCGGCCCGGTTCCGACCTGCACCGCCTGCCACAAACCAACATGGTGCTCGTGGCCAAGGGTGTGACCGACACCGAGATCGATGCGGCCGCGGCCTACTTCGCGTCACTCAAGCCCGTTTCCTTTGTGAAGGTGGTCGAGGCCGACACCGTCCCAAAGACCGTTGTGGCCGGCTGGATGCTGGCCCGCGCACCGGGCGGCGGCACCGAACCTATCGGCAACCGCATCATCGAAATCGCCGAGGACTTCGAGCGCTTCGAGAACCGCGATTCGCGGACGCCCTACACGGCGTATGTACCGGTAGGCAGCCTGCAACGGGGGGCGGTGCTCGTCGCATCGGGCGGCGAGGGCCGGACGGTACTCTGCGCCCTTTGCCACGGGGCGGACCTACGGGGCCTGGCTGACATTCCCCGCCTGGCCGGACGATCGCCCGGCTATTTGTTCCGCCAGCTCTACGACATGCGCAACGGCAATCGGACCGGCGCGGCCTCGGTGCTGATGAAGACCGTCGTGGCCAACCTCACGGACGAGGACATGGTCGCCATCGCTGCGTACATCGCCAGTCGCGAGCCTTGACCGCCATGAAATCACACCCTGTATACCCGAGGTCGCTGTGGTTGACGCTGCTGCTGGGTGCGTCGGTGGTGCTTTCCGGTGAGGAAACCAAGCCTGATCAACCCGCGCCGGCGATCGACCGGGTGGGATTCCCGACAGCTTATGCGGAGCAGTTCACCGTGTTGCGCACGACGACAGACGTGGCGAATGCCAAACGCGTCACCATTTATGGCAACCCGCAGGCAGCATCGGTCACGGTTCCCGCCGCGCGGCCGTATCCGAATGGCGCAATCATCGTGATGGAAACGACGAGCCTGAAGAAGGGGCCCGACGGAAAGGTGCTGGCCGACGACGCGGGAAACTATCTTCAGGATCTGGTACTGGGCCTGCATGTCATGCGTCGCGGGGCGGGCTGGGGCGAAGCCTACGGCCCCAATCGAAGCGGCGAATGGGAGTTCGCTGAGTATCACGCCGATGGAACACATATCACGCCGCCGCGGAAAACGGCATCATGCGCCGAATGTCATATCAAGGCCGGGCCGGCCAAGGATTACGTCTTCAAAGCCCGGTTTGCTGACGAAGGGAAATCTCATTGAATCGTGGCGAGGGCGGGCAACGATGCGCGCCGATGAAGAAAGCCTTTCCCCTCCAGTCTCCCGGCATGGACGATGCCCGCGTGCGCGACAAGATCCGGCACGAGGTGAACAAATATGTGCGCCGCTCGCGGCGAAAGGAATTGCCCGAGGGTTTCGCCCAGTGGGACTTTGCCTGCAAGGTTGGTGCGGCCGAGGCCAGCGCCGAACCCCGCGCGCTCAAGGAGGTCGCGGCGGCCATCGACGCCGTCGCCGAGGCGGGCGCGAAAGAGGTCTATATCGAGATCACGGCGGTCCCGGGCCAGCGGATGGGCCCCGCCTGAGTCCGCCGCCTATTGCCGGGCGGCCAGCAGGGCGGCAAGGGCCGCTTCATCCACTTCGCCCTTGATCGTGTTCAGATGGCTCAAGACGACCATGCGGTCATCGGGCCCGCAGCTGGAAATCTCCACCATCCAATCCTCGGACTTGGTGGCGGAGACGATGACTTCGTCGGACCAGGCGATGACCTCGGCCGCGGTGACGAAGCCCTGGGTGATGCCGCGAATATAGAATTCGGCGCGCGTGCGATAATTGGGAGCGGATGACATGGGAAGGGGTTAGGGAGTCTTGGCCGGGACTGTCGGAACCGCGGGCGCAGCCGGAGCTGCCGGAGCGGCGGGTGCCTTGGGCGACGGGCCCCATTTCAGATTGTGCGGCTTGCGGTCGAGGGCGGCGGCGACGTCCCTCGCCGCCTGCGTCTCCACGCCGGGCTTGTTCAGAAAGCCGAGATCGCGGAACCAGTCGAGGAAGCGCGCCGACCAGGTGCCGAAGGCGATTCCGCCATAGTTGGACAGGCCGCCGCTCGGCGGCGTTTCGCCGGGCCCGATCTTGTCGCCGGGATGCCGCCCGCGCGCATAGAGGTGCAGCTCCATGTTGGGCACGCCGTCGTTCAGCAACGCGGTGAAATACTCGTTGGCCCAGAGGGCATGGATCCAGTCGCCCTGGCCCGTGCAGGCGATGAAGGCCGGCGGGACATCGCGCGGGATGGGCGGATTGCCGCCGTTGAAAAAGGGCGAGGGCCCGGGGTAGATCAGGGCGGAGAAATCGGGTCGGGACGAAACCTTGGCCAGGGGATTTTCCGGGACATCGTTCTTCTGGTCGAAGTCCGTCCATTGCAGCGAGGCAGCCGCGGCCAGCTCGGCGCCGGCGGAGAAACCCATCAGCCCGATCTTGTTGGGATCGAGGTTCCAGGTCTTGGCGTGGGCGCGCACGAGCTTGACCGCCTGCAGCGCGTCGCGGACGGCGTCGACCTTGGGGTCGTAGCCATCGCTGCGCAGCCGGTTGCGGAGGATGACGGTATTGATGCCCTGCAGGGCGAAGAAATAGACCTCGTCGATGCTCTCGCTGCCGACGCCCAGCGTGTTGTGCCCGCCGCCCGCCGCGAGGATGATGGTCGCACCGGTGTTGATGGAGCCCTTGCCCGCATGAAACTCAATGGAGGGATTATGGATGTGAATGATGTAGCCGAGGGAGCCCGGGCTATAGCTGTGATACTCCTCGGGCTCGCGGATCTTGTCCGCCTTGAGGTAGGGCGAGTCGGGCGGATAGAGCGGGATCACCGCACCGCCGGGAACGAGCGGCAGCGGGACATAGGGTGCGTCGGTCTTGGGGCCGGGGGCCAGCATGCCTTGCGGAGCGGGCGGGGGCGGCAGGACGGCTTCGGCGGCAAAAGCCGGGCTGGAAAGTGAGAGCAGGCCAAGGAGAACGAGGCCACGGGTCAGGGATGCGTGCAAGGTCATGAGGTAGGGTTGGGACGCTGATACACCGACGGGAATTCGTCGATGATCATGTGCCAGCCGAGGGCATAAAGCAAAAAGCTTCAGCCTGGTACGACTGCGGCGTGTTTACCGCGGGGTGTAGGCGCCCGGAAACGTTTCCTTGGTCTCGGGCCAGCCCAGCGCGGTGCGAATCGCCGCCGGCAGCGGCGTGCCGGCCGCCGAGGCGGGAAAAGTCTTCAACAGTTCCAGGTTGCCCAGCTCGGCACCGCGGAACAGCGGCCCCCAGTAATCGGGAAAAGCCCGGGACTTCGCCTCGAAGGCGGGCTGGAGTTTCCGCAGCTCGTCGAGGGCGAAGATATCCGTCATGTTCTTCTCGCTCGGCACCGGACCCCAGGCAATGAGGGGCTGGGCCTTGGCGCCCGTGCGCCGGGCATAGACGTTGGCGTCGAGCTCCTTGACGTGCGGTTCCTTCAGGCGCTCGCGCACCGCGTCCGCCTGCCAGAAGCGCAGCAACGGCCCGGCGAAGGTCTCGTCGGCCGCGAACAGGTTGTTGGCGACCACGTGCCCGTGCCGTTCGTGCACGTCGGGGCCGGAGCTGGCGTGCCAGCCGAAATGGTCGCCCACCGCGCTGCGTTCGGAGCGCTCGAAGGAGGCCACGCTGTTGAAGAACGTGTTCTGGTGGACCTGGGCGTTCGAGCTGTTGAGGATGCGGATGCCCTTGTTGCAATTCACGAAGACGTTGCCCGCGCAGGTCACGCCCTTCGAAATCTCGAAGAACAGGCCGTCGTTGGTGCGCTCGACCCAGTTGTTGACGAACACCCCGTCGACGTTGCCGACGTCATACCAGACGCCGCTTGAGTTCGGGTTGTCGATGACGAGGTTGTCGCGGAAGACCGTGCGATAGGTCTGGTTGAAGATCTTCACCGCGGTGGCGTAGCAGCCGGTGAACTTCTCGGCGTTGTTCGTCCGGGTGATGATGTTGCGCTCGAGCAGCACGTCACTGGAGTTGACGACGTAGAGCCCCTCCGTGCCGGTATCGGAGACAAGGCAGTGGCGGATGGTGAGGTTGTCGCCGCGGAAATAGCCCGCGACGTGCGAGCAGAATGAAATCGTGAGATGTTCGAGTGTGGTGCCCGTGACCTCCTTGCCGAAATTCGCCGGCGGCATGTATTTCCCGGGCTCCACGCCCTCGACCTCGAGGGCGCGATAGGCGTATTGCGTGAAAGTCAGGCCGCGGATGACCGGACCCTTGCCATCGTTGGGCTTGCCGTGGGCCGGGCGCATCGTGCGGATGAGTGCGCTGTCATGGGCCGTGAGCTCGACCACCCGGCCCTCGGGATTCGTGCCGAGGGTGACCAGGGCATTCTCGTAATCGATGTGGTAGGTCTTGCCCTTGACGTCCGCCTCGCTGCCGACGGCGGCGTAAAGTTCGCCGTCCACGAAGAGCATGTCATTGTTGAAGAGATGCACGGGCGTGCGCTTTTCCTCGCGGTCGCGCCGCCACCAGTCGGCCGGGGCCGCGGGGAAGAGCTTGGTCCACGTGGTGCGCCAGGCCTGGCTGTCCGGCCGGGCCGTCCAGCCGGTGGCGATCTCGGTGCCCTTCAGCACGGGACGTTCGTCGGCATGGGGCTGGATCGTGACGCCCTGGCTGAGCACGAGGTTGCCCGTGCGATAGGTGCCGCCGCGCAGGATGACGGCGTCGCCGGTGACGACCCGGCTGATGGCCGACTCGATGGTCGTGGGTTCGGCCAGCGAGGCGCCGGAAGCGTCGACCCGGCCGTCGGGCGCCACATAATAGACATGGGCGGCCTTGGGGACTTCGTAGCGTTGCTGGATCGGGCCGTAGGGACCGCCCGAGGGCTGGGCCAGGGCCGGCACGGCAGCGAAGGCAAGAAGAGCGAAGCGGAGGGAAAGGGGGAAGGATTTCATCGGGTGTGGCGGGTCGCGGGTTATTCTTTCGAGGCCGCGGCAAAATGCATGCGGCCGTCCGTGGCGACCCCCTCCGCCCCGGCGGCGAGGAGGTTGGTCCCCGCCTGGGGATCGCTGACCGCGGGCAGGCCGGCGGCGGCCCGCGCCTCGGCGGCCGCGACCGGGGACAAACGTGCGGTCGTGAGGAAAACGCAATTGATCGAGACCGCAGCCGGGCCGGCCGTGACCATCAGGCCGGGCTGGTTGCGTCGGCCCCAATTGTCGACGCAACCGACCAGCACAGTGAAGGACAGTGTGCGCTTCTTCTTCCAATACTCGATTTCCTCGGGATAGACGTCACGCCGGATCACCAGTTGGTAGACCCGGTTCAGGACTTGGGCGTATTCGCCGGCATCGCCGGCCATCCGCTTCACGTGCTGCTGCACGAGCTCGGTGTAACTGGCTGCGCCGGTGGAATCCGCAGCGACCTCCTGCGCCGTGGGTGCGCGCCCCACGGCGTCCTGAAAGGCTTTCGCGACCACGGTGCGTTTCGCCGCGGCATCGCCCTGCAGTTGCTGGCGATGCTTGGCCATGAGATCGGCGAACGAAACATCCGGTCCGGCCCATTGCCGGGCTTCAGCCACGGTCGGCCCGCGACCCAGGGCGAGCACGAAGGAGGCGGCGACGCGTTCGGACTGTTCGTCGGCGCGCACCGGGCTCAGGACGGCCAGCAGCATGGCTGCAGCCAGAAGGAAAGGGAAGGAACGGAGTTTCATGGGGTAGGAAAGATAGGATGCGTGACGCGCCGGCCGTCAAATCTCTTGAGCCCTCGTGCTAGTGTGAGAGCAATTTCCCATATGCCCGGCGAGACCGGACGATCATTCGTCATCAATGTACGGCTCGGCGGTCGCCCACTTCAACTCCGTATCCTTCATGAAACGGGTCGGCCAGATGGCATCGACCTCGGCAAAGCTGAGGCCCGCGAAGGCGAGGATGCCCTGGCAGTAGTCGTCGACCTGCGGCCAACTGTGGCCCGTGAGGAGTCCCTTGATGGAGGCGGGGAACCCGGCGGGGCGCCGCAGGGCCGACTCCGCGACCCGGAGCATCCACTTATGGTAGGGGTAGAGGAGTTCATTTTCCGCCAGCACGATCCTGCAGCTGAACAAGGCTAGCTTCTGCAACGCGAGGCCGATGAGATACGGACTCTCCTGCCGCACACCCTGGCTGTAATACCACCGCCAGGCCAGCAGCTGGGCGGCGAACCGGTCGATCCGGTCGCGTTTCTTCCCGACCGGATACTTCACGATTTCCGCCAGCAGGGGCTCGAGGTCCGGCAGCCGGGAAAAAAGAATGCGGCCGTCCTTGAAGGCATAGCGGGCGGGGTCACTGCCCTTTGCCGCCACGAGCCGCAGGAAGTCCACGTCCAGGTATTTGCCATCGATATAGCCCTTCTCGTACGTGCACAGCGTGCGGTTGTTGTAGTGGAGCTGGTTGTCCCGTTGGCGGCGTTGATACTCAGCGGGCTCGACGACGATAGCCACGTCGATGTCCGAGTCCGGCTTCGCGAAGCCATGGGCGATTGAGCCACCGAGAATGAGGGCGAGGATGGATGGATCCTGCTCGAAGGCAGCGACAAGGTTCCGGATCGAGGTGGCATGATGGGGTTCCATGATAACCCGGAGTTTGGCGGGCAGGGCCGAAGGCGCGACGCCCCGCTTGTGCTCAAATTAGATTCCAGCCGGCTACGCCGGGTGTTTCTGCCATTCCCTTTCGACCGGGGAACGCTACGGTGCTGGCATGATACCTCGTCTGCTCCTCCGCCTGCTGTGCGTTGCCGTATTGTCCGGATCGGTCCGCGCCGCAGAGACCTATACCCTCGGCATGATTGCCAAATCCCAGGGCAACCAGTTCTTCGAGGCGGCGCATTCCGGCGCCAAGGCCGCCGCTCGCGAGCTCGGCGCGAAATACGGCATCACCATCAAGATCGACTGGCGCACGCCCAACGAGGAGGACGCCCAGAAGCAGGCCGACTCCGTCGAGCAGCTCGTCCTGAACGGCATCGACGGCATCATCATCAGCTGTTCCGACGCCAACAAGCTCACCGATGCCATCAACAAGGCCGTCCGGCAGGGTATTCCCGTGGTCACCCTCTCCGGCGATGCCCCGGCGAGCCAGCGCATGGTCTCGCTCGGTATTGACGATTTCCAGTGCGGAGAGCGCACCTTCGAAGAACTGGCTGCCTTGCTGAAAGGACGCGGCGTGGTCGCCGCGATCGATGGCAATCCCAATGCCGTGAACCTCCAGCAGCGCGCCGCCGGTTTCCGCGCCGCGGCCAAAAAACATCCCGGCATCAAGCTGCTCGACATCTATTACCACAAGGAGACGCCGTTGGATGCCGTTGCCCGCATCGAGCAGGTCATGCAGGCCAACCCCGATATCACCGGTTGGGGCTTTCTCGGCGGCTGGCCGCTGTTCACCGACCGCGCGCTCAAATGGAGTCCCGGCACCGTGCAGTGCGTCTCGGTGGACGCCCTGCCGCCGGAGCTCGACTACGTGCGCAGCGGCCACGTGCAGATGCTGCTCTCGCAGGATGTCTTTGGCTACGGCTACAAGTCGGTCGAGCGCCTGGTCGAAAAACTCCACCTCAAGAAGAATCCGCCGGCGGTCGTCGAGAACTCCGTCCTGACCGCGGTCACCAAGGACAACGTGGAGGCCTTTGCGAAGAATTGGGAGACGTGGTTGCCGCGGTGAGCGGTCAGCGCGGGCCGCTTGCCGCCAGGTCCTGCCGGTATTTTGCCGCCTGCACCGGATCCCCACGCGTCTCGTAGTAGTCCACGAGGCGCCGGTTGTTGGCAAAGCTCCGTGGATTGTAGGCATGGGCGGCGCGCATCAGCCCGACCGCCGTGTCCGTTCGCCCGGTGGCGACCAGCCGTCGGACGAAGGGACTGAGCGCGGCTTCATCGTCCGGCGTCTTGGCCAGCACGGCCTGCCACTGCGCCTCAACCCCCGCCCAGTCCTCCTTGAGCGAGAGCAACTGCACGTAGGTCAGTCGCAGAGCGCGACTGTCGGGCATGCGTTTGACCAGGTCAGAGAGATAAGCGAGGGCCTGCTCGGTTCGGCCGGTCTCAGCCCACAGCTGCGCGAGCAGGCCGTAGCTTTGGAAATAATAGGGCTCGGCGGCGATGGCGCGTACCAGCGCAGGCTCGGCCTCGGCCGCCTGGCCCAGCGCCCGCAGCACCAAGGCCCGCAGCACCGCCTGCTCGGGTGCGAACGGTTGCACGGCCGCCAGGCGGTCAAGGAGCCGCAGCGCGCCGTCCTTGTCGCCGACCTGCAACGAGGCCACCGCGGCATAATACAGCAGCGAGGGATTTTCCGGGTCCCGGGCCAGAGCCTGCACGATTTTAGAGGCCATGGCGGAGACGGCCCCGGGCACGGCCAGTGCCGCGTTGCTGGCCGCCAGCTGCCGCGCCATCCGCGTGCGGTCGGCCGCATACGTCAGTTGTCCGGTGAAGGGCGGCCGGCTGGTCAGCTTGTCCATGCTCTGCAGCATCGAGGAGTGGCCGAGTTCATTGAAGCCGACCGCCTCCGCGCAGGCGGTGGAGTCGAGCCAGAGCCGGGCCGGCTGGCTGGGACCGAAGAGCGCGTCGGCCGATGCAGCCGCCAGCAGGCGGGCTACGGCGTAGTTTCCCTCCCAAGTAAGGTGCACGTGCTCCAGGAACAACTCGCTGCCCGGCGGGGCGGTGCTCGCCGCGGGATCTGCCCCCAGTTCCCGGGCGGCATCGACGAGAAACAGCTGGCCGGAGGACGGCGAAGCCGTCGTGCGAATGATCGAGTTGATCGCCGCGTCGGCGCGAAAGCGCAGGCCGTCCCATTCCAGCGCCTCGAAATAATGTCGACGAGCTTCCGTTGTCTGTCCCTGGGCTTCGAGGCTTCTCGCCAGCAGGAAATGCGTGCCGGCATGGCCGGGATCGATGGCCACGGCCCGGTTCAGCGCGATGGCCGCCCGGGCAGCGTCGTTGTTTTCCAGCGCCGTCCGGCCCTCGGCCCACGCCTCCGACCAAGTCGCGCCCTGCGCCGGCGCCAATCCTGCCGCCGGTAGCGAGACGAACGGGGCGCAATCCCGCACGTTCACCGCCACGGTCGAGAGGACGACCTTGACGCCGGCCTCGCGCGCCGCCGCCAGCATGTCCGTAAGATTGGCGGAAAAGTTTTCGCGCACCCGTTGCACGCCCGGGTCACCGGCGCGCACGGCCTTGTCAGCAAACATCTCCATGCCGCGCCAATCACGAAAGCCCCGGCCGGCCTCGCCGGCCAGCGTTACCATCCGCTGGATCAGCTGGCCCGTGCGCGTGCGACTCACCCACAGCCCGGCGCGGATCAGCGGCAGGGGCAGGGGACGCCGGGAGATGATCGAGCTGGACCCGTAGGGGCCGACGACCTCGTTGTTGCCCATGTAGATCACGAGCAGGTCCGGATTGAACTCCAGCGCCTGCCGCAACACCGGCAGGATGGCGTGCGAGTTGATCGCGGTGACCCCGAGATTATAGACGTCGATCGTCGCCCCCGGCTGCACTGCGCGCAGCTGGGCCTGCAACTGCGGAGCCAGGGCGAATTCCGGCTCGGGCACGCCCATCGCCGCGGATTCCCCGAGCAGAAAAACGCGGGTGCAGCCGGCGGGTTTCTCGCGGGGCAGGCGGAAGTTCACCGGCTTCAACCCGAAGGAGGCGGGGAAGAAGAGCTCGGTGAAGCGCGGATTGCTCCGGTAGTATCCGGGTTTCTCATCCGGAATGAAGAAATCCGGATTCCGGCCGATGCCGGCCACCCGCAGCCCGCCCTCGAGGAGCAGGCAAAACAGCAATGGTGCGCCGACTGCGAGCACCAGCCGGTAGAGCCAGGCCCGCCCCGGGGCGGGGCCGGGCGAAGCCACGGGTTTGCAGACGGCCGCTTTGCTCGGGGAGGGCATCGGAATGGATGCCTTTGTTGCCGATTGTGGCGCCACAGGGCGAGCGGTTTGTGCCGACCGAGGCAGGGTACGACCGCGAGGCTCCTTCGCGTTTCCCTTTTCCGGGGCCGTGTGTATGGTTCGCCGCACCATGAAACTCACCCGCCTGACCCCGCTGCTGGCCTTCATCTTGGGTATTGCTGCGCTGCGCGCCCAAGTGCCCGCCGCCCCCAAGACGCCGGTCGTGCCGGACTGGGCATTGCCCGGTTCCGCCACGCACAAGCAGGTGGCGCCACCGCCCGACTTTCGCCGGCCCAGCACGCATTTTCCCGGCCCCATTGGCATCTTTGAGGGCCAGTCGGACATCGGCAGCGCCGTCGTACCCGGCAGCGCCAGCTACGATGCCGCCACGGGGCAATACACTATCAACTCCGCCGGCTACAACGTGTGGTACACGCGCGACGAGTTCCGCTATCTCTGGAAGAAGGTGTCGGGCGACGTTTCCCTGGCGGCCGACATCGCCTATCCAGACCCGAACGGGTACGGCGATCGCAAGGCCGTCCTCGTCATCCGCCAGGACCTCGAGGATGACTCCAAACAGGCACTCGTCGCTGTGCATGGCCTCGGCATGATCCAGCTGGCCCAGCGGCCCGCCAAGGGCGTCCGCGTGAACGACCTTGAGTTCCGCGTGGGCGGACGCGGCAGCCGGCCCGGTGGTGCCAGTCCCGACAGCCTGGTCAACGTCATCGCGAAGCGCATCGGCATCGAGAAGCGCGGCGACTCGTTTGCGCTCTTTGTCAGCCTGGAAGGCGAACCGATGCACCAGTTCGGTCCGCCTATCACGCTGCATCTCGACGGGCCGTTCTATGTCGGCATCGGTTTCTGCTCACACCTGCCCGACAAGTCCGACACGGCGGTACTCTCGAACGTCGTGCTCGAAAACGCCGCGGGGAAGGTCCGCTAGCCGGCGCGGGGCGGCGAGTCGGGGCGTGACGTTTGGGCCTTTATCTATTGGGTTGGCCGATGAGCACGGGATTTTCACCGGAAGAGGAGGCACTGTACGACAAGACCCTGTCGGCCGTGCTCAGCCGACTGCGGAAAACCCGCAACCCCGCCGACCTGCTGGCCGTCCTCCGGCAGGCGCACAAGGGTTTCGATCGCGCCTACGATTCCGCCCCGGGGGCGGCCCGGGCCGCGGTGGCGTGCCGGGCCGGGTGCGGCACCTGCTGCCATGTGCCAGTGGGCGTGCAGGCCCATGAGGTGCTGCTGGCGGCGGAATTCATCCAAGCCCGCTTTACCGGAGGGGACCTTGAAGCCGTCATTGCCCGGTTCGCGGACCATCGCACGGCCTTCGCCGGGCGGGGCTTGGAGGAACGGGCGGCGCTGAAAATCCCCTGTGCCCTGTTGCAGGACAACAGCTGCTCGATCTACGAGGCGCGCCCCGAGGCCTGCCGCTCGCACCACAGCCGCAACCTCGACGGCTGCCGGTCCAATCTGGAAACCGGCATCGACCTCGTCGACGTACTCATTCCCGAAATCCGCGGCCGGATGTTTGCCGTCATGCTCGGCATCGACCAGGCGGCGACGGAGGCCGGCTTCGACGACCGGGCCTATGATTTCGGGTCGGCCATGCACGAGGCCCTCACCAACAGCCTGTGCGCCGCCCGCTGGATGCAGCGCCAGCCCGCATTTCCCGATTCCTGCCTCGAGGCGTCTAACGAGGCATCGGCTGGTTGAGGTCCTTCGCCGCGGGCAGCGGGGTCAGTTCGATATTGCGGAAATCAATGGGCGAGCCCTCGGACTGGAACGCGATCAGGCCACCCGAGGGCAGCACGCCCGACATGCGGTTCACCAATACGCCGTTAACTGAGGTCGTGATGGTGTCACCGGAGACGACGATCTCGTAGAGGTTCCACTCACCGGGCGCCTTCTCGACCGGCGCGGCCGCCGTACGGCTCAGCCGCCCGGTGCTCACGCCCGATGGATTGCGGCTGACGATTTCCTCCTTGCCGCGGGCGTCAGAGAAGAACGCAAAATCGCCGGCGCGTCCCGCGGCGAGCTGGCATTCGACGCCCTTGGGCCAGATGAGGTCGCGGCCGACCACGTGGAGCATGACGCCGCTGTTGCCCGCCTTGGCGGGCCAGCGCCACTCGAGTCGCAACCGGTAATCGGCATAGGCCGTGGTGGTGCGGACGTAGCCGCGACCCACGCCAAGGCAGCGCAACAGGCCGTCCTCGATCTTCCAGCCCGCGGCTGGGTCGGCGGTGGCGGATTCGGTAAAAATATGCAGTCCATCGAGGTTCCTCCCGTTGAATAGCGGGATCGGGGTCGTGTCCTTGACCAGTGGCGCCGGCGGCTCGGCGGCCGGAACGGACTGGACGCACACGAGGGCAAGGATGCAGGCGAGTCGGCGCATAGGAGGGCAGAGGTGGAAGCAGCGGGATGATCCCACGCGGCCCGCCGGTCCGGGGCAAATGGAAAACCGGGCCAACGGGGTTGCGGGCCGGCACGTTTCATGTAATCTGGCTGCGCTTTCTTCGGCCGTCTTGGTCACCCCGCCATGCCATTTACCCGCCGTTCGTTCCTCAAAACCGCAACCGTGGCCGCGGCCGGTGCCGTGTTCACCGCTCGCTCCTGGTCGCAGGTCGCCGGCGCCAACAGCGACATCCGCCTCGCCATCGCCGGCCTCAACGGCCGCGGCCGGGAATTCATCAACTCGTTCCGCACCATTCCCGGCGTGCGCATCGTGGCGCTGTGCGACGTGGACACGGCCGTCCTCGACCGCGAGATCGCCACCGCCCGCACCCGGGGGGACGCCGTGCCCGACCGGGTCGTCGACTACCGCGACCTGCTCACGCGCGCGGACATTGATGCGATTGCCATCGCGACGCCGAACCACCAGCACGCGCTGCAGAGCATCTGGGCGATGCAGGCGGGCAAGGACGTGGTCCATGAGAAGCCCGTCACGCACAACATCTGGGAAGGCGCGCAGATCCTCGCTGCCGCCCAAAAGCACCAGCGCATCGTCCAAGTCTTCACCCAGAACCGCTCCAGCCTCGCGATCGCCGAGGCCATCGCCTGGCTCCAGGAAGGAAACCTGGGCAAGGTGACCGCCGTCCGCGGCATCGTCTACAAGCGCCGCCTGAGCATCGGCAAGACGCCCGGTCCCGTCGCGCCGCCCGCCACCGTCAACTACGACCTGTTCCAGGGCCCGGCGCCGCTCGTGCCGTTGCGGCGCGTGAATTTCCATTACGACTGGCACTGGCAGTGGGAGACCGGCAACGGCGACATGGTCGCGCAGGGCAACCACCAACTCGACATCGGCCGCCGTCTGCTCGGCGACCCCGGCCATCCGCCCCGCGTGTTCACGATCGGCGGACGCTTCGGCTATGTGGACGACGGCGAGACGCCCAACAGCTTCCTCGTTCACTTCGATTACCCGACGCCCTTCATCTTCGAGATTCGCGGCCTGCCCGCCAAGACGGACGCCCTGAGCGGCGGCGCGGCTATCGCGGGCGGCCTCGGCACCGCGGACAGGCTTGCGGCGAGCATGGATAAATACCTCGGCCTGAACGTCGGCAACATCGCTCATTGTGAAGGCGGTTACCTGACCATTCCCGCCAGCAACTATGCGCTGGCGCAGGCGTTTGACCGCGACGGCAAGCTCATCCGCGACTTCAAGGGCTTCGGCAACCACTACACCAACTTCATCGACGCCATGCGCAGCCGGCGCGAGTCCGACCTCAAGGCCCCGCTGCTCCAGGGCCATCTCTCCAGTGCGCTGGTGCACCTGGCCAATATCTCCTATCGCACCGGCCAGGCCATGAAGCCCGGCGACCTTCGCGACCAGCTCGGCGCCAGCTCCCAGCTCGCCGAGCCCTACGGACGCTTCACCCAGCATCTGGCCGCCAACAACGTGGAGCTTGAGAAAACGCCGGCCACCTTCGGGGCGCCGCTGACCTTTGACGCGGCCACGGAGAAATTCACCGGCGAGAACAGCGTCGCGGCCAATCGACTGCGCAGCCGTGAATACCGGGCGCCCTGGATCGTGCCGACGCTGGCCTAGCCGCGCCCGACGTAAGGCATCTTCGTCGCCATGACGGTCATCGACAGGACGTTGGCGTCCAGCGGCAACCCGGCCATGTAGAGGACGGCATCGGCCACGTGGCGGACGTCGAACGATGGCTCGACGGCGATTGACCCGTCGGCCTGCGGCACGCCCTCCTTCATCTTGGCCGCCATGGGCGTGTCGGCGTTGCCGATGTCGATCTGGCCGCAGGCAATGTCGTGGTGCCGGCCGTCGAGGGCGGTGGACTTCGTCAGGCCGGTGATGGCGTGCTTCGCCGCCGTGTAGGGAGCCGAGTGCGGCCGCGGCACATGGGCCGAGATCGAGCCGTTGTTGATGATGCGTCCACCGCGGGGCGACTGGGTCTTCATCAGGCGGAACGCCTCCTGGGTGCAGAGAAAGGCCCCGGTGAGAATGGTGTCGACCACGCCACGCCATTGCTCGACGGACAGATCTTCGAGCGGCACAGCGGGTGCACCAATGCCCGCGTTGTTGAAGAGCAGGTCGACCCGGCCGAAGGTGGCGCGCGTCTGGGCGAACAGACTTTTGACGGCTGCCGGGTCGGTGACATCCGTGACCACGATCAGAACCCGTCCGTCCGGTGCGCCGGATTCCTTTGCGGTGGTCTCGAGCGCCTCAAGGCGGCGTCCAGCGAGGACCACCGAGTAGCCGGCGTCCAGGAGGGCTTTGGCAGTGGCGCGACCGATGCCGGAACCGGCACCGGTGACGACGGCGACTTTGCGGGGAGGGGCCATGGGGGGATCCTGTGTCAAACCCGACCGCTCAGACCGTCGCCGGATCAGGATGGACCCACGGGCCGCGATAGGGGCGGGCGAGCAGGCGGGTGGCCTCGGCGTCGCCCGGGATCGTGCGGGTCTTGGGATCGTACTTGAGCGGCCGCTTGAGCTGCATCGAGAGGATGGCGAGTTCGCACATCGCGCTGGAGATATGGCCTTCCTCGATGTCGGCGATCGGGCGTGAGCGGTTTTCCCGGGCCTTCATGAAGTCCAGCACGTGGCGGTTCTCGGTCTCCTCATAGGCATTGCCGGGCTGGTTTATATCCACGTTCTCGAGGTCGCCTGTCTTCGACAGCATGTGCCGGCCCTCGCGCGCGCTGCCGGCCTTGGCCGGGGTGAAGGCGTATTCCAGCATCGTCATGTTGAGCGTGCCGTTCTGGCCGACGAAGCGCGCGCCCCACTGGTCGCTCCAATGGCGCGGCGGGATCGGCGAACCGCCCCACATGCGGTGCTCCCAGCTGACATCGAGGTCGGCATAGTGGAACACGCTCCGCTGCGTGTCGGGCAGGTTGGAGAAGGAGCCCTTGTGGACATAAATGCCGCCGGTGGAAGTGATCGATTCCGGCCAGCCGAGCCCGAGGAGCCAGCGTACCTTGTCGAGCATGTGCACGCCGAGGTTGCCGATGGGCCCGGTGCCGAATTCCATGAACGCGCGCCAGCCGCGGTTTTCCATGATGGCTTTGTAGGGCAGCAGCGGCGCCGGCCCGGTCCACAAATCGTAGTTCAGGTGACCCGGGACGGGCGCATCGGGAATCTGCCCGGCGCTCCAACCCTCGGAACCGAGGTAGCTGTAGGTTTCCACAAGGCCGATTTTGCCCAGCCGGCCGCTGGTGATGTATTTTTCGCGGGCCTCGAGGTAGAGCGGGTTGCTGCGGCGCTGGGTGTTCACCTGCACGACGCGGTTGTATTTCCGCGCGGCGGCGACGAGGGCCTCGCCCTCGATCACGTCGACGCTGATGGGTTTCTCAAGGTAGACGTCCGCCCCGGCCTTCATGGCGGCGATGGCGGGCAGGGCGTGCCAGTGGTCGGGCGTGGCCACGATGACGATGTCGTGCGGGCCCGAGGCGAGCATCTCGCGGTAGTCCACGAAGGTCTTCGGCACGGCCACCTGGTGCTTGGCGACAAGCTTCAGGGTTTTCTGGAGGTTCTGCTCGTTGACGTCGCACAGGGACACGAAGTCCACCGCGGTGCAGCGGGCGAAGACCCCGAGGTTGACGCCGCCATACCAGCCGGAGCCGATGACGCCGACCTTGGGTCGGGCTTGGGGATCGGCAGCGAGGAGGGACTTGGTGGCGACGGCAGCGCCGGCCACGGCGAGGGAGGAAACGAAGGTACGGCGATTCATGGGGTGGGGATAGATTGCTACCCTGACCCTAATCGCCGGAAAAAGCAAAGCGACCGCATATTCCAATGCGGTGCGCGGTTGGTTGCTCCGACATCCGGGAAAAAACTGGCAACCTCGTCAGTCCGCCGCAGTCTGTGTGAGGCATGAAATGGCGTCTCCTTCGGAGTTTCGCGCTGGTGGGTGCGGCCTGGGCCGTGGCCGCGGAGCCGCCCAAGACCCCGTCCGCACCCCCGCCGGGGAATTCCGTCGACACCCTCTATCAGCTCGGTGAGGAACTTTTTGACGCGCTGGCCCCGGAGGAAGTGAAGGAACAATTCGAGTTTCCGGACCGGGCACAGTGGGATGCCTTTGTGCGCCGCCTGCAGGCCGCGCTGGAGGGGGACAACCCGGCCGCGCTGGCGGAATTTGAACCCGAGGTCCGGGCGACCCTCGCCGCACTCCGCCTCGTACCCGGCAGCGAGGAGTACACGGACTGGCTCGAGGAGCGGCTGGACTACGTCGAAGCGGCCAAGGAAATGAGCCGGCCTCCACCCAAGCCACCACCCAAACCGCCCGGGCAGTTCATCCCGGAATATGATCTCTGGCTGCGGCGGTTGCAGACCCGGGCCAGTCCGGCCGCCGCCCAGAAATATGTTCCCTTGCTGCAGCCGGTGTTTGCCAGCGGTGGCGTGCCCAAGGAACTCGTGTGGCTGGCCGAGGTTGAATCGAGCTTCAATCCCACCGCCCTCAGCCCGTCCGGCGCCCGCGGCCTGTTTCAACTGATGCCGGCCACGGCGCGCGAACTCGGCTTGCGGACGACCCTGCCGGATGAGCGGACCGATCCAGCCAAATCCGCGCAGGCGGCCGCCCGCATGCTCCGCGGACTCCACGTGAAGTTCCGGGACTGGCCCCTGGCCATCGCGGCCTACAATGCCGGACCCGGACGGGTGCAGCGCACCTTGGACAAGCACCACGCCCGGACCTTTGCCGAGATCGCCTCCGCGCTTCCGCTCGAGACCCGCATGTATGTCCCGAAGGTGCTGGCGGTCCTGAAAGTGAGGACCGGGGTCTCGCTGGCGGGCCCCGCCCGGCCCTGACCGGGATTACCGACGGGCGGCCGCGGGCCCCAAGTGAATGACATTGGCCGGTCCGCGGTAGGCTTCCTTGTCGTTCCAGATGACGACCGCCTCGCCCTCGAGGCCCAGGCCCCCGGCTCCTGCATTGATCCACAACTCGTTCGTTCCCTCCGAGCGCAGGGCGACCGTATTGCCGGTGATGGTGCACGAAAAATGCGGCAGGGCGGACACGGTGATATCGCGTTTCATCTGCACGCCCCAGGCGCCCGTGCGCTCGTCCGTATCGGCGACGAAGGAAAACTGCGTGGGGCGTTTTCGCCGGAATTGCAGCAGCCAGTTGTCGTTCTCGGCGGCGAGCCAGGCCGGCACGGTATGGCCCAGCCCCTCGATGATCCGCATCTCGGGCTCGACCCCATGCTGCTTCAACTCCGCCTGCATGGCGTAGGCGGCGGCGACCGGCACGGCGCCGTCGGCGGTGCCATGGGCGATGCGCACGGGCAGGTTGGTCACGTTGCCGCCCAGGCCGCGGCCGGCCGGAGCCTGCCACAACCCGCCGGCATCGATGCAGATGGCCGCCCAGCGGTCCGGCGTGCGCAACCCGATATGCCACGTGCCGCCCCCGCCCATGGAGAATCCCGTCAGGTAATAACGGTCGGGATCCAACTTAATAGTGGTCGCGGCGTCATCCATCGCATCCCAGACATCCTGCCCGGAGACCTGGACGTAACCCCGGTTGCCGCGACCCCAGGGCATGACGGTGACATGCGGCTCGCTCGACGGGGCGGGTTTTGTTTCATCCGCCGCCGGTGGATTCGAGGGACGCAGCGCGCCGAGCACGTAATTGAGCGGGTGCTCGTTGCCTGCGCCGTGCAGATTGACAATCAACGGGTAGGTACGCGCCGGGTCCCATTTCTCCGCGAGGCGCACATGGTAGGGTTGCAGGCTCCGGTCGTAGGACGACGCGAAGGCCAGCACTAGCAGGCGGTCGCCGCTGGCGTAGTCGGCCCAATGCGCCGGCGCCTTCTCCAGCAGGGTGGCCAGTTCGTCAACATAGCCCACGGTCTGCAACGAAGCACCGGGATCGCCTTGCACCAGCATCATGGCCCGTGCCCAGTCCACCGCCACCAATTCAGAAATGCTCCGCCAATGGCGGGCCAGCAGGGTATGGTCGGCCGTGAGGGCCAGCTGCTCGAGTCGTCCCCGCACCGCGGCGATCTTGCCCGCCGGAGCCTCCAGCGCGGCCTGCCCGCGAGCCACGACGGCTTTTTTCTCGTCCGTCACAACAACCTCGAGGTTGGTTGGGACCGATGGCAACGCGTCGGGATAATAGCGAACGGCATACCGCCGGACCGACCGGTCGGCCGACGGAGGCAGCTTGAATACGTGCGTGTCGGCGCCGGCTTTGACGCTGACTTCGAACCCACGCTCGCTGGCGACATACAAGGGAATTTCGCCCCGGTCATCGGCCCGCCAGAGATACCGGTTGGGCTGGCCGAACTGGATCAGCTCCGCCGGAGGCGCCGCCAGACGCAAGCGGTTGAACAAGCCCGGCTGGCGTCGGTTGGCGCCGGTCGTCCAGCTGAATCCGCCCCGCGGTCCGCCCGCCACATCGCGGTCAGTGCTGATGAGACGCACGCCGATGACCGACGATGCTCCTCCGGCGGCCTGCAGTTCCGACCAGGGAATCCGTAAATCGTAAGTCGTCGTCTTGGCCTTCTCATCGCGCACGATGGTGCGATAATGCTTGGGCATCAGGCCCTCGCCACCTGCGCGACCATGAAAATGTGCCCAGAGGGTTTCACCGTCCGCTCCGAGAGCGACGGCCAGTTCGATGTCGTCCGGGCCGACCAGCTGCGCTTCCTTCGGCTGGTTGCCGGACCCATCGCCGAGGGCATCGATGCCGATCTGCAAATTGTCGCCGTCCCAGATATCGCCGCCATGACGGTCGTTGAAATGCACGTTGTCGGTGACCACGACATGGAGCAAGATCCTCTGGTTCGTCACCGCCACCCAGGCCTTGATCTGGTCGCCGGAGGCCTTCGCCGTGTTACTGAATTGCGGGGTGAGCGCGCTCCAGTCGGCAGGCGCGGCGGCCAGCCAGGGGGCAACCCACCCGCCATCGGCGGATCCCGCGCCGGCGGGAGCCGGGATGGGTTCGAGCTCGAAGCGAGGGGCAGCGGCTAGTTGCAAGGAGAGGAGGCTCAGCGCCGCCAGGACGGAGATCAAACGAGTCGGGGACTTCATGACGTGGGGTTCTTGGATCGCGGCAGAGGCAAGGTGAAGCAGGTTCCAGTTTTCGCAACCGCTCCGGGCTGGCGAGTCCTTTCCCTCCCGCGCCAGTCGGTTCAGCCACAATTGGGTTTACGTTTTCCCGCATCCGCGCCAAATCACCCCACTATGAACCCCAACAAAGCCCTCTGGGAAAAAGGCGATTTCACCGCCATTGCCGCTTTCATGCATGAGTCCGGCGAGACTCTCGTCCAATCGCTCGGTGTCGTGCCCCCGCTGCGCGTGCTGGATCTCGGTTGCGGTGACGGCACCACGGCGATTCCGCTGGCGCGGCTCGGGGCCGACGTGACCGGCATCGACATTGCCGCGAACCTCGTTGCGGCCGGGAACAAGCGGGCAACGGCGCTGGGGCTCAAAAACTTGAAGTTTCAGGAGGGCGATGCCTGCAGCCTGCAGGGCGTGGCCGACCGCTCCTTCGATCTGACGCTTACGGTGTTCGGCGCGATGTTCGCCCCGAAGCCGTTCGAGGTGGCCGCGGAAATGGTCCGTGTCACCAAGCCCGGCGGCCGCATCGTGATGGGCAACTGGATCCCCAACGACCCGGGCTCGTTCGTCTCGCAGTTGCTGAAGATCAGCTCGGCGTTCACCCCGCCACCACCGGAAGGCTTCATCAGCCCGATGCTATGGGGTGTGGACAGCCACATCCTCGAGCGCTTCGGCCGCGCGGGCGTGCCGAAGGAGAAAATCTCGCTGGTCCGCGACACCTTTTACTTCCGCTATCCCAAAATGGATGCCGCCCAGGTCATCACCCTGTTCCGCCGGTTCTACGGTCCGACCATGAACGCCTTCGATGCCGCGGAGAAAAACGGCAAGGCGGAGGAACTGAACCGCCAGTTGGTCGCGCAAGCCGAGGCCCATAACAAGGCGACGGGTGGCGGCACACTGATCCCCGCGACCTTCATGCGGGTTGCGGTCAACCTTTGAGGTATTCCTCGTAGCCCAGCCCCTGCGTCGCGGCCGGCTTGACCGGAGCGGTAGCCTGGGCCTTGCGGGCCGGCGGGCGCACCGCGGCCCGCAGCGTCGCGAGATATTCGCCGCCGGGGCGATGGCTCCAGACATCCTGGCTGCGAACCAGCACCGTGGCCGTGGCGGGCGTCGTCCAACCCACGACCAAGCCATAAATCAGCACCTCGGCACCATGCTCATAGGTCCAGGTTTCAAACCCGCGGCCCTTGCTTCGCAGCACGGGATCGCCCAGCAGGGACACGATCTCGTCAGCGGACATGCCCACCTTCAGCTTGGTCCAAGGCATCGGCGCGGCCGACAACGAACCCACGAGAATGAGACTGAAAAGGCAGAGACGAAGGCCGATGGACATGCCCTGTTGTATCGGCGGCAGAGCGCGCCACTCCAGTCGGTAAACGTCGAATCCGGTAACCGTGCGGTAAAACTCCGGCGCAGCGGTGCCACCGGGGGATTATTGCCCCGGATTTAACTGATTTTTCGCTGAAACGTGCCCGGGACTACGCCGAGCCCGAAGGTTTGACCAAGGCCGAAAAGTGCGGGACAACCCGCCATGGGATTAAAGATCAAGTGGAACGACGACCGCGTGAAAGGGGCAACAACGGCCATCCTGCTCATCGGACGCGATCGCCTGCATCGCGGCGAGACGGACGATCTGGTTCAGGAATCCCTGGCCGAGTATCGCGACGATCCGGATAGCTACAAACAGAACAAGGCTGCTTGGGCGGACGCCCGGGAACTTGGACCGCTGACGAAGCCGGCGCACGTGGCTACCTATAAAAACCTGGTTTCCGCCGTCGATGCGCTCCTAAGGAAAATGGAACAGAACAAGCGCCAGTCCAACAGCCTGCTCGAACTCGACAACTATCTCGTCGCGAGCCTCCGAAACGTACGCTGAGACCGGCGGGCCTCAGTGCACCACGAAGCGCCGGAAGGTAACCTCGCCCGTGCCAGAGGCGATCTCACTGCCGACTTCGATGCTCGCCAGGAACCACTCCGACTGCAGCGCGCCCACGGACTGCAGGTAGGTGAAGTATGCCGTCAGGTCCAGTTCACCCCGCGCGGGCAGGGCCTCCGGCAACAGCGCGATGAAGCTCCATTTGCCGTCGGCGGCATCGTGATCGCGCTCGATGAAGACCCGGTGCGGCCGCCCGGCGATCACCGCCTGGGTTGTGCGCGACGGGTCGAAGAACGGCACGTTCTGGTGGTCGAACCAGATCATGAGCTTGGCGCGAATGTCCTTCTCCCCGGCGGCCGCCCGGTCGGTGAAGGTGATGTCGGTCGTGGTGTTGTAGGCGCCGACCGCCTTGGCCGCGTAATCATATTCCAGTCGGAATCGCGCGGTGGCCAGCGGGGCGGGCAGGCGCGGCGTGGTGGAGGTGTAGTTCTCATACGGCTTTTTGCCGTAAATGATCTCCGGATAGGTCTTCAGCACGGCATTCTGCCCGGGAAAATCCCAGCGCCAGCCCCGGCGGCCGGTCGCGGGATCGCAGAAGACCGTCTGGCTCCACCGGCCGGGGCCCGCCGCCTGGATGTTCCAGGTGTTGTTCTCGACGAGGTATTCGCCGTCGCGGATCTGCTCCCACGCGTCGGATTTCTCGATCAGCTCCGCGGAAGCGACACCTGCGCCAAGCGTCATGACGGCCAGGAAGACTGGATAAAACGGACGGGGCATCAGCAATTCTTGTATTTCCAATGACGGGTCTTGCCCTCGGCAGCCCACTCGATGGTCGTGAGCAGGCGCTGCTCGCGGGTTTCGGGGCGCTTGGCCTCGGTGATCCATTCGATGTATTCGCGGCGGCAACCGGGAGTGAAGCCGGCCCAGGCGGCCGCGGCCTTCGTGTTGCGTTTGAGCGCATCAGCTAGGTCGGCGGGAATTGGCAGGGCGGCGCGGGGCTTGTTCTTCGGCCGCGCGGGTTCGCCGGAGTCATGCAGCTTCCGGGCGAACTTGAGGTAGCGGACGAGGGTCTTGTCGGTGGGCAGGTCCTGCAGGCTGGTGAGCCGGCCGAGGAGGCCCATCGCATCGTAGGTCTTGCCGACTTCTTTCGTCGCCAGCTTTTCCATGCCTTGGTGCCAGAAGCCGAAGATCGCGTGCGCCTTGAACGCCGCGAAACTGCAGAAGAGCTTCCCACGATACAGGAAGGCCGGGCAGCTCCACTTCAGCGTCTCCTCGACCTCCGGGCACGTACCGTGGACGACCTGCCGGAGGTGCTGCAAGATCGGTCGCGCAAACGGCGCCGCCCGGGCGATGTAAGCATCGACGCGTTTGTCCTTGGGCATGCCGGAACGTTAACCGCGGCAGCGGGCCCCGCAATCCCAACCTGTCGAGGTGCTCGGTCCTTGCGCTGCCTGCGCCCACCCGTAGTTTCGTCGCCCATGCGTCGTTACCCTCCGCTCATCCTTCTCGTTATCCTGGTCGGCTTCGCCACCGCCTGTTCGCGCGGCAAGTCGCTGCCCTATGTCACGGAGGTGGCGTTCAACCTGAAGTTTGAGCAACCGGTCGGCATCGTCACCCCGCCCGGCGAGACCAACCGGCTCTTCGTCCTTGAGAAACCCGGCCGGATCATGGTCATTCCCGACCTGGCCCATCCGGCGGCCGGCACGTTTCTCGATCTCCGGGCCAAGGTGGGCAGCGACGAGGTCGAGCAGGGCGCCCTCGCGGTGGCGTTCCATCCGGACTACCGGCACAACCGCCGGTTCTATGTCTGGTATACGAGCGATCTGACGGTGAATGGCCGCCAGGTGCGCGAGAACCGGCTCTCTCGTTTCCTGGTCTCGGCCGACAACCCGAACGTGGCCGATCCTGCCTCCGAGCAGCGCCTGATCTCGCAGGCGGACGAGGCGCCCAACCATAACGGCGGCGAACTGTTCTTCGGGCCCGACGGCTGCCTCTACCTTTCGCTCGGCGACGAGGGGCGGGCCGATGACGAATTCGACAACGGCCAGCGCATCGACCGGGATTTCTTCGCCGGCATCCTGCGCCTCGACGTGGACTTGCGCCCCGACAGCGTCGCGCCCAACCCGCACCCGGCCGTCCATGCCGGTACCTACGCCGTGCCCCGCGACAACCCGTTTGTCGGGGCGACGATCTTCAACGGCCAGCCCGTTGATCCGGCGCGCGTGCGGACCGAATTCTGGGCGGTGGGCCTGCGCAACCCCTGGCGCATGTCCATCGATCCGGCGACCGGGGCGATCTGGTGCGGCGATGTGGGCCAGGAAGGATTCGAGGAGGTGAATCTCATCACCCGCGGTGGCAACTACGGCTGGCACGCGCGCGAGGGGAAGGGCGTCTTCAAGGGCCGCCCGCAACCCGCCGGGGCCAGGTTCGACGATCCGGTGTGGCTCTATCCGCACACGGACGGCCTCTGCATCACCGGCGGCCTGGTCAGCCACGGTGCCCGCTATCCCGCACTGGAGGGCAAATATCTCTTCGCCGACTACCTGAGCAACCGCATCTGGGCCCTGGCGCCCGACGGCAGCAAGCCGGTGGACGCCAGCCGCGTCGAGTTCATCGGGCGCGGAGATTCCATTGTCTCTTTCGGCCGCGATCCGCGCAACGGCGACGTGTTGCTCGCCAGCTTTGGCGACAGCCGGATCCTGCGCCTGGTGCCAAATCCCGCCGCCAAATAGGTGGCACGGCCCGCCGGCGTCAGTGTGGTGACAGCACGAATTTCACGAGCACGACCCCGGCAAAGATGCTGCCTTCCACCACCGCGGCCCCGATCAGGACCCAGCGCGCCCGCGGTTGCGGCGCAAACAGGCCGGTCGTCGCCATCGCCAGCGCGACCAGCGGCATGAGAATCACCCGGAGATCAGCGAGAAAGGCCCAGTTGCCGGCGGGCTGGCGGAGCCAGCCGCTCACCAGCACGGCCAGCGGGCCAGTCACCGCAAGCAGCCCCGCAAGCCAGACCAGCACCGCCCAGAAGCGGGCGACCGGTCGCAACCAGTAGAGGCCGAGGGCGAGGGGCGCGAGCGAGAGGAGTCCGAACACGGCAATCCCCAGAAACATGTCGCCGGCGGCATACATGCCGGACGAAGCCTGCGCATCGGGTCCATCGGTCAGGTGTTCCCTGATCATGACCGCCACCACCGCCACGGCGAAGGCGGCGAGAAAGCCTCCCGCCACGACTCCCGCCTTGGTTGCTGGACGTTGGGGTAGCATGACGGGAACCAAGCGGCGCTAGACCCGAGATTCAACGTCATAGTCAGAGGGGCGGCCTTGGATTGACTAATTTGCGGGAAATTCTTCCCTCCAGCCATGGCTGACACAACAGAGCCGGTGACCAAGACGCCGTGGCATGTGTGGGTGGTCGGAGTGGCTTCACTCCTGTGGAATGCAATGGGAGCACTGGATTTCACCATGACCCAGGCGAGGAGCGAGGCTTGGCTGAAAGGCTTCACCCCGGAACAGCTGGCCTACATTCATGGTTTCCCGCTGTGGTCGGTGGTGGCATGGGGCGCCGGCACCCTGGGTGGCTTCTTCGGCTCGGTGCTGCTGCTGCTCCGCCGCGGCCTGGCGTTTCATCTCTTTGCCGCGTCGCTGGTCGGTGCGGTGCTCACGTCGCTCTACAGCTTTGTCCTGTCCGACGGCATGAAGATCATGGGCGGCGGGGCGGGGATGATCGCTTTCAACGCGACCATTATCACAATCAGCGTGCTGCTGCTGATCTACGCCAAGGCCCAGCGCCGGCGCGGCGTGCTGCGCTGATCGCCTTGTCGCCAGTTCGCCTTATGAAACTTAAGGAAGTCATGGCGGCGCTCGAGGCGAAGGGCAGCGAAACCATCAAGCGAATCCTGCTGAAGCACGGCGCGAAGGAGCCATTCTTCGGCGTCCGCATCGGGGACATGAAACCGATCGCGAAAAAGTTGAAGGGCCAGCAGGCGCTGGCACTGGAGCTCTACGCCACCGGCAACGGCGATGCGCAGTACCTCGCCGGGGTGATCGCCGACGGGCGCCAGATGACCGCCAGGCAACTGCAGTCTTGGGCCAACACGGCGACCTGGTCCATGGCCTCCATGACGGCCGTGCCGTGGGTGGCGTCGGAGCATCCGGAGGGATTTGGCCTGGCCACAAAGTGGATCGACTCGAGGAAGGAAGAGGTCGCCCGGTCCGGCTGGAACACGCTCAGCGCCCTGGCGGCGACGATTCCCGATGCGGACCTGCCGATCGCGCGGTTCGGCCAGCTGCTGGACCGCGTGGTCCGCGACCTGCCGAAAGCCCCTGACGGTGTGCGTTACGCGATGAACAATTTTGTGATCAGCGTCGGCACCTACATCGCGCCGCTGGGGGCCAAGGCCATAACCACGGCCCGGAAACTCGGCAAGGTGGTGGTGGATATGGGCGAGACTGAGTGCAAGGTACCCGACGCCGAGAGCTACATCGTGAAATCCCGCCGTGGGGCGTCCGTTGCACCCAAGCGCAAGACCGTGCGCTGTTGACCTGACTCCCGTTATTTCCCGAGCGGGCCAAAGTCGCCGCCGCTGGGGGAGGGCGCCGGGAAGAAACTCACGCTGCCTTCCGATAGGGTTTGGGTGTTGGTATACGTCCCCACCTGGGTCCCGGCTGTGACCACGTATTTAACGCCGGCATCGGTGACGCCATCCTTGTTGCCCGTGACATACGCGCCGGCCTTGGCGGCGCCGGTGAAGGCCGCGACCCCGTTGACGCCGATGCTCGCCTCCGCCTTCGGGCCGACGAAGGCTGTGAACGACCCCTGGTTGTCCCCGCCAATCTCGGCCGAAATGCTCACGCCGGGGATGCGGGTGTCCACCGCAGCCTCGAGCGACATACCCTCGCAGGTCATTTCCACGCCGAACTGAAACGGCAGCTTGTCGCCGCCGGGCAGGCTGCCCGTCCCGAAGCTGATGTTTGGTTTGCCCGCGCACTTGTCGACCTGCTCCTCCACAGGCTCGGTGGGCACCTCGCCGGGCTCCTTGGTGATCAGGGGATTCTCGCCAACGCTCGCGTGCGCCCTCACGAGGTGGAGGAGCTTGCTGTAGGAATGCCAGCGCTGTATCTCGATCCCCAGCCGGATGTATTCATGCCAGCCGGCATCGCCCACCTGCGCGGCGATCGCCGTGGCGAGGAAGTGCCATTCGGCGAACCATTCGCGCTCCGCCAGGTCCTCCCGGTTGATGTAAGGCGTGATCTGGCCGAGCGCCGCCTCGAAGGCCGGTCGGGCCTTCTCCGCGATCTGTTCCATGGTCGGGCTGTATTTCTTGGCCACGCATTCCTGCATGTAGGCGTACTGTGCCTTGGAGGCCTCGTCGTCGCGCCGGTCGACGATCTTGCGTTCGGCCTCCGTGCGCTCGCGCCACAACACGTGGCGCCGACGGTCCAGCTCCCGCAGCTTGGCATCGCGGTAATCGAGCGAGGTGATCAGTTCGTGCATGCGGTAACCCCAGGTTTCCTCCACGCTGACATCGGTGTGGACATAACCCCTGGGCCGGACGCGCCGCTCATCGATGGCCCGGGCTCGGTCGCTCGCAGCGCTGTCGGCGATCTCCATCTTGGGCCGGAGGTCGTTGGCCTGCAGGATGCCTTTGGCATAGTGCATGAGCGGCTGCTTGCCCCGCTTGCCCTTGGCCGGGTCGATCAGCGCTCGCGCATCGATTGCGACCTCGTTGCCCGTGCTCATCGGGTCCGGCTCGGGTTTTTCGAGGTCCACCCCGGCACACACCATCAACGGGCTGCGGTGGCGCCAGACGCCGAGCAGCATGTATTTCCGCTGCTCGGCGGGATCATCCGAGATGATCGCCACCATCCGCGCCGCCTCGGCGAGCATGGGCTGGCGGTCGGCCACCGCGCGCAGCAGCGGCTTGGCGGCGGCGGTATCGCCCAAGCGCACGAGCGCATAACCGCGGATGTAATCCACGGCGTCGCGGCCGCTGATGCCCATGGGGGGCGAGGGCAGGGCGTTGCGGGCAGCGAGTTCGTCCAAAAAGGCGATGGCTTCGTTCGGATAGCCGAAACTCGCGAGCATGCCCGCGAGGTCCGCGAGTGCATCCGGGGACTGCGGATCGCGGTCATATACGGCGATAAGGATGGCGAAGGCGGCGGACGGCTTGCGTTCGGCCAACTGGGCGAACGCGAACAGGCGCAGCGTGGCGGGATTGTTGTCCGGCAGCGCCTTCAGGGCGGCGGCGAGCGAGGCGGGCGGTACGGCAGCCTTGGCCAGGGCCCGCGCCTTCGCCAGGGCGACGGCAAAGGTCACCGGCTGGCGCGTCGCGCTGCCGATCAGGTTCGCGTTGCCCTCCCGCAACACCGCAAGTTCCTCCTCCACGTTGACCGTGCGGGCGTCGGCATAGCTGCGGATCCCGGCGGGCGCGACGTCCGTCCCGCCGATGGCGGCCGCCTGCTGCGCTTGGACGCTCACGAGCCCGGCCAGCCAAACCGCGGTCAGGTTCCGCCAAAAACTCATACGCGCCATACCGTGTGTTATCCCGTGAGTACCATCAGCAGCAAGCCCAGATGACGTCTCACACCGCAACGACACCAAGGGCACGAAGCCGGGGTGGTGCCATGCGTCTAAAGGGTTGATCGGACCACTGCGCCTGCCTCAGTCTCGGCGCGCTCCTCCCCATGACCCGATCCTTCTCCCTCTGGCTGGCGCTCGCTTGCACCCTGACACAATTCGCGCTGGCTCAGGACCTGGCGCCAGCCAGCGCGGGCGCTCCGGTCGTGCGGTCCTATGGTGACAACCGTCCGGTCAAGGTCGCTGATGAACTGAGCAGCGTCAGGAGTAGCGGCGAGGGCTTGCTCGGCAGTGTGGCCCCGCGACCGATGACTTTTGCCGCGGCGTCCGCCAGTGTGAATGCCATCGCGGCGTCCGCAGGTGGGGATGCCGCCGTGGCGGCGGTGCTTGCCGCCGTCGGCCCGTCCGACCCCGAGCGCTGGCGGGCGGTCGCCGCCCGGGAAATGATCGAGGGTCGGCCGACCGGCATGTTCCTTGTGCTCTGGTCCGTCTGGAAGCGCTTTCCGGCCGACGGCGATGCTTGGTGCGATTTTGCCGGAGTCCTGGCCGGGCAGGGTTACGCCAACGAGGCTGCCGCCCTGCTCGCGGAAATGAATAAACGCGGGCTGCTGCCATCGCCTCCGATGGGCATTCCCGGCGAGGAGATGCGGGACTATGTGGAGGCTTACACGCAGGTGCGCCTCGGCAACAAGGCCGGCGCGCTGACCCTCCTGCGCCGGGTGGCTGGCCGCACCCCGATGCTGGCCGAGGCCCCGCGCCTGCTCGCCGCCATCACCGATGACGAGGCCGAGGCCCGCAAGGCGCTGATCCAAAGTGTCTGGCGCAAATCGACCAAGGTCGCGGTGTCGACGCCCATTCCCGAGGGCGAGACCGCACCCGACCCGTATCAGGCCGGCGACGAGGTCATGGCCGACCTGCGCGAGATCCTGAACTTCGAGCGAGCCGAGCGCGGGGTTTTGCCGGCGGTACCCTACGCGCGGTCTGTGACCAAGGCGAACGACCTGGCCGAAAAACTCCCGCTGTTCGCCACGTCGTTGAACGACCAGTTTCTCGCCACGGTGGCGGCCCGCAATACACCCCGGCCCACCGAGACGTGGGGGAGCCGGATGTTCGACCTGCTGCAGTCCATCGAATATCGGGACGCCCGCCTCCGCGAGCTCACCGACGCGGCCTATGCCGCCCAGCGCGAGCGCGAAAAGCTGCTGAGCGACATGGAGCAGGCGCGGGAGGAGGAGGTGATGCCCGCGTTCAGCGCATTCATCAACAAAACGATCGACGCGAAACACCGCCAGCCCACCGAGGCGGAGGCCCATGCCTTCCTGCGGCCCTACTTTGAAAAATACCTCGCGCAGGCCCGGCCGGTCTGCGTGCGCGAGGAGGTGGCCAAGCGCGCCCTCTTCGCCGAGTGGCACTATGTTGCCACGGCCGTGGCGGCCAGCGTACCCAAGGGCGCCTGGCACGCCGCCATGGAGGCCACCATCCACGCCGGAAAACTCCAAGGCTACGAGCAGCTGGTCCACGTGGCCGCGGCACACGCAGCCTTCAGCAGCACGCCGCTGATCAACAAGGAGGCCGAGGAGGAGACTGGCACCGTGCCCGGCCGCACCACGCCGGAGAGCTGTGACGGCAGCAAGAGCGCCAGCTTCAGCACGAATGAGCTGCCGGGCGGCAAGGCGCTGCCGTTCGAGCTCGGTTTCGAGATGACCTGCGAGGGCGCGTCGGTCGAGTTCGGGGTCGACACGCGCATCCCCGGTGTGAGCTTCTCGTCGGAAATCGGCGTGGACAACAAGGGCGAGTACACCGTGTTTGTCGGGCCCAAGGCGGAACTCGTCGCAGGGGACAAAGGCATCGCCAACTTCAACGTCAGCGGCAAAGCCGGTGTTTACGTCCAGGGGAACAAGAACGGGATGACCGATGCGGGCTTCAAGGCCGAGGCCAAGGCCGGCGGCGGCATCGGCAGCCTGAGCGCGGCGCAAAAGCTCGGCGAAGCGAAGTGGAGCTTTGTGCCCTCGATCCCGCCCGGCATGAACAGCGACATGGAGCCGATCTCCATCCAAGCCCGACGCTAGCGAGGACTGGACAATTTGCCTCTGGTCAGGTGCCACCTGCGCCACAATCGTCCGGACCTGATGAGTCGCGTGATGTGCTACAAGTGTTACTGGCCCCAGCCGCTTTGCTGGTGCGGGTCGATCACGCCCATGCCGACGCGCACCAAGTTTGTGATCCTGATGCACCCGCATGAATTCAAGCGAATCAAGGCGAACACCGGCCGGCTCACGCACCTCTGCCTGGCCGACAGCGAGTTGTACATCGGCGAAAGCTTCGACGGGCACGAAGCGGTGCAAGCGTTGATCAACGATCCCAAGAACTTCCCCGTGTTGCTTTACCCGGGCAGGGGAGCACGTGACCTCTCGAAAGGTGAACTGCACGCCGCCGATTTCGCGGACCGGCGGCTCGTCGTCTTCCTGCTGGACGCCACGTGGCGGCTCGTTCGGCCGATGTTGCGTCTCAGTCCGAGCCTGCAGCGGCTTCCGCGAATCATGTTTTCGGATGCCGCGCCGAGCCGGTATCTCATCAAGCGTCAGCCGGAGCCGGGTTGCCTCTCGACGCTCGAGGCTACGCACGAGTTGCTTGTCGCCCTCGATCGGTCCGGTCTCGACTACTACGCACTTCCGGAGCAACTGCTCGGGCTTTTCCAGCGCATGCAGGAAGTCCAGATCACCCGCACCGCGGAAAACCGACGTCTCGGGATCCCGACAAAGAATTCTCAGTCTGTGTCTGCGTGGACCAAGAGCGACCAATTACCTGCGCGAGCGGATGACCCGGGCGCCGGGTGAAGTGTAAGAAAAAAGGGCCTGTGGGGCGCTGCTTATAGCTGCGCCAGGATAGTGTTGAGCGTGGGGCTCGGCCGCAGCGCTGCCGATGCCTTGGCGTCGTCCGGCCGGTAGTACCCGCCGATGTCGGTGGGCTTGCCTTGGACGGCGATGAGTTCGGAGACGATTTGCTTCTCGGCCGCGGTGAGCTTCTCGGCGACCGGCTTGAAGATGGCCTGCAGTCCGATGTCGGTGGTCTGGTTCGCCAGCGCCTGAGCCCAATACAGGGCGAGGTAGAAGTGGGAGCCGCGGTTGTCGATGCCGGCGCCGACCTTGCGGGCGGGGGACTTGTCGTTTTCCAGGAACTTGCCGTTGGCCTCATCGAGCGTGTCAGCAAGGACCTTCGCCTTGGCATGCTTCTGGGTGATGGCGAGGTGCTCGAAGCTTGCCGCGAGGGCGAAAAACTCGCCGAGGCTGTCCCAGCGGAGGAAGTTCTCCTGCGTGAACTGTTCGACGTGCTTCGGCGCGGAGCCGCCGGCGCCGGTCTCGAACAGGCCGCCGCCGTTCATCAACGGGACGATCGAGAGCATCTTGGCGCTGGTGCCGACCTCGAGGATCGGGAAGAGGTCGGTGAGGTAGTCGCGGAGGACATTGCCGGTGACGGAAATCGTGTCCTGTCCGGCCTTGAGGCGCACGAGAGTGGCCTCGCAAGCGGCGGCGGGGGCGAGGATCTTGATATCGAGTCCCTTGGTGTCGTGCTGCGCGAGGTAGGTCTTTACCTTGGCGAGGATCTGCGCGTCGTGGGCGCGTTTTTCGTCGAGCCAGAAGATGGCGGGCGTGTTGCTCAGGCGGGCGCGATTGACGGCGAGCTTCACCCAGTCCTGCACGGGGGCGTCCTTCGTCTGGCAGGCGCGCCAGATGTCGCCGGAGTCCACGACGTGCTCGAGCAAGACCTTGCCAGCGTCGTCAACGACGCGAACCGTGCCCTTGGCCGCGATCTGGAAGGTCTTGTTGTGCGAACCGTATTCCTCCGCGGCCTGGGCCATGAGGCCGACGTTGGGGACGGAGCCCATGGTCTTCGGGTCGAAGGCCCCGTGCTTCTTGCAGAAATCGATCGTGGCCTGGTAGACGCCGGCGTAGGAGCTGTCGGGGATGACGCAGAGGGTGTCCTGGCCCTTGCCCTGGGCATTCCACATCTGGCCGGAGGTGCGGATCATGGCGGGCATGGAAGCGTCCACGATGACATCGCTCGGCACATGGAGGTTGGTGATGCCCTTGTCGGAGTTGACCATGGCGAGGGCCGGGCCGGAAGCGTAGGCGGCGGCTATGTCGGCCTCGATGGCGGCCTTCTGGTCGGCGGGCAGGGTGGCGATCTTGGTGAGGAGGTCACCAAAGCCGTTGTTCAAGTCGACGCCGAGCGTGGCGAGGGTGGTGGCGTGCTTGGCGAGCAGGGCCTTGAAGAACACGCGGACGACGTGGCCGAAGATGATGGGGTCGGAGACCTTCATCATGGTGGCCTTGAGGTGGACCGAAAAGAGGATGCCGTCAGCCTTGGCGCGGGCGACCTGCTGCTCGAGGAAGGCGACGAGAGCGGCCTTGCGCAGGACGGTGGCGTCGAGAATCTCGCCGGCCTTGAGCGGGGTTTTCTCTTTCAGGATTTTGACGGACCCGTCGGACCCGACGAACTCAATCCGCACGGTCGTCGCGGCGGCGACAGTGAGGGACTTCTCGTTGGAGAAGAAGTCATCCTTGCCCATGGTCGCAACGGCGGTCTTCGAGGCCGGGGACCACGCGCCCATGGAGTGCGGGTGCTTCCTGGCGTAGTCCTTGACGGCCTTGGGCGCGCGGCGGTCGGAATTGCCCTCGCGGAGGACGGGGTTGACGGCGGAGCCCATGACCTTCGCGTAACGGGCCTTGGCGTCCTTCTCGGCGTCGGTCTTGGGCACCTCGGGGAAGTCGGGGAGGGCGTAGCCCTTCTTCTGCAGCTCGGCGATGGCAGCCTTCAGCTGCGGGACGGAAGCGCTGATGTTGGGCAGCTTGATAATGTTGGCCTCGGGCTTGAGGGTCAGGGCGCCGAGCTCGGCGAGGTGGTCGGCGACCTTCTGGCCGGCCGGCAGCTGGTCCGCGAACGCCGCGAGGATGCGGGCGGCGACGGAGATGTCGCGGGTCTCGACGGCGATGCCCGAGTGCTTGGTGAAAGCCTGGATGATCGGCAGCAGGGAATAGGTGGCGAGCGCCGGGGCCTCGTCGGTCTTGGTGTAGATGATGGTAGCGGCCATGGAAAGGTAGCGAGCAGTGAGTAGCGGGTAGCGAGTAGAAAGGTCCCGGCAAAGCCGGTCAAAAGCAATGTGCGCCCCGTCCGCCCCTTTCAGGCGCCCTAATCATCTCCTGAAGCCAGATGGTGATCTGGCGCAATGACCGGCGGTCCATTGGGATTTGACCCAGTCAATGGATCAGCCAAACCTCGGCAACGCCGGATGGGGCCACAGCCGGCGGCACTCTTTCGTCGGAATCACTGTAATGCCCACCATGCTGCAACAGGACGATCTCTGGGCCCGCATCCTGCAATTGCTGTCGGATGAGGCGGAGTGGTCCACCGCAAAGATCAGCCGGGGACTCGAACGAAAAGCCGCCGAAGGCCTGGCCATAGTGACCACCATTCAGGTGCAGCGACTGGCCGACGAATGGAAGGCCGCGCTGAAAAAGACGCTGGATGATTTGCTGGCAACCGGCCTGGTGAGCAGCCCACGGCCCGGGTTCTTCAAAATCACCGCCGCCGGGCGCAAGGCCGCCAAGGCCGGTCATCCAGGCATCGTGCTGCCCACGCTTCCGCCAATGACAAAGCCACTGCCTTCACTTTTCCCAACCGTGAGCCTTCGGCACCAACCCAGTGACACGGGCAGGATGGGAAAAAAGGATCTTCCGCGACCGCCATATCCACCGGTAAAGCCGCCGGGCTTTCCGGGCCTCGGCAAGGGCAAGGGGGGTGGGCTCGGCTCTTTGGGCACCAGCGGCAAGGGTCTGGGTGCCGGCAGCGGCGCCGGTGGCCTGGGCAGCGGGTTTGGGCAAAAGCAAAAGCTCACGCGCCCCAAGGTGGATCCGCAGCTGATCGAGCGCCTGCGTCAACAGATCGCCCACAAGCATGAACAAGGCGAATCACAGCGCCGGCCGCTCAGTCAACCGCACGCCCATAAGCTATCCGCCCCGGTCCCGCCCGCCACGCCGCCCGAGCCACCGGACGACCCCCGGCTCGTGTCGGTGTGGTTCGGCACGCACCGCCGGCCGGTGGATCCGGCGAATGCCAGCAGGGGTTTCACCAATGAGGAAAGTGATTACCCCTATTACGGGCAGTGCCGGGTGAGCGTGCCCAGGAGCCACAAGCTCGCCGGCAAGAAATCCTTCTGGCAGGTCGTCACGCTCGGGATTGGCACGGAGAAATTCGAAGTGGTTGGAGTCGACCGGATGGAGGCGGGTGCCTTCTGGTCGGGACTGGGTGCGGCGCTGGAGCGGAAGATGCCGGACCGGGAGAACGCGGTACTACTGTTCATCCACGGCTACAAAAACAGCTTTGAAGCCGCGGCGAAACGCACCGCGCAGCTGAAGGTCGACCTCAAGATCCCGCACGCGGTGTTCTACAGCTGGCCGTCCCGGGATGAAGTGAGGAAGTACCCGGAGGACGAAGCCATCGCCCGGGCGACCAAGCCGAGGCTGGCGGCTTTCCTGACCGAGCTCGGCCGGCTGGCCAACGCCCGGGCAGTGCCGCTGCACATCGTGGCGCACAGCATGGGCAACCTGGCGTTGCTCGAGGCGATGCAGACGATCCACGCCGACCTGCAGGGACGCGCGCTGCCGTTCAGGCTTGCGCAGGTGATCTTTGCCGCACCCGACGTGGATAAGGGTGAGTTCGCGCACCTCGTGAAGTACTTTGCGGGCGCCTGCATCCGGCGCACCCTTTACGCGACCGACAAGGACTTTCCCATCGAAGCCTCATCGAAATTCCGCAACCGGTCGCGCGCCGGCAAGCTTCCTCCGGCCACACTGGCCGACGGCGTGGACACGGTGGATGTGGCGGACGCCGACCTGCACGGACTGGCCCACGGCTACGTGGCCGATTCGCAGCGGGTGATCCTGGACATGGTTGCGCTCATGCAACACAACGCCCCGCCGGCCACCCGGGGCGGCGTGGCCTGGGCTGACGAACCCAAAAAAAGTTACTATCGCTTTACCTGAAATGGCGAACGGAGGGGAGCAACGCGCTCCCCCGTTCGCCTTGCGGGGTTTGCGACCGAGAGTCGTCTTACGGCGTGATGCTGATCGGGCGGCGGGCGAGGACCTTGCCCCCCTGGCCGGTCATGTAGCGAATCTCAAAGTCCCCGGCAGTTTTCGGTGCGTTCAGGTTCACTGGGGAGCCTCCCGCGCGCACGGTCGTGTAGTTGCCGAATTCCCCGTCGGCTTTCGCCTTGGCCACGATGGTCACGTAGTCGCCGGAATAAGCCGGCCCGGTCCATGTGATGCTCACGGCGGAGCCCGCGGCGGCCGTGGCGGCAGCGGACAAGGATGCCTGGGCGGCCGTGAGCTTGATCGGGCGCCGCCCGATGACCTTGTTCCCCTGACCGGTCATGTAGCGCAGTTCCGCCTCGCCGGTCAGGAACGGCATGATCACCGGGACCGGCGAGCCCGAGCGCGTGTAGCCGTAGTTCCCAAAGTCGCCGTCGGGTGTCCCCGTGGCGACCAGTGTGACAAAATCACCGGGGTTGTTCGGCCCGGTCCACGTGACACCGACGGTGGAGCCGGCGACGACTTCCGCCGGGGCGGAAAGTGTAACGTCGGGCATGAGGATGCGGACGAGGCGGCGGGCCAGCACCTTGTCGCCCTGGCCAGTCTGGTAACGCAACTCGGCGTCGCCGGTGACAACGGGCACAATCACGGACAGTGGCGACCCCTTGTCGGTCATCGTATAATTCCCGATATGCCCGTCCGACGCTTCCTTCGGCACGAGGGTGATGTAATCGCCCCGGTTGTCCGGGCCGGTCCAGGTGACCGAGATGGTTGCACCGAGGACAACCTCGGCGGCGGCTTCCAGCGTGGCCACGGCCGGCGTAATCGTTACGGGGGCGCGGCCGAGAACCTTGTGGGACCGGCCGGTGACGTAGCGCACCTCGTACTCGCCCGGTTCGACATGGGCGGTCAGCTGCAGCGTGCTGCCGACCTTGGTTTGCTTATAGTCCGCCGAGCCGGCCTCCACCGCCTCCTTGCGGACGATGGTCACATAGTCGTCGCGATTGTTTGGGCCGGTCCACGTGACGGAGAACTTGGCCCCGGCGCCGACCTGGAGCGGCGCTTGCAAGGTCGCCGGGGTCAGCACCTCGTCGGGCTCCTTGGCTCCGGGGGCGGGTGTGCCCGGCGAGGCGGCGGCCGGAGCCTGCGCAGCGGTTGGGGTGGGGGCGGGTGGCTGGCTGGCCACGGGCTTCACCTTCTGGCACTTGATCAGCAAAAGCAGGAGAATGATGATCACCACAATGATGGTGATGATGCGGTTGCGGCGGCTGGACTTTTCCATAATCGGGCAGCCTAGGTGGACACCGGCTGCGAGCAATCCTGCATTCCTTATGGAACACAAAGGAGCCAAGTAGCGAAGAAACCCACTTTGCTGCTTTGCGTTTTCCGGATTCAGCCGGTCGATTCGCCGACCGGCCGGACAGCGAGGAACCGCACCACGGCACGGTTTTCCTTCCGTGATTCGTCCAACAACACGTCGAAGCACGCCTCCCAGTCGTTCTGCTCCTCCGTGTCGGCCAACACCTGGGCAATGTGCCAGATCGGGCCGTCCTCTGTGACATGCGTGTGCTTCACGGCGCGACCCTCGGGATCCAGGCGGAAACGACCGCGGGCGTCGAAGTAGGCGGCGAACTCCTTCTCGATGCGACGGCTCTCGATTCCTTCGACGGGCGCAGGGCCTTGCGAAAGGCGCTGGCTGGCGCCCTCCCAGTCGCGGGCGGCGACATCCTGCAGGAAACCGAGGATGGCCGTGCGCGCGAGGCGGCGGAAGGCGGCGGCATCGCGCGTGATGTCGAAGCTCGCAGGCCGGGCTGGCTTGGCGTCGGTCTCGGCCGCGACGAAATCCGGGTTCTTCAAGCGCTCCCATTCGTCGAGTAGGCTGGAATCGATGCCCCGGATGAGCTCGCGGAAATAGTCCTCCATCTCGACGACCTCGGGCGTCTTGGCCGAGTCGGGCACAGTCTGGGCGAGGACCTTCCACGCCTGCATAAGGTGCCGCAACAGCAGGCCCTCGCTGCGTTCCAGGCTGTATTCGCGGACGTAGTCGGCGAAGGACATGTAGCGCTCGAACATCTCGCGGGCGATGGACTTGGGCCGGACATTCTCCTGCCCGACCCAGGGGTGGGCGGCGGCGAAGGCGTTGAAGGTCTCGTACAGGAATTCGCGCAGCGGCTTGGGATGCTCGACCTCCTCGAGCTTGGTCATGCGCTCCTCGTAGGGGATGCCCGCGGCCTTCCATTCCTCGATCTTCAGGCCCTTCTGCTTGTCCACCTGCCGGCGCAGAATCTGGTCGGGATCCTCGACGATGGCCTCGCAGAGCGTGAGCACGTCGAAGGGATAGTCGGGCGACTCGCGGTTGAGGAGGGGCAGGGTGTCGATCAGGTAGAGCGAGAGCGCCTGGTGCAGGGAAAAATCGTCCTGTAGCTCGACGTTGACACGGAGTTTCCTTGTAGGGCCGCCGCTTGCCGGCGTGCCGGGTCCGTCGGCAAACGACGACCCTACAGAGAGGAATTCCACGATCTTCCGGTCGAGCAGAGCGCGGAACAACTGCCAGGCGCGCTTCCGCAACGCGCGTTTCTTGGTGGGCGTTTCGTGGCAATCATTGATGAGCTGGCGCATGGCGCGGCAGCCGTCGCTGTCGCGGCTGAGCACCAGCAACAGCATGCCATGGGACACGTCGAAGTGGGAGGACAGTTCCTCGGGCGAGGCGGTCTTGAGTCGCTCGAACGTCTTGGCGTCCCAGCCGACGGAGCCTTCGGGTGCGCGGGCCTTGACGAGCTTCTTCTTTTTCGCCGGGTCGGCGGCGGCCTTCTCCTCGGCGCGCTTGTTCTCAATGACGTGCTCCGGGGCCTGGACGATGACGTAGCCCTGGTCGTCGTAGCCGGCGCGACCGGCCCGGCCGGAGACCTGGCGGAAATCGCGGACGCTGAGAATGGCGGCCTTCGCGCCGTCGTACTTCCAGAGCTGGGTGAAGAGGACTGTGCGGATCGGAACGTTGATGCCGACACCGAGGGTGTCGGTGCCGCAGATGAGCTTGAGCAGACCCTTCTGGGCGAGCTGCTCGACGAGGATACGGTATTTCGGGAGCAGGCCCGCGTGATGGACGCCGATGCCGTGACGCAGCCAGCGTTTCATGTCCTTGCCGTACGGACTGTTGAATTTCACGCGCTCCAGCTCGGTCGCGAGCACGGCTTTCTCCTCCTTGGTGCAGACCGGCAGGCTCATCAAGGCTTGGGCAGCCTCGGAGGCGGCGCGCTGGGTGAAGTGCACGAGATAGACCGGGGCGCGTGAGCCGGCGAGGAGCTGTGTCACGCGTTCCGCCAAGGGTATCTCGGAATACTCGAAGGCCAGAGGCACCGGACGCCGGTCGCTCCGCACGGTGAGGCTCGGGGCGCCGGTCAGGCGCGTGAGCTCGCGTTCGAAGAAATCCGTCGAGCCCAGCGTGGCGGATATCAGCAGGAAGCGCGACCGGGGCAGGGTGAGCAACGGCACCTGCCACGCGTAGCCGCGCTCGGCGTCGGAGTAGTAATGGAACTCGTCCATGATCACCGCGGCGACCTCGGCGTGCTCGCCACGGGTGAGGGCGATGTTGGCGAGGATCTCCGCCGTGCAGCACAGGACCGGCGCCCGGGGGTTCACCGAGGCGTCGCCGGTCATCATGCCGACATGCTCCGGCCCGAAGTCACGGCAGAGACTGAGGAACTTCTCGTTCACCAGCGCCTTGATCGGGCAGGTGTAGACGGAGCGCTGGCCGGCACAGAGGGCCTTGAAGTGCAGGGCGGCGGCCACGAGGGATTTGCCGGAACCGGTGGGGGTGTTGAGGATGACATTCTTGCCGGCAAACAGCTCGAGGATCGCCTCCTCCTGCTCGGAATAGAGGGTGATGCCGCGGGCGGCCATGGCCGCGAGGAAGGCGTCCAGCACCGCGTCGGGATCCGGTGATCCGGGCAGCGGGGCGAGGGGGGCGGGAGACATCAGGTCCACAACGACGGCTCGCCTGCACCGAGACAAGTCAGCATTGAATCCGGGCGCGGCTTGTGCGGTGATGACGCATCTTGAAAAGAATCCTTCCGCTCGTTCTCGTCCTCCTTTCCTCTACCGTCGGGCTCAACGCCGCCCTTTCCCCCGAGGAGCAGAAGATCGTCGCCCGCGTCGACGCGCACCGGGAGGATTTTGCCCGCGACCTCCAGGAGGCGGTCATGGTCGATAGTGCGACCGAGAATTTCGCTGGGGTGCGGAAAATGGCCGGGGTCTTCGGTCGCCAGCTCACCGCCCTGGGCTTCGAAAGCCGCTTTGTGGAGCTGCCGGCCTCCACGGGACGCGCCGGGCACCTCGTGGCCGAGCGCAAAGGCAGCAAGGGCAAGCGCCTCCTCCTGCTCGGGCATCTCGACACCGTTTATCCCGGCGGCAACTACCGGCAGGAGGGTGATACCGCCCATGGGGCCGGCGTCGGCGACATGAAGGGCGGCGACCTGGTCATGATCCACGCCCTCCGCGCCCTGCACGAGGCGGGTGCGCTCACCGACACGCAGATCATCGTGGTCATGACCGGCGACGAGGAAGCCCCCGGCACCCCCGTCGAGGTGGTTCGACGCGACTTGCTCGAGGCGGCCAAGCGCAGCGACCTCGTCCTAGCGTTCGAATCCGCCATCGGCCGCACCGGCACGGTCGCCCGCCGGGGCAGCATCACCTGGCTGTTGGAAGTGCAGGGCACGACGGCACATTCCTCGGGTATTTTCTCCACCGCCGTGGGGGCCGGTTCGGTGTTTGAAACATCGCGCATCCTCTCCGAATTCTACGCGGAACTGCGCAAGCTGGACGGCGTCACGCTCAACGCAGCGCTGGTGGCGGGCGGGGCCGACGGCGACCTGACGCGCACGGGCGGCAAGGTGGCCGGCAAGACCAACATCATCCCGCAGCGCACACTCGTGCGGGGCGACCTGCGCTTTGTGAGCGCCGCGCAACTGACCGAGGCGCAGGCGAAGATGCAGGCCATCGTGGGCAGCAACAACCTGCCACGCACCTCGGCGGTCCTGAAATTCGACGAGGGCTACGCCGCGATGCCGCCCTCGCCGGAAAACTACGCGCTCCTGGCCCAGCTCGACCAAGCCAGCCGGGACCTGGGCCTCGGTGAGATCACCGCCTTCGATCCGCGCGGGCGCGGGGCGGGCGACATCTCGTTTGTCTCGCCGCCGTTGCCCGGGCTCGACGGCCTCGGCCTTGACGGCAAGGGCCAGCACACGTTGACCGAGTCCTCCGACCTGACTCCCGTGCCGGAGCTGGTGAAGCGCGCGGCGGTGCTGATCCACCGCCTGACCAGGTAAGCGCCCGGATGAAACCCAACGTCACGCTCGCGGAGACGAAAACGCCGAACGGCGCGCGCATGACGCTGGTCGAGCACGACGGCAGCTACTGCATCCGCGTCAATGGCCAGCAGTTGATGCATTCCTCGGTTTCGACCTCGGAGATCGAACTCGGGCGGCTCGGCTGTGCCCGGCAGCCCAACCGCGGCGCCGCGACCCGCGTGTTGATCGGCGGGCTGGGACTGGGATTCACCTTGAAGAGCGTGCTGGAATCGACCGGACCGAAGGCCGTGGTGCACGTCTCGGAACTGTTTCCCGAAATCGTGGCGTGGAACCGCACCTTCCTGGCCGGGCTCAACGGCGGCGCACTCGCCGACCGGCGTGTCACAGTGCTCGAGCAGGACGTGCGGGCGATCATCCGGCGCGCCGCACGCACGCCCTATGACGCCATTGTGCTCGACATCGACAACGGCACCACGGCGATGGTGAAGGACGAGAACAACCAGCTCTACAGCGAGCGGGGCCTGGAGCAGATCGCGCAGGCGTTGAAGCCCGGCGGACGGGCCGCGATCTGGTCGGCGTGCCCGGACGCGGTGATCGAGAAGCGGCTCACCCGCGCCGGCTTCCAGGTGCAGGCCGTGCCGGCCAAGCTCTACGCGCAGGCCCGGCGGGCGACTTACATGATCTACGTCGCGGACAAACTCGCCGGGCCAGCCATGGCGCCCCGGGCGGACGGGACGCGAGCGCAGCGCCATTGAGATGAGCAAGGGCACGGACAGCAGATCCAAGGCCCTGGACGGCCTGCGCGGCCTGGCGGTGCTGCAGGTGGTGATCTTCCATTATTACCTGCTGCTGCCGCTGCAGGCGGACTGGTATCAGGTCCTGCGGCGGCTGGGCGGCGTGATCGACGGGCTGACGCTCTTTTTTGTCCTCTCGGGTTTCCTGATCGGTGGCATCCTGCTGGATACGCGCGGTTCATCGGGAATGTTGCGGACCTTTTTCTGGCGGCGCGTCTGGCGCATCCTGCCGCTGTATTACCTGCTGCTGGCCACCTACGGCGTGGTCCGGCTGGTGGACCAGCACTGGCGAGTCGGGCTGTTGGATTACTGGTTCTCGGAGTTTCCTTTCTGGAACTATCTCGTGTTCTGGCAGAATGAACGGATGGTGCGCGACGGCGTGATCGGCGCGCCCTGGCTGGCGGTCACGTGGTCCCTGGCGGTGGAGATGCAGTTTTACCTGATCCTGCCGTGGATCGTGCGCTTTGTTTCCAAACGCGGCGTGATCCTGCTGGCCGCGGTCTGCGTGGCCGCCGGCCCGCTCCTGCGCGTCGGGATGCGGCCCTACCTGCTGACCGACCGGCTGGACGCCCTGGCGGCCGGGGTGCTGCTGGCGGGATTGTTGCGCGAGGCCGTGGGCCGGGAGCTCCTCGCGCGGAGCCGGGACACCTTGCGCGTGGGAGTCTGCACGTATCTGGGCGTCCTGGTCGCACTGCGGCTGTCGAATGCGTCCAGCCCGATCCTTGACAGCCTGACGACCACCGCGGTGGTCTATGCCGCGCTGGTTTATCTGCTGGCGGAAGGCCCGCCCTGGCCGTTCTTCAAGCCCGCGATCGAGGTGCTCGCACCGTTCGGGCTGCTGTCGTATTTCATCTACCTGTTTCACACGCCGGTGGATTACCTGTTCACGGTGTTCTGGCCGCGGGCCAGCGCAGCGGAACTGCCCGTGACCATTGCGCTGGCCGCGCTGTCCTACCGGTATTTCGAGCAACCGCTGATCAAGTTCGGCCGCCGGCTGGAATACCACCCGGCGCAAGAGTCGGAAGCGCGGTCGTAGGTCGCCCGGGTACCGGCCGGGAAAATCAGTCCGGTTTCCCCGCCTTGGGCTTGGGCGGCTGCCACGCGGGCGGAGGCATGCCGGCAGCCGAGGAGGTGGGTACGCGAGGCGGTGGCGCCTTGGTGGCGAACCCCGGAGTCGGCGGAGTGCTGGCCACGCGGGTCATAAACTCCCGCAGGTCGGCCGGCACGTTCTTCGGCAGGTTGCCGACGACCCAGCGGAACAACTGGCGGACTTCCCCCTCGACGGCCGGCGATACGGATTTCGTACTGTCGGTGCGGAGGTGCACCTCGAGGTCGGATTGGGTTCGCTTGCCCTGCACCGAGTGTTCCCCGAGGGTGAGTTCGAACCGGTCAATCGACCGGCTGTCCTTCACCCGCCAGTCACTGAGCAAAGCCTTGTTGGCCGAGCGCCAGCTGCGCCGGACAAACCCCGGCTGGGTGCGCCCGGGCCCGGCGGGAGCAAAGGAGGCCCCCATGCTCACGGCCTCGACGAGCTGCTGGTAGGCCTTCTCGGTCTTGAGATCATCGAACTCCAGCCGCACGCCGCAGAGCGCATAGCTGTTGTAGACGCGGAAGTGGGCCACGGCGCACGGGATCACGAGTTCGTGGTTCTCCAGGGTGAGGCGGAGGATGGAAGGTTCGCCGCGCATGGTGGTGGCCGCCGGGGGCAGGGTGATGTTGAGTCCGCCCCGGGAGATATCCCCCACGCGTCCGCCCCAATCGCGGCCCTGGCCGCGGACCGCCCGGCCCTTGCGGACGAGGGATTCATCCCCGCAGAGATTGAGCATGGCCTTGAGCGGAAAATCCGCACCGACCCGGTGGCGCGGGTGCGAGCGCTTGTTGCGCAACCGGGCAACAAAGTCGCGCTTCATATCAAGGATGCGGGTGAACAACAGCACGCTCCCTGACTAAGGCAGACATCCGTGGCATTCAAGCCTGCGCCCCGGCTGTAACCGTACCTTGACACCGGTTTACCAAAACCGGCACTGCTGCCATCCCGTGCGGAGACTTGCCGAGGGAATGGTGATGGGTAGTGTCAGCCGGATGAGCTTACCCCCTCTGTTCCGCTCCCTCTGGATCATTCTGCTGACCTGCGGGTCGCTCACGGCAGGCGTCGCGGATACCCCGCCCGCGAGTGGCCGCTTCCTCTATGTCGCGGTGCCGGGCATCCGCAACTACCTGGAATACGGCGGGCACGGCGTGCTCGTCTACGACATTGACCATGGCCACAAGCTCGTGCGGCGGATCCCCGCCTCGGGCGGCCTCAACGACAAGGGCGAGCACAGCAACGTGAAGGGCATCTGCGCCAGCGCCGCCACGGGCCGGCTCTATGTCAGCACGATCCAGACCCTCCAGTGTTTCGACCTGCTGACCGACAAGCTTCTCTGGGAGCAAACCTACGAAGCCGGTTGCGATCGCCTGGCCATCACGCCCGATGGCCGGACCCTCTACGTACCCTCGTTCGAGAAGGACCACTGGAATGTGGTCGATGCCAGCGACGGCAAGGTCTTGAAGAAACTCGTGCTCAATTCCCGGTCGCACAACACGATCATCAGTCCCGACGGGCAGGAGGCCTACATGGCCGGGCTCGGTTCGCCCTTTCTGGCGGTGGCCGACACCAAGACCCACAATCTCAAGCGAGCGGTCGGACCCTTCAGCGCCGCCATCCGGCCGTTCACCATCAACGGCCGGCAGACGAGAATCTACGCCAACGTGAATGACCTGCTGGGCTTCGAGATCGGTGACCTGCAGACCGGCCGGGTCCTGCAGCGCGTGGAGGTCAACGGGTTTGCGCCGGGCCCGGTGAAGCGCCACGCTTGTCCGAGCCACGGCATTGCGCTTTCCCCCGACGAAAAGGAACTGTGGCTGGCCGACGGCCACAACGGCCAGATCCACGTGTTCGACCTGAACGGTGGTTTCGTCCGGCAACGGCAGTCCATCGCCGTGCGCGACCAACCCGGCTGGATCACGTTCAGCATCGATGGGCGGATCGTCTATTCCTCAACCGGCGAAATCATCGATGCCGCGACCAAGCAGATCTTCGCCACGTTGCAGGACGAGAACGGCGCCCCCGTGCACAGTGAGAAGGTTATGGAGATCGACTTCGCCGGCGGAAAGCCGGTGAAGACAGGCGACCAGTTCGCTATCGGCGGGGTGCGCTGAGCACGGCCCACCGGCGGGTCAACGCCGGTAGCGGAAGCGGGTGTCGAAGGGATCCTCGCGGATGACCGGCTGGCTGTTGACGCCGCCGAGAATGATGCTGGTACTGCGCCGACGGGGCGGGGGCCGGAAGATCACGTCGCGCTCGACGGGACGGGACAAGGACTCGGCGCTGGGCGCGGCCAGGGTCCAGCCCAACAACGGACCGCCGGCAAAGACGACCTCCCCGCTGCCATCGTAGATCCATACATCGATACCGCGGCTGTTGCGACGCAGGAGCGGCTCGCCGAGGGCCTTGGTGGCTTCTTCGGGAGTGATGCCGACCTTGAGCTTGGACCAGTCGGCCGCGGCCTGACCGAGGGCAGGCGCGAGCAGACCGAGCAAAAGGAGAATGTGACGGGTGCGGAGCGTCATGCCCCTGTATCGTCCCCTTTGCCCTGAAACCTAACCTAATTCCACCGGACGGGCCACGGTTGGCCGCTCCCTTTACAACTCCGCCCCGTTTCCGATGCGCTACTTCATGATTTCATCCGTCGGCTTGACGACATTCTTGTCGTGGGCCTGGGCGCTGTCCTTGGCCTTCTGCACCGCCTTGCCGTAGCCCGTCGTGGGCGGCCGGGCAGCGGGAGGAGCCGGCTCATCCTTGGGTGCGGCGGCCTCGGCGGGTTTGGCCGCTGTCTTGGGCTCCTCCAGCTTGCTGGCAGGGATTTTCCCGGTGAGATCCTTGTATTTGATGGTCAGGGTGTCGCCCTCGCGCGCAAGGAGCTCGACGACCGTACCAGCCTTGAGCGACACGGCGCTGCGCTCCGCCTTGAGCATGACGGACTGCCGGAGGGTAACCTCCTCCGCGCGCAAGGCGGGGCCGGACAGGGTGAGCAGGACCAGGGTGGAGGCGAGCGAACGGATCGTTTTCATGGCTGCAGTCTGGAGTCGGAGCGGAAGGCCGCGAGAATTTTAGCGGGGCCGCGCCGGGTTAACGAATAACTGACAATCCAGGCCACGCCTACTCGCTCACGGCGGTGACCTTGAGGAACAAGACCTCGATCGGGAGATCCTGGTAGTTGCCCCTGATCTGCCACGTTTTGAGTTTTTTCAGGTCGAGGCCGTGGGTCTTGCCGGGTTTGTCCTCCCGGGCCGGCTTGGTCAGGTCGAGCAGGATCGTAGTCGTGGCGCCCTTGGGGCGGTCCTTGAGCGATACGTCCCAAGCCTGGTCAGTGCCGTCGTTGTCCACGAGGGAAAAGCCGAATGACTCGGCCTGGTTGCGGTTGCCGATGATAAAGCTGACCCGAGCGAGGGTGTGTTTGCGAAAATCGAGGCCGCGGTTCTCGCCCACGCCACCCTTGCTGCCAAGCAGGTTGACGAGCAGGCCCTTGTCGGGGATCTGGACGGCCCCTTTCTTGCCTTCCCAGTCGCCGAAGGAGTACTCGTAACCGCGCTCCCGGGTGCCATCGGGATTGCGCACCATGGTGGGAAAATCAATGACGGTGAGATTTTTGACGGCAGCGGAGGATGCCGCAGTGCTGCCGATGAGAAGCAGCACGACGAGGAGCAGGCGGGCGGGGTTCATGAGGGTGTGCAGTTGGGGTGGAGGGTGACGGCCTGATTACCATACAAACGGAGGTGTGGACGCAAGAAAACGACAGTGCGCGGCGGACCGCAGGACAGGTTTGCGGCAGGACGGAATCTGGCTACCTAACCCCGATGCATCTACCCTGTTGCCCCCGGCTGGTTGTGTCGCTCTTCGCGCTTTGCGCTTCATCGGCCCTGGCCGCTGATGACTGGATTCCACTTTTTGACGGCAAGACCCTCGCCGGCTGGAAGGCCGCGGAGCACCCCGATTCGTTCAGGGTCGTGGACGGAACGATCCTCGGCAACGGCCTGCGCTCGCACCTGTTCTATGTCGGCGCCGACGGCCAGGCCGAGTTCGAGAACTTCGAGCTCGAGCTCGACGTCAAGGCGATGGACGGCGCGAACTCGGGTGTCTATTTCCACGCCACCTGGCAGGACGAGGGCTGGCCGCGGTTGTCCGGCACCGAGGTCCAGGTGAACAACAACCAGCCGGTGTTCGAGAAGAACTACATCGAGAACAAGAAGACGGGCAGCCTCTATGGCTTCCGCAACCTCTACAAGGCGATGGCCAGGGACGGCGAGTGGTTCACCTACAGCATCCGGGTGGCCAAGCCGCGCGTGCAGGTGCGCATCAACGGCCGGCTGATGATCGACTACGTCGAGCCGGCCAACGTGCCGGTGCTCGTGGCCGGGACGACCCGGGACATCCTGACGAAGGGCACGTTCGCGCTGCAGTGCCACGACGAGAAGAGTCAGGTCGTGTACCGCAATATCCGCGTGCGCCGCCTGCCGCCGGGCGAGGACTCCAGCGTGGCCAAGCCGGTCTACAACGACGCGGACCGCGCCCGCCAGGTGCTGGCGCGCGACAATTTCCCGCTCGTCAACCTGCGGACGCATCTCGGCGACAAGCTCACCCTCGAGCAGGTGCAGGCGCTGCGGAACGCCACGGGCATCTTCGCCGGCATCATCTACCCGGCCGGCCCCAAGAGCCTGGTTTTTGACGACGCCTCGGCGTTGAAGGTGATAGCGGCGCTAAAGGACGAGCCGGCCTTTGTGGGCATCAAGGTCGACCCCGAGTACTGGCTGAAAAAGCTCAACCCCCAAATCCAACCCATGCTCAGTCCTGAAACCCTGGCAAAGTTCGATTACATCGTGGCCCGCCAGCGGATCAGCGGAGTCGATGGCGAGAAGCAATCCTCCATGGACGAGGTTGTCACCGATATTGTCAGCATCATCAACGCCACCCCCATTGACGTCTTTGCCAATGTCATGGTGCTGCCGAAGGAATTGACGGGGTCGGCGGACGTGCTGTGGACCGAGGCACGCATGCAGCGCGTCATCGCCGCCGCCGCCAAGAACGGCGTGGCCTTCGAGATCAACTCCCGTCGGCGGACTCCGTCGGAGCAATTCATCAAGCTGGCCAAGGTGGCCGGCGTGCGGTTCACGGTCGGCGACGATGAGACCACCGCGGAGAACTACGCCGACTGGTCCTATCTCCTGGAGATGCAGAAGGCCGCCGGACTCGGCTGGCGCAACATGTGGGTGCCCGGCCACGACCCGACTCGCGCCCAGCGGGAACTGAAGAAGCAATAAGCGGGCGGAAGCTCAGGCCGGACCGATGACGGCGTAAGTGCTGAGCGCCTTGGCGCGGTTCCGGATGGTCAGCGGCCCCATGGCGCTGACCGCGATGCCGGCGCCCAGCTCGCTCTGGGTCTGGTCGCTGATCAGGATCTGGTTCCCGGTCGCGATGCCCTGGAGGCGCGCAGCGAGGTTCACCGTGTCGCCGAGGGCGGTGTAGTCCATGCAGTTGGCCGCACCGACATTGCCGACGATGGCCGGGCCGGTATGGATGCCGCAGTTGAGGGACAGTCGGAAACGGGGCTCGAATTGCGCATGCAGCGCGGGCAGGGCGGCGCGGATCGCGAGGGCGGCATCCACGGCGCTGCGGGCGTGATGTTCCTGCGGGACGGGCGTGTTGAAGAGCACCATGACGCCGTCGCCCATGAACTTGTTGACGATGCCCCCGTGCTGCTGGACAAGGCGCGAGACAAGCTCGTGGTAGCGGTTGAGCACGCGGAGCAGCTCGTCGGGCGGCGTCTCCTCCGAAAGGGTGGTGAAGCCCTCCAGGTCGGTGAACATCACGGTGACCTGCTGCAGGTCGCCGCCGAGTTTCACGCGGTCGGGTTCGCGCAGCATGATTTCCACCACCTGGGGGGCGACGAAGCGCTCGAAGGTCTGGCGGATCACGGCCTGCTGGTCCAGCAGCATCTTGGTTTGTTCCCGGGCCTGAAGGCGCTTCTCGATGCGGGCGGAGAGCTCGCGGATGGCAAAGGGCTTGGTCAGGTAATCGTCCGCGCCGATGTTGAGGCCGCGGACACGGTCCTCGGACTCGTTGTAGGAGGTGAGGAAGATGACCGGGATGGACTGGGTGACCGGGTCGCCCTTGAGGAGTTTGCAGACCTGGAAGCCGTCCATGCCCGGCATATTTACATCGAGCAGGATCAGGTCGGGCGGCGGGGTCGCCCGGGCCAAGGCCAGTCCGGTCTCGCCGTCCTGGGCCTCAATGGCCTCATGACCCATCAACGCAATGACGTCAGAGATCAGCTGGCGGCCAAGGGGCAGGTCGTCGACGATGAGGATTTTCACGGGATGAACCCTACCAGAAAAGGGATATCGGGGAGCGTGTCGAGTCGCATGGTGCCGGCTGTCACCCGACCGGATTTTGGGGCTTGGCTCGGGCGGCGGGCGCTGACTGGTTGAACGTCATGAATTTGCCGAGCGGACAACTCCTGCTGGCCGGCTGGCTTGGTCTAACGAGCCTAGGGGCCTTCCTGCTGTTCGGCTACGACAAGTGGCAGGCCGGGCGGAAGGGCGGGCGGGTGGCCGAGTCCACCTTGTGGCTGGCGAGCGCACTCGGCGGCTGGCCCGGGGCCCTGCTGGGCATCGGGGTCTTCCGGCACAAATCGGCCAAGACCTCCTTTCAGCTCAAGTTCGGCGCCGCGTTCGGGGTGTGGCTCGCCCTGCTGTGGGGCGCGTGGCAATGGGGAGGTTTCCGATGAGGGTGATGTGCTATCGCTGTTTCTGGCCTCAGCCGTTGTGCTGGTGCTCGTCGCTCCGGCCGATGGAAACACGAACGCGCTTTGTGTTCCTGATGAGCCCGAAGGAATTCAAGGAGGAGAAGGCTGGCACGGGCCGGCTCACGCATCTCTGCCTGCCCAACAGCGAGCTGCACATGGGCAAGGGCTTTGAGCAGGATGAAGCGGTGCAGGAGTTGCTGGCCGATCCCGGGAATTACTGCGTCCTGCTGTATCCGGGGGTGACCGCCAGGAACCTGACGACGGGTGAGTTCGCCCGGGCCGAGCTGGCGGACCGCCGGCTGGTGGTGTTTTTACTCGATGCGACCTGGGGCGGCGCCCGGAAGCTGCTGCGCCTGAGCCCGAGCCTGCAAAAGCTGCCGCGCATCATGTTCACCCCGACGACGCCGAGCCGCTACATCATCAAACAGCAGCCGCAGGAGGGATGCCTTTCGACGCTGGAAGCCGTGCATGAGCTGCTGCTCGTGCTGGAACGCACGGGCCTTGACCACTATCCCGACCCCGGGCAGCTGATCGCCCTGTTTCACCGCATGCAGGACTTCCAGATAAAGTGCGCCGCCGATCCGGCGCGACTCGGCTACCGGCGTCATCCCTACAGCGATCCCGCCACGCGTAAGCTGCCGCAACAGGCCCGGAATTACCTGAAGAAGGCGACAAAGGCAGACCCACACACACCGGCGCTACCGCGCCACCCCTCTTGCTAGAGGGGAACCAATCCTTCGTCTGCGAAAATCCCCTCTATGAAGAGGGGTGCCCGCAGGGCGGGGTGTGTAGGTTCCTTACGCCAGCTTGGACTGGACGAGCTTGCTGACGGCACTGAAGTCGATGAGCCCGGCCTCCGGCCGCTGCTTGAGCGCGCCGATAACCTTGCCCATTTCCTTCTTGGTGGTGGCGCCGGTGGCGGCGATGACCTCGGCGACGAGCGCCTCCAGTTTGGCGGCGTCAAGGCCGGTCGGCAGGTATTTGGCCAGGATGGCGATCTCGGCGGTGTTGGCGGCGACCAGGTCGGCCCGGCCACCCTTCTCGAATTCGGTGCGGGCGTCCGTGAGGTTCTTCACCGCCTTGCGAAAAGTGGCGACGGTGAGCGCCTCATCGATGGGCTTGCTGGCGTCCATGGCGGCGCGCTGGATAGCGGCGTCCATCGTGCGCAGGGCCGTGGCGGTCGCGGTGTCGCGGGCCTTCATGGCGGTGATGATGTCGGCGCGGAGAGTGTCGTAGGTGGAGGGCATGGGACAGAGGTTGCCTTGAACACAATGCAGCGAAGCAGCAAAGGCAACCAGTCAGTCACCAAGCCCCGGCTGGCTTGCTTCGTCGCGTTTTCCTCAATTCACCGAGGTGATGCGGGCGGCGGTGCGCCGGCCGCCGACGTCGAGTTGCACCGGGTCGCCCTGCCGCCGGCCCAGGAGTTGCCGGCCGAGCGGGGATTGCGGGGTGATCACGAGCACGGTCGCCCCGGCGAGTTCGATCTCGGTGCCGCCCGCGCGCGGGCCGATGAAATACCGGGCCGGGCCCTCGAGGGCGACGAGCGCCCCGAGCCCGATGGGTTCGTCCGCGGCGAAATCGCGCAGCACCAGCGCCTGGAACTGCGCCACCGCCTGGGCCGTCTCCTCGGCGGCCTTGGACTGGCCGTGGGCGAGGTAGGAGGCCTCGAGCCCGCGGGTGTCGTATTTGTCCTCGGCCTTGTTCTCCTCGTCGGTCGCCTCGGCATGGGTGGCAAGCGCGGCGGTGGTGAGGAGCTCCAGCTCGGACTGCAGGCGGGTCACGATCCGGTCGAGGAGCTCGCGTTTGTTCATGGCCGCTGAGGCTGGGGCATCGGCGGGCGCACGCAATGCGGAATCGCCCGGCCGCATCACGGCTTGCGCGGCTGGTCGCGGGTGAAGGTCATCCGCTTGGCCAGGGCCGTGAGCCGGCCCGACAGTTGCTCGTCCTCCTGCTCCACCGTCAGGCGGTAGGTGCTGCGCTGCGTGGCCCGCTCGGCCAGCTCGATGCTCACCGCATAGACGTGGCGGTGACGGACAAACACCAGGGTGCCGCGCTTGGCCGTGACCGGCCCGGTGGCGGCCGGGCCGAGGACGAGGGTCTGGTGCTCAAAACTGGAACCGCCCGGCAGGAGGGAGTAGGCGATCAGCGCGCCGTCGAGCAGTTCCGGCAGATACCGCGCGCTCTCGACCTTCGAGCCGGGAAAACGGGTGGTGAAGTTGACCATCACCACGTCGTTGAAGAAAAAGAGCAGGTAGTCCCGCAGGCCGCGGGTGTCCAATTCCCAACGCTGGGTCGCGTCCATCTCAAAGCAGGCGATGCCAACGTGGGTGCCGAAGTCGTCGTGAAAGGTGACGACCGTTTCGCTGTCCTCGATGCTGCCGCCGAGTTCGGGCAGCACGGGGGCGCGGATGCGGAACTCGCCGTTGGCCGAGATGTAGTCCTCGCCTTCCATCCGGCCGACCAGCGGGGCGGCCGCGTTCGCCGACCGGAAGGCCAGGAACAGGCTGCAAAGAAGAAACGCGGCAAACCGGAACATCGGGGAGGAAGATAAAGCGACCCCGGCCGGATTGGCAAGCGGGGCAAGGTCAGACCGTAAACTGCCGCCAGAGTGCCACGGGAACCTGCTCCGCCCGCGACTGCGGGCTGAAACCGGCGGCCGTGAGCCGGTCAAACCACGCGGCGGCGGTCGCCGCGGGCAGCTTGCCCCGCAAAATGGAACCGAGCTGCTTGCGGCGCTGCTGGAAACAGGCGCGGATGAGGGCCTTCGTTTCCGGGGTGAAAACATAGGGCGCGGGCTGTCGCCCGAGGTTGAGCAGCACGGATTCGATCTCCGGCCGGGGGTGGAAGCAGGCGGCGGCGACCTTGTGGCCCGGTTCCACGGCATAGGCCGACTGGACGAAGATGGAGATCGCCCCGAAGATCTTGGCGCCCTCCGTCGCGACGTAGCGCTGGGCGGCCTCCTGCTGGAGCATCAAGACCATTCGTTCCGGCAACGGTCCGCTGAGGACCGCGTCCATCCACGGGGTGGAGATGGCATAGGGCAGGTTGGCCACGATCTTGAAGCGCGCCGCCTTTTCGGGTGGCAGGCCGGCGAGCGGGTGGTCCATGGCGTCGCCTTCGAGCAGGTGCAGGGCCGGGTGGGCGGGAACAAGGGTCTCGAGCAGATGGGCGTGCAGCTGGCGGTCCTTCTCCACCGCCCAGACCTCTGCGCCGGCCTCGAGCAGGGCAACCGTGAGCGTCCCGAGCCCGGGGCCGATCTCGACGACGGTGTCGCCGGGGGCGACGCCGGCCAGCTCAAGCGATTTGCGGACGATGTTGCCGTCGACGAGGAAGTTCTGCCCGAGGAAATGCTTGGGCTGGTGGCCGAGCTTGGCCAGCAGTTCGCGCGTGGCGGAAGGCGACAGCGGCATGTCAGGCGGACTGAAACTCCGCGATGAGTTTGGCCGGGTCGGGCGCCTTCATGAGCGACTCGCCGACCAGCAGCGCGTGCGCCCCGGCAGCACGGGCCCGGGCGGCATCGGCGCCCGTGGAAAAACCGCTCTCGCTGACCGCGACAACGTGCTTGGGAAACTGGGGGATCAGCCGCTCGGAGAGGCCGATGTCGGTCTTGAAAATCGCCAGGTCGCGGTTGTTCACCCCGATGATCTTCGCCTGGTGGTGCAGGGCGCGGCGGAGTTCGTCCTCGTTGTGGATCTCAAACAGCGCGTCGAGCCCGGCGGCGGTGGCCGCGTGGTGCAGGGCGGTGATCTCGTCGTCATTGAGCGCGCGGACGATGATGAGGACGGCGCTGGCCCCGGCCTCGCGGGCCTGCAGCACCTGGATCGGGTGCACCATGAAGTCCTTGCGCAGGCACGGGACCGTCGGCGGGGTTTGGGCAAAATCGGCCGTTACCTCGACGAGGTCTGCGAGCGTACCGCCGAAAAACTCGGTGTCCGTGAGGATGGAAAGGGCCGCGGCCCCGGCGGCGCGATAGCGGCGGGCCTGCTCGATGGCGGAGGCATCGGCCTTGATCGCCCCGGCGGAGGGGGAACGGCGCTTGATCTCGGAGATGATGGCCAGCCTGCCGTCGGGCCGGCGCAGGGCGGACAGGAAGGAGGGCGGACGGGGCAGGCGGCGGTTGATCTCCTGTAACTCAGCGGCAAACACCGGACGCAGCAGCGGGGCGATCTCGCGGCGCTTGTGGGTCATGATCTCGGTGAGCTTGTCAGACATTCTCCCTATAGCCGCAAAGAGGCGCAAAAGGCGCAAGAAACAATCAGTCATCTGTGCTGTTTTCCTTTTGCGCTTTCTGCGCCTTCTTGCGGCCATAGCGTCATGACCGCCATCGACGAACTCCGCCAGACCATGGCCCGGTTGCGCGCCCCCGACGGCTGCCCGTGGGACCGGGAGCAGACCCACCAGACGCTTGCGCGCTGCCTGATCGACGAGTGCAGCGAGCTGCTCGACACGATCGACCGCAACGACCTCCCGCACATGCGCGAGGAGCTGGGCGACGTGCTGATCCAGGTGGTCTTCCATGCGCAGCTGGCCGCCGAGCGGGGCGATTTCGACTTCGACGACGTGGCCCGGGAGATCAACGCCAAGCTCATCCGCCGCCACCCGCACGTATTCGGTGACGGCCGGGCGGACAACTCCGCCGAGGTCATCGAGGTGTGGGAGAAGGTGAAGGCGGGGGAAAAGGCCGCGGCGGGCAGGAGCGGGTCCACCGTCTTCAAGCTGCTGCCCCCACGATTGCCCGCGCTGATGTTCGCGGAGGAGGTGGTGAAGCGCATCACCAAGCAGTCCCTGCCGGCCGACAAGGCCGTGGACGAGCGGCGCGTCGCGCAGCTCGCCGCCGGGCTCACCGAAGCATCCGCCGGCCGGCAGTTGTTCGAGCTGGCCGCGGCCTGCCGCCGCGCCGGGATCGATCCCGAGACGGCGCTGCGCCAGGAATGCAACCGCGTGATGCGCGATGTCGAAGCCCGCGTCCAGTCCCGCACCTGAACCGGCCCTGCCGCCGGCGGTGGCCACGGAATGGCTGCAGCCGTTCCTCGACTACCTTGCGAAGGAACGGCGCTACTCCGCCCATACGGTCCGCAACTACCGGCAGGCCTTCGAGGATTTCCACCACTGGTTGAAGCGAGGTGGGCGCGGGGCAGGGGACCTGGGGAAACTCACCGCCCGCGAGGTGCGCGACTTTGTCATCGAGGCCCAGCGGCGTTTCGGCCGCCGCACGCTGCACAACCATGTGTCGGGGCTGCGCACTTTTTATCGCTACTGGATGCGACAGGAAAAGCTCACCCGGAATCCCTTCACGGGCGTGCCATTGCCCAAGCTGGAGAAACCGCTGCCAAAATTCCTGACCGAGGCCCAGATGCTCCACCTGCTGGGTGGTCCGCAAAAACTGCTGCAAAACGAGACGGTTGATGCGTTCACGGCGCTGCGCGACCGGCTCGTGCTGGAATTGCTCTACGGCGGTGGCCTGCGCGTGAGCGAATTGGTGGCGCTGAATTATGGCGCAATTGATTTCGGCACCGGGAGCGCACGCGTCCTCGGCAAGGGCCGCAAGGAGCGGATCTGCCCGCTGGGCGACGCGGCCATGGCGGTGCTGAGACAATTTCGCGATACACACGCCAAGTCCGCAGGCCGGGAGGATCCCGTGCTGGTCACGCCACAGTGGCGGCGGCTGGCCGTGGGCGCGGTGCAGCAGCTGGTAAAGCGCTATCTCGCACTGGCCGACCTGCCGATGGACATCACGCCGCACAAGCTGCGGCATTCCTACGCCACGCACCTGCTCAACGCCGGGGCCGACCTGCGCTCCGTGCAGGAACTGCTCGGCCACGCCAGCCTGACGACCACGCAGATCTACACGCACACCAGTGTTGCACGGCTGAAGGAAATCCACTCCAAATCGCATCCGCGCGCATGAGTTTCAAAAGCCTCACCCAGAACCCGGTCATCAATGCGCGTCTGGCGTACGTCATCAGCGGGTTCCTGTTTGCCGCCGCGACCGTGATGGTCTGGCAATGGAGCAGGCAGCGCGAGCCGGTGGAAGTCTCCTTTGATTCGTCCCCGCAGGCCAGAATACCGGAATACGCCACCGTGAAGAACATCTGGCTGGCCCATTCGGATTTCGCCAGCGTGTCACGCCTGGGCCAGGAAAAGTTCTATGTGGCGGTGCGCAGCAGTGAAGCCCCCGAGGTTGCGACCACCGGCCTGGTGGTGGAGATCCACGACCCCGAGCTTCTTGCGGCGATCAAAACCCTGTCGGACGGGGAAAACGACAAGCTGACTCCCGCGGCGCTCCAAGCCCTGGCGACTCTGACGGCGAAGATGCGACTCACGGGAACCCTGAGCACTTCGGCTCTCAGTACCGCCAACCGACTCGCCCTGAAACGAGCCCTGCCATCCCTGTGGCCGGGGTACAGGGTCCTGGTTGAAGGGGCAAAACCCTCGTTGGGCCCGGCCCTGATGGGTTTCGCGGGAGCCTTGGGCGTGTTTCTGGCCGCCTATCTCCTGCCCAAAAACCAGCCTGCCGTGGACGAGCCACCGGTGATCGCCCCCGCTGCTTCCCCGACCGGCCACTCCACCGCACCACCGCCACTTGCGCCACTCCTGGCCAAGGCGCCCACCACTGCATCCAAGCAGGAGATCCTGCGGGAACTCGAGGCGGTGGGCAGTGGCGCCCAGGACGACGTGGTCACCGTGGGTATTGGCATGATCAAGCTCGGGGCACCGGAGCTGCTGCCAGGCTGGCTGCGTTCGTTTGCGCAGGCGAACGTCTATGTGGTCAGTACCGAGCTACAAAATCCGTCGGCGGCGTTTATTTTCGGACCCGAAGACGACCGGAACTACGTCGCGGTGTTCACGCGCCTGAATCTCGCCATGCAGTGCCTCCGCGAAATGCCCCAACTGAAATACACAATGAAATTGAAAGGAAGCGACTTGCTGCAGCTGGCGAACAGCGGCCGGCGCGGCATCTGGGTGAATCCTCTCAACGAGGCATGCAGCGTCAAATTTCCGGCGGTGATGATGGCGCGCTTCATCAAGGAAACGGCGGGCCGGGGCTGATTACCGTGACTCCGGGACCGGGCTCGGTCAGTCCATCCAAGTCCTTAAGGTAAGTAGCTCAAGGTGAGGCACAACGTTTGTGCGGGATATGCCTAGGAGAATTGTGACGCGTTCGAGCTATTCCCGCTATGGGCATTCCCCTCATTTTGGGGTTAATACTAAGTATTGATTAGAAATTTCCAAATGACGGCGCAACAAGTGTCGCATGGAAGCGAAGCCGCAGCACAACAAACCAGCGAGGGTGGTGATTGTGGACGATCACATCCTTTTCAAGGAACTGATCATCTCGGTGGTCAACACGGTGGGTGGTCTCAAGGTCGTCGGTTGGGCGCAAACGGAGAGCGAGGCCCTGGAAGTCTGCTGGAAGGAAAAGCCCGACGTCATCATCCTGGACCTGCTCCTGATGCCCGCGAACTCCGGCATCGTGGCCCTCAACCGCATCCGCTCGGTCGCCCGCGATGCGCACATCCTGGTCTTCTCGGGCAATCTCACGCCGGATATCATCCGGCAGGTCCTGGCCGAGGGCGCGTTCAGCCTGATCGACAAGTCCGCCAGCCTCGAGGAATTCCGCCGCGCCTTGCATGCGGTCGCGGACGGCCGCACCTACTTCAGCCCGGAAATCTCCGACACCATCCGCAGCCTCGTGCTGACCACCTCCCGCACGCACGGCGCCGGCCGCGGCAACCGGTTGACGCGGCGTGAGGAGTCCGTTCTCGGTCATCTGGCGCGGGGCATGAGCTCCCGGGAGATCGCGGCCCTGCTGGGACTGAGCTGGCACACGGTGGCCAACCATCGCAACCGGCTGATGCAAAAGATCGGCCTGCACCGCGTGGCCCAGCTTTCCCTCTATGCGGCCAGCCACGGCCTGCTCGCCGCCGCCCCGCCGCCCACCGACCGTCCCTCCTCCTGAACCAATGATCATGGCCTCCACCAACCGGCTTCGCCGCTCCCATCTGAAGCCCGGTCCCGCCCGGGAAAATGACCGCCTGCGGCGCATGCAGCGCCTGGTCATCCAGGGCGAACTGGCCGCCACGGCGGTGCACGAGATCAGCAACCTGCAGACCATCGTGCTCTTCAACGCAGGCCTGCTCGCCGAGCGGAACAAAGGCAATCCGGCCGTCCTCAACTACATTGATCCCCTGCTGCATGCCGCCACCATGATCGCCACCCTCTGCGGCCAGTTGCGCAATCTCGCGCACCCCGTCGAGGCGCAGGCCCAACTCGTGGACCTCAACGAGATTTCCTCGGGCGCCTACCGGCTGCTGGAGCGCATCATCGGGCGCAAGATCACGTTCCAGCGCGCGCAGCCCGGCCCGGTACTCATCGTGGCCGATCCCTCGCAGATCGAGCAGATGCTGATCAACCTCGTCCTGAACGCCCGCGACGCGACCGAGGCCGACGGCAGCCACATCGAGGTGCGGGTGGGGCGGAGCCCGGCGCGCCCGTCCGGGCGTCCCTGGCTCGAGGTGGAGGACAACGGCACCGGCATGAGCACGGCGGTCAAGGCCAAGCTTTTCACGAAATTCTTCACGACCAAGGAAGCGGGTCGCGGCACCGGCCTGGGGCTGGTGACCGTGCGCCGCCTGCTGGAGGCCATGGGCGGGCGGGTCGAACTGCACAGCCGCCTCGGGCACGGCACGCGGATCCGGCTGTCGTTTCCGGCCCCCTCAGCCGCGCTGGCCGCCACGTTTACTCCGCCGGTTCCCCCGGCCCATGGGGCCATGCCAGCCAACACCTAATATAATATGACCAAATCCACTCCCACCGATTCCACCCTGCGCCCCGGGCCGAGCCATTCGCGCGACAGCAGCGCCACCAACAGCACCCACGTGGAGGATGCCGTGCGCATGGTCCACATCATTGATGACGATGCGGCGCTGGGTGCGGCCCTGTCGGCCGGACTCGCCGCCCACGGGTTCCGGACCACCTTCTCCAGCAGCGCCGACTCGGGCTGGACGGCCGCCCACCGGAACTATCCCGACCTGATCCTGTGCGACATCAACATGCCCGGCAAGAACGGCCACAGGCTCCTCGACGAGATCCGCCGCGATGACGATCTCGGCAGCTGCCCCTTCGTCTTCATGACGGGCAATCCCATTTTTGCCCAGCCCCGCGCGGCCATGGACATGGGGGCGGATGATTTCCTGCTGAAGCCCTTCACCCTGGAGACGCTGGTGTCGTGCGTGACGGCCCGCCTGCGGCGCAACGAAATTTGCAGCCAGGGCGAGGCCCTGCTGATCAAGAAACTGAAGGAGAGTCTCCGGCGCGGGCTGCCGCACGAGTTCTTCACGCCGCTCACCGGAATCATGGGCTTTGCCGAGATGCTGGCCGAGGATGGCGACACCATGAAACCCGAGGAACAAAAGGAGGCGCTGAACAACATTCTCCTCTCGGGGCGCCGCCTGCAGCGCACCCTGCGCAACTATCTCTACGCCCTCGACCGGCTGGCCCCGGATTCCGCCACCCCGTTCCCGGTGCTGTCGTCCGCAACCGTGTCGCAATTGCTCCAGAAGGGGGCGCAGGTGGCGTCAGCCCGGCATGTGCGACAGGGCGACCTGGTGCTGGATATCACGGGCGAGCCCATCGCCGGCGGGGCGCACGAGCTCACCCTGCTGATCGAGGAGCTGACCGACAACGCCTTCAGTTTTTCCCAACCGCGCAGCATTGTTCGGGTTCGGGCCGGCCGCGTGGGGCAGGAATTCCATCTGATGGTCAGCGATGGCGGCCGGGGCATGACCCGGCAGCAGATCAAGGCCCTGGGACTTTTCCGCCAGTTTGAGCGCGGCAAGTATGAGCAACAGGGACTCGGCGTGGGGCTGTTCATCGTCCAGCAGGTGCTGCGGCGCTTCGGCGGCACCCTGCACTTTGAAAGCATCAAGGGCGTCGGCACCACGTGCCACGTGATCCTTCCGATCGCGACTGAGGAAAGCACCGCTTGAAACCCGGCGACCTCCGTGGCGCGGCTCACCCGGTCTGGATCAGCCGCCTTGCTGCTTTGTGTTCTCCCCGCCTGTGGCCTTACTTCACTGGCAGACGGGTGGAGGAGGCGTTGCCGGCCTGATCGTAGAGGATGATCTCGACCGAGGTGGCGCCAGCCGTCCTGGCCTCGGGGAATTCCACCGTAAAGGTTTCCTCCCGGCCATCGAGCAGGCTGTCGACCGGGTGCAGCATGACGTCGCGAGTGCCGTTGTTCAGCACGACCTCGATTCCCTCCAACAGGGAGAGTGCGTCGCGCCCGGATGCCGTGATGAACAGGGCTCCGTTGCTCCGCTTGATGTCCGTGCCCGTGATGACGGGCGGGGTGTGATCCACCAGCAGGCTGTCGGTCTCGAAGGTATAGGTCAGCCGCTGCGCGGCCGGCCGCGGGGCCTGCTCGGCGACGACCAGCCGGGTGAGGTAGAGGCCCTCCGCCATTCCGCCGGTCTCAAACTGCACATAACTGTCGGTGCTGCGCACGGTGAGGTCGGTCCAGATGTCGGTGCCCTCCGGGCGGATGGAAAAAGTGTAGGCCAGCGCGTCGCCGTCCGGGTCACTCACCGTCCAGTACACGATCTGCGTGCCGGGCTGGGGGATGACCTGGCTGTTGAGGAAGGCACCTTTGCGTTTCTCGGGGTTGTCATCCTTGGCGTCACGTCCGGCGGGGAAAAGCAACTGGCCGACCGTGGTGACGACGTTGATGGGCGGCTCACCGGCCGGCACGAGCCCCTGGTTGGGTGGGAAGATCCGGAAGTCCCCCAGCGTCGGCCGGCGGTTCTGCGGCAGGTAATACTGCGCGCCCTTGTCGATCTGGAAGTCACTGGCGCCGCCCGGCACATGCAGCCGGTAGCGGATGTAGCGCCCGCGCAATCCCTCGGCCTGGAAGGCACCGTCGCGCTGCTTCAGTTCGGTCCAGGGCGACCAGCCCTCGAGCTCGTCGCCCCCGTAGTTGGTGCTGGCCTCGAGCTTGAGCGCACCCAGCTCGACTCCGCGCAGGCGCGAAAAGCGGACGGCCCCGAGTTCGGCCGACTGGCCGAGATCGAGCCGCTTGGTCTCGAGTTCGCGCACGGTAGTGTCCGCAAAGCTCAGCACGGCCAAGCCGGGGGCGTTGTTGCGCAGCATCAGGTAGCGACCTCCGCCCAGGGGGGCCAGGTCGCTCAACTGGGCCGAGGCGCTGCCCGCGAAGGTGAGCGAGCGGCGGGCCACCGGGTCGTAGCCGAGGGCGTCGCCCATTTCACCGGCGGTGAGCAGGAGCCAGTCGTCGTGCCGCGCGAGGCGGTAGAGGGAGATGCCCGTCTTGCTGACGACGTTCTCGGGGAAACCGCCGGCGGGAAAGCGCACCACCGCGCTGCGCCCGCTGAAGGTGGGCTTGGGCTCCTTGTCCTTGAAAAGATCCCGGGGGCCGTCCTTCGCGTCGTCCTTGGGGTCGGCGGGCTTGGCGAGGCGGAAGATGTCACCCGCGCTGAAAACGATGCCCGCATAGAAACTGCCGTCCTCCAGCGGCAGCAGGTCCACCACCTCGGCGTCGCGGTTCTCCTGCAGGAAGAGCGGGCTGCCGCCGGTGGCGGCGAAGCTGTACACGTTGCCCTTGGGGGCGGAACCCGCGATGATGCGGCCGTCGGGCAGCCGGGCGAGCCGGCGCACGTTGCGGTCGCGGATCTCCCCGAAGAGCTTGACGCCACGGTCCGCGAGCAGGGCGTCGCTGTCGATCTTGCCCTCTATCACGCCGGCGCCGGCGAATTTCTTCAGGTCGACGCGGTAGATCTTCCCGGGGTTGCCGGTGGCGGCCAGCACCGAGCCGTCGGGCAGGGCGAGGAAATCGAAGACCGAATCAGCCGGCAACGGGACGCGGGTGACCAGCTTGCCGTCCTTCGCCAGGTAGAGCGCGGCGGTGGGGGAGGTGCCGATCAGCAGGCCGCCGTCCGCAAGCGGGAGCAGGGAGATGGCGTGGGTCTCCGCGACATCCGCGATCTCGCGCACCGTGTAGGAATTGTCCTTCGGGTTGAAGACAACCTCCTTGACCTTGCCGTCGGAGCCCGTGCCGACGACGAAGCGGTTCGTCCCGGCAGGCTTCAGGGTCCAGAGGATGTCACCAATCGCGGGGCCGCTGAGATCGGTGAAGACCGGGCCGGGGAGCAGGCGCCCGTCGGACCGCGTGGCGAGACCCTTGAGATTGCGGCTGGCGACGTCGCGTCCGAAGTCGATGTCGAACTGTTTGGTCAGTGGATCGGCATGGAGCAGGCCCGCGAAACACACGACTGACGCGAAAAGAGAAAGAACCGGGCTGGAGCGCATATAATAGTTAGAGGATTTTCATCCTGAGCGGAGCGAAGGATCCATGGCTTCAAGGCATCGAACCGGATTCTTCGCTTTGCTCAGAATGACATGCACGGGGATGGATGGTCTCACTCCGTGACGTTGAGCGGTTTGCGAATCAGGATGTTGAAGAGCATGCCCGGCAGGATCTGCTTCTCCCAAAGCGGGCTCAGGGCGTCGCGCCGCTGGAAGCGGGCCTCGTCGGCGCCCCGCGCGATGCGCTCGAGCGAGCCGGGCATGTCCGGCGTGGTGGCGCGTTGGTCGGTGAGCAGGCGCGCCTTCTCGACGACGGCGACGTAGAGACCCTCGGTTGAGCGGAATTCGCGCAGCACCGAGATGTATTCCTCGAAGCTACGCAGCTGCGCGACCTGCACGGTGTGCGACTGGCCGGTGAGTTCATCGAGGGCCGGGCCGGTGGTGACGATAATTTCCAGGTCCTTGCCGGCCCAGGCGCGTGGGATGTCGAGGCCGAGCGACTCGCTGGCCGCGGTACGCTGGAAGCCGCGCCAGCCCACGCTCAGGTCGAGGTGCTCGCCGGGGGCGATCTCGGCGCGCGAGACCTGCAGTTGCTCGACCACGCCCATCGGGGTGTCGGGCGTGCTCTCGACGGTGAAACGGATGCGGTCGGGAAAAATGCGCTCGTAAGGATTGAAGAGCCAGAGGGAGAGATTGCCCACGAATTCGGCCAGGCCGCGGTTGAAACCCTGCGGACCCGGATAAATCTGGCTGACCTCGATGGGGTCCGAGCCGGGAAAATCGACGGTGGTGACGACGCGGAAGCCGCGAGTGAAGCCGGATTCGTTGGAACCCATGACCGCCTGGGCGAGCCCGGTCGCGGCAATGATGGGCAGCACCTGCTCGTGGCGGACGACGGAGAAGTGCAGGGACTTGCGATTGAGGCGTCTAGGGAAGCTGATCTCGACCGGCACCATGGCGGGCTGACGGCCGAGTTCACCGTAGATGCCGGAGAGCCGGTCCTGGCTGAACGCGCCGATGATGCCCCCGGTATTGCTGACCTTGATCGAGTTGAACTGGCTCGGGAGGATCGTGACGACCTCGGCCGAGGCCATTGGCAGCTCGGTGGCGCCGAGCGACATCATCGGGTGGCCGAAGGCGAGGATGTGGTTGCCGTCGACGCGCGACACCGTACCGGTGCCCGCGATGGTGATGTCGCCCACGGCGAGCGCGACCGCCACGACGCCGCCGGCCTGGAGGGATTTCGGGGCTTCGCCGGCGGGCGCGGGCGCGTCGGAGCCGCTGTCGCTGCCGCCGAGGGAATTGAAGGAGAGGCCCAGTGCTTGGAACTGCGGCGCGAGCAACTCGGCCACCTGCGGTGAGAGACCGCCCGCCGAGAAAGCCGGGGAGAGCGGCATGATGTCACCACCAAGCGAGCTCGCGCGGGAGCTGGCGTTGCCCTTGATGGGAATCGGCACGGGCGAGAGGCTTTCCTTGCCAGCGGGCAGCGCGCTGACCTCAAGCATGTCCTTGATCGGGGTGAACCCCGCATAGCGCACCGTTTCGAAACGCTGGATCTGGTAGGAAAGGACGCCGGCCAGCTTGCCGTCGATATAAAGCGGGCTGCCGCTCATGCCGGCGACGGCGCCCATGGCTTGGACGCGCGGGTCGGTGAGCTCGCACAAGATCATGCTTTTGCCGGGGCCGAGGGCATTGCGCAGGATGCCGGTGACCTGCACGCTGAAGGACTCTGGCGCGTGGCCTTTGAAGACGGTCCAGACCTCGCCCTTCATGCCCGGCTGCAGCTCGTCGATCGCGATCAACGGGGCGTCCTGAGGCTGGGCGGACAAAACGGCGGAAAACAAGAGGGAGCAAAGAAGCAAAGCGCAGCAACGAAAGACGAATCCTTGGCTGCTGGGCTGCTTCGTGTTCATGTTTTGGAAGATAACGGCGCTGAGGCGCGGCTTCTTAGAGAGACTTAATTGCACTTGTGATGACTTCGCAAGCCCGGTCAACAGCCGCGCCCTCATGGGCGGTGCTCAGGAACCACGCCTCATAGGCGCTGGGCGGCAGGTAAATGCCGTCTGCCAGGCAGGCGTGGAAGAAGCGCTTGAAGAGCGCCGCATCGGAAGTCATCGCGGTGGTCATGTCGCGGACTGGGGTCGGGGTGAAAAACAGGCTGAACATCGAGCCGGTCTGCGGGGCCTGCAGGGCGATGCCCTTGGCCTTGGCGGCAGCCAAGGCGGCGGAGCAGACCTGACGGCCCAGCGCATCGAGGCGGGCGTAGGGTTTCACCTCGTCGAGCAGGCGGAGCTGGGCGATGCCCGCCGCCATGGCGAGCGGGTTGCCGCTGAGCGTGCCGGCCTGGTAGACCGGACCGAGCGGGGCGAGCAGGTCCATGATGTCGGCGCGGCCACCGAAGGCTCCGACCGGCAGGCCGCCGCCGATGATCTTGCCGAGGCAGGTGAGGTCGGGGGTGATTTTCTCCAACTCCTGCACGCCACCGCGCGCGAGGCGGAAGCCCGTCATGACCTCATCGAAGATGAGTAACGCGCCATGGGCCGCCGTGACCTTGCGAACATGCTGCAGGTAGCCGGCGTCGGGTTTGATAAAGCCGACATTGCCGATGTAGGGCTCGAGGATGACGCCCGCGATCTGGCCCGGGTTGGCGACGAAGGCGGCATCGAGGGCGGCGGTGTCGTTGAACGGCAACACCACCGTCTCGCGTGCGAAGGAGGCGGGAATGCCGGCGCTGTCAGGATGTCCGTGCGTGAGCGCCCCCGAGCCGGCTTTGATCAGCAGCGAGTCGCTATGTCCGTGATAGCAGCCGGCAAACTTGATGATCTTGTCGCGCTTGGTAAAACCGCGCGCCAGCCGGATGGCCGACATCGTGGCCTCGGTGCCGCTGCTGCACATGCGGACCTTCTGGATCGACGGGAAGAACGAGACGATGAGCTCGGCCATTTCGACCTCGTAGGGATTGGGCGTGCCGAAGGACGTGCCTTTCTCAAGCGCCGCGGCGATGGCTGCCTTGATGCGCGGGTGGTTGTGCCCGTGGATGGCCGGGCCCCAGGTGCAGACGAAGTCGATCAATTCGCGCCCGTCAGCCGTGGTGAGCGTCGCGCCCGTCGCGGATTTCGTGAAGAACGGCGCCCCGCCGACCGAGCGAAACGCACGGACGGGCGAGTTCACGCCCCCGGGAATGAGCTGCTGTGCCCGGGCAAAGAGTTGATCCGAATTAGCTGACATACTTCTGCACGATCGGGATCCGGCGGCCGACGCCGAAGGCGAGGGGAGTGATCTTCAAGCCGGGGGCTGACTGCTTGCGCTTGTACTCGTTGAGGTCGACCTTGCGCACGATATCGTTGACCACGGCCTGGTCGAAGCCTTGCGCGACGAGGTCGGCGCGGGACAGGCCTTCCTCGACGTAGCCCTTGAGGATGCCGTCGAGCACGTCATAGGGTGGCAAGGTATCCTGATCGGTCTGGTCGGGCCGTAGTTCGGCGCTCGGTGGCTTCTCGATCGAGCTGAGCGGAATGATCTCCTTGTGCCGGTTGATCCAGCGGGAGAGGGCGTAGACCTGAGTCTTGAACACGTCGCTGATGACGGCAAGTCCGCCGCACATGTCTCCGTACAGCGTGCAATAGCCGACGGCCAGCTCGCTCTTGTTGCCCGTGGTGAGGAGCAGGGCGCCGAACTTGTTGGAGATGGCCATGAGCAGCAGGCCACGGGCGCGGGCCTGGATGTTTTCCTCGGCGATATCGCGGGGTCGTCCGGCAAAAAGCGGCGCAAGGGTCTTCTCCCCGGCGGCGACCACGTCGGCAATGGACAGCGTGTGAAACTCGATACCAAGGCTCTTCGCCACGGCGGCCGCGTCGTCGCGGGAATGCTGGCTGGAAATGACCGAGGGCAGGCTGATCCCGATGACGTTCTTCGCACCAAGCGCCTCCGCGGCGATCACGGCCGTCAGTGCGGAATCGATGCCGCCGGAGAGGCCAAGGAGGGCTTTCTTGAAGCCGGTCTTGTGGACATAATCGCGCAGGCCCAGCACGAGGGCGTCATGGATATCGGCCAGTTCCTCCTGGCCGAAGGTCGGCGCAAGTTGCGCCGCGGATGCGCCGGTGTCGATCACGCGGAGTTCCTCGCGGAAGGCGGCGAGTCCACCGAGCACGCGGCCCTGCGCGTCCGCCACGAGACTGCGACCGTCGAAGAGGAGCTCGTCGTTGCCACCGATGGCGTTGACGTAGGCGACCGGGCAGCCGATCTGGCGGGCCGTGTCGGAGACGAGCGCGTGGCGGACGCCACCCTTGCCGTGGTTCCACGGGCTCGCGGAAAGATTGACCATCACATCACAGCGCTGGGTGGCGAGCTGGCGGACCGGCTCGATGCCGTTGTAGAGCCGGCGGGTCGAGATCATGGCGTGCGTCCAGATATCCTCGCAGATCGTGATGCCAATGCGTCTACCCCCAAACTCGACCACGGTGGGTGCGGCTGCGGGCTCGAAGTAGCGGTCCTCGTCGAAGACATCGTAGGTGGGGAGGAGGCACTTGCGGGCGGTGACGAGGATCTTGCCCTGCTGGCAGAACGCGGCGGAGTTGAAGGCCGGGCGGCCGTGTCCGGTGGTATTGGACTCCGTGTAACCAATGACTGCTGGGATTACGCCGATTTTGGCCGCCAGCACACGGGTGGCCTGCTCGACATCGCTCACGAAGCGCTTCTTGAACAAAAGGTCGCGGGGCGGATAACCGCTGACGACCAACTCGGGAAACACAACCAGCTCCGCGCCCTGGGCGACCAAGGTCTTGTAAGCCTCCTCGATGAGGCGGCTGTTGCCGGTGAGATCGCCGACGATGGTGTTGATCTGGGCCAGGCCGATGCGCATGGGAAAATAGGGTTAGACAACTTGCGGGCAAAGGGCCGGACTGCAACCACATTGCCCGCCATGCTGTTAGACGAAAAAACATCGCAACTGATCCTGGCCTCGGCCTCGCCCCGGCGCCGCGAGTTGCTCGCGCAGCTCGGCTACGCCTTCACGGTCATCCCGGCGGAGGTGACCGAGCACGAGGCACCGGACGCTGATCCCCGCGAAATGGTGCGCCACAATGCCGCGCTCAAGGCCGACTGGGTCGCCACCCGCCACCCCGACGCGACCGTGATCGGGGCGGATACGACGGTGTTTGTTGACCGCACGGTGCTCAACAAACCCCGCGATGCCGCCGAGGCGCGAGCCATGTTGCGGATGCTGAGCGGACGGCCCCACACCGTATTCACGGGTCTGGCCGTGCGGCGGATGCGCGATGGCCTGAAGCTGGACCAAGGGGTCGCTAGCGAAGTGACCCTCAAGCCCCTCGACGAGGCGACCATCGAGCTTTACCTGAGCCGGGTGCACACCCTCGACAAAGCCGGCGGCTACGCTATCCAGGAGCAGGGCGAGCTTATCGTGGCCGGCTACACGGGATCGCTGACCAATATTGTGGGGCTTCCGGTGGAAGAAATGAAACAACTTTTGACTCAGGCTGGTCTAGGGCGTTGATATCTATCCAGTGACGAACCAACTAGCAGCCCCCCGCCCGAGCCAGCTTGCGCCCGAAAAGGACCCGACTGACCGCTCGGTCCTGATCGGGATCGCCTGCACGCTGCTGTTCCACGTCCTGCTCGTGCTGGTGTCACCGCGGCTGGCCTTCGATGATTTTTCCGGCGTCCACAGCGGTATCAACGTGAACAACATGAACCGGGGCAAAACCTTCGACTTCGAGCTGGCGCCGATGACCGCGCAGGAGAAGGAGCGCAATCCGTTCCGTTTCGTCGAGACCAACCCCGACGCTCCGGCCAACGAGCCGGACAAGACCGACAACTTCAGCAACCGCAACCAGCAGTCGGCCCAGCTGGAGAAGCCCAAGGAGCTCGATCCCGAGCGCCGTCCGAGCATCACCAACGCGCAGGACAAGATCAAAAACGACAGCGCCGTCGTGACGGGCGACCTGTCCCAACCCCAACTGGGCGCCGCGGCGCTGCCGGAAAGCACCAAGACCGATGAGCAGGAACAGAGGGAACAGCAGGAGCGCATGACACAGGCGACCTTGAGTGGTTTCGATAAATCCGAGGGCAAGGCCGAGGACGGGGTCGCCTCGAATATTTCCGAGTCCAAGAATCCGTCCACCGGCGCCGAGCAGAACGTCGAGGGCGTGCAGGGTGCCACGGCGGCCGATGGCTCGATGGTCGCGGTCACTTCCGCGCAAAAGGCGCAGCCCAAGGCCCGCCCGCGGCTCACCGCGCCACGGACCACAATCCTCTCCAACCGCGTCGCGGGTGTTTCCAACCTGGGGGTCATCGGCATGGACGCCCGGTGGAGCGAATACGGCGAGTACATGCAGGAACTCATCGAGATCGTGCAGATCCAGTGGTACCGGGTCCTGCAGGAGAGCCGGGTTTCTCCGCCGCGGGGCTCGCACGTCAACATCACCTTCAAGATCAATTCCAAGGGGGAGACGGACATCGTCAAGGTCGAGGACTCCGACGCCGGCAAGCAGGGCGTGTTCTCCTGCCAGAACGCCATCCAGGCCCGGCAGCCTTACCGCAAGTGGACCGAGCAGATGATCGCCGTCCTCGGCGAGGAGCAGACGCTGACCTTTTCGTTTTACTACCAGTGAGTGGAAACACCTTTCCGGCAGATTTCTGGGAAACCCTGCCGCTGCGCGCCGAGGTGCGCCTGCTGGCCAGGGACGCCAACGGCCTCGCGGCCTTCGACAAGCCCTCGGGCCTGCTCTCGCACCCCAACGAGTCGCAGGACGAACCGCGCTCGCTCCTGACCTGCCGCTACGACAAGGAAGCGCAGTGCTTCAACTGGAAGACCCCTGATGGCGCCCCGCGGCGGCTCTGGCTGCTGAACCGCCTCGATTCGGCTACCTCGGGCGTGATCCTGACCGCGAGTAGCGAGCAGCTCGCCCGCGTGATCCGCGAGCACTTCGCCAAGAAGCAGGTGCGCAAGGCCTACAACGCGCTCGTCTTCGGCCACCCTCACACGAAGCAGGAGGTCTGGCGCGACCTGCTGGCGATTAACAAAAAGAGCGGACTCATCCGTGCTGCCACCGTGGGCAACATTCCGTCTGAGACGCATTTTCAGGTCATCCGCCACACGCAGCGGAATTTTTCCGTTTCACTCATCCGCCTCGAACCACGCACCGGGCGCAGCCACCAACTGCGCGTGCAGTGCGCCAAGCGCCACCTGCCCATCATCGGCGACCTGACCTACGGCGACTTCGGCCTCAACCGGGAATTTGCCAAGGCGACCAGGAACAAGCGGCTGTTCCTGCACTCGCTCGAGACCGCGTTCAGCTACGAGTACGGCGGGAAGACCCACGCCTTCAAGGCCACCGCCCCCTTGCCGGCGGATTTCGAGACGGTGTATTAGGCCGGGACGATCCGGGGTGGTTGGGACGAGGCCGCGCCATGCGGGTAGTGGCCCTTGCACGCGAAGTTGTAGGTCGTCAGCGCGTCGATGCTGTGGCCGATCAGCAGCAGCACGGCGACCGTCATCCAGTATTCAGGCGCCAGTGGCTCGATGGTGGGATCGTCGTCCGGCACCAAGAGAGGGGCGATCACCAGGATCAGCCACGTAAAGCAGGTGCCCAGTATCTCCATGACCGCAAAGCCACGGTGCCCCAGGTACCAGTTGCCGGTGCCGGGGAAGATGAACGACATGACGGCGGCCTTCCGGGCGGACTTGAAGCCGCCCGTGCAGCTCGGACAGGCCGGGGGATGGGCGGCCACCTGCACATAGCAGTGAGGGCACAGGTGCTCCAGGCCTTGGATGCGCTGGAACGGGGCGTTGGTGCCCTGGGTGATGCCCGCCAGGAATTCGGCGAGGAACTTGCGATCCGCCCCCGGCACGCTTTGGAAATTGTAGGTCCGCTTGTTGAGGAGCTTGACGCGGCACATCCCGTTCCAGGTGGACTTGACGCTAGCGATGGCGGTGTAGGGGATCTGCGAGACGAGGTGGCCGGGCTTGTCGCTGCGGCTGATCTCGAGCAGCAGCACCCGCTCGGTGGTGAACACGAGCGCGCGGCGGTTCAGATAGTAGGCGATCCAGCCGACGAAGAATTGCTCGCCGAGGGTGACCGTGGTGCCGGTCGTGACCCAATAGATGCGCTCCTGCGGCCGGAGGATGCCGAGCAGCTTGCGCTCGATGGCCTTGAGCAGCTTGAAGCGGATCTTTGCCCGCCGGCGGGCAAAATAGCCCTCGGCCTTGAACATCACGGTGTAATCAAAAGGGGACGGATCAACCGTCCCCGTGAGCAGGTCCTCGTAACGCTTGGCGGTCTGGAGGTTCATGGAGAATGGCGCGAGCGAAGCTCAAAGCAGGTTCAGCTGCGAGTCTTCTCCGGGCGCCACGCTGATTTTTTTCTTCGGCCGGGCCTGCGGCGCGGACAAAGTGACGGAGGTGTCGTCGGATTCGAGCTTCTCCAGGATGGTCTTGGCGCGATCGATGACCTCGCGGGGCAGGCCGGCGAGCCGCGCGACCTGGATGCCGTAGCTGCGATCGGCGGCGCCGGGGACGACGCGGCGGACGAAGACGATGTCGTCGTTCCATTCCTTCACCGCGACCGAATAATTCTTCAGGCGCGGCAGGTACTTCTCCAGCTGGGTGAGCTCCTGATAGTGGGTGGCGAAAAGGGTGCGGGGGCCGCGTTCGGCGGCGCGGTGCAGGTGCTCGACCACGGCCCAGGCAATGCTCAAGCCGTCATAGGTCGAGGTGCCGCGGCCGATCTCGTCGAGGATGATGAGCGAGCGGTCCGTCGTGTTGTTGAGGATGTTGGCGGTCTCGTTCATCTCGACCATGAAGGTCGAGTTGCCCCGGGCGAGGTCGTCGCTGGCCCCGACGCGGGAGAAGATGCGGTCCACGAGGCCGATGCGGCAGGCCTTGGCCGGCACCCAGCAGCCGACCTGCGCCAGCAGGGTGATGAGCGCCACCTGGCGGATGTAGGTGGATTTGCCGGCCATGTTGGGGCCGGTGATCAGCTGGATCTGCGCGGCGGTGGCGGCCAACGAAGTGTCGTTTGGCACGAAGGTATAGCTGCCCGCCAAGCCGAGCCGCTCGACCTTCATCATCTGCTCCACCACCGGATGGCGGCCATCGCTGATCGTGAGGGTGTCGCCCTCGTCGAGCTCGGGCCGGCAGTAATCCCACTCGCGGGCCAGCACGGCCCAGCCGGCGAGCACGTCAAGCTCGGCCAGGGCCTCGGCGGTGGCCGCGAGCGCGGCCGCCTCGGCAAGAACGGACCCGACGAGGGTGGTGAAGAGCTCGAGCTCCCGCGCGAGGGATTTTTCCTCGGCGGAGAAGATCTCCTTTTCCTTCAGCTTCAGCTCCTCGGTGACGTAGCGCTCGCCGCCGGCGGTGGTTTGCTTGCGGACGTAATCGGCCGGGACGCTGGCGAGGTTGGCCTTGGTGACCTCGATGTAATAGCCGAAGACGGAGGTGTAGCGGACCTTCAGGCTCCGGATGCCGGAGCGCTCCTGCTCCTTGCGCTCCAGCTCGGCGAGCCACGACTTGTTGTCGGTGGTGAGGCTCCGGAGCCGGTCGAGTTCGGCGTCGTAGCCGGCGCGGATGTAATTCCCGTCCTGCAGGTCGTTGGGCAGTTCGTCGGCCAGGCCGCGGGCCAGCAACTCGCGCAGCGCGGGCAGGTCGGTCAGGCGCTGGCAAATTTCCGAAACGGCCCCGCCATTCGCCCCCACCAAATGAGAGTCCAGCAGGTTCAGCGCGGCGATGATGACGGGAATCTGGGTGAGCGTATCGCGCACGCCGCCGAGTTCGCGCGGATTGCGCAAGCGGTTCTGCAGGCGGCTCAGGATGCGCGGGATGTCGCGGACCTTGTTGAGCAGCTCGCGCAACTGCGCGAGGTCGCCGGGCTGGGCGACAAATTCGCCGACGGCGGCCTGGCGGCGCTGGATCTCCGGCAGGTCGAGGCCGGGCGCGGCGAGCCAGCGTTCCAGCAGGCGGGAGCCAGCCGCGGTCGTGGTGCGGTCGATGGCACCGAGCAGAGAGGCCTCCCGGGTGCCGCGCGTGGAGGCAAAGATCTCGAGATTGCGGAGCGTGGCCGGGTCGAGCAGCAGCGTTCGCGTGCTGCGGTATTCCTGCAGGGAACGGAGGTTCTCCGGCTTCGCGCAAAGGTTTTCCGTGGCGTAATGCACCACGGCGCCGGCCGCCCCGAGCGCCGGGTGACTGTGGGCCAGGCCGAAACCCTGCAGGTTGAGCACACCGAGGGCGTCCATCACGGTCCGGGCGCCACCCGTGACTTCGAAATGGTAGCCCGGCAGCTCGGAGCAGAGGCGAGGAGCGCAGAACTGATGCAGGGCGTGGACGGCGTGCTCCTCGTGCGGCGCGGCCTGCCATTTCTCCAGCTGTCCTTCGATGAGCACGAGTTCCGCGGGATCGAGCGCCGTGAGCACAGGCAGGAGGTTTTCGGGCCGAGGGTCGGTCGCGAGACGGAACTCGCCCGTGGAGAGGTCGAGCCAGGCGGCGTGCAGACCGGCGTCATTCAGCGTGAGCGCGCAAAGGTAATGGTTCTTCGCCGCGTCGAGCTGGCTGGCGGCCAGCGTGGTGCCGGGGGAGAGGATGCGGGTGAGCTGGCGCTTGACGAGCTTGCCGGCCTTGGCGGGCTCGGCCTGGTCGCAGAGCGCAACCTTCTTGCCGGCGGCGAGGAGCTTGCCCACGTAGTTGTCGGCCGCATGGTGCGGGATGCCGCACATGGGCGTGTCCTGCCGACGGGTGAGCGTGATGCCGAGGAGACGCGAGCCGATCTCGGCGTCCTCGAAGAACATCTCGTAGAAATCGCCAAGCCGGAAGAGCAGGAGAGTGTTCGCCGGGAGGCCGCGCTTGACCTCAAAATACTGCTGCATCATCGGCGTTAGCTTCTCGGACATGGAACCAGAAGTCAGAGATTATAGGTCAGAGGTCAGCAAGGCAAAATCAGCGCGAATGGGCTGGCGTAGGGGTTCTGATTTCTGACATCTGACAGCTGATGTCTGTTCTACTTCATCACGCCGACCTGGGCGGAGCGGGCCAACCGCCGATGCTCGTCCTGCACGGGCTGCTGGGTTCCTCGCGCAACTGGCTGACGGCCGGCCGCGACCTCGCGAAGCATTTCCACGTGTTCGCCCTCGACGCCCGCAATCACGGGAAGTCACCGGCCGACCCGGTCATGAGCTACGAGGCGATGGCGCAGGACGTGATCGACTGGTTGGACGCCCACGGGCTGGCCAAGGTCGCGCTCGTTGGCCACAGCATGGGCGGGAAGACGGCGATGCTCCTGGCCTGCCGGCACCCGGAGCGGGTGGAGCGGCTGGTCGTGGTGGATATCGCGCCGAAGGATTACCGCTGGGCGGACCACCGCGCCGAGTTTGCCGCCATGAACGAACTCGACCTGGCCAGCCTCACCTCGCGGGCCGAGGCGGAGCAGCGGTTCGAGGCGCGCGTGCCCAGCCTGGGCATGAGGAAGTTTCTCACGACGAACCTGCAACGGGGTGACCACGGCGGCTGGCAGTGGCAGATCAACCTGCCGGTGCTGAACGCCGCACTGCCGGCCATGGAGAAAAACTGCCTGAAGCTGGACGATCATTATGCCGGCCCGACGCTGTTCGTGCTGGGTGGCCGTTCGCGTTATGCGGAAAGCGGCGACCACGCGCTCATCCGGCAGCATTTTCCTTCCGTCCGGGTCGAGGTGATCGCCGACTCCGGCCACAACCCCCACATGGATCACCGGGAGGAGTTCGTGCGGTCGATCCTCACGTCTCGCTGACCAGCGGCACGTGGTTGCGCATGACCTCGGCGCGGCTGCGCTCGGCGGCCGGCAGCCAGCGGCGCTTGACCCAGCGGTAATACATCAGGATCCCGCGCAGCCACTCGTCGCACGTCATGGCGATCCAGATGCCCACGAGGCCCCAGCCGAGGTGCAACCCCAGGAACCAGGAGTTGGGCACCCAGAACAACCACATGCAGACCGCGGCGACCTTCAGGGGAAAGCGGGCGTCCCCCGTGGCGCGGAGGGAATTGATCACCACGATGTTGAAAACCCGGCCGATCTCCAGAACGACCGAGATGCGCAGCAGCAACGCGCCACCCTTGATGACCGCGGGATTGTCGGTGAAAATCCCGATGAGCTGCGGGGCGATGACGGCGATGACCACCATGCCCCCGGCGCACAGGCCCAGGCAGAGTTTGAGGCTGCTGAGCAACTGGCGGTAGGCCGCCTCGAAGTCACCGGCGCCGATGAGACGGCCCACGACGATTTCCGTGCCCAGGCCGAGTGCCAGGCTGAATTGGATCACCAGGGCCTGCACTGTCTGCGAATAGGCCATGATCGACAGGCTCTCCGCCCCCATGCGGCCGATGAAGCTGGTGATGAGCAGGAAGGCCAGCCAGTAGGAAAGGTGCTCGCCGGCGGCGGGCAGGCCGATGTGCAGGATGCGGCGGAGGCGATCCAGCGGCAGGTCGAACGGCGTGCGCCAGTGCAGCCGGAGGCCCAGGCGGCGGCTGAGGAGGATGAGCAGCGCGGTGGTCGCAACGAGGCGGCTGAACACGCTCACGCAGGCGACCCCCTCGACCCCGAGCTTGGGCAGGCCGAACCAGCCGAACAGGACGAGGGAAACGCCGACCACGTTGATGATGTTCTGGCCGACCGTAACGAACATCACGTCGCGGGTGTTGCCGTGGGCGCGGAGGATCGAGCCGACGGAGGTGTTGATTGCCTCGAGGAACAACGTGCCGCCCATGAGCGCCATGAAGGGCAGGGCGTAGCTCATCAGCTCCTCGGGCAGCTGCATCAGGCGCAGCAGTTCCTCGTTGAAGGCAAAGATGCCGGCGCTCGCCAGCAGACCCATCCAGAGATTCACGCCCAACGCACTCGAGGCAATGTTCTCCGCGCCCTGCTTGTCGCCCGCGCCCAGATGGTGGGTGATGACCACGCTCGCACCGATGCCGATGAAGTTGAAACAGATCAGCGCGAGCACGATCAGGCGGTTGGAAACGCCCAGCGCGGCCACGGCGCCGTCGGACACATGCGCCACCATGAACGTATCCACCGTGCCGATGAGGATGCGCAGGCTCTGCTCGACAAAGATCGGCCAGGCGATCGCGAGCAGCGTCGGGGCCTTTTGCGATTCCCCCGGTTTCATCGCTTGGCCCAGATTCGCAGCGACGAGAGCAAGAAATTTTCGAAGGCGGCGGACTCGTTCAGGTTCAGGCGGAGGAGCCCGGTGTCGTGCTCCAGCTGGGCGATGGCGGCGACGAGGGAGCGGCGCGCGGAGACGTCACCGGCGGCAAGGGCCTGCTGCGCGAAGGTGCGGGTGGCGTGCTCCAGCTCGGCAAACAGCTTGGAACGGACACCGTTGGCGATGCCCGTCTCGATGGCGGCCTGTTCCTCGTCGTCGATGTCGTCGGGCAGTTTCTCCTTCTGCTGCTTCCATATCTGGTCGGTGGCGGCGGCGAGCACGGCATTGAAGCGGGTGACAAGGCCGTAGGCGGCCATGATCTGGTCGGCCACGGCCTTTTTCTCCGTCACGCCGGCGGTCAGCTGGCCGAGCCAGGCGGCGTAGTCGGCGCGGGTGCCTTGCCAGAGTGCCTGGGTTTCCGGGGCGGCGTCGGCCAGCGCCTCGTGGCCGGCGTCGGTGAAGCGGAAGTGAAGGCAGCGGCTGCGGATCGTCGGCAGGAGCGCGTAGGGGCGGGTGGTGAGCAGGAGGATCGTGGTGCTGGCCGTGGGCTCCTCGAGGGTCTTGAGAAAGACGTTGGCGGCGGCGGTGTTCATGCGGTCGGCCTCGTAGACCACAACGACCTTGCGGCGGGAAATCTGGGGCGAAACCTGGATGCGGCCGATGAGCTCGCGGGTGACCTCCACGCCGATCTGGCGCGACTTGCCGGCCGGGCGCAGGGCGATGAAATCGGGATGCTGTTTCGGGGCGAAGTGCTGCTGGGCCTTGTCCCGCGGGTCGTTGAGCAGGCGGTCGGCGATGGCGTGCGCCACCGAAGCGAGGGTGCTGAGGTTCTCCCCGTGCAACAGCAGGCTGTGGGCGAGGCGCTGGCGCTCGATGGCGCGCTGGATGACGGCGACCGTCGGCGTGCCCTCAAGGGCGGAGGGCCATGGTGTGACCTCGGGCATGGGACGGGTCACCCGAGGCGTTTCTGTACGACCGCCCAGATCTTCTTGTCGAGGGCGTCGGGGGCGAGCGTGCCGTCCAGCACCACGACGCGCTCCGGCCACTGCTGCGCGAGCAGGAGGTAGCCCTCGCGGACCTTCTTGTAGAACGTGATGTTCTCGCGCTCCATGCGGTCGGGCAGGTCGGAGGCTCGCTGGCGCACCCGCTGCAGGCTGACCTCGGTCGGGACGTCGATGACGATGGTGAGATCGGGCATGACATTGCCGACGGCGAAGCGGTTGATCTCGCTGACCGGGCCGGGGGCGAGGTTGCGGGCGATGCCTTGGTAAACCGTGGAGGAATCGAGAAAACGGTCGCTCAGGACCACGGCGCCGCGGGAGAGGGCGGGGGCGATGACCTCGCGCACGACTTGGGCGCGGGCGGCGGTGAAGAGCAACAGCTCGGTCTCGGGGCACATTTCGTCACCCCGGGAGTTGTGGACGATGATGTTGCGGATCTGTTCGCCGATCTCCGTGCCGCCCGGTTCCCGGGTGGCAACGACCTCGCGGCCGGCCTGCTGCAGGTGGGCGGCGAGGCGGGCAATCTGGGTGGACTTGCCGCTGCCCTCGGAGCCCTCGAAGGAGATGAGTTTGCCGGCGGATTTGGACTTGGAAGGCATAAAACGGGAGAGGCCCGAGGGAACCAATCGCGCCAGCGGCGCGCAACCAGATTTAGCGGCGCCGGTCCCTCAATTTCCATTGATTGCCCCGCGCAAACGCGCCAACACTCCCCGCACATGCCCAGCCTCCTTTTCCCGCAGCTCCTCGCGTCGCTCAACGTCTGGCAGGTCTTCCTCATCACCGACCCGGTGGGTCAGGCGGTGATCGCCCTGCTCGCCGTCTTCAGCATCTTCGGCTGGTCGGTGATGCTCGGCAAACACTCCGAGCTGAAGAAGCTGCGCCAGCTCAACCTGCTGTTCGAGCGCAAGCTCAGCCAGGAGCGCCACATGCTCGAGCTGCCGGAGAACATGCGCAACCGGCGCGACATTCCCTACGCCGACCTGCTGGCCGACGCGCTCGAGGCCTACTGGCGCGCCGCCGCCATCGGCAAGGAGAAGGGCGACGACACGCCGCGCGCGCGGCTCGAGCACGCGGAGAACGCCATCCAGCGCGCGCTCGCCCGCCAGTCCCTGCGCTACGAGTCCAGCATGATCATCCTCGCCTCGCTCGTGTCCGGCGCGCCGTTCATGGGCCTGTTCGGCACGGTCTGGGGCATCATGGAGGCGTTCGGCGCCATTGCGGAACAGGGGTCGGCGACCCTCACCACGCTCGCGCCCGGCGTCTCGGCCGCCCTGCTAACCACTATTGCCGGCCTCGTGGTCGCGATCCCCTCGGTCTTCGGCTACAATATCCTGCTCGGCAATGTTAAGACCATGATCACCGAGCTAGAGAACTACGCGAGCACACTCGCGGACCGCATCGAGCTGGAGGCCAAATAAGGAACTGCCATGGCGCGCATTTTCCGACGACCCCGTACGCTCCACCCCGTGGCCGAGCTCAACGTGACCAACATGGTGGACCTGGGCTTCACGCTCCTGGTCATCTTCATGATCACGACGCCGCTGATCCAGCAGGAGCAGACCATCCCGGTGAACCTGCCCGGCGAGAGCAAGAAACCGCAGACGCCCCCCGAAGCCGATTTCCAGAGCATCTCGATCGACGAGAACGGCAGCCTCTACTACGGCAGCCAACGCGTCAGCTACAACGAGCTGGCCAAGCAGCTCACCGCGCTGTCGGCCAAGCCCAAGCAGCCGGTCATCCGCATCCGGGCGGACATGAACCTGCAGTGGCAGCAGGTCGTGCGGGTGATGGACGAGATCAAGAAGCACAACCTGACGAAGATCACCTTCGACACGGAGGGCCGGTGAGGCGATGCAGGCGAATTCCCCCAGTGCGTTGTTCGCCTCCCTCGGCCTTCATGCCTTTGTCGCCGCGATCATTTTTCTCTCCACGCTCTACATCGCGCGGCAAAACCAGGACCAACCGGTGATCTTCGAGCTGGTGGCCGGACCGCCCACGGCCCCGGACGAACTGGTGGCACCCGCCCTCGGCAACACGACGGCCAAGATCACGGTCCCCAAGGTCGAGCCGGTGGCCGCCCCGCCCGAGCCCGTGGTCCAGACCCAGCCCGAGGAGAAGGCCGTCGAGCCACCCGCCGAAAAGGCGAAACCCAAGGCCGACACCTCGATCGCCAAGGAGATGAAGCAGGCGCAGCGCGTATCGTACAAGGATTACCTCAAAAAGCACCCGACACCGAAGCAGACCGCGTCCACCCAGCCCCGGAAGGCGGCCAATGTCCCGCGCGTCGACGCCCAGGGCATTGCGCAGGGCGTGCAGGGCGGTTCGACGGCCAACACGCGGGGCGGGGGAGGCGGCAAGGCGCTCACCCGGGAACAGCAGAACCAGCTGAATACCTACATTTCGCTGCTCATCCAAGAATTGAAACGGGCGCATGAACCGCCGCCGGGCGTCAGCGACCAGCTGGAGGCCAAGGTGACCTTCGATATCACGGCCAGCGGGGCGATCTTGAACCCGCGGATTTCAAAGTCATCCGGTGACAAAGCCTTTGATGACTCGGTGCTTGAGGCGTTTCTGCGCATGCGCTCCATCGGCCCCACGCCTGACCGCCGGTCGGCCACCTGGTCGGTGACTTTCAAGATGCGGGACGAAAGTTAAAAAGTCCTTGCATTCCCCGCCTAAAAACGAATTTTAGGCCCCTCAGTCGATTTGGTTACGGGCTCTTAGCTCAGTTGGTAGAGCGCCTCAATGGCATTGAGGAGGTCAACGGTTCGAACCCGTTAGGGTCCACCACTTTGAAAGGCCATCCTGCGGGATGGCCTTTCGCTTTAGTTGGGTCCGTGCACGATGAACGGAGGCTGGGGTTCGTCGCCCGGCGACCTGGTCTCGGCCACGCGCCGCGCCATCTCCGCCCAGTAAGCCGCCTCCTGTTCGCGGCGGAGCAATGACCGGTATTCGGCTCCGCCCGCCATGAAAATGAAACCGAACAGCACCCCGGCCATCGCGTTGTCGAAATAGAACACCGCGAAGGCGGCGAGGACGAGCGCCAGCGTCTGGCCCACCCGCACCGCCCACCAGGTCGCTCGCAGGTAAGGCAGATTGATCGCCAGCAGGGCGCGAAGGATACGGCCACCGTCCATCGGGAAAACCGGCAACAGGTTGAACGTGCCCATGACGAGGTTGGCCCACCAAAGCTGGGTGAGCATATCGGCGACGGAGAAGTCGGCGATTTCCACCATCCCCAGCAGCTCGCGCCAGAGCAGCGGCAGCAGCAGGGCGACTATGACAAAGTTTACCGCCGGCCCGGCGATGGTGATAAGCAGCTCGGCCGACGGCTTGCGCGGGATGCGGTCAAACTCCGCCATGCCGCCGATGGGCAGCAACAGGATGCGCGGCACCTGGACCCCGTAACGCCGGGCTGTCAGGGAGTGGCCCAGCTCATGCAGCACGACGCACCCGAAAAACAGCACGATGACCGCGACACTCCACAGCGTCCCGACCGGGCCCCCGATGAGCCAGCCCTTCCAGCCATAATAGGCCAAAAGCAGCACAAAACTCGCGTGGACGGCGAGTTGGATGCCGAAGATGCGAAACAAGTTAATTGACCAGCCAAGCATGACCGGTAAGTAGAACCTCCTTTTGCCGAAACCGCTAATCATTTTGCCAACCTAATTCATGGCCGAGCCCACCCCAGTCCCGCGCATCCTGGTCATCGACGATGACAACGAGGTGAGGTATTCGCTCAACCGCGTGCTCACGTCGCAGCATTACCAGGTGCAGGAGGCGCCGAGCGGGGAGGAGGGCGTGGCGGCGGTCAAGAAGCAGGCCCCGGACGTCGTGCTGCTCGACAACCGCATGACGGGCATGTCCGGCATCGAGACCCTGCAGCACATCCGTGCCGCCAACCCGAAGCAGCTGATCATCTTCATGACCGCGTTCGGCACCGCCCAGACCGCCATCGAGGCGATGAAGTTCGGCGCCTACGACTATGTGGTGAAGCCCTTCGATCCGCCCAAGCTGCTGGCGCTGGTCGACAGTGCGCTGCGCACGCAGGCGGACAGCAAGTCGGCGGCCGGCTACAAGCCTGTCATCAACACCGACGAGCACAAGGAGGGCATCGTCGGCGCTTCCGCCGCCATGCAGACCGTGTTCAAGGTCATCGGGCAGTTCGCCGCGAGCGACGCCTCGGTGATGGTCACCGGCGAGAGCGGCACGGGCAAGGAGCTGGTCGCGCGCAGCCTGCACCGCCACAGCCACCGCGCCGCCAAGCCCTTCGTGGCCGTCAACTGCGCCGCGATCCCGGAGAACCTGATCGAGAGCGAGCTCTTCGGCCACGAACGCGGCTCGTTCACCGGCGCCACGGCGCAGCGGCTGGGCAAGTTCGAGCTCTGCGACGGCGGCACGATCTTCCTCGACGAGATCGGCGACATGACCCCCACCACGCAGACCAAGATCCTGCGCGTGCTGCAGGAGGGTGACATCCAGCGCGTGGGCGGCACCGAGACCATCAAGGTCAGCGTCCGTGTGATCGCCGCCACCAACAAGGATCTCGAGGTGCTGGTGCGGGAGAAGAAATTCCGCGAGGATCTTTATTACCGCCTCAACGTCGTGCGCGTGAAGCTGCCGCCGCTGCGGGAACGTCGCGAGGATGTGCCGCAAATCGTCGATTTCTTTGTGCAGAACCTGGCCAAGGCCAAGAAGGTGAAGGCCCGGAAGGTCTCGCCCGAGGCCCTGGCACTGTTCGCCAGCTACAGCTGGCCGGGCAATGTGCGCGAACTCGAGAACGTCGTCTATCGCAGTGCGGTGGCGGCGACCGGGGACACCATCTTGCCCAAGGATCTGCCCGAGGAGGTCCGGGAGCCGGCCACCGCCGGAAGGTCCGGCGAGTCACTCGAGGCCCTCTATGATCGCCTCGCCAAGGCGCTGCGCGCCCAGCATCCGGGCGAGGAAATGGCCACGCTGCACACGGCCATGGAATCGCGCCTCCCGGAGGGCACCGTCAAGGCCGCCCCGAAGAAGCGCGGGAAGAAGTAGGGCCGGTCTCTGACCGGCCTTACTGGAGGTCCCGCAGCCTCCAAACTGGCTCGATGCAGACCGGTCAAAGACCGGTCCTACTTGCGATCAGCGTACCCCTTCGGCTTCGCCTGGTGCCAGCGCCACGCCGTGGCGACAATGGGCTCGATGGTCGGAAACTTGGGCGTCCAGTTGAGCTCACGCTTCGCCTTGGAGGCATCGGCATAAAGCGCGGGCGGATCACCGGCGCGGCGCGGCGCAAACTTGGCCGGCACCTTCAGGCCGGAGACTTTCTCGACGGCCCTGATGACTTCCAAGACAGACGTCGGCGTGCCCGTGCCGAGGTTGTAGAAATTCTGCGCCCCGCGTGTCTCCAGCTTCGCAAACGCGGCGATGTGGGCGCGGCTGAGGTCGTCGACATGCACGTAGTCGCGCAGGCAGGTGCCGTCGGGCGTCGGGTAGTCGTTGCCGAAGATCTGAAGGGCCGGGCGCGTACCCTGGGCGGCGCCGATGGCGAGCGGAATGAGGTGGGACTCGGGTTCGTGGTCCTCGCCGATGGCGCCGTCCTCGGCGGCGCCGGCGGCGTTGAAGTAACGCAAGGAGGCGAAGCTGAGGCCCGTGGCCGGGGCGAGGGCCCGGAGCATGTTCTCCACGTCCAGCTTGGTCTGGCCGTAGGGATTGATGGGCTTCTGGGCCGAGTCCTCGGTGATCGGCATTTTTTCCGGGATGCCGAAGGTCGCACAGGTGGAGGAGAAGACGAATTTCTTCACGCCATGCTTCAGCATCGCCTCGAGCAGCGTGAGGGTGGCGGCAAAATTATTCCGGTAATACTTCAACGGCAGCACGACTGACTCACCCACGTAGGCGAAGGCCGCAAAGTGCATCACGACCTCGGGCTTTTCCGCGGCGAGGATGCGGTCCAGGGCGGCCGCGTCGGTCAGGTCGGCGTCATGAAAGCGGATCGACGCCGGAACGGCGGCCCGGTGGCCGTAAACGAGGTTGTCCAGCACCACGGGTTCGTGGCCGGCGGCGCTGAGCTGGCGGACGCAGTGGCTGCCGATGTAACCGGCTCCACCGGCGACGAGGACTTTCATGGGGGAGAGAGTTATTGATTTCCCGGCGGTGATGGCTAGGCAAATCTGTTCCCGCAGCCCAATCACCTTTTAATGAAGCACACCCGCATCGTCATCACCGGCATCGGCCTCACGGCGCCCAACGGCAACAACCTGGCCGAATTCCGCCACAGCCTGCTCAACGGGGTGTCGGGCATCACCATGACGGAGGTCCGCTACATGGGCCAGTGGCCGGCCGGCCTGTGCAAATTCGATCCGCTCAAATACCAGAAAAAGAAGGATGTGCGGATTGGCACCCGGGCGGGCAGCATCAGCATCTATTGCGCCCGCGAGGCGCTGGTCGACTCCGGCATCGCCCTCGAGAACCGCGACAAGAGCCGGATCGGCGTCTACCTCGGCATCACCGAGCACGGCAATGTCGAGACGGAGAACGAGGTCTACAACATCTCGCAGTTCAAGTACGACACGAAGTTCTGGACGCACCACCACAACCCCCGGACGGTCGCCAACAGCCCGGCGGGGGAGGTCTCGCTGAACCTCGGCAGCACCGGCCCAGCCTACACGATCGGCGCGGCCTGCGCAGCCGGCAACATGGGCCTGATCCATGCCGCGCAGATGCTGCGGCTCGGCGAGGTCGACCTCGCGATCGCCGGCGGGGTTAGCGAAAGCCCGCAAACCTTCGGCATCTTCGCCGGCTTCAAGAGCCAGAACGCCCTGGCCAGCCACGCCGATCCGACCAAGGCCAGCCGGCCCTTCGACAAGGCCCGCAACGGCATCGTGATTTCCGAGGGCGGCTGCATCTACACGATCGAGCGGCTGGAGGACGCCCAGGCCCGCGGCGCGAAGATCTACGGCGAAATCGCCGGCTATTGCGTCAATTCCGACGCCACCGACTACGTGCTGCCCAATCCCGAGCGCCAGGCCCAGTGCGTCGAGAAGGCGCTGGGGAATGCCGGCATGACGGTGGACGACATCGACATAGTGAACACCCACGCCACTTCGACCCCGCAGGGCGACATCCAGGAATGTGAGGCCATCCGGGCGGTTTTCAGCACGCGGAAGGAACCCGTCGCCATCAACAACACCAAGAGCTTCATCGGCCACGCGATGGGTGCGGCCGGTGCCCTGGAGTTGGCGGGCAATATCCCGAGCTTCGACGACCTCATTGTGCACCCCACGATTAACGTGGATGAACTTGATCCCCAGTGTGATATCGCGGGCCTCGTCATCAACCAGCCCCGGGCGGTTAAACGGGTTGACGCCATCCTGAATAATTCGTTTGGAATGCTGGGAATTAACTCTACTCTGATCATCAAGCGATTCCGCCCCTGACACCCATTTTTACCACCATGACGAAAGACGAATGCCGCAAGCTGGTTATCGACATCATCTCTGACATCGCGCCCGATGAGGATCTCAGCGCCGTGAAGCCGGAAGTGCGCCTGCGCGACCAGCTGCAGCTCGATTCGATGGACTTTCTTGATATCGTCATGGAGTTGCGCAAACGCCATGGCATCGAGGTCCCCGAGGCCGACTACACCCAGCTGGCGTCGTTGGACAGCTGCGCCGAGTACCTGACCCCGAAATTCCAGGCCAAGGCCTGAGTTGATCCGGTCAAAAATGTTCGTGTAGGGCGGGGTCTTCGAACCCCGCCTTTTTGTTGTGAAAGACTCCCATTACGACGTTGCCATCATCGGCGCCGGCATGTCCGGGCTGGCCGCCGGCATCCGGCTGGCGCACTTCGGCAGGAAGGTCTGCATTTTCGAGCGGCACAACGCCCCGGGCGGCCTGAACAGCTTCTATAGCCTCGCGGGCCGTAAGTTTGACGTCGGCCTGCACGCGATGACCAATTACGTCCCGCCGGGCGTCAAGGGCACACCCCTCGGCAAGCTGCTGCGCCAGCTGCGCATCGACCGCGAAGAGTTCGCGCTCTGCCCGCAGAAGCGCTCCCGCATCGCCTTCCCCGGCTGCGACCTGAAGTTCACCAATGACTTTGCGGTGCTCGATGCCGAGGTGGTGGCGAAATTCCCCGCCCAGGCCGACGGCTGGCGCGCACTCGTGCAACTGGTCCGCACCTACGACGATGTCTCGCTCGACGCCCGGGCCGTCTCGGCCCGCGAGATCGTGGCCCGGCACCTGACCGATCCGCTGCTCACCGACATGATTTTCTGCCCGGTGATGTATTACGGCAGCGCGCAGGAACGGGACATGGAGTTCGGCCAGTTCGTCATCATGTTCAAGGCGCTGTTCCTCGAGGGCTTTGCCCGGCCGCTCGACGGCGTGCGCGTGATCATCCGGGTGCTGCTGGAGAAATTCCGGCAGGCGGGCGGCGAGCGCCGCATGAAGTGTGGCGTGGCAAAAATTATCGAACAGCAGGGCAGGGCGGCGGTGCTCCAGCTGGACGATGGCTCGGAGATCACGGCCGATCATGTCATCTCCTCAATTGGCTACCCGGAAACCATGACCATGTGCCAGCCCGCTCATCGCGCCGAGGCCGACGCCAACACCGGCGTGTTGTCGTTTGTCGAAACGATCTCCGCCTACCGGCAGCCTCCCGCCGCATGGGGCTGGGACGACGACACGATCATCTTCTTCAACGACTCGGAGCGCTTCGACTATTCCCGGGCGCAGGAACTGGTGGACCCGCGCAGCGGCGTCATCTGTTTCCCGAACAATTTCGAGTACGCGGGGGCGCAATTGCCCGAAGGCCTGTTCCGGGTCACCTGCCTGGCGAATTACGGAAAATGGGCGGGACTGCCCGAGCCGGAATACCAAGCCGCCAAGGCGCACTGGCTGGGAGCAATGCAGCGCAGCGCGCGGCGATTCCTGCCCCCGGTGGGCGACGCCGTGCTGGCGGAAAATCTTCTCACCACCGACATGTTCACGCCGCGGACGGTCCGGAAGTTCACGGGACACCTGAATGGCGCGATCTACGGCGCGCCGCGCAAAGTGCGCGACGGCCGCACGCACCTGAGCAACCTCTATCTCTGCGGCACCGACCAAGGTTTCCTCGGCATTATTGGCGCCATGCTGAGCGGCATCTCCATGGCCAACTATCACATCTTGCAAAAAAGCACGTCCTGACAACTTATCCTCTCACCCCATGAAAACATCCCGCTACTCCGCGCTCATCGCCTTAGCCGCGGCCTTTGCCCTCCAGGGACTGGCTGCCGTCAATTTCCAGGATCACCTGGGCCTGCAGGTCTGGAGTCTCCGGGAGACCGCCAAGACCGACCTGCCGGGCTCCCTCGACCTGATCAAGAGCTATGGCCTCACGGAGATCGAAGCCAACGGCACCCCGCCGGTGCCGATTGAGGAATACAACAAGCTGATCAAGGATCGCGGCCTCAAGGCCGTCGGCGCCCATTTCGGCTACGACTTCCTCGTCAAGGATCTCGCCCAGGCGGTGCACAATGCCAAGGTGCTCGGCCTCAAGTATGCCTACACCGCGTGGATTCCGCACGACGGCAAGAAAGTGTTCGACGGCGAACAGGCACGCAAGGCGGCGGCTGATTTCAACAAATTCGGCGCGGCCTTCAAGGCCGAGGGCATCAACTACGGCTATCATCCGCACGGCTACGAGTTCGTCGCGCTGGAAGCCGAGGGCGGCAAGACCGCGTTCGACATCATTGCCGCCAACACCGACCCCAAGCTCGTCAATTTCGAGATGGACGTGTTCTGGGTGTTTCACGCCGGTCAGGATCCGGTGAAGCTGCTCAAGCAGTATCCCGGCCGCTGGCCACTGCTGCACGTGAAGGACATCCGCAAGGGGGCCGTCACCGGCCTGTCCACCGGCGGAGCCCCGCCGATCGACAATGTCGCGGTCGGCACCGGCCAGATCGACTGGCCCGCCGTGCTCAAGACCGCCCAGGACACCGGCACGCAGCACTTCTTCCTCGAGGACGAAACCCCCACACCGCTCGTCTGTATTCCCGACAGCCTGAAGTATTTGCGCGGACTCAAACTCTGAGTTGCGCTTTGGCCGGGGGCTCACTCACATGTGGGCCTTTCATGGCTTACGACTGGCTCAAAGACATCGATGACCACTACGACGTGGTGGTCATCGGCAGTGGACTCGGCGGCTTGACCGGCGCCAACGTGCTCGCGAAATGCGGGCACAAGGTGCTGCTGCTCGAGCACCACTACCAGCTGGGCGGCCTGGCCACGTGGTTTACCCGGAAGGGCGGGCACATCTTCGACATCTCCCTGCACGGTTTCCCCATCGGCATGATCAAGTCGGTACGGAAGTACTGGAGCCAGGACATCGCCGACTCGATCGTGCAGCTGAAGGGCGTGCGGTTCATCAACCCGCAGTTCTCGATCGACACCACCTTCGACCGCGAGGACTTCACGCGCCAGCTGGTCGATAAGTTCAAGGTGCCGGCCGAGACGGTGGAGCGGTTCTTCACCGACCTGCGGGCGATGAATTTCTACGATAACAATCCCGAGACGACGGGGCAGATGTTCGAGCGATACTTCCCCGGCCGGGACGACGTGCAGCGCCTGCTGATGGAGCCCATTGCCTATGCCAACGGCTCCACCATGGACGACCCGGCGATCACCTTCGGTATCGTGTTCTCCAACTTCATGAGCAAGGGCGTCTACACCTTCCAGGGCGGTACGGACGTGCTCGTGAAGAAGATGGCCGCCGAGCTCAAAAAGAACGGCGTCGAACTGCGCAAGCACGTCCTCGTCGAGAAGGTCCTGACGGAGGAGCGCGACGGCCGGAAGCAGGTGACCGGGGTTGTGGCCAACGGCCGCACGATCCGCTGCGACGCGGTGCTCTCCAATTCCAACATCCTGAACACGGTGCTCCGGCTCGGCGGGGAGGAGAACTTCACGCCGGAGTTTGTGGCCCAGGCCAAGGCGGTCCGCGTCAACAGCAGCTCCTGCCAAGTCTATCTCGGCATCCGGAAGGGCGAGACCTTGCCGCACATCGGCGACCTGGTGTTCACGTCCGACGAGCCGAAGTTCTCCAGCGACAAGCTCGTCGACCTCCACACGACCAGCCGGACCTTCTCGATGTATTACCCCGACACGCGACCGGGCACGGATCGCTACACCGTCGTGGTCTCCATCAACGCCCGCTACGGCGACTGGAAGGCGCTGAGCGAGGAGCAATATGCCATCGAGAAGCAACGCCTCATCGACGAGTCCATCGCCTCGCTGGAGAAATACATCCCCGGCGTGCGGGCCAAGATCGACTGGATGGAGGCTGCCACACCGCGCACCATCGAGTATTATACGAAGCACTGGAACGGCACCTCCTTCGGCACAAAGTTCGAGGGCCTCAAGGTCTCGATGGACCTGCCCAGCCAGCTGCCCGGGCTTTTCCACGCCGGCTCGGTCGGCATCATCATGTCGGGCTGGCTCGGCACGATTAATTATGGGGTGATTGTCGCCAACCAGGTGGACAAGTTCATCTCCGCCCGCAAGCGTGCGACCGTCCCTGCCGACGCATAAGCTTTCCGAACCAATGGCCACAAAAAGCACAAAAGTCACAAAACAGGGAAGCACTGCATTGCCCAGGAATCCGGGCTTTTGCGCTTTTTGTGCCTTTTGTGGCTATCAAATCCGAACTTTCCCGTGACCGAAGTCGAAAAACTCATCCCGCATCGCCCGCCGTTCCTGTTTGTGGACGAAATCGTCTCCCACACCGGCGAGACCCTCACGTCCCGCCGCACCTGGCGCGCGGACGAGGATTTCTACAAGGGGCATTACCCCGGTGCCCCGATCACTCCGGGCGTACTCCTGAGCGAGGCCGTGTTCCAGACCGGCGCGCTGCTCATGGCCAAGCTGATGGCCAGCACGGGCGGGCAGGGGGGCGTGCCGCTGCTCAGCAAGGTCACGGACGTCCGTTTCCGGCTGCCCGTTTATCCGGGCGACACCGTCACCATCGAGGTGAAACGCAAGGAGACGGTCGGCGAGTTTCACTTCCTGACCGGCGTGATGAAAAACGGCGACAAGAAGGTCATGAACGTCGAGTTCACCGTCGCGTGGAAGAAGCCCGAGGGGCAGGTTACCACCGCATGAACGATTTCCTCCAGCTGGCGGGCAAGACCTTCCTCGTGCAGGGCGTGGCGAATAGGAAGAGCGTCGCCTGGTTCATCGCGAAGACGCTGGAGGAGCAAGGCGCGCGCGTCGTCTATGCGGTGCGTTCCGAGGCACGGAAGAAATCTCTCGAGACCCAGCTGGCGGGCAAACCCGTTTTCCTCTGCGACGTCGAGGAAGAGGGTGCCTGCGAGCAATTGGCGGGCGAAGTGGCCAAGGCCGGATTCGCCCCGTTGCACGGCCTGGTGCACTCCGTGGCCTTCGCCAACTATAGCGAAGGCTTCAAGACCTTCGCCGAGACCAAGCGGAAGGATTTCCTGCAGGCGACATCGATCTCGGCATTTTCACTCGTGGAACTGGCCCAGGCCTTCAAGCCGCACCTCGCGAAAAACGCCTCGGTGGTGACCATCGGCATCTCGTCGCTGCTGGTGACACCCGACAACTACGGTTACATGGGACCCATCAAGGCAGCCCTCGAGTCCTGCGCGCGCTTCCTCGCCAAGTCTTTCAGCGCGGGCAGTGAGGTCCGGTTCAACGTGCTCGGTGCTGGCCCGCTCAAGACCAGCGCCTCGGCCGGCATCCCGGGCTATCTGGAGAGCTACCTCTATGCCGAGAAGCTGACGTTCCGGAAGCGCAACCTCGACACGCAGGAGGTGGCCAATGTCGCGCTCTTCCTGCTCAGCGAGCGCAGCAGCGGGCTGAACGGCACCTCTCTGGTGGTGGACGCCGGCCTCGGCAGCAATTATTTCGACAAGGAGATCATCCGGCTGGCCATGCGGCCCGAGAAATAAGCCATGCGCTTCCGCCATGCCTGCATCGAGTCGATCGCCACGGCGTTGCCGGACGAAAAGTGGACCTCCGCTGCGATCGAGGAGCGGCTGAAGCCCCTCTACGACCGGCTGAAACTGCCGGCCGGGCGCCTCGAACTCATGACCGGGATCCGCGAGCGCCGCATGTGGCCCGCGGGCACGAAGCCCTCCGACGCCAGCGCCGCGGCGGGGAAGAACGTGTTGGCCCGGTCGGCCTTCAAACCGGGGCAGATGGAAGTCCTGATTCACTCGGCCGTGTGCCGCGACATGCTGGAACCTGCGACGGCTTCGTTCGCACACCACAAGATCGGGCTGGGACCTGCCTGCCAGATATTCGACCTCTCCAACGCCTGCCTGGGATTCCTCAACGGACTGGTGACACTGGCCGCCATGATCGATTCCGGACAAATCAAATGCGGCATGGTCGTCTCGGGCGAGAACGGGCGTCCGCTGGTGGAGCAGACGATCCAGCATCTGTTACAGACGCCGCTGGATCGCAACGCCATCAAACCTTTCTTCGCCAACCTGACCATCGGTTCGGCCGCCGTGGCGGCGGTGGTTTGCCATGAGGACCTGCTGCCGGCCGGCGCACCGCGCCACCGGCTGCTGTCAGGCAGCGCCGTGGCCGCGACCAAGCACAGCGAGCTTTGCCAGGGCGACACGGAAGGGGACGCGCTCGTGATGCAGACCGACTCGGAGCAACTATTGCTGGCCGGCGTGGAGGTGGCGCAACAAACGTGGCAGGCCTTCGAACGCGAGACGGGGTGGAATCGCGCGACACCGGACCGCATTATCACCCACCAGGTGGGTTCCATGCACCGCAAAAAGCTCTACGAGAGCGTGGGGCTGGATTTGGCGAAGGATTTCTCGAGTTTTGAAACGCTGGGCAACACCGGCTCGGCCGCCTTGCCGTCGACGCTGGCGCTGGCCGTCGAACAGGGTGCGCTTCGGGGCGGCCAGAAAGCGGCCCTGCTGGGCATCGGCAGCGGCATCAACTGCCTCATGCTGGCCGTGGAATGGTAACCGGGGAACAGCTTCCGCCGTGGTTGAGGGAAATTTATCCCTTCACGCCTAAACGCTTCGTCACTGGGGCGGGCGACCTTAGCTATTTGGACGAGGGCTCGGGCGACGAGGCCGTGCTCATGGTTCACGGGAATCCCACCTGGTCGTTTTTCTACCGCAACGTGGTGCTGGCGTTGCGCGGACGCAACCGCTGCATTGTGCCGGACCACCTGGGATGCGGCCTGTCGGACAAACCCCAGGATTACGACTACACGCTGGGCAACCATGTCGAAAATCTGGGCCGCCTGATCGATTCGCTGAACCTGAAAAAGGTGCACCTGATCGTCCATGACTGGGGCGGGCCGATCGGGTTGGGGGCCTGTTTGCCGCGTCACGAGAAACTCGGGAAGGTCGTCATCCTCAATACCGCTGCTTTCGCTGATACCGTCATTCCGTGGCAGATCCGCTTCTGCCGGATCCCGGTGATCGGGGAGCTGGCCGTGCGTGGTTTCAACGGCTTTGCCTGGCCGGCCACGTGGATGGCGGTCACCAAACCGCTGCCTGACGCGGTTAAACGCGGATTCCTGTTTCCCTACGATTCCTGGGCCAACCGGATCGCCACGCACCGGTTCGTGCAGGATATCCCGAAAGGGTTGGGGAGGCCGAATGACGCTGCGCTGGCGAAGATCGAGCAAGCGCTGCCATTGCTCCGCGATAGACCGGTCAAAATCATCTGGGGCGGCGAGGACTTCTGCTTTAACCGCCATTATTTCGAGCGCTGGCAGGGGCTGTTGCCGAATGCCAACGCCGATTATTTAGACCAAGCCGGGCATTACTTGCTGGAGGACGCCCAAGAGGCAGTGGTGGGAGCAATAGAGCGGCATATCAGCGCCTAAGTAGCTTATATTGAGAATATAGTATATGAGACATAACGTATATTGTGCGATATACGAGACCTAAGAACCTCAGGTACCACAGTAGTCGTTACTTGGCCAGGCCCCACCGGCTGGTCAGCGGATAATAGATAAACAACGGCCGGCCGACGACCTCCTTGTCGGGCACGAAGCCCCAGACCCGGCCGTCCGAGCTGTTGGGCGAATTATCCCCCATGGCGAAAAAGGAATTGGCCGGAACCGTAAGCTTCTCGCCAAAAGCCAGGCGCCCGGCGGCGGTATAACCTGGATACAAGCCGTCCTTGTTGGCGTTTTTAGTAAAGGCCTCGGCACCGTCGATCGGCTTGTCGTTGCGGAACAGCTGGCCGTCATTGGGACGCATCACCACCGCTTTGCCGTCCGATATGACCGGCTCAGGTCGCCGGACTTCCATGATATCGCCAGGCAAGCCGACCAATCGCTTTACGTAATACTGGTCGGCCCCGATTCCCGGAATCTGCCGTGTATGAAAGACAAACCCTTGGCCGACCTTGGGCGGAAAGAAATTGTAGGTGATCCGGTCCACGAACAGCAGATCCCCCGTCAGGATGTCGAACGATAGAATCCGGTCGCCCTTGTGCACCGTCTTGCCCACCGGAATCCAATAAACCCGCACCGAGACTGACTCGCCGCCGCTCATGACTTGGACCATGGAGGTCTCGATCTGGCGTCCTTCGTCCGCCGCCTTCTGCCAGGCCCGCAGCAAGGTGTCAGGCTGGCCCTCCGAAAAGCTCTTGTTGATGACATCATCAAATCCGTATTCGGAACGCCCCCAGTCAGCCGGCACGGTCAGTTTGACCATTTCCTTGCCGATCGCGAAGGTGTAGTCGCGCAGGACGGTGGGGAAAATCAGGAAACTCCGGCCCGGTCGTTCCGTGTAGGCTGCCGCAAAGGTGTTTGGCCCGTACCGGAAGGCCGGCACCAGCACCTCCCCGTCCACCGGGGCTTTCATGGAATAGTTGATCGCCCCCAGCCCGATCAGGCGCGCGGTCTTGCCCAGCAGCCCGGGTTCTCGGCCGTCAGTAAACACCTCGGCGGTCATGCCGTAATACGTCGGCCACATCGAATTGGTCGGGATCTTGAACGGCTGGATGAAATACGCCCGCATGCCGAGGATCACGATCGCCGCGACAAGGAAAAATTCCACGTTCTCCACCAGCGAGGTTGCCGGATAGATCCGTCCCCCGGTCTCACGCATGACCGCTTCCAGTTTCTCGATCGCCGCTTTCACCAATCCCGCACCCGCCTTCTCCTTGACCCGGGTCCGGAGTTCACCCGTCGCCGCCTGGAGCTTCAGTCCCTGCGCTTCGGTCAGCTGGTCGCGGCGGTAGTCATAGACCCGTTCCGCCATCTCCAGCCAGGTGGTGGCGGCGCGGCGCATCTTCTTGTCTTCCGAAAGCAGGAAGTCGAACACGGTGACGAGGGGTTAACTGTTGGTTTTCAGGACCTGGATGAAGGCATCAGGTGGGATCGAAACCTTGCCGATAAGTTTCATCTTCTTTTTGCCTTCCTTCTGCTTGTCGAGCAACTTTCGTTTGCGGGAGATGTCGCCGCCATAGCATTTCGAAGTGACGTCCTTGCGCATCTCGCGGACGTTGTCGCGGGCGATGATCTTGCCCCCGATGGCGGCCTGCACCGCGATCTTGAACATTTGCGGCGGGATGATGTCGGCCAGCTTCTCGCAGAGCGCCCGCCCCTGCCCCTCGGCCTTGCTCCGGTGCACAATGCTGGCGAAGGCGTCCACGGGATCCTGGTTCACGAGAATATCCATGCGCACGAGGTCCGAGGCGCGGTATTCGCCGAGTTCGTAATCCATGGAGCCGTAGCCGCGGGTGATGCTCTTCAACCGGTCGTTGAAATCGACGAGGATCTCATTTAGCGGCAGCGTGCAGGTCATCATGACGCGCGCCCCGTCCAGCGTGTCGGTCTGGTCCACGCTGCCCCGCTTCTCCATGATGAGGTTCATCATGTCGCCCAGGAACTCGTTGGGGATGTGGATGGCGGCCTTGATGGTGGGTTCGGCGATTTCCTCGATGGTGCCCGGGTCCGGCAGGTTGATGGGATTGTCCACCTCGATGACGTCGCCGCCATGCTTCTTCACCTTGTAGACCACGCTCGGATAGGTGGAGATGATTTCGACGTCGTATTCGCGGCGGATGCGCTCCTGGACGACCTCCATGTGCAGCAAGCCGAGGAAGCCGCAGCGGAAGCCGAAGCCGAGGGCGACCGAGCTCTCCGAGGAATAAATCAGGGCGGAATCGTTCAGCCGCAGCTTGGCGAGCGCCACCTTCAGCTTCTCGTAATCGTCGGACTCGAGCGGATACAGGCCGCAATACACCATCGGCCGCACTTCCTTGTAGCCCGGCAGCATGGCCGCCGCGGGCTTGTTGGCGTGGGTGACCGTGTCGCCGATCTTGATGTCATCGGTGCTCTTGATGCTGCTGATGATGTAGCCGACGTCGCCGGGGCCGAGTTTGTCGACCTTCTCCATTCCGGGCCGGAACACCCCGACTTCCTTCACCTCGGAACGCTGCCCCGTGCTCATCAGCGCCATCATTTCCCCGGCCTTGATCGTGCCGGAGAAGACGCGGGCATAGGACACCACGCCGCGGTAGGCGTCGTATTTGGAATCAAACACCAGCGCCCGCAACGTCGGGTAATCCGTCCACCGCGGCGGCGGGATGCGCGCCACGACGGCCTCCAGGATGTCCTCGATACCGATGCCCGACTTGCCGCTGGCGAGAATCGCCTCCTCGGCGGGAATCGTCAGGATGTCCTCGAGCTGCCGCATGCAGAGCTCGAGATTGGCGCTGGGCAGGTCGATTTTGTTGATGACCGGGATGATCCTCAGGCCCTGCTGCTCGGCGAGGTGGGCGTTGGCCACGGTCTGGGCTTCGACGCCCTGCGCCGCGTCGATGAGGAGCAGCGCACCCTCACACGCCGCGAGCGAGCGCGAGACCTCGTAGGCGAAGTCCACGTGGCCGGGAGTGTCCGTCAGGTGCAGCTTGTAGGTCTTCCCGTCCTTCGCCGGGTAATTCATGACCACCGGGTGCATCTTGATCGTGATGCCGCGCTCCTTCTCCAAATCCATCGCGTCGAGATGCTGGTCGGTCATCTCGCGCTTGGTGATCGTGCTGGTGTACTCCAGCAGCCGGTCGGACAGCGTGGTCTTGCCGTGGTCGACGTGCGCGATGATGCAAAAATTGCGTGTAAGGGGGGCGGACATGCTCAGGCGGTGATATCGGCCAGCTCGGCGCAGGATTTGACGACCCAGGCCTTGTCGGTGCGCTTGGCCAGGCCGGCCAGCACGCCCCCCGGCCCGAACTCCCGGAATTCCGTGGCACCCGCCGCAACGGCGCTGCGCATGCAGTCTTCCCAGAGCACGGACGAGACCACCTGCTTGATCAGCGCCTCGCGGATCTGGGTGGGTTCGCTGACCGCCTGCCCGGTCGTGTTGGTGAACACGGTGAACTGGGGCCGGTTGAAAGTGACCTTGGCGAGATAGCGCGCGAACTCCTCGCGGGCCGGTTCCATCAGGCGGCTGTGGTAGGCACCGGCGACATTCAGGGCCATCACGCGCTTGAGGCCACGATCCTTGGCAGCAGCCACGAGGGCTTCGACCTTGGACTTCTCGCCGGAAACAATGATTTGACCGGGGGCGTTGAAATTGGCCGCCTGGATGCCGAATTCAGCGCAAAGCTGCTCCACCTTGGGCCGGTCCTCGCCGATGACAGCCGCCATGCCGCCCGTCGATTGCTCGCAGGCCAGCTGCATCAGTCGGCCGCGTTCGGCCACCACCTTGAGCCCGGTGGCAAAATCAAAGACCCCCGCTGCGGCCAGCGCCGTGAGTTCGCCCAAGCTGAGCCCCAGGGCCATTTTCACCTCGGGCAAGCTCCCCCGCTCCTTCATGGCCGCCAGCACGGCAAGTCCATGGACGTACAGGGCCGGCTGGCAGACCTTGGTCTGGGTGAGCTCACTTTCGGGCCCTTCAAAACTGACCTTGGTCAGACTCCAGCCGAGAATGCGGTCCGCCTCGTCGTAAAACGCCCGGGCAGCCGGGGAACCGTCGTAGAGCGACTTCCCCATGCCGACCTTTTGAGCGCCCTGACCTGCGAAAAGAAGTGCTAGTGACATAGATGAAGGGTCGGTTAAACCCATCGAACCGCCAAAAACCAAGTCCTAATATTTCTTCAGGCGCAGGAAGTATTACGGGGCACCGAAAAGAGCCGGAAATGGCCGGTTTCCATCAGGTTTTGAAGAAAATGCCCTTCAGGTTCATTTCCAACGCGGGCGCGTTGGGCGAGAAGCGCAGGCCGTCGGCCTTGCTGATCTTGCCCTCCTTGATCAGGCGGTAGAGATCCTTGTTGAAGGACTTGGAACCCTGCTCGCTGCTGGCTTCCAGCAGTTGCTGGATCTTGTCGTTATGGCCGTCGAGAATGAGGTTCTTGACCGTTGCGTCGGCGATGAGGATTTCGTGCGCCGCGAACCGTCCGCCGCCCTCCAGCGCCGGGATGAGCTTCTGGCAGATGAACCCGCGGAGCGAACCGGCGATCTGCCGGCGCGCCTGGGCAATCTGCTCGGGCGGGAAGAACTCGAACAGGCGCGTGAGCGACTGGGCAACCGTGGCTGCGTGCATCGTGGAGATCACCAAGTGGCCCGTCTCGGCGGCCGAGATGGCGGTCTCGAAGGTCTCCTTGTCGCGCATTTCGCCGATGAGGATGATGTCGGGATTCTGGCGCAGCACCGACTTGATCGCGTGCTCGAAACTCGGCACGTCCAACCCGATCTCGCGCTGCTGGAACAGGCACTTGTCGTCGCTGAAGGTGTACTCGATCGGGTCCTCGATGGTGACAATGTGCTTGTCCATGTTCTGGTTGATCCAGTTGAGCATGGCGGCCATCGTCGAGCTCTTGCCCGAGCCGGTGGCGCCGCAGACCAGCAGGATGCCGTCCTTGGCCTGGGCCAGCTTGATCAGCGTCTCGGACTCGATCTTCAGGTCCTCGAAGGTCGGCGGCCGGCTCTTGATGTGACGGAAGACGATGCTGACCAGGCCGCGCTGGTGAAAGGCGTTCACACGAAACCGGCCGACATCGTCCGCGGCATAGGCAAAGTCCACCTGCCCGTCCTTGTCCCACCGGTCCTTGAAAATACGCGGCACCTTCTCGTCCACGAAGGCCTGGGCATGCTCGCAGGTGATCGGGTCCATTTCGACGGACCGGAGACGGCCGCCAATGCGGAGATAGCCGGGTTTCTCGGACTTGATCACGATGTCGCTGGCCCCGCTCTCGACGGCGAGCTTAAGCAGATCGTTAACAATTTCGGTGTGAAGTGTCGTGCTCATGGAATTTTATGCGTGAACCGGCATTAAAGCTGTGCTTTCCCTACAGCCTATCCTTGTATCGATCAAGGTAACTTTCCTATGAATCGCCCCCGTACTTTCACCGGCACCTACACCGCGATCGTCACGCCTCTCCGGCGGGGCGCCGTAGCCTACGACGAGCTGCGGAAACTGGTGAATTTCCAGATCAGGGGTGGCATCAGCGGCCTGGTGCCCGTCGGCACCACCGGCGAGTCGCCCACCGTGTCGCACGAGGAGCATCTCGACATCATCCGCGGCACGATCGAGGCCGCCCGCGGCCGCGTGCCGGTGATCGCCGGCACCGGCTCCAACTGCACCCGCGAGGCCATCGACATGACCAAGGACGCCGACGCCGCCGGCGCCGACGGTTTCCTCCAGGTGGCCCCCTACTACAACCGGCCGACGCAGGAGGGATTGTTCCAGCATTTCGCCCGTATCGCCGAGGTCACCGACAAGCCGATCATCCTTTACTCCATTCCCGGCCGGTGCGGCATCGAGATCAGCGTCAAGGTCATCGAGCGCCTCCGCGCCAAGTATCCTCACGTCGCCCACATCAAGGAGGCCGGTGGCAGCGTCGATCGCGTGGACCAGATCATTCAGGCCATGGGTGACTCGGTCACGGTCCTGAGCGGCGATGACTCCCTCACCCTGCCCTTCATGTCCGTCGGCGCCAAGGGCGTCATCAGCGTCGCCAGCAACCTCTACCCACGCGAAGTCAGCAAGCTCGTCACGCTCGCCCTCGCGCACGACTACCCCAAGGCCCGCGCGCTGCACCGCCGACTCTATCCCGTCTTCAAGACCATCTTCATCGAGTCCAACCCGGCGCCCATCAAGTTGGCCATGGCCCGCGCCGGCATCATCGGCTCGGAGGAAGTCCGCTTGCCGTTGAGCACCCTGGGCGAGGCCAGCCGGGCCACGCTGCTCGCCACGCTCAAGGCCTTCAAGGGGTGACGCCATGGCCTTGAAGATCCTCCTCAACGGCTCGAAGGGACGCATGGGGCAGACCATCGCCGGCCTCGCCGGTGAGATGGGCGCGACCATCTCCGCCGCCACCGACGCCGGCGACCAACCAGCCCAACATGTCGCCGGCTGCGATGTGATCATCGATTTCAGCACGCATCAGGCCACGAGCTCGTTGCTCGAACTGGCTGCGCAGCACCGCAAGCCCATCGTCATCGGCACCACCGGACACAGCGCGGAGGACAAGAAGAAGCTGCTCGCGCTCGCCGCCAAGGTGCCGTGCGTGTGGGCGGGCAATTTCTCCGTCGGCGTGAACCTGTTGTTCGCCCTTACCCGTCGCGCCGCCGCCGTGCTCGGCGCCGATTACGACACCGAGGTCATCGAGATGCATCACCGCTTCAAGAAGGATGCCCCGAGCGGCACGGCGGCGCGCCTGCTCGAGATCATCCTCGAGGAACGCAAGCTCACCGCCCAGGCCCTGCGCCATGGCCGCTCCGGCATCACGGGCGAGCGCCCGCCCACCGAGGTCGGCGTCCACGCCCTGCGCGGCGGCGACGTCGTCGGTGACCACACCGTGCTTTTTGCCGCGCTCGGCGAGCGCCTCGAGCTCACCCACAAGGCGGGTGACCGAGGCATCTTCGCCCGCGGGGCGATCCGCGCCGCGCATTGGGTCGCGACGCAGCAGCCCGGCGTCTACGACATGCAGGACGTGCTCGGTCTCAAATGATCACCAGCATCTCGGGCACCCTGGTTTCCGCCACACCGCTGAGCGCGGTCATCGAGACCGGCGGCCTGGGCTACGAGGTGCACATCCCGGTCACAACGGCGGAACGGCTTCCCACCCCCGGCCGGCAAACCAAGCTCTACACGCTGGCGGTTTATCGCGAGGACTCGGCGACGCTCTATGGCTTCGCCACCGAGGAAGAGCGGGATTTCTTCCGCTTGCTGGTCGAGAAAGTCACCGGCGTCGGCCCCAAAATGGCGCTGAGTGTGATGAGCAAGCTTTCCCTGCCCACCCTAAAGGCGGCCATTGCCGCGGGCGATGTCGCCCTCCTCGCCAAGTGCCCGGGCATCGGCAAGAAGACCGCCGAGCGGCTGGTGATCGAGTTGCGCGACAAGCTGAACCCCGCCGACCTGGGTTCCGTGTCCGCCGGTCCGTCGTCCGCAAGTGATCCAGCGGCTCCGGCCAAAGACAGCCGCATCAACGACGCCGTGCTGGCCCTGAGCGCCCTGGGCTACAAGCCCGCCGAGGCCGACAAGGCCGTGCGCCAGGCCTGGATCGCACTCGGTCCCACCGCCTCCACCGAGGCGTTGATCAAGAAAGCGCTGGGCTGAACACTCAGCGCTGGAACTGGAAGGCCGTGAACTCGGCCTGCTGCTGCGCGGGCGTGGCAGGACGGGCGCGGAACAGTCGCGGATCCTGCGCCGGCCGGTTCGCATTGAACACCCCGTCATCGAACAGCGACGGGGTGGGATTGGCTTGCAGGTGCCGGCTCGCAAAGGCGCGTTCCTCATCCTGCTCGCGCATGGCGGCGAGCATGGCCAGGTAATCCGGCGTGCTCGCCGTGCTGTTGCGCAGGCTCACCAACCCGACAGGCTGTTCCGTCACCTTCACCGGGACAGGCGCTGCCTCGACCGGGGCGGTCGCCACCACGGCCACCGGGGCGACCTCGGTCTTGGCGGTGAGCATGGGCGTACCGGAGTTCGGCGTCGGCGTGGAGCGCATGAGCACAAAGGCCACACAGGCGGCCGCGGCCAGGCCGCCGGCATAATAAACAAACTGACTCTTGCGGCGCTTGGTTTCGAAAAGCTCGACGACCCCCGTGCGATCGGTCGGGAGCACGGGTTGCTCGGTGGCATTCACGCGGAAGCTGTCGTAGACCAGCTTGGTCGCCGAATGGATCTGGCAATACTGCCGGTAGACGGCCTGCCGCTTGGGATTCTGCTGAATCTCGGCCTCCAGCTCGGCGGTCTCCGCCACGGTGATCTGGCGGTCGATATACAGGTTCAACAATTCGATGAAGCGGTGGTCTTTCATGGCTGGAATTCCTCCCCTAGTTTTTCCCGCAGGTTTTCGCGGGCCCGGGCAATACGGCTCTTAACGGTGCCCACGCTGATGCCGAGGATTTCGGCGATCTCTTCGTAGGCGAGATTTTGGACATTGCGTAAAATAAGGATCTCGCGGTGCTTCTCATTCAACTGCTCCATGCACTCGGCCACGCGGCCGACAAATTCCTGGGTGACGGTGGCGTCCTCTGGCGTCTCCTGCTCGGCGGGAATCAGCTCGGCGAGGGTCGTGTCATTTTCGCTCCCGACGGGCGCATCGAACGAGATGGATTTGTCCCGCTTGCGCCGCCACCAATACCAGTAGCGGTTGCGGGCCAAGTTGGTCGCTATCTGGTAGAGCCACGTCGAGAAGGCCGAGTCGCCGCGGAAATTGACCAGGCCGCGGTGGGCGCGGATGAAGGCGTCCTGGGTGACCTCCTCGGCGTCCTGCTGGTTGCGCAGGAGCTGGTTGGTCATCGCGTAGATACGGTCCCAATAGCGGGTTACCAATTGATCGAACGCCGTGGCGTCACCGCCCTTAAAGCGGTCCACCAACAGACGATCGAGTGCGACTTCCTGGGCCTTGGCTGTCATGTGCTCAGGGTCGTTCTGATCCGGAAATTTGAGGATTGTTCCCACGAAAGTCTTAATCGACCGACAGCTTGCACCAACTGGGACGGCCTGGTCAATCGCGGGTTGCACGGCCCCGGGGTGCAAATAAAACTTGCCTTGCCGTCCAAGCGAAAAACTATCGGCACCCTTGGGTAAAATCGGGGTGATAGCTCAATGGTAGAGCAGTTGCCTTTTAAGCAATTGGTTCTGGGTTCGAATCCCAGTCGCCCCACCACCCTTTCGGCCATGCCCGGGACCAGCATCGGCAGGAAGCGCGGGTGCCCGCCTAATCGTGGTTGTGTTTCCCCCCAGTATTGCCGAGTATCTTTCCCAGCAGAGCCTTAGGGCCATTTCCCCACCTCCAGATTCCCGTGCCCACTGTCGCCATTTCAGCCAAGCGTATCGTCATCATCGAGGACCACACCGCCATTCGCGAGATGCTCGCGGAAATCCTCCGCGTGGATCCGGCCTACAAGATTGTCGGTGAATGCGGCGAGGGCCTGCAGGCCTGCCAGCTGTGCCTGGATCTGAAACCCGACCTTATCGTGCTGGATGCCCGCCTGCCGGGGATGAGCGGCGTGGATATTCTCCGGCGCATCGGCAAGCAGCTCAAGAGCACGCGGGTGCTGGTGTTTTCCGCCTATGAGAGCCCTGCGCTGGTGCGCGAGATGCTCGAGGCCGGTGCCCATGGTTTCGTCGAGAAGACGGCGGGCCTGAGTGAATTCAAGAAGGGCCTCGGCACGATCGCCCAGGGCGGCACCTATTTCGGCCCGGGAGTGGCGGCGCTGTTACGCACGGTCGTCGCCAGCAACGGCTCCGTGGCCGGGGTCGAGTCCCTCACCGACCGCGAGCGCGAGGTCCTGAAGCTGGTGGCCGAGAGCCACAGCACCAAGGAAATCGCCCAGAAGCTCGGCATCAGCGTGAAGACCGTGGACAACCACCGCACGAACCTGATGCGCAAACTCAACCTGCACGACGTCGCCAGCCTCACCCGCTACTCGTTGGAAATCGGCCTGATCGACCACCGCGGCTAGACGGGATTTCCGGGCCGTTTCCGCGAGTTTCGTTCTTGCGCGCAACTGGCCTTTGGCCAATAACCTCGACCTCCTTTCCCGCTCAATATGAAGAACGTTTCCAAACTCATCGGCACCACCTTGGCCGCCGCTTCCCTGCTTCTCACGGCTTGCACGAAGAAGCCCATTCGCGCCCCGCAGGACACCACGCAGACGGGCGGCGGCACGAACAGCGGGATCAATCCCGAGGCGATCGCCCTGCCCGGCGAGAACATCAATCTCACCCAGCGCGAGACTGGCACCGTGGAAGACGCCTCCAAGAGCGTCGTGGAGCCGATCTACTTTGCCCTCGACCGCTATGCGGTCGCCGTGCCGGAACGCCCCAAGCTCGATGCCGCCATCAAGTGGCTTGCCGCCAATCCGGAGAAGAGCCTCGTGCTCGTCGGGCATTGCGACTGGCGCGGTACCGCCGAATACAACCTCGGCCTCGGTGACCACCGCGCGAATTCCGTCAAGCGCTACCTCGAGTCCCTCGGCGCGGACCCCAAACGCCTCGAAACGCTGTCCAAGGGTTCCACCGATTCCAAGCAGGGCGGTGGCGAAGGTGAATGGGCCAAGGACCGCCGCGTCGACTTCGTCGAGCTCAAGAAGCAGTAAACGAACGATCCTCTATTTCAAAAAGCCGCGGAGCAATCCGCGGCTTTTTTGTTTGAGGTAGGACCGGTCTGTGACCGGTCCCGTTTTAAAACCCCGGCATGGACCGGTCAAAGACCGGCCCTACCCCTTCGCCAGTTCGGCCAGCACGCGCTCGGAAGTCTCGATACCCTTCTTCATGACCCCGAGATGGAAGCTCTCGTTGGGCGCGTGCAGATTGTCCTCCGGCAGGAAGAGGCCAAGCATCACCGCGTCCAACCCCAGCACCTGTTTCAAGTCGGCAATCAGGCCCACGCTGCCGCCTTCGCGGAGATACAGCGGCGGCCTGCCCCAGACTTCCGTCACAGCCTTGTCGACCGCGCGGAATCCCCGGGCCAGGATGGGCGACTGATCCTTCGGGGTGTTCGACCGGTCGGGCGGAATCGCCACATACGGCGTGGCATGGTGCTGCTCGGTGATCGCCAGGGTCACGCCCTTCGGGCAGCGTCCACGGATCGTGTTGAAAATTATCTCCTTGATGCTCTCGGGAGTCTGGTTGGGCACGAGCCGGCAGGTGATCTTCACCTTCGCCTTGCTCGGGATCACGGTCTTGGTCCCCTCGCCCTGGTAGCCGCCGCTGAAGCCGTTGAACTCGAGTGTCGGCAGGAAACGATTCGCCTCGAACGGCGTGTAGCCGGGCGGGGCGTGAAATTCCTTGATGCCGAGAAACGTGGCGTAGTCCGCCTCCTTCAACCCCAGCTTCGCCAGTTGCTCGCGCTCCCACGGCTGCGGTTCCACCACGGCGTCGTAGAAGCCGGGAATGTTCACCCGACCGTCGGGGGTGTGCAGCGAGGCGCACAGTTCCGCCAGCGCCTGCAGCGGATTCATCAGCACCCCGCCGTGCATGCCCGAGTGCAGGTCGGAAAGCGGACCGGTGATCTCCACCTCAAAGGCCAGCAGGCCGCGCAACCCGACCGTGATGACCATCTGCTCGGGATTGGGAATGCCGGTGTCGGAAAAATAGATGAAGTCGCCGCGGAGCTTCTCCTTGTTCGCCAGCAGGAAGGTCTTGAAGTTCTTGCTGCCGATCTCCTCCTCCCCCTCGACGACGAAGGTGATGCGCAGCGGCAGCTGCGGGTTTTTCTCCAGGAGCCGCGCCACCGCGGCCAGGTGCACCATGAGCGGGCCCTTGTTGTCCGCCGTGCCCCGGCCATAAATGCGCTCGCCCTTGATCACCGGCTCGAAGGGCGGCGTCGTCCATTTGTCGAGCGGATCGGGCGGCTGCACGTCGTAGTGGCCGTAGATGATCACGTGCGGCCACTGCGGGTTGTCGCCGCGCTTGGCCACGATCACCGGATGCAGGGCCGTCGGCACCACCTCGACCGCAAAGCCAATCTCCTTCAGCAAACCAGCCACGAAGTTCTGCGCGCCGAGCATGCCGGCCTTGAACTGCGGGTCGGCCGAGACGCTCGCCTGCCGCACGTATTCCTTCAGCTTTTCAATGGGATCAAACATGCCGCAGCTTGACGCTCCTTCCGGCGCGGGGCTAGCCGGAACTTATCAGTCGGCCGGTTCGTACCGCTTCTTTGCCGTCTCATAGAGGGGCAGCACCTGCGGCATCCATTTCTGCAGTTCCGCGATGCGCTCCGCGTGCGGTGGGTGGGTCGAGAGCCACTTGGGCGGCTGGGCCCCATCCTTGGCCTTCGCCATTTTCTGCCAGAATGTCACCGCGGCCTGCGGATCATAACCCGCCTTGGCCGCGTAGCGCAGGCCGATGTAATCGGCCTCGCTCTCATTGGCCCGCGAAAACGCCAGCGTCGCCCCGCCCGCCGCCAGCCCGTAGCCGATCCGCCACAGCTCCTTGTTGCTGCTGTCGTCGGTGGCCACCGCCACGCCGACGCCGACGAGACCCGCCACCAGGCCCTGCGACATGCGCTCGGCGCCATGCCGCGCGGTCACATGGCCGATCTCGTGGCCCATCACGATGGCCAGTTCAGCATCGGTCGCGGCCAGGTCCAGCAGGCCCGTGTAGACGCCCACCTTGCCGCCGGGCAGGGCGAAGGCGTTGACGGTTTTGGCGTCATCGAACACCACAAATTCCCATTTGGCCCCCGGCAGGGCGTCGCCCACGGCGTCGGCGATGCGCTTGCCCACCCGGCGCACGCGCGCGTTGGCCTCGAGGTCGGTGGAGACCTTCTCCTTGGCCCGGACATCGGCAAACGCCGCGGCGCCCATCTCGATTTCCTCGCCGGGCGAGATCATGATCATGGATTTCCGGCCCGTTTCCGGCACAGTGTAGCAACCGGCCAGGCCCAACAAGACAGCGAGCAGCAGCAGTCGGAATCCGTTTCTCATGGTGAGCCCTAGTATAGCCGGGTTTGGCCGGCCGCCAAGCGCCGGTTCAGTGCTTAAAGTGCCGGATGCCGGTGAAGACCATCGCCATGCCGCGATCATCGGCGGCCTTGATGACCTCCTCGTCGCGCACCGAGCCGCCCGGCTGGATGGCGCAGGTCGCGCCGGCGTCGGCCGCGGCGATCAGGCCGTCGGCAAACGGGAACAACGCCTCGCTGGCCACGATGGAGCCCTTCAGGTCGAGCTTGGCCTCACCCGCTTTCCACACGGCGATGCGCGAGCTGTCCACACGGGCCATCTGGCCCGCCCCGACGCCAAGGGTCTGCTCGCCGCGGCAATAGACAATGGAGTTGGACTTCACGTGTTTGCCGACCTTCCAGCCGAAGAGCATGGCGGCCCACTCGTCCGCGGTGGGCTGGCGCTTCGTGACGACCTTGAATTCCGCCACCTTGCCCAGCGTACGGTCGCGGTCCTGCACGAGCACACCGCCGACCACGGAGCGCACCTCCTGCAGGGCATCGGCGCCGATTCCTTCCTTGGCGATCATCAGGCGCAGGTTCTTTTTCTTGGCGAAGATCGCGAGCGCCTCGTCGGAGAAACGCGGGGCGATGATCACTTCGGTGAAGATGTCCTTGATCTGCTCGGCCACGTCCAGCCCCAGCGTCTGGTTCACCACGATGATGCCGCCGAAGGGCGCCTGGCGGTCCGTCGCGTAGGCCTTGTGCCAGGCCTCGAGCAGCGTGTCGGCGCTGCCGACGCCGCAGGGATTGGTGTGCTTGAGGATCGCCACGGTCGGCCGCTCGAACTCACCGATCAGGTAGGTCGCCGACGTGATATCGAGAATGTTGTTATAGCTGAGTTCCTTCCCCTGCAGCTGCTCGAAGTGCTGGTGAAAGGTGCCATAGAGCGCGGCCTTTTGGTGCGGATTCTCGCCGTAGCGCAGGCTCTGCGCCTTCTTGAGCGAGAGCGAATAGTTCGCAGGAAAGCCGCTCAGCGCCTCGAGGTCCGGCTCCGCCTGTTGCGTTTCCAGGTAGCGTGCAATGGCGGTGTCGTAGGCGCCCGTGCGCTGGAACACCTTCAGCGCCAGTCTGCGCCGCAACGCCGCCATGCCGGCAGGCTGCGCAAAGCCTGCCAGCACCGCGTCGTAATCGGCCGGGTCGCAGACGACCGTCACGCTGTCGTGGTTCTTGGCCGCGCTGCGCAGCATGGACGGACCGCCGATGTCGATGTTCTCGATGGCCTCCTCGAACTCCACATGCGGCTTCGCCACCGTCTGCTCGAAGGGATAGAGGTTCACCACGACCAGGTCGATGAGCGCGATGCCGTTCTTCACGGCCTGGGCGAGATGGTCGGCCTTGTCCCGGCGGCAGAGCAGGCCGCCGTGGATCTTCGGATGCAGCGTCTTCACCCGGCCTTCCATGATCTCGGGGAAACCGGTATGGGTGCTCACCTCGGTCACCGGCAGGCCAGCCTCGGCCAGCAGCTTGGCGGTGCCGCCCGTCGACAGCAGGCGGTAGCCGTGCTGTTGGACGAGCACCGTGGCGAATTCCACCAGGCCGCGTTTGTCACTGACCGAAAGCAGGGCGAGCTTTTCCATAGAATCAGGTCTTTGTGCGGGTCGGTGATTTTCCGGGCAAGCCGAAAGGCGGAAATTAATCCCCTTAGCATGTCCGTATTTCCTGATCAGTGTCTATTAGTGTTCATCAGTGGTAAACGGTCTTGGATTCTTTTCGTGTGTTTCATGTGTTTCGTGGTTACCTGCCTTCCATGCCCGCTTCCCTCGAACTGCCCGGCCTCCGGGTTGAACTCGACAAACTCGTCTACCGGAACGGGCGCGACGGGCAGCTGCCGCCGGACAAGCCCCACGCCTTCATCTATTACCTCACCATCCGCAACGGCTCCGACCGCACGGTCACCCTGCTGGGCCGCAAATGGGTCATCGAGCACGCCGACGGCACCCGCCTCGTGGTCGAGGGCGACAAGATCGTCGGCGAGACCCCCACCCTGGCCCCCGGGGAGCATTTTTCCTACAACAGCTACCATGTCGGCCATTGCGCCGCCCGGGCGCACGGCAGCTTCCATGGGGTCGATGCCGGCGGCGCCCACGTCTTTGTGCGCATCCCGGCGTTTGACATGGTGATTCCCCCCGGCTGACTCCCTTACACTGAATGAAGCTTATTGATCTCAACGCCGACGGCGGCATCGGGGCCAACTCCCTCTACCTCCAGCTCGGCGACTTTCACCTCGTCATCGACAGCGGCCTGCACCCCAAGAAGTCGGGCCGGCAGGCCGCGCCCAACCTCCGCCCGCTGGAGGGCGTGAAGCTGGACCTCATCATCATCACGCACTGCCACCTTGACCACATCGGCTCGCTGCCGCTGCTCATGCGCCACCAGCCGAACACGCCGGTCATCATGACGCAGCCCAGCCACATGCTGATCGAGCGCATGCTGCACAATTCCGCCAATGTCATGGTCCGCGAGCGCGAGGAGAAGGGCACGCCCGACTACCCGCTCTTCACCCACGAGGAGATCGACCGCTGCGCCCCGCGGATGTACCCCCTGGCCTTCAACAGCCCCAAGAAATTCTCCGGTGCGCGCGACGAGATCGAGTTCACCTTCCACCCGGCCGGCCACATACCCGGCGCCGCCGGCGTCGAAATCGTCCACAAGCACCGCCGCATTTTCATCACCGGCGACGTCCTTTTCAACGTCCAGCGCATCCTCGACGGCGCCAAGTTCCCCAAGGGCAGGTTCGACACGCTCATCACCGAGACCACCCACGGCGCCACCGAGAAGACGCCGGGCCGCGAGCGCTCCACGGAGATGATCCGGCTCGTCGAGACCATCAACGCCACGATCCAGCGCGGCGGCTCGGTGCTGATCCCGGTCTTCGCCCTCGGCCGCATGCAGGAGATCATGGCCATTCTCCACGACGCCCGGAAGTTCAACCGCCTCGTCGAGACCCAGATCTTCGTCTCCGGCCTCGGCATGGACATCGCCGATTTCTTCGACCAGATTTGCAAGAAAACCGGCCTGGTCCACTTCACCCGCAGCATCCTCAAGGAGCTCAAGGTCAAGAAATCACCCCGCGACCTCAAGCCCGGCAAGGAACCGCCCATCCAGGGCATCTACGTCGTCAGCTCCGGCATGGTGGTGCCCAACACCCCCTCGTACCTGCTCGCCTCCTGCCTCGTCGGCAACGCGAAGCACAGCCTGTGCTTCGTCGGCTACTGCGACCCCGACACCCCCGGCGGTCACCTGCTCGCCGCCAACAACGGCGACCAGTTTCTCTTCGAGGAACTCAACCTCAAGACCCGCATCCGCGCCCACATCGAGCGCTTTGAGTTCAGCGGCCACGCCACGCGCGACCAGCTGCTCGACTACGCCGTGAAGTGCGCCCCGCGCTCCATCGTCCTCACCCACGGCGACCCGCCGGCCCGCGCCTGGTTCGCCGAGCGGTTGAAGGAAAAGCTGCCCACGGCCAAGGTCCTCGATCCCGTCCCGCTGCAGGTCTATCAGGTCTGAGCGCAGCCCGCCCCCGCTAGCCCGGCGCGGGCGGATCCCAGCCCAGCCAGTGGAGCGCGTCCGCCATCTGGAGAAACACCCTCACGTTGGCGCCCCGGTTGCGGGCCATGGTTTCCCCGAGGCGATCGGGGTCGACCGTGGTCTCCGAGAGCACCCCGGCCACGCGAAAGCCGCGCAGATGAGCGACGAAGGCCAGGATCATTTGCAGGCGCTCAAACACCGTGAGCCTCTGCTGGTAGGCGCTGGCATCGATGAGCACCTCGATGGCCTTGTCGGCCACGGCCCGTTGCCGGATGGCGGCATACAGGCGGTACATGTCCTTCAACCTGATGTTGGCCGTGAACCTCACGTGCAACCGGCCGCCCCCACTGGACACCACGATGATTTCGTCGGGGTTCATGCTGATGTGCCCGCCACCCTAGGATGATCGCCGTCCACAGGCCAGCGGGAACTGGCCGTCAGCCGCCCCGGACACCGAGCCAATTCAGCGCCTCCGTCAGGCTGTGGTTATCTTCACGTTGCCGCCGGCCTAACGACTGAGAATCTCGCGCAGCCGCGCGACCATCGCCTTGCTGCCCGTGACATATTGGACGCGCGCGGACTTGAGGCTGAAGGCCTTCAGGGGGAACGGCGACTCGTTCAGGTAATGAATCTCTGCGCCCGACTCCTCCACCAGGGCGGCGGCGGCGGCGATGTCCCAGACCTTGTTGTTGTGCTCCACCACCCCGTCGAGCAAGCCGATGGCCGCATAGGCCAGATGCAGCGTGCTGCTGCCCAGTCCGCGAATCTTGAAATTCTCGATCACCCGCTTGCCCTCGGCGGCGTAACTCTTCTCCACCGGGGAATGAAAGCCGATCAGGCTGTGGTTGCTCGGCGCCTCCGGGCGGGCCCGGGCCGGCTTGTCGCCATCCCACACCCCGCGACCGGGGCCGCCCTGGATGAGGATGCGCCGGGCCATGTCGTAGATCACGCCGTAGGCCGGGACGCCGTGCTCCAGCAAGCCGAGCGAAATGGCGCAGTGGCTGATGCCATTGGCGTAATTGTTCGTCCCGTCGATCGGGTCGAGCACCCAGCAGAAACGGGATGTCACCGGCACGGGCGCCTCGGTCGGGGTCAGCTCCTCGCTGAAGAACTGGTCCGCCGGGAACTGCCGCGTGATGGCCGCCATGATGTGCTCCGAGATGGCAATATCCACGGCGGTCACCTTGGTGCCGTCGTGCTTGATCTCGGTGCGCGCCCGGCCGAATTCCCGGTGCATCAGCTCCGTTTCGGCGAGCACGGCCTGCCGGGCGGCGGCGATGCGTTGTTCGATCTCAGATGAAGACATCTCACCACGAAGAACACGAAGTGCACGAAGACCCAAGCTAAAGTTTTCTGCTTCGTGTCCTTCGTGAACTTCGTGGTCAATCCGTAAGCTGGTGCCCGTGGCGGACCACGCCCGCCTTGCCCTTCGCATTCAGCTGGTCCAGCACGGCGGCCAGCCGGCGTTTCTTCTCGTCCGTCTGGCCGAACATCTCCAGTTGCGCCCCTCTCTCCTCCACACTGGAGAACCGCACGCTCACCAGCCGCAGGGGCCGGCGCTTGGTCCAGGCGGCGCGGAGCAGTGGCTCGACCAGCGTATAAAACGGCGCCTCCAAATCCGTCGCCTCGGCCAGACTGCGACCGGTGGAGCTGTCCTCCATGCCCGGGTAGCGCACCTTGACCGTCATCGTCTTCACCCGCTTGCCGTCGGCGCGGATGGTTGGCATCAGCTCGTCAATCATGCGCTTGGCGATCCGCTCGATCTCGGCAAAGTCGCCGATGTCCTTCGCGAAGGTCTCCTGCGTCGAGTAGCTCTTGGCATCCTCGTGCTCGGTGTGCACCGGCCGGTCGTCCTCGCCGCGGACCATGGCCTGCATCTCCTGCCAGCCGCTGCCGAACAAGCTCTTCAGCTCCGCCTCGCTGCGCGTGAGCACGTCACTCACCAACCGGACCCCGGCCCCGGCCAGCCGGACCTCGGTCTTTTTGCCCACGCCCGGGATCACGCTGATCTTGAGCGGCGCCAGGTAGGCCGCCTCGCCGCCTGGCGGCACGACGGTGAACCCCTTCGGCTTGTTCGCCTTGCTGGCGATGGCGGCCACGAGCTTGTTGCTGGCGATGCCAAACGACGTCGGGATCTGCAGGTCGTCCCAGAGACGCTGCTGCAAGGCCCGCACCCGGCGCTCGATCTCCGCCGTGCTCTTGAATCCGCATGGCCCCAGGTCGAGATAACCTTCGTCGACCGAATTGCGTTGCACGAGGGGCGTGAGCGTCTCGCACAGGTTGAACATCTCCCGCGATTTCTTGCTGTAGATGCCCGACGTATGCGGCAGCAAAATCAAGTCCGGGCAGACCTTGAGCGCCTGCGCCGTGGACATTGGGGTATAAACTCCGCAAGCCCGGGCCTCGTAGCTGGCCGAGGAAATGATACCGCGCTCCCGTCCGCCCACCGCGCACTTGGTGCCCCGCAACTGCGGGTTCATCGACAGCTCGCACGACACGAAGAACGCGTCGGCGTCGAGATGAACGATAAGGGGCAGCGCAGGCATGCGCCACGGATGGCATGGTCAGTGGCAATATTCAACAGTGTGTCATCCTGAACGCAGTGAAGGATCCAGCTGGATTCTTCGCTATGCTCAGAATGACAGCAGAGGGAGTAAGCTCCGGTCAGAAACTCAGCTTCGCCGCCTTCAGCTTGCCGCGCAGGCCGTCCTTCGGCATGTGTCGCATAGCCAGCTCGGCCAGGCGCTCGGCATCGACCTTGGTCGAGGCCACCACCATCTCACGGTCGTTCACGACGGCCACGCACAGTTCGATCTGGCTGCCGGAACCGATGTCGTCGGAAGTATAAACCAGGACGGTCTCGTCCCCCTCGCCCACGCCGACCAGGCGGGTCCAGCCGCGTTGCCGCATGACCTGGTCGGTCCGGGCAAAGAGTTGCGGGAGCGAGAGGTCGTCGCCACCGGAAGTACATTCGTACACCCCGACACTGGCCCGGCGCACCGCCGCCATCGCCAGCCGGGCGTCCTCGATGTTCTCATGCTTGATAAAGCGCATCCCGGTGCGCACGGCCCCGAGCGTCACTGAGCCGATGCTCATCTGGACCTTGGTATGCCACTTCGCGTCGCTGGCGGCCATGACCTCGCGCCGCAGGATCGCGGCGTCGCGGTCGAGGCTCAGCATCGAAATGACCCCGACCCCGAGCACAACCATGGGCGTAAGCAAAATCACAAGGCCAAGGGCGATCCACCGGCCGATGCGGCGGCGCGGCGGGACGGAAGGCGGGGTAACGGGGTTCATGGGTGAAACTCCTTGGCGCACGAGGCTCAGGCGCCGTCGTCGTCGTTCTTGTGCTTCTTGAACTTCACGCGCATGTGCTTGAGGGGCTCGATATTCAGGTTCTCAGCCACCTTGGCGATCTGGTCCGCGCTGATGTTGCCGACAATGTTCACGAAGACCGCCTCGCCCTTGCGGTCGATGACCGTAACGACGAGACCCTCGATGATATCCTCCCCGCGCTGCTTGACGTGGACGTCCACATTGTCGCCGTCGCCCCGTTCGCGCACGCTGACCATCTGCGTCCAGCCCTGGCCCTCGAGCTTGCGGCGGACGGACTCGATCTGGGCGATCGTTTCCTTGCGGTTGGAATCGTCGAGGCTCACGACGTTGACACGGACCCGTTTCAGGTTGCCGATCAACTCGGCGGCCTCGGGCTCCTGCCGGGAGGCGATCTTGGCGGCAAATTTCAGCATACCGGGCGAAAGGTTGACCTCGACGAATTCCCCCTTGGCGGCGGGAATAAGCTGGCCGATATCGACGTAGCCGGGCTCGGAATCGGCGGCGAACGACGGGAGGGACAACGCCGCGGCAATACCGGCGGTGGCAAGGAGGAGACGGAGGGATTTCATGGTGGGTAATCGATTGAGGTTGGGAACCGGCCCGATGGCCTTCTGCCCCTATCACACCGCGCTCCGGCCCAAAGTTGCAGCTAGTTGTGCATGTGCCGCCTTGCCATCGGCGGCGCGGCACCCCAAGTGATTGCCCGCCTCTCTGCGCCTGCATGTCCCGCCTCTCCTTCACCCTCGAAAAAGTATGTCCCGGCTCCAAGGCCCGGGCCGCGCACTTCTCGACCGCCCACGGCGAGGTGCGCACCCCCGTTTTCATGCCCGTCGGCACCCAGGCGACGGTCAAGAACATGAACGTCGAGGGCCTGAAGGCGGTCGGCGCCCAGGTGCTCCTCGCCAATACCTACCACCTGCTGCTTCGGCCCGGGGCCGACGTCTTCCGGAAATTCGGCGGCATCCACCGGTTCATGAACTGGGACCGGCCCGTGCTCACTGATTCGGGCGGGTTCCAGATCTTTTCCCTGCCTGAATCCCGCGCCATGTCCGAGGCCGGCGCCCGGTTCCGCAGCTACGTGGACGGGGAACTCCATTTCCTCTCGCCCGAATCAAGCATCGAGATGCAACGGACCATCGGCAGCGATATCATGATGGTGCTCGACCAGTGCATTTCCTCCACCGCGTCGCACGCCGAGGCGGAGGCCGCCATGCACCTGACCCACCGCTGGGCGGAGCGTTCCCTGCGTGCGCGCGGCGATTCGCCCCAGGCCCTTTTCGGCATCGTGCAAGGCGCCTGCCACCGCGATCTCCGCCTGCGCAGCGCCGAGTTTCTGCGCGCCCTGCCCTTCGACGGCCTCGCCATCGGCGGCCTGGCGGTCGGGGAAACCCACGAGCAACGCTACGAATTCACGGGCCTCGCCACCGACCATCTACCGCACAACCTCCCGCGCTACCTCATGGGCGTGGGCACCCCCATCGACATCCTCGAATCCGTGCACCGCGGGGTGGACATGTTCGACTGCATCATCCCCACCCAGCTCGCGCAGCGCGGCACCGCCTTCTCCTCCCACGGCCGCCTGCACTGCCGGCGTGCCATCTACAAGTTCTCCGAGGCACCGCTCGATGCGGCCTGCGACTGCTCCACCTGCCGCCAGTATTCGCGCGCCTACCTGCACCATCTCATCAAGGCCGACGAGGTCCTCGGCTGGCAGCTGCTCTCCATCCACAACCTCGCCTTCTACCAACGGCTCATGGCCGAGATCCGCGCGGCCATCCTGGACGGCACCTTCCCCGCCTATTACGAACGCCAGCGCGTGGCCCTCGTGCGCGAGGACGAGGCCAACCCCTCCCTCCGTCCCTCCCCGGCCAAATCCCCGACCACCCCGCGACGCGGTGACTACGAGGTGCTCACCGCGCCACAGGGGTTTTCCAGTATCCGCCAGCTCAGCTCCGGCGAAGTCATGCATTCCGTCTCCGCCCCCGCGGACGAAGCCAACCGGCTCTATATCGAGCAATCGCGCCTCATCACCCGCCTGCGCCGCCGCACGCCGGAGGACGTCGAACCGCTGGTCGTCTGGGACGTCGGCCTCGGCGCGGCCTCCAATGCCATGGCCGCGATCCACCGCACCGAAGCCGAGCTCGCTGTCACCGGCCCGGCCGCACTGCGGCCGCTGCACCTCATCAGCTTCGAGCGCGACCTCGACCCGCTCACGCTCGCCGCGCGCCACGCCTCGCATTTTCCCCACCTCCGGCACGGGGCGCCGCACGGGCTGCTCAACAAGGGTCGCTGGGGCCACGCCTCGGGCACCATCGACTGGCTGCTCCTGCGCGGCGATTTCCTCGAGCACCTCGAAGCTGCGCCCGCACCCGATTTGATTTTCTACGACCCATTCTCGGCCAAGACGGACACCGCGCTGTGGCACACCGACGTCTTTGCGCGCATCCACCGCCACTGCCAGCCGAACCCGGCGGAACTCTACACTTATGCGGCCGGCACCGCCGTGCGGGCGGCACTCCTTCTCGCGGGCTTCTTTGTCGCGGAAGGCGTCGGCACTGGACCCAAGGCGACCACCACCGTGGCCTTCACCCACCGCAACAGCGCGAGCGACGATCCCGCCGCTCCCCGGCTGCTCGGCACTGACTGGCTTGCCCGCTGGCGGCGCAGCGACGCGAAATACCCCGCGGGTCTTAGCGAAGCACAACAGGCGGCGTTCGAGCAACGCATCGAACGCCATCCGCAGTTCGCAGCCATCTAAAGGTAGGGGCGGTTGCCCCAACCGCCCTTTGGGCTCTCGTGGGCCGTTGTGGGCAACGGCCCCTACCTCAACGCCTGACCCGTCAGCGAGCGCGCTTCCCCGCTCAACCCGGCCACCGGTCCGGCATAGACGATCTCGCCCCCGTCCGGTCCGCCGCCGGGACCGAGGTCGATCACCCAGTCGGCCAGCCGGATGACGTCGAGGTTGTGCTCGATGACGACGAGCGTGTTGCCCGTGTCGCGCAGCTTGAACAGCAGGTCCATCAGGCGCTGGATGTCGGTCCAGTGCAGGCCCGTCGTGGGCTCGTCGAGAATGTAGAGCGTGGTCCCCTGCTCACGCTTGCTGAGCTCCAGCGAAAGCTTGATGCGCTGCGCCTCGCCGCCCGACAAGGTCGTGGCCGACTGGCCGAGTTGGAGGTAACCCAGGCCCACCGCCTCGAGCGTGGCGAGTTTCTCCATGATGCGCGGCATCGCCCGGAACAGCTCCATCGCCTCCCGCACGGTGAGCGCCAGCACGTCGGCGATGCTCTTGCCGTGGTAGCGCACCTCGAGCGTCTCGCGGTTGAAGCGCCGGCCGTCGCAACTCGGACACGGCGCGTAGGCATCGGCCATGAACTGCATGTCGAGCCGGATCTGGCCGTCGCCCTGGCAGCGTTCGCAACGGCCGCCCCGCACATTGAAGCTGAACCGGTTCGCCTTGTAGCCGCGGACCTTGGCCAGCGGCAGCTTGGCAAATAGGTCGCGCAACAGGTCCAGCAGCCCGACGTAGCTGGCCGGATTCGACCGCGGGCTGCGCCCGATCGGCTCCTGGTCCACCTGCACCGCCTTCTCGAAATGCTCGAGCCCGGCCAGCCCGCGGTGGCGGCCGGGGATGATCTTGGTCGCACCATTCAGCTTCCGCGCCGCGGCTGTCGCGAGAATATCGTTCACGAGCGAGCTCTTGCCCGACCCCGACACGCCCGCGACGCAGGTCAGCAACCCCACCGGGAAGCGTGCCTCGACGTCCTTCAGGTTGTGCTCGGCCGCACCCTTCACGGTCAGCCAGCGTCCGTCGGGCTCCTTCGCCTTGGCGTCCCGGACGACCCCCTCCTTGCCGGCGAGATAAGCTCCCGTCCGGGATTCCCGGGGCGAAAGCTTGGTGCAGTCCTCCGGCAAGCCTTGGAAGAGGATCTTTCCACCCTCGGTGCCGGCGCCGGGCCCGAGTTCGATTAACTCATCCGCGATGCGCATCGTGTCGGCGTCGTGCTCCACCACGAGCACAGTATTGCCGCGGTCGCGCAGCTCGCGCAGGGTTTCCAGCAACCGCTGGTTGTCGTGCGGGTGCAGCCCGATGCTCGGCTCGTCGAGGACGTAGATGACACCCACGAGTCCCATGCCCAGCTGCGTCGCGAGCCGCACGCGCTGGGCCTCGCCGCCGGAAAGCGTCGTGTATTCGCGGTCCAGCGTCAGGTAGCCGAGCCCGGTCTCGTTGAGGAAATGGAGCCGCTGCGTCACCCCGTCGAGCACCTCGCGCACCGCATCCGTCGCCGGCAGAACGGCGCGCAGGCCTTGCGTAAATTCCCAGGCGCGGCGGATGTCGGCCGCCGTGAAGGTGGCGAAGCTGTTCCCGGCCAGCAGCACCGCCGCGCTGCGGGCATTGAGCCGCAATCCGTGGCAGGACGGGCAGTCGCCGCTCGACATGAACGTGGCCAGCCGGGCGCGGTAGCCGTCGCTGTGCGATTCACGCCGGGCCCCGTCGAGCAGCGCGATGACCCCGGGGAACGGTTTGAGTTCGGCCTTCTGCGTGCGCCGCAGGCGGAAACTGAACAACCGTTCCCCCGCCCCGTGCAGCAGCGCCTGCCGGGTTTCCGCCGGCAGATCCTGCCAGGGTGTCTCCGCATCGTAGGGCAGCTGTTCAGCCAGTTGTTTCAGGATGGAACTGTGGCGGATGATGAGGTTCCGTCCGCCGATGCGCCACGGCTTGATTGCGCCCTCGCGCACGGATTTCTCCGGTTTGGGCACGATCAGTTCCTCGCTGAAGGCCAGCTTGCGCCCGAGCCCGCCGCACTCGGCGCAGGCCCCCTCGGGGTGGTTGAAGGAGAAATGCCGGGGGGTGAGCGGCTCGAAAACGTCGCCGCAATTCACGCAGCTCAGGCTCTGGCTCAGCGGAATCTCGCGCCAGGGCGCCTCGGGGGTTTTCTGCACGAGCACCAGCGCGCGGTTCTGCCCCTCGCGGAAGGCCAGCTCGAGCGAATCGGCGAGCCGGCTCCGCTGGTCGGCGGTGACGACGACGCGATCCACGACGAGTTCGACGGCGATCTCCTCCGCCCCATTGGGCACGAGCCTGGGTTCGTCGAGCGATTTGATTTCGCCCGCGATCCGCACGCGCTGGAAGCCGCGCTGCCGCAGCCGCGGCAGTTCGTCGCGCAACACCGCCGGCTTGGCCGTCAGCCACGGGGCGAGCACGATGGCGCGCTCGGCGGGCGCGTCGCGGAAAAGCTGGGCCAGGCAGTCGTCGAGCGAGCGCTTCTCGACGCGGCCCCCATCCTTGGGGCAGCGTTGCTCGCCGCACAGGGCCCAGAGCAGCCGGGCGTAGTCGGCCACCTCCGTGACCGTGGCGACGGTGCTGCGGGGCGAGCCGCCGCCGGTGCGCTGCTCGATCGCCAGCACCGGGGAGAGACCGTGGATGAAATCCACGTCCGGCCGCTTCAGTTGCTCGAGCACCTGCCGCGCCGACGCGGAAAGGCTTTCCATGTACTTGCGGTAGCCCTCGGCATAGATCGTGTCGAAGGCCAGCGACGACTTGCCCGATCCGCTCGGCCCGGTCAGCACGACCAGCTTGCCGCGCGGGATGCGCAGCTCGAGGTTCCGGAGATTGTGCTCCCGGGCCCCCTTGATGTGGATGTGCGACGCGGCGTCCATGCGCGTGAACGTTGCCGATTCACCGCGGGCGTCAAAAGGCTAATCCGGAAAGAATGTCCGCCCGCCCCCGGTGGTTTAACACTTGAAGTCACTCTGAAATGCCCGCTTCATTCCGCCATGTCATAAGGCAGGCCGGGCCTGCTCACCTACCCCCAAAACCCGCCTCGTCCCCCAGAGGCAGCTCCGTGGCATCTTACCTATGAACCTACGCAATGCTATTCCCCAACGCCTGCGCCGGCCGCTGCTTGTCGCGCTGGCCGTCGCCAGCACCGCCGCCCCGTCCGCCCGGGCCTTCGTCTTCGAAGTGGGCGAAATTCAGGGCAGCTTCGACACGACCCTTTCCGTCGGCGGGCTCTACCGCCTGAGCAATCCCGATCCGGCGCTTTATGGCATCACCAGCTCCTCCAACGGCGTCTTGGGCCAGCAGCGCTCGGTCAACGCCGACGACGGCAACCTGAACTACCGGAAGGGCATGTCATCCTTTCTCGTCAAGGCCAGCAGCGACCTGCAGCTCGACTACAAGAATTCGGGCCTGTTTGTCCGCGGCTATATTTTTAACGACTTCGTCAATTCCAGCGGCACCCGCGACCGCACCCCGCTCAGCCCGGAGGCGGAGAAGATTGTCGCCGAGGGCGGGGAATTGCTGGACGCCTACGTCTACCTCAAGGGCGACCTCGGCGGCATGCCCGCCAACCTTCGCGTCGGCCAGCAGGTCCTGAGCTGGGGTGAGAGCACCTTCATCCCGAATGGCATCAACTCGATCAACCCGATCGACGTGGCCAAGCTCCGCATGCCGGGCTCCGAGCTCAAGGAGGCCCTCCTGCCCGTCTCCATGGTCTCCGCCGCAATCAGCCTCACCTCCCAGCTGACCATGGAGGCCTTCTACCTCCTCGACTGGAAGCGCACCCGCGTCGATCCCCCGGGCACTTATTTCAGCACGAATGACTTCGTGGCCAAGGGTGGCAGCAAAGTCTTTCTCGGCTTCGGCGCCATCGCCGACAGCGCCCCGCTCGGTGCCATCACCCGCGGCCCGGACAATGAGCCCTCCAACACCGGCCAGTACGGCGTCAACTTCCGCTACCTCGCCGAGAAACTGAACAGTACCGAATTCGGCCTGTATTTCCTGAACTACCACAGCCGGTTGCCGGCGATCTCGGCCCGCACGCCGACCTCGCCCATCGACTCGGCGTTTGTGGTGTCCACCGCCAGCACCCTGGCCACTCAAAACATCGCCCCGGTGATGATCGCAGCCGGCATTCCCCCCGCCACAGTTTCCGTGGTGCTGCCCGGCCTGGTCGGCTCCGCGCTGATCGGCACGCCGGTCGGTTCCCTCCCTCCCTCCCTCGCTCCCTACGCGGCGTTTTATCCGGCCTCCGTGACGGTCGCCAACGGCGCCAAAACCATCGGCTTCCTGACCGCCGCGCAAACCGGCAACTATCTCATCGAGTTCCCGGAGGACATCCACCTCATTGCTGCGAGTTTCAACACCAGCATCAAGGGCATCGCGTTCCAGGGCGAGATCAGCTACCGTTCCAATCAGCCGCTGCAGGCGGACGACGTCGAGCTGCTCTTCGCCGCGCTCTCCTCCATCAATCCGATTTACGGGACGAACAACCAGATCGGCAACTACGCCGGCCAGCTCAACACCTATGTGCCCGGCTACCGCCGCCACAAGGTCTGGACCGGTCAGATGACCGCGACCAGGGTCGGCCGCGGCATCCTTGGCGCTGACCAATCCACCCTCATCGCCGAGGCCGGCTTCGTCAGCGCCGACCTGCCCGCCAAGAGCACCCTCCGCTACGACGGCCAGGGCACCTTTGTCGGCGGTGAGCTCGCCTACATGAACGGCTCCGGCAGCAACGCCTCGGGCGTCCCGCCGCTCTCCGAGCCATCGAGCGCGTTCGCTGATTCATTCTCCTGGGGCTACCAGCTCGTGGGCCGCCTCGAATACAACAACGCCTTTGCCGGCGTGAACGTCCTGCCCCTGGTCGCGTTCGCGCAGGATGTCGGCGGCAACACCCCGCTCCCGCTGGGCAACTTCCTGCACGGCCGCAAGACCCTCACGGTCGGCGCCGACTTCACCTTCCAGAACGCCTGGGGTGTTGAGTTGCGCTACGTGAACTTCTTCGGGGCCGGCCGCTACAACCTGGTCAACGACCGCGATTACGTTTCCGCCACCCTGAAGTATTCGTTCTAACCCGCCGCCCATCCTTTACCCATGAAAACGAAACTCCTTCTGCCGACCGTTCTCCTCTGTGTCCTGGCCCCTGCGGTGGCCACCCGCGCCGCCGACGTCAGTCGCCTGGGCAACGATCTCACGCCGCTCGGCGGCGAAAAGGCCGGCAACGCTGACGGCACCATCCCAGCTTGGGAAGGCGGCATCACGACGCCACCGGCCGGCTACAAGCCCGGCGACCACCACCCCGACCCCTTCGCCGGGGAAAGCCCGCTCTTCACCATCACCACGCTCAATGTCGCGCAATACGCCGACAAGCTCACCGCCGGTCAGCAGGCCCTCCTCCGGACCTACGCCGACTACACCATCCCGGTGTACCCGACGCACCGCAGCGCGGCCAACCCGCAGCGGGTCTATGATGCCACGAAGCAATATGCCAACACCGCGGCCCTCACCGCCGGCGGCAACGGCATCTCCGGCACCGTCCTGGGTGTGCCCTTCCCGCAGCCCGAGGACGGCCTGCAGGTCATCTGGAACCACCTCACCCGCTACCGCGGCATCACCGGCGTCCGCCACATCGGCCAGGCCGCCCCCCAGCGCGACGGCAGCTACAACCTGGTGCAATTCGAGGATGAGTTCCTGTTCAACTATTGCCGCGACGACCTCCCGGCGGAAACGCTCATGCAGGAACTCGCCGCGGAAAACGTGCTCCTTTACTACAAGCAGGCCGTCACGGCCCCGGCCCGCCTCGCCGGCTCCATCCTCGTCGTCCACGAGACCCTCGACCAGGTGAAGGAAAAGCGCCGCGCCTGGATCTACAACGCCGGCCAGCGCCGCGTCCGCCTCGCTCCCTCGGTCGAGTATGACAACCCCGGCACCGCCGCCGACGGCATGCGCACTTCGGACCAGTTCGACATGTTCAACGGCGCCCCCGCCCTCTATGATTGGAAGCTGATCGGCAAAAAGGAAATGTATGTCCCCTACAATTCCTACAAGCTGCACAGCGACCAGGTGAAGGTTTCCGAAATCCTCAAGCCGCTCCATATCAACCAGGGCCTCACGCGCTACGAACTGCACCGCGTCTGGGTCGTGGACGCCACGCTCAAGCCCGGCGCCAGCCACCTTTATTCCCGCCGCACGGTCTACCTCGACGAGGATACCTGGCAGGTGCTGGCGGTCGACCAATACGACGGCCGCGGCCAGCTCTGGCGCGTCTCCGAGGCGCATTGCATCAATTACTACGATGCCCTCACCTTCTGGAGCACGCTCGAGGTCCACACCGATCTCCTCGCCGGTCGCTATCTCGCCTTCGGCCTGGATAACGACAACAAGATGTATGATTTCAGCCTGCGGCGCTCCCCGCAGGACTACACGCCCGCCAAGCTCCGCCAGGAAGGCGTGCGCTGAGCCCGACCCGCTTGCCCCCGGGGCGGCCCTGTCCGGGCCGCCCTTTTTCTTGCCTGTCCCCCCGGGCGAGGCGATGCTTCGGGGATGATGCGCCTACCCCAGGCCGGTCTTCTGCTGGTGGTCCTGGGTTTCAGCCTGTCTTTCACCCGCGGCATCGCTCTCGATTCCGAACTCGCGCCGCTCGCCAGCCGTTCCCTGCTGCTCGATGTTGCCCGCGCCGGCTCCCGGTTGGTGGCCGTCGGTGACCGCGGCCACGTCCTCCTCTCCGACGACGAGGGCGCCACCTGGCGGCAGGTGATCGTTCCCACCCGGGCCATGCTGACCGGCGTGAGCTTCGGCGACGCGCAGCACGGCTGGGCGGTGGGCCACGACGGCGTGATCCTTGCCACCGCCGACGGCGGCCTGACCTGGTCGCTGCAAAAGACGGAGACGGACCTTGAAACCGTTTTCCTCGATGTGTTCTTCAGCGACACGCTGCACGGCCTGGCCGTCGGTGCCTACGGCAAATGCCTGCTGACCATGGACGGCGGGAAATCGTGGCAGCCGGCCGCCCCAATCCCGGACGAAGTCCATGTCAACCAGATCGCGCCCACGGCGAGCGACATAGTCTACCTGACGGGAGAAGCGGGAACGCTGTTGGTTTCCGCCGACGCGCGCCGTCCGTGGCAACAATGCACAGTGCCCTACGAGGGTTCCCTTTTCGGCGTCCTGCCGCTGAGCGCCAAAAGCTTGCTGGCCTACGGCCTGCGCGGCCGCGTTTTTGCCTCGGATGATGCCGGAGTCAGCTGGACGCCGCGAGAGACGCCCTCCCCCGTCCTCATCATGGCCGGAGTGCGCCTGAAGTCCGGCGTGATCGTGCTCGCCGGACTCGGCGGCAATTTTTCCCTCAGCCGCGACGGCGGCGGCACCTTCGAGGTGTGGAGCCCCGCGGTCGACACCGGCGGCGTGGCCGGCCTGCTGGAAACCAAGGACGGTGCCCTCGTCGCCGTCGGCGAAAAAGGCGTCAACCGCCTCCAACTTCCGACCAAATGATCGCGCGCCTCGAGGAACTCATCTTCCGCCACCGCCCGGCCACGCTGGCGGTGTTCGCCGCCATTACGCTCGTGCTCGGCTGGTTTGCCTCCAAGACCCGGGTGGACGCCAGCTTCGACAAGCAACTGCCGACGGGCCACGAGTACATTGAGACGTTCAAGAAACATCGCACCCAGTTCGGCGGCGCCAACCGCGTCGTGATCGCCCTCGTCGCGAAACAAGGCGACATCTTCACTCCGGAGTTTTTCACGGCCCTCAAGGCCGTCACCGACGAAACCTACTACATCCCCGGCGTGGACCGGGCGCAGGTGACCTCGATCTTCACCCCCAACGTCCGCTACATCGAGGTCGTCGAGGAGGGCCTGCAGGGCGGCAATGTCATCCCCGCCGACTTCACCCCGACGCCGGCGGGCTTCGCGCAAGTCCGGCAGAACATCGTGAAATCCGGCCGGCTCGGCATGCTCGTCGCCAACGATTACACCGGCGCCGCCGTCATCGCCTCGCTCCATGAAGTCGACCCGCAGACCGGACAGAAACTCGACTACGCCCAGGTGGCGGCCGCCCTCGAGAAACAGATCCGGGCCAAGTTCAGGAGCGATGGCATCGACATCCACATCATCGGCTTTGCCAAGGTCATTGGCGACATCACTGAGGGCGCGAAGGGCGTGCTGGTCTTCTTCGGCATCGCCCTTGTGATTTCCGCGGTCCTGCTCTTCTATTTCTCCCAGTCGCTGGCCCTGACGGTGCTGCCGCTGCTCACGTCGTTCTGCGCCGTCGTGTGGCAGTTCGGCATCCTCAACCTCCTCGGCTTCGGCATCGACCCGCTCTCGATCCTGGTACCGTTCCTGATCTTCGCCATCGCCCTAAGCCACGCCACGCAGATGCTCCGGTCGTTCCGCTTCGAGATCAACATGGGCAAGGATGAGGTGGCCGCCGCCCGCGCCTCGTTCAGCAACCTCTTCGTGCCCGGTTGCGTGGCCATCCTCACCGGCACCGTCGGTTTCAGCACGATCTACCTCGTCCACGTGCCCACCATCCAGGAACTCGCCGTGACCGCCAGCCTCGGCGTGTTCCTCATCATCTTCACCGACCGGTTCCTGCTACCCGTGCTCGTCTCCTACACCCGGATGACGCCGGGCTTCCGGCGCCGGGTGAATTTCCGTCGCTTTGCCCTCCAACCCTATTGGCGCCGGCTCGTCAATTTCACGACCGGGCCGCGCAGCTCCCCCGTCATCATCGTCCTTTCCCTCATCCTGCTCGTCTTCGGCTGGGTCAAGTCCCACCAGGTCAAGATCGGCGACCTCCATGCCGGCGTGCCCGAGCTGCGGCAGGATTCCCGCTACAATCGCGACACCGCCGTGATCACCCGGGAATTCAGCATCGGCGTCGACGTGATCACCGTGCTGGCCGAGACCGTGCCCAATGGCGTCGTCGATCACGATGTCATGGCGTTGATCGACAATTTCGCGTGGCGCATGCGCAACGTCGAGGGCGTCCAGTCCACCCTCGCCCTCACCGACTACGCCCGCACCATCAACGCCGGGTGGAACGAGGGCAGCCTCAAGTGGCGGGTCATCCCGCGCAACCCCCAGGCCCTCGCCCAGGCCATCTCGCCCGTCGAGACCTCTTCCGGCCTGCTCAACAACGACGGCAGCGTCATCCCGGTGATGATCTACCTCAAGGACCACAAGGCCGAGACCATCAAGCGCATCGTGGCCGCCGTGAAGGATTTCCGCGCCGCCGTGCCGACCGGCCGCGTGAAGTTCCAGCTCGCCACCGGCAATATCGGCGTGATGGCCGCCACCAACGAGGTCGTCGCCGCGGCCCAGACCCCCATGGTGCTCTGGGTCTACGCCGCCGTCATCGTGCTCTGCCTCCTTTCCTTCCGCTCGTGGCGCGGTGCCGTGTGCGTGATCGTGCCGCTGGTCGTGGTTTCCTACCTCGGCTACGCCCTGAAATACTACCTCGATATCGGCCTGAAGACCTCGACGCTGCCGGTCATCGCCCTCGGGGTCGGCATCGGCGTGGATTACGGCATCTACCTCTTCTCGGCCATCCAGGAACGCCTGGCCGTGGGCGACACCCTCGAGGACGCACTGTGCTTTGCCTTCGCCACCATGGGCACCTCGGTGATGTTCACCGGCAGCGCCCTCGCGGCCGGCGTGGGCACCTGGGCCTTCTCCGCCCTGAAATTCCAGGCCGACATGGGCATCCTGCTCTCCTTTCTCTTTTTCTTCAACATGCTCGGCGCGATGCTGCTGATGCCTGCGCTCGCCGTCGTGCTCTTCCGCGACAAGCGCGCCGGGAAACTCACGCCGGCGGCCGAGGTCTGCCCGGTGGAAAAGCGCTGACCGCCGCATGCCTGCGACACGCTTCCGCTGGGTCATCGTCGGGCTGCTGTTCCTGGCCACGACGATCAATTACATCGACCGGCAGATCCTCGCCCTGCTCAAGCCCCAGCTCGACACCGAACTCGGCTGGACCAACGAACAGTACGGGCAGGTCAACTCGGCCTTCCAAGCCGCCTACGCGGTCAGCTACGTGGCCTTCGGCTGGTTCATCGACCGCGTGGGCATCAGGTTCGGCTACAGCATTTCGATCATCTGCTGGAGTCTCTCGACCCTCGCCCACGGCTTTGCGGGCAGTGTGCGCGGATTCTTCCTGGCGCGGCTCGCGCTCGGCGCCGGCGAGGGTGGCAATTTCCCCGCCTGCATCAAGGCGGTGGCCTGGTGGTTTCCCCAGCGCGAGCGCGCCTTCGCCGCCAGCCTGTTCAACTCCGGCACCAATGTCGCCGCCGTCATCGCCCCGGCCTTCGTGCCCCTGATCGCCCTGCACTTCGGCTGGCAGATGTGCTTTTTCATCTCCGGCATCGCGGGCTTCGCCTGGCTGGCGCTGTGGCTGCCCCTCTACCGCAACCAGCCCGGCGAGAGCCGCTTTGTGTCCGAGCCCGAGCGCCAGTTGATCGAGGGTGACCGCGCCACGGCCGCCGGCGGCGGCTCGATCGGCTGGCTAAGCCTTTTTGCCTACCGCCAGACCTGGGGCATCGTACTGGCCAAGTTCCTCACCGATCCCGTGTGGTGGTTCTTCCTGATCTGGCTGCCTGATTTTTTCAAAAAAACCAGGGGCCTGGACCTCAAGGGCAGCTGGATGCACATCGCCGCGATCTACGCCATCGCCACCGTGCTCAGCCTCAGCGGCGGCTGGCTCAGCGGGCACCTGATCAATCGCGGCTGGAGCATCAGCCGGGCCCGCAAGACCGCCATGTTCATTTTCTCCCTCTGCGTTGTGCCGGTGGTGTTCGCCCCCCGGCTCGGCGAGTGGGTGGCCGTCTGTCTGATCGGCCTTGCCGGCGCCGCGCACCAGGCATGGTCAGCCACCATCTACGCCGCGACCTCCGACATGTTCCCCAAGCGCTCCATCGCCGCCATTTCCGGCATCGCCGGCATGGCTGGCTCCATCGGGGGCATCCTCTTCCCCCTCTTTGCCGGGGCCCTGCTCGACCATTACAAGGCCACCGCCGGGGGTGAAACCGCGGGCTACGCCATCCTCTTCATCATGTGCGGCAGCGCCTACGTCGTCGCCTTCGCCCTGAACCACCTCTTCGCGCCGCGCTTCGACCAGATCAAGCCTGGCCAATAGACTACTTTCCCGCCGGCGTCGGCTCCACTCGACCGTCGGCGCTGAACGTGAACGACAGATCGAAGTCGGACTCCACCAGTTCGGTGCGCATCACCTTGTTGTAGTAAACCCCGTTCTCGCCCTTCACCACATCGATGTATTCGACGCGAGCGGGAACAAATTTCCATTGATGCAGCGCCGCCTCGACTTCATCCCGAAAGTCGCCCGCAAATGGGCCGGGCGTGTTGAAAACCAATATACTCGAACGGATGTCGGAAACCCGTCCATCCGTGCCGACCGTGACATGCACCCCGACCGTCGCACGGCCAGCCTTCGCTTTGAGCGCCCGCGCCGGATAGACCGGCAGCGTGGCGGGCTGGATCAACTGCTCCTGGCGATACTGGCCCCGATCGAGCGGCTCGACCGATTCGACGTTAGATTTGGGCGGTGGCGCCGGCGGTGGGTCGACGACCGTGAACGAACTGCGCCCCACGTCTTCCTGAAGCGGCGCATGCCGGCAACCACCGGTCAGCAACACCGCCAAGAGCAGATTCGCGACTCTGGAAATCATGCCCCACCCAAACGTCATTCCGCCCGCAGGGCAATCACCGGATCGACCTTCGCCGCCCGGCGGGCGGGAAGCCACGCCGCCAAAGCCGCGATGCCAAGCAACACGGTACTCACCGCCAGATACGTCCCAGCATCCGTTGCCGAAAGACCGTAAAGGCGGCTGGCCAGATAACGCCCGGTCGCGAGGCTGCCACCGAAGCCCAATAGCACGCCGAGTAAAACCAAGCCCATTGAGTCACGCAGGATCATCCTCGACACATTGCCGGGCTGGGCCCCCAGCGCCATGCGGATCCCAATCTCCCCTGTGCGACGAAGGACGGCGTAGGAAATCAATCCATACAGCCCGATGACCACCAGCAGCGCGACGATGGCGCTGAATGAACCCGACAACCGCGCGAAAAGCACGGGTTGCGCGATCTGTCGCTCGATTTGCTGCACCTGGGTGCGTACATCGATCAGCGGCAGCTCGGGATGTTGCCGGCGGATCATTCCCCGAATGGCATCTACCAGCGGCTCAGCCCCGCCCGTCGTTCGCACCGTGAAATGGGCCTGGCCGGCCCCGGGGCCGGCGCGCGGATCGGGGGGATATTGCGTGAACGCAAAGTAGATCGTCGGTGGCATGGGCGCGCGCACGTCGGCATAACCGGCATCATTCACCACGCCCACGATTTCTGTCGGCTTCCCGTGCCGGATGATACGCTGGCCCAGCGGGTTCTCCCGGCCGAAAAGTTCCCGGGCCAGCGACTCGTTTACCACGGCGACGGGTGGACCGCCCGGGGCATCAAACGCGTTGAAGGAGCGGCCGGCCATGAGGCTCATCTGCAGGGTGCCGAAGAAATTCCCTGTCACGACGTTCATCATCGGGGAAACGCTCCGCGGCTTGGGCGAGGAATCCCCCTCGAAGGTCAGGGTCGTGCTGTCGCGCCAATCGCTCAGGACGGGAATGCTGGAATAGGAGGCCGACTGCACCGCCGGGAGGGCTCCGATCTGACCGGCCAGGCCGTCGTACAGCGCGGTCAGCTCCGCGGGGGAACGGCCTGTCCCGGAAGCGTCGAGGCGAAACAGCAGCAATTGCTCGCGGTTGAAACCAATGTCGATCTGCCGGAGGTTATGCACCGAGCGGGTCAGCAGCCCGCCCCCGATCAGCAGCATGAGCGACAAGGCGACCTGCAACACCATGAGCAACTGCTCAAGGCGCAACGCCGGCCGCGCCGGGCCACGGGTGCCGCCCGCAAACTCGGCCCGCAGATCCAGTCGCGTCGCCTGCCAGGCCGGCACCAGACCGAACAGGACCGTCGTGAGAAGCGCGACAACCACGCTAAAGCCCAACACGGGAAGATCGAGTTGGGGCTGCAGGACGAGATTCGACGATTCCTGCCCGAGCGCGTGCATCGCCACCAGTAAATCCTTGCCCCACCAAGCCAGCCCGAGTCCAAGGAGGGTGCCCCCGCCGGCAATCAATCCACTTTCCAACAGGAGTTGCCGGACGATCCGTCCACGACCGGCTCCGAGGGCGAGACGCGTGGCAATTTCCCGGCGGCGCGCCGCACCCCGGGCCAGCAGCAGGTTGGCCGCGTTCAAGCAGGCAATGAGCAACACCATCGCCGCCAATCCCTGCAAAATGCCCAGCGGCTGGGCGTAGACCCGGCGCATGTGAAAGAGCCCTTGCGCACCGGGCAGAAGCTGCAGTTGTGGCGCATCGACCGCTTGCACGTCAGCCGGCTCCGGCACGGGACCGGTGGCCTGGTCGTCCAGCGCGCTGCGTCGGAACAAATCCTCCAAGCTGGCCTGCGCCTGACCTGGAAGAACGCCGGGCCGCAGCCGGCCCATCACCTGGACAAACCAGAACCGCCAGGGCTGCTTCATGAAGAAGGCGATCTGCGGCCATACTTCGGATACCCGGGCCAGCGGGATGAACACGTCCGGTGATTCGCCAACCTGGAGCGTGCCGGTGAATTCGGGCGGCGTTACGCCCACGATCGTGCAGGATACGCCGTTCACCTCCACTCCCTGGCCCAAGACCGCGGGATCGCGGCCGAAACGTTGCCGCCAGTAGCGGTCGGAAATGACCACCACCGGGGTCGCACCGGCCCGATCGTCATCCTCGCCAATCAAACGCCCCAATGCCGGCCGGATCCCCAGTCCCCGGTAATAACCGCCGGAAACCAGCTGACCGCTGGGACTGATTTCCGTCACCCCGTTCACTCTCATGTTCAAGTCGCGCAGGGGCGCAAAGGCGAAGAGGTCGGTGAATACCTGGTTGTGGTCGCGGAACCACTCGAAGCTCAGCAGCGAGAATGAGGTGCTGGTCTGCAGTTTCGTGCCCGGCGCCGGATCGTTCCACCCCGAGACGGGATGCATGTGCTTGAAGCCAGAGACCGGCGCAATCCATCGGAAATGAACCAGTTCCGCGGGATTCCGCACCGGCAGAGGCTTCACGACTACCTCGTGATAAAGGCTGAATATTGCCGTGTTCGCCCCGATCGCGACCGCCAGCGACAGAATCGCCACGCCCGCGAATGTCGGGTTGCGCCGCAATTGCCGGGCAGCATACCGCAAATCCTGCAGGGACTGCTCCAGCCATACCCAGCCCCGCCCTTCCCTCGCCTGTTCCTGGATCACCGCCACGTTGCCAAACTGGCGGAGCGCGGCATAGCGCGCCTCGTCGGGATTCATGCCAGCATTCAGGTTCCGTTCGGTCTGCATATCCACATGCGCCTGCAGCTCCTCCACCATCTCGGCGTCGAATTTCTGCCGGCGAAAGAGGTTCAGGAATTGCCGCGCGAATCTCATCTCAGGTTTCGCTGCACTATTCCGCCCGTAGGGCAATCACCGGATCAACTTTCGCCGCGCGCCGCGCCGGGAGCCAGCACGCCGCGCCGGTCACGCCCGCCAGCACGACCACCACCGCGCCGAGGACCAGCGGATCGTAGAGCGACACATCATACACGAGGGTTTCCAGCAGCCGCACGGCCAGCGTCGTGGCGACCAGCCCGGCGCCCGCACCCCGGGCCACGAGTCGCGTGCCTTCCCGCAGCACCTGCACCGAAAGCCCCGCGGGGCTCGCGCCCAGCGCCATCCGGATGCCGAACTCCTGGGTGCGCTGCCCGACGCTGTAGGCGACGAGTCCGTACACGCCGACGCCGGCCAGCAGCGCCGCCAGCGCCGCAAACACCCCGAACAACATGAAATGCAGTCGCGGCTGCGCGATGCTGCGGCCGACGATTTCGTCCATCGCCACGATGTCCGTGACGGGCGTGTCCGGATCGATGCTCAACAAGGCCGCCTGCACCGGCTTGGCCAGCGACGCGGGCGGCAGCGACGTGCGGACCATCAGGGTGCCAAAGGACGGCGTGCGCTGGGCGAGCGGCCGGTACACCTGGAGCGGCGCCTCCGCCACCAGGCCTGAGCGCCGCACGTCGCCCACCACCCCGACGACTTCGAAGGGTTGCGGCCCCCCTGAGGAAAGCTGCCGGCCAATGGGATCCTCCCGGCCGAAAAAGCGCCGCGCGGCGCTTTCGCTGATGATCAGCATGCGGCGGGCCCGATGATCATCATCGGGTCCGAACAGGCGCCCCCTCTGCAGCGGAATACCCGCGGCCTTGAAATAATCGACGCTCACTGAATCGGTGAATGCCTGCACGGCTTCCGGCTTCGCCTCCGGCCCCGTCGCGCCGACCGGCGAATAGCCGATCGGAATGCCCCAGCGAAACGGCGAGGTGTGGGTGAAACCCGCCGCCTCCACCCCGGGCAGCGCGGTCACGGCGGCCTCGGCGCGCGCGAAGTACGCCCAGCTCTTGGCCGGCTCGTCGTAGCGCTTGCCAGAATGCGAAACCGTGAGCGACAACAGGTGCTTCGCGTCAATTCCCGCCGGACGGGCAGCCAGGCGCGCGAAGCTCCGGGCGAGCAGGCCGGCGCCGGACAGCAACACGACCGCGAGCCCGATCTCCGCCGCGACCAGCCAGCCGCGCAGCCGCGCGCCGCGCAATCCGCCTGAACCGCGGGCGCCATCCTTGAGCGCATCGGTCGGCTCGACCCGCGCCGCGATCCAGCCCGGGATCATCCCCGCGGCCAGGCCACAGGCGGCGGCCAGCGCCGCGCTGACCCCCAGCACCGCCCAGTTGAGGCAAATCTCCCCGGCACGGGGCAACCAGCCCGGCGGCAGCCCCGCCAAGAGCGCGGCGACACCCCACTGCGCCAGCAACACGCCGCCCACGCCGCCGCAGACCGCCAGGATGAGGCTTTCGGTCACCAGCAGGCGGATCAGCCGGCCGCGCGACGAACCGAGCGCGGCGCGCAGAGCCAGCTCCCGGCCGCGGGCGGAAGCGCGCACCATTGAAAGACTGGTGACGTTGGCGCACGTGATCGCGATCAGGCAACCGACAGCCGCGAGCAGCGTCCACAGTCCGCGGCGGTAGTCGCCCACCAGCCGTGTCCGCAGGTCCAGCGCCTGCAGGGTCCAGTTTTCATAGTTTGCCGGGTAGGTCCGGACGAGCTGCTGCCCGATGGTCGCGAGTTCCGCGTTCACCTGCGCAAGCGTGACGCCGGGCTTGGCCCGACCGAAGCCGGTCCAGTAGCGCGAACTGCGACTCGTGAGATCGTCCGTCCCCGGCCGCATCGTCCGCCACAATTGCGCCGTGCCCGCGGGATCGGTGAAACCGGGCGGCATGATGCCCACCACTTCATGCGCAACATCGTCGAGCATGATCTGGCGTCCCAGCACCGATTCGTCGCCGCCGAACTGGCTGCGCCAAAACGCATGGCCCAGGACCACCACCGGCGCCGCATTCTTCGCGAGGTCCGCCGGAACCAAGGCGCGTCCGCGCCATGGCAAAACCTGGAAGACGCGAAAGAAGTCCCCCGTGACATCGGCGCTGTTCACCAAGGCCGGGACGGCGGTCCCGGTGAGATTGAGATAAAAATAATATTGGGCGGCCACCGCATCGAAGGACGACGCGCCCGCGGCGAGGTCGCCAAAGGTCGCGGGCGCCAGGTCGGAAGCGCCGTCGCGCGCGTGGCGCGCCTGGATCTGGACCAGCTCACCCTGCCGGCCATACGCGAGCGGGGCCAGCAGCACGGCGTGCACCACGGAATAAACCGCCGTGGCCGCGCCGATCCCCAGCATGAGCGACACGACGACGGTCGCCGCAAATCCCAGGTTGCGCTGCAGCGACCGCACGGCAAAGGCCACATCGCGCGCCAGGAGTTCGAGGCCGGCGCCGGACCGGGCCGCGCGGGCCTGCTCCTGCAGGCTCGCCACATTGCCAAACTGCCGAAGCGCGGCCTGGCGCGCATCCGTCGCGTTCATGCCGGCCTTGGCGTTCAGCTCCGCCTGCAATTCGACGTGCAGTCGCATCTCCTCCGCCATCTCGGCGTCGAGTTTATCTTTCCGGAAGAGTATGAGAAGTTTCCGCCAGATATTCATTTTCAGGTCAGTCTCTCTGTGAACTCTGTGGGTGATTCAGAATCTCAAGCATTCCCCAGCACCAGATTGATCGCCGTGGAGAGCTTGGCCCAGCTCTGCTCCTCGGTCGTGAGCTGCTTCCGGCCGGTGGCGGTCAGGGAATAGAACTTCGCCTTGCGGTTGTTCTCCGAGACACCCCACTCCGCCTTGATCCAGCCCTGTTCCTCGAGCCGGTAGAGCGCGGGATAGAGCGAGCCCTGCTCCACTGTGAGCATGTCCTTCGACATTTGCCCGATGCGGACCGCGATGCCGAAGCCGTGCATGGGCTCGTTCTGGAGCGATTTCAAAATGAGCAGGTCAAGGGTGCCCTGCAGGAGGTCGGCTTTGTTGGGTGTCATGGTTATTCCTAGGATGTCTAGGAGAGGGACGCTTCTCCCCCTAGAATGTCAAGGCGAGACTCGTGGCCGTCGCCAGAAATCCGGGGCACGGCAACTGGCCACTCCAAACTCGACTATTCAACCAGTCCGAATAGCAAAACAACCAGCCCATGAACGAGCAGCCTACCGGATCACCCAGTTCCCCCGCCCCGTTCAGCAAGAAGATGAACATCGTGACCGTCTTCGACCTGGACCGCATGGTCCGGACGCATCAGGTGACCGGTAACATCAGCCTGGCGGCCTTCCGCAGCATTCTCCAGGGACTTTACAGCTCCAAGCAGTTTAATCCCGACATGAATGCGCTCTGGGACCTGCGGCTGGCGGATTTCTCCGGCATCATGCCCGAGGACGTCCGGGAGCTCATGCATGTGGTGGTGAGCCTCTGGGGCGGCCGCAGCGGCAAATGCCACTCCGCCATCCTCGTGGCCAGCACGGCCGAGTACGGTGTGGCCCGGATTTATGCCAGCCAGTTTGGCCGGGCCGCTCCGTGCGAGATCCGGGTCTTCCTCGACCTCAACGAGGCGCGCACCTGGCTGGGCATCGGCCAGGATGCGGCTGCACCGACCCCGAGCCAGCTGGACGCAAAAACCAACCGCTGACCCGCCCCGTGTCCGAAGAGTCCTCCACCCCGCTCCTGAACTCCGCCCAGCGCAAGCTCGTCGGTTTCGCTCTCGGCTTCGCCGCCCTCTGCTCCATCGGCTGGCTGCTCTATGTGGTGCTGGCGGGGGTGGCCCGGTTCATCAGCGCCTTCGCCAGTGTCATCTGGCCGTTGGCGGTCGCCGGCATCCTGGCCCTCCTGATGCGGCCGGTGGTCACCACCTTTGAGCGACGCCTCAAGGTGAAGCGCTCGGTGGCCGTCGCGTTGCTTTACGCGGTCTTCCTGCTGCTGGTGACCGGCCTGCTGCTGACCTTTGTGCCTGCCCTCGTCTCCCAGGTGATCGACTTCTTCGCCTACCTGCCGTCGCTGTGGCAAAAGACCCTCGCCTGGGGCGAACTGCATTTCCCGGAATGGCTCGCGGTCGTGCGCCGCTACCTCGACAATCCCACCGTCAAGGCCGCCCTCGACGGCCTGACCGTGCAGGCGCAGGACCTGCTCGGGCACTTGGCGCCCACGCTCAAGTCGGCCGGCGCGGGCCTGTTCGGGATCTTCGGGTTCGCGGCGTCCCTCGCCATCATCCCCGTCTACCTGTTTTTCTTCCTGCTCTCGAACAACGACCCCACGCATGCGCTGCCCGAGCACCTGCCCTTCCTCAAAAAGGAGCAACGGGACGACGTCGTGTTCCTGGTCCGTGAGTTTCTCGGCATATTGGTGGCGTTCTTCCGCGGCCAGCTGCTCATCGGCCTGATCATGGGCGTGCTGCTTGCCACGGGCTTCTCGATCGGCGGGCTCAAGTTCGGGCTCACGCTCGGCCTGCTGACCGGCCTGCTCAACATCGTGCCCTATCTCGGCTCGATCCTCGGCCTGAGCATCGCGCTGCCGCTGGCCTTCTTCCAACCCGAGGGCGGCCTGCCGCTGGTCGGCATCTGCCTCGCGGTGTTCGCGGCGGTACAGGCGATCGAGGGCTGGTTCCTCACCCCGCGCATCATGGGCCAGCAAACCGGCCTCCACCCGGTGGCGATCATCGTCGCGGTGTTTTTCTGGGGCCAGGCCCTCGGCGGCGTGCTTGGCATGATGCTGGCCGTGCCGCTCACCGCCTTCTTCGTGACCGCGTGGCGGTTCGTCCGGCGGAAATATTTCGACGCACACTAGGCAACCTTCGGCCGGACCGGGAGTCACAAAGCCCACCCGCCCGCCATGAAGACACCCCACCTGCTGGTCAGCTTCGCGGTTGCCGCCACGGCTGCCGCTGCCGATTTCAAGGATCCCGCCGCAGTAGCCCGGACCTGGGACGACCGCCTCGTCCAGTCGCCACCGCCGCTCACAGACAATCTCAGCCTGCGGGCTCAAGCCACCCCCGCACTACCCCCACCGCCCGGACAAATCGTTTCCAGCAATTGCTGGGGCACCGCCAAACCCGACCTGCTTGAGCCCCTGCTTGAAACACCGTCCCGCCTGCGGGAATCCCTGATTGATGCCCCGCGGTATCGGGTGCCCGAAGTCCTGCCCAACAATGTACCAATGCCCCGCGGTGCCAAACCATGGCTCTACGGCGGGCAAACCTACTGGGTGCTGCCGCTGATCCCGTCGCGCGAAAAGTAAGCCATTCCTGACAAGGGGTTGTCAGCAGTACCCAGCTTTGACTTCGCGGCCTTGCGTCCTTTGTGTGAGGCTACAATGCCTTGGGAAGTCCAACATGGCGACGGCGTGCACCTGCCGCAGATCGGCTGGTGGCTCGATGCCCGCAAGGCCCGGAGCCGCTGCTTCGTCTCGCACGCCCACTCCGACCACATCGGGCCGCACCGCGAGATCGTGGCCACCCGCGCCACGGCCAGCCTCATGCGGCTGCGTATCTCGGGCAAGCGCCAGGAAACCATCCTCCCCTACGGCCAGTCGTGGACGGCCGACTTCGGCTGCGAGTTCAAGCTGCACCCCGCCGGGCACATCTTCGGCTCGGCCATGCTCGAGACCACGACGGAGCACGGCACCTTGCTCTACACGGGCGACTTCAAGCTCCGGCCCAGCCTCGCCGCCGAACCGTGCTCCGTTCCGCGCGCCGACGTGCTGATCATGGAAACGACCTTCGGCCTGCCGCGCTACGTGTTCCCGCCGCCGGAGCAGATCGAACGCGACATCGTGGATTTCTGCCGGACCGCCCTCGCCGACCGGGTCACGCCCGTGCTCTACGCCTACAGCCTCGGCAAGACGCAGGAGCTGCTCCAGATCGTGGGCCGGGCCGGCCTGCCCGTGATGTTGCACAGCCACGGTCATCGCCTGACCAAGCGCTATGCCGAGCTTGGGATGAAGCTCCCGCCCTTCGCCCTGCTCGACGTCCACCACTACGCCGGCCACGTCGTCATTGCCCCGCCCATGTCCGGCTCGGCCGAGCCGCTGACCTGGATCAACCCGCAACGCACCGCCGTGGCCACGGGCTGGGCGCTGGATGGTCGCGCGAAATACCAATACGGCTGCGACGCGGCCTTCCCGTTGTCGGACCATGCGGACTTCCCCGATCTGCTGGCCTTCGTCGACCGGGTGCAACCCAAGGTGGTCTACACCCTCCATGGCTTTGCGAAGGAGTTTGCCGCCACCCTGCGCACCCGCGGCATCGAGGCCTGGGCCATCGGCCAGCAGAACCAGATGGATTTGGCGCTGGGCTAAGTAGGGCCAGTCTCCGACTGGCCAGGCCGGTCAAAGACCGGCCCTACCGTGCCGAACCACCAAACTCTCGACGCCCGCCGCACCTTCGCCCATGAGTGGTGTCAGTCCTATCGTGAAATACCTTCTTTTCCTCTTTTTTCCCTCCTTCGCCCTCGCCGCGCCCTTCGTCGCGATCCGGGACGGCGAGACCTTCACCTACAAGGTCGGCTTCTCTTTCTTCAGCCACGCCGGTGATATTGTCATCGCCGGCCAGAATGATGCCGCCGCCGGCCATGACTGGCTCCGCGTTACCGCGACCACCACCACCAAGGGATTCGCGCGCAGTTTCTACGAGTACGACAACCGCGCGGTCGCCCTCATCGACCGGTCGACCGGCCGCCTGCTCAGCGTGAAGGAGACCGGCGCCGACCCCAAGCGGTCCATCGACAGCGAATTTGTCATCGATTACACCAAGCGCCGCGCGACCTTCACCGACCGCGTGCGTCCCGGCCGCAGCGCCGAGCTCGTCCTGCCCGAGGGCGGCGACCCCATCGACCTGATCAGCGCGCTGGTGCAAACCCGGGACTGGAACCTCAAGCCCGGGGAGAAGCGCGATGTGGTCGTGCAGTTCGGCCGCGATTTTTATCCGATCGCCATCCACGCCGAGGCCTACGAGGAGGTCCGCACCCCGATGGGCAAATACAAGACCCTCGTGCTGGTCCCGCGCATGGCGAAGGACCCGAAAGGCCTCTTCAAGCGCGGCGGCGAGATCAAGGTCTGGATCGCGCAGGATGGCAGCCGCCTGCCGGTGAAGATGCAGCTCAAACTGGGTTTCGGCTCCGCCACGCTGTTGCTGAGCGAGTACAAGGCGCCGGCAAAACTGTAGGGCGGGATCAGCGATCACGCCCTGCATTCTCGATCCAGAACCGCCATGGCTTGGCCGCCCAGACCGGACCGGCGTAGTCCACGCCGATACGTGGCCCGGACTTGATGCGACTGCGTGCCAACACGACCCCGTGATCCTCGAGATGCAGCCCGGAAATGCGCGTGGCCGCGGCACCATTAAGGTCGCGGTCGATGCCGAGGTGCTTGGTCAGGCGCCCGGGGCCGCTCACAGTGTCCAAGCCGCGAATCAGCACCGCTGCCGGGTAATCGGCGGGACCGGTCACGAGATTGAGCATCTCATGTACCCCATAGCACAGGTAAACATACCAACGGCCCCCTGGTTGATACATGACCTCGGTGCGCGTCGTGCGACCCTTGCTCGCATGACAGGCCAGGTCCTTTTCGCCGTCGTAAGCCTCGACTTCCGTGATCATACCGGTCGCGCGACCACGCGACGTAGTTCGTACTAACACCTTGCCCAGTAGCCACCTCGCCAAGACGACGACCTCTTTTCCACGAAACTCGGCCGGCTTGATCACACGTCGCATCCCGAGGGCTTAAAAGGCCAAAACCGTGCTCGCAAGCCGCCTCTTGCCGGACAGAATCAGGCGCGTAATCGGGTTTTATCGCGCAAAGTAAATAAAGCCTTGATTACCACTCCCCGACTCCCCTTATTTCGCCCCTTTGAACTTATGAAAGCCACTATCAAAACACAGGGGAAGCAGTTCTCGGTCAGCGAGGGCGACATCCTCATTGTGGACCGCTATCCCAAGACGGAAGCCGGTTCCACGGTCGAAATCAACGAGGTCCTTGCTGCGGGCGAGGGCGAGAATTTCAAGGTCGGCACCCCCTTCCTCTCCGGCGCCTCGGTCAAGGCCAAGGTCCTGGAGAACAAGCGCGCCAAGAAGGTCATCGTCTTCAAGAAGAAGAAGCGCAAGGGCATGGAGCGCAAGCGCGGCCACCGCCAGGAGCTCTCGGTCATCAAGATCGAATCCATCAAAGTTTAAGGAACCACTGCCATGGCACATAAAACAGGTCAGAAATCATCCAGCAACGGTCGCGACAGCGCCTCGAAGCGTCTGGGCGTGAAACTTTTCGGCGGCCAGAAGGTCCTCGCCGGCGGCATCATCGTCCGCCAGCGCGGCTCCAAGCACCACGCCGGCAAGGGTGTCGGCACCGGCCGCGATTGGACACTGTTCGCACTCCGCGACGGTACGGTCGAGTTCGACAAGGCCCACCGCAGGGTGAACGTCGTCTGAGCTGACGACCCGATTGAATTCCAGGCGCACCCGCAAGGTGCGCCTTTCGTTTTTGGCAGAGCCAAAAACGTCCTCCGAAGCCTTGGCGAAGGAGGATTGCGCCGACCATAAAATCCTCGTTTCGTTTGCCCATGTCCGACCGGCTCAAGGATCTCCAGCGCCAGCGTGCTCTCGCGCAGGAACAGGTCGCGTGGCTGGACCGGGAGATCGCCCGGGAAACAGCGGGCACGACGCAGGTACCCTCCTTGTCAGCCGTCGCCTCGGCGAAGGCTGAACCCCGCAATTCCCCGGAAGCCGCCGCCACACCCGATGCCGACAAAATCATCGCGCAATACCAAGGCACGACCCGCTCGGTGCACAGCGAGGTCAAGCGCGGCTGCTTCATCTACTTTTTCGCTGCCTTCGCCCTCGTCGGCTTGGGCGTGCTCGCGCTCTATTTCATGCGGCCCCGTTAGCTCGCCGGCGTCTCGGGGGTCGTCGCCTGTTGCAGCGACAGCTGCTGCTCCTCGGTCTCGTCCAAGCCCATGTCGGAATCGCTCGCCGCGCGGGGACTGTTCGAGGTCTGGAGCCACGCGTCAATCTGCCGCGGCGAAAGCACGTCCGAGGACGGCAGCTCGTCGAGCGACTTGATGCCCACGAATTCCAGGAAAGCGTCCGTCGTGCCGTATTGGATCGGCCGGCCCGGCAGGTCCGCCCGGCCCACGATGTAGACCAGGTCGCGCTCCAGCAGCTTGGTCAGGCCCGCCTCGGCCGAGACACCGCGGATCTGCTCGATCTCGGCGCGCGTGACGGGCTGCCGGTAGGCGACGACTGCCATGGTCTCGAGCGACGACGGGCTCAACCGTACCGGTGGCGGCTCGTTGCGCAGCAGGCGCACCCACCGGGCAAACCGCGGATGAGTCACCAGGCGCCAGCCGGTGGCTCCCTCGATCAGCAGGGTCTCGCTGTCCGCCGCCCGCAACTCGAGCGAAATGCTGTCCATGACCTCGCGGATCTGCGCGGCGGGGATCAGGGTCGGCACGTCGCGGTAGGATTCATCGTCTTCCACCGGCGCGGGCACCGTGGCATCGGCCGGCTCCTCCGGGACCACGGGCGCGTCACCCGCCGCGGGCTCCTCGGTCAGCGGCAGCGCCGTGGCGAGTTCATGGAAACGGCTCACCGCCGTTTGGATGTCTTTGACGGAAAGCGGACCGTTCGAGGCGAACAGCATCACTTTTAGTACGCGCTTGAGATCGAAGGCCATGCTTGAAGCCCCCAGTGAATGCGCCCTCGTCGCGCCCTAGCAATCACGAAAACATTATGCCCCTTTTCGAGCTAGCCGCCGCCGCCCGTCGCGGCTATTTCTCTCCGCCTATGACCTGGGACCGCTTCAAGTCGCTTTACTACACCAACACCCGGCTCGGCCTCTCGCTCGACATCAGCCGCATGCCCTTCCCCGACGATTTCCTCGCCGGCATGCAGCCCCAGTTCGTCCAGGCCCTCGCCGACATGGCGGCCCTCGAGGGTGGCGCCATCGCCAACCCCGACGAGCAGCGCATGGTGGGCCATTACTGGCTGCGCGCCCCCGAGCTGGCCCCGACCGCCGAGCTCCGCACCGCCATCACGTCCACCCTCGAGGCCATCAAGGCCTTCACCACCAAGGTCCACAAGGGCGAGATCGCCGCCCCCGCGGGCAAGTTCAAGGAAGTCCTCGTCATCGGCATTGGCGGCTCGGCCCTCGGGCCGCAGCTGGTCAGCCACGCCCTCGGCCGGCTCAAGGGTGGCCGCGACAAGATGCGCGTCAGCTTCTTCGACAACACCGATCCCGACGGCATGGACTACGTCCTCAAGGAGCTCGGCAGCCGGCTCAAGCAGACCCTCGTCATCGTCATCTCCAAGTCCGGCGGCACGGCCGAGACCCGTAACGGCATGCTCGAGACCCAGGTCGTCTTCAAGGCCGCGGGACTCGATCCCGCGAAGCACTTTGTCGCCGTCACCGGCGAGGGCTCCAAGCTCGACCAGGTCGCCCAGAAGGAAGGCTGGCTCGCCCGCTTCCCGATGTGGGACTGGGTCGGTGGCCGCACCTCCGAACTCTGCGCCGTGGGCCTCCTGCCCGCCGCCCTCCAGGGCATCAAGATCGACCAGATGCTCGCCGGCGCCGCCGCCATGGACGAGGTCACGCGCAAGAAGGCCCTCCGCGACAACCCCGCCGCCCTCCTCGCCCTCATGTGGTATTGGGCCACCGACGGCCGCGGCACCAAGGACATGGTCGTGCTGCCCTACAAGGACCGCCTGCTCCTCTTCTCGCGCTACCTCCAGCAGCTCGTCATGGAGTCCATCGGCAAGGAGCTCGACCTGAAGGGCAACGTCGTCAACCAGGGCATCGCCGTCTACGGCAACAAGGGCTCGACCGACCAGCACGCCTACGTCCAGCAGCTCCGCGAGGGCGTGAACAATTTCTTCGTCACCTTTATTGAGGTCCTCAAGGACCGCAACGCCGACGCCTCCCTCGAGGTCGAGCCGGGTGTCACCAGCGGCGACTTCCTGCAGGGTTTCTTCCTCGGCACCCGCGACGCCCTCAGCGAGAAGAGCCGCCACTCCATTACCATCACGGTCAGCGAGGTCTCCCCGCGCTCGCTGGGCCAGCTGATCGCCCTCTACGAGCGTGCCGTCGGCCTCTACGCCTCGCTCGTCGGCATCAACGCCTATCACCAGCCCGGCGTCGAGGCGGGCAAGAAGGCCGCCGGGGGCGTCATCGCCCTCAAGCTCAAGATGGCCGCCGCCCTCCAAGCCGCCCAAGGCCGCGAGTTCACGGCCGAAACCCTGGCCGCCCAGATCGGCTCGCCCGACAGGACCGAGCTCGTCTTCAAGGTATTGGAGCACCTGGCCGCCAACCCCGGTGCCAAGGTCGCCAAGACCGTGCGCAAGCCCTGGTCCGACTCGACCTACGCCTGGAAAGCCTGACGGAACCTATTCTCCCTGCACGCATCCCATCTGAAACGGCAGTTGCAGACCGGCCAGATAGTCGTATTAACCCACTTAGTCATGTCCTCTCCGCGTAAATCCCTCTTTGCCCTTCTCCTCACGATCGTGCTGCTCGGCCTCGCCGGTTGCTCGAACCCGCAGCAGGACTCGTCCATTCCGTGGAGTCGTCCCGCCACTTGGGAAGGCCGCATCCCCGGCATGACCGGCAACTAAGCGCCCGCCCGCTGCGGCCGACCCTGTGCCGGCATGAACGCGCCAGCCGCCAACCCCTCGCTGACGCCCCAGCCCGGCCATCTCTATGTGGTGGCCACGCCCATTGGCAACCTGGCCGACCTCACTGATCGCGCGCGCGCCATCCTGGGCGCCGTCGACCTCGTCGCCTGCGAGGACACCCGCACCACCGGCGCCATGCTCAACCGCCTCGGCCTGCACCGCGAACTCGCCGCCTACCACGAGCACAACGAGACCGAGGTCGCCGACCGCCTCGCCGATTTCATTGCCTCGGGCAAGTCCCTCGCCGTGGTCAGCGATGCCGGCACGCCCGGCCTGAGCGATCCCGGCTTTCGCCTCGTGCGCGCCTGCCGCCGCCGCGGCCTGCCGGTTGTCCCCGTCCCCGGTCCCAGCGCCCTGATCGCCGTGTTGTCCGCCGCCGGCCTGCCGACGAACGGTTTCCTCTTCGCCGGCTTCCTCCCGCCCAAGTCCGCCGCCCGGACCGCCTTTCTCACCAAATACCGCGACTTCGACTACACCCTCGCCCTCTACGAGAGCTGCCACCGCATCGACAAGTTCGCCGCCGAGATTGTCGAGGTGCTCGGACCCGACCGCGTCGTCTGCATCGCCAAGGAAGTCACCAAGCTGCACGAGACCTTCCTCGTCGGCCTCGCCGGCGACGTGCAGGCGAAGCTCCTCGCCGGCAGCCTCAAGGGCGAGTTCGTCGTGCTGATCGCCCCGAACGATTTCACGCTTTGAATCACCACAGAACACACGGAATACACGGAAATAATTCCTGTCCTTCTGTGTGTTCTGTGTATTCCGTGGTTTTATGGCTGTTTCCTCCTCAGTCGCCGTCATCGACATCGGCAGCAATTCCATCAAGGTGCTGGTCGCGGGACGCGACCGCATGGGCCAGCTGAAGTCGCTCAAGGCCCGCACGCTCGACGCGCGGATCAGCGCCGGTATCAGCCAGGACAAGCCCACCTTGAGCGAGGAAGGCATGACCCGCGGCCTGGGCGCCATCCGCGAGTTGGTCGCGGAAGCCTCTGAATATTCTCCGTCCAGGATCATTCTTGTCGCCACCAGCGCCGTGCGCGATGCCACCAACGGCGCCACCTTCCGTTCGCGCGTCAAGACCGCCACCAAGCAGGACATCCGCGTCCTGACCGGCGAGGAAGAGGCCAATTACATCGGGCGTGGCCTGACCTGCGATCCCGCCCTCAAGGACCTGCAGGACTTCTACGTCTTCGATCTCGGCGGCGGCAGCCTCGAGTGCCTCGCGTTCAAGAAGCGTAAAATTGAGCAAGCGGTCAGTCTTCAGCTGGGCTGTGTCCGGATGACCGAGAAATTCATCAAGCAACCGACTTTGCCGCTGACCGTCGACGAGACCACCACGCTAGCCAAGCACGTGCGCGACGAGCTGAAAAAGAGTGGCTTCAGGTTTGCACTCACTGCGCCCGCGGCGGTCTTCACCGGCGGCAGCATGAGCACCGTCCGCGCCATCAAGGGCGCCCGGCACCAGATGCGCATGGAGGACACCCCGGCCATCGTCGGCACCGATACCCTGGGCGAGATGCTCGACGAACTCGCCCCGCTGACCCTCGAGCAGCGCAAGGCCCTGCCCGGCATGCCGCCCGCCCGCGCCGATGTCTTCCCCGCCGCCCTTATCACGATGGTGACACTCGCCGACTACGCCCACGTGGACCGCTTCCACCACTCCCTCTACAACCTGCGCTGGGGCATCGCCGCGGAGGCGCTGGGATAGTTGCAGGGGCGGGATTGCCTTGTCACGCCATAGCCTTGGCGAAGGCGGATGATCCCGCCCTCATAAGCTGCCCCGCGTCCGGCCTGCCGCCCGCGCCGCGTCGAGGATCTTGTCGCGCGCCAGTTCGGCATCGTGCTGGTCATCCTTGGATTTTATCCGTTTCCGCAGATCGCTGATCATGGCCTTGAAATCCGCCGGCAACGGCGCGGTCAGGTCCATAACCTTACCGTTCACCGGATGCGCAAACACCAGGTGTTCGGCATGCAGCATCACGCGGGGCGGCACCGCCATCGCGGGATTCGGTTTCCACCCGTAGGTTGGATCGCCCAGCAGCGGGTGGCCGAGCGACTTCAGGTGCACGCGGATCTGATGCGTGCGACCGGTATGGATGCGACAACGCAGCAGCGCCGCCAAGGCGCCAAACTTTTTCTCCACCACCCAATCGGTCTTGGCGGGACGCCCGCCCTCGCCCGTTGTCATCCGATGGCGATGCACCGGGTGGCGGCTGATGGCGCTGTCCACAGTGCCGCTGTTTTGTTTCGGCACGCCGGACACCAGGGCGAGATATTCCTTCTTGAGCGCGCGCGAGGCGAATTGATCGGCCAGGGCGCGGTGCGCGGCGTCGTTCTTGGCCACGACGAGCAAGCCCGTGGTCTCCTTGTCGAGCCGGTGCACGATGCCCGGACGCTCCACCCCACCGATCCCGCTCAAACTGCCCGCGCAATGCGCCAGCAGGGCGTGCACCATCGTGTCCTCCCCGGTGCCGACTCCGGGATGCACGACCATGCCGGCCGCCTTGTTGAGTACGATCAGGTGCTTGTCCTCAAAAATCACGTCGAGCGGAATGTCCACCGCCTTGAGCTCCGTGGTCTTCACCTCGGGAAAACTGAACTCCAACGTCTGCCCGCTGCGGACGTCCTCGGCCTGGCCGATCACCTTGCCGTCGACCTTGACCAACCCCGCCTCCAGCGCCCGCTGGAAGGCCACGCGGCTGTACTCGGGAAAAGCCGCCGCCAGCACCTTGTCGGCGCGTTCGCGGCGCCTGCCTTCCGGGACGATATATTGGGTTGTTGCACTCACAGGCGTGTCATTCTGAGCAAAGCGAAGAATCCAGCTTATGTCGTTGCCGTCAACCCATGGATCCTTCGCTACGCTCAGGATGACAGGTGGAAGGATGTCTTGTGGTAGGGCGCGACCGCTGGGCGCGCCGTCAGAATATCCTCGAAGCGGTGGGCCCAGCAGTCCCGCCCTACCCGTTCAGCATGGCGTCCAGCTGGCCCAGCCAAGGCTGCTTCTGCGCCTCCGGCATGAGCGCCACTTCGAAGCCGTTGCGCGCAATCTGGACAAGTTCCCGGCGGTTGAACCCGCTGCGGTCGTGCAGCGCGACGTATTCGTCGTTGATCCGGTTGCCGAAGGAGATCGGGTCATCGGTGCTGATCGTCACCTTCACGCCCGCATCGAACAGCCGGCGGATCGGATGGTTGGCCAGGCTGATGCCCGGCATGAGCTTGTGGTTGCTGATCGGACACATGTCCAACGCGATGCCGCGCTGGATCAGCTCACGCACCACGGCGGGATTCTCGATGGCGCGCACCCCGTGCTCGATGCGCTGCGGCTTCAGCTCGTCCATGATCTTCTTCACGAAATCGGCCCCCATGAACTCCCCGGCGTGGGCCTTGGTGAACTTGCCCGCCCGTCGGGCCGCCTCCCAATAAGGCGCCGTCCAGGGCTCGATCGGAAAACTTTCCGTGCCGTGGAGGTCGATGCCGGCGAGATCCTTCCAGCCCAAGGCCTCCTCCAGCACTGGCATCATCTTCGGCCCGGCGCCATTGTGATGAATGCCCAGGAAGATGCGCACCTCCAGCCCGGCCGGCACCGCCGTCTGGATGGCTCCCAGCACCTCACGGCCGTTGAGCCCCATGAACTCGATCACGCCCGACGCAAAGCTGGTCTCGAGGTATTTCACGTTCTGCGACGCGAGGCGCGCGAAGATCACCTTGGCCGCCTCGTGGTAGCGCGCGGGCGTGGTGAACCAGGAGAACGCCATGTCGAGCAGCTCCTTCTCAAAGTGGGCGAAGTCGCGGAACTTGTAGTTGTGCGGCCACGATAGCGGCGGTTGCGCGAACTCCGGCCGCACGCGTCGCAGCAGTTCGAGCGGCAGCGCGCCCTCCAGGTGAAGGTGGGTCTCCGTCTTGGGGAGCGATTGGGCGAAGCTGAGCGAATCAGTGGGCATGGTGAGGGCGGGCCTGTCTTACCCTTTCTTGAGGAGCTGGTCCGGATTCAGTTTCTTGAGCGCGGGCACGGTGAACAGGCCGTCCTTGCGGATGAGCTTGCCGTCGAACCAGATCTCGCCGCCGCCCCACTCGGGCCGCTGGATGCTGACCATGTCCCAGTGGACGACCGACTCGTTGCCGTTGCCGGCACGCTCGTAGGCCTTGCCGGGCGTGAAGTGGAACGACCCGGCGATCTTCTCGTCAAACAGGATGTCGCGCATCGGCTCGGTGATATGCGGATTGAAGCCGATGGCGAACTCGCCGACGTAGCGCGAGCCGGCGTCGGTATCGAGGATCTCGTTCAGGCGTTTCGTGTTGTTGGCGGTGGCCTCGACGATCCTGCCCTTCTTGAAGACGAGCCGGATGTTGTCAAAGGCCGTGCCGAGATAGACGGTGGGGGCGTTGTATTGGATGACACCCTCGACGCTATCCTTCACCGGGCAGGAAAATACCTCGCCGTCGGGAATATTGCGCAGGCCGCCGCAGGCCTCGGCACCGATGCCCTTGATGGAAAACTTCAGGTCGGTGCCCGGGCCCTTCAGGTGCACGCGGTCGGTTTTGTTCATCAAGTCCTCGAGCGCGGCCATGCCCGGGCCGTAGCGGCGGTAGTCGAAGGTGCAGACCTTGAAATAGAAATCCTCGAACGCCTCGGTGCTCATGCCCGCCTGCTGGGCCATCGCGCTCGACGGCCAGCGGAGCACCACCCACTTGGTCTTGTTCACCCGGTAATCGAGCACGGGCTTCATGAGCTTGGAGACGAGCTGTACCCGCTCGGCGGGCACGTCGGAGGTCTCGAAGATGTTGTCCGACCCGCGGGCGGCGATGTAGGCGTCCATTTTCTGCATCCGGGCCAGCTCAATGTCGGCCGTGAGCTGGTATTGCTCGGCGCTGGCGCCCTTGAGCAGCTCGCGCGTGATGCGCGCACGCTGGAGGTTGACGTAGGGGATCGCCCCGAGTGCCCGGGTGGCTTTCACCATGGCCAGCACAAAGGTGTCGGGCACATCGTAGGCGTCGATCAGCACGCGCTCACCCTTCTTCAGTTCGCAGGAAAAGCCGGTCAGCACCTCGGCCAGCCGGGCATAACGGGGATCACTCATAGACTTACGCTCATGGGTGGCAGGTTTTCGTTCAACCTCAAAGGTGTAGGGCAGCATCTCCGAATGCCGCCACTGGAAAGGCGGGGTTCGGAGACCCCGCCCTGCATCAATCTCACACCGGCGGGGCCGAGGCCACCAGCGGCTCGCCCCGTGGGAAGCAGATCTTGCCCACCGCCTCGTCAAAATCGGCCGCCCCCCGCAGGATCTCGATTTCCAGCCGCAGGTAGTAGCAAGGGACCGGGATTTTCCGGCTCGCGTCGAGACGGACGGCGTCCTTCTCGGTCGTGATCAGCAGTTCCACCTGCGCCTCCAGGGCCTCGGTGAACACCGTCTCCAGGTCGTCGGACGTGAACCGGTGGTGATCGAGGAAGCGGCGGGTGTAGTCGAGTTTCGCCCCCGTCTCGCGCAGGAATGCCTCGAAGCTCTCCGGGGCGGCGATGCCGCTGAAGGCACCGATCCGTTTCCCGGCCAGCGCGCTGAGAGGCAGGCGCTCACCGTTGTCCAGGCGCTGCAGGTATTGTGGCTTGTGCGCGCACTCGATGATTTCCGCCTCCGGGTTGAACCGCCGGATCATGGTCTCGAGCTCGTCATCCCGCACGCCCTTGGACTTGGTGAGGAAGACGTAGGAGGCCCGCTTCAGGTGCTTGATCGGCTCGCGCAGGATGCCGCGCGGCAGCAGGTAGCCGTTGCCGAAGGGATTGGTCTTGTCCACCAGCAGCAGGTTGAGCCGGCCCTTGAGCGGCAGGTACTGAAAGCCGTCGTCGAGGACCAGCGTGTCGCAACCGAAGTGCTTGATCGCATACGCGCCGGCCTTCACGCGGTCCTTGTCCACCAGCACGACGACACCCGGCAGGTTGCGCGCGAGCATGAACGGCTCGTCGCCGGCGACCTCGGAGTCGAGCAGCACGGTGCGGCCGTCGCTCACGATGCGCGGCGGCTCGGCCTCAGTGTGGTTGAGCCAGAACCACCATTTCTTCCAGAACGGCGGGGCCTTGCTCTTGTAGCCGCGGCTGAGGATGGCGACCTTGCGGCCCCGGTCGTGCAGGGCGCGGGCGAATTTTTCCACCACGGGGGTCTTGCCCGTGCCCCCGACGGTGAGGTTGCCGACCACCACCACCAGGCAGCCGAGCGGCTGGTCGCGGAGGATGCGGTTGCGGTAGAGCCAGAGCCGGAGCTGCACAATCCCGCTGAACAAATACGAGCACACCTGCAAAAACGCCCCAAACAGCGCCGCCAGCGTGCCTTCCCGCCGCCCCATGATGACATCGATGGCAAACTGCTCGAATTCATCGGTCTTATGACGAAACCAGCGGCGGGACATGAGTAAATTGGCTTTGACGCTTGGGAAGGGTCGGGTTGTGAGTCTGTGCTAGCTGCTGGTCTTGTGACATGCAATACCGGCCTCACAATCTTCCATGAGCTACAAACTCTTCATCCCCGGCCCGATCGCCGTCTCTGAAAAAACGCTGCGCGCGATGGCGCAACCGATGATTGGTCATCGCAGCACCGACTTTGTCGCGCTCTACCAGTCGATCCAGCCGGACCTCCAGGCGCTGGTCTACACCAAGGACGCCGTCTGGCTTTCCACGAGCAGCGCGTTCGGCTCGATGGAGGGCGCCATCCGCAACCTCGTCAAAAAGAAGGTCCTCTGCTGCATGAACGGCGCCTTCGCCGACAAGTGGAACGACGTCGCCCTCCGCTGCGGCAAGCAGACGACCCCGCTGAAATTCGAGTGGGGGCAACCCGTCGACCCGGCCAGGGTGAAGGCGGAACTCGCCACCGGCGCCTACGATGCGATCACGCTCATCCACAACGAGACCTCCTGCGGCTGCATGAGCGACCTCGCGGCCATCATGGCCGTCGTGCGCGAATTTCCCGAGGTCGTTTCCATCGTCGACACCGTCAGCTCCTTCAGCGCCCTGCCCATTAAGAAGGACGAGCTCGGCATCGACGTGTTCATCACCGGTTCGCAGAAGGCCCTTGCGCTGCCCCCCGGCCTGTCGCTCATTTCCGCCTCCAAAAAGGCGCTGGAGCGCGCCGCGACCATCGCCGACCGCGGCTACTATTTCGACTTCGTCGAGTTCCAGAAGAACCACGAGAACGGCATGACCCCGAGCACGCCGGTCATTCCGCTCATCTACGCGCTGAAGTCCAAGCTCGCCGACATCAAGGCCGAGGGCGCCGACGTCCGCTACGCCCGCCACGCCCGCCTCAACCAGACGGTGCGCACCTGGGCGCTGGTGAAGGGCTTCAAGCTCTTCCCGAAGGAGGGCTTTGGCTCCGTCACGCTCAACTGCTTCGCCAACACCCTCAACGTCGACCTCGCCGCCCTGAACAAGATCCTCAAGGCGAAGCACCAGCTCGTCATCGACGGCGGCTACGGCAAACTGAAGGGCCAGACCTTCCGCATCTCGAACATGGGCGACGAGACCGACGAGACCATCGCTGCGCTGCTCAAGTCGCTCGATTCCGCCCTCGCGGAATTGGGTGTGAAATAATCGCGATTTCCCTCGGGCGCGTGCACCGGCTCGCGACCCGACGGAAAAAGTATTGCTTGATATTGTGGACGGCGGGCCCTAACGGCTCGCCCCCACATGAAGTGTCTCATCATCGCCGAGAAGCCCTCCGTCGCCGCCGACCTCGCGCGCGCGCTGGGCAAGATCCCCAAGAAGGGCGAGCATTATGAGAACGACGAATACGTGATCTCGTCGGCGGTCGGCCACCTGGTGGGACTCCAGATGCCGGAGGACATCGACAAGAAGAAATACGGCTTCTGGCGGCTGGAGACGCTTCCGATCATCCCCGACGAGTTCCAGCTCCAGCCCCTGCCCGAGGGCAAGGAGCGGTTCGGCCAGCTCAAGAAGCTTCTCGCCCGCAAGGACGTCACCAGCGTCATCAACGCCTGCGACGCCGGCCGCGAGGGCGAGCTGATCTTCACTTATATCTACCAGCTCACGAAGTGCAAAAAGCCCTTCAAGCGGCTCTGGATGTCGTCCATGACCAACGACGGCATCAACGCCGCCTTCAAGACCCTCCGCACCGCCGAGCAGATGCAGGGCCTGGCCGACGCCGCCCGCTGCCGCAGCGAGAGCGACTGGTTGATCGGCATCAACGGTACCCGCGCGCTGACCAAGCGCATGTTCGGCTCCCGCGCCGGCAACGTCGCCTCCGTCGGCCGCGTCCAGACCCCCACCCTCGCCATCGTCTACAACCGCGAGCTCGAGATCCGCAATTTCGTACCCCGCGGCTACTGGCGCGTGACGGCGAAGTTCGGCGTCGCCAAGGGCGACTACGAGGGCGTCTACCAGCGCCCGGATTTCAAGAAGGCGGAGGACGACGAGCACGACCGCATCGACCGGGTCTGGAACAAGGCCAAGGCCGAGGCCATCCTCGCCGCCTGCGCGGGGCAGCCCGTCGCGTCGGTCACCGAGGAAAAGAAGGCCAGCACGCAGATCGCCCCGCGCCTCTACGACCTGACCACCCTCCAGCGCGAGGCCAACGGCCGCTTCGGTTTTCCCGCCAAGCGCACGCTCCAGATCGCCCAGGCCCTCTACGAGCGGCACAAGATGATCACCTATCCCCGCACCGACTCGCGCGCGCTGCCGGAGGATTACATGCCGCTGGTGCGCGAGACGCTCGGCAACCTGCACGGCGAGCTGAAGGTTCACGCCCAGCGCGTGCTCGAGGCCGGCTGGGTGCAGCCCAACAAGCGCATCTTCAACAACGCGCAGGTCTCCGACCACTTCGCCATCATCCCGACCCAGCACGAGGCCAAGAATCTCGACGAGTCCGAGGCCAAGCTGTTCGACATGATCGCCCGCCGGTTCGTGGCCACCTTCCACCCGGTCGCCGAGTTCGACATCACGACCCGCACCAGCACCGTCGCCGGTCACGCCTTCAAGACCGAGGGCAAGGTTCTCACCGCGCCCGGCTGGCTCGCAGTGTATGGCAAGAACACCGTGGACGACGACTCGCCCGACTCCAAGGCACTCCCTGCGCTCTCCCCCGAGGACAAGGCCAAGGCGAAGACCCTCGAGGCCACGTTGCACAGCGAGACGACCAAGCCGCCGCCGCGCTACTCCGAGTCCACGCTGCTCTCCGCCATGGAGGGCGCCGGCAAGCTCATCGATGACGAGGAATTCGCCGAAGCCATGAAGGAGCGCGGCTTGGGCACGCCCGCCACGCGCGCCGACACGATCGAAGGCCTGATCAACCAGAAGTATCTCGACCGCAACCAGCGCGAACTCGTGCCCTCCACCAAGGCCGAGCAGCTGATGCAGTTCCTCACCGCGGTGCAGGCCACCGACATCACCAGCCCGGCCATGACCGGCGAGTGGGAGTTTCACCTCCGCGAGATGGAGCACGGCAAGTATTCCCGCGAGGACTTCATGGCCGAGATCGTCAAGGAGACGAAAGGCATCGTGGAACGCGTGAAGGGCTTCGAGGAGGACGACTCCGTCGCCCGCGTGACCGACATCATTTCCCCCACGGACAAGAAGCCGATGAAGGAGACGCTCCGCGGCTACAAGTCGCAGGACGGCGAACTCATGGTCTACAAGATCATTGGCGGCCGCCGCATGGAGGAGGCCGAGGTCAAGCAGCTGGTCGAGACGCGCCAGGCCGGCCCGCTCGACGGTTTCATCTCCAACAAGACCCGCAACCGTTTCTCCGCCGTGCTCAAGCTCGAGGTGGTCGAGGAGACGAAGAAGGACAAGGAAACCAAGCAGGACGTCACCACCAAGAAGTGGAAGACCGCTTTTGACTTCGGCGACAAGGTCGACATCGGCACGCTCACGCCGCTCTGGACCGACCCGAAGACCGGCGCCGAGCTCTGTGAAAGCGGCAGCAGCTTCATCGTCCGGGAGAAGAATGCCGCCGGCGCCTGGGAGCAGACCTTCCGCGTCGGCCGCATCATGTGCCAGAAGCCCATCCCGGCCGAGCAGGCCATCAAGCTCGTCGGCGAGGGCAAGACCGACCTCATCGAGAATTTCATCTCGAAGAAGGGCCGCCCGTTCAGCGCCTTCCTCAAGCGCGACGGCGGCAAGTTCTCGTGGGAATTCCCGCCCCGGGCGCCGAAGCTCGACAAGGACGGCAACCCGATCGCCCGCAAGGCCCGCCCCAAGGCCGACCTGTCCAAGGCCACCGTGCTCGGCGAGAGCAAGACCCACCCCGGCGGCCAGCTGGTCGAGGTCGGCGACTCGTACTACGTCCGCAAACCCGACCAGGACAACCGCCAGGTCTTCAAGCTTTCGAAGAAGCTCTGCGAAATTGAGCTGCCGGTCGAACAGGTGCAGAAACTGCTCACCGACGGTCGCAGCGATCTGATCGAGGGCTTCGTGTCCAAGCGCGGCAACAAGTTCAGCGCTTACCTCGTTCTCTCCCAGAAACAGGACAAGGCCGACTTTGAGTTTCCGCCTAGATAGGCGAAAACATGGCGAAGCCGACTGGCCGAGTCCCGCAGGGATGCATCGAACCGGGCGCCCTTGGGGCGGTGAGATGCACAATTTCCGCCACGTTGAGCAATTGAGATAGGGCGGGACCGCTGGGCCGTCCGTTCTTCGCGGCGGGCCCAGCGGTCCCGCCCTACCCTGTGCCCCGCCAACCTCAGCCTTGCGATTATGCCGTAACCGCATGATGGTGGTGTCGTCCCTGACCCCGCATGACTATGCTGCAACGCTTCCTGATTCCCGGCCTTGCCCTGCTTTCGCTTGGACTCGGCGGCTATGCCTACCAGCAGCGTGCGGAACGGCTGGCCGCGGAAGACCGGCTGCGGGCCCTGGAGGATAAAATGGCTGCGCTGAACAAAGCCACACCCGCTCCCCAACCAAGCTGGCCCGCCGCCTCCACCGGACCCGTCGCCACTCCTTCCCCGGCCCTGGAATCGACCGGGCCCACACCGCGGTTTCCGACCGGCGGTCCTGCGACCACAGCCGCCGCCGGCCCACGCTCCCGGTCGGACATGATGGCCATGATGGATTCGCCGGAAATGCAGCAGCTGGTCAGCCTGCAGTTCCGCCGGATGCTGGATACCCGCTATGCCGCGCTGTTCAAGAACCTCAAGCTGTCACCGGACAAGCTGGATGAGTTTCAACACCTGCTGGAGGAGAAGCAGAACACCATGCGCGATGTCGTCGCGGCCATGCGGAGCCAGGGCTTGACGCCCGGCCGGGATAACGCCGACGAAATGCAAACGCTGGTGCGGAACGCCAATGCCGAGATCGAAAGCCAGATTCGCTCGACGCTGGGTGAATCGGCCTACGCCCAATACCAGACTTACGAGACAAGCCAGCCCCAGCGCGCCACGGTTGACCGTGTCCAGCAGCGCCTCAGCTATTCCGGCCAGCCGCTCACCGATCAGCAAGCCTCCCAGCTGCTGAATCTGATGATCCAGGCCAGCCCGCCGCCGGCCGCCGAAACCAACAACGGCAGCGGAGGAAACTCGCTGCGGCGGGTCGTTTCGTCCGGTATGGGCCTGGACTCCGCGCCCATCACCCCGCAGGTGCTGGCCCAGGCCAGTGGTGTCCTTTCGTCCACCCAGCTGGCCGCCCTGCAGGAGATCCAGCTGGAACAGGAAGCCCAGATGCAATTGTCCCGCCGCGCCCGGGACAACTTCAGCGCCGGGCGCCCCGCCTCCACCGGCCGGTAAATCTCTCTGCCGACGCAAGTATCAGCGCCCACGAAGGCTGCTATGACAGGTCGGGTCCCGCCGCCCTATGACACCACGGCCAAACTATAGGCTTGTGGCACCTTTCCTGCACCGGATAGAGCTCTCCCTTCCTCCCATGATCGTCACCACCGCGCAGCTCTTCAAACACGCCTACGGCAAATATGCCGTCGGCGCCTATAACATCAACAACGCCGAGCAGGCCATGGGCCTGTTCAAGGGCTGCATCCAGTCCAAGGCGCCCTTCATCATCCAGATTTCCAAAGGCGCGCGCAAATACACCGACAAGCGCATGCTGGAGGCCATCATCCGTGCCGCCGGCGAGATTTTTCCCGAGGCCATCTTCGCCGTCCACCTCGACCACGGCGACGAGCAGACCTGCTACGAGTGCATTGATTCCGGCTTCTTCAGTTCCGTCATGATCGACGCCTCCCACGAGTCGTTTGCGGAAAATGTGGCGATCTCCAAGCGCGTCGTCGACAAGGCGCACGCCAAGGGTCTCTCCGTCGAGGCCGAGCTCGGCATGCTCGGCGGCGTCGAGGAGGACATCAAGGTGGAGGACGGCCACGCCACCCTCACCAACCCGGCCGAGGCCCAGGACTTCATCAAGAAGACCGGCTGCGACTCCCTCGCCTGCGCCATCGGCACCTCGCACGGCGCCTTCAAGTTCAAGGGCAAGCAGTCCCTCCACTTCGACGTCCTGACCAAGATCAAGGCCCTTGTCCCCGGCTTCCCGCTCGTCATGCACGGCAGCTCCAGCGTGCCGAAGGACGAGGTGGACCGCATCAACGCCGCGGGCGGCACGATCGCCGGCTCGATGGGCGTGGACCCCAAGGAATACCTGCCGGCCGCCAAGCTCGGCGTCACCAAGGTCAACATCGACACCGACGGCCGCCTCGTCTGGACGCGCGTGCACCGCGAGTTCTTCCGCGACAAGCCTGCCGAGTTCGACTTCCGCCCCCCGGGCAAGATCTTTATCGAGGAGTACGCGAAGTTCATCGCCAGCCGCAACGACTACCTCGGTTCCTCCGGCCAGCTCGACGACCTGCGCAAGAGCCTCGGCAAGTAATATAGGGCCGGTCCCGCAGCCGCGGGATCGCCGGGCCGCTGCCCCCCTTTTTCACGCCGCCCCACCCGGGCGGCGTTTTTTGTGCCTCTTCGTGACTTTTTGTGGCAATTCACCTCCGTGAATCTTGTCTTCATCCATGGTCCCGCCGCCGCCGGCAAATACACGGTGGCCACGGAACTCGCCGCCCTCACCGGCTTCGAGCTTTACCACAATCACCTCGTGGTGGACCAAGTGCTGAAGACGCATCCTTTCGGCACCCCGGGCTTTGTGGCCGGGCGCGACCGGCTGTGGCGCGACTACTTCGCCCGATTTCCCGGTCCGGGCCAGACCGACATCATCTTCACGTTCAATCCCGAGAACACCGTCCCGCAGGCCTTCATCGACTGGTTGTTTGCCGAGATGGCCCGGCGCACTGTGCCGTCCCACTCGGTCGAAATCACCGCCAGTGAGGCGGTGATCGAGCAGCGGCTCGGCTCCACCGGGCGCCGGCAATTCAAGAAGCTCACCGACCTGGTTCTCTACCGGCAGCTGCGGGACAGCGGTGCCTTCGCCACGCCGCTCATTCCCCGCACTGACCTGCGGATCGATACTGGGCACCTCGCGCCCGCCGAGGCCGCCCGCCTGATCGCAGCGCACTTCCATCTCGGGTAGTCGCGATTCCGCCCTTTCTTGGTCTCGCGATTTCTGTCTGAGTCGACCGCATGTCCCTGGACTTCGCCGCCCAACTTCGCTCGCTTGCCGAGGTCATCGTGCGCGTCGGGGTGAACCTGCAACCCGGCCAGCCGCTGCTCGTCACCGAGCCTTATGAGTTGCAAGGCGTCCATCCGGAATCCGCCCCCCTCATCGAAGCCGTCCGGGCCAGCGCCACCGGCAACAAAATCGAGGTCATCACATCCGATCCGGCTCGCCTGCACACCCTGGCCGAGGCCAATGACACACAAGGTTACGACACCCTGGTCTCCGCCCACACCCGGCGGATGCAACAACATCTCGCCCGCGGCGGGGCCTTTCTCTTTCTGATAGGGAGCCAGCCGCAGCTCATGGCGGGTTTGCCGGCGGAACGACTGGCGCGCTTCGATCGCATCAAATGGAGTCATCTCGGGCCCGTCATCCAGCGCCTCATTCGCGGCGCCAGCCAGTGGACCCTGGCCCCCGCGCCTTCGCCAGCGTGGGCCGGCGCGGCCTACGTCGATCTCCCGGCACCCGAGCGCCTGCCTGCACTGTGGCAAACGGTGCTCGCCAGCCTGCGGATCGACACCGAGAACCCCATCGCCGCCTGGCAGGCGCATCTCGTCTCCCTCGCCCGTCGCCGCGACGAACTCAACACTGCGCGCCATCGGAGCCTTCGTTACCTCGGGACCGGCACCGACCTCACCCTCGACCTGCCCCGGTCGCATGCGTGGTGCACGGCTCAGCTCACGACGAAGGCCGGCGTGCCCTTCGTCGCGAACCTCCCCACTGAGGAAATCTTCACCGCCCCGCACAAGAACTCCGCCACGGGCACGGTGCGCGTCGTCCGTCCGGTCGTCCACAGTGGCACGGTGATTGATGGTATCGAACTGGAGTTTCGCACCGGGCGCGTGGTCAACGCCAAGGCCGCCACTGGCCAGGACGCCCTGCAGCACCTGCTCGCCACGGATGGCGGTGCTGGCCGGCTGGGCGAAGTGGCCATCGTCCCGGACAAGAACGTCCTCACCCGGGCTGGCCGCCTCTTCCATCACACCCTGCTCGACGAGAACGCCACCAATCACATCGCCCTCGGCGACGCCTACCGGTTCTGCAGCCGCGCCTGGCTGCCTCTCGCCCTCAACTCCAGCCAGGTCCACCTTGACCTGCCCCTCGACGCCACGGTCAGCCTCGAATAACCGGAGTGAAACCACGGAATACACAGAACACACGGAATGAGACACCAGATGAACGGGAACTTCCTTCTCACTTCTGTGTATTCCGTGTGTTCTGTGGTTAATACAAAGTGAGCGATCCCGCCCCAGACCTTGATCCCGATCTTCTCCGCCGCGCGCAGGCGGGCGACGAGGCCGCCTTCGGGGTCATCATGCGGACGCACTACGAGCGCACCTTCCGGCTGGCCTGCGCCATCGTCCACCAGGAGGCCGATGCCCGCGACATCTGCCAGGAAGTGTGGCTCACGATCTGGAAGCAGCTCGGCACCTTCCGCGGTGAATCCCGCTTCACGACTTGGCTGCACCCGATCGTCACGCGCCGCGCCCTTGACCACCTGCGCAAGCGCCGCCGCTGGTTCGACCGTTTCCTGCCCTTTGACACTGGCGACAACTCCGTCGTGTCCGCGCCCGAGCCGGCCACCACCGAGGACGCCGGCAGCCTGGCCGAAGGCACTGAGACCGTCGCCCGCGTCCGTGCCGCCCTCGCCACGCTGCCACCCAAGCACCGCGCCGTGCTTGCGTTGCGGGAGCTCGAGGGGCTTTCTTATGAGGAAATCGCCCAAGCCACCGGCATCCCCGCCGGCACCGTCATGTCGCGCCTTTACCACGCCCGCCGCCTGCTGGCGGAGAAGCTGAAAGATCCTTTGAACCACTAATGGACCCTAAAATCACCCCAAGCCGGATTAGTGCCCCATCCGTGTGGATCAGTGGTTAACCTTTCCACCTGAAAATCTGTGTGTATCTGTGTCCATCTGTGGTTAAGTTGAAAACAGGAGCCCAACCCATGAAGATCATCCGCCTCAGCCTCCTCTTCGCCGCGCTTTGCGGGCTTACGCTCGCCGCCCGGGCCGCCGACCGCGCCTCGATCCAGGGCATCCTCATCTCCGCCTCCAACGAACCGGGCCAGACCGACCGGCGCCTCGCGCAATACGAGCCCACCCTCCGGAAAATCCTCCGCTTCGAGAGCTACCGCTTCCTCGGCGACGACAGCACCAGCCTCGACGTGCCCGCCTCCGGCAGCCTCTCGCTCGGTGACGGGCACCAGCTTGAAATCACCACCGAGAAAACCGACGGCAAGTCGATCCATGTGAAAGTCCGCTGGACGTCCGGCGGACGCACGCTGATGAACACCGGCCTCGTGCTCCGCGCGGGCATCCCCGCCGTCCTCGGCGGCCCTTCCTCTGGCAACAAGGGCGAAGTCTACGCGGTGCTCCTGATCGGCCGATAACGTCCCCTGCCACTCGTAACACCCGGCAAATCGCAACCATGAAACAGATCAGCCTCCTGCCGCTTGTTTGTTACGCTGCGGTTCTTTGTTATGCCTGCTACGCGGCGTCTCTCCTTGGTCACTGGCCTTACTATGCGCACCCGGATCCGAAGGAACTGCCTGGACCATCCTTCGTCACGATTGCCGGCTTGGTCGTTTTGCTTGGTTTGTTGTCGGTGATCGTGCTTCCTTTCGGCTACGGCATATATCGCGCGATCGCGGCTTGGAAGAAACATCCTGTGACGTCGCAAACCAAGCCGGTGCTGCTCTATTGCGCGGGTGCGGCTTTATGGGTGCTGGACGTCGCCCCCGAGTTTATGAGGCTGCCCTGGTCATCACTCGCAAGCTGGGTCATGGACTGAGATCAAACCTCTTGACCGCCGTCGCTCAGGCTCGTTCGCCCTTGAGCACGCGTTCCACGGCGTGGGCGAAGTCGGCCACGTCATAAGGCTTGGACACCATCCCGCGAAAGCCGTGGGCCTGGTAGTTCGAGAGCACCAGGTCGTTGGAATAGCCGCTGGAGACGATGGCCTTGACGGCGGGATCGAGCCTGAGGAGTTCTTCCATCGTCTGCCGTCCGCCCATGCCGCCGGGGATGGTCAGATCAAGGATGACCACCGCATAGGGTTCGCCCGCCGCGCGAGCGCGAGTGTATTCGCTGAGCGCCGCCGCCCCGTCGTCCACCGCCGTGGCCACATAGCCGTAACGCCGGAGAATCGAGCAGGCCAGGTCCCGGATAAATTGCTCGTCATCCATCACCAGCACCCGCACCTGCGCGTTGGTGGAAGTCCGGGCCGTGGGTGAGGGGGCCACGGTCTCCAGTGGCGCGGAGTCCTCGGCCGCAGGCAGCCAGATATGGAACGTGGTACCCCGGCCGGACGCAGACTCGGCCGTGATGTACCCGGCGTGTTTCTTGACGATCGAGTGGACGGTGGCGAGCCCGAGGCCGCTACCATGCTTCTTGGTCGTGAAATAGGGATCGAAGATCCGCCCGAGGTCCGCCGCAGCGATGCCGGGGCCATGGTCGGTGATATCGAGCCGCACGTAGCGCCCGGGGGCCAGCACCTGTCCCATTTCCGTCCCGAGTTGCTGGTTGGAAACGGCGATGTCCACCGCCCCGCCCTCGGGCATGGCCTGCATCGCATTGATGACGATGTTCTGGACGACCTGCCCGATCTGGCCCTTGTCCACGCTGGCCGGCCAGAGGTCGGCCGGCAGGTCGAACTGGCAGCGGACCTTCGAACCGTGCAGGGCGAACTCGGCCACCTCGCGCACGACCTCGGGCAGCGAGACCGCGGTGCGGATGGGCGCCCCGCCCTTGGCGAAGGTCAGCAGCTGCTGCGTGAGGTCGCGGGCGCGAATCGCGGCCTTTTCCGCCTGCGCCAGCGAACGCGCCGATTCCTCCCCCAACCCGCCGTCGAGGCGGATCAGGGAGATGTTGCCCATGAGCACCGTAAGCAGGTTGTTGAAATCATGCGCAATGCCGCCGGCGAGCAGGCCGAGCGACTCGAGCTTGCCCGCGCGGGCGAGATCCGCCTGCAGCCCGACCTCGCGCTCCATCTGCCCGCGGATCTGCGCGGTCTGCCGGTGAACCTGCCGGTGGAGCACGGTGATCCAGCCGATGAACAGCAGCGCGCCGAGCGCCAGCACCCCGGTGAAGGCGAGGATGCGGGTCCGCGTCCACCACGAGGGCGATTCCAGGACGACAAGGTCGGCGGGCGAGCGCAATTGCAGGGCAAAGGCTTGGGGCCGGTCCTGCTCGTCGTATTCCAGATCATAGACCCCGGTGAGGGTCAGGCGGCTGCCCAGGTCCGGACTGACGAAACCGGCCGGGGCCCGCTCCAGGACCGCGGAAAACACCGTCTGGGGGGTCTGCACGGTGAACTGCGTCAACCCGCCGACCTGCGAACTGCCGATCAGCACGCCGGTGATGGAGACCAGCATGCCATCCAGCGCCCCGGCGGGTTTGTCCTCCGGATCGAAGGGCAGCGGGTCGGGCTGGCGGCCCGCCCCCAGCGAGCGGTAGACGGCTTCGCGCAGCGTGACGCGCCCGGCCTGGCGACCGAGGAAGCCGACCGCCTCGATGCGCTCGCCCGGTTGCACGGCGACCGTATCCCGGGACAGGACGAGCAGGCTATGGCCGTTCTCCTCGATCTGCACCGAATGCCCGGGCGAGTGCTGCAAGACCACCCCTGACACGCGCACGCGGCGGTTGAAGGACTGCACGGTCTCGAACTGGCCGAGGGTGGCGAGCGAGCGGATCGGCAGGGAGAACAGGTCCGCGGGGGCCGGCTCCTCGACTTCCACATAGCTGATGCCCGGCACCAGCAGCTTGATGCCGGTCAGCTTGCGCTGGGCATCGGCGACGACCGTGCACACCCCGTGCAGGCGGATCACCGACCCGACCATGGCTGAGACATCCTCCGTGAGGGGAAGCATGGCGATGAAGTCGCTCGTGGCGGTGGCCAGCTCGAGGTAATTCCAACCCTCATCCCGGTAGACGCGACGCAGGTAGCCACGCATCTCGACCCATTGGTTCTCCTCGACCCCGGTGAAGACATGCTCGATCGAGACCGGTCGCGCCACCGGCAGGATCGCGTCACTCACGCGGTCAAAGCGCTCCGCCACGACCACCGGGGCGAAGGCCCCCATGGCGGTGACGCCGCGCACCTCGACCTTGCGCCCGGGCGAGCGGACGAGCGAGTCGGACTTGCCCCGCAGGACACAGATGCCGCCGCTCGAATCATGAATGAAGAAATACGGCGCGTTGCGGTTCGACCAGGTGACCACACCCGTCAGCCACACCGGCCGGCCGCGGCCCGCTTCCTCGGGGGACAGCCGCATCACCTCGGCCGCGAGGCCGATGATGCCCTCGGGCCGGTCGGTCGGGACCGCGCCGGCTTCCAGTTTGGTGCGCGAACGGAAGATGGCATTTTCGAGCCGCAAGGAAGTGCCGTTGGCGGCCGGATAACCAATGGCCTCGACGATTTCATCTTTCGCCAGCGGCCGCATCTGGCCGGTCATGAGATCGATCTGCCCGGTGCCATCCCGGATGCGCACCCAGTGTTCCGTCTCGCGTTCCACGACCGAGCCCATGACCCGCACCAGCTGGTCAGAGGTGACTCCGGCCAGGGTGTTGATCTGGCTCACCGGCAGGGCGAAACCAGAGTCATCCGCCAGGCGGCCCAAGGGAGTCACGTGCTTGAGCGAGGAGACCAATATCTCCAGCTGGGCCAGCCGGCCATCGGGACCGGCCTTGGGATTGAAGAGGCCCTCGACCCGCACCTTGGTATCAGCCAGCACCGGGGTCGGCACGGCGGGATCCATCAGCACCCAGCAGGTCACGGCCCGGCCGTTGACCGCCAGGGTCAGCTGCAGGTGCCGCTCATCGCCCCGGCGTTCGCGGTCGACATAACCCTCGAGCGAAACATACCGGGCGGCGTATTTGGCGTACTGGTCCAGCAGGTCAGTCACCGGGATGGCCCGCAACGAGTCAGTGGTGGTTCGTGGTGCAATCGTCGCATGGACAAACGAGATGTCGGCGTTGGGCGGGATGAACTGGCCGCGGGCCGTGATGGCCTCGCCGGCCTTGAAAGCGTAGGTGTTGCTGCCATAGGGCACATAGGCCGGAGTGCCGGCGGTGTCCTGGACGAAAAGCATCCGCCAGGCCGGGTCCGGGTCAAAGTAGGTGACCGTGCACTCCAGCACGAAATCCTGCGTCAGCGATTTCTGCTGGGGCGTCAGATCCCAGAACTGTTGGATGGATCTGATCACCGGCCGGCCAAGCGGCTCGGACGATCCGGCTGCGGGCGTCTGGGCCCAAAGCGCTGCCGCCGTCGCCGAAGCCAGACAAAGCAGGCAGATGAAACGGTAAATGCGCGATGCAGGGCGTAAACAGGGAATTATTCCAGCCCGGGACATGAAAGGTGACCAAAAACCATGGGGCAGACCCTCATTATCGACACAAATACTCACTTCGAAAGCCTATAAGTAATGGTTTCAAAGACCACAAACCACCCGGGTGGCTAACTGACTGGCCTGTGGTCAGATCACCTCAAGATCGGCCCGGGCCGCCGCTTGCAGGCGATCGAGTCCGGCGCGGACCGCAGCCTCGGTCGGTCCCTCGACCAGCAGGCGCAGCTTGGCCTCGGTGCCGGAGTAGCGCACGAGCACCCGGCCCCGCTCGCCAAGCTCCTGCTCGAGCGCCTGGATGGCCTTGGGCAAATTCGCCAGGGTCTCCAGCGGTTTCTTGGCGCGAACCTTCAGCGCGAGGGACAGCTGGGGAAACTTGACCAGAACCTTGCGCAATTCCGACAACGGCCGGCCGGTGGCGCTCATCACCTGGATCACCTTCAGCGCGGCCACGAGGCCGTCGCCGGTCGGCGCCACGTCGGCGCAGATGACGTGCCCGGACGACTCGCCACCCAGCACCGCGCCCTCCGCCAGCATCCGCTCGATCACGTAGCGGTCCCCCACGGGTGTGCGCACCACGCGGCCGCCCGCCGCCGTGACCGCCGCTTCGACCCCGAGGTTGCTCTGTACGGTGACCACGAGGGTGTTCTTCGCGAGCGTGCCCCGCTGCAGGGCGTGCAACGCCAGGATCGTGAGGATCTCGTCACCATCGAGCACCTCCCCGTGCTCGTCACACAGGATACACCGGTCGCCGTCGCCGTCGTGGGCGATGCCGAGCCGGGCGCCGTGCCGGCGCACCGCCTCGCACATTTTCTCCGGATGCTCGCTGCCCACGCCGGCGTTGATGTTCAGGCCGTCGGGCGCGGCGCCGATTGCCAGCACCTCGGCGCCGTAATCGCGCAAGGCGTGGGAACTCGTGTGGACGGTGGCGCCGTTGGCGGTATCCAGAACGATCTTCCAACCGGCCAGGCGCGCGCGCAGGAGTTTTTCGATCGCGTAGAGATAGCCCGAGATGCCGTCGACGGGCTTGAGCGGAAACACGCCGGCTGACTCACGCCGTGCCGGGAGCAGGGCCTCGATGGCCGCCTCTTCCGCATCGGTCAGCTTGATGCCGTTCGCACCGAAAAACTTGATGCCGTTGTCGGTGGCCGGATTGTGCGAGGCCGTGACCACGGCCCCGAGGACCGCCCCCCGGATGCGCACCGCCTGTGACACCGCCGGGGTCGGCAGGATGTCGAGCGAGCTGGGCTCGCAGCCGCCGTGGACCAGGCCATCGGCCAGGGCCTGGGCGAGGGATTCGCCGGAGGTGCGGGTGTCGCGGCCGATCAGCACCCGGCCACCGGGGGCCACGCCATTGGCCTGCAACCAGCGGGCGGCTGCCGCCCCCAGGCGCCAGGCAAAATCCTCGTTCATGGTCGCGCTGCCATACAGGCCGCGCACCCCGTCGGTGCCGAAATAGAGACGTTTCATGCTCGGTAGAATTCCTTGGTCGCGGCGATCTTGGCGCGCACCGCGCCGCCGAGCAGCAACTCGCGCACCGGGGCCAGGCCCTCCGGGATGCCACTCGTGCGGCCGGTGACATACAACGCCGCGGCGGCGTTCAGCACGATGGTGTCCACGAGTCCGGCCGGGCCACGGCCCGCAAGGATGGCCTCGACGGTGGCGAGGTTGGCCGTGACATCGCCGCCCTTGAGATCGGCAAAGTCAGAAGTCGGCAGGCCGAACGTTTCGGCGCCCCACACACCGCGGGTCTCGCGAAAACGACCGACGCCGCGCACATGGTTGGCCGTCGCGGTCGTGAGCTCGTCAATCCCCTTCCCCTCGCCGATGACGCCGTGGCCGACCAAGCCCGCGGGCTGGCCGAGTTCGTCGAGGGTCAGGGCCAGTTTCTCCACCAGCGGCCGGGAGTAGACGCCGAGCAAAATATGCGCCGGGTGGCCGGGGTTGATGAGTGGGCCGAGGATGTTGAAGACCGTGCGCCGGCCCTGCGCCGCCAGCGCCTTGCGCACGGGGCCGATGTGCTTGAAGGCCGGATGATAGTTGGGTGCGAAAAAGAACGCGTAGCCGAGCTGCGCGAGCGCGCGGCGGGATTTCTCCGGTGGCGCCGTGATCTCGACCCCGAGGCCGGCGAGCAGGTCGGCGCTCCCGCACTGGGAAGTGATGCCGCGGTTGCCGTGCTTCATGACCGGCACGCCAGCGCTCGCGAGCACCAGCACGACCATGCTGGAGATGTTGAATCCGCCCGCGTGGTCGCCGCCCGTGCCGACGATGTCGATGGCACGCGGCGCGATGGCCTCGACGCCGGGATTCACGGCGAGGGCGCGGAAGGCCATGGCAAATCCGGCGATCTCCGACGGCGTCTCGCCCTTGTCGGCGAGGGCGAGCAGGAAGGCGGCCTTCGGCTCGTCGGCCACGTCGGGCGACCCCAGCGCAGCGGCGGCGGCCTGCACTTCATCGGCCGTGAGATCCTGGCGGGAAATTAAACGGGCGGTGAGCTCGGACAGGGCGGCCATGGGTGGTGCGAGGAGAATCAAAACCGGGCATCGCGCAAAGCATAAAACTCGACAGGTCCGGATGATTCTGGGAGCACCAGCGGGTGATCGACCGCCTGCGCCCGCTCTCTTTCGTCCTGCTCGCTGTCCTGCTCTCCGCCCTGCCGGGCCGGGCGGCCGAACCCAACCCGCCACCCGTGGCCGAGCTGGGCGTGGGTGATGCCATCGTGCTGGGGGTGGTCGAGGGTGTGACGGAATTCCTGCCGATCTCCTCCACCGGGCACCTCATCATCGCCAACCAGATGCTCGGGCTCGAGTCCGACGTCCAGCTGACCAGCAAGGCTGGCGAACCGCTCTGGCACAAGCCACCGTCGGAAAAACATCCCGGCGGCGTGCCACTGACCCTCAAGCTGGCGGCCGACACCTACGCCGTCGTCATCCAGGTCGGCGCCATCGGCGCCGTCCTGCTGCTCTACTCGCAGCAGATATTCCTGATGATCGGCGGACTGCTCGGTCGCAGCAGCGCCGGCCTGCGTCTGTTCCGCAACATCGCCCTGGCCTTCCTGCCCGTGGCGCTGATGGGGCTGCTGCTGCATGACTTGATTGCCCGTTATCTGTTTTCGACCTGGGCGGTGATTGGTGCCTTGGTCGCCGGGGCGTTACTGATGCTCTGGGCGGAACGCTGGCGCGAGGCCAAGACGGGCATCGGCCGGGACCGGGGCGACGCCGCCGATCTCTCCCCCGGCAAGGCCCTCAGCATCGGGCTCTTTCAATGCCTCTCCCTCTGGCCGGGCACCAGCCGCTCGATGGTCACCATCATCGGTGGTTATCTGGCGGGGCTGGGGCCGGCCAAGGCCGCGGAATTCAGTTTTCTCGTGGGCCTGCCCACCCTCGCCGGCGCGGCGCTGTACAAGGGCGTGCAGTCCGGCCCGGCGATGATCGAGGTTTTTGGCTGGTCCCATGTGCTCTTGGGCGCCGGGGTGGCGGCCATTTCGGCCCTGGTTGCCGTCAAATTCCTCGTTCATTTCATCTCCCGGTATGGCCTGGCTTTCTTCGCCTATTACCGGCTGGTTTTGGCCGTGGTTTTGACCGTGGTGAACCTGATTTGACCCTTGGGACGACGGCTGCGACTATAACTCTTGACGGCTACTGGGGCGAACCTTACGACCCTTATCTTTATACACGAAAATGCACTGGTTTTTACAAGCCAACCGCACTACTAACCTTCTTTATGGCCAATCCGAAACGTAAACAGTCCAAGCGCCGCAGCGCCAATCGCCGCGCCGGCAATGCATACATCGCTCCCGAGTTCGCCAAGGACACCGATGGTGGCGCCTTCCGTCCGCACCGCGTGAATCCCAAGACCGGCATGTACCGCGGCCGGCAGGTGCTTAACGTCGAGGTCTGAGCACGACCATTTCCTGGATCGCTTTTCCGCCATCCAACCCGAAACGGCCAGTCCCATGTCCGGTCACGCCCGTATTGCGCTGGACGCGATGGGCGGTGACTTGGGCCCCGCCGAGATTGTCGAGGCCGTCAAGCTGGTCCTGAGCGACGAGTCGATCGATCCGCTCACGCTCGTCGGCGACCAGGCCGTGCTGCAGCCCTTGCTGGCCGCCGCCGGGCTCGCCGCGCACCCCAAGGTTAGCGTGGTGCACGCCTCCGAGGTCATCACGATGGAGGACAAGCCGCTGCAGGCGCTGAAGCGCAAGAAGGACTCCTCGATGGTCCGGGCCATCGACCTGGTGAAGACCGGCGAGGCGCGCGTGGCGATCAGCTGCGGCAACACCGGCGCGTTGATGGCCGGCAGCACCCTGCGGCTCCGCATGATGGAAGGCGTCGACCGCCCGGCCCTGGCCGCCGTCATTCCCCGCGACGGCGGTCATTTCATCCTCATTGACGCCGGGGCCAACCCCGACGCCAAGCCCGAGCACCTCGTGCACAACGCCATCCTCGGCGCCAATTACGCCAAGGTCATCCTCGGCGTCGCCGCCCCCCGCGTCGGCCTCATCACCATCGGCACGGAGGAGGGCAAGGGCAACTCGCTCATCGCCGAGACCCACGAGCAGCTCAAGAAGATCTCCAGCGTCATCAACTACGCCGGCCCGATCGAGGGCTTCCAGGTGTTCCGCGACACCGTGGACGTGGTCGTCTGCGACGGTTTTGTCGGCAACACCCTGCTCAAGACCTGGGAATCCCTGGCCAAGTTCATCACGAGCATGTTGAAGCAGGAACTGTCGGCCAACCCGCTCCGCATGGCCGGGGCGATGCTCGCCAAGGGCGCCTTCGATGCCCTCAAGTCCCGCATGAATCCCGACCGCTATGGCGGCGCGCCGCTGCTGGGTGTCCGGGGCAATGTCCTCAAGGCGCACGGCTCGAGCAACCGCCATGCCTTCGCCAGCGCCATCCGGGCCGCCGCCAAGATCATCCGCCAGGACCTTTATCTGCACACTGCGGAGGATGTCGCCCGCGCCAACGCCCTGCTCCTCACCCCGCCCCCGGCGGATCCGTCCGCCCCCCTCTGACCAATTTCCCATGGCCTCAGTCATCATCGCCGGAGTCGGATCCTACGCGCCCGCCAAGGTGCTCACCAACGACGATCTCTCCAAGATCGTGGATACCTCCGACGAATGGATTTTCACCCGCTCGGGCATCCGCGAGCGCCGCATTGCCGCGGCCGACGAGGCCTGCTCCGATCTCGCCGTCAAGGCCGCCACCGCCGCCCTGGCCGACGCCCAGGTCAGCGCCGCGGACATCGACCTGCTTATCGTCGCCACCTGCACGCCCGACCTGCCCCTGCCCTCCACGGCCTGCATCGTCCAGCACAAGCTCGGGATCCCGGCCCACGCGACCTGCTTCGACATCGCCGCCGCCTGCTCGGGCTTCCTGTACGCGCTTGAGATCGCCTACGGCCAGCTGCAGACCAACCGGTACAAGCGGGCCCTGATCATCGGCTCGGAAAAACTCTCGACCATCACCGACTGGACCGACCGCTCCACCTGCGTGCTCTTCGGCGACGGCGCCGGGGCCGCGGTGCTCAAGAAGGTGGACCAGCCCGGCATCGGCATCCTCGGCACCGACCTGGGCGCCGACGGCGAGTTCGTCGACAACCTCTACATCCCCGCCGGCGGCAGCCGCACCCCGGCCTCGGCCGAGTCGGTCGCCAAGCACGACCACTGCATCCGGATGAACGGCCGCGAGGTCTTCAAGAGCGCCGTCCGCGTCATGGAGACCGTCGCCCGGGAAATGATGGAACAACATAACCTGACGCCTGACCAAATCAGCCTCGTGGTCCCCCATCAGGCCAACATCCGCATCATCGAGGCGCTGGCCAGCAATCTCAAGCTGCCGCTGGAGAAATTTTACGTGAACCTCGACCGCTACGGTAACACCTCCTCCGCCACGATCCCGCTGGCCCTCGACGAGGCGCGCCGCGCCGGCCGGATCAAGCCCGGCGACCTCACCCTGCTGGTGGCTTTTGGCGCTGGCTTGACCTACGGGGCCACTCTTGTTCGATGGTAAATCCCTGTTCCATGCGTCGTCCCCTCCTTCCCTTTTTCCTGGCAGTCCTCACGGTGCTGCTGCTTGCCCCCGCCCGGCTGTCCGCCGACCTCGTCTGGACCCCCGAGGCGGGCTGGAAGGTCCAGGGCGGCGCGCTGGCCGCCTTCAGCGGCGAGGAAGCCCGCAGCGCGCTGGATGCGATGAACAAGGCCCGCAGCGCCGAGGAAGCCGACAACAACAGCACCGCCCTCAAGCAATACGGCACCGTGATCAAGCGATACCCCAACTCCGTCTATGCCGCCGAGGCTCTTTACCGGACGGGCCTGATCTTCCAGAAGCGCCGCCAGTACTACAAGGCCTTCGACACCTACCAGGCGATGGTCAGCCGCTACCCCAATTCTGAGAAGTTCAACCAGGTGATTGGCGAGCAGTACCGCATCGCGTCCGATCTTGCCGAGGGCAAGCGCGCCAAGATCTACACCTGGCTGCCCGGTTTCCGCAACAAGGAGCGCTCCATCGGCTACTTCGAGGTCATCGTGCAGACGGCCCCCTACAGCGATTACGCCCCGCTCGCCCTCATGAACGCCGCCCGCGGCTACAAGAGGATGTCCGAGACCGCCGCGGCCATCGATGCGCTGGACCGCATGATCAACACCTACCCGCGCAACGTCCTCACGCCCGACGCTTACCTGAAAATCGCGGAGACGCACGCCTCGCTGGTCGACGGCCCGGCCTATGACCAATCCTCCACCAAGGATGCCATCACCTACTACGAGGATTACATGATCCTGTTCCCCGGCGACTCCGGCATGGCCGCCGCCGAGAAGGGCCTGGAGAAGATGAAAACCGTCCTCGCCAGCAGCAAGCTCACCATCGCGGACTACTACTACAAGTATCGCAGGAATTACAAGGCCGCCAAGGTCTTCTACAACGAGGCGATCACCGTCTATCCCGATTCGCCGGTGGCCCGCGAAGCCCGGGAAAAGCTCCAGGCGATGGATGCCGAGCTCGGAATCGTGCCCGAAACAGCTCCCGGCCAGACCGCCACGCCCAAGCCGGCCACCCCCCCCAAGAAGGCCAAGCGCTTCTGGATTTTCTAAGGTGGTCGCCAGTGGCATGGGATCCTTCGCCGCACCCAGGATGACCCGCCTCGGTGTTCTGGTTACTGTCCTCTGTTCTCTATTTTCCGTCCTCTGCTTCACCGGCTGCGCCAGCTACCGCCTCGGCACCGGCTCAACTGCGAAGTTCACCACGCTCTACCTCGCCCCGATCACCAGCGAGGCCCTCATTCCCCAGGCCCAGGCGCTCGTGACGACCCAGCTCCGCGAGGCCTTCATCCACGATGGCCGTGTCACGCTGGTCAATTCCCCCGAGGCTGCCGATGCCGTGCTCACCGTCACCCTCGCCAGCTACAACCGCATCGCGGTCGTCGCGCGTCCCGACGACACCGGCCTGGCCCGCCGCTTCGATGTCACCTTGCAGGCCCGGGCGACCCTGATGGACAACCGGACCAAGCAGCCGTATTTTTCCCAACGCCCGCTGGAGGCCGCGCGGGGCGTGTTCACCGACAGCGGGCTGGTGCCCTCCGAATATCAGGCGCTACCGTTGCTCGCCGAGTTGCTTGCCAGCGAGACGGTGCATGCGGTGCTGGATACGTGGTAAGGTGATAGGTGCCGTTGCCCCCAACGGCCCAGGGCGCTTGAGGGCAAGCGCCCCTACCGTGCTAAACAAGGATTGAGCCTTTCCCGTCCTCTGTCTTCTGTCCTCTGACTTCTGATGTCTCTCTCGTCCATTCTCGCCCCCTCCCTGCTTGCCGGCGACCACGCGCATCTCGCGGCCAGCGCCCAGGCCGCGGCACGGTCGGGCGCCCCGTGGCTGCACCTCGATATCATGGACGGGCATTTTGTGCCCAACCTCACCTTCGGTCCTGAGGTCCCCGCCGCGCTCCGCCGCGCCGGGTTGAAGGCTTTCTTCGACACGCACCTGATGCTGGCTGAGCCACAGAAATACGTCGAGCCCTTCGCCAAGGCCGGCGCCAACCTCATCAGCATCCACATCGAGCCCGCCTACGACCACCGCGCCACGCTCGCCCGCATCCGCGAGCTCGGCTGCCAGTGCGGCATCGTGCTCAATCCCGGCACCCCCGCCTCCGCCATCGAACCGCTCATCGGCCTCGTCGACCTCGTGCTCGTGATGACCGTCCAGCCCGGCTTCGGCGGGCAATCCTTCCGCGCCGACATGCTGCCCAAGCTCAGGGAAATCGACGGCTGGCGCCAGAGCCGCGGCCTGAAATTCCGCCTCGAGGTCGACGGTGGCATCGATCTCGACACTGCCGCACAGTGCCGCACCGCCGGGGCCGACACCTTTGTCGCCGGCACCTCGTTCTTCAAGGCCGCCGACCAGTCCGCCTTTGCCAAGGCCATCGCCGGGCTGGCCTGAATCAGTTGCTGGCCTCGTGCGCCTGTCCGGCAACGCGGAGGTACTGCTGCCGGAAGTGGTCCGCCAGTTCGCTGGCCAGCCGGACCTCGTCCACCTTGTTCTTGGCATTGAGCGCGGGCTTGATGCGGCTGAACATCTGCTCGTAGTCGACCGCCGACAGATCAGCCAGCTCGGCGAGCAGGCGGTCCCGGGTGGCGGCATCCCGTCCCGGGGCGTTGATCGCCTTCCACGCCGCCGCCAGCTCGGCGTGGGTGTCGATGCACATGACGCGGATCACAAAGGACATTTCGCGGAAGATGCCGCCGGTCCACGCGGCGTTATAGACGAGCGGCGTCTCGCCCGCATAGGGATTCACGTCCGGATCGGAGCGCAAGGGACGGAGTTCGGGCTGGGTGTAGAAATCCTTGCGGATGGGCAGCCGGCGCAGAGCGAAGTAGCGCGGGCCGCCGGGCGTGCCCGGCTTGAGATTCCAGAGCTTCTGTCCCTCCATGGACATCACGTACTCGATGAAGGCCCGGCCCGCCTCTTCGTTGGGCGCCCCGCGCAGCAGGGCGATGGGATCGGGCGAGAGCGTGGTGCCGCCCGCGGGCATTTCAAAGCCGAGGCGCTGGCGTCCGCTGCGTTCCGCCGAGCTCTGCTCCTGGTAACGACCGTAGAAATCGATGCACATGCCGATGGCGCAATTGCCCGCCGCCACGTCGATCGGCGGCTTCTGCGAGGAATCGGTGAAGTAACGGGCGTTCGCCCCGATGCTCTGCAGCAGGCGCAGACCCCGCACCCAGCCCTGCGCCACGGCCTGCTTTTCCAATTCGCCCTTGGGCTTGCCGGATTCGCGGACCAGCCGCGCCCATTCATGGTAGATCTGCTCCTGGATGATGCTCTCGAAGGCCTTGGCGATGGACCCGCTCTTGGTTGGGTCGCAAACCGCCAGTTCGCCGAAGAGTTTGGGGTTGGCCAGGTCCGTCCAATCGCGCGGCCTTTCCACCCCGATCCGGGCCAGCGAGTCCAGGTTGTAGAGCATGCCGTGTCCGCTCAGCACCGGCCCGAGCCACCGGCCCTGCTTGTCCCAGTAGGGCTCGCCCGTGTAGGTCTGGGGAATCACCGCATCGGTGAACCAGTCCGGATGCAGCTGCAGCAGCCCGCTGTCCACGATCCGCCCCGCATCGGCCTGCCGGATGAAGTCGTAGGTGCCGCCGCCAAAGAACACGTCGATGCCGCAGCTCACGTCCGAAGCCATGAAGGTGCGCCGGGCCTCCTGCGCCTCGGCGCTGGCGTCCTTCGGCAGGCGCGCATTGGCAAAGGCCGCCTGCACGTCGATGCTCCACGCCTTGCCCAGCTGGCGCATCCAGTGGTTCTGGAAGGACGACACGTATTCCGACTCGAGAAACCGCGCGATCTCGCTCGTGCCGCCGATCACACGCCAGTCGATTGTCACGGTCTTGCCGGACTTCGCCCGGTACCACTCCTGGAAGCCATGGCCATATTCCTGACGGATGGCCTCGTTGTGCGGGGTGATGATCACGACCGTGCCGTCCACCCTGCCCTGCCCGGCCGTCTTCTTCGGGCGCAGCGCGAACGGCAGGGCTACGACGGCGACCAGCGCGAGAATGAGGAGCGCCCGTTTCATCGTGTCTTTTCTGTCATCCTGAGCGGAGCGAAGGATCCAGAAAGATATTCGCTGGCGGTCATGCTACTGGATTCTTCGCTACGCTCAGAATGACAAGGGGTCGGCTCAGTCCGACAATATCACCACGTCCTCGGGTTCCACGGTCGCGTAGAGTTCCCCGCGGCTGCTGCCGTCCGCGAAGCGCGGGTTGCGCTCGAAAATCTTCAGCTGGGCCCCGCGTGCGGTGATGAACTCATACTGGGCGACTTCCCCGAGGTATATGGACTCGCCGATGCGGCCCTTGACCACGTTGCTGTGCTCGGCATCGCGATGCAGCTCCCAGCACTCCGGCCGGATCGAGAGGGTGACGCTATTCCCGATGGCCGGGTTGTGCGCCGGATCGCCCATAATGCCATTGAAGGTGCCGACCGCGGTCTCGACCGTGAAGTAGTTGCCGGAGCGGCCCACCACCTTGCCCGGCAGAAAATCCGTCTCGCCGATGAAGTTGGCCACGGTCTTGCGGGCCGGGCGCTTGTAGACCTCGCGCGGCGTGCCGACCTGCAGGATGTGCCCGCTCTCCAGGATCGCCATGCGGTCGGCGATGGACAGCGCTTCCTTCTGGTCGTGGGTCACGTAGACCGTGGTGAGCTTGAATTCCTTGCAGACACGCCGTATCTCCGTGCGCATCTCCAGCCGGAGCTTGGCGTCGAGGTTGGAGAGCGGCTCGTCGAGCAACAGGCAGCGCGGGCGGATGACGAGCGCGCGGGCGAGTGCGACCCGCTGCTGCTGGCCGCCGGAAAGCTGGTTGGTCTTGCGGTCGGCATACTTGTCCATGTGGACCGAGGCCAGCGCATCGCCGACACGCTTGGTGATCTCCGGCCGGGGCACCTTGCGTTCCTCCAGGCCGAAGGCGACATTCTCCGCCACCGTCATGTGCGGCCACAGGGCGTAGCTCTGAAACATCATGCCCGTGTTGCGCTTGTGCGGCGCGAGCCGGGTCACGTCCTCGTCGCCGAACAGGATCTGCCCTTTCTCCGGGATGTAGAATCCCGCCAGGCTCCGCAAGAGGGTCGTCTTACCGCAACCGCTGGGGCCGAGCAGGAAAAACAGCTCGCCCGGGTTGATCGTCAGGTCGAGCCCGTGCAGCGCGACGACATTGCCGAACTGCTTGGTCAGCTGCTTGACTTGGATGGATATCATGTGGTGACGCGAGGCGCGGCGAGGCAACCCACCGCCCCAAGCGAAGTCAAAACGATTAAGCCCGCCACCCGGTTTGTAACGTGTTGCCATGGACCGGACGCCGGCCTTTCCTCGGTCCATGCCCACCCCAAAAGGCCCGCCCGAGCTCAAGCACCTCGATCACATCCTCGTCACGCCCACCGCCATCAAGCGCCGCATCGCGGCCCTGGGCCAGCAGCTGAACAAGGATTACGCCAAGAAGGACCTGATGGTCGTCGCTATTGTGAACGGTGCGCTGATCTTCACCGCCGACCTCCTGCGCCAGATGCGCAGCCCCCTCCGCCTCGACTGCCTGCGCGCCTCCAGCTACCACGACGGCACCAAGGCTGCCGGCGAGCCCCGCATCGTCGACTCGATGAAACTCGATGTCCGAGGCCACCATGTGCTGCTGGTGGACGACATCCTCGACACCGGCAAGACCCTCGCCGCCGTCGCGGGCATGATCAAGGAGAAGGGTGCCCTCACAGTCAAAACCTGCGTCCTGCTGGACAAGAAGGGCCGGCGCGCCGTGCCTTTCCAGGCCGACTACGTGGGCTTCGACATCCCCAACGAATTCGTCGTCGGCTACGGCCTGGATTTCAACGAGCGCTACCGCAACCTGCCCTGCATCGGCGTCCTCAAGCCCAAATACTACGGCGGCAAGGGCTAGGAAAAAGCCCTTGCACTCCCCCGCGCCGGGCCTTTGCTTGCCGGCTCACCCCGGAGAGATGGCCGAGTGGCTGAAGGCACAGCTTTGCTAAAGCTGCATAGGGGAAACTCTATCGAGGGTTCGAATCCCTCTCTCTCCGCCATTTTTTCCAGAGTGGAAAAAATGCCCTCCGTAGCCTCGGCGAAGGAGGGCTTTTCATTTCCGAAAGCCCCCTCCGTGCCTTCCCCCGCCCCCCTACTTCTCGATTTCCAGCACCTGACCGTCCCGCGCGGCGATCGCTATGTGCTGCGCGACCTCACTTTGCAGGTCCGGCGCGGCGAGCACGTCGCCATCCTCGGCCCCAACGGCTCGGGCAAATCCACCCTGATCAAGGCCATCACGCGCGAGATCTACCCCATCGATCGCGGCGCCAAAATGCGCTACCAGGTGCTCGGCCAGGACGACTGGGATCTGAACGACCTGCGCGAACACCTGGGCATCGTCACTCTCGACCTGCTCCAAAGCCTCTCGCACGAGGTCACGCTCCGCCAGGTCACTGTCCGCGAACTCGTCCTCTCCGGCCACTATAACAGCATCGGGCTCTGGCCGCACCAGCGCGTCAGCGCGGCCCGGGAACGCCATGCGCGGGAGATTCTCCGCTTCCTGGAAATCACCCACCTCGCCCACCGGCCGGTCTCGGCCCTGTCCTCCGGCGAACAACGCCGCGCCTTGATTGGCCGCGCCCTCGTGCATGAGCCCGAGACCCTCATTCTCGACGAGCCGACCAATAGCCTCGACCCGGGTGCCGTGCGGGAATTCCGCACCCTGCTGCGCAAACTCGCCCGGGCCGGCCGCAGCCTCCTGCTGGTCACGCACCACATCGCCGACGTCATCCCCGAAATCGAGCGCGTGATCCTGATCAAGGACGGCCGCATCACCGCCGACGGGCCGAAGGCAGGCATGCTGACCTCGGCCCGGCTATCACGGTTGTTTGGGACGAGACTGCGGGTCGTGCGGAAAGGCAGCAGCTACGATCTGGGAGGATGACCAGTAGGGCCAGTCTCTGACTGGCCTTTCCCAGCGTCCGATCAGGGACCGGTCGAAGACCGGCCCTACTCCGCCATCTTCAGCCCCGGCACGCTCGCCACGGCCTCGCGGATGATGTTGCAGTCCGTCACGCCGGTGAAGCCGCTCATGGCCATCGCAAACTTGGTCCCATCCTTCGCCACGACGGGCAAGCCGCCTTCCCAGCCGATGAGGTCGGGGTGCTGCAGCCCGAATTTGCCCGGATCGACATTCTTCCCGTAGACCTGCTGCTCGAACCGCCCCGTCGCCTGCGCCGTCATCCAGACCTGTGTGGCCTTGTGCCAGGCCGTGCGGCAGGTGCCGCGCCGGCGCGCGTTGTTGTCGCCGAACATCCGGCCGAAGATCTGCCCGTCCTGCGCGATGATCATCAGGGTTACGTTGCCGTTACTGTTGTCGCGGTCCTCGGGGTTCTGCATGCACGCGGGGATGCGCTTCTCGACTTCGACGATCAGTTGCGTGGCGGTGGTGGTGATTTCGGCGGGGGTCATGGGGGTGCGCACAGACAAACGATCTTACACCAAGAAGCAAAGCAGCTAAGATGAATTATCCCACTTTGCTCCTTCGCTGCTTTGTGTGAAAATAAAAAGCCCGCGCTTGCGGCGCGGGCTCGGGGTGCGAGGCAATAATCGCTCAATAGCGGTAATGCTCGGGCTTGTAGGGACCCTCGACCGGCACGCCGAGGTACTCGGCCTGCGCCTTCGTGAGCGTCGTCAGCTTGGCCCCGATCTTCTCGAGGTGCAGGCGGGCGACCTCCTCGTCGAGGTGCTTCGGCAGACGGTAGACGTTCACCTTGTAGGTGTCCTTGTTCTTCCACAGGTCGAGCTGCGCGAGCGTCTGGTTGGTGAAGCTGTTCGACATGACGAACGACGGGTGGCCGGTGGCACAGCCGAGGTTCACCAGGCGGCCCTCGGCGAGCATGTAGATGCTGTTCCCCTTCGGAAACGTGTACATGTCGTACTGGGGCTTGATGTTCGTGCGCTTGGCGTCGGAGGTGTTGAGCTTGTCGACCTGGATCTCGTTGTCGAAGTGGCCGATGTTGCAGACGATGGCCTGGTCCTTCATCTGGCGCATGTGCTCCAGGGTGATAATATCCTTGTTGCCCGTCGTGGTGACATAGATGTCGGCCTTGCCGAGCGTGGACTCGATCGTGTTGACCTCGAAGCCCTCCATCGCGGCCTGCAGGGCGTTGATGGGGTCGATCTCGGTGACGATGACGCGGGCGCCAAAGCCCTTGAGCGAGAACGCGGAGCCCTTGCCCACGTCGCCGTAGCCGCAAACGCAGGCGACCTTGCCGGCGATCATGACGTCGGTGGCGCGCTTCAGGCCGTCGGCGAGCGACTCGCGGCAGCCGTAGAGATTGTCGAACTTCGACTTGGTGACCGAGTCGTTGACGTTGATGGCCGGGACGCGGAGCTTGCCCTTCTCCAGCATCTGGTAGAGGCGGTGCACGCCGGTGGTCGTCTCCTCGGAAACGCCGCGCCATTCCTTGGCGATGGTCGTCCAGCGGAGCGGGTCCTCCTTGTGGACCTTCTTGAGGACGTTCTTGATGACCTGCTCCTCGTGGGAACCGGACGGGGTGTTGACCCAGTCGCTGCCTTCCTCGAGCTCGCAGCCCTTGTGGATGAGAAGCGTCACGTCGCCGCCGTCATCGACGACCAGCTGCGGGCCCTTGCCGCCCGGGAACGAGATGGCGCGAAGGGTCAGGTCCCAGTATTCCTCAAGCGTCTCGCCCTTCCAGGCGAAGACCGGCGTGCCGGACGCCGCGATGGCGGCCGCCGCGTGGTCCTGGGTCGAGAAGATGTTGCAGGAGGCCCAGCGCACGTCGGCGCCGAGCTCCTTCAGCGTCTCGATGAGGACCGCGGTCTGGATCGTCATGTGGAGCGAGCCGGTGATGCGGACGCCCTTGAGGGGCTTGCCCGGGCCGAACTTCTTGCGGACGGAAACGAGGCCGGGCATCTCGTGCTCGGCGACGGAGATTTCCTTGCGACCCCAGTCGGCGAGGGCGATGTCCTTGACGTGGTAGTCTTGCGCCTTGGGCGCGGTGGAAGCGGTGGGCATGGGAGGAGGGAGTGGAGGGTTGTTAAACGGCGGCGCGGAGGGCGGCGGCCTTGTTGGTCTTTTCCCAAGGCAGGCCATGTTTGCCGAAATGACCGTAGTTGGTCGTCTGGCGGTAAATGGGACGGAGGAGGTTCAGCTGGCCGACGATCTCGGCGGGCTTGAAACCGAAGACCTTGGTGACGGCCCTGGCGATCTTCTCGTCGGAGACCTTGCCCGTGCCCATGGTGTCAACGTAGACGCTGACCGGGTCGGGATAGCCGATGGCGTAGGCGACCTGGAGCTCGGCGAGGTCGGCGAGGCCGGAAGCGACGATGTTCTTCGCGACCCAGCGGGCCATGTAGGCGGCCGAGCGGTCGACCTTGGACGGATCCTTGCCGGAGAAGGCGCCGCCGCCATGGCGGCCCCAGCCACCGTAAGTGTCGACGATGATCTTGCGACCGGTGAGACCGGAATCACCCTGCGGCCCACCGATGACGAAGCGCCCGGTGGGGTTGATCAGGAACTGGGTCTTCTTGGTCAGCATGCGGGCCGGGATGACCTTCTTGATCACATTATCAATCAGGTAATTTTCGATCTGGTTGTGGGAAACCTCGGGCGTGTGCTGCGTGGAGATCACGACATTGACCACCTCGACGGGCTTGTCGTTCTCATAGCGGATCGAGACCTGCGACTTCGCGTCGGGGCGAAGCCACGGGGCCTTGCCGGATTTGCGGATCTTGGTCAGCAGGCGGCCAAGCCGGTGCGCAAACATCACGGGGGTCGGCATCAGCTCGGGCGTCTCGTTGCAGGCGTAACCGAACATCAGGCCCTGGTCGCCGGCACCCTGCTCGGCCTTCTTCTTACCCTTGACCTTCACGGCATCAACGCCCTGCGAAATGTCCGGCGACTGCTTGGTGAGGTAGTTGTTGATGAAAACGTTGTCGGCGTGAAACACGTCGTCGATGTTGACGTAGCCGATCTCGCGGATCGCGGCGCGCACGATGGCCTCGTAGTTGAGCTTGGCGCTGGTGGTGATTTCACCGGCCAGGATGACCATGTTGGATTTCACCATGGTCTCGCAGGCCACGCGGCTGTATTTGTCCTGCGCCAGGCAGGCATCGAGGACGCTGTCCGAGATGAGGTCAGCGACTTTATCCGGGTGGCCTTCGCCAACCGACTCAGAGGAGAAAACAAAGGATTTTGCCATGGCCCACTAGAACGGCACGGCACCGTCTCAGGCAAGTAAAATATCATCGCATCAGGATTCTATGATATAAGATCTTATCCCGAGGCGATTTTCCTCTAATGTCCGGGTAAACCGGTGCCGTATAACTGGCTGCGCATTGCCAGTATGAACCCCTCCCCCGAATCTTCCAAGCCCAGCTTGGTTGGCCGCCGAATCCTGATCGTCGATGACGATCGGCTGAATACCCGTATCCTCACTAGTATCCTCAAACCAGAGGGTTATGACATTGTCGCGGTTTACTCCGGAGAGGAATGCCTTGAACGCTACGAGCAGTTCAAGCCCGACTTGGTTTTGCTGGATGTGATCATGCCCGGCATCACAGGGTTCGAGACCTGCCGCACGCTCCGCGACCGGCATGGCGACACGCTCGCCCCTGTCATCTTCATCACCGCCAAGTCCGAATCCGACGATGTCGTGGAAGGCCTCGCCGCCGGCGGTGTGGATTACCTCCCCAAGCCCTTCAAGGGCCGCGAGGCCCTCGCCCGCCTCCGTACCCATCTCCAAAACCGCCTGCTCAACGAGCAGCAGCGCCAGCTCGTCGCCCAGTTGAGCTCGGCCAACACCGCCAAGAACCGCCTGCTCGGCATGGTCGCGCACGATCTGCGCAATCCCCTCGCCTCCATCCGCGGCCTGGCCGACTTCCTCAGCGACGGCACGGTCGGCGAACTCACGGCCGACCAGCTCGACTTGGTGAAAACCATCCAGGAAACCAGCCAGTCGATGCTGACCATGGTGAACGAACTGCTCGACAAGTCCGTGATCGAATCGGGCGAGCTCAAGATCCACCCCGAGCTGCGCCCCATCGCCGAACTGCTCAACAAGTCGGTTTACCTGAACAACATCAACGCCGCGAAGAAGGGTTCGCTCATCGAGCTCGAGGGCATTGACGCCGAGACCGAGCTGAACATCGACGCCGACAAGATAAAGCAGGTCATCGACAACCTGCTCAGCAACGCGATCAAGTTCTCCCCGCCCCAGTCCACCATCCGCGTGCTCGTCGAGCGGAACGGCGAAAGCGTTTCCGTGCTCGTGCGCGACCAGGGCCCGGGCATCCCCGAAAACGAGCGCCACAAGCTCTTCCAGGATTTCGGCCAGACCTCGGTCAAGCCGACCGCCGGCGAGAAGAGCACCGGCCTCGGCCTCGCCATCTGCAAGCGCATCATGGAATCCCACGGCGGCAGCATCGCCGCCGAGTCCGTCCCCACCGGCGGCAGTATCTTCCGGATCACCTTCCCGGCCCCCCTTCTCGCCGCATGAACTACCCCCAGACCATTTTGCTGACCGACGACGAGGCGCACATCCGGAAATTCATCGGCCTGGTCCTGCGGAAATTCGACAACCCCCGCCTGCTCGAGGCGCCCGACGGCGCCCAGGCCGTGGAGCTTTACCGCCAGCACCAGCCCGACCTCGTCCTGCTCGATGTCAACATGCCCAACATGGACGGCGTGCAGGCGCTCGGGGAGATCATGCGCCTCGATCCCAATGCGGTCGTGGTGATGCTCACCTCGCTGGCCAACCGCCAGACCGTGGAGGAATGCCTCCGGCTCGGCGCCGTCGCCTACATCCGCAAGGACACGCCGCGCGACGAGATGACCGCCCAGTTCGAGCGCATCATCGCCGAGTGCTACGGCCAGGAGACCCCGGCATGAACTCGGGCCACGCCCATACCGTCGCCGAGCCCGGCCCCTCCGTCCTCACCGGCGTGCGCTACTCCCTGCCCCAGCTCCTCCGCGAGGTGAAGCTCGAGCGCGACACCCCCGCCTTCTCCATGGAGAAACTCGAGCAGGTCGAGATCGCCAAGCTGTTCCAGAAAAACCGCCCCCGCCGTGTTCTCAAATCGCGAAAATAAGGAATTCCTCGCGCTCGTCCGCGCCGTCCCGAACTTCGACTTCACCGCCGAACTCGAGGCGACCGGCCAGGAGCACGGTTCCGGCACACTCGCCCACCTCCAGGCGATCATCGACCGGAAGATCCTCTCCAAGGACGATGCCTGCCGCCTCTGGTCCAACTCCCTCGGCATCGCCTACGTGGATGTGCTGGCCTCCGCCATCACCGACGAGGCCGTCCAGAAAATCCCCCTGCCCGTCGCCAAAAAGGTCAAGGCCATCGGCCTCTACCTGATCGACGGCGTGCTCACCATCGCCCTCGGCTCGCCCGAGGACAAGGACCTGGTCCGGCGCCTGGAGCAGATCGCGCAGATTCCCGTCAGCGCCGTGTTCTGCCTGCCCTGCGAGATCGACGACGCCATCTCCATCCAGTACAGCACCGAGAAGACCCTCACCGACAGCCTCGCCGAGCTCGAGCGCGACAACATCTTCAATCACCCCGACGCCACCGGCGCCAAGATCGAGCTGGCGGCCGAGTCCGAGTCGCTGGTCAAGGTGCTCGACGAGATCATCTACTTCGCCCTGCGCGAGCGCGCGACCGACATCCACATCGAGCCGCTCGAGATCCATTCCCGCATCCGCTTCCGCGTCGACGGCATGATGCGCGAGGTCATGACCTTCCCCCGCAAGCTCCATCGCGCCATCGTCGCGCGCCTGAAGGTGCTGTGCAGCCTGAACATCGCCGAGTCGCGCTTCCCGCAGGACGGCCGCTTCTCCCACGCCATCGGCACCAGCAAGGCCAACTTCCGCTTCTCCAGCATCCCCTCCGTCCTCGGCGAGAAGATCGTCATCCGCGTCCTCGCCTCGACCGGCCGGAAATCGATGATGTCCCTCGACAAGATGCTCATCTCGCAGCCGATCATGGCCCCGCTGAAGCGCCTCGTGCAGAACCCCAGCGGCATCATCTTCGTCACCGGCCCGACTGGCAGCGGCAAGACCACGACCCTCTACGCCGCGCTCAACGAGATCAACGACTCCACGCTCAACATCTCCACCATCGAGGACCCGGTGGAAATCCCGATGCACGGCGTGACCCAGAGCCAGGTCAATTCGCACATCGACCTCAAGTTCGGCACACTCCTCCGCTCCCTCCTCCGCCAGGACCCGGATGTCATCCTCATCGGCGAGATCCGCGACCTCGAGACGGCCAAGATCGCCACCGAAGCCGCCCTCACCGGCCACCTCGTCTTCGCCACGCTGCACACCAACACCGCCGCGCAGGCCATCGTCCGGCTCATGGAGATCGGCGTGGAGCCCTATATGGTCGCCCCCTCCGTCATCGGCGTGCTGGCCCAACGCCTCGCCGCCCGCATCTGCGAGCGCTGCAAGGAAGCCTACTACCCCAGCCGCGATGTGCTCCTCAGGTATTTCGACGAGGAGGGCCTCACGGAGGTGCCCTTCTACCGCGGGCGCGGTTGCAACCACTGCCGCGGGACCGGTTACAAGGGCCGCATCGCCTTCCACGAGCTTGTCGTCATCACCGAGGAGATCCGCCAGCTTATCTCCGACGGGCGCAGCGCGCAGGAAATCACTCGCGCCGCCGGCCGCGTGGGCTATCGTTCCCTCCGTTACGACGGCATGCGCAAGGTCCTCCTGGGTCTCACCACCATCGAGGAAATCGAACAGAACACTTCCTTCGAATGGGCCAGCTAACCACATCATGAATGCTCCCAGCCCCACCGCCATCAGCCCCCAGGCCCTCGATGATCTCCGCGGCCTCAACCCCGACGATCCCAACTTCCTGCGCGAACTGATCGAGCTGTTCCTGCAGGATGTGCCCGCCCGCTTCGCCGAGATCGAGCAGGCCCTCGCCGCCAGGGACGCCGTGCTCCTCACGCGCGCCGCCCACACCATCAAGGGCAGCTGCAGCAACTTTGGCGCAGCCAACCTCCAGCACCTCTCCCACGCCATGGAGATGCAGGGCAAGGCCGCCGACTTCGCTGGGGCCGCCGCCGGGCTCCCCGCCCTGCGCGCCGAGTTTGCCCTTGTCGAGGCGGCCCTGAAGCAATTCGTTTAGGCACCGGCGGCATCCCCTGCTGTCGGATGCCCCATGAAGCGACTTTCCCTCTGCCTGTTGTTCTCCGTCCTCGGTGTTTCCGCCCTCGCCCTCGACTGGAAAACCCGGGAGCTCTCCGTCAAGGCCATCCCCTTGCAGAAGTCCGCCGAGACGGCTTTTGAGTTCACCAACACGAGCGACAAGACCGTCACGATCCTCGGCATCGACACCAGTTGCGATTGCACCGAGGCGACTCCCAGCGCCCAGAGCTTCGCCCCCGGCACCAGCGGACGCATCAACGCCCGTTTCAACCTCGGCGACCGCCAGGGCGTGTACGATCGCTTCATCACTGTCACGACCGACGAGTCCAAGGATCCCGTCAGTCTGCGCGTGCAACTCGACGTGCCCGAGTTCGCGACCCTCACCCCGCGCAGTGTCGAATGGAAACTCAATAGCCCGGCGGAAGATCAGGTCGTCGACATCCTCGTCACCGCCGGCATCGAACTGACGGTCTCGAGTGTCCAGCCCACCAACCCGGTCTTCACCGGCCGCCTGGAAACCGTCGAGCCCGGCCGGCACTACCGCCTTCACCTCGCGCCCAAGCACACGCGTGACCCCGCCAACGCCGCCTTCCGCATCTACGCGAAGGGCCCCGCCGGTCGGGACATCATCCTGAGCGCCTACGGCAACGTGCGGTGACTTTCCCATGGCCCTGGAACTGAGACCCAACTGCGAGTGCTGCGACCGCGACCTGCCGCCTGCGTCGCAGGACGCCTATATCTGCACCTTCGAGTGCACCTACTGCCTCGACTGCACGCGCGACAAGCTCGGCTACATCTGCGCCAACTGCGGCGGCGAACTCGTGCGCCGGCCGATCCGTCCGGCGGCGAAATTGGTGAAGAACCCCGCCTCGACCGTCCGCGTCCTCCGCGACAAGCCCTGCGTGCCGAGCACCTGATCACGACCGATCGGTCCGACTCCTCGCCACCGCCGCCAACCCGGGACTTGCGAACCCGGTCCGGTGCGATTGGCTGTCCCTCATGCCCCGCATCCCGCTTGAGGACAATTTCACCGACGTCATCGGCAAGGCCCAGCGCGGCCACCAGCTGACCGACGACGCTCTCGCCACCAAGGCCGGCGTGACCGTTGATGAGGTCAAGGCCGTCAAGGGCGGCGAGATCCGCGACCACGTCATCCGCGCCGTCGCCAAGGCCCTCGGGCTCGAGCGCGAGGCCCTCCTCGCCCTCGCCCGCCGCGAGTGGTATCCCGAGCAGCCGCTTTTCCCCCGCGGCTTCGCCATGTTCAACACCCCGCACGAGGACATGATGGTCAACGCCTACCTCGTGTGGGATGGCAAGACCCGCCAGGCCGCCGCCTTCGACACCGGATCCAACGCCCAGTCGATGCTCGACACCGTTGCCGCCGAGAACCTGACCCTGCGCTACGTCTTCCTCACCCACACGCACGACGACCACATCGCCGACCTGCCCCGCCTCGCCGCCACCGGCGCCGAAGTCTGGGCCAGCGAACTCGAGCCCGCGCCCCATCCCGGCGCCAAGACCTTCCAGGAAAACGCCCACTTCCACCTCGGCGAACTCTCGATCAAGACCCTCTTCACCTGGGGCCACTCGCCCGGCCAGACTTCTTACTACATCACCGGCCTCGCCTGGCCGCTCGCCATCGTCGGCGACTCCCTCTTCGCCAGTTCGATGGGCGGCGGGCTCGTCTCCTACGACATCCAGCTCCGCAATAACAAGCAGAAGCTCATGAAGCTCCCGCTCGACACGGTCTTCGCCTGCGGCCATGGCCCGCTCACCACCCTCAAGCAGGAGAAGAAGCACAATCCCTTCTTCGCCCGATGAGCGAAGCCCACGATCCCTACGCTGCGCTGCGGCACACCGGCTACCGGCACTTTCTCGCCGGCAATTTTCTCTCCAACATCGGCCGGCAGGCGCTGAGCGTCGCCGCCGCGTGGCAGATCTACCAGTGGACCAACTCCGCCACGGCCCTCGGCCTCGTCGGGCTCGTCAACGTCCTGCCGCTCCTCGCCCTCGTTCTCCCCGCCGGCGTGCTGGCCGACCGGCATGACCGGCGGCTCATCATTTTGCGCAGCGCGGCAGGCTCGACCCTTCTGTCCATCGCCCTGGCCGCCACGGCCCATTACCACGAGCATGTTCCCCGCCTTGCCGTGCTCCAGCACGCCAACGATCTCCTGCGCCACGTCGCGCTCGTCTTTGAGCGCCACACCGATCCTGCCTCGCTCCACTTCGATCATCAGGCCCTGCCCCTGATTTACCTGATCCTGTTTCTCCAGGCCAGCGTCCGCGTGCTGGCCGGGCCTTCGCGCGCCGCCATCGTGCCCCTGCTCATCCCGCCCTCGGCCCTGAGCAATGCCGTCAACTGGAGCGCCAGCACCTTCGAACTCTCCACCGTGCTCGGCCCAGCGCTGGGCGGCCTTATCGTGGCGTTCTGGGGTTACTCCGCCGTCTACCTGCTCGACGTGTTCACCTCCCTCTCCCTCGCCCTGCTCCTGATCGGCGTGAAGCTCTCCGCCCAGCCCACCGGCAGCGAACGCCCGGCCGTCGGCATGTTCGCCGGCATCGATTTCATGTGGCGCAACCAGACCGTCCTCGCGGCCATGTCGCTCGATCTCTTTGCCGTGGTCCTGGGCGGGGCCACCGCCCTCCTGCCCATCTACGCCGACCAGATCCTGCACGTCGGCCCCGCCGGGCTCGGCTGGCTGCGCGCCGCTCCCTCCGCCGGGGCGATCTGCATGGCCATGTTCACCGCCCACCGCCCGAGCGCCCGCCGACCCGGCGTGCTGATGCTCTGGTCGGTCGCCGGCTTTGGCGCCTCGATCACCCTGTTCAGTTACTCGACGGTGATCTGGCTCTCCCTGTTCGCGCTGTTCCTCAGCGGGGCCTTTGACAACTACAGCGTCGTGGTGCGGCACTCGCTGGTGCAGTTGATGACGCCCGACGCGCTGCGCGGCCGCGTGACCGCCGTGAACCAGCTCTTCATCGGCTCCTCCAACGAAATCTCCGCCCTGCGCGCCGGGATCAGCGCCGCGCTGTTCGGACCGGTTATGGCCGCCGGGGTCGGCGGCCTGGCCACCATCGCCGTGACCGGAGTCATCGCCTGGCTCGCCCCCTCGCTCAAGCACGTCCCGCCCCTGCACCAGATCGAGGTCGAGTCCGAGGAGGACGACCGGCCAATATAGAAATCGCAGAACCGTGACAGTGGCCTGCCAACCGTAGCCACTCGGGCGACCTCACCGCTGTAATGCCCTCCTTCGCCAAGCCTACGGAGGGCAACCTTCGTCCTCGTTTCGCTTGGCGAAGGTTGGAGGTGCGGGGCGGAATCGAACCGCCGAATAGAGCTTTTGCAGAGCTCGGCCTTACCACTTGGCTACCGCACCGGACTGAAACGAGCGCGCAACTTGGGTCAATTTTTCGGGTTCCGCAAGAACTGAAATTCCGACTCTAGGAGATAGCCAGAACAGTCCTATTTGACCACGGATTACGCAGTTGAACACTGCTCAAGGCTCTCAACCGCGGCCTTGGAGTCTGAATCCGTGCCTATCTGTATTCATCCGTGGTTAAACGGTTTTCCGTCCCTCTCGCCTACCGCTTGCGGCGAGTCATCACCACACCGGCGCCCACGGCCGCGCCAACGAGATGGGCGAGCGGAACGCTGCGCACGCCCTGGGCGGCGAGGTCGGGATTGAGCGGCCGGCGGCCGAGGCTCTCCGTGCCCACCTTGGCCACAAACAATACCACTATCGCCAGCCACAACCAGCGCAGCGCCGGTTCGGTGCGCAGGCCGTGCACGGCGAGAGCCACCAGCGCACCCGACGCCACGCCCGAAATCCCCGCGTAGATGCCGAGTGACGGGTCGAAAGTGAGCAACGCCAGGCTGATCGCGACCGGTGAGAGCAGAAGCGTCCAGCACGCCGCGCCGGCGTTGCGCCGCTCCAGCCACCCTCCCGCCGCGAGCAGGACGGCCAGATTCCACAACAGGTGGCTGGCGGAAAAATGCACCCAGTGGCCCGTGACGATGCGCCAGAACTGTCCGCCGAGGATCTTGCCTCGATCATAGGCGAGCGCCTCGAATGCTCCGGGCCAGAACCACGCGACCCCGGCCAGCAGGCCCGCCCCCAGCGTGAACCAAGGCAGACGTTCCAACCGGGATTGGGAGCTTGATGACGTAGTGGCGGACATCCGGATGCTGCGGCAGCGCGGACAAACCAGCCGCTGAACCCCCAAGGTCAACGAAGATTTTTTCGCGAACTTCGCTGAGCTCCCGAACCGCATTTCCGCGCATTGTTGGCTGAACCACCCTTCCCATGAAAACCACGCTTCTATTTTCGACGGGACTCGCCTGTGCGCTTCTCGCCACCCGCACGTTGGCCGCGACGGATGCCGCCGCCAGCTGGTATGCCGGCTTGAATGCCGCCCAGCAGACCTCCCACCAGGATGCCGGTGGCCGCGCCCGGGCTGACGCGATCCTCCACGCGGCCCGCCACGGACTGGCTGCGCGCACAGATGTGGTCGTTTCCGACACCGTAGCGCTCGAGGACGCGCTGGCACAGAGCCATGCTGGGGAGCGGATTATCGTGCTGGCGGCCACCTATGAGTTGAGCGCCGGCCTGTATGTTCCGGATGGTGTGACGCTCGTCGGTGAAGGCCTCATGGAGTTCGACCCCTCCGGCCTGCCGACCGGCATAGCGCCCGCGGGTCGAACTGTCCTGAAGAGCACTGCAGGGCTGACGGGGGACGTCATCACACTTGGAAACGGCGCGGGGCTGCAGGGTCTGGTAATCGAAGACTTTGAAGGCCGCCGCGGGAATGTTGTTACGATTTCCTCGCGAGCCTCCGGAGACTCAGTCGCAGCGTGGATTTTTCAATGCGAACTTATCACTCGCTCACCTATTTTTGGATCGCCTGGCGGCACCGGCCCCATTGGTCGTGGCGTGCTCCTCGTAACCCGGAACCCGAATCTCGATGCGAATCCTCCTCCGCATGACGGTTCGGAGCTCGCGTTGCGAATGAGCGAGTCGGTGGTGCGCTCGCCCGTAGGTGGAAGCGCCGTATTGGCTCTGAATTTTGCATCGCACTGCCGAATTACCGTGCATCTGAGGTGCAATGTCCTTGGCGGCGGCCTCGACTCGGCGGCCGGCGTGAGCTGGCCCGACCCGGTCAGTAATTCGAGTATCGAAATTAAATCGTTCAACAATCTGTTTCGTTCCGACAGCCCACAACCGACACTCGGCGGCTGGCTCTTGGCCGGCGGGACCGACGCCCCGGTCCCCAGCTTGGTTCCAGCAGGTGCGACCCGCGGGAATCAATTGGAGCTCGTGTCGATCCACGACCGGATCGAGGGATTCGGCATCGGTGTCTATGCTCGCGCCGGTCGCCGCAACAGCCCTCTTGCCGGGGTGATTTCCGAAAACCTCATCTCCCTCAACGTAACGGGCCTCAAGCTTGCGACCGTGACGAGCGATTTGTCGCTTTATGGCGATTTCTCATTTGTAGCTGGCATGTCGGCGGGCGACGGGAATGTCGTGCATGCGGTCCTTCATGACGTCACGGGAAGCGGCGCACGCGGCAACCGGTATGAGGACAGTTCTACCTCTTTGGGCTCCGACAATATGCTCGTGATACGGGGCAGCTCCACCGCGTTCGGCAAAACCAATCGGAACATCGTACCGGCTCCGCCGGCGCAATTCTTTACGAGTGGCCGCTGAAAATCGCTTCCCGCCAAACCACGCTTCGCTGAGCTACCGAACCGGATTTCTGCGCATTGCTGGTTGAACCACCATTCCCATGAAAACCACGCTTCTATTTTCAGCGGTTCTCGCCTGCACGCTTCTTGCCACCCAAGTCCTTGCGACGACGGATGCCGCCGCCAGCTGGTATGCCGAGTTGAATGCCGCCCAGCAGATCTCCCATCAGGATGCCGGTGGCCGCGCCCGGGCCGACACGATCCTGCGCACCGCTCTCATCGCAGCCAAGGACGGCCTGGTCACCGAACCGGCACCCGCTGGCGCCAGCCTAAAGGCCGCGGCCGCCCAGGCCGCCTATTCCGTCCTGACGGTCCTTTATCCGCAGAGCTTACCGGTACTCGATGTGCGTCTGGCAGAGTCGCTGGCGACCGTCGCCGCAGACGAGCCGACCCTCACCGCCGGACGGAAATGGGGCGAGCATGTCGCCCAGGTCGTCCTCGCCGAACACGGTGATGCGGTGTTTCTCAACCCGGCCAGCTTTGCCCCGAAGACCCAGCCTCCGGCGGAACCCCGGCGACTGCCCGACGCGAAGGCGGAAGATGGGGCGATTCCCCCGGGGCGCTACCGGTTCACCACCCTGGCCGGAGCACCGGACACCGCGGGCCACGTGGACGGCATCGGGGCCGGCGCCCGGTTCGGCAATCTTGGCAGCATCGCCGTGGACGCCGTGGGTACCGTCTACGTGGCCGAGGAAGACCTGGGCACGATCCGAAAGATCACGGCGAACGGCGAGGTCTCCACCCTGGCCGGCACCGCGGGCCAGCTGGGCAATCAGGACGGTGCGGGTCCTGCCGCACGGTTCAACCGACCCATCGGGGTGGCGGTTGACGGCGCCGGCAATGTCTTCGTGGCCGACTACCAGAACCATGCCGTCCGGAAGATCGATCCCGCCGGCAACGTCACCACCATCGCCCGCGGGTCGAGTGCCGCAAACCAAGTCGGCGGCGCCTCGGCGGTGCCCGGGCTAGACCACCCGCTCCACGTCGCCGTGGACGCCGCCGGCAATGTATTTGTCTCCGCTGGCCGGATTATCAAGATCACCCCGGATGGGACGGCGGCCGCTCTGACGTTCAGGATTCCTAACCATACCGATGCCTCCGGCACCCGCGATTACTCTGCGGCCGGGGTCTGGCAACTGGTCACGGATCATGTTGGTAACCTGTACGTGATCCTCAGTGATGCTTGGGATTATTCCGATGTGGTGAAACTCACGCCGACCGGCGACACCTATGAGGGCACGCCCTTGCTGCCCCCCGCCCCCTTGCGCTGGGCGACCGGACTGGGACTCGATGACGACGGCAACGTGTACGTCTTGTGTAATACGAACCGGATCTGCGTGTTTACCCCCGGGGGGGAGACGCAGGTCCGCTATGCGACCGGGTATTCAAACTGGGACTCCGTGGTCGACATCACCGTGGGCAGATTCGGAAAACTCTATGTCGTGCCCAGCGACGATTCGGGGTCGGCGCTCGGCACGATTGAAACCGGGTTGTTTGACCCTGCGGCAACCGGCCCGGTGATCTTGGAGCAACCAAGCGACCGGTCGTCGTATCGCAGCGGAAGCGTGAACTTCATCGTGCAAGCCGTCGGGGGGGCGGCATTGACCTATCAATGGTACTTCAATTCGAAACCGATCAACGGGGCCACCTATTCGTCCCTGCCCTTGGACAATGTGCAGGACCATGATGCGGGTTTCTATTCCGTGGTCGTCACCGACAGTGGCGGCAGCGTCACCAGCAGCGCAGCCACGCTGGTGGTTCAAGAGCGTTCGCAGCAAGCGCCTCCGCCGCCCCCGCCGCCGCCCCCATCACTCCAGCCCGGTAGCGGCAGCGGCAGTTTTGACCTGGGATTTTCACTGGCCGTGCTTAGCCTGCTGGCCGCTGCCGCGCTCCGTCGCCGGCCAGCGCGAGGCACGCGGAACGACTTCACTATTGCCGGCCTTGCGGCTCGTGCTATGGAGAAGCAGACATGAGCGACGTCACTCTGCTCACGGCAAAGGCGGGCCAGGGCGACAGCGAAGCGTCGGCCGAGTTGCTGCGTCTGGTGTATGGCGAACTGCGCCGGCTGGCCGCCATGAAAATGGCGCGGGAACGCGCGGGTCAGACCCTGCAGCCGACCGCCCTGGTCCACGAAGCCTGGTTGCGGCTGGGGGGCGACCGCCAGCCCACGTGGGAAAACCGGGCCCATTTTTTTGGCGCGGCCGCCGAGGCGATGCGCCGGATCCTGGTCGACCGGGCCCGGCGGCGGAACGCAGAGCGGCGCGGGGGCGGCCGGACCCATCTGCCGGTCGACGAGCTCGAGATCGGCGGCGCGGCCAACGATCCCCATGTGCTGGAGATAAGCGAGGCCCTCGAACGATTCGCCCAGCATGAGCCAAAGAAAGCCGAGTTCGTCCGCCTGCGCTATTTCATCGGGCTCCAGCTCGATGAGACGGCCCGCCTGCTCGGCATTTCGGAAGCGACGGCCAAACGCTGGTGGATCTATGCGCGGGCCTGGCTCTACCGCGAGCTAAACCCCGGAGTGTAAGCCTGCCCCCATGAACCCACCCACCCCATGAGCCTGCCCGATTCCGGCGATGAGGAGATGCTGTTTGCGGAGGTGCTGGCGCTGCCGGAGACGGCGCGCGCGGCGTTTCTCGATCAGGCCTGCGGCCGCGATACGGCGCTGCGGACCTCGGTTGAGGCGCTGCTCCGCGCCCATCTTGCGGCAAACAGTTTTTTGCCGAGTGTGGTGGGTGGCGGCGCCCGGCCGGCGGACGGGGCCGTCGCCTTCGTCGAGGAGCAGCCGGGTGACTGGATCGACCGCTACAAGCTCCTGCAGCAAATCGGCGAAGGTGGTTGCGGGATCGTCTACATGGCCGAGCAGGAGGAGCCGGTCCGCCGTCGCGTGGCCCTCAAGGTGATCAAGCTCGGCATGGACACCAAGGCCGTCATCGCCCGCTTCGACGCTGAGCGGCAGGCCCTGGCGCTCATGGATCACCCGAACATTGCCAAGGTCCTCGACGCCGGGGCGACCGACTCCGGCCGCCCTTTCTTCGTGATGGAACTGGTCCGCGGCATCCCGGTGACCAAGTATTGCGACGAGCACAACCTGGCGACGGAGCAGCGGCTCGAGCTGTTCAGCCAGATCTGCCAGGCGATCCAGCACGCGCACCAGAAGGGCATCATCCACCGGGATATCAAGCCATCGAACATCCTCGTGACCCTGCACGACGGGATCCCGGTGCCGAAGGTGATCGACTTCGGCGTCGCCAAGGCGACCCAGGGCCGGCTGACGGATCAGACCTATTTCACCGCCTTCGAGCAGTTCATCGGGACACCGGCCTACATGAGCCCCGAGCAGGCGGAGATGAGCGGGCTGGATATCGACACGCGGTCGGACGTCTATTCGCTGGGCGTGCTGCTCTACGAGCTGCTGGCGGGCCGGCCGCCGTTCGACCCCAAGACCTTTCTTAGCGCCGGCATCGACGAGATGCGGCGGCTGATCCGGGAGGTGGATCCGCCCAAGCCCTCGACCCGGCTCTCCACCCTGACCGAGGCGGACCAGACGACGGTGGCGAGGCTGCGCGGCACGGCGCCGGCCCAGCTCTCGACCGTGCTGGCGGGCGACCTCGACTGGATCGTGATGCGCTGCCTCGAAAAAGACCGCACCCGGCGCTACGCCACACCCTCAGAGCTCGTCGCCGACATCCAGCGCCATGTGCGTAACGAGCCGGTGATCGCCCGGCCACCGACCACTGGTTACCTGCTGCGGAAGCTCATTCGCCGGCATAAGCTGGGCTTCGCCGCGGGGGCCGCGGTCGCCGTTTCGCTGATCGCCGGCCTGGTGGTGTCGTCGGTGCTGCTCGTGCGCGAACACGCCGCGCGCGAACGCGCGGTCGTGGCCGAGGCGACGCAGAGCCGCCTGCACCGGGAGGCTGACGCCAGTGCCAGCCAGGCGCGCCTCGCGGCGGCCACGAGCGAGCAGGTGGCTCGGTTCGTGACGGACATGCTCGAGGGCGTCGGGCCGGGCGTGGCGCTCGGCCAGGACAGCAAATTGTTGCGGGGTATTCTCGATGCCACGGCCCGGCGGCTCGACACCGAGCTCCAAGACCAACCCGGGATCGCGGCTGATTTGCGCGACACACTCGGAGCCGTCTACATTGACCTGGGGCAATCCGCCGTGGCCGAGTCGTTGCTGCGCGCGGCGGTCGCGACGCACCGGGCGGAAGCCGGGAACGACAGCGCGAAGGCCGCAACGTCGCTCCACCTTTTGGGCCGGGCACTGCGGCTGCTGAACAAATACGCGGAAGCAGAAGCCGTATTGCAGGAGTCGCTGGCAATCCGGCGCAAGCTATTCGGCGGCGACAGTCCATTGGTTGCCGACACACTCACTGAACTCGCCTGGGTGGCCTTTGGGAACCGGCGCGTCGCGGATATGCGGACCATGGTGAAGGAAGCATTGGCTATCCGCCGCCGAGCTTTCGGCAATGAGCATCCCGCGGTCGCGGCCTCGCTCTTCGACCTCGGTCGCGCGGCGCAGCAGGAAGTCGATCACGTCGGGGCCGCTCGCCTGCTTGAGGAAGCGTTGGCCATGCGGCGGCGGTTGTTGGACAAGGATCATCCCGCCATTGCCGAATCGCTCGATAAGCTCGGCTTCAGTTATGCTCACGAACTGGACCGTAAGGCCGAAGCCACCGCCGTCTACCGCGAGTCGTTCACCATTCGTCGCAAGGTGCTGGGGGATGCGCATCCGGCCATGGTCGTCTCCCTGCTGCGGTTCGCGGGGCAGCAGCCGGCGGAAAATGTCGCTCCCGAGACCCTCGCGCTCGCTCGCGAATTCGTCGCGAGCCAGCGCAATTTGCTGCCGAGCGACTCGCCCTTGCTGGGGCCGACCCTGCTGGCGCTCGCCACACTCGAAGACACACCCGATCGCAATCCTGCGGAGGCGCAGAAGTTGTTCGGGGAGGCTCACCGGATCTGCGACCAAGCCCTCGCCAACGGCACGCCATTCGAGGCGGACATCATCGACGCCATGATGTTTTTCGCCTGGTCAAAATTTGTCTCCAACGTGCCCGCGGAAGGGCTGGCCATGGGTGAGGAATCTCTGAAGCTGGGCTACGCTGCATTTGGGACCGACCGGACCGGCGGCCAGGGGAACGTGTATCCCACCCACACGCTGGCCTGGCTTTACCTCGGCTTGGGGCGGCAGACCGAGGCGGCAAAGCTCTTTGAAGACGCGATACGGCTGATTCGTAGAAGACAGAAGGAAGACTTTCCCATGCTGGCGGTGGATGTGGCCGCTTTGGCCGCGTGCTACCGGGCCATGAATCGGGTGGCCGACGCCCACCAGCTCTTGGAGACGTCGCTTGCCTTGAGCGAGGCGAAATCCGGTAATGCCGGTCCCGGCCCCCACATGGTATTTGTGCGCTGCCAGTTTGGGCTGACGCTGCTCCACGAGGGCCGCTATGCGGAGGCAGAGACCGTGCTGCGACAGGCGTTGGAGGGATATAGTCATCCCGGTATCAAGCCGCTGCCCCTGCGCTTGCATCCGCGGGCCAAGGCGATGAGCGGTCTCGGCCAGGCGCTGGCCGGACAGGGCAAGTTCGCCGAGGCCGAGCCGCTGGTGGTGCAGGCGTTCCAGGATCTGCAGGGGAACCAGCATCGGCTCGCCGGCGATGCCCCCGGCATGGTCCGCGAAGCCCTCAACACCGTCATCGCGCTGTACACCGCGTGGGCTGAAACCGATCCGTCCAAGCAGCCGCTGGCCTCCGCCTGGCGCAAGACCCGGGAGGAATTCGATGCCCAGTACGCGCGGTCGGAAGACCCGGCCACCAACAAAACCTGACCCCGGCCACGCCATGCGAATGTATTCCAGCATCAACCCGTGCCTCCTGCTGGCGGTCCTGGCCGGTCCCGGCCCGCTGGCCGCCCAGACCACCCCGCCCGCCGCCGAACCCAAGGAGGACGAGCTCCTCAACCTGTCCCCCTTCCAGGTGAGCGCCTCCGCCTCGGACGCCGGCCGCTATGCCTCGTTGGAGGCCACCTCGGCCGGGCGGATTCGCACGAACATCATGGATTCATCCCAAAGTGTTTCCGTGATCACCAGCGAGCTGATCCAGGACATCGCGCCCGGACGCATCCTGGAGGCCGCCCAGTATGTGGCGGGGGTCACGGAATCGACCCTGCCCAATTCATGGGAACGCACCACCATGCGCGGCTTCCTGGCCGAGGGACGCACCGTGGACGGCATCACCTACGGGCTCTACCCGAGTGCCGGCTTCCAGAACATCGACCCGGCGATCATCGACCGCCTCGAAGTGGTGAAGGGCCCGAACTCCATCCTCGCCCCGCAGCCCACCTCGCCCGGCGGCACGATCAATCTCGCGACCAAGCAACCCCAGTTCCGCAACTCCGGTCTGATCTATCTCCAGGTGGGCGAGTTCGACGCCAACTCGGGTTTCCTCGACATGAACCGCGTCCTGAACGACAAGGTCGCCGTCCGCTTCGTCGGCTCCGTCCGCCATTGGGACAATTGGTGGAACGGTGCCTACGTGCACTCGACCACCTTGATGCCCGCGCTCACCTACCGTTTTTCCAAGAAGACCCAGGGCACCTTCCAATACACCTACACCGACTGGGATGCGTCGAATTACCTCGGCCTCCCAATCGATCCCGCGTCCGGCACCACCACCGAGGGCCGCCTCCTCGCCGGCGTGCCCCGCGACCTCAAGATCTATCCCGACGACGCCGTTCGCACGACCCGGCAGCACGAGCTCAAGCTGCTCTTCTCGACTGAACTGGGGCCGGGCATCCAGATGCGGTTCGCGGCTGCGTATAACACGAGCTCGCTGCACAACGTGCAGATCAATACCGGCACCAGCACGGGCGGCGCGGGCGGCAACGTCGATCCGCTGACCGGCCACTGGAACCCCGGCGTGCGCTACCAGCCGGCGCCGCCCTACGCTCCGTCGCCCATCGTCATCCAGCCAACCCGGATCTTCACGCGCGGGGGCGTCGAGCAGCTCGCCGATCCGCGCCAGTTCAACCTGCAGAACGACTACGCCTACACCCTCGAGAATGACTCGCTCAAGGCGATGACACTAGCCGGCTTTGCCTGGTCGGATTACCACAGCGACGGCAACAGATCAAATACGCTGACCGCGCCCAATTTCGACATCGACCACCCGATCGACCCAACCTGGACCCGCACCAGGCTCGGTACTCCCCTCAATACAGTTCGTCGGTTTTTGCAGGGTTATGTCTCGGAGAAGGTGGCGCTGTTCAGCAACCGGCTGATCCTGAACGGGGCCCTGTCGTGGCAGGACTACTACAACAGCTCGGAGAATGCACTCACCGGCAGCATGACCGATGCTTCGACGAGCACAGTGCTGCCTTCCTATGGCGTCGTGATCAAGCCGGCCGGTGACGCGGTCTCGCTCTTCTATGCCTACACCGAACAGTCCTCGGCCAACCTACCCTCATCCGGCGAGACGGAGGTGCCCCCGCTCTCGACCTCCGTCCAGGATGAAATCGGCGCCCGGTTCAAGGTATGGCACAACCGACTCTACTTCACCGTTTCGCACTACGCCATCGTGCAGGACAACTTCAGGACGCCCAATCCGCGCAACCTGGAGGTCCCAACGCCCGTTCCGCTGCTGCCATCACTCTACTTGGACCGGGAGGCCGTGGGCTGGGAGTACGAACTGCGCGCCAGTCCCGCGCAGGGTCTCTCGATCATCGGCAGCTACACCCATTTCACCAATCGCGATCCGAACAACGTCGAGTTTCGCGGCGTCGCGGAAAAGGCGGGGGCCGTGCTCGTGAGTTACGCCTTTGACCGCGCGCACGTGCCCGTGCTCGACGGTGTCAGGATCGCGATCGGCGCCAACTATCTCGGCGCGCGTCCCGGCGACACTCCCGCCAACACCTACACGGTGGCGGCGCCCGACCGCCTCATCCCCGTGCAACCCAGCTTCTATCTCGGCGCCCGCACGCTGGTGAACCTCACCGTCGCCTACGGCTCGAAGCACCATTGGAGTGTGCAGGCAAACGTGGACAACCTCCTTGATGACGAATACCTGATGGCGGCCAACTCGCGCTACGCCGTCTTTCCCGGTACGCCGAGAAACATCCGCGTCAGTTTCCGGTACCGTTTCTAGCCGGCCCATGCCTTGGAGAGTAGTCCCGCCCTAGGCGGCTGGCTGTTCTCTGGGCTGGCGCACTTAACGCTAGACTCCCGCGGACAGTTTCCGGTTAATCGCCCCATGGCCTGCACCGTTTTCACCATCGCCAACCAGAAGGGTGGCGTCGGCAAGACCACCACGGCGATCAACCTCGCCGCCGCCCTCGCCGAGCGCAAGGTCCACACCCTCGTCGTGGACCTCGACCCGCAGGCCAACGCCACCAGCGCGCTCGGCGTCGAGAAGTTCGAGGGCAAGAGCCTCTACGGCCCGCTGCGGGGCGAAGGCAGCGCCTTTGAGATGCTGACCCCCACCGCCTGGCCGCACCTCGCCCTCATCCCCTCCGAGGTTGACCTCGCCGCCATCGAGATCGAGCTGGCCCAGCAGCCCAACTACCTCATGCGCCTGCGCTCCGTGCTCGAGCCGCTGCGCAACTCCGGCGGCTACCGCGCCATCATCATCGACTGCCCGCCCGCGCTGGGCATGCTCTCGATGAATTCCCTCGCCGCCGCCGACCACCTGCTCATCGCCCTGCAGTGCGAATACATGGCGCTCGAGGGCCTCGGCCAGATCCTCAAGGTCGTGGAACGCCTCAAGAGCGCCGGCGTCAACCCCGCCCTCGATGTCGGCGGCATCGTCATGACCATGTTCGACAGCCGCACCAACCTCTCGCGGCAGGTGGTGGACGAGGTCCGGCAGCATCTCTCGAGCAAGCTCTTCGACACCGTCATTCCGCGCACCGTTCGCCTCAGCGAGGCGCCCAGCTTCGGCCAGCCCATCTTCGCCTACGACCCGCACGGCCCTGGCGCCACGGCCTACCGGGCCCTCGGCAAGGAAGTCGCCGCGCGCTTCGACCTGAAAGAGAACGGAGCGTAGTTGCCGCCGCGCCGGTTCCGGCTTAGCTCCCCTTCCCGTGCTCGCCACCCTGAACAAATACCGCGCCGCCTTCTCCGTCGGCTTGCAGAGCAACCTGGTCTACCGGGTGAACTTCGCCATCCGCGGCTTCTTCTCGTTCTTCCACCTGATCGTGGTGTTCATCCTCTGGACCGCCGCCTACACCGGCAGCCCGGTCATCGGCGGCTTCAATTTCGCGCAGACCTTCACCTACTTCGTCGCACTCATCGTCGTGCAGTTCATGATCGGCGCGTTCAACGAGGACTACCAGATCAGCGAGGATATCCGCAACGGCCTGATCAACCAGTTCCTGCTTAAGCCGGTCAACTACTTCGCCTACCGCTTCAGCATCTACCTGTCCGCGCGGCTCGTCACTGGCCTGCTCATCCTGCTGCCGGTGATCGTCAGCTATCCGCTGCTCAAGGACTACCTGGTGCTGCCGGCCGACCTGTGGCGCCTCGGCATCGGCGTGCCCGCGCTCATCATGTCGGCGCTCATCCAGTTCGGCATCGCCTACTGTTTCGGCCTGATGAGCTTCTGGTTTCTTGAGATCCAGGGCTTGGTGATCCTCTCCATGGCCCTGGAGTCGGTGCTCGGCGGACAAATCTTCCCGCTCGACCTGATGCCGGAGTGGCTCTTCCGCCTCTCGCAATACCTGCCGTATTACTACCAGATGTATTTCCCGGTCGCGATCTTCACCGGCCGCCTCAACGACCCCGCCGCCGCGCTCAACGGCCTCATGATCCAGGCCGGCTGGGTCCTCGTGATCATGGCCATCGGCCAGCTCCTCTGGCGCCGCGGCCTGCGCCTCCACACCGCGGTAGGGGGCTGAGGACAATTGCGGATTTGAAATTGCGAATTGCGGAATGAACAACCCGAACCCAAACACCCGCGTATTGGAACAGATTGCCCGGACCGCGATAACACTTGCGCGAGCCAATCCCCAATCCGCAATCCGCGATCCCCAATGAGACTCGCCCACTACGGCCGCCTCTGGCTCACCTCCGCCCGCTACTCGATCATGCGGACGCTGATGTTCCGCGGCGACTTCTTCATCTGGGCGCTGGTCGAGCTGTTCTGGATGGGGGTCAACCTGCTGATGATCTCGGTCATCTACGGCCACACCGACACGGTCGCCGGGTGGACCAAGTACGAGATGATGCTCCTCGTCGGCACCTCGCTGCTGATCCAGCGCTTCCTGATGGGCTTCTTCTGGAGCAGCATCTTCGAGATGGGCCGCAACATCCGCAGCGGCCACTTCGACTTCTTCCTCGCGCAGCCCGGCAACGTCATGTTCATGGCCACGACCCGAAAAATCGACCCGGACAGCCTCATCAACTCCCTCGTGGCCATGTCCGTGGTCATCTACTCGGCGCAGCAGCTCGGGCTGCACCCGGGCATCATGGACCTCGTCCTCTACGCCCTGCTCGTGGCCTGCGGTGTGATCATTCACTATAGCATGCTCGTGTTGTGCATCATTCCCGCCTTCTGGATCACCAGCGCCCAGGGCATCGAGGGCAGCTACTTCACGCTCAGCGAATTCTCGCGGCTGCCCCGGCAGGCCTTCAATGGCGCGGCCAAGATCGCCTTCGTCTGGTTGCTGCCCGTGGTGGTGGTGAGCAACACCCCCGCCAACACCCTCCTGCATGGCTTCGACCTGAGGGCGGTGGGCTGGCTGCTGGCGATCACCGTGGTCTGGTTCACCCTCGCCGTGGTCCTGTTTCACCGCGGGATCCGCCGTTATTCCAGCGCCAGCTCCTGAGCCCGATGACCGCGCCCGCCAAAGTTTCCGCCCTGCAGAAGAAGATCGGCTACCAGTTCCGCAACGCGGCCCTCCTGGTCGAGGCCCTGACCCACAGTTCCTACCTGCAGGAGGATCCGGCCGCCGCGCCGCACAACCAGCGCCTCGAGTTCCTCGGCGACTCCGTCCTGCAGTTCATCCTCACCGCCGCCCTCTACCGCGACTATCCCGCCGAGCGCGAAGGCGTGCTCAGCCGCCGCCGCGCCGTGCTCTCCAAGGGTGAGTTCCTGACCCAGATGGCCCGCGACCTCGGCCTCGATGCCAGCCTGCGCCTCAACAAGAGCGAGGAGGAGGCTGGCGGCCGCAACCGCGCCTCAATCCTCGAGGACGCCTTTGAGGCGCTGGTCGGGGCCATCTACCTCGACAGCGACCTCGCCACCACGCAAGCGCGGGTGCTCAGCTGGTATGGCCCGTTGGGTGACCGCCTCGCGGTGTCGGAGGATGCCGAGAACCCCAAGGGCCGCCTGCAGGAACTCGTGCAGCCCAACCACGGCAACACCGCCCTCACGTATAAGGTCAGCGCCACCACCGGCCCCCGCCATGCCCGCATTTACGAGGTCGATGTCCTGTTCAAGGACCGGAAGGTCGGCACCGGCTCCGGTCCGTCCAAGAAGGTCGCCGAGGAAGCCGCCGCCCGTGTGGCCCTGGCGACCTTGCGCTCGGAAGAAAGCGGCAAGGCGAAATAACGAAAGCGCGGAATTGCGCTGCGGGGGAATCTGGCAATCGTACCGTCCTTCCGCGTTTCCGCGCTAGATTTGTCAGCAGTAAATTCCGTTCCGCGTGTCAGGATCACCGGAGTTTGTCCGGCAGCGCACCCCCATGCCCTGGCGGAACTGGTCCGGGCGCACCCCGCTCCTGTATGGCTGGTGCTCCACGAGGAGGCGACACAGGCCGATTCACTCGCCGAGGACCTCACCCTGTTTCACTCGGCCGGGGGCGGCCAGGCCGCCCTGCAAATTCTCGCCTTCCCCGAGACCCAGGCGGACACCCGCGAGTTGCGCGAGTCCTTCAACGCCGCGAGCGACCGGCTCGCCGTGCTGAGCAAACTGCGAGCCTTGCAGCAGAGCACAGACCACGGACCACAGACCACCGTGGCCATTCTGGTAACGCCCGGTTCGCTTCTCCAGCCCGTGCCCGCGCCGGCCGACTTTGCCTCACGCGAGGCCAGCCTGCAACGCGGAGAGGCCCGGCCGTTCCAAGGCCTGCTCGAGTTGCTCCGTTCCTACGACTACGACAGCGAAGCCGTGTGCGAGGCCCCGGGCCAATACGCCGTGCGCGGCGGCATCGTGGACGTCTATCCCATCACGGCCCACCAGCCCTACCGGCTGGATTTCTTCGGCGACACCCTCGAGGACATCCGCACGCTCGACCCGGTCACCCAGCGCTCGGGGGAATCCGTGGTAGCCATCACGCTCACCGCCGCGCCGCGCGGACACACCAGCGCACCGTCGGCCAGCCTGCTCGACTACCTGCCCCCGGCCGCCCACACGGTGCTGCTCGAACCCAAGGCGCTGGAGGAACTCTTCCATTCGCTCGCCGCCGAGGCAGATTCCACCCTGGGCCGTCTCGGCACGGCGTGCGCCGGCCTGTTCGGCCTCGGTGATCTCGACCTCGCCAGCGACCTGTTTGACTCTGCGACCAGCGAGGAAACCTGGGACACCGAATCGCTGGTGCATCATCGCTCCTATCCCGAGGAACGGCTGATCGCGCACGAACGCCTGCAAGCCGAGGAGGAAGCCCGGCGGCAGTTCCTCGAGACGGTCGCTGCCTGGCAGCAGGAGGGCTACGCCGTTGATTTCGTCATTTCCAAGGAGGGCGAGGAGCAGCGCGTCCGCGAGCTGCTGGCCGAAGACACGGCCCTGAAAAAACTGCAACCCCGATTCCTGCGCGGGACACTGAGCGAGGGATTCCGACGGACGTTTCGGGAAGGTAGGGCGCGGACTTCGTTCCGCGCCGAGGATGAAACGGCGGCGAAGGCCCTACCCAAAGGCATTGTCGTTGTCAGCGAGACCGAAATCTTCGGCCGGCGGCGCGCGCGTCGGTCCGTGCCGAAGCGCGCCATCGCCGCCCAATCCACGGTGGACCAGCTGCTCGACTTCTCCGAGCTGGTCGAGGGCGACTTCGTCGTCCACCTCCAGCACGGCATCGCCCAATACCGCGGCCTGACCAAGCTCGAGACCCAGGATGGCGTGCGTGAGGTCATCTCGCTCGAGTTCGACGACAAGGTAACGCTCCATGTGCCGCTGCAGGAGTCGCACCTGATCAGCCGCTATGTCGGCCTCTCCAAGGCCAAGCCGCAGCTCGGTCGCGTCGGCTCCGGCCGCTGGGAAAAGGCCCGGCAGGCCGCCGAGCGCTCGACGCTCGACCTCGCTGCCGAGCTCTTGGCAATCCAGGCCAGGCGCGAGGCGCAACCCGGCCATGCCTTTGCCGAGGACACGATCTGGCAGAAGGAATTCGAGGCGGCGTTTCCCTTCACCGAGACGCCCGACCAGCTGAAAGCGATTATGGACGCCAAGGCCGACATGGAGCGCACGCGACCGATGGACCGGCTGCTCTGCGGCGACGTCGGCTTCGGCAAGACCGAGGTGGCGATCCGGGCGGCGTTCAAGGCCGTCATAGGCGGCCGGCAGGTCGCCGTCATGGTACCGACCACCGTGCTCGCGCAGCAGCATCTGAACACGTTCCGCGAGCGCATGGCCGGCTACCCCGTCGCCATCGAGATGCTCAGCCGCTTCCGCACCCGCAAGGAACAGGAGGGCATCCTCGCCGCCCTGGCCGAAGGCAAGATAGACATCATCATCGGTACGCACCGGCTCGTGCAGGCCGATGTGAAGTTCAAGGAACTCGGCCTCGTGATCGTGGACGAGGAGCAGCGCTTCGGCGTGAAACACAAGGAGGTCTTCAAACGCTGGCGGGCGCACGTTGACATGCTCTCGATGAGCGCCACGCCGATCCCGCGCACCCTTTACCTCGCACTCACCGGCGCACGCGACCTCAGCACGATCGAGACCGCCCCGGTCAACCGCCTCCCGATCCAAACCATCGTCAAGAGCTACGACGAGAAGCTGGTCGTCGAGGCGATCCGGCACGAGATCCGGCGCGGCGGCCAGGTTTTCTACCTCCACAACCGGGTCATGAGCATCGACCACGTGGCCGCGCGGCTGCGCGAGCTGCTGCCGGACCTCACCATCGGCGTCGGCCACGGCCAGATGGGCGCGGATGGTCTCGAGCGCATGATGACCGATTTCGTCGCGGGCCAGTACCAGGTGCTCGTCTGCACCACGATCATCGAGAGCGGCCTCGACATTCCCAGCTGCAACACGCTCATCATCGAGGGCGCGGACCGCTTCGGCCTGTCGCAGCTCTACCAGCTGCGCGGGCGCGTCGGCCGCTTCAAGCACCAGGCCTACGCCTACCTCCTGTTGCACCGGCACGCCCGGGTGCTCGACCTCGCCCGGCAGCGCCTGACCGCCATCCGCCAGCACAACCAGCTCGGCGCCGGCTTCCGCATTGCGATGCGCGACCTCGAACTGCGCGGTGCGGGCAACCTGCTCGGCGCGGAGCAGAGCGGTCACATCGTTGGCGTGGGTTTTGAACTGTATTGCCAGCTGCTGCGCCAGAGCGTGGCCCGGCTCAAGGGCGACAAGCACGCCGCCCGCGTGCGGGCCAGCGTGAAGCTCGATTTCGTCTTTGTTGGCGAAGGCGTTGATTCCACCCTCTCCGAGGCCACGGGCAGCTTCAGCGCCCTGCGGCAGGTGGAGCGCAGTGAGGGCGCAATCGACCGCGTCCAGGCCCGGCTGACCCCGGATTACATCGGTGAGACGCGCCTGCGGATCGATTTTTACCGACGGCTGGCCCTAGCGGAGAACCCCAAGCAGGTCCGCGACCTCGAGCAGGAGCTGCGCGACCGCTTCGGCAAGTTTGGCGAACCAGTGCGCGCCCTGCTGCTGGTGACCGAAATCCGCACCCGGGCGGAACAAAAGGGCCTCCTGTCCGTCGAAACCGAGGGGAACCGCCTGAAGTGCCTCCGTAACTCGGGCCGGCGCGATGATTTCATCCAGTTAAGCAGTCGGTTTCCCCGCTTGACCGCCCCCACCCCGCTTGCAAGGTTGAAAGAAATAATCACATTCCTGCACAATCTTCCCGCTACATGAGTCTCCGCCGTTCCTGTTCAGTCATCCTCGCCTCCCTCAGCCTCTTCGGCGCAATTCTGGTCGCCCAGGCCCAGCAGGCCGCGGCCCCGCAGGACAATCTTAACCTGCGCTATGCCAACGGGATCGTGGCCATTGCCGAGGACAAGATCATCACCGTCGATGACGTCCGCCGCGAAATCGGCCCGCTGGTCCCGGAAATCCAGAAATCGAGCCGCAGCGAGCAGGAATTCAATGAGAAGCTCGAGTCCCTGCAGGAGGATGTCATCCAGAACCTCATCGACCGCGTCCTGATTGTGAAGGAATTCTACAAGGACGAGAAACGCCGGGTTCCCGCCAGCTACATCGACAACCAGCTGGCCGAGACCATCATCACCCAGTTCGACGGCGACCGCAGCAAGTATCTCGCCTACCTCCGTGGCCGCGGCATCTCGCAGAAGGATTACCGCCGCGAGATCGAGGAAGACATGATCTATAGCTACATGAATCAGCAGCAGATCAAGACCGGCAGCACCGTCAGCCCGGTGCGCATCGAGGCCTTCTACAACGAAAACAAGGAGCGCTTCGTTCAGGAGGACAGCGTGCATCTGCGCCTGATCCAGATCGCCCGCGGGCCCGAGGACACCGATGGCTCCCTGCGCGCCAAGGCCGAGAGCATCCGGGCCGAGCTGGAGGCCGGCGCCGATTTCGGTGACCTTGCCCGCAAGTACAGCCAGGATTCCCGCAAGGGCAAGGGCGGCGACTGGGGCTGGCAGCGTCGCTCCGACCTGCGCAAGGAGTTCAGCGATGTCATCTTCGCGCTCAAGAAGGGCGAGCGCAGCCAGCCGCTCGTCACCCCCGAGGGCGTCTTTCTGTTTTACGCCGAGGATCGCAAGTACGCCGGTACCCTGCCCATCGACGAGGTCCGGCCCGAGATCGAACGCGCCCTCATCCAGCAAGGTTCCCGCAGAGCCACCGAACGCTGGAAGGAAAAGCTGCGACGCAACGCCTACGTGAAGCACTTCTAAGGCGCAAGCTCGCGGGGCCAGCGGGCGCAAGCTCCCGGCCCATGAGCTCCCCCTCCTACCCGACCCCGCGCGTCAAGGATCTCGCCGTCGGCGAGCGCCCGCAGGAACGCCTGGAGAAACACGGCGCCGGCGCCCTGAGCGACACCGAGTTGCTGGCCATGCTGCTCCGCAGCGGCCAGAAGGGCCTCAGCGTCGTCGGCATGAGCCAGCAGCTGATCACCGAGGCGGGTTCACTGGCCGGGCTCACGCGCTGGCGCGAGGCGGATTTCCGCAAGGTCAAGGGCATCGGTCACGTCAAGGCGCTCCAATTGCTCACCGTCATGGAAATCGCCCGGCGCGTGCTGGGCGAGAACGCCGACCCCCAGCCCGTACTCAACCGCCCCGAGCTAATCTTCGCGTATTTCCGCCCGTTGGTCACCGGCCTCGCCGTGGAGAAATTCTGGGTGCTCTGCCTCAACCGGAAAAACCGCCTGCTCAGGCAGGTGGAGATCACCTCCGGCACCGCCACCAGCAGCCTCGCCCATCCCCGCGAGGTCTTCCGTGAGGCCATCCATCACGGCGCGACCGCGGTGGTCTGTGTGCACAACCACCCAAGCGGCGACCCCGCGCCCAGCGCCGCCGATGTGCAGGTCACGCGACAGTTGCGCGAGGCGGCCCGGACCCTCGATATCGACCTGCTGGACCATGTGATCGTGGGTCAGGTGACGACTGATCCACGCGGGACCGGCTACTACAGTTTCCGCGAAGCGGGGGTGATTTAAATAAAAGTCCCGCTACCCTTTCAGGCAGCGGGACTTTCGTAAATTGGTGGTGGAGACTGGAGTCGAACCAGTGAACGGCAAGAGCCGAATTGATTTACAGTCAACGTCCTTTGGCCACTTGGATACTCCACCATCAAGCAAACGAACGGTGAAGGTATGGGGCGGTTCCGGGCTTTGCCAAGCGGTTTTTTGCAAATGTGAAGACTGTGGCGCCGGAACGATCAATCGGCCGCCTTTCACCCCCACTTGCCAACTTCCGCCCGCCTCGCGAGTCTGAGTCCGTAATGGAAACGCTCTGGCAGTTCTATGAGTCGCTGCGGAATCATCCGGTCAGCAGCGCCCTCCTGCCTCACCTGCTGACCGTGGCGGGCTTTCTCCTGGCTTTCCTCGCCATCGCCCGGCTCATGAGCGAGCGCAAGCAGCCGGGCAACACCTTCGCGTGGCTCTTCGCCATCGCCTTCGTTCCCTGGCTCGGCGTGCCGCTTTACCTCATGTTCGGCGGCCGCAAGGTCAAGAAGCTCGCCGCCCGCAAGGCTGTCCTCTGCCCCGTCGTGCCCGGCGGGCCGCCGGCGGCCTCGGCCGACACCTTTGCGGCCCGGGTGCTCACTCTCAACGGCGCCTGTCCGCCGGTCGGCGGCAACCGGGTGCACTTCATCACCACGGGTGAGGAGGCCTTTGCCCAGCTCGAGGAGCACATTCGCGGGGCCAAGCACACCATCCACCTGATGACCTTCATCCTCGGCCGCGATGTCGTGGGCCAGCGCATCATCAAACTGCTCGCGCAGCGCGCGCGCGAGGGGGTGAAGGTGCGCCTGCTGCTCGACTCGCTCGGCTGCTTCCCGACCAGCGGCCGCTTTTGCGACCCGCTCCGCGAAGCGGGCGGCGAGGTCGCCAAGTTCATGCCCGTGATGCCGCTCCAGACCCGCGGCTCGGCCAACCTGCGCAACCACCGCAAAATCGCCGTCTTCGACCATCGCATCGCCGCGCTCGGCGGCCGCAATCTCGCGGTCGAATACATGGGCCCGACGCCCCTCAAACGCCGGTGGCGCGACTTTGGCGCCGGGATCGAGGGCCCGGCCGTCCAGCTGCTCAACGATATCTTTCTCGCCGACTGGGCCTTCGCCAGCGGCCAGTCCCTGGTGGACCTGCAAAAGGAGCTGCCCGCAGATATCCCCGCCACCGCCGGCAGGAGCGAGGTCCAGATTGTGGCCAGCGGCCCCGACGTGACCGGCGATCCGCTCTACGAGGGCATCCTGTCGCTGGTGCAGCAGGCCGAGCGCAGTGTGTGGATCGTAACGCCCTACTTCATTCCCGACGAGGTGCTGCAGCGCTCGCTCATGGTGCAGGCCCGTGCCGGCATCGACATCCGGCTCGTCGTGCCGGCCAAGTCCAACCATCTGATCACCGACCTCGCCCGCCGCTACCACCTGCGCGAATTGCAGGCTGCCGGCGTCAAGGTGCTGTACTACGGCCCGGGGATGAACCACGCCAAGCTCATCCTCATCGACGGCGCCGTTGCCCTGTGGGGCTCCGCCAACCTGGACATGCGGAGCCTCTTCGTGAACTTCGAGGTCGGCGCGATCACCTACTCGGCCGCGGACGCCGGCCAGCTGCGGCGGTGGATGGAGGAGGTTTTCGAACAGACGAAACCCATGCCCGCCCCGAAGCAGCAACGGCGCCTGCTGCCCACCATCGGCGAGGAGATCGCCCGGCTGCTCGCGCCGATGCTGTGATTGGTGGGGGCTGTTGCCCTCAACAGCCCGGGCGCTTGGGGCAAGCGCCCCTGCCGTCCAAGAAAAAGGCGGGGTCGTTGACCCCGCCGGGAAACTTAAACCGGGCGCTGGCTCAGGCCATCGCGCCGGCGTGCTCGAGCAACTGCAGCGCCTGCCGCAGCTCGCGCCGCATCTCGATCAGGGCCTCGCGGGCCTCGTCGATCTGGTGGGCGGCGCGTTCCGCATACTCCGTTTTGAGCGCACCGGCCTTCTCGGCATACTGCGCCTTCAAGGCCGTCCAGCGTTCACCCAACTCGTGCAGCTTGGCGTCGGAGGCGCGCAGCAGGGCATGGAGCCGGACGTTGGCGCTGACCTTCGGGCAGGCCAGCTTCTCGCCGAGCCGGCGGCGGGCGTCGGCCAGCTGCGCGAGGAGAATCTTGTCCTCCGGCACACGGCGCAGGCCGCGCACGAGGCGGACCTTCTCGAGCGTCCAGATCGTCCACTTGGTCGGGTCCCACTGCCACCACTTTACCCCGTTGCGGTAGTCGTGCTGGAATTCGTGGTGATAATTGTGATACCCCTCGCCGAAGGTGAAGATTGCCATGAACCAGCTGTCGCGGGCGCTGCATTTGTTCGAGTAGGGCTGGTCGCCCACCGTGTGGCAGAGCGAATTGATGAAGAAGGTCATGTGCTGCACCGCGACCACGCGGGCCACGCCGCCGAGCAGGAAGCCACCCAGCGCACCGATCCCGCCGCCGTGCCAGTAGCCGAGCAGCGCGGGCAGGACAAAGCTGGTCACCACCGCGATCGGCACATAAAAGCGATCCTGCCACATCACGAGCGGATCCTTGCGGAGGTCGGCGACGTTGTCCCACGGCGGCTCGGGATTGATCTTGAAGAGGATCCAGCCGATGTGGGCGTGGAAGAACCCCTTGGAGATGTCGTAGGGATCATCGTCGTGATCGACATGCTTGTGGTGCCGGCGGTGATCCGAAACCCACGCCAGCGCGCAGTTCTCGAAGGCTGCCGCGCCGAAGATCAGCGTGACCAGGCGGACCGGCCAGCTGGCCTGGAAGGCCATGTGCGAAAAGAGGCGGTGATAGCCGAGCGTGATGCTCAGGCCGGTGGCGATGAAGAACAGGAAGAACAGCGCCACTTGGAACGCGTCCACGCCGTAGAACCACAGGTAGAGTGGCACGGCCGTGAGGGTCACAATGGTCGTGCCGATAAGGAACGAACTGTTGGTCCAGTTGATGCGGTCGAACGGGATGCGGAGCTTCATTTTTGCCGGCGAGCGTGAGGACGCACGCGCCCGGGGCGAGCGCTATTCTTAACTATTTGTACCCCGTAAAATGGTTATTTTTGAACGGGGACAGATCTGTAGGAGCTTGTTTACAAGCGAGGTGGAACGCTGTCTGCCCGTGCAAGACCGGATGGATCGCCTGTAAACAGGCTCCTCCAAGTGGAACCCAGCTCATACCGCCCGCGCCTCAATGAACGCCTTGATCGCCGCCGCGTCGGCGGGCAGCCGGTGCTTGACGATGGACCGCGCCTTGAGGTCTTCCAGCACCGGGGCCGTCGGGGCCTGGCCGATGGCGGCCTGAATGGCATCGGGAAACTTCGCCGGGTGGGCCGTGGCGAGCACGATGCTCACGCGCTGGGGATTGAGGTCCTTGAACGCGCAGGCGGTGTGCGGGTCCACGATGTAGCGGTAGCGCTCGTGCACTTTCTTGATCAGGCCCGTGATTTCGTCATCGGTCGCCGACGACGAACTGAAGATCGACCTGTTGAGCAAGTCGAACCGGTAGGCGCCGGTTTTCTTGATCTGCGCCATCACCGCGCAGACGCGGGTCGGGCTCTCATCCAATGCGTAGTAGAGGAACCGCTCGAAGTTCGACGCCACCTGGATGTCCATCGAGGGGGCGAGGCTCGGGTGCACCTCCCCGCTGCGGTACTCGGCGGTGGTGAACAGCCGGTGCAGGATGTCATTGCGGTTCGTCGCCACCTTGAAGCCCAGGATCGGCACACCCATCTGCTGCAGCAGCCAGCCGGCGAAAACGTTGCCGAAATTGCCGGTCGGCACGACAAACTCGACGTTCAGCCGGTCGGCATCCGGCAGGCGCAGCCACGCATAAAGGTAATAGACCGACTGCGCCAGCACGCGGGCGATATTGATCGAATTGACCGCGGAGAGCCGGTGCTGGGCCGCGAAGGTCTTGTTGGCGAGGATATCCTTCAGCACGCACTGGGCATCGTCAAAGCTGCCGTCGATGGCGATGGCGTGGACATTGGCCGCGCCGGTGCAGGTCATCTGCCTCTCCTGCAGGGGCGAGACGCGGCCCTCGGGATAAAGGATGAAAATGGCGGTGCGGGGCTTGCCGAGCAGGCCGTGGATGGCGGCGGCGCCCGTGTCGCCCGAGGTGGCGCCGAGCACGTTGATGCTCTTGCCAGCCTGTTCGCACTGCCAGCCGTAGAAATTGCCGAGAAACTGGAGGGCGAAATCCTTGAACGCCAGCGTCGGGCCGTGAAACAGCTCAAGCACATGCAGCCGGTCGTCGATCTTCCGCAGCGGGGCAATGTCGGGATGCGTGAAGGTCGCGTAGGACCGGTGGATCAGCCGTTCCAGGACATCCTCCGGGATATCCGTGGCAAAGAGGCCCAGGAATTCGTGGCAGAGCTCGGCGTAGCTCAGGTTTTTCCACCCGGCCAGCCGCGGGCTGATGTCGGGCAGGCTCTCCGGCAGGAACAGCCCGCCATCCGGGGCGAGCCCGATGGCCACGGCCTCCCCGAAGCTGACGGGGTCGGTCTGGCCGCGTGTGGAGATGAATCGCATGACAGAAGTCAGATGTCAGAAATCAGAGATCAGAGGGAGCTTTTTCCGGGTCCTAAGGTAGTGCGCGACCGCTGGGCGCGCCGAAAAGACAATCACGGACGGCCCAGCGGTCCGTCCCTACCGGCGCTACCGCGCCAAAGTCAGAGAAGTGGCGGATCGCGCCTTTCGTCTGTCCTCTGATCTCTGACATCTGACTTCTTCCACCTGCCTATTTGCTCAACCCGAAAACCTCGTGCGCGGCGCGCGTGGCCTCGTCGGCCTTGGCCCGGTCAACGGCGACCGTGATCTTGATCTCCGAAGTGCCGATAAGCTGGATGTTGATGCCCGCGTCGCCGAGGGCGGTGAACAGGGTCGCGGCCACGCCGGCGTGCGTGCGCATGCCGACGCCGACGACGGAAAGCTTGGCGATGTTGTCGAAGGCCTTCACCTCGCCACCGCCCAGCTTCTTGAGGACGGCCGGCAGCACCTTGACGGCGCTCTGGGCGTCGTCGCGCTGCACGGTGAAGGTCAGGTCCACGCCGCCGGTGTGGGCGACATTCTGCACGATCATGTCCACGTTGATGCTGGCGTCGGCCAGGGCCGTGAAGATGGTGGCGGCAGCCGCGGGTTTGTCCGGCAGGCCGCTGATGACGACCTTGGCCTGGTCCTTGTCGACCGCGACGCCGCGGACGACGACTTTTTCCATGTAGGCGACTTCTTCTTTCACGATGGTTCCTGGGTTTTGGTTAAAGCTGCTGCGGACCTCGAACACGACGCCATATTTCTTGGCGAACTCGACGGAGCGGGACTGCATGACCTTGGAGCCGAGGCTGGCCAGCTCGAGCATCTCGTCGTAGCTGATCTCGGCGATTTTTTTGGCGGACTTCACGATGCGCGGATCGGCCGTGTAGACACCGTCGACGTCGGTATAGATCTGGCAGACGTCCGCCTTGCAGGCGGCGGCGAGCGCAATGGCGGTGAGGTCGGAGCCGCCACGGCCGAGCGTGGTGATCTGGCCGTCCTCGTTGATGCCCTGGAAGCCGGCGACGATGACGACCTTGCCCTCCTTGAGGTCCTTGAGGATGGGCTTGGGGTTGATCTTCTTGATCTTGGCCTTGGTAAAGACGTGGTCGGTGAAGATGCCGGCCTGTGCACCGGTGTAGGAGACGGCCGGCACGCCGACGGCGTGGAGGGCCATGGCGGTCAGCGCGATGGTCTCCTGCTCGCCGATGGCGAGGAGCATGTCCATTTCACGGGTGTCGGGGCGCTCGGTGATGGCCTTGGCCTTGGCGATCAGCTCGTTGGTGACGCCCGAGCGGGCCGAGACCACGACGACGAGGCCGTGGCCTTCCGCCTGGGAAGCCTTGATGCGCTGCGCGACATTCTTGATCCGGTCGGTGTCGCCGACCGAGGTGCCGCCGTATTTCTGGACGATAAGAGCCATTGGAATAACCTTTTGTTATTGGCCCGGCGGCGTGCGGGTTGGCAAGGCGCGATTGGCCACCTTGCGTCATATCGCAACCCCCGAACCACTTGCGTGATCAGGGCTGCGCGGGCGGTTTCCGGGCGAACTTGCTCTCCGTGCCCGCCAGCAAGCGCTTGATGTTCTCGCGGTGGCGCACGATCACGAACAGCCCGAGGGCCGTCACCACGATATTCAATGGCAGGGGATTGCCCCGCAGCCAGCTCACCGCGGGCACCACGACCGCGGCAAGGATGGAGCCGAGTGAGACATAGCGCGTGGCGTAAAAGGTGACGACCCATACCGCCGCACCCGCGAGGCAGGAGATCGGCACCAGCACGAGCACGCCGCCCGCGGCCGTGGCCACGCCCTTGCCGCCCTTGAATTTGGTGAAGAGCGAAAACGAATGCCCCAGCACGGCTCCCACCACCCCAGCCAGGCCGATGAGCCGCCAGGTCCCGCCCTCGATACGAGTGGCCCCCAGGCCGGCCCAGCCTTCGAAATCATAGGTGACGGAAAGCTCAGTCAAGGCCAGCAGCGCCCAACCGGCGGCCAAGGCTCCCTTCACGACATCGAGCGCAAAGACGAGATTGCCGGCCCGCTTGCCCTTGGCCCCGAACTTCTCGCCCAGCACCCGCTTGACGTTGGTCGCGCCCGGGTTGCCGCTGCCTTCCTTGAAAATGTCGACGCCGTGCGCCCGGGCCACGAGATAGCCGAATGGCAGTGACCCGAACAGGTATCCGACAAAGGTGGAAACGAGTAGCCCGGCGAATGGCATCAGAGATTGACGACCAGAGCCTGTTTGATGGCTCGATGGCTGGTCAACTCCTTAAGGGCCGCCTCGGTGGGGGAGCTGTCGAGATTTAACACGCAGAGGGCGATGCCGCCGGCATTGTTACGACTGAGCGACATCGCGGCGATGTTCACCTTGTCCTTGCCGAGCAGCGTGCCGACCATGCCGATGATGCCCGGTTCGTCGTGGTTCTCATAGACGAGCAGCACGCCCTTTGGCTCGGCCTCGACCTCGCGGCCGTTGAGGGCGACAAGGCGCGGGCTGCTGGCCCGGCCGAGCAGCGTGCCCGTGGCCGAGAAAACCCCGCCCTTGGCGGTGACGGCCTCCACCAGCATCAGCTCGGTGTAGTCGGTCTCGATGGTGGACTTCACGATCTCCACCTGCACCCCGAGCCGGTCCATGACGAAGGGGGCGTTGATGTAATTCAGGCCCTCCCCGCTGATGCGGCTGAGAAAGCCACGCTGGATCGCACGGATGACCGCGTTCGCGTCCAGCTCGAGGAGCTTGCCCCAGTAGGTGATGCGCAGCTTCTCGACGCGGTCCGTGGCGAGCTGCTGGACGAGCGTGCCGAGCTTGGAGCCAAGTTCGAGGTAGGGCCCGATGACCTTGAGCGTTGCGGCGTCGAGCGCGGGCATGTTGACGGCGTTGCGGATGACGCCGCCGCTGAGCACGTCTGCGATCTGTTCGGCGACCTCCACACCCACGGCGTCCTGCGCCTCGGCGGTCGAGGCGCCGAGGTGCGGCGTGAGGGAGACATTCGGGAATTTGCGCAGCTCGCTGTCGGCGGCGAGGGGTTCCTCCTCGAACACGTCGAGGCCGGCGGCGGCGACGTGGCCGGACTTGAGGCCGGCGATGAGGGCGGCCTCCTTGATGATGCCGCCACGGGCGCAGTTGAAGAGGCGTACGCCCTTCCTGCACTTCGCAAGCGCGGCCTCGTCGATCATGTACTGCGTCTGCTCGGTCAGCGGCATGTGGACCGTGATGTAGTCCGCCTTGGCCAGGAGCTCGTCGAGCGTGACGGCCTCGATCTGCATGGCCTTGGCGCGGGCGGGCGCCAGGTAGGGATCGAAGGCGACGACGTTCATGCCAAAGGCCTGGGCGCGCTTGGCGACCTCGGTGCCGATGCGGCCGAGGCCGACGATACCGAGGGTCTTCTTGAACAGCTCGATGCCGGAGAAGCTCTTGCGGTCCCACTGGCCGGCGCGCATGGAGGCGGCGGCCTGCGGCACGGGGCGTGCGCCGCAGAGGATGTGCGTGAAGGTCAGCTCGGCCGTTGCGATCGTGTTGCCCGAGGGGGTGTTCATCACGATGACGCCGCGCTCCGTGGCGGCGTCGACGTCCACATTGTCCACGCCCACGCCGGCGCGGCCCACGACCTTGAGCAGGGGGGCGGCGGCGAAGACCTCGGCCGTAATCTTGGTTTCCGAGCGCACCGCGATGGCATGCACGTCCTTCACCAACTCCAGCACCTTGGCCGGAGACGATCCGTAGGCCTCAACAACTTCAAAGCCCTTCTGCGCGCGCAGGTAGGCAACTCCCTTGGGTGAGATCTTGTCGGCGACGAGGATTTTCATGGAAAGGGTCAGGTAAGCAGACCCCGGGCCCAAAATGCAACCTTGCAGGTGGGCCCGGCCGGCAGTCCCCGGAAATTATGACGCGCCACCCGGAACTGGTTTTTCTTAACCGCAGATGGACACAAATAAACGCAGCTGAAGAGCCAAACCTTTGGATCTGTATGCCTCTATCTGTGTCGATCTGTGCTAATCCGTGGTTGAAGCCTCAGTCCGCCCCCGTGCCTGTAAAATGAAGGGCGAAAGCGAGTTTGTCCGCGATCTCCTCGATCTGCTTGGCGATGGGCTTCCCCTGCCCGTGCCCGGCCTTCACGTCGATGCGGATATAGGCGGGAAACTTCGGGTTCGGGTTCGCGGCCTGCATGGCGGCGGCGTACTTGAACGAGTGGCCGGGATGCACCCGGTCGTCATGGTCCGCCGTTGTCACCAGCACCGCCGGGTATTGGGCGCCGGCTTTCACGTTGTGGACCGGCGAGTAGGCCGAGAGGTATTTGAAACCCGCCGCATCCTCCGCCGAGCCGTAGTCGCTCGCCCAGGCCCAACCGATGGTGAATTTGTGGAACCGCAGCATGTCCATCACGCCCACCGCGGGGAAGGCCACGCGCGCCAGGTCGGGCCGCTGGTTGGCGACGGCGCCGATGAGCAGGCCGCCGTTGGAACCGCCACTGATGACGAGCTTGTCGTGTCCGGTGTAGTGATTGGCCACGAGCCAGTCGCCGGCGGCGATGAAGTCGTCAAAGACGTTCTGCTTGCGCTCCTTTGTGCCGGCGAGATGCCACTCGCGCCCATATTCGCCGCCGCCGCGGAGGTTGGGCTGGGCGTAGACACCGCCCAGTTCCAGCCAGGCCACCGTGCTCGGGGAAAACGCCGGCTTGAGCGAGATGTCGAAGCCACCGTAGGCATAGAGCATTGTCGGATGCGATCCGTCGAGTTTCAGCCCCTTGCGGTGCGTGATGAACATCGGCACGCGCGTGCCGTCCTTCGACGCATAGAAGACCTGCTTCGTTTCGTAGAGCGCCGGATCGAAGGCGACCTTCGCCACCTCGACCGGGGCGGTGGCCCCCGTGCCCAGGTCATAGCGGAAGCAGGTCGCCGGCTGGATGAAGGAGGTGAACTTGAAGAAGAGCTCGTTGTCGGCCATGTCGCCGGTCAGGCCGGCCACATCCCGGGCGTAAGTCCCGCCCGTCACCGTGCCGATGCCGGGCAGGGCGATCTCGCCTGCGGGCTTCCCGTCCAGCGCGAACATCATGACCCGGCTGTGGGCGTCGTGCAGGTAATTGATGACAAATTTCCCGCCCGCAATGATCGACGACTCGATCACGTCCGGCGCCTCGGGCACGAGCACCCGCCTGTTGGCCTTGGCGGGCTGGGCGAGGTCGATCGCGATGATCCTCTTGCGCGGGGCCTCGAGGTCGGTGCGCACGAACAACACGCTGCCCTGGTTGCCCAGCACAGCGTATTCCGCCTCGAGCTCATCAATGAGCTTCACCACTGGCCCGCTGAGGTCGGGGTGTTGTGGATCCTTGAGATCGACGTAGTAGAGCCGGTTGCGGCTGTCGGTGCCCTCCGAACCGTAGATGAGCAGGTAACGCCCGTCGTCGGTGACCGCCCCGCCCCAGCCGCGCTGCGGAAAATCGGGCGTCGTGAAGACCTTCATGTCCTCGCTCTGCGGCGTGCCGAGCCGGTGGTAATAGATTGTCTGGTTTGCGAGCGCGCTGAAAACCTGGTTCTCGCTCTTCTGCGGCTCGGGAAAGCGTGAGTAGAAGAAGCCCTTGCTGTCCTTGGTCCATTCCAGCCCGGAAAACTTGACCCACTTGATGACGTCGGCGGTGTCCTTGGTAGTGGCGACATCGCGCACGCGGAATTCGTTCCAATCCGAGCCCGCCACCGCCACGCCGTAGCCAAGCCACTTGCCATCGGGCGACACGTCCCACTGCGTGAGCGACACCGTGCCGTCGTCCGACAGGGTGTTCGGGTCGAGCAGCAGCCGCGCCTCGCCGTCGAGCCGGTCCTGCATGAGCAGCTGCGGCTGGTTCTTCAGGCCGGTGTTGTAGGTGTAGAAATAGCGCCCGGCCTCCTTGAACGGCAGGTCGTGCCGCGGGTAGTTGTAGAGCTCCGTCAGGCGCTGCTTGATCGCCTCGCGCTTCGGCAGGGTCGCAAGAAAATCAAAGGTCACCTTGTTCTGCGCGCCGACCCAGGCCTTGGTCTCGGCGGAATCGACGTCCTCCAGCCAGCGGTAGGGATCGGCGACCTTGGTGCCGAAGAAGTCGTCGGTCTGCGGGGAGGCCGATGTGGCTGGATAGGGGGCGGCGGCGGCGAGTGCCGGGAGCAGGGTCATGAGAAAGCAACGGGTGGTGATTCGCATGCGGGGAGCAAAACTTTCCCGGCGCCGCGCGCAAGCCGTGAACCGACTCCCGGGTTGCGCGGGCGTTCATCTCGTGCTCACTTGGCCCGCGTGAACCGCCCCGCCCCGCCCCGGCTCCTGATCATCGCCCTCGTCCTGCTGGCCGCCCTGCTGATTCCCGCACCGGCGGCGGCGGCGCCGGAATCCTGGGCGAAGGAGATCGCTGCCCTCACGCTCAGCGACGCGACCAAGCCGCCGGCACCCGGTGGCGCGGTCTTTGTCGGCAGCTCCTCGATTCGCCTGTGGAAGACCCTCGCGCAGGATTTTCCCGGCATCCCCACGGTCAACCGCGGCTTCGGCGGCTCCGAACTGGCCGACAGCGTCTTCTACGCCGATCGCATCGTCCTGCCCTACCGACCGCGGCTCGTGGTCCTGTTCGCCGGCACCAACGACCTCAAGAACGGAAAAACCCCGGAGGTCGTGCTGGCCGATTTCCGGGCCTTCCGCACGAAACTGCACGCCGCTCTGCCCAAGACCCGGCTCATCTACCTGTCCATCACGCTGGCACCGTCCCGGGCCCAACTCCATGACCAGATGCGCACGGCCAACCGCCTGATCGCGGCCGACTGTGCCACCGACTCGCGTTGCCTCTTTGTCGACATCAATACCCCGATGAGCCTCCCTGACGGCGTGCCTCCCGCCACTCTTTTCGTGGCCGACCAGTTGCACCTGAACCACAACGGCTATGCCATCTGGACCAAGGTCCTCGCGCCCTACCTCCAGCCATGAGTCTCTCTCCCGCCGAACGCCTCCGCCGCCAGGTCGCCTTCATCACCGAGGTGGACAAGCTGAAGGAGGTTTTCCGCCAGACTATCCTCACCCAGAGCCGGCGCGCCGAGAACAGCGCCGAGCATTCCTGGCACTTTGCTCTGATGATCATCGTCCTCGCCGAGCATTCCAACCACCAGCCGCTCGACGTCCTGCGCATCCTCAAGATGGTGCTCATCCACGACCTCGTCGAGATCGACGCCGGCGACACCTTCGCCTACGACACGAAGAACATGGCGGATCAGCACGCGCGCGAGGCCGTGGCCGCGACCCGCATCTTCGGCCTGCTGCCGCCCGACCAGACGGCCGAATTCCGCGCGCTCTGGGATGAGTTCGAGGCGCAGGCCACTCCCGAGGCGCGGTTCGCCGCTGCCTGCGACCGCTTCCATCCGATGCTCCTCAATTGCCTGACCGACGGCCACGCCTGGCAGAAGCACGGCGTCACCCACGACCGCGTCCTCGCGCGCAACGCCCATGTCGCCCAGGGCTCGCAGACCATCTGGGAATACGCCGTGCGCATGATTGACGAGGCCGTCGCCAAGGGACATCTCCTGCCGAAACCCTGACTCTTATGCTCCGCGCCGCCACATCCGCCGACGCCGCCGCGATCGCGGCCATCTACAATCACTACATCCTGCATACCATCGTTACGTTCGAGGAGGAGGCCGTGTCCGATGCCGAGATGGCGCAACGCATCACCGAGGTCCTCGCAGCCGGCCGGCCCTGGCTGGTGTGGGAGGAGAACGGAAGGATTCTCGGCTATGCCTATGCGTGTTCCTGGAAATCCCGCTGCTCCTACCGCTTCTCGCTCGAGACCACGGTCTATCTTGACAAGGACGCGACCGGCCGCGGCCTCGGCACCAAGCTCTACACCGCCCTGATCGACGCCCTGCGCCCGACCAAAATCCACGCCCTCATCGGGGGCGTCGCCCTGCCCAACGCCGGCAGCGTGGCCCTGCACGAGAAACTCGGCTTTGTGAAGATCGGCCACTTCAAGGAAGTCGGCTGGAAACTCGATCAGTGGATCGACGTCGGCTACTGGGAATTGATTCTCTGAAACCAGGGGCGGCGCGATCCGTCATACTGTCCGTCTTACCCGGGCTTCAGGCCTTCCCGTCCCCGACCCAACCTAGCCCTTATGCCCCTGCCCCTTGTTTTGCGCCTCGCCCTGCTCGGTGCGGCCTGCCTCACGCCATTGGCTGCCGCCGACCTTGTTATTCCCGCCCGCCCCGTCGTCCCGCTCTGGCCGCAAGGCGCGCCCGGCTCCACGGCCCGCATGAACGAACCCGAAAAGGTCGTCGGCACGAACGTCAGCAATATCCACCAACCCTCGCTCACGGTTTACCTGCCGGCCGCCGGAAAGGCCACCGGTTGCGCCGTGGTCGTGGCCCCGGGCGGCGGACACTCCCGCCTGGCGATCGAGCATGAAGGCTATGCCGTCGCCCAGTGGCTGGCCGACCATGGCATCGCCGCTTTCATCCTCAAATACCGGCTGTCAAAGGACGACGCGACGCCCGCCGGCACGGCTCAAGCCTACACCATTGATCGCGACGAACTCGGCGATGCCCAGCGGGCCCTGCAGTTGGTGCGCAGCCGCGCCGCCGAGTGGGGCGTCAGCCCCGCGCGGGTCGGCATCATCGGTTTCTCCGCCGGCGGCGAAGTCGCCCTGCTCGCCGCCACCCGCGGCACAACCGGCCAGCCTGATGCCGCCGACGTGCTCGCCCGCCAGTCCTCCAAACCCGATTTCTTCGGCCTCATCTATCCCGGCGGGCTGCCCCGCACCGACATCACGCTGACCAAGGAGACTCCGCCCGCCTTCCTCGCCTGCGGCGCCGACGACCGCCCGACTATTTCGGAACTGCTCCCGGAGTTTTACCTGAAGTGCAAAAAGGCCGGCATTCCAGCCGAACTGCATGTCTACGCCGGCGCCGGTCACGGGTTCGGGGTGCGCGCGACCAACCACTCCCCCTCCGGTGCGTGGATCGATCGTTTCGCTGAATGGCTGGGTGACCGCAAATTTCTGACCGCCGCTGCTCCCTGATCCCATGACATTCCGGATCATCGCCCCTTTTCTCTGTCTGGCCATGACCACGCTTCTTATGGCCGCTGAGCCACTCACCGCCCGCGCCGTGCCCGTCCGGCCCATCAATGTCACGCCCGGTGGTCCGGCCATCCCGGCGACGCCGGCCGTCGAATCGGCGCATCCTGCGGCCGTTCTCCTCTGGCCCGGCGGCGCGCCTGGTTCCGAGGCCCGGAAAAACGAACCCGAGGACATCAGCTGGCGGCAGGAGGCCGATATCGTCTTCCCGGTCATCTCCAACATCCACCATCCCTCGCTCACGCCCTTTCTCCCCGCGCCGGACAAGGCCACCGGCTGCGCCGTCATCATCGCGCCCGGCGGCGGCCACATGCAGCACACCATTGACCGCGAGGGCTACGACCTGGCCCGCTGGTTTGCCGACCGCGGCATCGCCGCCTTCGTCTTGAAATACCGCCTGGCCCGCGACGGCTCGACGCCCGCCGGCTCGCCCCAGCCCTACACGATCGACGGCCACGGTGGCACCGACGGGGCGCGCGCCATCCGCTTGGTCCGGGCGCGTGCGGCCGAATGGAATCTCAGGCCCGACCGCATCGGCATCCTCGGCTTCTCCGCCGGTGGCGAGATCGCCCTGCTCGCTGCCGCGCGCCACACCGCCGGTAATGCCACCGCGACCGACCCCATCGAACGCCAGTCGTCGCGGCCCGATTTCTTCGCGCCGATTTATCCCGGTGGCCTCAACCGCACGGACTATGCCTGGTCGAAGGAGGCCACGCCCCCCGCGTTTCTGTCCTGCGCCTATGACGACCGCATGCCCGAGCAACTGGCCGCCTTTTTCACCACCCTGCGCAAGGCCGGCGTGAACGCCGAGCTCCACATCTACAGCGCCGGCGGCCACGGCTACGGCGTGCGCACCGACCGCCCGGAGCTGCCCGTCTCCACCTGGCAGGTGCGTTTCACCGAGTGGCTCGGCGAGCGCGGCTTCCTGAAGAAATGACCCGCCGCTGCGCCGCCCTCCTCCTGCTTCTGCCCGGCTTCGCCTTCGGCCTGGACAGCCAGTCCGCTCCCCGGAAAGCCACCCCGCCCGTTTCCTACGAGCACGAGGTCAAACCCCTGCTGGAAAACTACTGCTACGAATGCCATGGCGACGGCAGCAAAAAGGCCGGCCTCGCGCTCGATGACTACGCCACCGCCGCCGATGTCCGCGCGGCCCGCCCCAAGTGGGAAGCCGTGCTCCGCAACGTCAGCCAGCACCTCATGCCGCCGGACGACGGCCCGGCCCCGACGAACACCGAGCGCGACCTCATCAGCCGGTTCGTCGAGCAGGAGCTGTTCGCCCTCGACCCCGCGCATCCCGACCCCGGCCGCGTCGTGCTCCGCCGCCTCAACCGCGCCGAATATAACGCCACCATCCGCGACCTCGTCGGCGTGGATTTCCGGCCGGCCGATGATTTCCCGCCCGACGACTCGGGCTACGGCTTCGACAACATCGGCGACGTCCTCACCCTTCCGCCGGTCCTGCTGGAAAAATACCTCGCGGCCGCCGACCGGATCATCGACACCGCCATCGTCACCGACCCGATCCGCAGCGAAGTGCGCCGGACCCCGGCCAGCCTGAGCCAGATCGGCTTCAACGCGATCGGCGACCGCGGCGACGGCTGGGTGCACCTGCTCAGCTTGGAGGAGGACGACGCCGCGGTGGAGCTCTCACTCCCGGCCGGCGACTACCTGTTCCGCGTGCACGCCTACGCCACCAAGGTCGGCGGCGCCCTCAAGGGCCAGGGCAGCGAGGTGCCGCTCACCTTCGACAAGGATCCCGGCCCGACCCGGCTCGCCCTGATGCTCAACGACGCCTTCATCCAGGATTTCATCGTGACGACCGACGAGGCGCACCCGGAGGTCTACGAGGCGCGGATCGGCGTGCCGACCGGCAAGCAGCGTTTCCGCGCCGTCGTGCGGCGCAAGCGCGGCGGCAATGAGAACGAGACCTTCATGCTCAACGGCCGCCTCGGCCAGCAGCAGCCCGGCATCGTGTTTGTGAAATGGCTGGAGATCGAGGGCCCGCTGCCCGCCGCCACCCGCCGCTATCGCGCGGACCAACTCTCCGCCTCGCCCGAGGTGCGCCTCAACCCCGCCGGCGAGCACCTGCTGCTGCACAACGGCGAGGTTGCCACCCAGATCGATCTGCCCCGCGAAAGCGAGATCATCCTCCGTGCCCAGGCCTACGCGCAGCAGGCCGGCCCCGATCCCGCGCGCATGGAGTTTCGTATCGATGGCCAGCCGGTGCACACCTTCGACGTGCTGGCCCCGGGCAACATGCAACCGCTCCCCAAGCAACGCGTGTTCTCCGTGTCCCTGCTCGTGCCCGCGCCCTCGGTCTACGAGTTCCGCACCAAGCTGCCGGCCGGGCGGCACCGCTTCGCCGCCGCCTTCACCAACGATTTCGCCGACCCACAAAACCAAAATCCCAACCTGCGCAACCGCAACCTCATCATCCAGAACCTCGAGGTCGCCAACCCCTCCGAATCGGTGCTGATCCCGGAGAAGCCCGCGCCAATCAAGCGGCTCTTCGCCAAGGTCAGCGGCCCTAAGCCACCCACGGCGACCACCCGTGCCATCGTCGAGGGATTCACCCGCCGCGCCTGGCGCCGGCCCGTTGAACCCGCCGAGATCGACCGGCTAATGGCGCTCTACGACCAGGCGCGCCAGCAAGGCGACAGCTTCGAGGGCGGCATCAAGCTCGCTCTGAAAGCCGCGCTCGTCTCGCCGCACTTCCTCTTTATTGGCTCCTCTCCCGAAGTAGGGCCGTCGCCCTTGTCTCGCCGTAGCTTGGCGAAGGCGGACGGACCGCGGCCGCTCGATGAATTCGCGCTGGCATCCCGCCTCTCCTATTTCCTGTGGAGCTCGATGCCGGACGACGAGCTGCTCGATCTCGCCGGGCGCGGCCAGCTGCGGGCCAGCCTGCCCGCGCAGGTGCGCCGGATGCTGGCCTCGCCGAAATCCCGCGCCCTCGTGGAGAACTTCGCCGGCCAGTGGCTGCAGATCCGCAGCCTCGAGACCTTCCAGCCGGACCGGAAACTGTTCCCGGAGTTCGACCCCGTGCTCCGCGGTGCGATGCAGCGCGAGACCGAGCTCTTCTTTGAGCACGTGATGCGGCAGGACCGCAGCCTGTTCGACTTCCTCACGGGCGACTACACGTTCGTCAACGGCCGGCTCGCCAGGTTCTACGGCCTGCCGGGCGTCACCGGCGATGAATTCGAGCAGGTCTCGCTCGCCGGCACTCCCCGCCGGGGCGTGCTCACGCAGGCCGCGGTGCTCACCCTGACCTCGAACCCGACCCGCACCTCACCGGTCAAGCGCGGCAAGTGGGTGCTCGACAATCTCCTCGGCACGCCACCCCCGCCCGCGCCGCCCAACATCCCCGAACTGGACGACAAGAGCCGCAAGCTCACTGGTTCGCTCCGGCAGCAGCTCGAGCAACACCGCACCAACGCCACCTGCGCGTCCTGCCACGCGCGCATGGACCCGATCGGCTTCGGCCTGGAGAACTTCAACGCCATTGGAGCCTGGCGCGACAAGGACGGCACCGACGCCGTGGACGCGTCGGGCAAGCTGGCCGGTGGCGAGCAGTTCGCCAGCGCTGCCGAACTCGCCGACCTGTTGGCTCGGAAGAAGCGCTGGGAATTCCTCCACTGCCTCGCCGACCGCACCCTCACCTACGCGCTGGGCCGCGGCACCGAGTACTACGACCGCCCCGCACTCGAAAAGATCGTCACTGACGTGGAGGCTGGCGGAGACAGATTCTCCGCCCTCGTGCTGGCCGTCGTGCAGAGTTTCCCCTTCCAGAACCGCCGCGCCGATACCCCGTCGGCCAGTCAGATTGCCACCCGGTAATCTTGCCTTTGCCTCTCCCTCCCATTACATCAGTCCCAGCCTCGCTCCCATGAGCAACGCCACCCCCATTCCCCGCCGCATGTTTCTCCGCGGCCTCGGCACGATGGTCGCCCTGCCCGTGCTGAACTCGATGCTGCCGGCCGGCGCCCGTGCCACAACGAATGCCGTCCAAGCCCCGAAGCGCGTCGCCTGGGTCTACGTGCCGAACGGGGCGAACATGGCCGACTGGACGCCTGCCACGACCGGCACCGGCTACCAGCTGCCCTCCATCCTCGAGCCGCTCGCCGCGCACCGGGACAAGTTCTCCGTGCTCACCGGCCTCGCCAACCACATGGGTAACGAACTCGGCGACGGCGGCGGCGCCCACGCCCGCGCCTCGGCCAGCTTCCTCACCGGCGTCCACCCGCGCAAGACCGCCGGGGCCGACATCAAGACCGGCATCTCCTGCGACCAGATCGCCGCCAACCAGATCGGCGACCAGACCCGCCTGTCCTCCCTGGAACTCAGCTGCGACGGCGGCCAGCGCGCCGGCTCCTGCGATTCGGGTTACAGCTGCATCTACCAGTTCAACATCTCGTGGAAGTCCGAAACGCAGCCCATGCTGCCCGAGGTGAATCCCCGCGCCGCCTTCGAGCGCCTCTTCGGCAACGGCGACCCCGCCGCCTCGCTCGAGGCCAGTGCCCGCCGCGCGAACTACCGCAAGAGCCTCCTCGACTACGTGCTGGAGGACGCCCACCGGTTGGAGAAGCGCCTCGACGCCACCGACCGGCGCAAGCTCGACGAATATCTCTCCTCGGTCCGCGACCTCGAGCGCCGCATTGCCCGGGCCGCGGAGTTTCCCACCCCGGCCGCGCCCGCCGGCGTGGCGGCGCCCGAGATGTTCGAGACGTACGAGCAGCACATGCAGCTGATGTATGAGGTCATGGCTCTCGCCTTCCAGACCGACTCGACGCGCATCGCGACCTTCATCGTCGCCCACGATGGCAGCAACCGGCCCTACCCCACCATCGGCATCCGCGACGGCCACCACGACCTCTCCCACCACCGCAACGACGAGGACAAGAAAAAGAAGCTCGCGCAGATCAACCGCTACCACGCCGCGCAGTTCGCCCGCTTCCTCGACCGGCTGAAGTCCATCCCCGAGGGGGACGGCACCCTCCTTGACAACTGCCTGATCCAGTACGGCAGCGCGCTCAGCAACGGCAACGAGCACACCCCGGAAGACCTCCCCATTCTCCTCGCCGGCGGCGGTGGGGGCGGCCTCGCGACCGGCCGGCACCTGAAGGTCGACGACAAGACCCCGATGACAAATCTCTACCGCTCCATGCTGGACCACGTCGGCGTCCGCACCGAGAAGATCGGCGACAGCACCGGCAAGCTCGACGCGGTGTTCAAAGCCTGACCCGACCGGACAATCCGGGGTTGCACCGCCGCGGCGGCACCAGCATCCTGCCGCGCGAGCACTGTGGATCCTGCAACACCCGCCTCTCCCGGCAGCACCGGGGCAAACGCCGGCCCGGCCCAGCGGCGCCTCTCGGTCATCATGTTCACCGACATGGTGGGCTACAGCTCCCTCACCCAGCGCGATGAACGGCTCGCCCTGCAACTCCTCGAGGAACACCGGCGGCTGGTCCGCCCGCTCCTTGCCCAGCACGGCGGCCGGGAAATCAAGACCATCGGCGATGCGTTCCTGGTGGAATTTCCCAGCGCCCTCGCCGCCGCCACCTGCGCCATCGCCATCCAACAGGCCCTGCACGATCACAACCTCGCCGCCACGCCGGACCATCGGGTGCTGCTGCGCATCGGGCTGCATGCCGGCGACGTTGTCTACCAGGAAAACGATGTGCTCGGCGACGGGGTGAACATCGCCGCCCGCATCGAGCCGCTTGCCGAAGCCGGCGGCATCTGCGTCTCCGAGGATGTCGCGCGACAGATCCAGAACAAGATCGGTCATCCCCTCGCCCGGCTCGGCACCGGCGACCTCAAGAATATCTCGATGCCGGTGGATATCTACCGGGTCATCCTGCCCTGGTCCAAGGCCCCCACCCCGCTCACCGGGCTCCGTTTTCTTCTCCGGCGGAAGGTCGTGCGCCGTGCCCTCGGGGCGGCATTGGTCGCATGCGCCCTCCTCGCCGTGCTGCTGTTCCGGCGCCCCGCCACCCCGCCCACGGCCGCCCCGGTCAACCGCCTCGCCGTCCTGCCGCTGGTGAACTTCAGCGGCGATCCCAAGGACGAGTATTTTGCCGACGGCATGACCGAGGAACTGATCTCCTCCCTCACCACAATCCGCGAGCTCAACGTCATCGCCCGCACCTCCGTCGCCAAGTTCAAGGGCACCCGCCTCGACATCGCGGAAATCGGGCAGGCGCTCACCGTCGGCTCGGTGCTCGAGGGCACGGTCCGCGTGGCCGGCGAGGAGGCCCGCATCAACGTCAGCCTCGTGGAGGTCGCCACCCAGCGCACGCTCTGGACCAAGGAATACACCGGCATGATCAAGAATGTCTTCGCCGTGCAATCCGCCATCGCCGCCAGCGTGACGGATGCGCTCAAGGTGCAGTTGCTTTCCGGAGAACGGGACCTGCTCGAGCGACGCGCCGTCGGCAACAGCGAGGCCTATCGCCAGTATCTGCTCGGCCGCTCGCACTTCAACCAGCGGACCGGCGAGGAGGTGCTGAAGGCCATCGACTGCTTCGCGGTCTCCGTCGGGCTGGATGACAAGTTCGCCCTCGCCTATGCCGGACTCGCCGAGGGCTACACCCTGGCGGGCAGCGGAGGCTACGGCACGCTGGCCCGCACCGAGGCGAACGAGCGCGCCCGGACGGCCGCCCGCCGTGCCGTCGCCCTTGATGACTCGCTCGCCGAAGCCCACGCCGCGCTCGCCTATGTGAAATTCCGCATCGACTGGGACTGGCCGGGGGCCGAGGCCGAATTCAAGCGCGCGCTTGCGCTCAAGCCCGGGTATGCCCGCGCGCACGAGACCTATGCCCTCTTCCTCGCCATCCAGCGCCGCTTCGCCGAGGCGACGGCGGAGATGCAGCGGGCCCGGCAGCTTGACCCGCTGTCCGCGGGCGTGAACAACGGTCTCGGACGCATCCTGCACTTCCAGCGCAAATACGACGAGGCCCTGCTCCAGTTCCAGAAAACCCTCGAGCTCGAACCCGGCTACGCCGAGGCGTATTTCAGCATCGGCATGACCCAGCTGGCCCAACACCGGTACGACGACGCCCTCGCATCGTTGCAGACTGCCAGCCAGAAGTCCGGCCGCCGGCCGGTCATCGTCGCCATGCTGGGCCTGGCCCTGGGCCAGGCCGGCCGGAAGGATGAGGCCCGGAAGACCTACGCCGAGATGGAGGAAATGTCGCGGACGACGCCGGTGTCGCCCTATTATCTCGCCATGATCGCGTTTGGCCTGGGGGAGAACGACCGGGGATTCGAGCTCCTGCAGCAGGCCTACACGGAACGGGAGGGTATCATGATCTACCTGCCCTTGGATCCGGTCACCAATGCGTTCGCCTCGGATCCCCGTTTCGGCGCACTGGCGCAGAAGATGGGCCTGCCACACTGAGGCCGGACACAGCCCGGCAGCTGTTTAGTTGAGGTCGCGGAAGGAGCCGAACTCCGGATCAAACAGCCGGCGGTAGGTGCGGACGACCATGCCGTCGGTCTGGCCAGCGAGGAAGTCGCAGATGCGGCGGGCCTTCCCGTCCTGGGACTTCTCCGCCTCGATCAGGCGGCTGACGTTGGCCGGGAGGATCCGGATGACGCGCTCGTTGCGCTCGGCGTAGTTCTCCCAGATCGCGTTGTAGAGCGCGTTGAGGATCGTGCGCGCCTTGTACTCGAGCTGCTCAAGCTGCGGGCTCTCGAAGATGATGTCGTTGGCCATCTTCTTGAAGAACGCCGCCTCGTTGAGCGCACTTTCCTCAACGATGAGGTCGTAGGCGTAGCGGTTGGTCTTTTCCGCCATGAAGTTGTCGCACGCCTTCAGCCGGCAAGCCTGGATGAAGGTGCCGATCTTCTTCGAGAAGGTGTTTTCCAGCCGGTCGCGCTTGAGGGCGTCGAACAGCGTGTCGAGGTGCCGCTGCTCGGCCGCACCGATCGTCTCGCCGTCAGCCCAGCGTTCGACGCGCTCGACCGTCAGGAATCCGGCGCGCACGCCGTCCACGATGTCGTTGAGCGAGTAGGCCGCGTCATCGGCCCAGTCCATGATCTGGCACTCGACGCTTTTGAAGTGGTTGAGCGCCTCGCCGCGCATGAGCGGCCCGGGAATCTTCGCCCCGCCGAACACCCACTCACGCACCGGGGCCTGCGAGTCGTAGATGAAATGGTTGATCGGCGGCGTGGCGAACTCCGTGTAGACCTTCTTGTACTTGAGCACGCCGTCGAGCAGCGCGCGGGTGGGCTGCATGCCCTTCACGCCGGATTCGTTCTGGTAAATCGTCTCGCAGAGCAGGTGCAGCGTCTGCGCGTTGCCCTCGAAGCCGCCGCGACGCTTCATCAGCTCCTGCAGCGTGCGCTCGCCCGAGTGGCCGAAGGGCGGATGGCCCATGTCGTGCGCGAGGCTGCTGGCCTCGACGAGGTCCGAATCGATGTAGAAATCGTCCTTCAGTGGGTCGCCCCGGCTGAGCAGCCAGGCGCAGATGGAGCGCCCAATCTGCGCGACCTCCATCGAGTGCGTGAGCCGCGTGCGGTAGAAATCGTATTCGCCGCTGAGGAACACCTGCGTCTTCGACTGCAGCTTGCGGAAAGCGTGGGCGTGGATGATGCGGTCGCGGTCGATCTGGAAGGGGCTGCGATAGTCGGGCTTCCGCGCACTGCCCCACTCCTGCATGTCGAAGGCGTTGTAGAATCGGTTTTGCGGCATGGAGAAGAGGCGGACCAAAGCAGGTGTCGCGCCGCTAGGCCAGCCCTTATGAGGCCAGCGGGACAGAAGTCGGAGGTCTGTAGTCAGTAGACCGTGGTCTGCAGTCCAAAGACCGCGTTTTTATCGCCCGATTTACGCCCTCGCGGGGCGGCGGGCGGCTGCAAGCTTGCCCCGATGCACTCCCTGCCTAGCGTTGACGTCATGCCGCACACCCTCTTCCCCACGGCCTTTGGCACCTGCGGCATCGCGTGGAACGACACCGGGCTCACCGGCTTCCAGTTTGCGGAGGAAGCAGAGGCCCTGACCGAACAACACCTCGCCGCGAAAGCCCGCAGCCTGCCCGCGGAGGGCCCCCTGCCCGACTGGGTGCAACAGGTCATCACGCGCGTGCAACAGCACCTCGCGGGCAAGGTGCAGGATTTCTCCGGCACCAAGCTCGACTGGTCGCGCGTCAGCGATTTCCAGGAAGCGGTCTACCTGCATGCGCAGGGCATCAAGCCCGGCTACAAGAAAAGCTACGGGGAGATCGCCAAGCTCATGGCCCTCGGCAACGAGGCCGCCCGCGCCGTCGGCGTGGCCCTCGCCACCAATCCCTGGCCGCTCATCGTGCCCTGCCACCGGGTCGTATCCGCCAGCGACAAGATGACGGGCTTCTCCGCCCCGGGCGGGGTCCGCACCAAGACCCGCCTGCTGACGCTGGAAGGCGCGGAGCTGCTGTCGGAATGACCCGCCTGCAGCAACCCGGTAGGGGCGCTTGCCCCCAAGCGCCCTTGGGCCGTTGAGGGCAACGACCCCTACCCCCATCAGCCATGAAGCCAAAGTTCGCCTATGATCCAGCGACCGCCGTCGCCCACCTCCGCGGCGCGGATCCGGCCCTGGGCGACCTCATCAGCCGGGTCGGGCCGTTCACCTTGGAGCTATCGCCGGCCAAAAGCCTGTTCGAGTCCCTGCTGCGCTCGATCACCTACCAGCAGCTCCACGGCAAGGCCGCCGCAACGATCCTCGGCCGGGTGCTCGTCGTGCTGGCCCGGCACGGCGGCACCACTCCCGAGGCGATGGAACAGGCCACCGACGAGGCCCTCCGCGGGGCCGGACTGTCGCGCAACAAGCTCCTCGCCATCCGCGACCTCGCAGCCAAGTGCCGGGCGGGCACGGTACCTTCGCTCGCCGTGGCCCGGAAGCTGGGGGACGATGAACTGGTTGCCCGCCTGACCGAGGTGCGCGGGATCGGGCCGTGGACGGTGCACATGCTGCTGCTCTTCACCTTGGGCCGGCCGGATGTGATGCCCACCGGCGACTTCGCCATCCGGCTCGCCTTTAAAAAACTCTACCGCAAGCGCCGGGACCCGTCACCCGAGGCCATCCTCCGGCACACGCGACCCTGGCAACCCTACCGCTCGGTCGCCAGCTGGTACCTCTGGCGTTCGCTCGACACGCCCTGAGCATCTGTTAGCCTGGTCGAATCACACCGCCATGAATTCGACCTCAGCTCCCTTCGAACCGCAGAATTACCCCGAGCAAAGCGTCGGCCGGCTGATGGAGCCGCCAATCGCCGTGTTCCTGCCCATCCTCACGGTGGGTGACGCCACCGAAATCGTCCGCGACCTCGCCACCTCCACCACCCGGGTGTTCACCTACGGCTACATCGTGGATGCCACGGGTATCCTCGTCGGCGTGGTCACCATGCGCGATCTGTTGCTTAACTCTCCCGATGAGCCGTTGGAGACGGTCATGCTGAAAGAGCCCTTTTCCCTAGGCGTAAACGACACCGTGATCGAGGCCATCCGGTCGACCGTGCAAAAGCATTATCCCTCCTACCCGGTGTGCGACGACCGCGGCGTCATGGTGGGCATCGTGCGCGGTTCGAAATTGTTCGAGGAGCAGGCCGTCGAGATCAGCGCCCAAGCCGGCGCCATGGTCGGTGTCGAACGCGAGGAGCGGGCCAATACTTCCTTCTGGCAATGCCTTAAGTTCCGGCACCCGTGGCTGCAGTTCAATCTCCTCACTGCCTTTGTCGCCGCGGGCGTCGTCGGCATATTCGAAGGCACCATCGAGAAGATTGTGGTGTTGGCGGTGTTTCTGCCTGTGCTGGCGGGCCAGTCGGGCAACACTGGCTGTCAGGCACTCGCCGTGTCCTTGCGCAGTCTCACGCTGGGTGACCTGAAGCCGGGGACCGAAAAGCGCCAGTTCATGAAGGAAGCAGCCCTTGGATTCACCAATGGTGCGCTGGTCGGCCTCACCGCCGGCATCGGCATGTATTTCTACGCCACCTGGCAGCATGTGGGCGAGTCCCCCGTCAAACTGGCCACGATTGTGTTTCTCGCCATGACCGGCAGCTGCTTCCTCAGCGGAATCGCCGGCGTGATGGTGCCCGTGACCCTGAAGAAGCTCGGCGCCGACCCGGCGACGGCCTCGAGCATCTTTCTCACCACGGCCACGGATGTGGCCAGCATGGGATTCTTCCTCGGCATCGCCACCGTCTGGTTGACGTGATTCGCGGGCGGGCGCGTTAGCTGTTGTGTCATAAGGTGCCGGGCCTAGCGTCGGGGCCAGCCAACCCCTCCCTGCATGCCTTCGAAAATGCGCGCCATCGTCAAGCCCACGGCCGCCCCCGGTCTCGTCATGACCGAGGTCCCGGTGCCCAAGCCCGGCCTCAACGACGTGCTGATCAAGATCCGCAAGACCTCCATCTGCGGCACCGATGTGCACATCAACAAATGGGATGCCTGGGCGCAGCGCACGATCAAGCCGCCGCTCGTGATCGGCCACGAATACGTCGGCACCGTCGATGATATCGGTGCGGGCGTCACCGGTTTCACCAAGGGCCAGCTCGTCACTGGCGAAGGCCACATCGTCTGCGGCCACTGCCGCAACTGTCTCGCCGGCCGCCGCCACCTCTGTCCCAACACCGTCGGCGTCGGCGTGAACCGCGACGGCGCCTTCGCCGACTACGTCTCCGTTCCCGCCAGCAACGTCTGGAAGGTCCCCGCCGGCATGGACCTCGACGCCGTCTCCTGCTTCGACCCGCTGGGCAACGCCGTGCACACCACGCTATCCTTTGACATGGTTGGCGAGGACGTGCTCATCGCCGGTGCCGGCCCGATCGGCTGCATGGCCATCGCGGTGGCGAAACACGCCGGTGCGCGCAAGGTTGTCATCACCGATATCAACGACGGCCGCCTCGAGCTGGCAAAAAAACTCGGCCCCACCCGCACCGTGAACGTGGCGAAGGAAGATCTCACCGACGTGTGGCACCGCGAGCTTGGCATGACGGAGGGCTTTGACGTCGGCCTGGAGATGTCGGGCAGCTCCGCCGCGCTGAACCAGATGATCGACAACATGGTCACGGGCGGGCGCATCGCGCTACTCGGCGTCCATCCCGGCGAGGCCGCGGTCGACTGGAACAAGATCGTTTTCAAGATGCTCCACCTGAAGGGCATTTACGGCCGCGAGATGTTCGAGACCTGGTACAAGATGACCGCGCTGGTGCAGGGCGGCATGGACATCACCCCGGTCATCACCCACCGCCTGCCCGTCGCGGACTTCCAGCGGGGCTTCGACCTCATGGGCTCGGGCCAGTCCGGCAAGATCATCCTCAACTGGGAATAGAGCTTCACCACAAAGACACGAAGCTACAAAGTCCGATCAGTGGATTACTCCGTGCCTCTGTGTCTCTGTGGTTAAAATCGGAAACAGAAACATGAACCCTGCTTTTACCGCCCACCTTAAGAAGACGCTCACCGAGATCGACACCGCCGGACTCTACAAGCGCGAGCGTGTCATCACCACGCACCAGACGGCGCACATCGCGGTGGCGAGTGGACAGAAAGTCTTAAACCTTTGCGCGAACAACTACCTTGGGCTGGCTGATCACCCCGAACTCATCGCCGCGGCGCACATCGCCCTCGATCGCTGGGGTTACGGCCTTGCCTCGGTGCGCTTCATCTGCGGCACCCAGCAGATCCACAAGGATCTTGAAGCGTCCATCGCCCGCTTCCTCGGTACCGACGACACCCTGCTCTACTCCTCGTGCTTTGACGCGAACGGCGGCCTGTTCGAGACCCTGCTTGGCGCGGAGGATGCGGTCATCTCGGATGAGCTGAACCACGCCTCCATCATTGACGGCGTGCGGCTCTGCAAGGCGCAGCGCTACCGCTACAAGAACAACGACCTCGCCGACCTCGAAGCGAAGTTAAAGGAAGCCGACGGCGCCAAGGCCCGGTTCAAACTCATCGCCACTGACGGCGTGTTCTCGATGGACGGCACCATCGCAAACCTGAAGGGCATCTGTGATCTCGCCGACAAATACGGCGCGCTCGTCATGGTGGACGACAGCCACGCTGTTGGCTTCATGGGTCCGACCGGCCGCGGCTCGCACGAGCACTGTGGCGTCATGGGCCGCGTGGACGTCTTCACCGGCACGCTCGGCAAGGCGCTGGGCGGAGCCAGCGGCGGCTACACGTCCGGGCGCAAGGAGATCATCGACCTCCTCCGCCAGCGCTCCCGCCCCTACCTGTTCTCCAACACCATCCCGCCGGCCATCGCCGGCGCGACGCTCAAGTGCCTGGAACTGCTCAGCGCCTCCACCGCCCTCCGCGACAAGCTCCACGACAACACCCGTTTCTACCGCGAGGGGCTGGTGAAGGCCGGCCTGACCATCAAGCCCGGCACGCACCCCATCGTCCCGATCATGCTGGGCGACGCCGTGCTGGCCCAGAAGGTCTCGGCCCGCCTGCTGGAAAAGGGCACCTACGCGATCGGCTTCTTTTTCCCGGTGGTGGCGCAGGGCCAGGCCCGCATCCGCACCCAGGTGTCCGCCGCCCACAGCCGCGAGGACCTGGTCTTTGCGATTGAGAAATTCGCCGAAGTGAAACAGGAATTCAACTTCTGATGCCCAAGCCTGCCCAGCTCCGGAAGCTCAAGACCGCCGCGAAGGCCGCCGCCGGCCGCGCCCACGCCCCCTACTCCAAATTCCGCGTCGGGGCCGCCGTGCTCACCGGCTCCGGGAAAATCTTCGCCGGCTGCAACGTGGAGAATGCCTCCTACGGCCTGTGCAACTGTGCCGAGCGCACCGCGATCTTCAGCGCCGTGGCCGCGGGCGAGCAAAAGCTGAAGTGCGTCGTGGTCTATACCCCGACCAAGAACGCCACCGCACCCTGCGGCGCGTGCCGGCAGGTCATCTTCGAATTTGGCGCGACGGTTCGCGTGATCTCCATCTGCGACGGCCGCGACCAGATCGACGGCTCCATCCGGTCACTGCTGCCGGCTGCCTTCGGCCCGGCAGACCTGAAGTGATTGTAGGGCGGGGTCTCCGAACCCCACCAATTCGCTTACAGCGAATCGGTGAACTTCTTCAGTTCTTCCCAGTAGTGCGGGCCCGTGAAGTCCGCCAGGCCACCATGCGGGCCGCCTGCGACAAAGAGGCTGGTCTTGCGCGACTGGGTCGCCGCGAAGAGTGCCTGCCCGTGCCAGAAAGGAACCGTGTCGTCCGCCGACCCGTGGATCACCATGACCGGACAGCGCAGCTGCGGCATCTTGGACAGGTTCACGAACTTGTCGCCGGGGAAAAGCGGAATTCGGGTCATCACCCGGTAGGCGCTGACGAAGGCGCCTTGCAGCACGATGCCCGCCACCGGCTGATGCAGCGCGAGTTCAACGGCCGGCCCGCTGCCGAGCGAGTAGCCGAAGGGAACAATCCGGTCCGCCGGCACCCCGAGCGCGGTGCGCACATAGTCGTAGGCCAGCCGGGTGTCGGCATTGAGATTTGCCTCCGTGGGAGTGCCGCCGCTGTGCCCGTAGCCGCGGTACTCAACGGCAAAAACCGCATAGCCCGCCTGGATGAAAGCGGGGATATATTCCCCGATCTTGCCGAGTTCCTCGTAGTTGCCGGGCAGGTAGAGCAACGTGTATTTCGCCTGCGGATTGGGCCAGTGGCGCGCCACCAGCTTCACCCCATCGGGCGTCGTGAGCTGGATATAATCCGGCCCCAGCACATAGTTCACCGGCGGCCGGGGAAAGAGTAGCTTGAGTGACAGGAAGTGTCCGCCAATGGCCAGCAGGACATACACGACACTCAGCAGCAGCAGGATCCGGCCTAGGCTGAAAAGGAGGTCGGACATCTTCAGCATGTCTTCCCGAGTGCGGTCTGCACGGCCGCCATCAGCTGGTCGCGGGGCACCTCGCGTTCGGTCCGATCGGTCATGTTCCGTATCTTGACCACGCCTTTGGCCAGTTCGTTCCCGCCATAAATAATGGCCAGCTTCGCGCCCGACTCATCCGCCGCCTTGAACTGCTTGCCGAAGGCCAGGTCCTTGAAGGGATACTCGGCCTTGAAGCCGGCGACGCGCAGCGCCTGGATGTCGGCAAAGGCCGTCTTGCGCTCCGCCTCGCCGCCGATGACGATGTAGATGTCGGGCGCGGTCACATGCGCGGGTGCCAGACCGCGCTGCTCGAGCAACAGGCCGGTCGTCACATCACCGATGGCAAAGCCCACGGCGGGCAGATCGGGACCGCCGAGTTTCTTCACGAGATCATTGTAGCGTCCACCACCGGCCAGCGCGCGCAAGTCGCCTTTCCGATCAAAGGCCTCGAAAACAAAACCCGTGTAGTAGGCCAGCCCGCGGACGACCGCGAGGTCCACGCTCACAAAATCGCCCAGCCCCATCGCCGCCAGCCCGGCGAGCACCTTGCGCCAGTCGGCAAGGCGGGCGGCCAGCTTGTCGGACTTGAAGGGCGCAAGCGCCGCGTCCAACCCATCGAGGCTCTTGACCTTCAGGAAAGCGAGCACCTGGTCCTTTTTGTCCGCCGGCAGGGCGCCGTGCGCCTCGGCGTAGCCCTTGAAGGCGTCGTCGCCCATCTTCTCGTAACGGTCGATCGCCGTGAGCAGCGAGCGGGCCTGCGCATCGTTGAACCCGAGCGCCTCAAGGTAGAAAAACCACAGGTCGCGGTCGCTCAACCGCACATAGAAATCGTCCTTGGTCAGGCCGAAGCCGGCCAGGCACTGGATGAGCAGGGCAATCAGCTCGATCTCAGCCTCGGGCCCGGCCTCGCCAAAGATGTCGGCGTTGAACTGGTGGAAAGCGCGCAAGCGGCCCTTCTGGGCGCGCTCATACCGGTAAAACTCGGCGATGCTGAACCACTTGATCGGCCGCTTGAGCGCGCCGGCCTTGGCGCCGACCATGCGGCAGACCGTGGGCGTCATCTCCGGCCGCAGCGAAACCTCGCGATCCCCCTTGTCCTTGAAGCTGAAGAGCTGGGCCTCGATTTCGTCGCCCGACTTGGTCTTGTAGAGCTCGAGTGGCTCGAGGACGGGCGCGTCGTATTCCTGGAAACCGAAGGCGGACGCACTCTTCCGCCAGACCGCAAAGATATGCTGACGGCGGGAAAAATCCTCCGGGTAGAAATCCCGGAAGCCTGGAAGCGACTGAAAGCCAGCCATGCCTCGCTGCGGCGGGACGCGCGCTCAGGCCGAGGCCGGAGGCGGCGGATTGCTGCGCAATTTCTCGAGGCTCAACTGCTTGATCTTCTGCTTGAGAATCTTGCCCGACTTGAACTTCACCACGGCACGCTCCGGGATGACGACCTCGGTCTCGGGCTTGTTCGGGTTGCGGCCGACGCGGGCTTTGCGGACCTGAACTTCGAGGACACCAAAGTTGCGTAACTCGACGTTCCGGCCTGCGGCCAGCGCATCCATCACGATATCAAGGGTCATCTGGACAGTGTCTTGTATTTGTTTCTGGGGAAACCCGGTCTTCTCGTAGATTTCCAGCACGATCTCGCGTTTGGTCAGGTTGGTCGACATGGCTTGGCGGGGGTTAAAATTTAAACCGTGGAAGTTTCAGGTACAAATAATTCACTACCCAGTGCTTGCGTCAACCGCAAAGCCACGCAATGCCTACCCCCCTGTCATGCCTGATCCGAAGGCCGTAAATACGATGTTTGCCCGTATTGCCGGGCGGTATGACCTCGCCAACCACTTGCTGAGCGGGGGGATGGACTTTGGGTGGCGCCTAAAGCTGGTCCGAGCCGTCCATGACGCCCATCCGGGCGACATTCTTGACCTCGCCACCGGCAGCGGAGACGTGGCTTTTGCCCTGGCCGACGGGCTTCCCACGCAGGTGAGGGTAACCGGGATGGACTTCTGCCAGCCGATGCTGGACGAGGCGGTAAAAAAGCGCACTGGCAGCCCGCGCTGGTCCGGAATCGTCTTCAAACAGGGCGATGGCATGGCCCTGCCCCTGCCCGACCGCAGCTTCGACGCTGTCACGATCGCCTTTGGCCTGCGCAACATGGCGGACCGGCACAAGTCACTTACCGAGATGCGGCGCGTGCTCCGGCCCGGCGGCCGGCTGTTCGTGCTGGAATTCTCGCAGCCGTATTTCTGGTTCCGCCCGTTCTATTACGCCTACCTGAAACTTGCGCTTCCCGCCATCGCCGGGCTGGTGACGGGCGACCGTTCCGCCTATGAATATCTCTGCGGCTCGATCGAGCTGTTTCCCGGGCGCGCAGCCATGGCGGAGGAAATCCGCCGCGTCGGCTTTAGCTCAGTCAGCGCGACGCCCCTGACCTTCGGCATCGTGGCCCTGCACGAGGCGAAGGCTTAATTAAAGGACTTTCCGCAGCCGCAGGTGCTCTGCGCATTGGGATTCCGGATTTCAAAGCCCTTGCCCTGCAGTCCGTCGTCGAAGTCGATACTCGTACCGCTGAGGTAGGCCAGGCTCATCGGATCCACCAGCACCTGCACGCCCTCGGTCTCAAAGGTCTGGTCACCGGCCTTGGGCAGGTCGAAGGACATGCCGTATTGAAACCCCGAGCAGCCGCCGTCCTCGATGAGGACCCGCAGCCGTTTTGAGGCATCACCCTGCGCGGCGTGCATGGACTGCACCTGGCGGGCGGCACGGGATGTGAGTGTGATCATGGGGCGCAACGTACCCCCGCCATCCCTGCTGTCAACCCACGCCCGCCCCCACAAATCAAGCCTGAAGCAGGAAGCGTGCAATAATCGCTGCAGAGTTCTTGCCACCCGCCAAACCCGTCGTTTTTCTAGACCCGTGGCAACGTCTTCCCTGAAGCATATTTTCAACGAACTTCAATACGAGCTGACCCGTAAGCTGGCCGAAGGCGGCATGGGCCTGGTCTACGAGGCGGTGCAGAAAGGCTCGGGTAATTTCAGCAAGACGGTCGCCATCAAACTCATTCGGGAGGAATATTCCAGCATCCCCGAGTTTCAGAAGAACTTCATCGGGGAGGCCCGCCTGGTAGCCGACCTCATCCATACCAACATCGTCCAGACCTACCACTTGGGCCAGATTGGCGGCCAGTATTTCATGACGATGGAATTCGTGCGCGGCGTAAATCTGGAGCAGTTCCTCGAACGCCATGCCGAACTGGGCAGGCAGGTGCCCATCGACATGGCGGTCTTCATCGCTTCCCGCGTCTGCCGCGGCCTCAGCTACGCCCACACCAAGCGCGACCTCGACGACCGCCTGCTCGGCATCGTGCACCGGGACGTCAACCCCAAGAACGTCATGCTCGCCATCGAGGGCGACGTGAAGCTCACGGACTTCGGCATCGCGAAGGCCCTCGACCTGATGTACAACGAGGAAGGCAAGGTGATCCCCGGCAAGGACGAGTACCTTTCCACCGAGGGCGCCAGCTACGCCGTAACCGACGGCCGCTCCGACCTGTTCTCCCTCGGCATCGTGCTCACCGAGATCCTGCTCGGGCGGAATATCTTCCGCGGCGCCACCCGTCTCGAGTCCCGGCGCAACATCCTCACGATGCCCCTGCCCCTGTTCTCCACGCTGCGCGCCGACATCGATCCCAAGCTGGAGAACATCCTGCAGCGGGCGCTCCAGCGGGAGCGCGAGCAACGCTACCAGTCGGCCCACGAGATGCTCACCGACCTCGAACTTTACCTCTACAGCGACCGCTACGGCCCCACCAATGAGAAGCTGGCGGTCTACCTGGCCGAGGTCTTCCCGCCGGGTAAACCGGGCTCGGGCCCGTCGTTTCCGACCACCTACCAGGCGCGCGTGTAACCGGGGGGTCCCCATCCACGCATGAGCGGCCCAGGACTCAACCAGAGTTTCCAGCAACGGCAGACGCAGCAGCTGATGCTGGCGCCGCAGATGCGGCAGTCGCTCAAGATCCTGCAGGTCGCCGCGCTGGACCTCCGCGCCACCATCCAGGAGGAATTGCAGGCCAATCCCACACTCGAGGAGATGCCGATGGACGACGTCAGCCTCGAGAAGTCCGCCACCAGCGGCGACGAGAAATCCGGCCACGACAGTGACGACCCCCGCGAGGAAATGAATTTCGACAACAAGGACCGCCAGATGCTCGAGCGCATCGGGCAGGACTGGCGCGACCACCTCTCCGACACCGGGGGCGTGCGCCAGACCACCAACGAGGAGGACGAGCGCCGCCAGCACTTCTACGATTCGCTCACCACCGAGACGTCCCTGCAGCAGCACCTCATGTCACAGGCCGAGCTGGCCGGCTGCCCCGCCCCGGTCCTTGAGGCCCTGCGCTACCTCATCGGCAGCCTGGATGACCGCGGTTACCTGACCGCCACCCTGCCAGACCTTGCCCTGCTCACCAGCCTGCCCCTGGAGACCGTGCAGGCCGCCGCCAAGCTGCTCCGGACCTTCGACCCGCCGGGCATCGGCGCCGAGTCCCTCGCCGACTGCCTCCTCATCCAGCTGGACCTGCTCGGCCGCGGCAAGTCGGTGGCCACCCGGATTGTGCGGGATCATTTCGACCTGCTCGTCCGCCGCCGCATCCCCGACCTTTCCCGCAAAATGGGCCTCTCGCCCGAGATTATCCAGGAATCCATCGAGATCATCGGCGCGCTCGAGCCCGCGCCCGGGCGCCGCTTCGCCGACGATTCCAACCGCGTCGTCGTGGCGGACGTCACCGTCGAGAAGGACAACGGCGAATGGCAGATCATCCTCAATCACGATTACATTCCGCGCCTGCGCCTCAGCAGCACCTACAAGGATCTCATCGCCAAGGGCAAGCTGAGCAAGCAGGAGGGCGACTACCTCCGCGAGAAGCTCCGCTCCGGCAAATTCATAATCAACGCCATCGAGCAGCGCCAGCGCACGATTGAGCGCATCACCCGCGAGATCCTCAAGCACCAGCACGAGTTCTTCGAGGAGGGCGTGGCCAAGCTGAAGCCGCTCACGATGACGCAGATCGCCGACATCATCGGCGTGCACGAGACCACGGTCAGCCGCGCCCTCGCCAACAAGTACATCAAGACCCCGCATGGCGTTTTCGAGATGAAGTTCTTCTTCACCTCCGGCTACCAGTCCGACGCCGGCGCCTCCGTCGCCAACACGAGCGTGAAGGAGATGATCGCCGACATCATCGCCGCCGAGGACCCGGGCGCACCGCGCAGCGACCAGGAAATCGTCGGCCTGCTCCAGGAAAAGGGCCTCAAGATCGCCCGCCGCACCGTGGCCAAATATCGCGAGGAACTCGGCCTGCTCCCAAGCAACCTGCGCCGGCGCTACGATTGAGCGCCGGCTTCCGGGCCGCTTACGATTTCGCCGACAGCTGGTCGTGCAGCTTGGCCGCCTCGATCACCGTCTTGACGAGCTCCGGCAGCGACACGGGCTTCAGCAGGTAGCGGTAGAGCGCCGCCTCGTTCACGCTGCGCAGCAGCATCTCGGGCTTCATGTAGCCCGTCACCAGCACGCGCTGCATCTCGGGATATTCCTCGCGCGCATCGACGAGGAAACTCAGGCCGTTGCCGCCCGGCATCAGGTGATCGGACACCACCACCTTGAAGGCCTTCTTGTGCAAAATGAAACCCGCCTCCTTCGCACTCGTCGCCGAGGCCACGTCGAAATGCGCGGCCAGGGCCTCGCCATAAAGATCAAGCAGCGGCTTCTCGTCGTCGACCAGCAGCACCGCGCCCAGCTTGGGCTTGACGGTCTCGGGGGCATTCGTCGGCGTGGTCATCATATTTCATGCTGGTTTTGCACGACGGTCAAAGCAAACCCAAATCATTTGGCCGCCAACGACCAGCGCCCGGAGATTGATGATTGCTTGCCTATGCGTTTCAGGGGTTTTTGACTGTCCGCGGGATGGACAAGATCGATTTTCACGCCGCTGCCCGCAGCGGCACCCTCGACCAGCTGCCCGCAGACCTGCTCACGGCGGGCAATCTGACGAAGGGCAACGCCTCGGGCAACACCCCCGTCCACCTCGCCGCCAAGTACGGCACCCTGGCCCAGATTCCGGCCGCCCTGCTCACGCCGGACCTGCTCCTGGTCAAGAACGACGCCGGCTTCACCCCGCTGCACCTCGCCGCCCGGGAAGGCATGCTCACCCAGTTTCCCGCCGCGTTCCTCACCCGCGAGTATCTGCTCACCCGGTCCAACAGCGGCCTGACTCCGCTCCACCAGTCCGCCGCCTACGGCACCCTCGACCAGCTGCCTCCCGGCCTGCTCACCATGGAACTGGTGCTGACCAGGACCGACACGGGCGACAACCTGCTCCACGAGGCGGCGGAGAACGGCACCCTGGACCGGTTCCCCCGGCAGTTCATTACCCGCACGACCCTTGTTTCGCCTAACATCAGTGGCGAAACAGTGCTCCACACCGCGGCCCTGAACGGGCACCTCGACCAGGTTCCCGCCGAGTTTCTCACCCCCGAGAACCTCCTGCTCAAGACCGCCAACCACGACACCTGCCTGCACGCCGCGGCCATTTCCGGCCACCTTGACCAGATCCCGCCGGAGCTGCTCACCCACGACAACCTCGTCCTCCCCAGCAAGTCCGGCCACACCCCGATCCACGCCGCCGCCGAGTCCGGCTTCCTCGGCCAGATCCCCGCCGACCGGCTCACCCTCGACCTGCTGATTTCCCGCAATGACTTTGGCGACACCCCGTTGCACGCCGCGGCGGTCGAAGGGCACCTGAAGGACGTCCCCCGCGAATTCATCAACCGCGCCACGCTCAGTATCCGCAATTATACCGGCGGCACCCCCATCGGAGCCGCCGTCCACAACGGCCATGCCGACCAGTTGCCCGAGGAATTCCGGCCCAAGCCGCCGACCCTCGTCCAGAAAATCCTCTACCGCACCGGGTTTTCCCGCCCGCCTTTTGGCTAGACCACGGCGGGGCTCTGGCAAAGACTGTCCAGCTCATGGCACGCCATGTGCCTCCACCGCCACCACCTTTCACCTGAATGAACACCAGCATCACCGCCATCACCGCCCGCGAGATCATTGATTCCCGCGGCAATCCCACCGTCGAGGCCGACGTCCGCCTCGCCTCCGGCCACTTCGGCCGCGCCGCCGTGCCCTCGGGCGCCTCCACCGGCGAACACGAGGCCATCGAGCTTCGTGACGGGGACAAGGCCCGCTATCTCGGCAAAGGCACGCTCAAGGCCGTCGCCAACGTGAAGTCCAAGATCGCTCCCGCGCTCATCGGCTACGACGCCTTCGACCAGGTCGGCGTGGACCGTGCCATGCTCAAGCTCGATGGCACGACGACCAAGGCCAAGCTCGGCGCCAACGCCATCCTTGCGGTCTCGATGGCCGTCGCCAAGGCCGCCGCCGCCGCCGCGAACCAGCCGCTCTACAAGTACCTCGGCGGCCCGAACGCCAAGGTCCTGCCCGTGCCGCTCATGAACATCATGAACGGCGGTGCCCACTCGGACGCCCCGATCGACTTCCAGGAGTTCATGGTCGTCCCGAAGAACTTCAACTCGTTCTCCGAGGCCCTCCGCGCCGGCGCCGAGGTGTTCCACTCGCTCAAGAAGGTGCTCAAGGCGAAAGGCCTCCAGACCGCGGTCGGCGACGAAGGCGGCTTCGCCCCCAACCTCGCCTCCACCACCGACGCCCTCGACGCCATCACCGAGGCCGTGAAGGGCACCGGCTACAAGCTCGGCAAGGACATCTTCCTCGCCCTCGACGTCGCCGCCTCCGAGTTCTACGTGAAGGAAAAGAAGACCTACGTCTTCAAGAAATCCGACGGCCGCACGTTCACCGGCGACCAGTTCGTGTCCTACTACAAGGATCTCTGCGCCAAGTACCCGATCGTCTCGATCGAGGACGGCTGCGCCGAGGGTGACTGGACGACCTGGAAGAAGCTCACCGACACCCTCGGCTCCAAGGTCCAGCTCGTCGGCGACGATCTTTTCGTCACCAACGTCGAGTTCCTCAAGAAAGGCATCGCGACCGGCACCGCCAACTCGATCCTCGTCAAGGTGAACCAGATCGGTTCCCTGACCGAGACCTTCGACGCCATCGAGCTCGCCCAGAAGAACAAATACACGACCATCATCTCACACCGCTCGGGCGAGACCGAGGACGTGACGATCGCCGACATCGCCGTCGCGACCAACGCCGGCCAGATCAAGACCGGTTCCGCTTCCCGCACCGACCGCGTCGCCAAGTACAACCAGCTCCTCCGCATCGAGGAGGAACTCGGCGCCAGCGCGATCTACGGCGGCCAGCTCTGAGATTTGCGAAGCTGACCTACCCCGCAGCTCCGTAAGAACACACACACCAAGGGAAGGCCGGACGCCGCAAGGCGCCCGGCCTTTTCATTGCGGGGAACCTCCGTCTCCCGCGGGCATCTATCTTGCGCGCGTTCACCCACCCGGCTAACTTTTGCCTCCCTTGAACTTCTCCTTCCTGCGTCCCCTCCTTCTGCTCTGCCTCGCCACTACCGCCACGGCGGTAGACAAGCCCGCGGCACCGGCCACACCCCCGGCCGTCAAGCCGACGGCCGAAGCGCCGCTCGAGCTGCCCAAAATGCAGGTCACCGCCGAGCGTGTCAAAAAAATCGACAAGGATATCAAGCGCCTCGACAAGCTCATCGCTCGCGAGAAAAACAAGATCAAGCCGACCGAACTCGACCGCACGCTGAACAACGAGACGGTGGCCAAGGCTGCGGCCATCTTCGGCGGGAATTCGGCTGAGCACATGTCCATCGTGGCTGCCAGCCGCGTGATGCTTCTCGAGCAGGAACGCGACGTCCTTGAGGCGATGAAGCGCCCCGCGACGCTTGATGAATTGAAAATGATGGAAGCCCAGATCGAGGAACTCCGCACCACCCGCCGCAACCTCGACGACGCCTCCAAGCAGCGGTAAGCGTCCAAGTAGGGCCGGTCTCCGACCGGCCGGGTCGAATATGAAAGCAGGCCAGTCAGAGACTGGCCCTACTCACTCCACCCGCAGGATATACCCCCGCAGGTACTCACTCTCGGGCATCGTCACCAGCACCGGGTGGTCGGCCGGCTGGTGACAGAACTCCAAGATGTGCACGCGGCGCCTGGCGTCCGCCGCCGCCTCGCCCACCACCTCACGCAGCTGCGCGTCCTGCATGTGGTGCGAGCAGGTGTAGGTCGCCAGCACGCCACCCGGCAGCAGCGACTTCATCGCCCGCAGATTGAGCTCCTTGTAGCCGCGCAACGCCCCTTCGAGTGCCGACTTCGACTTCGCGAAGGGCGGCGGGTCGAGGACGATGAGGTCCCACGCCGGCACCGCCTCGCGCTGCGCCGTGAACCAGTCGAAGACATTCGCCCCCTGGAAGTCCGCTTTCAACCCGTTCCGCTCGGCGTTCTTCCTGGCCTGTGAGACCGCATCAAAGGCGCTGTCGAGCCCGAGCACGCTGGCCGCCCCGGCCTTCGCGCAATGCAGCGCGAATGAGCCTTGGTTGCAGAATGCATCGAGCACGCGCTTGCCGGCGGCGTATTTTGCCACGGCGGCATGCTGCTCCCGCTGGTCCAGGTAAAATCCCGTCTTCTGTCCGCCCTGCAGGTCGAGCCAGTAGTCGAAGCCGTCGATGTTCACCCAGCGCGGCTCCCACGTCGCCCCGGTGCGCGTGTGCACCTCGACGGGCAGGCCCTCAAGCTTGCGGATGTTCGCATCGTTGCGGAAAATAATCTCCCGGGCGCCGGTCAGCTCGGCCAGCAGGTCGCTGATCACCGCGCTGCGTTTCTCCATGGCGAGCGTCTGGATCTGCAGAACCAGCGTGTCGCCAAACTGGTCCACCACCACGCCCGGCAGGTCGTCGGACTCGCTCCAGACCAGTCGCTGAAAGCGATTGGCTTGCCCTGAGCCTGTCGAAGGGCTGCGCCGGGCCAGTGCGCGTGCCAGCGCATCCCGGAGATATTTTTCATCGAGCGCGACGCGCTCCCGGCTCAGCCGCCGCCAGACGATCTGCGACTTGCTGTTATAGATGCCCGTGCCGAGAAAGCGGCTGGTGCGGTCGCGGCATTCCACCAGCTCGCCATCATGCTCGGCTGGCAGCAGCGCCTCGCACTCGTTGGCGAACACCCACGGGTGGCCGCCAAGGACGCGGGAGTTGGCATTGGGCTTGAGCTTCAGGCTGGCGGACATGCCCGGACTGTTTCCGGATACCGGGCGCTTGGAAGCCCAAAATCACTCCCCTCGCGCACCGGCCGGTGTCGCTCTCCCTCCTTCCCGATCAGGCGGCCGGAATGTGGAGCCCTGCCGGGCTTTCCTTTTTTTTCGCCCGGATACGTGTGCTTGTGTCGGGAAAAGGCGGCCGGCTCGCCGGAGTCCCGCTTTTGCGATAGTGGAACCCGGTTTCATCCTCAGTCCCCTCGGGTGCATGCCGCAGCGCGAACAGAAAGACGCCCACTGCCACGATCGCGAGCAGGACACCGGCAAGGAGCAGGACATCTTGGATCATGGGCTCGCGGTGGTTGGATTACGGTTTCTGTGCGCTCAATCTGGGTACCATTAAGACTAGCCGGAAACGCCCTGGGTTCCAGACCGGCCCTGTCATCCCGGACCCGGCCAATCGACGATTGGAGCGCCGCTGCGCGCTCCTCAAACCCCGGTCATGAGCCCCGCATCATCCGTGACGCGAACACCTAACGCAGCCGGCGCCGCATCCATCTTCTCCTCCTTCCTCAAATCCCAGCGATATGCGCCAATGTAAGCAGGCTGTGAATCTTCCGCGCGGCCCTGCTGCCGGGCCATGTCGCGGAAACCGGGCGCCGGCAGCGCCGGTTCGGAATAAATGGTTCCATCCGCAGCATCAAACCTGCCAGGGCGCACCAAGCCGGTCTCTTCCAGGCAGCGAAAACCGCTTTCCTCCTCGGCTCCCATTGGGGCACGAGCCAATTCAAAAAGGAATACCGCGGTCGCGACGACAAAGATGATGCCAACGGCGATGAGCAGGACATTTGTGATCATGGAGTATATATATTTCGAGGGGTGAACGCGCTCGAACCATGGTTGCCGGGCTGGACGCAGCCCGCATGGTTCCTTGCCAGATTCGCCACGCCACCTGCCATGCAACTGCCTGTTCAATCGAGGCGGTTTTGGTCCGGCCTCATATCCCCAGCGGGAATTCTGCAGACACCTCACCTGTCGCGAACGCGCAGGTGGTGCACGAATCTCGTAAACCGGAACCGACGGAACCCAATTTCAGTAAGGCGGTAATGTCAAGACTCCAGCTCGCCCGGTAGTGTCCTAATTTGAATCAAGGTTTGTTTTGGCACGGCTAAACTACATCTGCGAGGTGTGAACGGTAGTTTGAGACTAACCCTGATTGCCACGCTGCTTTCAAAGCCTCGTGAATCAATTACCCGCCCCCACCATAAGGGGACAACGTCATCACGAAAGGAAGCGACCCCCAGGGCCCTCCAACCGCGCTACGGCCTGCTTCCTGCCCCGGTTGCCGAGAAAGGCATATCCTACGGCATCGGCCCCAACCTGAGGCTTGCAGATCGGGTCCGCGACTGGGTCAAGTTGCCAGACGCCAAGCCCGTTCCATCTCCGAAACCGGGCAGGCGGCACGATCTTCACCCATTGACGAAGATTGCCAAACAGCTACCCGCCAAGCTGCCCAAGCTTACTTTTTCGCCAACGACGCAATATAAGCCCGCACGGCGGTAATCGGGTCTTTCACGGGCGGTTTTTGGAGAACAATAACGATGTCCTCAACCTCTCCGCTTTTGGAGCGTGCATACCACGCATAGCAGCGCTCCGCCTCGGGGTGACGTTCTAGGTCGAAGACCTCGACAACACCTTCCCAGACAATTTCACCCCCAAAAGTTTCCCGGACGGGAACAGACTCAACGTGACGGGCACGACTTATAATGTTACCTCACTAAAATCTGCCCAGTTTCGGAAGGGGTCACTAATAACAGGCCCATTACCATTGATGACAATGGCTTTGGGGCGATTACCAAAGCCTCTTCGGTTTTTAGAAGTTTTATTGAGAAGTCTGGGCACCCCCCATCCCTAGCATAATTCAAATTAGGACACTACCGCTCGCCCGGTAGTGGGGTCTGGCCGGCACCCGCCGTTTCGCTTCAATTCAAATGAAAGTAGCAAAGTCCGCTTTGCGAGGGTGCGACAGGCTTGAGCATCGCCATTTCCGGCGCCGGTGGATTCTCCCGGGGATGCCGCCATTCCGGCTGGGCCGGCCGGTGGGCCAGCGCCCGCAGCAGATCGTTCAACACGATGCCGGCGTCGGCTTTCAGCTTTTTGAAGATGGGATCCTTCACGATGGCTATATCGGCACCCCCGCCGCCTGACTTTAACCGATTCCCGGCATCCGCCGGACCATTCCGCCTTTGCCCCAAAAAAGGCTTCCCCTCCGCCTCTTTGCGGCTTTGGTGAACCCTTCATGCCGTCACCCGCCCAGGAAATCGCCCGCCGTCGCACCTTCGCGATCATCTCGCACCCCGATGCGGGCAAGACGACCTTGACCGAAAAGTTCCTGCTCTACGGCAACGCCATCCACCTGGCCGGCGCCGTCAAGGACCGCAAGAACCAGCGCGCCACCGCTTCCGACTGGATGGAACTCGAGAAACAGCGCGGCATCTCGATCAGCTCGACCGTCCTCCAGTTCGATTTCGCCGGCTGCGCGGTCAACCTGCTCGACACCCCCGGCCACAAGGACTTCTCCGAGGACACCTACCGCGTGCTCACCGCCGTGGACGCCGCCCTCATGGTCATCGACGCCGCGAAGGGCGTCGAGACCCAGACCCGCAAGCTCTTCGAAGTCTGCCGCCGCCGCGGCGTCCCGATCTTCACGTTCATGAACAAGTGCGACCGGCCCACGCGCAGCCCGATCGACCTCCTCGACGAACTCGAGAACGTCCTCGGCCTGCAGTCGTCGCCCGTCATCTGGCCGCTCGGCAACGGCCCGTCCTTCAAGGGCGTGTTCGACCGCCGCACCAAGGAGGTCCACCTCTTCGAGCGCGTTCCCGGTGGCAAGTTCCAGGCCCCGGTCAACGTCACCTCCCTCGACGACCCCGCCGTCCGCAGCAAGCTCGACGACCACACCTACGGCGAGGTGAAGGATCAGCTCGCGATGCTCGACGGCGCCGGCCATCCCTTCGACCTCAAGGCCGTGCAGGCCGGCCAGCAGACGCCCGTCTACTTCGGCTCTGCCGTGAACAATTTCGGTATCGAGCTTCTGCTGAATGGCTTTCTCCAGGACTCCGTCCCGCCCGCCCCGCGCAAGTCCGTCAGCGTCACCGTCCCCGGTGCACCCCAGCCGACCGTCGCCCGCGAGGTGCCCGTCACCGACCCGAAATTCTCCGGCTTCATCTTCAAGATCCAGGCCAACATGGACGCGAAGCACCGCGACCGCATCGCCTTCCTCCGCGTCTGCTCCGGCAAGTTCGACCGCGACATGGTCGTCACGCACCAGCGCACCGGGAAGTCCGTCCGCCTCTCCTCCTCCCACAAGCTCTTCGGCCGCGAGCGCGAGACGGTGGACGAGGCCTGGCCGGGCGACGTCATCGGCCTCGTCGGCCACAGCGAGTTCGGTATCGGCGACACGCTCACGACCGACCGCAGCATCATCTACGACGAGATCCCGCGTTTCCCGTCGGAGGTCTTCACCTACATCACCAATCCCAACACCGGCGACTCCAAGAAATACCGCGCCGGCCTGGAGCAGTTGCTGCAGGAGGGCGTCGTCCAGTCCTTCAGCGCCCGCAGCGCCCCCTCGGGCGCCACGCTTCTGGCCGCGGTCGGCCCGCTACAATTCGAAGTCGTCCAGTGGCGCCTCCAGAGCGAGTACGGCGCCGAGTCCCGCCTGACTCCGACACCGTGGACCGTCCTGCGCTGGCTGTCCCGCGCCGACGGCACGCCCGTCAGTGCCAATAAGGGCAGCTTCGACTACTCCAAGCTGATCGTCGCCACCGGCGTCAGCTTCGGCGCCGACAAGTTCGACAATCCTGTCGTCCTCTTCCCCAACGAATGGACGACCCGCTACTTCACTGAGAAGAACCCCGAGCTGAAGCTGCACGACCTGCCACTGGAGCAAACCAAGTAATCAGCCGCTCGGCGGATATGTCACATTGCCCGGGTTGACCGGACAGATTTGCTGGACAGTAGTGGAGCATGAAACCCCGCCTGCTGTTCACCCTGCTTGGATTGATCTGCGCCATCGCCCTGCCCGCCCAGTCGGGCAAGCCCGCGGCTGAGCCCGCACCCGCCGCCAAGCAACCCGTCCTCGTCAGCGTCCACGGCGCTTGGGCCGGCGGCTGGCAGATGAAGAAAGTGGCGCCGCTCCTCGAGGCCAAGGGCTGGAAGGTCTATCGCCCGTCCATGAGCGGCGTCGGCGAACACTACAACACGGCCTCGCCCGACATCGGCCTCGCCACACACATCGACGACATCGTCAACTTCATCCTCTTCGAGGACCTGCACGACGTCATCCTGCTCGGCCACAGCTACGGTGGCATGGTCATCACCGGCGTCGCCGACCGCATCCCGGAGCGCCTGAGCCGGCTCGTCTACCTCGACGCTTTTCTCCCCGAGGATGGCGAAAGCGTCATGACCATCCGCAAGACCGGCGCCATGGACATCGAGAAGATGGCCAAGGACGGCTTCATCATCCCATCGTGGGTCAAGCCCGACAAGCTCCCGCCCAAGGACGTCCCCCAGTCGCTCAAGACTTTCACGGATCCCATCGTCCTGAAGAACCCGGCCGGGGCGAAGGTCCCGGTCACCTACATCCTCACGGTGGATCCAGGCAAGAAGCCCGAGGACGACACCTTCTTCCCCTCCTCCGAGCGCGCCAAGGCCCGCGGCTGGCCCGTGATCATCATGCCGGCCGACCACGTCCCGCAGTGGCGCCTGCCCGAAGCCACCGCCGAGCTGTTGTTGAGCATACCCTGAACGTCTTCGCAGGTCGGCGTGCCGGGCCCTGTGACAATTGGGTGACGCCCCGCCGCCACGATTGTCATCAGGTCGTCACAAGGCAGGATTTTGCCCGCACCCTTTACCCGATGCAAATCCACCTGTTTGATCAAGACCAGGACGCCGAACTCTTCACCGCTGGCAGCACCATCTTCCGGGAGGGCGACGTCGGCGAATCGATGTTCGCCGTGCTGGACGGCGCGGTCGACATCGTGATCCGCGGTCAGACGGTCGAAACCGTCGGTTCCGGTGGCGTCTTCGGCGAGATGGCCTTGATCGAGGAACTGCCGCGCCTCGCCACCGTGGTGGTGAGGATCGACGCCCGGGTCGTGTCAATCGATCGCAAGCGCTTCATGTTTCTCGTGCAACAGAATCCCTTCTTTGCATTGCAGCTGATGACGGTGATGGCCCAACGCCTCCGCCGCATGGTCAACGAGAAGCTCTAAGCGGGTTCAGCCCCGCAGTTCGCATGCCACCAGGCAAACGTCGTCGCCAAAGGGCTCGCCGCCGGAGAATTCCCCGGCGGTGGCCTTGAGACCGGCGAGTGCGACCTCAAGATTGTCGCCGGACCGGGCGCGCCACGCCTCGCCCAGCCGCCCCGTCCCGAATTCCTCTCCCCCGGCGTTCGCCGCCTCGAAGATCCCGTCGGTGAAAAACAGCACCCGGTCACCCTCTCCGAGCGTCAGACCCGCCGCCTCATAGGTGGAGTCATCCACCAGACCCAGCGCGGAGCCGCCGATTTTCCCCGCTTCGGGCAGGGGCGCTATCTGGCCCGACTGGGCGCTCCAGTGCAGCGGCGTCGGATGGCCGGCCTGCGCATAAGTGAGCCGGCGGCTGGCGGCATCAATGACTGCATAGGCCGCCGTCACGAAGATCATGTCACCGGTGCGCTGGAGCAGCCTGGTGAGGTGGGCGTTCAACCGCGTGAGCAGGCCGGCGGGGTCGCCCGCATGCGGACGCAGCTCCTCAATCATCGTCCGCACCATGGCGGTGATGAGGGCCGAGCGCACGCCGTGGCCCATCACGTCGCAGATGATGACACCCGCCGCGGTGGCCGAAACCGGCAGCACGTCGAAAAAGTCACCGCCCACGCCGCCTGCGGGCTCGTAGAGGTGGGCGAAATGCAGCGCCGCCCCAGCCCCGGTCCGGCAGGCGGGAAACTCGCGCGGGAGCATGGCTACCTGCACCTCACGGGCCATCCGCAGGTCGTCCTCCATCTGGCGGTTCTTGGCCGCTATCTCCGCCTGGCGGGCTTCCAGCTCGGTGATATTGCCCAGCAGCAGCGTCGTCTGCAACCGCACCAGGTCGCGTACATAGATGAGCCCGAGAAAGTCACCCGTCGCGTCCACCAGCAGCACGTCGTCGTAGAAATGCTCGTCGCGCCGCCGGGCGATGGCCTGGAGCACCTCGGTCAACCGGTCGTCCGCCCCGAGATGGATGGCTCCGGGGGTGAGGTGCTGCCGCACTGCCGCCCGGGCATAGAGTGCAAAACCAAAACGCGCCCCCAGCAGCGTGCCGATGTCGCGCCGGGCGCAGAGGCCGAGCAGCTGGCGCCCGTCCATCACGGCCATGAAATCGTGCCGGCCTGAGGCAAACCGCTGGTGCACGACCTCGAGCGGGTCGTCGCCCCGCACGAATTCCCGGTGCCCCACCAAGGCGCGGAGGTTGCCGGGCTCGGGGCTGGCTGCTGGTTCGGTCATCGGCACGCCAAGCCTAGGGTGCCGCCAGACCAACACAACGACGACACACCGCCGCCATCCGCTCGTAACATTCGTGAAAGCCCCGTTTCCTTGGGTTGAGTTTCCCGACCGTTTTCGTGCTACTTCCCCCATGCGCCTGAAGCTGCAACCCGCCGGTGTCGAAGACGCCGAAGCCATCGCTGCCCTGCGCAATGCCATTTCCGACGACCTGACTTTCAAGCACGGCAAGGGGCCGTGGACCAGTCACTGCACCACGGCCGGCGTGCTTTTCGACCTGCGCAACGCGATGCTCTTCGTCGCTCTCCAGCGCGGCGAGGCCATCGCCTCGCTTAAGCTGGCCACCAAAAAAACTTGGGCCATCGACCTGAAGTCTTTTCCCAAGGCCAGGCACCCGCTCTATCTCACCTCGCTGGTGGTCGCCCCCGAGCTCCAGCGCCAGGGCCTCGGCCAGGCCTGCCTCGCCGCGGCGGTGAAGATCGCCCGTCGCGCCAAGGCCGACGCCCTCCTCCTCGACGCCTTCGATCACCCCGCCGCGGGTGCGGGCCCGTTCTACGCCAAGTGCGGTTGCCGCGAGACCGGCCGCGCCACCTACCGCGGCACCGCGTTGATCTATTACGAATTGCCGGTATAAACCATCCATGCCCGCTACCCTCGCCATTGTCCGCCGTAACGCGCTCGCCCTGCCCGAGGTCACCGAGCGGCTCTGCCACGGCACCCCGGCGTTCTACGTCCGCAAGAAGATCTTCCTCCGGCTCTGGGAGGACGGCGAGACGCTCGTCTGCAAAGTGCCGCTGGAAAAGCGGGACCAGTTGATGGAGGATGCGCCCGATGTGTTTTTCCTCACCGACCACTATCTGGACTACCCCTACGTGCTGATCAACCTGCTCAACGTGAAGGAGCCCGTCCTGAAAATCATGATCACCAACGCTTGGCGGCACACGGCTCCCGCCAAGCTGGCCGCCCGGCTGGCCTCTTCCGCATGAATTCCAAGGACCTACTGCACGGCGTCACCCTCGAGGCGATCCTGACGCAACTCGTCGCCCACTACGGTTGGGCCGAGCTGGGCCGGCGCATCGACATCCGCTGCTTCAACTTCGATCCCAGCATCTCCTCCAGCCTCAAATTCCTCCGGCGCACGCCCTGGGCCCGCGCCAAGGTCGAGGAGCTCTACCGGCATTACCTCACGGACACCAAGCCCGCCTGACCGGCGGCAACCCATGCGCGATCGTTTCGAAAAGATCCCGGCCAAGGCCCGCCAGCCGCACCGTTACGAATGGCTGTGGGAGCCCTTTGAGAGCGACGCGACCTTCGTCCTCCGCTCGATGTTCGGCGCCAAGGCCGCCTACCTTGACGGCAAGCTGATGCTCTGTTTCTGCGCCGGTGAGGAACCGTGGCGCGGCGTGCTCGTCTGCACCGACCGCAGCCACCACCCGGCCCTGCTGGCCGAGTTTCCCGCGCTGTCCCCGCACCCGATTTTGCCCAAGTGGCTCTACCTGCCGGAAACGCACACGCAATTCGAGGTGCTGGCGGCCCGGCTGGTTGCACTCGCCCGCCGGCGCGACCCGCGCCTCGGTGTGCTGCCGCAGCGGAAGAAATCCCGCAAAACCGCTGTTGCCCGCCAAGGCAAGCTACCGCGGAAGAAGTAGCGCGAGAAGTCCCCGGCTACTCCAACCGCTGGCGTTGGGCGTCCGCGCGGTTCGCTTCCTTCTGGCTTTGGCTTGGAGTAGACTCTGTCCGGGGAGCCGGCGGGCTGAAGCTGCGCGCCGAATTGCTGCTGCTCCGGGAAGTCGACTCGGTCCGCGATGAAGAGCTCTCCGTCCGTTGGGCTGACACATTCCGCGGAGCTGCGGCGCTCTGCGGCGATTCGCTGCGCGGGGGAGAAAAGGTGGCGGGTTGCGGGCGAGGTTCAGACTGGCGGGGCGTTCCGCCATGACGCGGGAAGTTGTTTTCGCCGCGGTGCTGGCTGCTGCGCTCGGTGGTGGTGGTGTCCCGGTCCCTGCGGGTGCGGGTCACCGGCTCGGACCCGACGGCCGGTATCGGTTTGAACCGCGGGCGATCGGCGGCGGTCGGGGGGTGATCATCATCGCGGTCGTGATCCTTCCCCCCATCATGCTTGCCGTCGTGTTTCCCATCATGGTCGTGTTTGCCATGATGCTTGTGCGACGGGGGAAAGTACGGATAGTAAGAGCCGTAGTAGTACGGATAATCGTAATATTGCAGGGAAAGCCGACCGTAGCTGCCGTAGCCGTAGGGATAATAGTCGTAGGAGGCGTAGCTCGGGTAATAGGCCGGATAGGACGCAAGCAGGGAAAACTGCAGGTCCGTATTCGTGCCGATGTTGCGGGTAAAGCGCACGACCACCCACTCGCTGGCCACCCCTTCCTTTTCGGGCGCAAGGAGGATCTTCACGTAGTAATCCCCGCTGCCGGTCTCGCCCTCTTTCTCCAAGTACTCCGCCACCCGGGCGCGCAGGTAGGTCATTTCCTGCGCATTGAGCGTTCGCTTGCTCGAGGTCTCGACCACCTCGAAATCATTGGTCGGGCGCGGTCGCTGGGAGACGGTGTGATGACTGGCACAGCCTGCCAGCAGCCCGGCAGCGCCGAGCACAAAAACCAATGATCCGATGCGCACGAAGGTCTTCATGGGGTGTAAGGGGTTGAAGCTTCCGCCTGTCCGACAAGGCGGCCTGAACCCGGTTCCACGCAAGTTCCGGACAGGCGAGAGATTTATCGTGTATTTCCGGGCCGCTTTATGGCTACCTGATGGCTTCCCGACCATGTCGCCCGACCTCAATGCCGTCCGCTCCTACCTCCTCACCCTGCAGGACGGCATCTGCGCCGGCTTGGAGCGCGAGGATGGCACTGGCAGGTTCCAGGAGGACAGCTGGACGCGCACCGAGGGCGGCGGGGGCCGCTCGCGCGTCCTGGGCGAGGGCGCGGTCTTCGAGAAGGCCGGGGTCGGCTTCTCCCACGTCTCCGGGGCGGCACTGCCCCCTTCCGCCAGCGCCGCCCGGCCCGAGCTCGCGGGCAAGCCCTTCCACGCCCTCGGCGTGTCGGTTGTGGTCCATCCGCGCAATCCCTACGTGCCCACCAGCCACGCCAATGTCCGGTTCTTCCAAGCCGGCGATGTCTGGTGGTTCGGCGGCGGTTTCGACCTGACGCCCTACTACGGCTTTGATGAGGACGCCGTCCACTGGCACCGCACGGCGCGCGCCGCCTGCGAGCCGCACGGCGCCGGGCTCTACCCGAAATTCAAGAAATGGTGCGACGACTACTTCTACCTGAAGCATCGCGGCGAACCCCGCGGCGTCGGCGGCCTGTTCTTCGACGACTTCAACGAAGCCGGTTTCGAGCGCAGCTTCGCCTTCCTCCGCAGCGTCGGCGACGCCTTCCTCCCGGCCTACCTGCCCATCGTGCAGAAGCGCAAGGCCACCGCCCACGGCCCGCGCGAGCGCGACTTCCAGCTCTATCGCCGCGGCCGATACGTGGAGTTCAACCTCGTCCATGACCGCGGCACGCTCTTCGGCCTGCAAAGCGGCGGCCGCACCGAATCCATCCTCATGTCCCTGCCGCCGCTCGTCACCTGGCGCTACGGCTGGAAACCCGCCCCCGGCACGCCCGAGGCCCGGCTCTACGACCATTTTCTGAAGCCCCGTGACTGGGCGCAGGGCTGACATCATGCTCGCTACCCACTACTCGCTACTCGCTACTTTTGTTTGATGACCTCCCGCGAACGCTTCCTCTCCGCCTGCGCCTGCGCGCCGCTCGACCGGCCGCCGGTCTGGGTCATGCGCCAGGCCGGCCGTTATCTGCCCGAATATCGCGCCCTCAAGGCCAAGTCCTCCTTCCTGGAGATGGTCAAGACCCCCGAGCTCGCCGCCGAGGTCACGCTCCAGCCGCTGCGCCGCTTCGCCCTCGATGCCGCCATCATCTTCTCCGACATCCTCGTCATCCCCGAGGCGCTGGGCCAGGGCTACAAGTTCCGCGACGAGGGTGGCATCGCCATGGACTTCCGCCTGGAAACCCGCGCCCAGCTCGACCGCCTCGAGTCCGCCGGCCTGACCGCCCGTCTCGATTACGTGGCCCAGGCCCTCGCCCGTGTGAAAACCGAACTGAAGGGCGAAAAAGCCCTGCTCGGCTTCGGCGGCGCGCCCTGGACCCTCGCCACCTACATGGTCGAGGGCGGCAGCTCCGAGGACTTCGGCCGCATCAAGCAGCTCTTCTACACCGACCGCCCCTTCTTCAATGCCCTGATGGAGAAACTCACCGCCTCACTCATCGAGTATTTCCAGATGCAGATCCGCGCCGGGGCCGACGCCATCCAGCTCTTCGACTCCTGGGGTGGGATCATCGCCGGACAAGACTACGAGGCCGCGTCGCTGCGCTGGATGCGCGACATCATCGCGGCCCTGCCCAGGGACTTTCCCGTCATCCTCTACGCCAAAGGCGCACCGTCGCAGCTCACTGACATGGCGTTCACCGGCGCGAAGGTGCTCGGCGTGGACTGGACCGTGGACCTCGGCATCATCCGCCGGCTCGTGCCCGCGAACGTCGCGCTGCAGGGCAACCTCGACCCGGTCCTCATGAACACGACCCCGGAGATCGTCCGCACCGAGGCGACGCGCCTACTCGAGACGATGCGCGGCGCCCGTGGCCACATTTTCAACCTCGGCCACGGCATCATGCCCGAGGCGAAGATCGAGTGCATGCAGGCGCTCGTCGACACCGTCACCGGATGGAAATGATCGCGATTCTACAGGTAGGGCGCGACCGCTGGGCGCGCCGCGAATACACGGACGGCCCAGCGGTCCGTCCCTACCTCAATCCCACCGTTTTCCCGTGAGCTCTTCTTCCAAATCCATCGCCATCGTCGGCGGCGGTCTCACCGGCCTGACCGCCGCGTGGCGGCTGCACCGTGCCGGCCACCGGGTCACCGTCCTGGAAAAATCCCCGCAGGTCGGTGGCGCCATGGCCTCCCTTGCGCAGGACGGCTGGCTGGTCGAGGCCGGACCCAATTCCCTCCAGCAGACCCCGGAGATCGCCGGACTGCTCGGCGAACTCGGCCTTGAATCCGAACGCGTCGTGGCGAACCCCGACGCGAAGAAGCGCTACATCGTGCGCCGCGGCCGGTTGGTGCCCGTGCCGCTCTCCCCCCCCGGCCTCCTCACCTCGCCGCTGTTCTCCCTTGGCGCCCGCGTCCGCGTGCTGGCCGAGCTGCTCCACCGCCAGCGCATCCGGACGGCCGACACCAGCCTCGCGAGTTTCGTGGCGGCCCATTTCGGCCAGGAAATCGTTGACTACGGCCTGAACCCGATGATCGCGGGCGTCTACGCCGGCGATCCCGACAAGCTCTCCGCCCGCCACGCCTTCCCCACCCTGTGGCAGCTGGAGCGCACCCACGGCTCTCTGCTGCGCGGTTTTCGCGCCCAAGCCGCCGCCCGTCGCGCCCGCGGTGAGGCGTCCGGCCTCATGCCCATCATCTCCTTTGCCCGCGGCCTGCAGACTCTGCCCATCGCTCTCGCTGCCGCCCTTCCGTCTGGCGCCGTGCAAACGGACGCAACCGTCATGGGGCTCATTCCGGGGAAACCCTGGAAGGTAATCTGGAACTGCTCGAACGTGATCCAGACCGCCGAGTTCGACGCCGTGCTCCTGGCTGTGCCCGCCCCGGCCCTCGGCCAGTTGGTGTTCGGTACGCTCGGCGAGCGCACCCTCGCGTCGCTCGACCACCTGCCTTCGCCACCGGTCAGCTCGCTGTTCCTCGGCTTCAAGCGCGAACAAATCGCCCACCCCCTCGACGGCTTCGGCGCCCTCATCCCCGCCGCCGAGCAACGCAGCTTCCTCGGCGTCTTGTTCTCGTCGTCGCTGTTTCCCGGCCGGGCCCCGGCCGGACACGTGGCGCTGACGGTTTTCGCCGGCGGCATGCGCCAGCCCGACACCGGCCGCCTCGCCACACCCGCCTTGCTCGCCCGCGTGCTGCCCGACCTGCGCAACCTGCTCGAGATCTCGGGCGACCCGGTATTCACCCATCACTCCTTCTGGCCGAAGGCGATACCCCAATACAACGTCGGCCACGAGCGCTTCCTCGAGCCTCTCGCCCAGTGCGAAAACCGCTATCCCGGCCTCTTTATCGGCGGCAATGCCCGCGACGGCATTTCCCTGCCCGACTGTGTCAAAAGCGGCCAAAAACTCGCCGGCCGGACCTTGGAAATGCTCGCGAAGGTCTGATATCAGGCTCGCAAACGCCAAATTCCAGACGCCAAATCCCAAACAAAGGGCCGGGATGGATTTCGTTGGTTTGTAGGACTTTTCTTTGGCCTTTGGACGTTTGGCGTTTGGCCTTTTGCGACTTGCTCCTTGGCCCTGCCGGAGTAGCGTCCGGCGCTTTTATTTCCATGGCCCAAGACCTGAAAGACACGCTCCTACTGCCCAAGACCGAGTTCCCGATGCGGGCAGGCCTGGTGCAACGCGAGCCCGGCCGGGTCGCCCACTGGGAAAAGCTCGGCCTCTACGGCCAGATCCAGACCCGCCGCGCGGGTGCACCGGCTTTTGTCCTCCACGACGGCCCGCCCTTCACCAACGGCGACGTCCATATCGGCACCGCGCTGAACAAGTCGCTCAAGGATTTCGTCAACCGCTACAAGTCCATGCGCGGCTTCCGCACGCCCTATGTGCCCGGTTGGGACTGCCATGGCCTGCCGATCGAGCAGAAAGTCTCGCGCGAGATCAAGGACCAGAACCTCACGCTCACGACCGCGCAGATGCGCGCCAAATGCGACGAATTCTCCGAGAGCTGGATCGCCAAGCAGACCTCCCAATTCAAGCGTATCGGGGTCGTCGCCGACTGGGCCCACGAATACAACACCAAGGCCCCGGCCTTTGAGGCCGACGTCCTCCGCACCTTCGCCGCCTTCGTCGAGCAGGGCCTGGTTTACCGCAGCAAGAAGCCCGTGTACTGGTCGATCCCCTTCGAGACCGCCCTCGCCGAGGCCGAGATCGAATACAAGGACCACACCGCCATCGCCATCTGGGTGAAGTTCCTCGTGCCCGTCGCCGAGGCGCAAAAGTTCGGCCTGCCGACCGACAAACCGCTCTACATCGTCATCTGGACGACCACGCCCTGGACGATCCCCGCCAACCTCGCCATCGCCCTGCACCCCGAGGTGGACTACATCGTTGCCGACACGGGCGCCGATAGAATTCTCGTCGCTTCCGCCCTGCTTGGCTCCGTCGCCTCCGCCGCCAAGATCGAACCCCAACCCTCCGTCGTGCTCACACTGCCCGGCGCCAAGCTCGAGGGCCTGCAGGCCCGTCATCCCTTCATCGACCGCGCTTCGCCGGTCGTGCTCGCCGACTACGTCACGACCGACAGCGGCACCGGTGCCGTCCACACCGCCCCGGGCCACGGTGCGGAGGATTATGTCACCGGCCTCAAGTACAAGCTGGAGATCTATTGCCCGGTCGGTGACGACGGCAAATATCTCGACGACGGCCGCATGCCGGCCGATCTCGTCGGCCTGACCACCCTCGAAACCGTCGAGGACCTCGCCGCCAAGAAGCCCGCCCCCGCCAATCTCGGCGTCCTGAAACTGCTCGCCGCCAAGGGCGCCCTGCTGGCCAAGGCCAAGTATCCGCACAGCTACCCGCATTGTTGGCGCTCCAAGACCCCGATCATTTTCCGCGCTGTCGACCAGTGGTTCGTGTCACTCGATGCCGCCAATTCTGGTGACTGGGCTAGATCACAGCCAAACGCGAAAGTTCGTTTTGCTTCGGGTATACCTCCCCGCCAAGTCGCTCTGAATGAGATCACCAAGATCGCGCAGGCCCAGGGCTGGATCCCCGCCTGGGGCGAGGCCCGCATCCGCGGCGCCGTCGAGTCGCGACCGGACTGGTGCATCAGCCGCCAGCGCTCGTGGGGCGTGCCCATCATTGCCTTCTACGGTCCGGACAAGAAGCCCTACATCGATCCCGGGGTCATCCGCGCCGTCGCCGACAAGATCGCGACCAAGGGCACCAACTTCTGGTATGACGCCACCGCCGTGCAGATCCTTGACGGCGTGAAGCTCCCGGCCGGCTGGCCCGCCGCGACCGAGCTCTCCTGCGGCCGCGATACGCTCGATGTCTGGATCGACTCCGGTTCGACCCAGTCTGCCGTGCTCAAGCGCGGCCAGGGCGGCACGGTGTGGCCCGCCGACCTCTACCTCGAGGGCAGCGACCAGCACCGTGGCTGGTTCCAGTCCTCCCTCTGGTGCAGCGTCATCGCCCACGGCGGCGCGCCGTACAAGGCCGTCCTCACCCACGGCTTCATCGTCGACAAGGACCGCCAGAAAATCTCCAAGAGCTCGACGTATCAAAAGCCCCAGACCGCCGAGGCCTACATCGCCCAGCACGGCGCCGACGTCATCCGCCTCTGGATCGCCTCGCAGGATTTCCGCGACGACATCCCGGTGGACGACGAGATCCTCAAGAACGTCGGCGAGGCCTATCGGCTCTTCCGCAACACTCTCCGCTTCCAGCTCTCCAACCTGTTCGACTTCGACGCGAGCAAGCACGCCGTGCCGGTCGCGTCGATGGACGCCCTCGACCGCTGGGTGCTGCACCAGACCGCCGTCCTCGTGAACGAGTGCACCAAGGCCTACGACGCCTACGAGTTCCACCGCGTCTACCAGCTCTGCAACCAGTTCTGCTCAGTCACGCTATCGGCGGTCTATCACGACATCCTCAAGGACCGGCTCTACACGCTCGGCGCCGACCACCCGTTGCGCCGTTCCTCCCAAACCGCCATCCACGCCATCTTTGATGCACTGGTGAGGATCCTGGCCCCTTTCCTGACCTTCACGGCCGATGAGGCCTGGAGCTACGCCAAGACCGGCCAGGAGTATTCCAGCGAGTCCGTTCACCTGCAGGACTGGCCCGTGGCCCCCGCCGAGTGGACCAATCCCGCCCTCGCCGCCGACTTCGAGCAGCTTTTCAAGCTCCGGACCAAGGCGACCGAGACCCTCGAGCCCCTCCGCCAGGCCGGCACTATCGGCAAATCCCTCGACGCCGTCCTCGCTTTTGCCGTTCCGCCGGATAACGTCGCCTCCTCCGTCCTGCAAAAGCACCGCGATTCGCTGGCCGAGTTCTTTATTGTTTCCCACGTTACCTTGGAACCAGGCACCGGCGCCGACGTTCATATCTCCGCCCGCCACGCCAAGGAAGCCGGATTCGTCCGCTGCCCGCGTTGCTGGCGCTGGGTGCCCGCTTTGTCAGTAACTTCGTCCGGAGAAGTTTGCCCTCGTTGCGCGGAAGCCCTTAACTCCTAACCCAATTTACCGATTATGGCCTCGAGCAAGAAACCCACCGCCAAGAAAAAGGTCGCTGCCAAACCCGCGAAGGCCCCGAAGCCTGCGGCCAAGGCCGCGCCCGCCAAACCTGCTTCCGCCAAGACGCCCGCCAAGACCGTTGCCCCCAAGGCCCCGGTCAAGGCAGCTGCCGCCCCGGCCAAAACCAATTCCAAAGCCCCCATGTCCACCGCCGATATCAAGCGCAAGCTCCTCGAGCGAAAAACCGCGGCGCCGACCAAGGCCATCGCCTTCTCCCTCGACGAGGTCCGCGAGATCGCGAAGAAGAACGAGAAGCAGCTCGAGTCCGCCGCCAAGACCGGCAAGACGGGCAAGGTCGCGACCGTCGCGAAGCCGCACGGCGTCGCCCACCTGGAAAAGCCGCATACGCCGCACCACGTGAAAACCGCCTCCCTCGCCGACATCCTCGGGTTCAATCCCACCAAGGGCAAGAAGCCGCGCGCCGCCATGATCGACGAATCCGAGGTGCCCGACAAATACCGCCGTTATTACCGCCTGCTCCTCGAGCTGCGGAACCACGTGCTGGTCCAGCTCGGTGAGCACACCGAGGAGACCCTGCTCAAGTCCTCCAAGGACGACTCCGGCGACCTTTCCGGCTACGGCCAGCACATGGCCGACGCCGGCACCGACACCTTTGACCGCGACTTTGCCCTCAGCCTCGTCTCCGGCGAGCAGGAGGCCCTGGCCGAGATCGAGGCCGCCATCAAGCGCGTCCACGCCGGCACCTACGGCATCTGCGAGGCCACCCAGAAGCCCATCGCCAAGGAGCGCCTTCTCGCCGTCCCCTTCACCCGCTATTCCGCCGAGGCCAAGAAAGAGGTCGAACGCCACTCCCACCGCGCCATCCAGCGCGGCGGCCTCTTTGGTGACGGCACCGAGGAAGAGGGCGGCAAGATCGCTGCCGGCGGCGGCGACGACGAGTGAGGGCAATTGTGGATTTGAAATTTCGGATTTTGGATTAACGGCCACGTGCCAACCCCAGATCATATCCGGCCGGCTACCGGCCCGAATTCACCGGCCAAGCCGGAGGCCCAACCCGCAATCCGCAGTCCGCAGTCCCCCATCGCCCGGATTTTCGCCTACCGCCGCCTGTGGGGGTTTGCCGTGGTGTTTTTCGCGCTCGACCAGGCCACTAAGGTCCTGGTCGCCGCCCGCCTGCCCATCGGCAGCTATGGGCCCGGCGCGCACGTGGAGATTTTTCCCGGCTTTCTGAACCTCGTCCACGTCGGCAACACCGGCGCGGCGTGGAGCATGTTCTCCGGCCAGAGCGTGTGGCTGGCCCTGCTCGCGCTCGGCACCCTCGTCGCCATGTTCATCTGGCGGCGCACCCTCGGCCTGCAGCATGCCGCCGTCCAGCCCGCCTTCGGCCTGCTCTGCGGCGGCATTGTCGGCAACCTGGTGGACCGGCTGATGCACGGCCATGTCATCGACTTTCTCGACTTCCACTTCGGCAGCTACACCTACCCCACCTTCAACGTGGCCGACAGCGCCATCTTCGTCGGCGTGTTTTGGTATGTGCTGTGGTCGCTGAAGCAGCCCACGACCAGCTGAGCCGGCGCGCCTTATTCGACGTTCGCGATCTGCTCGCGCACGCGCTCCAGCTCGTTCTTGAACTCGATCACGCGCTGGGAAATCTGCAGGTCGTTGGCCTTGCTGCCGATCGTGTGGATCTCGCGGCCGATCTCCTGCAGGATAAACTCCGCCTTGCGGCCGATCTCGCCATCGGCCCGCAACAGGTCCTGGAGCTGGGTCAGGTGGTGACGCAACCGCGTGATCTCCTCGGTCACATCGCTCCGGTCCGCGAAGAGGGCGACTTCCTTCAGCACGCGTTCGTCGTTCACGTCGAGCTCGAGCCCGGCCTGACGCAACCGCTGCATCAGCTGCTCCCGGTACGTACCGCTGATCTGAGGGGCCCGGTGGGCGATGGCCTCGGTGCCGGCATGCAGTTTCTCCCAGCGACCGAGAAAATCAACGAGCAGGGCCTCACCCTCCTTGGCTCGCATCACCGACAGCCCGCGCAGGGCCCCGCCGAGGGCCTTGAGCAGCACCCGGCCGGTCTCCTCATCAGCCGGCAGCTTGGAATTTGTGCGCTGCGCGCTGGCGATCTGCCAGAGCAACTCCGTGGTCGGCGTGAAGTTGACTCCGCGCGCCGTGGCCACGGCCTCCAGCTGCTTCAGTGTGGCGGCCAGCGCTGCCTCGTCCCAGGCCGGGCCGCTGGTGTTCTTGCCCGTGACCTCTACGGCCACATGGACCTTGCCGCGCAGGGCGACCTTGCGCACCGCCTCACCGACCGACGACTCAAAGCACTGCCATTCGTCGGGCAAAGACTGCGACAGGTCCAACCCGCGGCGGTTCACCGAGTTGACCTGCACCGTGAGGGTCAGTTCGCCCAAGGCGGCCGTCGCGCGGCCATAGCCAGTCATGCTGTTCATTGAACAAAGTCCAAACGCCAAACGGCCAAAGGCCAAACAAATCCCGAAGAAATAGCACTCATTCCAATTTCTTGATTATAGCGGTAAAGATCAGCTTTAACTCATGCGCCTCTTGCCGCAGGCGTTTACGCTCGGCGTCGATTTCAGCGTTGCCGCCCACATGAACCAACCTGAGCCAAAGCTGACATTCTTTGGCTTCTTTCCGAGATATACGGAATCTCATGACCCGGTCCTTGTTTCCAAGCGCCTCATTGGCTTCGATGCAATTGGCCGGCACAGACCCTGAGGCTCGGACAAGCTGTTTCACGTCCTCAATATTGGTTACGGTGCGAGGCAACCTGCGCACAAAAGTCCTCACCTCTTCCGCAAATTCTGCCGTCCGCTCCTCCAGGTCCTTTGGTTTTTCAGCCATATTATTTGGCGTCTGGACCTTTGGCCTTTGGGATTTCTACGGCTGCTTATCGAGCAACCGCTGCACCTGCTGCACATCCTTGTCCCCGCGACCGGAGAGATTGACGACGATGACCTTGTCCTTCCCGAGCGCCTTCGCCCGCTTGAGGCCGTGCACCAGCGCGTGGGTGGACTCCAGGGCCGGGATGATGCCCTCCAGGCGCGAGCACAGCTGGAACGCTTCCATGACCTCGTCATCGGTCGCGTACGCGTAGTCGATGCGACCCTGGTCGCGGTAGTAGGCGTGCTCCGGCCCGATGGCGGCGTAGTCAAGGCCGGCCGAGACGGAGTGCGTCAGCTCGATCTGCCCGTCGGGGTTCTGGAGAATGTAGGTCTTGCTACCCTGCAGCACGCCGAGCTTGCCGCCCTCGAAGCGCGCCGCATGTTCCCCGCGCGTGATGCCGCGACCGCCCGCCTCCACGCCGATGAGCTTGACGGCCTTGTCCGCGAGAAACTCGAAGAATGCGCCGATCGCGTTGCTGCCACCGCCCACGCAGGCGATGATCTCGTCAGGCAGCCGCTTCTCGCGGGCCATGATCTGCTCGCGGAGCTCCTGGCCGATGACGCGGTGAAAATCGCGGACCATCATCGGATACGGGTGCGCGCCGAGCGCCGAGCCGAGGATATAGTGCGTGCTGCGGACATTGGTCACCCAGTCGCGCATGGCCTCGTTGACCGCGTCCTTGAGCGTCTTCTGCCCGGCCTCGACGGCCACGACCTTGGCGCCCATCAGGCGCATGCGGAAAACATTCAGCGCCTGCCGCTCCATGTCGACGGAGCCCATGTAGACGGTGCACTCGAGGCCGAACTTGGCGCAGACCGCCGCCGTGGCGACGCCATGCTGGCCCGCGCCGGTCTCAGCGATAATACGCTTCTTGCCCATGCGCTTCGCCAGCAGGGCCTGGCCGAGGGCATTGTTGATCTTGTGCGCCCCGGTGTGGAGCAGGTCCTCGCGCTTGAAATACATCTTCGCCCCGCCGCAGTGCTCCGTCAGCCGCTCCGCAAAGTACAACTCGGTCGGGCGCCCGGCGAATTCCTTCAGGTGGTGCCGCAGCTCGGCGATGAAAGCCGGATCCTTGCTCGCCTGCTCATAGGCCGCCGTGAGCTCGGCCAGGGCCGTCATCAGGGTCTCCGGCACAAACACACCGCCATAGGGGCCGAAATGCCCGGTGGCATCGGGCAGCTGGGTGGGGACGGTCGGGGTGGCAGCGGGCATAAGAGGAGAAAGAACTAGGAGCCGAAGGGCCGAAGGCAAACGGGATTTGCACTGCGTGTATCAAGTAGGGCCAGTCTGTGACTGGCCGGGCCGGTCACAGACCGACCCAACTCGCTCACGTCCGCTTGATCGTCAGCAGGGTATAGTCGTCCCGCAGGCCGACTGTGCCGGAGAAATTCTGCACCGACTGGAGGATCTGGTCGTTGATCTGCCGGGCGGACCCGGCATGCGCCGACCGGAGCGCATCGGCCAGCCGCGCCGTGCCAAACTCCTTGTCTTCAGCGTTCGGCGCCTCGGTGAGGCCGTCGGTGTAGAGCACCAGCGTCGAACCCGGGGCAAACTCCACGGCCTTGTCCTCGATGACCGTCTCGAACAACGCGGCATCCACCAGGCCCAGGGGCATGCCCTCGGAGGCGATAAAGTCGCTGACAAACTCCCGGGTCGTCCGGTCGCGCCGGGAGAGCAGCGGCCGCTCATGGCCGGCCCGCGCCAGGATCATGCTGTTGCGGGTCGAGTCGACCACCGCGTAGGTCATGGTGATGTACATGCCCTCGCGCATATCGCTCGCGAGCGCCCGGTTGAGCATGGTCAGCACCTTGGCGGGCGACAGATGAGCGGGCGCGATCTGCCGCAGGGTCGTCCGGCAGATGGCCATCAGCAGCGAGGCCGAGATGCCCTTACCCGAGACATCCGCCACGGCCAGGCCCAGCCGACCGTAGCCCAACTCAAAGACGTCGTAGAGGTCCCCGCTCACCTTCTGCGCGGCGAGGTAGCGGGCGTCGATGTCCACGCCCGGCACCTCCGGCATCGTCTGCGGCAGCAGCATCTGTTGGACGTCGCTGGCGAGGACGAGGTCGAGGTCGATCCGCTGCTTCTCGACCAGCAGGCTGAGGAAATCGGCGTTGTGCACCGCGAGGCCGGCCTGCTCGGCCAGCGCCTCGACCAGCGAGTAATCCGTCTCGGTGAACGGCCGCTCGTCGGACGGATTGCAGACGCACAGCACGCCGATCATCCGCTTCCGCACCATGATTGGCGCGGCGATGACCGAGCGCACAAAGAGCGCCGGATCCTCGTGCTTGACGATGCGCGGATCGGCCGAGGCACTGACAATCAGCTCGCCCCGGCCGGTGGCGGCCACGCGCCCGACCAGGCCTTCGCCGACGGGAAAGACCTCGGACTTCAGCACCTGCTCGATGAACTTGGCTCGCGTGCCGAGGTTCATGCGCTGGCTGTCGGTGATGGGCCGGTGCGGCGGAAACAGGCCCTCGACCGCAATGCCGCGCATGAGGTTGTCCGCCCCCTTCTCAAAGATGCAGGCGCTCAACGCCCCGGTGCTCAGGATCGCCGCGTGCACGATGCGCTGGAACAGCTCCTCGCGCGACAGCCGCTCGCCCACGGCGTCCACCATCGTGTGCATGTAATCGATGACGATCTGCCGTTCTTCGAGCAAAGCCTGCTTTTCTTCCTCCAGCCGGGCCGCCTCCCGCTGGGCTCGCCAGTAGAACGCGTAGACCAGGGCTGCGCTGAGAAAACCGCCGAGGAGAAACAGCGTCATGCCGCGACCCTAGCGCGTTTCCAGGCGGTTGCGCAAGAACGCCATCACGTCCTGGAACTTCGCCGCATTGGCCTCATCGGTGGTGACGAGGTTCTCGTGCGCCTCGAGCACGAGCCGGGCGCTCTCGATCTCGCTGCGGGTCTGTTCGGTCAGGGGCGTGATGTTGCCCATCGGGTTCATCGAATGGGTCCCGGTGTCCACCGTGGCCAGCCGGTGCAAGCCGAGGTTGCGGATCAGCTCAAGGTTGCGCTCCCCCACCCGGGTCAGAGTCAGGCTGCCCGGGGGCGACTGCCGCCGCAGTTCCAGCGCGGCGCCGGCCAGCACGCCGAGAAAGGTGCTGTCCATGCTCGCGCACAGGCGGAAATCGACCACGAAGCGCCGCTTCCCCTGCTTCACCAGCTCGGCGAAGAAATCCTTCAGGCCGCCGCTGTTCATGAACGACGCCCGGCCCTCGATCCGCACCACGACCGGATCGGCGTAGGCGTCGACGAGAAAAACGGGCTTGGTGGAATCAGGCATGGTCTTTGGTCTCACGCAAAGCCGCCAAGGCGCAAAGCAGTCAATCTGTCCTTGGCGTCTTTGCGACGTGGCGTGAGGTGCTTCGGTTTAATTGGCCGCCACGATCTGCCGCAGTACGTAGGGCAGGATGCCGCCGTGCTGGTAGTAATCGATCTCGATCGGCGTATCGATGCGGCAGCGCACCGGCACGTTCTCGACCGCGCCGCCCTTGCGGGTGATCTTGAGCGTGAGGTCTTGCTGTGGCTTGATCGCGGCCGTCAGGCCGACGACGTCGTAGGTCTCAGAACCGTCGAGCTTCAGCGTCTGGGCCGTGGTGCCCTCCTTGAATTGCAGCGGGAGGACGCCCATGCCAACGAGGTTGGAGCGATGGATGCGCTCGAAGCTCTGGGCCACGACCACCTTCACGCCGAGCAGGTTGGTGCCCTTGGCCGCCCAGTCGCGCGACGAACCGGTGCCGTATTCCTGGCCTGCGAGGATGATGAGCGGCACGCCGGCCTTCTGGTAGGCCATGGACGCGTCGTAGATCGAGGTCTCGACGCCGTCCGGCCCGAGGGTGTTGCCGCCTTCCTTGCCGCCGAGCATCAGATTCTTGATGCGGACGTTCGCGAAGGTGCCGCGGGTCATCACGCGGTCGTTGCCGCGGCGGGAACCGTAGGAGTTGAAGTCCTCGAAGGTGACACCGTTATCGAGGAGGTACTTGCCAGCCGGGGCGCTCTTCTTGATGGCGCCGGCGGGCGAAATGTGGTCGGTCGTCACGGAGTCGCCAAAGATGCCGAGCGCGCGGGCGCCCTTGATTTCGGCAATGGCGCCAGGCTTCATCCCGAAGTTCGTGAAGAACGGCGGTTCCTGGATGTAGGTGGACTTGGCGTCGAAGGCGTAGACGTTGCCCGTGGTCGAGGGGATCTCGTTCCACTTCGGATTCTGCGCCGCGAAGTCGGTGTAGAGCTTGCGGAATACCTCGGGCTTGAGCGCGGCGGCCATCTGGTCACGGACCTCTTTCAGGGTCGGCCAGAGGTCCTTCAGGAAAACCGGCTTGCCGGCCTGGTCCGTGCCGAGCGGCTCGGTGGACAGGTCGATGTCCACGCGGCCGGCGAGCGCAAAGGCGACGACGAGCGGCGGCGACATCAGGAAGTTGGCCTTGATGTTCTGGTGGACGCGGGCCTCGAAGTTGCGGTTGCCGGAAAGGACGGACGCGGCCACGAGGTCGTTCTTCACGACGGCCTCCTCGATCGGGGCCGCCAGCGGGCCCGAGTTGCCGATGCAGGTCGTGCAGCCGTAACCGACAGTCTGGAAGCCCAGCATGTCGAGATACGGCGTGAGCCCCGTCTTGTTGAGGTAGTCGGTGACGACGCGCGAGCCGGGCGCGAGGGAGGATTTAACAACCGGGTTCACCTTGAGGCCCTTCTCGACGGCCTTCTTGGCGACGAGGCCGGCGGCGAGCATGACGCTCGGGTTGGAGGTATTGGTGCAGCTCGTGATGGCGGCGATGAGCACCGAGCCATGGCCGACCTTCTGGCCATTGACCTGCGCGCTCACGGTGGTGAATTCCTCGGCTTTCTTGCCAAAGCCGGCCTCGGTGACGGGCTTGGCGAACGAGCCGACGAAATCGCGCTTGAGGTTCTGGAGCTCGATGCGGTCCTGCGGCCGCTTCGGGCCGGCGACGCTCGGGACGACGCTGCCAAGGTCAAGATCCACGACCTGCGAATAATCGATCGAGCCCTTCGCGGGAATGCCCCACAAGCCCTGCGCCTTGTAGTAGGCCTCGTAGGTGGCGACATGCTTCTCATCGCGGCCGGTGGCGCGGAGATAGGTGGAGCACTCGGCGTCGATCGGGAAGAAGCCCATGGTCGCGCCGTATTCAGGGGCCATGTTGGCGATGGTCGCGCGATCCACGACCGGCAGCGCGGCGGCGCCGGGGCCGAAGAACTCGACAAACTTGCCGACGACCTTAGTCTTGCGCATGAGCTGCGTGACCGTGAGCGCAAGATCGGTGGCGGTGACGCCTTCCTTGAGGGCGCCGGTCAGGTGCACGCCGACCACGTCGGGCGTGAGGAAATAGACAGGCTGGCCGAGCATGCCGGCCTCGGCCTCGATGCCACCGACGCCCCAACCCACAATGCCGATGCCGTTGATCATCGTCGTGTGCGAGTCGGTGCCCACGAGCGTGTCGGGATAATACACGTCACCGGCGCTGAGCACGCCTTTGGCGAGGTATTCGAGGTTCACCTGGTGCACGATGCCGATGCCGGGCGGGACGACCTTGAAGGTGTCGAAGGCCTGCATGCCCCACTTCAGGAACTGGTAGCGCTCGCGGTTGCGGGTGAACTCAAGGTCGAGGTTCTTCTGCATGGCCTCGGCCGAACCGGCGAAATCGACCTGCACCGAGTGGTCGACCACGAGGTCCACCGGCACGAGCGGCTCGATGATCTTCGGGTTCTTGCCCATCTTGGCCACGGCGGAGCGCATGGCGGCGAGGTCCACCAGCAGCGGCACACCGGTGAAGTCCTGCAGCACGATACGGGCGACGACGAAGGGGATCTCGGCCGTGCGGGCCTCGGTCGGCTTCCAGGCGGCGAGCTCGCGGATGTTGGACTCGAGCACGCGCTTGCCGTCGCAATTGCGCAGCACGGCCTCGAGGACGAGGCGGATGCTCACCGGGAGGCGGGCGACGGCGGGAAACTGCTTCGCCAGCTCGGGCAGCGAGTAGAACTTCTTGCCGCCCTCAAAGCTTTGGAGGGTGTTGAACGGATTCGGGAGACTCACGGGATTTTCGATTTTGGATTTCGGATTTTCGATGTGAAGCAGGGAGACTGCCATCCGGCTGACGGATCTCTGTCCTCTGATCTCTGACTTCTGTCCTCTGGTTTACTTGGCCAGGGCCGCTTTCACCGCGGCGAAATTCGGCAGGTCCTTCGGCGTCGGCGTCTGCTCGGCGTATTTCACGATGCCGTCCTTGCCGATGACGAAGGCCGCGCGCGCAGAGGTTTCATACATGCCGGCCAGATTCGGGAAAACGACGCCATAGGCCCGGGTGACGGTCTTGTTCTGGTCGCTGAGGAGCGTGAGCTTGATGCCGTTGGCCTTGGCCCAGGCCTCCTGCGCGAAGGGGCCGTCGACGCTGATGGCGTAGACCGTCGCACCGAGCTTCTCGTATTCGCCGAGGCCGGCGGTGGTATCGCACATCTCCTGGGTGCAGACGCCGGTGAAAGCCGCCGGGAAAAAAAGCAGCACGGTCTGGGTCTTGCCGAAATTGTCGCTCAGCTTGACGTCCTTGGGGCCGTCCGCGGCCTTGGTCTTGAGGGTGAAATCAGGGGCTTGGGAGCCGACGGCGAGGGGCATGGGAACAAGTGGTTGTGGTTGGCGGTTTGGGCGGCGGACTTCCGTCGCGTGGAACCCGATAAATAGAACCTCCCGGCTAGCCGCCGCAACCCCTTTTCTCCCGGTATGAGGGTGATTACTGAATTGGACAGTCGGGCCATTAGGCCGGCTGTAGGGCGGGGTCGCTAACCCCGCCATGATCGAGGCGGGATCAGCGATCCTGCCCTACAATTGCCCCTCCGTCTCGTCACTTGTCACTTGTCACTTGCTCCCCTGCCGCCGATAACGGCGGCTTCATGTCCGACATCCTGGCCGAACTCGAATGGCGTGGCCTCTACGCCGACTGCACCGACCGCGCCGCGCTGGCCAAGCGCCTCGCCGAGGGGCCGATCACGCTCTACTGCGGCTTCGATCCCACGGCCGACTCGCTCCATGTCGGCAACCTCGTGCCACTGCTCGCCCTCCGGCGTTTCCAGCAGCACGGCCACCTGCCCATCGCCCTCGCCGGCGGCGCCACCGGCATGGTTGGCGACCCCTCCGGCAAGTCCGACGAGCGCAACCTGCTCACGCCCGACCAGCTCCAGCACAACCTCGATTCTATCAAGCCCCAGCTTGCCCGCTTCCTCGACTTCACCGGCGCGAAGAACCCCGCCCGCCTCGTCAACAACTACGACTGGACCGGCAGCGTCACTTTCCTCGAGTTCCTCCGCGACACCGGCAAGCATATCACGGTGAACTCCATGATCGCCAAGGACTCCGTCCGCTCGCGCATGGAGGACCGCAGCACCGGCATCAGCTTCACCGAGTTCAGCTACATGCTGCTCCAAGGCTTCGATTTCCAGCACCTGCGCAAGACCTTCAACTGCGAGCTGCAGGTTGGCGCCACCGACCAGTGGGGCAACATCACCGTCGGCACTGAGCTCACCCGCAAGAAACTCGGGGCCGCCGTCTGGGGCCTCGTCTTCCCACTCCTCACCAAGGCCGACGGCTCCAAATACGGCAAGACCGCCACCGGTACCGTCTGGCTCGATCCCAAGCGCACCTCACCCTACCGCTTCTACCAGTTCTTCGTTAACGCCGACGACGCCGACGTCATCAAGCTGCTCAAGACGCTCACGTTCCTCCCGCAGGCCGAGATCACCGCCCTCGAGACCGAGCTCAAGGCCAGCCCCGGAGCCCGTGCCGCGCAGCGGGCTCTTGCCCAGGAAATGACCGTGCTCGTCCATGGCGCCGATGCCTTTGCCGCGGCGGTCAAGGCCAGCGGGATCCTCTTCGGCGGCTCGCTCGACGGCATCACCGAGGCGATCTTCAACGACGTCGCCGGCGAAGTCCCGACCAAGGATCTCGAAAAGGAGAAGCTGGCGGGCGCCGGCTCCCCCATCGCCGACCTGATCGTGCAGTCCGGCCTCGCCCCGTCGAAGGGCGCCGCCCGCAAGGACCTCGAGGCCGGCGGCATCTACCTGAACAACATCCGCGTCCCCGACCACACCCGCAGCGTCACCTCCGCCGACCTTCTTTTCGGCAAGTTCATTTTGCTGAGAAAAGGAAAGAAGTCTTACGCAGTTCTATCCGTTAAATAACAACCCTCTGCCTTGTCTAGTTAAAGGCTTTGAAAAGTGACGCTTACGCAGAAGTAAGCAGAGTTACATCGGGGTTTTCGCTACTGAGCCACCCACTAGTCTCTGTTGAGCTTCGGTGGGCAGGGCCTTCAGTTTACTGTGCGGCTTCTTGTCTGTCAGCGGTATGGTTAAATACGAAAACCACAATATAAGGAAATGTGTGCCAACATAGACCACGACAGTAACCCAAGTCAGAATCGTGATAATAGAGCTTTCGTGATGAAGCCCGCGAATGAGCCAATACCCAGCCAAAGTAAACTTGATCAACGAAAACACCAACATTGGGCGCGAGCCTGCGAGCAGCTTATTCGATATCTGAAATCGAGCAGCTTGCTCTGATCGATTCTCGTATCCGACTAAGTCTCCAATTTTGCAGAGAATATGCCAAAGGAAGACAAAGCCGGCTGTGATTCCCGCGCTTGCGAGTAATTCATTTTGAGACAGAGTTGAGATTTCCTCTAACCAAAGCCACAGTGTAGCTGCCAGAGCGGCAGACAGAGCCCAGGGTGTCCATCCTTGCTGAGATTGCCGCGCTTCAACTCGAGCTATCTCGAAGTCTAGCAACTTCTCGTAACGTTCGTTTTGTAGTATCGTCGGCGGTTCAACTTGCGAAGTGTTCATCGAGATTCTGGCCCGTGCGCTTCCTTGCTAGCGACGACCAATCCCGAGTCGAACCTTTCCGCGATTCCGCTTCGCTCCGTTTTCCGCGCCGAACCCCGCCTCACGTCTTGATGCTCTGCACCAATTCGCGGTTGGCCATGTGCCACTCGACGGTGTGGAGGAATCCTTCCTCGGCGGAAGTCTCCGGCACCCAGCCAAGCAGGCGTCGCGCCTTGCTGATATCGGCCCAAGTTTCCTTCATGTCGGCCGGGCTCGGCGGCCGGAGGGAGAGCTTGGCCTTCTTGCCCAGCGCCCGTTCCATCAGGCTGATCACCGCCTTCAACGTCATCGGATTCTGTCCGCCGCCGAGGTTGATGATCTCGCAACCGAGCGGCTTGAGCGCGAGGATGGTGCCCCGGGCGATGTCGTCCACGTAGGTAAAGTCCCGGGCCTGCGTGCCGTCGCCGTAGAGGGTGATCGGCCGGCCCTCATCGATCCACTTGATGAAACGGAACGGGGCCATGTCGGGCCGGCCAGCGGGGCCGAACACCGTGAAGTAGCGCAAGATCGAGACATCCAGCCCGTGTTTGTCATGATACGTGCGGGCGAGCTGCTCCGCCTTTTTCTTGGTCTCGGCGTAGGGCGACTGCGGTGCCTCGACCGGCTGGTCCTCCGTGAACGGCATCGGACAGCCCGCATAGAGCGACGAACTCGAGGCCAGGATGTGCTTCTTCACGCCGTGCTTCCGCTGGCACTCAAGGATGTTTTCCTCCCCCAGCACGTTGGTCCGCTCGTAGAGCTCGGGCTGCTTGAGGCTGGCGCGCACGCCCGCCCGGGCCGCGAGGTTGATGACCGCGTCGAATTTGTGCGCACCGAAAACCTTGTCCAGGGCGACGAGGTTCTCGATATCGAGCGGATAAAAAATAAAACCCCGGCCCTTCTGCAACCGGTCGAGCCGCCAGTGCTTGAGGCGCACATCGTAATAGTCGTTCAGGTTGTCCAGCGCCACGACCGTGTGCTTCTGCTCGAGCAGTTGCTCGCAGACCTTGGCGGCAATGAAGCCGGCGGCACCGGTGAGGAGGTACTTGGCCATGTCAGGTAGTCAGGGCTGCGAAATCCGCGCGTGCCATCTGGCGCGCCACCTCGCCCCCCGCGGTGCGCGGGGTCCAGCCGAGCTGGGTTTTCGCGCGCGAGGCGTCGCCGACGAGTGTGGTGGATTCCACCGGCCGGTAAAACTTGGGATCAATGCGCAGGACCACCGCGCCGGTGTCCTTGCGCCGGGCGGTTTCGGCCGGACCGGACCCCTCGAACGCCAGCTCGAGGCCGAGCTCGGCAAAGGCCGCCGTGGCGAACTCCCGGACCGAGCAGGCCCGGCCGGTGGCGAGGAGATAATCGCCGGGTTCCTTCGCCTGCAGCATCAGCCGCATGGCCGTGACATACTCCGGTGCCCAACCCCAGTCGCGGCGCGCGTCGAGGTTGCCGAGCAGGATCCCGGTCTGGCGGCCGGCCTTGATGCGGGCGGCGCCGAGCGAGATCTTGCGGGTGACGAAATTCTCACCCCGGCGGGGCGACTCGTGGTTGTACGCGATGCCGTTGCAGGCAAACACACCGTAGGCGGTGCGGTAAACCCGGCAGAGTTGCGCGGCAAAGGCCTTGGCGCAGCCGTAGGGATTGACGGGATTGAAGGCCGTGGCCTCGGTCTGCGGGGCGGCCGCGGGCGCGCCGAAGACCTCCGAGCTGGCCGCGTGGTAGAGCTTAACGGGGTAGCGGAGGTCGCGCAGGATCTCCAGCAGGGCGAGCGTCGCCGTCCCGTTTTCCTGACAGGTGACCTCGGGAATCTCGAAGCTCAACCCGACGTGGCTCTGTCCGGCCAGGTGGTAGATTTCCGCGGGTTTCTCCTTTTCCAGGATGCGCCGGAGCGATGTGACATCGGTGAGATCACCGTAATGCAGCGTCAGCTGCCCGGGGGCCGGGGCCGCCCGCAGGTGCTCGATGCGCGAACGGTTGAACATGCTGGCGCGCCGCACCAGCCCGTGCACGGCATAGCCGTCCGCGAGCAGTTGCTCGGCGAGATAGGAGCCGTCCTGTCCGGTGATACCGAGGATCAGGGCGCTCTTCATGGGCGGGCGGCGGGGGTGGAACGGCGGGGCATCGGGCGACAGCAAGACCAATTGCCGTGTGAATTCAACTCCTTGCGTACGGCCGTCATTTGCCCCGGGCCGCCAGCCACTTCTTCACCGCTGCCAAGGGACGCGTGTTGAACACCTGCTCCTTCGTCAGCCAGCCCTTGCGGGCCGCCCCCACCCCGACGCGGAAAAAGTCGAGCTGGGCGGTCCGGTGGGCGTCGGGGTTGATGCTGGTGAGCAGGCCCTTCGCCGCCGCCTTGCGCCAGTGCCGCCAGTCCAGATCGAGGCGCATGGGGCTGGCGTTGAGCTCGATGATGACGCGGTGGGCGATGGCCGCGTCGATCACCTTGTCCACGTCCACGTCGTAGGCCTCCCGCTCGAGCAGCAGCCGGCCGGTCAGGTGCCCGAGCATCGTCACGTGCGGCTGCTCGATCGCGCGGATGATGCGCTTGGTCATCACGTCACGCTCCTGGCGGAAGGACGAGTGTACCGACACGACGACGTAGTCCAGTTGCGCCAGCGTGGCCTTGGAGAAATCCAGCTTACCGTCGGGCAGGATGTCGCACTCCGTGCCGCTGAAGACGTGGGTCTTGAACTTCCCGGATTCATTCAGCGCCCGGATCGCCGCCACCTGTTCCTCGAGCCGCGCCTCGTCGAGGCCCCGGGCCTGGTAGCTCGACTTGGAGTGGTCGGCGATCCCGAGGTAGTCGAGGCCCAGCGCCTGGGCCGCCGCGGTCATCTCCTCCAAGGTGTTGTGCCCGTCGGACGCCGTCGTGTGGTTGTGAAAGACGCCGCGGATGTCATGTGCCTCCACCAGGTGCGGCAGCTGGCCCGCCTCGGCCGCCTCGATTTCCCCCAGCCCCTCGCGCAGCTCCGGGGGAATGTAGTCCAGGCCGAGTTTCTTGAACAACTGCGCCTCCGTCTTGATGTCGGTCTTCTGCTTCCGGTCCCCGGGCTTCAGTTCGCCGCTCGGGCCGTGCTTCTGATCCGCCGGGAAAAGGCCCCACTCGCTCAGGCTGAGCCCGCGCGCCAGCGCCCGCTGGCGCATCTGCACGTTGTGGTCCTTGGAGCCGGTCAGGTGGTGCAGTGTGAAAACAAACTGCTCCGGCGGCACCAGCCGCAAGTCGGCCTGCAGGCCCGATTCGAGGCGGACGCTGGCCTTGGACTCGCCGCGCGCGGTGACCTCCTTGACGTGCTCCTGCGACACAAACCAATCCACGATCGGGGCCGGCTCCGTGGTCGCCACGAGAAAATCCAGGTCACCCACCGTCTCCATGCGCCGCCGCAGGCTGCCACAGGACTCCACCTGCTGGACGCCGGGAAGCTGGCGCAGGCCGTCGAGGATGGGCGCGCCCGCCTCGCTTGCCCTCAGCCAGAGGTGCCGCTTGCCGTAGGCCTCCCGGTTGCGGATGCCGGAGAGGATTTTCTCCTGCGACTTCTCCCCGAAGCCGTCGAGTGCCGCCACCCGGTTCTCCGCACAGGCCGCGCGCAGCTTCGCGATCGAGTCGACCCCAAGCTTGTCCTGCAACGCCCGCACCTTTTTCGCGCCGAGCCCGGGGATCGCCAGCATCTCCACCAGCCCCGCGGGGACGGAGGCCCGCAGATTTTCATGAAACTCCAGCCGCCCGGTGCGGTGCAACTCGGAGATTTTCTGGGCGAGCGCCACGCCGATGCCCTTGACCTCCTCCAGCGTGCCGGCCTCGACCCGCTGCGCGATCTCCTCCTCGCCGAGCCCCTCCAGCAGTCGCGCCCCGGCCTGGTAGGCCCGGATCTTGAACGGGTTCTCGCCCTTCAACTCCAGCAGGGTGCCGATGTCGTTCAACACGGCGGCGATCTCGGTTTTGTTCACGGGAGAAGGAAAAACACCAAACCGCAAAGAAGCAAAGTCTCTTAGCTGCTTCGCTGCTTTGTGCTTTCAGGCAGTTTCTCGCCGACCAACCGCGCCACCTCGGCGCGGTTCACCTTGCCCGCACGGGTGAGCGGCCAGTTTGCGAGCGCCACCACCTGCTTCGGCCGCTTGCAGGGGATCAGCTGGCTGTTGATCAACTGGTGCACTTTCTCGATGTCAGGCCGGATCTTGGCCGAGTAGGCGGCCACGACCACCTGCCCCCACTCCGCATCGGGCAAACCCACCACGACGACGTCGCCCAGCCCGCCCTGGTCGCGCAGCACCGCCTCCACTTCGGCCGGATTCACCTTCTCACCCCCGGTAATGATGACCTCATCACGACGGCCGAGAACGTGCAGGTGCCCCTGCTCATCCAGCCGGCCGCTGTCGGCGGTCTTGAAAACCGCCGCACTGCCAGCAGCGGGGTAATACCCGCGAAAGACTGATTCCCCTTCCAGGACGATCGCGCCATCCTCGGTTACGCTTAGCCGGACATGCGGCAACGCCCGGCCGCTGCTGCGTACCCCGGCAAGAAATTCCCCCGGTCGCAGCGCCGTGACCATCGCCGCCGTTTCTGTCATGCCATAGCCCGGTGACAGCGGGATGCGCGCCGCCGCCGCCCGCTCCAAAAGCTCCGCGCCAGCCGGCGCCCCGCCCAGGAAAACGATCCGGAATCCCGCCAGCCAGGCCGTCGCCGCTTTGTTTCGCAGCAGACGCTCCAGTTGCGTCGGCACCAGCGAGATCACCCAGCCGTCGGGTTTGGCCGGCAATTCGGGAAAAGTACCCTGCTCCACCGCCTTCCAGTCGAGGTGCCGGTATTCGCCGCCGGTCAACGCGCAGCGCATCCACGCCATGAGACCGCTCACATGATGCAGCGGCAGCACGCCCATCGCATTCACCCGCGAAAGGCCAAAGTGCTCCATGAACCCGCGCACCGCCGCCGCAAGGGTGTGCTGGTCGTGGCGGGCGAACTTCACCCGCCCGCTGCTGCCGCCAGTGGGGATCATGAGCCAGCCCTGCCCGATTTCCGATTTTTGATTTTCGACTTTCGATTCCAGGAGTACCGCAACCTGCGCGTTCTCCGCGGCGCCCCAGTTGGGGTCGCAGAGAAAAATATTGCCTTCACTCGCAACCGCCTTGGCGAACGCCTCCATGAATCGCTGCGGATCGGGCTCACAGACCAGATTTGGCGTTTGGCCTTTGGCGTTTGGCGTTTTTGCCGGCGAAGCACCCAGCTTCGCCGCTAGCTCAGCGCGTTCCATAGGTCCTCCGGGTTGATCGCCGCGCTCCAGCCGTCGTCGAGCACCGGGCCCGTCACCGGGCCGTCCCACCGGCGGTCGCCAAAGACCTCGCCCACGCCAAAACCCGGGGACCGTTTGACCAGGTCGGGCTGCGCCAGCGCAAAGCGCAAAATGGTCGCACGCCCGAGCGCGGTCTCAATCGCGCTGGAGAGCACGACATCGGCCTTGGTCTTCGCCGCCCACGCGGCGAGTTCGTCGAGCGGACCCGCCAGCGCCGGCTTGATCACGTACACACCCGGCCAGCCCCGCGCCTGCCACTCGATCGCCTCCGCGAGACGGACAAAGGATTCATCGAGGGCGAGTTTCACCGGATAATCCTGGACGAGGCCCATCAGGCTGTCCACGTCGTCGGGTGCGACGGGTTGTTCGACAAACTCCACGGGGCGATCCGCGCAACGCGCCAGCCACTTCTCCGCCTGCCGGCGCGTCCACGCCCCGTTGGCATCGAGTCGCAGCTTCGCGTAGGTCGGCAGACGCACCAGCAGCTCGTCGAGCAGGCCGAGTTCCTGATCCAGATCGCCGACGGCCACCTTCCATTTGAAGGACAACCAGCCGGACTCGAGCCGGGCCGCCAGCACTTCCAGCGCCGCCCTGCCCGCCGGCAGCAGCGCCGTGAGCGGAACCTGCTGACCGAACTTGTGCGCGGATTGGCCGGCCCGGGCAGCGGCAAGGGCGAACCGCACGCAGCCGAACCGCTCCGGAACCGCGTCGAGCACCCCGCCCGCGACCTTGTCGCCGAATTTCCCGCACAACTCCTGCGCCCCGGCGAGGGTCTCGGTCCCGAACGACGGAATGGGGGCGATTTCTCCAAACCCCACCCGGCCCGCCTCGTCCTCCAGCCGTAAGATCAGCCCCTCCCGCTGGACCCACAGCCCGTGGGCCGTTCGCAACGGCGTTCGCAACGGCAAGCGGTAAGGTCTGAACTGAAAGGTGTAAGTCATGAATTATCACCACAGAATACACGGAAAACACTGGAGGAAGGCAACCCGCCATCGATTCCCATTCATTTCTGTGTCTTCCGTGTATTCCGTGGTGAATTTTCACTCCCTGCTCCCCGCTTTTCTGAGTTTTTCGTTGAGGTTCGTCGCGGGAGGAGTATTTCGTTCATGGCAACGATGCCCAAGCCTGTTGCCAAACCCACGAGCGATTCGGACTTTTATCTGCCCGCCGAGCGCTTCTTCGCCACCACCCTGCCGAACGCCCTCACGTACGACGACGTTTCGCTCGCCACGCTCCACTCGGAGATCCTCCCGAAGGACACCAATCTGGCCACCACGCTGTCCGACAGCCTGAGCCTCCAGATCCCGATCATCTCGTCCGACATGGACACCGTGACCGAGTCGCGCATGGCCATCGCCATGGCCCTCAACGGCGGTCTGGGTCTCATCCATTACAACCTCCCGGGCAAGGACCAGATCAAGGAGGTCGCCCGCGTCAAACACCACATCCACGGCCTCATCCAGGACCCGATGACGGTCCTGCCCGATGCCACCATCGGCGACGTCCTCCAGATGATCGACCAGAGGCGTTTCGATTTCCGCAGCTTCCCCGTCGTGGACCAGGCCGGCAAACTCGCGGGCCTTCTTTCCGGCAACGTCGTCAAGGACCGCTACCGCGCGAAGAAGGTGGCCGAGGTGATGACCCCCCGCAAGCAGCTCATCACCGCCGACGAGAAGCGCATGTCGACCGACCCGATCAAGGAGGCCGACCGGTTCTTCACCGAGCACATCGGCCTCCACAAGGTACTCGTCGTCGACAAGCAGGACCGCCTCTGCGGCCTGATCACCAGCTCCGACGTCGAGCGCATCACCAGCGAGGCCAAGTCCCGCCGCAAGCCCGCCCGCGACGCCTCGTTCCGCCTCGTCGTGGGCGCCGCCATTTCCCCCGTCCGCAAGCCCAACGGCTCGCTCGACCGCGACAAGATCATCACCCACGTCGGCGAACTGGTCGACGAATCCGTGGACGTCGTCGCTGTCTCCACCGCCCACGGCCACACCGCCGGCGTCGGCGACGTGGTCAAGCTCATCCGCGGCGCCTTCAAGGACCTCACCATCATCGCCGGCAACGTCACCAGCGGCGAGGGTGTCGAGTTCCTCGCCGACGCGGGCGCCAGCGCCATCAAGATCGGCCAGGGGCCCGGCTCCATCTGCACGACCCGCATCGTGGCCGGCGTCGGCATCCCCCAGCTCACGGCCCTCCACGTCGCCGGCCGCGGCGCGGCCAAGAAGGGCGTCCGCCTCATCGCCGACGGCGGCATCACCAAGTCGGGCGACATCGTCAAGGCCCTCACCCTCTCCGACGCCGTCATCCTCGGCGGCCTGCTCGCCGGTTGCCGCGAGGCGCCGGGCGAGATCATGGAAATCTCCGGCAAGCTCTACAAACAGTACCGCGGCATGGGTTCCCACGCCGCGATGAAGGCCGGCTCCGCCGCCCGCTACGGCCACGACAAGAACGACACCGTCCGCAAGGTCGCCGCCGAGGGCATCGAGGCCCTCAAGGAGGTCTCCGGTTCCGTCGACGACGTGCTCAACGCCCTCATCGGCGGTGTCCAGAGCGGCATGGGCTACCTCGGCGCGAAGGATCTCGGCCAGTTGCGAAAAAAGGCCCGGTATGTCAGGGTTACTCCCGCCGGTCAGAAGGAGGCAGCCCCGCACGACGTGATCGAGGTTGCCACCCGCAGCGGCGGTTGATTATTTACTGAAACAAAAAGCACGGGCCCAACCTCTATACTCCTGTATGAAACGTTGCTTACCCCGCTGGCTGGCGGCGCTTACGCTGCTTGCCCTGCTGCCCGTCGCTCGCGCCACCACGGTCATCGCGCCTGACTTCGATACCATGGTCGGCACGTCCGACTACATCGTCCGCGCTGTCGTCAGGTCGGTCCACTCCGAGTGGCGGCCCAATCCTGACCAGCCCGGCCACCGCTACATCGGCACCTTGGTGGAACTCGACGTGAAGGAAATCATCAAGGGCACCCCGCCCTCGCCGCTTGTCCTCGACCTTGTCGGCGGTCGCGTCGACGACCGGGAGTTGACCATCGATGGCGCACCCAAGTTTGTGGCCGGCGAGGAAAGCATCCTCTTCGTGAAGGGCAATGGCCGGCAGATCGTCCCTCTCGTCGGCATGCACCACGGCTACTATCCGGTAAAGCGCGACAAGCGCACCGGCCAGGACCAGGTCCTGCGCAGCAACGGCAAGCCCCTCTACAACGAGCGGGAAACCGCCCTGCCCGATTCGGCCGCCAGCGTCACCGCGACCCGCGACCCCCAGGCTCGGCCGCTGACCGCCACTGACTTCGCCACCCGCATCCGCAAATCCAGCAAGTTCTCCGCCCGTGAAATCCTCGAGTAACCTGCTCCGGCGGACCGGCCTCGCCTGCCTGGGCCTGGGAGCGGCGGTCACTGCGCTCGCCTTCACCTTCACGTTCAACGACGACACCGGCCTGCCCATCAAGTGGCCCGCCAAACCCATCCCGCTGATCATCATGCTGGGTGACGCCACGACCCTGACCGATGGCTCCACTTACAACAGCAGTGCCCGCACGGCGGCCAACGCCTGGAATGCCGTGATCGGCTCGGCCCAGATCCAGACCACACTGGTCACCGGCTCGGCGACGGACGATAATGACCGCAACGAAATGGCCTTCTCGACCACTGTCTTCGGCCGGAGTTTCGGCGGTGGCACGCTCGCGGTCACGACCGGCTTCAGCATCGGCAATGAGCGCACCGAGGCCGACATCATCGTCAATTCCAACCGCAGCTGGGACTCCTACCGCGGCCCCCTCAGGGACGCCATGGACCTCCAGCGGGTCGCCATTCACGAGATGGGCCATCTCCTCGGCCTCGATCATCCCAATCAGGCCAATCCGGCCCAGTCCGTGAATGCCATCATGAACAGCACAGTGAGCAGTGTGGATGCGCTGACCGACGACGACATCGCGGGCGCCCAGTCCCTCTACGGCCCGCCGGGTGTGCCGCCCAACAACGCCTTCGCCGACGCCACGGTCATCACCATTGTCACCGGCAACTCGGTGACCGTCCGCGGCTACAACACCAACGCCACCAAGGAAACGGGTGAACCGCGGCACGATGCCGACAATGCCGCCAACCCCGGCGGCCGATCCGTCTGGTGGCGCTGGACCGCCCCCGCCACGGGCGCCGTCACCATCGACACGCGCGGCAGCTATTTCGACAGCACGCTCGCCGTTTATACCGGCACGACCCTCACCGGCCTGACCGCGCTCGGTTCCGACGATGACATCCAGGACGGGGTCATCCAGGCCAGCCTGGTCACCTTTGATGCCACCAGCGGCACGACCTATCGCATCGCGGTGGACGGCTATGATCCCATTGGGCAGGATCCGACGGATTCGAACGGCGCCGACAACGGCGGCATCACACTCAACGTCAGTTACAACGCCGCCGGCGCCGCCGCGCCGATTATCTCGACCCAGCCGGCCAGCGTGACCGTGACCTCCGGCGGCAACGCCAGCTTCTCGGTCGTCGCCACGGGCACCAATCCCCTCAGCTACCAGTGGCTCTTCAACTCCAACCCCATTTCCGGCGCCACCAACGCCAGCCTGAACCTCACTTCGGTCACGTCCGCCCAGGCGGGAACCTACACCGTCACGGTCACCAACGCTGCCGGCTCGGCCACGAGCACGGGCGCCATCCTGACCGTCAACGCACCGGCCCCGCCCCCACCGCCGCCGAGCAGCGGAGGCGGTGGTGGCGGCGGCGGTGCCCCCAGCCTGTGGTTCTGCACCGCGCTGGCCGCGCTCGGGCTCGGGCGGCTGCGGCAAGCGCGTCGCTGAACATCCGCACTGCGGGAGTGACAATCCCGCCACACGCGGCATAAAGCCGCTCCCGGATGAGTCACCCGCCCCCCGCCCGCCCGCCTGCCCTGGACATCCCCCGCCTGCTGCGGCAACCGCCGCCGCTCGTGCTGCTGGTCGCGCTGGCTTCGCTCGTTATCCAGCTTTTCCCGGACTGGCGTGCCACCCTGCTCTATGACCGCGCGGCGATTGCCGGCGGCGGACTCTGGCGCATCTGGACCGGCCACCTTGTCCACTTCGGCTGGGCGCATCTGTTTGTGGACGCCGGTCTCCTGCTCATCGTTGGCTGGATCGCCGAGAACCAGCATCCGCGGTTCATGCGCCTCGGGCTCGTGCTGATGCCCGCGTTCATCTCGGGCTGCATGTTCTGGCTCGAGCCCGGCCTGGTCCGGTACGGCGGGCTCAGTGCCTTCAACCTCGGGGTGCTGCTTTATATCGCCGCCCAAGGGTGGCGGCGTGACTGGACCGACTGGTTCTGGCCCGCCGTGATCGCCATCTATGTGGGCGAATTGGTTTACGAATACTACCGCGGCGGCCAGGGCGGCGGCGCCATCCGCTTCGACGATCCCGCCATCCGGGTCGCCACCGGCGCACACCTCGCCGCCGCCGGCTATGTTCTGCTCGCGCTCGGCGCGGCGCGGTTCAAAAGGTAGGGCGCGTTATCCCTGACGCGCCGCGGCAATGGGCCTCGGCAGCCCGGGAATGGAATTTGAGATTGCCACGTCCTCCCCGGACTGACCTTTCTTTCCTCAAGACAACGGGCCAGCTGTCTTGGCATTCCTTTCGAATGAAATGTTACCCACCCCTCCGCTGGCTGGCGGCGCTGGCGCTGCTCGCCGTGCTGCCCGCGGCCCGTGCCACCACGGTCATCGCCCCTGATTTCGATTCGATGGTCGGCTCGTCCGACTACATCGTCCGCGCCGTCGTCAAGTCGGTCACGTGCGAGTGGCGGGCCAACCCCGACCAGCCCGGCCACCGCTACATCGGCACCTTGGTGGAACTGGACGTGAAGGAAGTCATCAAGGGCACCCCGCCCTCGCCTCTCGTCCTCAGCCTCGTCGGCGGTCGCATGGAGGACCGGGAGCTGATCGTCGACGGCGCACCCCAGTTCACCGCCGGCCAGGAAAGCATCCTCTTTGTGCAGGGCAACGGCCGGCACTTCGTTCCGCTCGTCGGTCTGCACCACGGCTATTATCCGGTGCGGCGCGACAAGCGCACCGGCCAGGACCAGGTCCTGCGCAGCAACGGCAAACCCCTCTACAGCGAGCAGGAAACCGCCCTGCCCGAGTCTGCCGCCAGCGCCATCGCGGCCCGCGATCCCCAGGCCCGGCCGCTCAATTGCGCCGACTTCGCCAGCCGCATCCGCAAATCCAGCAAGTTCTCCGCCCGTGAAATCCTCGAGTAACCTGCTCCGGCGGACCGGCCTCGCCTGCCTGGGCCTGGGCGCGGCGGTCACCACGCTCGCCTTCACCTTTATCCTCAATCCCAACACCGGTCTGCCCACGAAATGGCCCGCTGGTCCCATCCCGCTGACCATCAGCCTTGGCGACACGGCAAACCTGAGCGACGGGACCAGCTTCAACCACACCGCCTATAACGCCGCGCTGAAGTGGAATGCCGTGATCGGCTCGGCGCAATTCCAAGTCACCACCGCCCCGCCGGCGGACCCGGCCCAGCAGAACGGCATCAACGAAATGGTCTTCGCCAGCACGGTTTATGGCCGGACCTTCCCCGCGGGGGTCGCGGGGGTCACCTCGCGCGGCGTCAGAGGCAACACGGTCTTCGAGGCAGACATCACCCTCAACACGGCCTTCACTTGGGATTCCTACCGCGGCGCCCCCCGGGCCACGGTTGATCTGCTGCGGGTGGCCTTGCATGAGCTCGGCCACTCGCTGGGCCTCGGCCACCCCGATCAGGCCGGCCAGAATGTCGCCTCCATCATGGACAGCCGGTCCAACACCGTCGATTCTCTCTGGCCCGACGACATCTCCGGCGTCCAGGCGATCTACGGCCCGCCCGGGGTGCCAGCCAACGATGCCTTCGCCAGCGCCACGCTCTTCGTCCTGGCTAATGGCGGGGTCGGCATGACTACGTTGAAAGGCGTCAATACCAATGCCACCAAGGAAACGGGTGAGCCGCTTCACGATACCGCCAACGCCTCCAACTCCGGCGGCCGGTCCGTCTGGTGGCGCTGGGTCGCACCCGCCGCCGGCAGCGTCATCCTCGACACCAAGGGCAGCTACTTTGACACCGCGCTGGGGGTTTACACCGGTTCGTCCGTTTCGTCCCTGACTACCATCACCTCCAACGACGACATTGAAGCCGGCGTAATCCAGGCCAGCTCGGTCAGCTTCAACGTCACCGGCGGTACGAGCTACCACTTCGCGGTGGACGGATTCAACAACGACGATGGCCACGGCGCCGACTCCGGCGGCATCACGCTCAATGTCGTCTTCAATTACGCCGACGGCATCGCACCGGCCATCACCGAGCAACCGGTCAGCACCGCCGTGCCCGCCGGCGGCAGTACCGGCTTCTCGGTCGCCGCCACGGGCAGCAATCCCCTCAGCTACCAGTGGCGCTTCAACAGCAATCCGATCGCCGGCGCCACCAGCGCCAGCTTGAGCCTCACCTCGGTCACCTCGGCCCAGGCGGGAGTCTACAGCGTTACGGTCTCCAACGCCGCTGGCTCGGTCACGAGTACGGGTGCCACCCTGACCGTCAACACGCCAGCCCCACCGCCGAGTAGCGGTGGTGGAGGCGGTGGCGGAGGAGGAGCCCCGAGTCCATGGTTCTGCGCTGTGCTGGCCATGCTCGGCCTGGCTCGTTTCCTGGCACGACGACAGATCAAAGCTTCCGCCTGATCAACCGCCGCAGGACGGGCTGGATGTGACGAGCCAAGGCGGGATTGGCGTAGCCGGCCCACGCGACTGCCGACGTCGTATCAAGCGGCTGGGCCAGTTCCCCGCCGAGCGGCGCCTCGATCACGCAGCCGGCCTCCTGCGCGATCAGCGCCGTGCAGATGTCGTAGGGATGACACACCAGCGCCGACCTGAGCCGGAGCTTCTTGAAAACCTGCGGACGCAAATCAGCCAGGAACCGGTCGTGCCCGATCACCAGTTCGTAGATCTGCCCGCCCGTGCAGATATACTGGTCGTCAAACACCAGCGGCCCGGCCTGCCTCCCCAGCCCGTAGAGTTCGTCCCAGAGCGCCTCCTCGATCTGCGCCAGCAGTGCCTTGCCCTCGGGAAAGAACCGGCTGATCGCGGCAAACCCGCCCCGGCAGTCCCGCGCCCGGCTCGGTGCGGCCTTGAGCGCCGTGCGTCGGCTCGACCGCACATCCACCGCCTGCGCCACGACGCCCCGGCCCCGTACGGTGCTGAGCTGGTCGGAGCGCCATTGCTTGGTCGTGGGGATCTCGGTCATCGCCGCGACAAGGATGTCCTGCAGGTTGGTCTTGGCCCCGCGCTGTGGCGCGAGCGCCGTCAGGATCCACGCGCTGCGCTTGTCGTGCATGATGTTTCGCGTGCCATCGATCGGGTCGATGATGCATTTCAGCACAGTCCGGCCCACCGGCGTGCCCCGCGGAAAAGTCGCCGCCTCGCCGCCCTCCAGCCCCTCCATCACGATTTCCACCGGCCAGGCCCGCGGCCAGTGTTCCGCCAGCCAATCCAGGATGGCGTGCTCGCTCAGCCGGTCGACGTGGTAGATCGTGTCCGCGGCCGTGATCGCGGCGACCTTGGCGAAATTCCGCGCCTGCTTCCCGCGGGCCGCCAGCAGCGTATCACGGATATGATCCTGCAGCTGACAGAGGAGACGGCGGCAGCGCTCAAATTCGCGGGGAGTCATGCGGGGGAAGTTGAGGCCATTGCGACCCTGGCCGCAAGCTGTAGCGGCGCTCTATGAGCGCCGTTTCTTGGGTCGGCGGTCATAGACCGCCGCTACAGTATGTGACTCAGTTTGGCGTTGCTCGCCTGACCTCTGTCCTCTGACCTCTGTCCTCTGTTCATGCCACTCTCCCCTTTCCGCAGCCAGCTCATCGCCGACGTCGGCATCTCCCTTGGTGACGAGGGCAAGGGCCGCCTCATCCCCGAGGTGGCCGACGAGCTCCGGGGCACCCCGGCCGCCGTTTCCGTCGTCCTCAAGGTCAACGGCGGCGCCAATTCCGGCCATACTGCCGGCGGCGTGAAACTCAACCTTCTCCCCGCCGGCGTCGTCGTCCGCGACGCCGCGCACCTGTGCGTCGGCAGCGGCGTCGTCGCCGACCCGCGCAAGTTTTGGTGGGAGGGCCAGCCCCTCGAACACAAGGGCCACGCCATTTTCTCCCGCCTGCTCATCGACGAGCGCACGATGGTCTCCGACCTCACGCACCGGCTGCTCGACCTCGCGTGGGAGGACTACCGCAGCACGGTGTTGCGGGAGGAACCGCGCGGCTCCACCGGCCGCGGCATCACCCCCGCCTACGGCGACGAGACCGGCCAGTGGCAGATCACCTATGCCGACTTCCTCGGCGGCCCCAACTATTTCGCCAGAAAAATCGCCCAGCGGGCCGACCGCGCCTGCCGCACCATCCAGCACGTCTGCCGCGTGAACGAGGAGACCTGGAACGGCTTCTTCGCCAAGCTCACCGCCGCCGAGCTCCGCGCCAACGAGGAAGCCATCGCGCTGGGCATCTTCGAGAAGGATGAGTTCGATTTCCACCAGTTCATCGGCCCGGCGCCCTTCACCCTCAACGTCCCGCTCCTCACCGAGGTCTACTGGGCGGCCGGCACGCGCCTGGCCAAGAACATCGGCGAGGTCCGCGAACTGATCCTCCGCGAACTCGCCGCCGGCCGCACGGTCATCGGCGAATTCGGCCAGGCCTACTGGCTCGACAAGCGCCACGGCTACTCGCCCAACGTCACGGCCTCGCACACTTTCACGCCCGAGTTCTTCGAGAGCGCCGGCATCCCGGTGCAGCCCATCCACACCTTCGGCGTGGCCAAGGCCTACGACACCAAGGTTGGCACGCACACGTTCCTCACGCAGATGGACGACGCCGCCCCGCTCACGATCAAGCTCAAGCAGATGGAATTCGGCGCCACCACCGGCCGCCAGCGCATGGTCGGCTGGTATGACGCCGTGGAAAAGGGCGACGTCCTCCGCTACGGCGGCTACCAGGATTTGATGATCAACAAAATCGACGCCCTTAGCGGCGCGACCGAGCTGCTCATCTGCACCGCCTACGAGGACGCCACCGGCAAGCGCTACGCCCACGTTCCGCGCAACGAGGCCCTGCGCAAGACACTTCGCCCCGTCTACTCGAAGCACGCCGGCTGGACCGAGGACATCTCGGGTATCCGTAAGTTTGCCGACCTCCCGAAAAACGCCCAGCGCTACACCGCCGCGATGGTCCGCAGCCTCGTCGAGGTCGCCTACCCCGGCCAGCTGCCGTCCGTGCTGCCCAATCTCCGCTACCTCGGCGTCGGCCCCCAGCCCTCCCAGATCATCAAGGACGTCCCGGCCACGACCGACCTGCTCAAGCTGGTGTAAGGTAGGGCGAGTCCTCCGGACGAGCCGTCCGCCAAGAAATCGAAGGTTGAATGAAAGCAGGCTATAGCGCTTTCTGCTTCTGGCGGGCCAAGCCAGCGTAGGCTTTCTACGCATTCTGATAAAGCGGAAGCTATGAAAACCCCTACCCTCATTGTCCGACTCATTGGCCTCAGTATGGTCGTTCAAAATACCCTCGCGTTGATCCAAGCGCAGAAGTTCAACGCAATGGCCGGAGGCGTGATGGCGCCCATGCAGCAGCAGGTTGTCGGTGATATCCGGATTTATGCAGTTGCCTGCCTGCTTCTAGGCATGGCGGCAACCATCTACGCCGGCGGACTTGCCCGGGTTCTCACGTTTGATGCCGGCCGCGACTGACCGCCGATCCAACCAGAAGCATGAGCTACGATTTTCGCCTCTGCCTGCCCCAGCCCGGACGCTCCCGCAAGGAGATCGCGACGGCTGAGGCCGAAGACGTCGGGGTCACCGAATCGATACCAACGAACGAGGAAAGAAAGCAACGGGTCGCCCGGGCGTTGATTGCGAGAAACCCGGCCCTCAAACCGTTCTCATTTGGCTTCGAGGAGATCGCAAAGTTCGAGAAGATCTCCGTCCAGGAAGCCCGGAAGAAATACCGGCACATCGAGCTGAATGGCGCTGAAGGCGGCAACGGGATCCAGATCATGCTTTTTGATGACGAGGCCGCCGTGACCGTCCCTTACTGGCATCAGGACGCCAAGGCACACCGCGTTTTCGAGGAGATCTGGAGCTACCTGGGGATCATCCAGCACGAGGGTGGCTTCTTCGCCTATGATCCACAAATCGGGCGGGTGCTGGATCAGGCGGATGATTTTGAGGCCTCGCTTGCCTCCTATCAACGGGTCAGCGGAAGCGTCCACGCCGGTTCTTCCAACCAAGAAGAGAAGTCCGCAGCAGCATTCTCCATCCTGCCCGAAGAGTTGGACCGTTTGGCGTATCTGTATCGCTGGTGTGCTTTCTTAGCCGTGGCCCTGTTGGCCAGCTGGGTAATCGTCCGGTTGTCCGGAAACTCAAGGCTGGAAGCGCTGGTTCTGGTCCCGTTCGCGGCCTGGTTTGTCGGCAAGATGCTCTGGCTCGACCCAGCGCGCCTGCGGAGCATCGGGTGGTCGCCCCGGTTGACGTTTCTCAGCATCTTCCCTCCCGCCGCCCTGTTTCTCCAGCTGCTGCTCTTCTTCCTTTCGCCAAAACGCAGCTGATATGTGAACCCCTAGCGGTAGAGCGCCGTGACCGGCGTCGCCGTGAGGACGTTGTATTGGCGCATGGCCAGGCGCCACCACGCCGAGAGCTGGGCGGGCGGCTGCTTCCACAGCTGCTCATGCAGCCAGTTCATCGACTCGGCATCGAGCAGCAGCGCGAGCTTCTCACGCGATGACAGTTTCTGCGGGCCGTCGGCGAGCAGACGGCGGCGCAGTTCGACAAAGTAACGGCGCACCGAGTGGCTGCCCAGACGCCGCTGCCGCAGGAGCGACACGTGCACGGCGTTCATGTAGGGATCGAGGATCGCCTGCATCAGGCCGTAGTCCTGGCGCAGCTCCGGGATCGGCTGCATCTGCCGGTAGCATTCCTCCAGGTTGTTCTCGAGCAGCGTCAACTCGGGCGCGGGCTGCGTCTCGTCGGGCGTGAGGAACAGCCCCAGTTCACGCGCCCGGCGGCCGAGGCCGGCGCGGCTCAGCATGATCGACAGCGGGGCCGCGAGCACCAGCCCGAGGAGCACGGGCAGCAGCCACCAAAAGAACGACGGCGCCAGCACGTAGGCCGACGCACCCCACACGAGGCCGAAGGCGGTCTGGCCCGAGTGCGTAATGATGGCCTCGCGCCAGTCGGCCTCGTCGCTGGCCGTGCGCTGCTGCGTGACCCACGCCACGCCCTGGCCGAGGAGGATGTAGACCACGAACTTGGCGTGGAACATCATGTTGATCGGCGCCAGCAGCGCCGAGGTGAGCACCTCCAGCACGGCGCTGGCGATCAGGCGCACCGGCCCACCGTAGGCCGCGCTGCGCCCATGCTTCAGCACGAGGCCGACGCTCAGCACCTTGGGCAGGAAGATCAGGGTCATCGTCAGGCCGAAGAGCGCAAGCGCCTCCGGCACCGGCACGAGGTAGTCGAAGATCATCGTGTATTTCTCGGAGCCGTCCCCGTGGGCGACGGCGTTGAACCGGTGAAGTGTGCTGAGCAGCATGAACAGGAGCCAGATCGGCGAGCCGAGGTAGCCCATGATGCCCTGGAAGAGATGGAAGCGGTTGATCGGGTGCAGCGCCTTGGCCGAGAGCAGCCAGCTGTGCTGGAGGTTACCCTGGCACCAGCGGCGGTCGCGCTTGGCGGCGTCGATCAGCGTGGGCGGGCCCTCCTCGAAGCTGCCCTCCAGGTCGTAGGCCAGCCAGACCTTCCAGCCGGCCCGGCGCATGAGCGCGGCCTCGACGAAGTCGTGGCTGAGGATGCGCCCGCCGAAGGGTTCCTTGCCGGGCAGGTCGGGCAGCGCGGCGTGCTCCATGAACGGCCGGACGCGAATCACGGCGTTGTGGCCCCAGAAATTGCTCTCGCCCTGGTGCCAGTAGTTGAGGCCGGCGAGGAAGAGTGGGCCGTAGAGCCGGCTGGCGAACTGCTGGATGCGCGAGTAGAGCGTCACGCCGTTGATAATGCGCGGGGCGGTCTGGAGGATGCCGACCGTGGGGTTGCGCTCCATCATGGCCACGAGCTTCACGATGGACTCGCCCGTCATGATGCTGTCCGCGTCCAGCACCACCATGTAGCGGTAGGCCTGGCCCCAGCGGCGCAGGAAGTCGGCGACGTTGCCGCTCTTCTTGTTGATCGAGATGCGGCGCTTACGGTAGAAGATGCGGCCGAAGCCGTCCAGCTGCTTGCAGAGCTCGGCCCAGGCGACCTCCTCCTGGATCCAGCGGTTGGGATCGTTGGAATCGCTCAGGATGAAGAAATCGAAGTCATCGAGCCGGCCGGTCTGCTCCAGCGAGCGGTAGATCACGCGCAGCCCCTCGAAGATGCGGCTGGGATCCTCGTTGAACACCGGCATCACGATCGCGGTGCTGCCGAGCTGCAGCTTGTCGAGCGGCACGTGGTCGATCGTGCGGCTGATGCGCGCCGTGTCGCCGCGGTTGATGACGTAGAGGCCGAGGAGCGCGGTGCAGAAACCGGTGGCGATGTTGGCGAACAGGATGGCGAACAGCACCAGCAGCGGCAGGTCGATGAGATTCACCGGCCCCTGCCAGAGCAGATCGGCCATGAACCAGGTCGCCAGCGCGGTGAGGAGGAAGATCAGGCTGAAGAATGTTGCCCGGCGCCGGCTCACCCGCGACTTGTCCACGTGCTCGACCGTGAAGGGCGAGGTCGTCACGCGGTCAGGGGGCGACCACCATTTGTTGAATCCGTTGCTCATGGGTTCAGCGGGTGGCGTAGAACACGAGGGCCAGCACGGAGAGGAACACGGCCCAGAGCAGCGAGACGCGGAGGATCGGCCATTTCTCGATCTGCTCGAAGGTCTGGCCCGCCACTTCGGTCAGCGCCCCCAGTTCGATCGGGCGTGGCACCATGCTGGTGACGGTCATGTCGGGCCCGGCCTGGATGGAGCGGCGCTGCATTTCCTGCGCGAACTCCGGCGGCACCTGCCGGTCGTCGAGGAAGGCGTAGGGCCAGCGCTCTACACCGTCACTGAGCAGCAGGGCGACGCGGCCCTCGACGGCGATGCGCTCGTGCGGCAGGGCCTTGTCGCCCAGCAGTTCGCCGAACCACTCGTCCATCATGCGGTCGATCTCCTCAGCGGCGAGCGTGGTCGGATCGAGCGACGGATCCTGCTCGTGGCGACGGGCCGCGCGCGCGATCACCTTTTCCAGAATGGTGATTTGCTGCAGGCGGTTGTGCACCCGGTGCGCGCGCAGGTAGTCCTCGACGCGGATGAAGGCCGCATTCCACTGGTCCGGCGTGCCGGTGCGGGGACGGAAGGCGTTCAGGGGTTCCACAGGTAACTCCAAGTCTCGGTGAGAATGTTCTGATCCTTGCGCAGGAAGCAGCGCAGCTCGACGGGGCGGCCGGAGCCGTCGGGCACCAGTACAAAGGCCGTGCGCCACACCGCGCTCGGGGCGATCTTCTGGACGAAGACCCCGTCATCCAGCTTGGCGCCGGGGCCCACGGTCACGACCGCCTCCAGGTTCGCCCCGAACTGGTCGAGGTTGGCGCCGGCGAAATCCACCACGAAACGGCGGCGCTCCGGATGATCCAGCACGGCGCCCTGGCGGGTGGACGCCACGTGCCCGGCCGGTGGGCGGCCCGACACCGTGGTATACCAGTGCAGGCGGTAGGCATAGGCCAGCGGCTCGCCCGGGGCGGGCAGTTTCGCGGGCACCCAGCAGGCGACGATGTTGTCGTTGGTCTCGTCGGGCGTCGGGATCTCCAGCAAACGGATGGTGCCGGGCCCCCAGTCGCCGAGCGGCTCCACCCACGCGCTGGGCCGCTGGTGATAGTTGGCGTAAATATCGTCGTAGTGGGCGAAGTCGCGGTCGCGCTGCAGCAGGCCGAAGCCGCGCGGGGACTGGTCCGTGAACGTCGAGGTGCGCGTGCGCGCGGGGTTGGTCAGGGCGCGCCAGATCCACTCCCCCGCTCCGGTCTGCATCAGCAACCCGTCGGAATCGTGCACCTCCGGGCGATAATCATTGCGCGACCAGCCGGTGTTCTCGCCGTGCTGGAACATGCTGGTCAGCGGCGCGAGGCCGACGACCGCCGGGTGCCGGCGGAGATACACGACCGCCTTCACATCCATGACCGTCTCGGTCCCAGGAGTGATGACGAAGCGATAGGCACCGGTGGCGCTCGGGCTGTTGAGCAGGGCGAACACCGTGACCGCCTTGGCGTCGACGGCCGGCCGCTCCACCCAAAACTCCTCGAAGCGCGGAAACTCCTCGTCACCCGGCTCGCCGGTGTCGATCGCGAGGCCGCGCGCCGAGAGGCCGTAGTGCATGCCCGTGCCGAGGGCGCGGAAGTAGCTCGCGCCGAGGAAGGATGCCAGCTCGTCGAGATAGTCCGGCCCGTTCAATGCATAATGGATGCGGAAGCCGGCGAAGCCGACATTGGCGGGAACCTGGCCGATGGGCTTGTTGCTACCGTAATTGAACAACGTCGGGGAAAAATCGATGGACCGCTCCTGGGCGCCAATCACCTCGTGCATCTGCACCGGCTGCTTGAACAGCCAGCCCGGATGATAGAACTGGAGCTGGAACGGGAGTTTGTCCGCCTTCCACCAGGCGTGGCCGGTATCGAAGCGAATGTCGCTGTACTGGCTGTAATTGTAGGCCTGCAGCCAGCCCGGCGCGCGGGTCGGCGTCGGGGTATAGGACCGGGCCGCGAGCGCCTTCGCCCGCGCCTGCAGCACGTCGAAGTCAAAGGCCGCCGGTGCCGCGTGCGCCGCAAGGGAAAAACCGAGACTACAAACCAAGACCCTGGCAACGAGCCGACACACCCCGCCCTGTCGCGCACCCCTCTTCATAGAGGGGACTTCGGCTGCGAGGGTGTGATTCCCCTCTAGCAAGAGGGGTGGCGCAGAGCGCCGGGGTGTGTTCAGCGAGGACACGAACCTCAGCAGGGGTGTCATCACAGGAAATAATTGCGCTGCTTTTCCGAAATCGGGAGCTCCGCCCGCTCCATGACGCTGAGAATGTCCTCCCAGGCGTCGCGTTTGATCTTCTTGGCCGCCGTCGACACGAGACCTTCCTGGCGGAGCAGATACGAGGGGTGATAGGTGGCGCGCAGCGGCGTGTTGGCGTAGGCGTGCCAGCTGCCGCGCGCCGCACCCATGGACTTGAAACGATCGGCGCCGAGCAGGCCGTCCACCGCGGTTTTGCCGAGCGCAACAAGGACCTTCGGCTGGATGATAGCGATCTGTGCGCGGATGAACGGCAGGCAGTACGCCATCTCCTCGGCGGTCGGCGGCCGGTTGCCGGTCTGTGAGCCGTCGGCGTTACGTGGGCCCATGTCGGGGCGCCAGTTCAGGATGTTGCCGATGTAGACCTGGCTGCGGTCGAGGCCCATGGCCTTGATCATGCGGTTGAGCAACTGGCCGGCGCGGCCGACGAACGGCTCGCCCTGTTCCTCTTCATCCCCGCCGGGCGCCTCGCCAACAAACATGACCGCGGCATCGAGGTTGCCCACGCCGAAGACCACCTTCTTGCCCGGATAGACGCGACTGCAGCAGGTCTTGTCGGTCAGCACGAGGTCACGCAGGGCGTTCCAGCGCGTTTGCTTGTCGCCCTCGGGCAATGTGATCGGGGCGGCCGCGGGCAGCGTCGGCGCGCTCGCCTTCGGTGCCGCGACCACGCGGGCCGGCGCCTCATCCCTGAGAGCAGGTAGGGGAAAGGCCGGCACGGTTTCAGCCAGGCTGGAATCGGGGACGCCGCCACCCGCGATTGCGGCGCGCAGTTCCGCGATGCTTTTCTCCGTCACGGACACGCTGCGCCGGCCCTCGGCCTTGAGGCGGCGGAGCTCTTCGTTGAGGGCGAGCAGTTGGTCGCGGACGTTCATGAGGATCAGGCCGGCCGGCCGGCCGTCAGTTTTTCAACATACTTGGCAAGGAGATCGAACTCCAGGTTGACGCCCGCGCCGGTTTTCTTTTCGCGGAGATTGGTCGCCGCAAGGGTGTGCGGGATCAGCCAGACGGAGAACGAGTCGCCGGTCACCTCGGCCACGGTCAGCGAAATGCCGTCGATGGCGATGGAGCCCTTGGGCACAAGGTAGCGACCGGTGCCGGCCGGGGCGGCGACACGCAGGTAGTGATCCTTGCCGCGGGCCTCAAAGACCTCGACGCGGCCCAGCGCATCGATGTGGCCCGAAACGAAGTGGCCACCGAGGCGGCTCTCCGGCTTGAGGCTGCGCTCGAGATTCACGGCGGAGCCGGGCTTGAGTTCGCTGAAATTGGTCAGCCGGCGCGTCTCCTCCAGGAGGTCAAACCCCAGGTGGCCGGCGTCGAAGCGCGTGACAGTGAGGCAGCAGCCGTTGACCGCAACGCTGTCGCCCAACGCGACATCCGACGGGACGAGCTGGGCCGAGAGTTGCAACGACCAGGCGTCCTTCGCGGGGGCGAAGGCGACGACCTGGCCGACTTCCTCGATGAGACCGGTGAACATGCGCGGAAGTGGTTAGGCGACCGGCCGCCAAATATCCATCACAGAGACGCGGCCAAGGGGACTTCGGAGGGTTGACGGAGTGGGTGAATGTCTCACAGTGACGGGTTTAACGAAATGTCAGCGACCAATTGCAAAGACTACGAGTTCCTCAAGATTGAGCCACATTGGCAGGCTATCTGGGAGAAAACCAAGGCGTTTCGCGCCGAAAACGGCTCGACCAAGCCGAAATACTACGTGCTGGACATGTTCCCGTACCCGTCGGGAGCGGGCCTGCACATCGGCCATCCGGAGGGCTACACCGCCACCGACATCCTCGCCCGCTACAAGCGCGCCCGCGGCTTCAACGTGCTGCACCCGATCGGCTGGGACGCGTTCGGCCTGCCCGCCGAGCAACACGCGGTGAAGACCGGCACGCACCCGGCCGCGAACACGCAGAACAACATCACGAACTTCCGCCGGCAGATCAAGTCACTGGGCTTCTCGTATGACTGGGACCGCGAGGTCGACACGACCGACCCGAAGTATTTCCGGTGGACGCAGTGGATTTTTCTCCAGCTCTTCAAGAAGGGCCTCGCCTACGTGGACGAGCGCCCCGTGTGGTGGTGCCCGGAGTTGCGCACCGTGCTCGCCAACGAGGAGATCGTCGACGGCAAGTCCGAGGTCGGCGGCTACCCCGTCGAGCGCCGCAACCTGCGCCAGTGGGTGCTCCGCATCACGGCCTATGCCGAACAGCTGATCGACGGCCTCAAGGATGTGGACTGGCCCGACTCGACCAAGCGCATGCAGGAGGCCTGGATCGGCCGCAGCGAGGGCGCCGAGGTGCTCTTCAAACTGGAGGACGCCAAGCTCGGTGACCTGAAGATTTTCACCACCCGGCCCGACACGCTCTTCGGCTGCACCTACATGGTCATTGCGCCCGAGCACCCGCTCGTACCCGCGCTGACCAAGCCCGAACACGCCCCGGCGGTCGAGACCTACCGCAGGAAGGCCGCCAGCAAGAGCGACCTCGAGCGCACCGACCTCGCCAAGGACAAGAGCGGCGTCTTCTCCGGCAGCTACGCCATCAACCCGGTCAACGGCGCGCGCGTGCCCATCTGGATCGCCGACTATGTGCTCATGGGCTACGGCACCGGCGCCATCATGGCCGTGCCGGCGCACGACGAACGCGACTACGAGTTCGCGCAGCAGTACAACCTGTCCATCCCGCGTGTGATCGCCGCGGCTGACGGCAGCGACGCCCTGCCCTACACCGGCGACGGCACGCTGATCAACTCGCCCGGCTATGACGGACTCGCCTGGCCCGAGGCCAAAAAGAAAATCACCGCTGCGCTCGCGGCCAAGGGCATCGGCAAGGGCACAATCAACTACAAGCTCCGCGACTGGCTGTTCTCGCGCCAGCGTTACTGGGGCGAGCCCTTCCCCATCGTCTGGGTGAGCGAAGCCGACTACCGCCGCGCCGGCGCCGTGCGCCAGGATCTCCCCGCGCAGCCCGTCACCTTCGCCGAAAAAGGCGTCACCCTCTACGCCCTGCCCCTGCCCGACGCGGCCCTGCCGCTCGTACTGCCCGAAGTTCAGTCCTACCTGCCGAGCGGCAACGGCGAGAGCCCGCTGGCCAACGTCACCGAGTGGCTCGAAGTCTGGTTCAACGTCCAGACCGGCGCCAGCGTCCCGGCTGCGCAGGCCCAACCCGCCGGCGAGGCCTGGGTGCGCGCCCGCCGCGAGACCAACACCATGCCGCAATGGGCCGGCTCGTGCTGGTATTACCTGCGCTACCTCGACCCGCAGAATCCCGGCGCCATCGCCAGCCCGGAGGCGCTGAAGTATTGGGGCGTCCCCGATCTCTATGTCGGCGGCGCCGAGCACGCCGTGCTCCACCTGCTCTACGCCCGCTTCTGGCACAAGGTCCTCTTCGACCTCGGCGTCGTGCCGCAGGCCGAGCCGTTCAAGAAACTTTTCCACCAGGGCATCATCCTCGGCGAGGACGGCGTGAAGATGTCCAAGAGCCGCGGCAACGTCGTCAACCCCGACGACATCATCAGCGCGTACGGCACGGATTCGCTGCGCCTCTACCTGATGTTCCTCGGGCCGCTCGAGGCGATGAAGCCCTGGAACACCAAGGGCATCGAGGGCGTGAGCCGGTTCCTCAAGAAAATCTGGCGCGAGTGCCTCGACGCCGAGGGCGCGGTCAGCCCGCGCATCGTGGACACCGGGGCGCTCTCGCCCGAGGCGGAGAAAGTCCTGCACGAGACGATCCGGAAAGTCGGCGATGACACCGAACACCTGCGCTTCAACACCGCGATCTCCCAGATGATGATCCTCGGCAATGCGCTCCAGAAAGAGCCCGCGTTGCCGCGCGCCGTGATGCTCGACTTCCTGCGCATCCTCGCGCCCTACGCCCCGCACATGGCGGAGGAATTGTGGGCGCGACTCGGCCAGACCGGTTCGATCGCCGCCGCGGGCTGGCCCGCGTACGATCCCGCCAAGCTCGTGAGCAGCACGATCACCATCGTCATCCAGGTGAACGGCAAGCACCGGGGTGACGTCAGCGTCGATCCAGCTGTAAGCGAGGCCGAGTTGCAGGCGCTGGCGGTGCAGCACCCTAAAGTCGGGCCCCATTTGACTGACAAGGCCATCAAGCGGACTATTTACGTCAAAGGCCGGCTGATAAACTTTCTGGTCTAAAGACTTACGCAAAAACGCGTAAACCCCCCGTTTTTGCTCTTGTAATAGGTATATTACCCTATTTGCATCTGGGTAGTAACCGAACATCCTGTTGCTAACCTCCACGACCCATTGAATTTTAACCCAGCATGAAAACCTACCCCGCCAAGCTATGGGTTGTCACGATGCTCGTGTTGGCGACCGCCGCCCCGGATTCATTCGCGCAAAGGCAGCTGGGGAAAAAGAAAGGGCCGGTCAGCAAGGTCTACGTCGCCGAGGCGCAGGGCGACACCCAGATTCAGAATGCGAACAAGATCTACACCGCCCGGCAGGCCACGGCCTTCGATGCCCCGGGCACGGTGATCGAGACCAAGGCCAACTCGCACAACACGCTGGTTTTTTCCAACGGCACGGGTTTGTTTGTCGATGAAAGCACCCACGTGGAGATCAACCGCTTTGTCCAGGAGCCATTCCGCCCGGAGAGCAACCGGCAGGTGGCGGCGTCCTACGAGCCCTCGGTCTCGCAGAGCGACATTCATGTGTCCCATGGCTCGGTCGGCGTCTGCACAAGCCAGCTGATCTCGGGCAGTTCCATGCTCTACTCCACCCCGCACGGGCAGCTGAATATCCGCGGGGGCAAGGTCGCCATCCAGTCCACCCCCAGCGAGACCATCGTCGATCTGCTGGAGGGTGACATCACCGTGCGCCACAACGACCACGATGTCGGCGGACAGATTCTTCGCGCGGGTGAGCGCGCCACCATCCGCCCGGCCGCCGCGGCCGGCTTGAAGCCCGTGATCACGATCGAACCGATCCCCCGCCAATCCCTCCAAGCCGCCGAGGACCGCACGGCCACGGCCTGCAATGCCCGGAAATCCGTCACCTTCGAGGTAATCGCCCGAAAGGCCGAAACGGGCCTGGATCAAGCCGACCAAGCGGCGGGCCCCGCAGCGGGGGGCACTGCGTCCCCGGACGACTCGGAGGCCGCCGGCGCGGAGGGCCCGCAGGAAATCGTCGCCAAGCCGACCGTGCCGGGAACCCCGCCCACGAATATTGTTGTGAGCCCGGACCGGCTGCCCGGCACCTGATGCCCCCGATCCAATGCCGCTGACTCTCCACCGAGGTTTCGCCCGAATCCTGCTGCTGGCCACCCTGCTGGCCGCGGCGTCCCCCGGCCGGGCCCTGCTGAACATCGATGGCTCGCGCAACCAGATGTTCTTCTTCGGCGGGGTCACCTACAGCTACACCAGCAACCTGTATGCCGAGCCCGTGGGCCGCAGCGACTCCACGCTCAGCGCCCAGGTGGGGATGGATTTCAAGCGGCGGGCCGGCATCATCGCCGTCAGCTCGACCTTCAAGTGCGATTTTATCCGCTATGCGGAATTCACGGACGAAGACACCATCAACCCGAACTTCGCCCTGGAACTCACCAAGACAACCGGGCGCACGACCGGGGCCCTGACCGTCAAAGCCTACCGCGAGACCCGGACGGACAGCGCCGTGAACCTGCGGACCACCTCGTGGAACCTCCCGGTCGGGCTCGGGATCAAATATCCCGTCAACGACAAGATGTACGTCACTTCCTCGACCGACTACCTGCGCCGCACCTACACGGACAACGAGGCCTTGGTGGATTACTCGGATATCAGTGAGTCCCTGGACCTGTTTTATGTCTACACCTCCAAGCTCGACCTGATCGGCGGCTACCGCTTCCGGGTGTCCCAGACCGACGCGCAAGGCCGGACCACCGACCACTGGCTCAATATCGGTGCCACCGGCGGGCTGTTTTCAAAACTCTCCGGCACCATCCGCGTTGGCTACCAGCGCCGTAACATCCCCGACAATGGCGGCGAGAGCTACGACCAGTTCAACGCCCAGGCCTCGCTGTCCTGGCCGATCACCCGCAAGCTCAGCCTCGCGCTCCTCGTCAACCGCGATTTCAACACCATCGCCACGGGCTACTCGGTCGACTCCACGAGCGCGGTGCTGAGCGCTTCCTACAGCTACTCCCGCAAGATCACCCTGAACAGCATGGTTTCGCCCGGGCTGAATCAATTCCTGGGCGAGACTCAGGGCGACCGCCGCGACACCTTTTTCAGCTGGAATGCCGGCATCCGCTATAAGATGAATGAGCATCTGGAGGCCGGCGCCTCATATTCCTATATTCGCAACTGGTCCACCCTGAGTTCTGCCGACTACGACAATCACGGCGTGTCCGTTGATATTTCCAGCCGCTACTAGTTCATCCCTATGAAGCCGTCTTCCCGTCCCCTTCTTCCGTGCCTCCTGCTGTTTCTCCTGCTGGGCACCATCGCGGCCCAGGGTCAGGGCCAGAACCCGGTCAACAAGAAGACCTATATCCACACGCTCGCGCTGGCCGACCGGGTCCGGATCGCCGTATATCAGGAGGAGGACCTCACCAGCCTGACCCGCATCGATGCGCGCGGCCGGGTCAACCTTCCGCTCATCGGCGAGATCCCCATCGGGGGCCTGACGGTCATCGAGGCGCAGGCCGCCATCGAAAACGCCTACAAGGACGGCCGTTTCCTCCGCAACCCCCAGGTCACCGTCAGCGTGGAGGAGTATGCCCCGCGCGAGGTTTCCATCCAGGGCCGCATCCGCAACGCCGGGCGCTACACCCTCCCGATCGAATCCACCCTGACCGTGGTCGAGCTGGTCACCAAGGCCGGCGGCATCGACGATATCGGCAAGGGCTCGGCCGTGACCGTCACCCGCATCCTGCCCGATGGCACGAAGAAAGTCTTCACAGTGGACGTCGATAGTGTAATCAAGGGCAAGAAAGACACCAAAACCGATGACTCTACGCTCCTCCTCCAGCCAGGTGATATTGTTTACGTCCCGGAACGCCTGATTTGAGCTGATCGCCAATGTCATCACCGGACTTTCTGCCCTCCTCCGCCCCGGGAAAATCCGGCGGCCCTTCCCTTCACGGCAATGACCACCAGGTGGTGGAGCGGCGCTCCCTGCGGGATTATTATGTGATCGTCCGCGAGCGGCTCTGGATCGCCCTGCCCGTGGCGCTCCTTGTCGCCTTGTCGGTCGGCTACTACAAGGCGCAGGAAACCGAGATGTTTGCCAGCGTCGCCACCATGCAGTTTGAGCGCCCGGAGCGCGTGGTCATCAGCGAGCAGGTCGTCGACACCTCCGTCCGCTCCGACATCGACCTCAACACCTACATCCAGATCCTCACCAGCGGGCGCCTCCGCACGATGGTCGCGCAGTCGTTGACCCCGGACGAGATCCGGATCCTCCAGCGCCCCTACCTCAAGGAGCTCGCCCCCGGCGCCAGCCCGCCCCCCGTGGCCCAGCTGCTCGGCACCATGGCCCCGCAGTCCATCCGCAACAGTTTCCTCATCAATATTTCCGTCACCAACCGCGATGCCGACGGGGCCGCGCTGATCGCGAACCGCTACGTCGAGCAGTTCATGCGCTACCTGTTCGAATACTCCGGCGGCAAGAACGAGGCCGCCGTGGAATACCTCCGCACCCGCGCCGACGAGTTGCGCAAGGAATCCGAGGCCGCCGAGGGCAGGCTGCAGGATTACCGCCGCAAGCACAACCTCGTCTCCCTCGACAACAGCATCAACATCATCAGCGAGCGCCTCCGCGCCATCAACACCACCCTGACGAACGCCCGGCTGGGCCGCATCGAGGCCGAGAACCTCCTTGGCCAGATCGAGCGGATGCAGCAGTCGAAGGGCAACCTGCTCGAGATCGGCTACATTTCCGCCTACGGCAACATCGCCACCCTCAAGACCCAGCTGGCCCAGCTGAACAACCAGCAGTCCATCCTGAGCGAGCGCTACCTCGAGCGCCACCCCAAGATGCTCAACCTCGCCAGCTCGATCGAAGTCGTCACCGCCCAGATCCGGCAGGACGTCGAGCAGTCCATCTCCGATCTGCGCACCCAGTACGAGAAGCTCAAGGAAACGGAGGCCTCCTACACCAAGGAATACAAGGAGGCCGAACTGGGCCAGTTGCGCCTCGGCGAGCTCTCGGTCGAGTTCAAGAGCCTCGAGAACCAGGCCTCGGTCGCCAAGACCAACTACATCCAGATCCTCGACCGCCTCAACCAGACGACTACCTCCAAGAACCTGGACAGCATCCCCGTCAAGCCGCTCGACCGTGCCCAGCCCGCCGGCGCCCCCTACACCCCCAACATCCGGAGCATCATCAAGACCAGCCTCGGCCTGGGCGTGCTCGTCTTCGCGGCCGTCGCCATCGGCCTCAGCTTCATTGACGACCGCGTGAAGAGCGCCTGGGACATCGAGGGCTTCATCGGCACCACCCTCCTCGGCATCATCCCCGATCTCGGCGACGTGCCCGACACGGAGAAGCACTCGCTGGTCAACAGCAACAAGAGCTCCCCTGGCTCCGAGGCCTTCCTCAGCATCTACAGCGCCGTCAAGATCCAGTCCAAACTCGACTTCCCGAAGTCCATTCTCGTCACCAGCACCATCCCCGGCGAGGGCAAGACGATGATCAGCTGCAACCTCGCCGCCTCCTTCGCCCGCCACGGCAAGCGTGTCCTCATCATCGATTGCGACATGCGGCGCCCGATGCTGCACCGCCACTTCAAGCTCACCAACGAGGCCGGCCTCATCGCCTGGTTCGAGGCCGGGGCCAAGATCCCCGCCGACCCCTTCACTGACGCCTCGCTGGGCCTGATCAAGGCCGACGAAAACCTCTTCCTGCTCCGCTCCGGCGGCCGCTCCAAGAGCCCGACCGAGTTGCTTGAGAACCCCATCTTCGGCCAGTTCATCGAGGCGATGAAGCAGCACTTCGACCTGATCGTCGTCGACTCCCCGCCGATGGGCGCCGTCACCGATTCCCTCCTGATCTCGGAGCGCACCGACGAGGTCATCTACGTGTGCCGGTTCAACCGGGCGTACCGGAAACACATCCGGCTTTACATCAAGCAGCTTCGGGAAGGAAAAAACGAGCTGCTCGGCATCGTGCTCAACGGCCTCTCTCCTCGCCGCATCGAGTATTACAGCAATTACCGGTACTATCGTAGCTACAAGAAATACTACGGCTCGCAGTCGTGAGGCGGGCGGAGCCCGCCGGACTACAGGACCACGGGACTACGGTCTGACTGGACCTGATGTGGCCAATCGAGGCCAGTTGTCTTGTGGTCGGTAGTCCTGGGGTCTCTATTCCAATCCGGTATTGTCGTCTCGTCGTCCGTAGTCCGTAGTCCTGTGGTCCTCCGATGCCCTCCGCCTTCCTCCCCCCGGGTTTCAACGCCACCCGTCCCGTCGCCCTGATCGCCGGCCGCGGCAGCTATCCGGTCATCACCGCCGCGGCCATCCGCGCCGCCGGCGTGCCCGTCCGCCTGATCGCCATGGACGACGAGACCGAGGCCGGGCTGATCGCAAGCTTCCCCGCCAACGAACGCATTTCCATCAACGTCGGCCAGATCGGCAGGATGCTCGACGCCCTCAAGGACTTCGGCGCCGGCTACGCCCTGATGGCCGGCCAGGTGAAGCCCAAGAAACTCTTCCACGGCCTCACCCCCGACCTCAAGGCCGCCTCCATCCTTTTCTCCCTCAAGCGCCGCAATGCCGAGACCATCTTCGGCGCCATCGCCACCGAGATCGAAAAGTTGGGTGTCACGCTCCTCGACGCGCGCGCCTTCATCGACGACGAACTGGCCACGCCCGGCAACATGGCCGGCCCGAAGCTGCCCACCGACCAGGAATACCTCGACCACGGCATCCACATCGCCCGCGAGATGGCCCGGCTCGACATCGGCCAGGGCTGCGTCGTGCGCAAGGGCACCGTCCTCGCCGTCGAGGCCTTCGAGGGCACCGACGACATGCTCCGCCGCGCCGGCACCTTCAAGACCGACGAGACCCTCTTCGTGAAAACCGTCAAGGCCCGGCAGGATTTCCGTTTTGACGTGCCCGTCTTCGGCCTGCGCACGCTGCAGACCATGCAGGAGGCGGGCATCGCCGCCGCCGCCCTCGAGGCTGGCAAGGTCATCATCCTGGAGAAGCCCGCCGTCCTGAAGCAGGCCAAGTCCCTCGGCATCGCCCTGCACGGCTTCTGAGGCCGCTGCTTGAACTTCCACCCATTCCGCGCAACTTAGCCCCCATGACCGCCGATATTGTCGAGGTTTCGATCAAAGGCCTGATGCCCACGGCCAATGGCTGCGCCGTGTTCCTCGGCAACGACGACAAGACCTTCGTCATCTACGTGGACCCCAGCGTCGGCAGCGCGATCTCGATGACGATCAACGGCGTCAAGAAGGAGCGCCCGCTCACGCACGACCTCATCGGCCACCTGCTCATGGGCTTCGAGATCAGCCTCGAACGCATCATCATCAACGACGTCAACGAAGGCACCTATTTCGCGCGCATCATCCTCCACATGCAGAACGAGCTCGGCCGCAAGTTTCTCGAGCTCGACGCCCGCCCGAGCGACTCGATCGTCCTCGCCCTCCAGCAGAAGCGCCCGATTTTCGTCGCCCGCAAGGTCTTCGAGGTCGTCGAGGACATGACCGAGATCCTGGAGCGCGTCCTGAAGCAGCAAAAGGACGAACCCAAGGACGAGGGGGACGCGTAAGGCCATGAGCCTGCCCGCCCGCATCCTTCCCACCGGCCACCTCCCGGGCCAGCCGCTCACTGCGCTGGCGCCGATGCAGGACGTCACCGACCTGCCCTTCATGCGCGTGATGGCCCACTACGGCGCGCCCGATTATTTCTTCACCGAGTTCTTCCGCGTCCACGCCCAGTCCCGGCCCGAAAAGCACATTCTCCGCTCCATCGTGGAAAACCAGACGGGCCGCCCCGTCTTCGCCCAGCTCATCGGTGAGGACATTGCCCACATGGTCCGCACCGTGCAGGACCTGCTGAAGTATCCCGTCGCCGGCATCGACCTCAACATGGGCTGCCCGGCCCCCAAGATCTACAAGAAGAACGTCGGCGGCGGCCTCCTGCGCGACCCGGCTAAGATCGACGAGCTGATCGGCTCCCTGCGCGACGCCGTGCCCGGACTCTTCACCGTCAAGATGCGCATCGGCTTCGACTCGACCGAAAACTACGAGCGCGTCCTCGGCCTCATCAACAAGCACGGCGTGGACCTGCTCAGCGTCCACGGCCGCACCGTGAAGGAAGGCTACCGCAGCGACGTACACTACGATTTCATCGCCCACGCCGCCCGCACGGTCCGTTGCCCGGTGCTCGCCAACGGCAACATCACCTCCGCCGCCCGGGCCGCCGCCGTGCTCGCCGAGACCGGCGCCGCCGGCGTGATGATCGGCCGCCACGCCATCCGCAACCCGTGGATCTTCCGCCAGACCCGCGAACAACTGGCCGGCCAAGCCGTCTTCTCGCCCACCCTCACCGACGTGCGTGAATACATCGGCCGCCTCTACCGCGAGACCCAGGGCCCGGGTGTTCCCGAGGGCGCCCACGTCGCCAAGATGAAGAAATACCTGAATTTCGTCGGCCAGGGCGTAGACGCAGAAGGACGTTTCCTCCACGACATGCGCCGGGCGATGACCGAGGCCGAGCTCTTTGCCGTGTGCGACCGCCACCTGCTGGCCGAATCCGCGAAGCTTTTCGCGACGGAACCCTACCCCGGGATCATCGCCCGCCCGAACTGCGAGACGCCCGTCGAGAGCTGCTCGTTGGATACGGTGACGGCGTGATTATTCAATCCCCAGCACCTTGCGGCCGGTGTCGGAGATCATCTGCGGGGTCCACTGCGGATCCCAGACGATGTGCACCTTGGCCGACTCGACGGTGGGCAGCGCGGCGATCTTCTGCCGCGCATCCTCCGCAATGGTCGGGCCCATGCCGCAACCCGGCGCCGTGAGCGTCATCTTCACCTCGACCGTGTGGCCGCCAGCCGGCGTTTTCTCCACCGCCAGATCATACACGAGGCCGAGGTCCACGATGTTGACCGGAATCTCGGGATCGAAGCAGGTCTTGAGCGAATCCCACACCGCCTGCTCGCTGAATTCCCCGACGACGGGCCCGGCGGCTTCCGCCTTCGCCGTGTAACCGGCGATCAGGCCTGTGTCCTCCTTGGCGATCCGGAACAGCCCGTGATCGGTCCGTACCGTCACATTGCCGCCGAGCGTCTGGGTGATGAAAACCTTGGCGCCAGCGGGCAGCAGCACCTTGTCGCCGGCCGGGATGGCGGTGGCGGGACAATCCGAGGCGAGCGCGTAATCCTGGTTCATCCCCGCACCTTACCGCAGGCTCATGTCAAAAGGCAACCGGGCATACAGGCCCTGCGGGTCATTGAATCTGGCCAGCGTCTTCAGTTCCGCGGTGGCCTCGCTGAGGAGCAGGCCGACCGGCCCGCCAAACGACTGCTCGCGGCGGCGCGGATCAAGCGCCTCGGCGAACTGCTCGCCGAACTGCTTGGGCCGCGGGTATTCCGACACCTTGAAATTATCGCCGAGCTTCGCCTTGTCGGCGGCGTATTTGACCGCGGCGGCGAGTCCGCCCATCTCGTCCACCAGCCCGAGCTTGAGCGCCTCGCTGCCGGACCAGACCCGGCCCTGGGCGATCTCTTCGACCACCGACCGTTCAAGCTTCCGGCCCTTGACCACCTTGGTGACGAACTGGTCGTAGACCCAATCAACCGAATCCTGGAAGATGGCCAGCTCGTCGGGGGTTTTCGGCCGGGTGATGGTGGCGGCATCGGCAAATTTCCCGGTTTTGACCGTATCGAAGGTCAGGCCGAGCTTGTCGGTCATCAGGCCCTGGAAATTCAGGAACATGCCATAGACGCCGATGGAACCGGTGATGGTCGTGGGTTCGGCAAAGATCCGCTCGCTGTGCATCGCGATCCAATAGCCACCCGAGGCGGCCACGGAGCCCATCGAAACCACCACGGTCTTGTCCTTGTGCAGGAGGGACAACTCGCGCGCGATCGTCTCCGCGGCCGTGACGCTGCCACCCGGGCTGTTCACCCGCAAAACCACCGCCTTGACGTCGTCGTCCTGTCGGATTTCGCGGAGCGTGCGGGCGGTCCGGGCGCCGAATACATAGCCTTCCTCGGTGCCGTTGCCGTCGACGATCTCGCCCTCGGTATAGACAATGGCCACCTTGCCCTTGCCGGAGGCGCTGAGCTCGATCTTGTCCGGGCTGGACCGCTTGGCGGCGAGCCCGTTGCCCCCGACGTGCTTGGCGTATTCCTTCAGGTTGATTTGCTTGAAGGCCTTGTCGCTTTCCTTGCGGCCGGTCTCCTTCTTCAACTCGGCCAGCACCTCGTCGAGGTAGACCACGCGGTCCACCAGCTTGAGTTTCAACGCAGCGTCGGCGCGGACCAGCCCCTTGGTGTCCACAATCCGTTGCAGTTCGCCCGCCGGGAGCTTGCGCGCGCCCTCGATCGTGGTGACCAGATCCCGCCAGACATCGTCGACTAGCTTCTGGATCTGCTCGCGGTTCTCGGGGCTCATGTCCTTGCGGGTGTAAGGCTCGACCGCGCTCTTGTACTTGCCCACGCGGGTCACCTGCACCCCGACGCCGAATTTCTCAAAGGCCCCGGCGAAGAACATCGGTTGCGACGCCAGCCCGGGCATCAGCACGATGCCGTAGGGATCGAGGGCCAGGTTGGTGGCGACCGAGCCAAGGTAGAAATCCCGGGTGGTGGCATAGCGCAGGTAGGCCTTGACCGGCTTGCCCGAGGCCTTGAAGACCTCCAGGGCTTGGCGCACTTCCTTCAACGCCGCGTAGCCCGAGCCGTAGGACAGTGGCTGTACCGAGCCGGTCAGATAAAGGCCCTTGATGGATTTGTCGCCGGCCGCCGCCTCCAGCGCGCGGGTCACCTGGCGGAGCTGCATGGTATGGCGCGAGTCACCGCCAAAAGCCTCGAGGAATTCCGCCATGCCGTCGTTCTGCGAAGGGGTGTCGACGATGCTCCCCGCCAGGTCGAAGACCAGATAGGAACCATCCTGCACGGTGGCCGGCTCCTTCTTGCCCATCGCGGCAAGCGCGCCGATGAACAACAGGCTCAGGATCAATCCACCGACCAGAAACACGATCAAGGCGGTGAGGGTGGCAAAAAACGAGGTGAAGAAGTTCTTCATGCCCCGAGGGTAGGCCGCCGCACCGGCCCGGCCAGCGAAAAACGACCCGCGGCCGGTCATAGGGACGGGCGGGGCTCTGCCGCGATGAGCGGCTGGGTTACATCTCGGCCAAATTTCGAACGGATTTAACGCGGCTAGACATTTCCCCGTGCCGATATAGTCTCTCCCCCAATCGCCTTCCCCATGAGTGAGAAACAAGAACTGCTGACCACGAACCGCAAGGCCCTCACCATCAACCTGGACGGCACCCACTACGGCACCATCGCCGAGATCGGCGCCGGCCAGGAAGTCGCCCGCGTGTTCTTCCAGGCCGGCAGCGCCTCCGGCTCCATTGCCAAGACCATGTCGGCCTACGACATGACCTTCAGCGACGCCATTTACGGCAAGGCCCCGCGCTACGTCTCCCGCGAGCGCCTGACCACGATGCTCGGGCACGAATACGGCCTGCTCAAGGAACGCCTCCAGGAAAAACGCGGTGAGCGCAGCTGCTTCTTCGTCTACGCCGACACCGTCGCAACCGCCAACGCCAAGAGCGGCGCCAGCGGCCACGGCTGGCTCGGTATCCGTTTTCAGACGAAACCCATGGAGGAGCCCAGCGACATCCTCATCCACGTCCGCACCCTCGACAAAAAGAACGTCCTGCAGCAGGAGGCCCTCGGCATCGTCGGCACCAACCTCATCTACGGCGCGTTCTATTACCGCGACAATCCCGAGAAGTTCATCCAATCCCTCGCCGACAACCTTGGCACCGACCGCGTCGAGGTCGACATGCTCAAGTTCAGCGGCCCCGCCTTCACCGCCGTCGACAACCGCATCCTCTCCCTCCACCTCGTCAAATACGGCCTGACCAACGCCGTCATGTTCGCCCCCACCGGCGACGTGCTCCAGCCCTCCGAGGTCCTCTACAACCGCCCCGTCCTCGTCGAGCGCGGCAGCTTTCGACCCATCACGCACGTCAACGTCGACATGCTCAACTGCGCCACGGCCCAGTTCCTCCAGGAACCGATGGTCAAGGGCAAGGACGTCGTCGTGCTCCTCGAGATCACGATGAACAACCTCCTCGCCGACGGCGCCCTCGACGAGCAGGACTTCCTCTCCCGCGTGGACATGCTTGGGCACATTGGCTTCACCGTCCTCATCTCCAACTACTCGGAGTTCTACCGGCTGGTCTCCTACTTCCGCCGCTACACCAAGGAGATGATCGGCGTCGCAATGGGCATCAACAACCTCCTCGAGATCTTCAACGAGAAATACTACGAGAACCTCGAGGGTGGCATCCTTGAGTCGATGGGCCGCATGTTCCGCCACGCGGTGAAACTCTACATCTACCCGATGCAGCAGGTCGCCTACGACAGCTACCTGAAGAGCGGCCATCCCGCCGAGACCGGCCAGGCGCACGTCACCCACTCCTTCGCCGCAAAGGTCCTCATCACCGCGCGCAACGTCAACGTGACCGACCACCTGCGCAACCTCTACGCCCACCTGCTCGAGAACCACTACATCGACTGCATCCAGGGCTTCAACGAGGACTACCTCAGCATCTTCTCCCGCGACGTCCTCCAGCGCATCAAACACAACGACCCCTCGTGGGAGAAGCTCGTGCCCGCCAAGGTCGCCGAGGTGATCAAGTCCCGCGGCCTGCTCGGCTACGGCAAGCCGCCGAAGCCCGCCCCGGCCCCGGTGGTGCCGGCCTGATTTGCCCGGCCAAGAAAAAGGCCACTCCGCGGAGTGGCCTCGTTTGAATCGCGGCTGAACCGGATCAGCTTCTGGCCGGGCGCAGCCGGCGGGCGAGGCCCAGCGCGGCCAGCGCGCCCACAAACCACAGGCTGGGCGCACCGCCGCCACCGCTATCCGTGGACGGGGTCGGCGGCGTGGTGGGCGTGGTGGGTTCCGCCACCAAGGCCACCGTGGTGACGACGGAGATGAAGCCACTCGAAGGGGCCACGGCGCGCAGGATGGAATTACCGGTATCGGAAACGATCACATAGCTGGAAGCGTAGCTATAGACACCCTGCGGTTGGTTGAACAAGGCCTGCTCGCCGGTCCCGCTCCGGTTGCCCGAGACGCCGGCAATGCCGGCCACGGTTGACACCACCCCGGTCACGCTGACCCGGCGGATGCAGTTATTGCCGGTATCAGCCACGTAGAGGGTGCCGGAGGGGGCATCGAGGGTCAGGCCTTGGGGCAGGTTGAAGAGGGCATACTCACCCGGCCCATCGTAGGCGCCGCTCAGGCCAGCCGAACCCGCAACGGTCCGAACCGTCGCGGCGGGCGTGAGCACCGTGGTGACGCCGTTCGCGTCGGTGGTCATGGCATCCACGACCCGGATTGTCCGGATCGTATTGTTATAGGTGTCGGACACCACGAGGGTCCCGCTCAGGCCGACCACGACGCCGGTCGGGTTGTTGAACCGCGCCGCCGTCCCCACGCCATCGGCATCACCGGCGACAGTGGGCGAACCGGCGAAGGTGGTCACCACCCCGGCGGGGGTCACCCTGCGGATGGTGCAATTGATGGAATCGGCGACATAAAGGGCTTCCGTGCTCGTGCTGACGCCGGCCGCATCGGTGGTGGTGGTGACGTAGAAGGCCAGGCCCGTGGGACTGGAGAACAACGCGGCCGTACCCGTGCCGTCCGTGAAACCCCGGTTGCCCGCCGAACCAGCGATCGTGGTCACGACCCCGGTCGGGGTGACTTTCCGGATGGTGGCGTTCCCCGTGTCGGTCACATAGAAATTGCCGCTACCGTCAAAGGTGATGCCGGTGGGTGCATTGAACCGGGCGGCATCGCCCGTGCCATCCGTTGCACCCGAGGTGCCGCTTTTGCCGGCCAGGGTGAGGACGACGCCGAACGACGTGATCTTCCGGATGCAATTGTTGGCGGTGTCACACACAATGAAATTACCGCTGCTATCGACAACGAGCCCGTTGGGGCGGAGCAGAAACCCGGTGCCAATGGTTCCATCGCCGGCCGAACCACCGCCGCCGGAACCGCCACCGGAGCCGCCGCCCGAACCACCGCCACCGGAACCGCCGCCGCCCGTGCCACCTGAACCCGGGCCACCCCCAGCGCCACCGTTGGAACTGCCCGGCAAGGCGCCCCGGCGGATGGTGTGGTTGCGATTGTCCGCGATATACAGGTTGCCCAAGGTATCCGGGGCGACATCCGTCGGGTGATTGAAGAGGGCGTTGCTGCCGACCCCATCAGCCGTGCCCACGACTCCCTTGGTCCCACCAATGGTCGAAACCACGCCACCGGGCGTGATTTTGCGCACCGTGTTGTTATTGGTATCGGTCACGAAAACATTGCCCGCCGCATCCACCCCCAGGCCCGCCGGGCCGTCGAAGCGGGCGGTATTCCCGCTGCCATCCGCCGAGCCGGCGACCCCGGCACTGCCCGCGAACGTCAGCACCAGGCCGCCGGGGGAAATCTTGCGGATGGTGTGATTGCCGGAGTCGGCCACATAGATATTGCCGGAGGCATCGACCGCGAGGTCACGCGGATAAAAGAAGCGGGCAGCCGCGCCCATGCCATCGCTGCCGCCCGGCTGGCCTGCCGAGCCGGCCAGGGTGGTGACGACCCCGGAAACGGAAATCATCCGGATCACATGGTTGCTGTAATCCGCAACGTACACATTGCCGGCACTGTCGAGCGCCACCCCGCTGGGATACTCAAAGGTTGCCTCGGCCCGCGCCCCGTTGGCACTGCCCGCCGTGCCCGCGATGCCGGCGTAGGTCGTGACCGCACCCGCGGCCGTGACTTTGCGGATGGTGTGGTTCGTTGAATCCGCCACGTAGAGATTGCCCGCGGCATCGACCGCCAGACCGGCCGGCGCGTTGAAGCGGGCGTCACTGCCCTGTCCATCCGTGCTGCCACTGCCGGCCCCGTTACCCGCAAACAGCGTGACGGTACCGTCGACGGCTATCCGGCGGATGCTGTTGTTGGCCGTGTCGCTCACATAGAGGTTGCCGTTGCTGTCCAGGACGGTCCCGGTCGGGTTGCGCAACAGGGCCGGGCTCAGCGCATAGCCGGTCCCATTCTGCAGGCCGGCAACACCGCCCGCCCCGGCAATCGTGGTCACCACGCCTTCCGGGCTCACCTTGCGGATCAAATGATTGCTATAGTCGGCCACGTAGAGGTTGCCCGTCGCATCGAGGACCACGCTGGACGGATGATCGAAGCGGGCCGCCGTCCCACTCCCATCGACGCGACCGGTGGCCCCGGCCAGGCCGGCCAGGGTGGTCACCACCCCAGCAGGCGTGATCTTGCGGATCGTGCCATTCAGCTCGTCGGCCACATAAATATTGCCCGTCTGGTCGACGGCCAGGTCGTTGGGGCCGTTGAACCGGGCACTGGCCCCGGTTCCGTCCGTCCCACCATAGGTCAAGGTCGTGCCGGCGAGGGTCGTGACCGCGCCTGTCGGGGTGACCTTGCGGATCGTGTTGTTGCCGGTGTCCGCAATGTAAAGGTTGCCGGCGGTATCGCTGGCGATGCCCCGGGGATTATTGAAGAGGGCGGCGGTCCCCTGGCCATCCGTGCTGCCCGTGACCCCTGCCAGGCCGGCCAGCGTCGTCACCACGCCTGCCGAGGTGACCTTGCGGATGAGGTGATTCTTCGAATCGGCGACGTAAATGTTGCCCGCCGCGTCAAGCGTCAGGCCGCTCGGGCCGGAAAACCGGGCCGCACTGCCGGTGCCATCGCTCGCGCCTGCGCTGCCGAACGAGCCGGCCAGCGTCGTCACCACGCCTGCCGGGGTGATCTTGCGGATGGTGCCGCCGCTAAAATCGACCACATAGAGATTGCCCGAGCTGTCAACGACTGGACCTTGGGGGGAATAGAAGGTGATATCGGGATCCGTGGTCGTGCCATTGTTACCCCCGATCTTGCCGGCTGTGCCGACAAACGTGGTCACCACCCCGTCCGGCGTAATTTTCCGGATGACGGAATTGCCCGCATCGGCCACGTAGATATCGCCATTCGAGTTGAGCGCCACGCCAACCGGATGATTGAAAATGGGCACCTGCGGACTGCCCCCGATGCCGTTGCTATTGCCCGGTTTGGTCGCGATGCCAGCAATCGTGCTGTAGGTGTACTCGGTCTGCGCAATGGCGCTGGGCGCAGCGGCCAGCAATCCGGCGACGGCTAGCAAAATGGCATGAGCGCCTTGAAATGTACGATGCGTTGAGACCTGGTGGGCAAGACTGGCGATCCGTGTATGTGTCATTGGCAAATGATGAGCTGCTGGGTCAGCAATTGGGGGCTACAAGTTCCGTATCGATGTAATTATTAGTCAAGGCCCAGCACGATGCGGGCGCACAAAGAACACCATCACGCGAGCAACCCAAAGGGGTCAAGGCCATAGCCTGAAAATGCCGCCCGGCCCCTTGGCCCGGCCGGACCCACACCCAGCCGGCTATGTCGCCGGCACAGCCAATTTTTCCGTGTCTTCCGTGTATTCCGTGGTTTAACCATCCGGTTGCCCATGCGCTTCCACAAATACCATGCCCTCGGCAACGATTACCTCGTGATGGACCCGGCGGATTTTCCCGGTTTATCCGCCCCGACGGTCGGGCAGATCCGCGTCATCTGCCACCGCAATTTCGGCGCCGGCTCCGACGGCATCCTCTGGGGGCCCCTCCCGACCACACGCGCCCAGTTCGGCCTGCGCATCTTCAATCCCGACGGTTCCGAAGCCGAAAAATCCGGCAATGGCCTGCGCATCTTTTCCCGCTACCTCTACGACCAGAAGAAGGTCGGCACGACCCCCTTCACCATCGACACCCCGGGTGGTGTGGTCGAGGTCACCATCCAGCCCGGCGGGCAGCTCCTCACCGTCGAAATGGGCCGCGTCGGTTTCACCAGCGACAAGATCCCCGTCGCCGGCCCGTCGCGCGAGGTCATCAACGAGAAGATCACGATCCTCGACCGCGAGTTCACGTTCTGCGCCGCCACCATCGGCAACCCGCACTGCGTGATCCCCCTCCCCGCCGTCACGCCCGAGCTGGCGCACAAGTACGGCCCGCAACTCGAGACGCACGCCAGTTTCCCGAAGCGCACCAACGTCCAGTTCCTGCAGGTGCTCGACCGCGCCAACATCCGCATCGAGATCTGGGAGCGCGGCGCGGGCTACACCCTCGCCTCCGGCAGTTCCTCCAGCGCGTCCGCCGCCGTGGCGCACAAGCTCGGCCTCGTCGACCGCAAGGTCACCGTGCACATGCCCGGCGGGCAGATCGGTATCGAGATCGGCGACAATTTCTCCATCAAGATGACCGGCCCCGTCACGCGCGTGGCCGAGGGCACGCTGCACCCCGAGCTGTTCACGACAACGGTGTGAACGCATCCGACGGGCCATCTTGTAACTGATTTGCAGGGGTATTCGGTTGTCTCGCCCGTCGCTGCCGGCATGCTGCAGGCGCTTGCCGTTCCCCGTCGTGCAAGCGACCGGCGGAAAACACCCCCGCCGGTTGACGCCACACCCTACCCATGAAATCACCGCGCCTGTTCCTCGCGTCGCTCCTGACGCTTTGCGTGGCCGGCCTCGCGCCCGCCGCTGATTCGAAACCGATCGCCCGCGTCATCTCCGTCCAGGACGTCGCCACCACGGATCCTGACGGCTATGTGACCCGCATGGCCAGGTACAACGAGATCGTGAAGGCGAAGACCGGTGTCGATAACTTCGTCCGGGTCTATGTCACCAACTTCGATGGCGAGCACCACGGAGCCTTGCGCTTGGTCGCGGCCGCCGACTCCGTCGCGACGCTGACCAAGATCTCGGCCACGGTCGACGCCGACGCTGACGGGGCCGCGTTGCGCGAAAAACTGGTCACCACGCGCAAAATCGAGACGCGCGTGCTCTACCAGGCTGTCCGCTTCGACGGCACCCACAAGGGCGCACACCTCTACACGACCGAGGCGGTGCTCAGCGACGAAGCGGCCTACCTGGCGGCCCTCGACGGGCTGCGCGCGCTGTTCGACAAGCAGGGCCTGCAGGACGTGAAGATCAACGCCTATCGGGTGCTGGCCGGGCGCACCAACCACACCCATCGCATCTCGCTCATCGCCCCGTCAGCCGAGAAGCTCGCCGCCATGCTCGACTTCGTCGCCACCGATCCGGGTGCCGCCGCCTGGCTGGCCAGCGTCGCCAAGTTCCGCACGGTCGTCTCCAACTCGACGGCGCGCGAGATCACGAAGTGACCGCAGCCCCCTCACAGGCGGCGGCTTGTGCCGCCGCCTGTTTCCTTCGATTTGGCCCGCAAAAAAAAGCCGGAGCGTTGCTCCGGCTTCGAAATGTTACGGCGGTGAAGAGCCTCAGTATTTCACGCTGCAACCGTAGGCCTTCGACGTGGCCTTTGCGACGGGCCGGCCGGCCTGGATGTCGGTCAGCGCGGCCTTGACGTAGTTGGTCGCCTTGGCGATGTCGGCCGGATTCGCCGAGTTGATGTCGTCGATGCCCCCGGCGTAGACCAGGGTGCCCTCGGCGTTCACCACATAAAGCGTGGGCGTGTGGCGCGCATCGTAGAGCTTGCCCACCTTGCCCGCCTGGTCGCGGATGTAGGCCGTGGGCGCGGCGCCGCTCTTCTTGTGCCAGGCGGCCACCTGGGCCGGGTCAAAGTCGCCCTGCGCGCCGGCATGGCCGGAATTGATGGAGAGCCACACCGCCCCGTCGGCAACGGCCGCCTTCTGCGTGGCGGGCATGTTGCCGCTGCCCTGGTAATGCTTGACCACGAAAGGACACTCGGGGTTGACCCACTCGAGGATGACGGTCCGGCCCTTGTAGGCCGAGAGGGACTGCTGCTGGCCGTTGATGTCGGTGAGGGTGAAGTCCGGCGCGGGCTGGCCGACGGAGGGAGCTGCGTGGACGACGAGGCCCAGGACCAGTGAAGCGGCCCCGGCGAGGAGTGAGCGCAATGATGTTTTCATAGGGGGAATCTCAGTGGAATTAGTATACGGGATTTCCCATCCGTCAAATCCGCTTGGTGTCCGGGCCGGGGCGAATTGCACGTTGCGGCGCGGGCCCGAGACCCTAATCCTGCCGGTGTGATTGGATGGATTTCCGATTTTTTTCGTTTCTGGTGGGCCCTGTTCTATTGGAACGCCCGCAAAACGTGGTTCCGGATGCACGGCGCGCACCGCGATTCCTGCCCCTGCCAGTATTACAGCGACTCGGGGCATGCCCTGGATTCGCGCTGCGAAGCGGTGCTGCACTGGCGGAAACCCGCGCGCTTCCGCCGGGTCTGCCCGTTGCTGACCGAGACCAAGGACGGCTGGCGCTGCAGCGTGGATGCCGAGCGGGTGCGGCCGTTCTGGGGGCGCGCGGCCCTGTTTTCCGGAGCCGCCTTGCTCTCCCTTTATCTGCTCGGCTCGGTGGTGGTATATGCCGTGCTCCATGCCGCCAGCTACGAGGTCAGCTACCGGTCGGTCGTCTGGCCTCCCCACTGGGCCGAACTGCGTGGCGGGCAGGAGCGGCTCCACGCCACCCGCGCGCAAAAGGCCCTCGCTGCCGGCGACTATCGGTCCGCCATTCTCTCGCTCCAGACGGTCTGCGAGCTGAATCCGCGCAACTACAACGCGGGTCTCACGCTCGCCAACCTGGTCCAGCTGGCCGGACAGCCTTCCATCGCCCAACATATCTACGCCCGCCTGATGTATGACGTGCCGGAGCAGCGCACGACCACGGCGCAGTTCTGGGGCCGCGCCCTCCTGGCCGGCGACGACTACACCCAGTTCAAGGCCCTCGCCATTGCCATGCTGAGCGAGGATTCGGGCCGGCGGGAGGCGTGGCTGAACGCCCTGCTCTTTGCTGCGCGGCAGACCGGCGACCAGGCGGTGCTCCGTCCGTTGCTCAAGAACGAGCACGGCCTGCCCAATTGGTGCATCGAGCTCATCGGCATCGAGCAGTTGCTGCTGGAGAACCACCCCGCTCAGGCCCTGCCGCGCCTCACCCGCATCCAGGGCGGGTCCACGGTCACCTACGTCCCCTATTACCAGGCCGACCGGTTGCTGCAGCTCGGCCGGCCCGATCTGGCGGGCAAGCTGATCGATGCCTACGGCAACCGTCTCCCCGCGCACGAGGGCTCCTTCCTCCGCCTGCGCGTTTTCCGTGCCCAGCGGTGGACCCCACTGCTGGAATCCGAGTACGACCTTCTGCTCAGTGCCCCGCTGACCCCGCGGTTGGCCACGCTGTTTTGCGCCTCCCTCCTCGCACAGCCGGCGCCGGAACTGCTCCCCCGCTATCTCGATCGCTTCCTGCAGGACGGCCCGGCGGTCAGCAACGAGACCCTGGCCCTGTATCACGCGTCCTACCTGGCCGCCGTGGCCGGTGGCGAGACCCGGCGGGCCGAAAAACTCGCCGACACCATCAGCCGTTTCACTGCCTCCGAGATCAAAACCTTGCGCGGGCTGGGCGAACTCCTGAAGACCCGCGCCCCGCGGCAGCAAGTGGCCATGCTCCTGCCCGTCGTGCCGCTGCCGATCGAGGTCATTTATGCCATCCACGAGCGGCAGACCGCTCCGGCTGCGCCATGAGTTTTTTCAGCCGCCCCCTGCCCCTGCAGACGGGCCGGCCGCCGGCGGGCGCGCTGGCCATCAGCCTCGGCCTGGCCGGCCTCTGCGCGGCCTACTGCGGCATGCTGTGGCCGGAATGGCGGCATAATCCCGACCTGTCCCACGGTTTTTTCGCCCCGCTCATCTTCGGCCTGCTGGTCTGGGAAAGCCGCCGCCTCGGTCCGCTGCGCTGGCTTCAGCCCGGATGGGTTGCCTCGGCGCTGCTCGTCACCGTGCTGGCGGGTGGCTTCACGTTGTTTGCCCTCGCCGGGCTTTTCGTCGCCTCGCTCGCGTGGTCCCACTCGCTCGTGCTCTTCCTGCTCGCCGGCACCCTCACCTGTTTCCTGCTCGCCGGCCTGCTGGTCCTGGCCGACGCGCGCGTGCGTGTCCTGCCGCTTAACTGGATCACCCTCACTGCCATTTTCCTCTGGGTTCTCGTGGCGCCCGTGCCCGAGGGCACCTACTCCCGCCTCACCCTGTCCCTCCAAACTTGGGTCACCGACGGAGTGATGGCGGTTCTCCATTTCCTGGGCGTGCCGGCGCGCCAGCACGGCAACCTGATCGAACTGGCCCGCACGACCGTCGGGGTCGAGGAGGCCTGCAGCGGTGTCCGCAGCCTCATCTCGTGCATTTATGCCGGATTCTTCTTTGCCGCCTGGCAGGTGCGCCGACCGGGTCGCCGGTTGCTGCTGATCCTCGCCGCACCGCTGCTGGCCCTCGGCATGAACTTCCTGCGTTCCCTCACCCTCACCCTGCTGACCAACTCCGGCGTCGATATCACCGGCACCTGGCACGATGCCACGGGCTTTGCCATCCTCGGCGTGACGGCCGCTATCCTCGCCGGCCTGGCGATCCTGCTGGAGTCGAAAGAGGCCCCGCCGGCAGCTCCGTCCGCGACGGCCCCCACGACCGCCGCGGCCCTGCCCGGACCCTATCGCCTCTTCTGGCTCGGTGCCGGCCTGACGCTGCTCCTCGCCGGATTCTTCTACGTGAATTCGCGCCCGTCCGCCCAATCCGCCACCGACGCCCCACCCCTGGCCGGCATGCTGCCAGCGGAAGCAGCGGGCTGGCAGGTGACAACTCCGCACGATCTCTACCAGTTCTCCGACGTCTTGCACACCACTTACCTGCTGGAACGGACCTATGTGCGGCCGACCGGCGACGGAAATTTTATCAACCTGACGGTCTACCTCGCCTACTGGGCCGCGGGCCAGACTTCCGTCAGCCAGGTGGCCTCCCACACGCCCGATGCCTGCTGGCCCGGTTCCGGCTGGGCCTCGCAACCCACCACCGGCGGACACACGCAGTCGATCGGGCCGGAATTTTCCCCCGCCGAATTCCGGGTCTTCCGCAACGAGGCCGGCTTTGTCCAGAATGTCTGGTTCTGGCACATTTTTGACGGCCGGGTCATCGACTACCGCGACCCGTATTCCCTGCCCGCTCTCTTCCGCATCGCCTTGCAATATGGCTTCCGCCGACAGGGCAGCCAGTACTTCGTCCGCATTTCGAGCAACCGTCCGTGGGATGAACTGGCCGGCGAACCCGTCCTGCGCGAAATCCTCGCCAACCTGGACCGCATCGGCCTCTGACCCCATGCCCCTCGCCGTCACCAAGCACGAACGACTCATCCTCGGCGTCCTCGCCTTGCTTGTCGTACTCGGGCTCATCGGCCTGCTGGTCCTTTGACCCGGATAGTCTCGCCCCGGATGCAAGCACGATTTACCAAATCGTAACTTGGCTCTTGTCAGTGGTGGCGGCGACGTAAGAATTTCCCCCGCAATGATCATCAAACCGAAGGTCCGCGGCTTTGTCTGCGTGACCGCCCACCCCACCGGTTGCTCGGCCCACATCCAGCAGCAGATTGACTACGTAAGGTCGAAGGGCCCGATCAAGGCCGGCCCCAAGAAGGTCCTCGTGATCGGGTCGTCGACGGGCTTCGGCCTCGGCTCGCGCATCGCGGCCGCTTTCGGGGCCGGCGCCAGCACCCTCGGCATCTTTTTCGAGCGCCCCTCCGAGGAGGGCCGCTCCGCCACGCCCGGCTGGTACAACACCATCGCCTTCACCAAGGCCGCCCGCGCCGCCGGCCTCTACGCAGCCAACCTTAACGGCGACGCCTTTTCCGACGATATCAAGAAGCAGGCGCTCGAGATCATCGCGCGTGACCTGGGCCAGGTGGACCTCGTGGTCTATTCCCTCGCCTCCCCGCGCCGCCAGCACCCGCGCACCGGCGTCGTGCACAAATCCACCCTCCAGCCGCTCGGCGCCCCCTATACCAACAAGACGGTCGACACCGACAAGGGCATCGTGAGCGAAGTCACGATCCAGCCCGCAGACGAAGCGGCGGTCGCCGACACCGTCGCCGTCATGGGCGGCGAGGACTGGGAGATGTGGATCCAGGCCCTCTCCGACGCCAAGCTCCTCGCCCCGGGCGCCACGTCCATCTCCTACTCCTACATCGGGCCGGTCCACACCTGGCCCATCTACAAGGATGGCACCATCGGTCGGGCCAAGGTCGACCTCGAGCGCGCCGCGAAGGCGATCGATGCGAAGCTCAAGGGCACGGTCGGCGGCCGCGCGTTCATCTCGGTCAACAAGGCGCTCGTCACCCAGGCCAGCTCGGCGATCCCTGTCGTGCCGCTCTACATTTCCATCCTCTACAAGGTCATGAAGGCCGCCGGCACGCATGAGGCCTGCGCCGAGCAGATGCAGCGCCTCTTCGCCACCCAGCTCTACAACGGCAACCAGCCCAAGTTCGACTCCGAGGGGCGCGTCCGCATCGACGACTGGGAAATGCGACCCGAGATCCAGAACGCCATTTCCGAGATCTGGCCCAAGGTCACCACCGAGAACCTGACGACGCTCACTGACATCGCCGGCTACCGGTCGGAATTCCTCAAGATGTTCGGCTTCGGCCTGCCCGGCGTGGACTACGATGCCGAGGTCGATCCGCACCAGCCGATGCTGTAGGCTGCGGTAGGAAAAAGGTAAAAAGCCAGGGACCAGGAAAGGGTTCCCGGCGTCGCATTGGGCCGCATTATTTTCCTGAATTTTGGCACAAGCCGGCCACCTTGTTGTCATAATCCACCCATGAAAACCACCCCCCTATTCCTCGTTGCCGCGGCGCTGATCGCTGGCGGTTGCCAGTCAACCCAGACGTCATCGGTTCCAGCCAAGGCGGACAACGTCGCAGTGAACTTCTTTGAAGCGGACAAATTCACCGACGTCCGTGAATCCTTCGGCGCCAGCCCCAGCCAGGATTACCTCAACCAGCTGAGCGCGCACCTGCAGCGCGTCGCCTCTCCCCGCCTGCCCGCCGGGCAGAAGCTGACCGTCACCTTCACCGATATCGACCTGGCCGGGGATTTCCAACCGACGCGGGTCAACCTGCAGGATGTGCGCATCGTCAAGGAAATCTACCTCCCGCGCATGGCCCTGAATTTCAAGGTGACTGATGCCGATGGCAACGTGGTCAAGGAAGGCCAGCGCAAGCTGACCGACCTCAACTTCATGAACAACCTCGGCCTGGTCGAACGGGATCTGCCCCTGTTCTACGACAAGGCCCTCCTCTCGAACTGGGTGGAGCAGGAACTCAGGTCGTAAGCTCCCTTCTGTCTTTTGCCAAAAGCCCGGCCGAACCTGGCCGGGCTTTTTTCTGCCCGCTGCTCAATCCTCAAATGCAGACACGCTGAGCGATTTGCCGTTATCCTTGGGGCCGAACTTCAGGATGAACGGCGCCGCGGTCTTCGCCCACGCCTCGGCCTTGGGGTAGCTGGCCGCCCCGTCGCTCCACGCCTGGCGCAGCATGTCCGTGTCGATCACGCCGGGGTTGAGCGGCACCGCCGCCATGCCCGCGGGCAGTTCCTGCGCGAGCGCCAGCGTCAGTCCCTCCATGGCAAACTTTGAGGCGCAATACGGGGCCACCTCGGGTGAAGTGCTCCGCCCCCAACCCGAGCTCAGGTTGACGATGACCCCGGTCTTGCGCGCGACCATCGCCGGCACGAAGTGGCGGATGACGTTCGCCACGCCCTTGATGTTCACGTCGATCAGCCGGTTGAATTCAGCCGCGGGCACCTGCCAGAGCGGCGCCGGGGTGTTCATCACCGCGGCGTTGTTGATCAACAGGTCGGGCGCGCCGTGTCGGGCCAGCACGTGCTCCGACCACAGGGCGACCTTGCTTTCTTCCGCAACGTCGACGGCCGTGAAATCGTGTGGCGCGGGATGCGTGAAGCGCAGGTTCAGGATCTCCGCGCTGCGGCCGCAGCCGATGACCGTGTGCCCACGGGCGATATACCACTCGGCGAGCGCCCGGCCCAAGCCCCGTGTCACGCCGGTGATGAGGATTTTCATCCGCCGGTCCTCACCGCGTCTGCAGCCGGATCTTGTTCAGGCCGTGTTTGCGGCAAATATCCATCGCCTGCAGCGCGTACCGCAGCTCGGCGGTCTCGTCGGAGCGGACCAGCACGGTGATGTCCTTGCTGATCCGGCCGATTTCCGCCGCCAACTGGTCGAGGTTCTCCATGGTCGCCGGCTTGCCGTTCACCTCCATTTTTCCCTCCTTGGAAACACTGATGGTGAACGAATCCTTCAGCTCGCTTTTGCCCGCGGTCTCGGCCTTCGGCAGCGTCAGGTTCATGGTTGTGACGGACCGGAACTGCATCGTGACGAACGCGAAGAAAATCAGCATCACCAGCACGTCGATCAACGGCACGAGGTTCAGCTCGGGCCGGCGCCGCTTCCTGGGCATGAGTCCGCTCATGACTTGGAATTGTGCGAGAGAATGCGCTCCAGCAGCAGGTCGATCCGCGCGGCGTAGTTCTCCACCTTCCGCTGCAGGAAGCCGGCGCCGACCAGCGACGGGATCGCGATCGCGAGGCCGATGACCGTGGCGGAGAGCGCCAGGGCCACGCCCTTCGTGAAGGCCGCGGGATCGGGCAGCCCGGTCTCGGGGGAAATCTGCGAGAACACCTGCAGCAGGCCGGTCACGGTGCCGGTCAGGCCGATCAGCGGGGCCGCCGCATAAATGACCTCGAGGTACGGAATGCCGCGCTCCATGCGGTTGAGTTCGAGCCGGGCAAAGGCCTTGACCGACTCGGGGTCGGTCTTGTGGGCATTGGCGAACTCCACGACCCGCGCCAGCACCGAGTGGCGTCCACCGGGCTGCGATTTGTTCTCCACGATGGCGTCGACCAGGTCGTTCGGCAGCACGGCGTCCTGACGGAGGGCATAGAGCCGCTCACAGAGGATATAGATGGCGATGAGGGAGCAAAGACCGAGCGGGTAAATAAGCAGGCCGGCGCCTTTGAAAACTTCGAGCATAAGTGGTGGTGAGGAAGTTGAAGCGGCCTCTTAGACGTGGACAAGGAGGAAAAGGTTCATGGGCCGGCGACTTATTTGCGAATATTCCCGCTTTTCACCCGCTCGGCGAGTGCAGTCAGTTCGTTCTCGAGCTGGGAGCCGGGCTCGACCCGCAGGGTGCGCCGGGCCCGCTCCACCGCCTGCAGGGCACCGGGCACTTGGTTGTGGGTGGCCAGATGCATCACAAACGGCGCCACCACCTTGTCGTAAAAATCCGTCGATGCCCCCCGGCCGGCCGTGTCCAGCACCCGGTTGAAGACCTTGATCTGGGTCGCCATGTCATCCTCCTGCAGGCTCCGGGCGATTGTCGCGGCTGCCTGCTCAATGCCCAGGTCGGCCCGGTTCGCCTGGTATTTCGTCGCCAGGCGTTGCTCCTCGAAACCCGCCAGGCTCTTCTCGCCCCGCAACCGGAGCACCTCGATCAGCTGCCGGGAAAAGGAAATCTCCAGGTCGGGATATTTCTGAAAAGCCAGCACCGCCTCGCGCAGGATCGCCTCCCGGGCCCGGGGGTCGGGGCTGAGGGCCGCCTGCGCCTGCAGCAGGGTGTTCCAGCCTTCCAGGTTGCGGCGGTCGCGGTTCACCGCCTCGCGGGCGGCCTTCATGGCCCGGTCGACCTTGCCCTCGCGCAGGTAGTCGGCCGCAAACTCCGTGTGCATGACCGACAGCTTGTAGGTCGGCAGCGCGCGGAAGCGCTCGGTGATGAACAGCAGTTCGTGGTCGTTGATGTCGCTCCATGTCTGCGGGTCGAAGGCCAGGCCCACGACGTATTTCTGCTCGGCGTAGCGGCCACAATCGAGCTGCCATCTCTGGTTCGCATCGAGGTAGCCGAACCACGCATGGCGGCCGTCCAGCCCGGCGCCACGGAACATGAGCGTCGGGATGCCTTTCGCCTTGCCGGTCGTGCTGGCGAAATAGGCCTGGTCCACGCAGATGCCGCCCTGCTGCAGGATCGTCGCGAGGGAGTAGCCGGCCCCGGGCCACTCGTACTGGTTGGCCGCGAGCCGGTCCTTGCGGTATTTGACCATGGCATAGGCCTTGTCGAGGTCGGCCAGCCCCGACGGCACGGTCTTGCGCGCCCAGTCGAGCTCGCTGAAAGGCGCAACGAAATCGACGAGGAATTTCAATTCGTCGGCCGGCAGGCGGCCCAGCCGCTGCAGCGTGCCATTCGTCCGCTCCAGCCGGGCGAAATAGGCGAAGACCTGCTCCGGGGCCGGCAGCTTGCGCGGGAGGGAGTTCTTGTTCACCTGGCCGTGCGGCCACCATGGCGGCGGTGGCACGTCGTAAACCACGGCGATGGCCAGGGCCAGGCTCGGAAAACTGCCGAACAATGCCGCATCCTGCCGGTGGATCTTCTGCAGGACCGCGAGCACCTCCGACGGATTGTCCAGCGGCGACAACAGCTGGAAAAATTCCTCCGAGAGCGCCGGGTTGCCCAGCAGGGCGAGTTGCAGCTCCCGCGTCAGGCCGGCGGACAGCGAGCCCGGGCGCGATTCATAACTCGCCGCCATGTTGGGATGTCCGCCTCTCACCGCATCCAACGCCGTGATCCAATCCTGGATCGCCTTGTTGTACGGTGTGCCCAGCAACCGCGCCCAGCGATACAGGTAATACCAGGCCGGGGCATAGCCGGAGCTGGTCTCGTAGGCCTGCTGCGCCGCCGTCCGCAGGGCCGGCATGACACTCCCCCAGCCCTGCGCCGTCGCGCGGTCCACCAAGGCGGCGACCCGGGCCGGCGTCGGCGCCCGGGCGATTTCCTCCGCCGGGATGGGCAGGTTCTCCTGCGCCAAAACCGGCGCCAGGAGCAGCAACGCAAGCAGGACGAAACGGGCCGGCATCGCCCAAGCAAAGACAAAGCACCGCCGGCACGCAACCCCGGCATCGCCCACATGTCTCCAATACGAAGCCTGTTCTAGTATAAGAGCTTTGCCCGGATTGATCCGGCCACGCGCCGTCCTTTATCTGATCCCCTTTCCCCAGCCCCTGTACCTGTGTTCATGCAATCTATCCCGCATCTCCGTAAATTGAATATCCCGCTGCTCGCCGGCCTCGCCGCCCTGCTGCTGCCGCTCGGCGCCACAGCCCAGATCGCCTCCGGCAAGGACAAGTTCCTCGGCAACATCATCGCCGGCAGCGTGCCCGCCAGCTTCGGCACCTACTGGAACCAGGTGACGCCGGAGAACTCCAGCAAGTGGGGCTCCGTCGAGGCCATCCGCAACACGATGAACTGGGCCCAGCTGGACACGGCCTATAATTACGCCCAGACCAACAACCTCAAGTTCAAGGCCCACACGCTGGTTTGGGGTTCCCAATATCCCGCTTGGATCACCGGCCTGACCCCGACCGAGCAGCGCGCGGAAATCGAGGAATGGATGACCCTCCTCGCGGCCCGCTACCCCAACCTCTGGGCCCTGGATGTCGTCAACGAACCCATCAAGACCCCGCTGCCGTTCAAGGATGCCCTCGGCGGCGACGGCACCACCGGCTGGGACTGGGTCATCAAGTCCTTCGAACTCGCCCGCGCGAAATTCCCCAATGCCAAACTCTTCCTCAACGAGTACGGCACCGAGAACGATGCCACCGCCCGCGCCCAGATGATCGTCATCGTCAACCTCCTCAAGGCGCGCAATCTCATCGATGGCATCGGCATCCAGGCCCACTACTTTAACCTCGACAGCATGAGCGCCGCGCAGATGACCGCCTGCCTCGACGCCTATGCCGCAACCGGCCTCGACCTCTACATCACCGAACTCGACATCCGCGGGCCGCTTGCCACCGAGGTCTCCCAGTCCGCCCAATACCAGGAAATCTTCCCGGCCATTTGGACGCACCCCGGCGTCAAGGGCGTCACCCTCTGGGGCTACATCGAGGGCCAGACCTGGCGCGCCGGCACCGGCATCCTTAACGGCGACGGCACCGAACGCGCCGCCCTGACCTGGCTCAAAGGCTATGTCACCGGCGCACCCACCACGCCAACCGCCCCGGGCGGCCTGACCGCCAGCGCCGCCTCCTCGTCGCAAATCAACCTCGCCTGGACCGACTCCTCCACCAATGAAACCGCCTTCAAGGTCGAGCAGGCCACGGCGGTCGGCGGTCCGTGGACGGAAATCGCCGGCTCCATCGCCGCCAATGCCACGACCTACAATGTCACGGGCCTGAGTGCCTCGACCACCTACTATTTCCGCGTCCGCGCCAGCAACGCCACCGGCAACAGCGCCTACACTGCGACCGCCTTCGCTGCGACCTCGGCCGCGCCCGCACCGCCACCACCCCCGCCGAGCGGTGGTGGTGGTGGCGGCGGCGGTGCTCCCAGCCTGTGGTTCCTCGCCCTCCTCGCCGTCGCCACCCTCGCCCGCCTGCGCCAACGCGCCGCCTGATACTGTAGGGCGGGATCTCTGAATCCCGCCTCTCTACCGGCATGAAACGCCTGCTTCCAGTCGTCCTGCTCGCTGGAGCAATCGCAGGCATGATCATTTATTTCCGCCCGGCCCGCGCACCGGTAGAGCCATTCCCCACGGCGGTGATCTCGACCCCAGCCGAGGCCACGCCCATTCCCTCACAACCCGCCGCTCCAAGCCGGCCGCTTTCACCGGCGCAGCACCCCGCTTCCCTCCCGGACGAGATCTCCGGCGCCCTGCGCTCAGGCTCTGCCGTCGAGCGCGACCGCGCCTTCAACGTGCTGCTGCCCGAATTGATTACCCAGAATGCACCGGCGGCCGGCCGCCTGGCCGAGACTTGGGAGCCCGGACCCTTGCGCGACGAACTCATCCGCCAAGTCACCCGGCAGTGGGCGGCGGCTGACATCGGCGCCGCCGTGGCCTGGCTGGCCGGCTTGGAAGCACGCGATCGGCAAAACGCTGCCGAGACCGCCACGGCGCAGGTCGCCCAGACCGACCATGCCGGGGCGCTCGAGCTCGCGCAGGCTTTGCAAGTGGGGACCGGCGACGGCAGCTTGGAGCACCTCGCCCAGCTCTGGACCGAGGAGAAGCCCGGCGAGGCTGTGGCTTGGGTTACGGCGCAACCGGCGGGACCGTCGCGCGACCGCCTGCTCGCCCGCATCGCCCATGTCCGCGCCCAGCGCGACCCGGCGGAGGCCGCTGGCCTCGTGTTGAATTTCATGCCCGCCGGTTCACCGCGGGATGAAGCCGTGGTCAGTGTCGTGCGTCAGTGGGCCCTGCGCGACCCGGCGGGTGCCTCCGCCTGGGTCGGACAATTCCCACCCGGCCCGCTCCAGACGCGGGCCCTTGCTGAACTCGAGGCCGCCCGCAAACTCCGCTGAGTCCGGGCAAAAAAACGCCGCCGGCACTCTTGTGGGCCGGCGGCGTGAAATGATCCGGACTCAGGGTGCGACGCCGCTTTCCGCCGTGGGGGACTTGGTCTTGAACTCCAGCTTGTCGCCGTTGCGGACGACCAGGATGGGTTCGCCTTCCTTGACCTCGCCGCGCAGCAAGGCCTCGGCGAGCGGATCCTCCAGGAGGTGCTCCACGGCGCGCCGCAGCGGGCGGGCGCCGTACTTCTCGTCGTAGCCCTTCTCGATGAGGAGGGTCTTCGACTCGGGGGAGAACTCGATCTGGATTTTGCGCGCAGCCAGCCGCTTGATGACCTTCGTGGCCTCGATCTCGACGATCTTGAGCAGGTCGTCCTTGGTGAGCGGGCGGAAGACCACGAGGTCGTTGATGCGGTTGAGGAACTCGGGCTTGAAGACACGCTTGGCCTCCTCGAGCACCTTCTCCTTCAACTTGTCCATGTCGTGGAAATCGGAGGTGTTGGCCGCGGCAAACCCCATCGTCGTCTGCCGCTGGATGAGCTGCGCGCCGACGTTGGTCGTCATGATGATGATGGTGTTCCGGAAATCGACCGTGCGGCCGAGCGAGTCGGTCAGGCGGCCGTCCTCCATGATCTGGAGCAGCAGTTGCAAGGCATCCGGGTGCGCCTTCTCGATCTCGTCGAAAAGGATGACGGAATACGGCCGGCGGCGGACGGCCTCGGTGAGCTGCCCACCCTCCTCGTAGCCCACGTAGCCCGGAGGCGAGCCGACGAGGCGGGAGACGGCGAATTTTTCCATGTATTCGCTCATGTCTATCTGGATGAGCGCGTCCTGGTTGCCGAACATCTGCGCGGCGAGCTGCTTGGCCAGCTCGGTCTTGCCGACGCCGGTCGGGCCCATGAACATGAACGAGCCGATGGGGCGGCGCGGATCCTTGAGGTCGGCGCGCGAGCGGCGCAGGGCGCGGGCGATGGCGATGGTCGCGGGATCCTGGCCGACAATGGCCTTCTGCAGGTCGGTCTCGAGGGCGAGCAGGCGCTCGCTTTCCTTCTTCTCGAGGCGGCTGAGCGGGATGCCGGTCCATTCCGCGACGACGCGGACCATCTGCTCCTCATCGACCGTGATGCGATTCTCGTCGCGGGTCTTTTTCCAGTTCCCGATCAAGTCATCCTGCTTGGCGCGGAGCTGCTTTTCCTGGTCGCGGTACTTGGCGGCCTCCTCGAAATGCTGCGCGGCGATGGCCTGTTCCTTGCGGGTGCAGACCTCCTCGATCTCCTTCCCGAGCGACTCGATCTCGGGCGGGCGGTTGAGGGTCGTGATGCGGGCGCGCGAGCCGGCCTCGTCCATCACGTCGATGGCCTTGTCGGGCAGGAAGCGGCCGGTGATGTAACGGTCGGAGAGCTTGGCGGCGGTCTCGAGGGCCAGGTCGGTGAAGACCGCCTTGTGGTGATCCTCATATTTGCTGCGGATGCCCCGGAGAATGAGGATGGTGTCCTCGACGGAGGGGGCCTCGACCTTGACCATCTGGAAACGACGGTCGAGGGCGCTGTCCTTCTCGATGTACTTGCGGTACTCGTTGAGCGTGGTGGCGCCGATGCACTGCAGTTCGCCGCGGCTCAGGGCGGGCTTGAAGATGTTCGAAGCGTCCATGGCGCCCTCGGCGGCGCCGGCGCCGACGATGGTGTGGAGTTCGTCGATGAAGATGATGACATTCTTGGCGCGCTTGATCTCGTCCATCACGGCCTTGATGCGTTCCTCGAACTGGCCGCGGTACTTCGTGCCGGCGACCATCAGGGCGAGGTCGAGGGTGATGACTTTCTTGTCGGCCAGGATCTCAGGCACGTTGCCCTTGGCGATTTCCTGCGCGAGGCCTTCGACAATGGCGGTCTTGCCCACGCCGGCCTCGCCGACGAGGACGGGATTGTTCTTGGTGCGGCGGCAGAGAATCTGGATGACGCGGCTGATCTCGTTCTTGCGGCCCACGACGGGGTCCATCTCGCCCTTGCGGGCCAGCTCGGTGAGGTCGCGGCCAAAGGCCTTCAGGGCCGGGGTCTTGACCTCCTTCTTGTCGTCGCTGCCGCGCGGGGCGACTTCCTCGCTGCCACCGCCGGCCGCGGGGCCACTCTCCCCGCCCTGGCCGGAGGAAAACTGCGGGTCGAGCTCGCGCAGAATCTCATTGCGCGTGCGCTCGATGTCGACCTCGAGGGTCTTGAGGACGCGGGCGGCCACCCCCTCGCCCTCGCGGAGCAGGCCGAGGAGAATGTGTTCCGTGCCGACGTAGGAATGGTTGAGCGCCTTGGCCTCCTTGCCGGCGAGCGCGAGGACCTTCTTCACGCGGGGCGTGTAGGGGATGCTGCCGACCGGCGTCTTGGATTCCTGGCCGATGCCGACCTGCTTCTCCACCTCGGCGCGCACCGTCTCGAGGTCCATGCCCATCTTCTGGAGGACGCTCACGGCGACGCCCTGCCCCAGCTTGATCAGGCCGAGCAGCAGGTGCTCGGTGCCGACATAGTTGTGGTGGAAGCGGTCGGCTTCCTTGCGGGCGAGCGCCAGCACCTGCTGGGCGCGGGGCGTGAAATTGTTCATTGGTTCCATGTGGTGGCGTGGTAAATCGGCTACTTGGTGGTGGGAGTGAAGTCCGGCGCGGTCAATTTGGCAAATTCAGACCGCAGGCGGGCCGCCCGCAGGACATCGCGCTGGGCCGGGTCGAAGGCCCCCTTGGCCGCATGCTGGACGTGGCCCGGCTGGCACTCGATGAAAAGCCGGTCCACGACCGCGCGTTGCGCGTCGGGGAACACGTTCAGGTCGATGCCGAGCCGGATGAGCGACAGCAGGTTCATTGCCTCGCCGGAGTTGAGCAGGTAGCCGTTCTGCAGGATGCCGAAGGCGCGGCCGATCTTGTCGGACAGCTTGTTCGGGTCGGTCTCGAGCAGTTTCTGGCGGGCGTTGAGCTCCTGCTCGACGATGGTGTTCAGCACGCCGTGCAGGTGCTTGATGATGCCCTCCTCGCTCTCGCCGAGGGTGGTCTGGTTGGAAATCTGGAAGATGCTGCCGCTGGCGTCGGAGCCCTCGCCGAAGAGGCCGCGCACCGCCATGCCGAGTTGGTTGACGGCGCGCACGACCTTTTCCATCTGGCTCGAGATGACGAGCCCGGGCAGGTGCATCATGGCCGAGGCGCGGATGCCGGTGCCGAGGTTGGTCGGGCAGGCGGAGAGATAGCCGAGCTGCGGGTTGAACGCGAAGTCGATGTGCTCCTCGAGGTCGGTGTCGAGGGTGTTGATCGTGTTCCAGACCTTCTTGAACTGGAAACCGGAGCGCAGCACCTGGATGCGAAGGTGGTCCTCCTCGTTCACCATGACGACGCAGGACTGGTCCTTGCTGATGACGATGCCGGCGCCGGCCTTGGCGTGGCAGAGCTCGCGGCTGATGAGATGGCGCTCGACGAGGATCTGCTTCTGCAGCTCGTCGAGATTCTCCACCGGGATGGCGAGACCGCGCTTCATCTGCGGCAGCGCCGCGACGGCCTGCATGCACTGGTCGCGGATCTCGCGCTTCTGCGCGTCCTTGGCCCAACCGGGAAAGGGCTGGCCCGCGAGGTTCCGCGCGAGCCGGATGCGGGTCATGAGCACGACGGCGCTCTTGCTGGCGGCGGTGTCCGTCAGCTCGGAATGCGAATCGATGAGCTCGTTGATCTTCATGTCAGGGCGCGGGCTTGTGGCCGGCCGACTGGCGGACCTGGGTGAGCTCATCGCGGTAGCGCGCAGCGTCCTCGTAACGCTCGGACTTGATCGCGAGGTCGAGCTCGGTCTCGAGCTGCGTGAGGCGTTCGTAGAGGGATTTGCGGGCGACGGCGCGCTGCGGGATCTTGCCCGTGTGGCTGCTGCCCTTGTGCATGGTCTCGAGCATCGGCTCGAGCATCTTGCTGAAATGTTCGTAGCAGGACGGGCAGCCGAAGCGGCCGGTCTTCTTGAAATCCTGCGAGGTGAAGCCGCAGGAAGTGCACTTCGCTTCGCCCGCGGGCTCGGGGTTGAGCGAGGCTTTCAGGAGCAGGTCGGCGAGGGAGAACCCGCTGGGGTCCGTCACGCCCTTGGCCTGCGCACACGCCTCGCACAAGTCCACCTTGTGTATCTTGCTGTTAACTATCTGGGTTAGGTGGACAGTGGCGGGCTTGGAGCAGAGGTCGCACTTGAGTGAGTTGGCCATGAAATTGTGAATGACAGGATAGTGCCCCCGGCCCCGAAAAGCAAATGAGTGGGGAAAGGCCCTGATTCCCTGCAGAAAGCATGCCCGCTGCCGGGCCGGAGGCAAGCGCGGAGGCTGGAATGTAGGGCCGGTCTATGACCGGCCCCAGCGATGCTAAAATGCAACTGGGCCAGTCGAAGACTGGCCCTACCCGCTCAGGTCCGGGTGCCCTCGACCAGCACGCGTTTGCGGAAACTGGCGAGTACGCGGGCCGTGACCGGGCCGGGCTTGCCCGCGCCGATGACGCGGCCATCGAGCTTGACCACCGGGATGACCTCGGCCCCCGTGCCGGTGAGGAAGCACTCGTCGGCGCACCAGACATCGTAGCGCGTGAGGTCGGCCTCGCGCATCGGGATGCCGAGCTCCCGGGCGATGTCAAAGACCGTGGCGCGAGTGATTCCCTTGAGCGCACCGGCGGAGGCGGCGGGCGTGATGATCTCGCCCTTGTGCACAACGAAGATGTTGTCCGCGGTGCACTCGGCGACATAGCCCTGCGCGTTCAGCATGATGGCCTCGAGCGCACCGGCCTGCTTCGCCTCGATCTTGGCGAGGATGTTGTTGAGGTAATTGAGCGACTTGACGGTCGGCGGCAGCGCGTCGGGCGCGATGCGGCGGGTGGGCACGGTAACGATGCTCAGGCCGTTGTCGTAGTATTCCTGCGGGTACAGCGAGATCTTGCTGGCGATGACGAACGTGGTCGGGTTCGCGCAGGACCAGGGCGCGAGGCCGAGGTCACCCACACCGCGCGTGACGACGAGACGGATGTAGCCGTCGGTGAGTTTGTTGCGGCGGCAGGTCTCGCAGACGGCCTCGGCCAGCTGGGCTCGGGTCAGCGGGAGGGTGAGCATGATGGCCCGGGCGGACAGCTCGAAGCGCTCGAGGTGGTCGTCGAGGCGGAAGACATTTCCGCCGTAAATGCGGATGCCCTCAAAGATCCCGTCGCCGTAAAGAAGACCGTGATCGAAGACCGAGACCTTCGCATCGCTGGAATCGACATACTTGCCATCGAAATAAACGACCATGATTGCGCCATCTCACCAAAGCCGCCGCCGTTGTCCAGTCCGGGAATGGAGAATGCGCTTGTATTTGCCGTTCTGGCGGCAAACTGTTCCGCGACGGGCCGCCACTCATATTGCCTATGAAATCGCGCCCGCTGCCGGCCGGTCCCGGCTTTACGCTCATCGAGCTGCTCACGGTTATTGCCATCGTCGGCATCCTGGCCGCCCTGATTTTCCCCACCGTCGGCAAGGTCCGCGAAACCGCCCAGCGCACGGTCGACGCCAACAACCTCCGCGAAATCGTCAAGGCGGCCAGCATCTACGCCGCCGACAACAACGACCGTCTCCCCGACCCCGCGGCCATCGCGGCCCAGTACCCCGGCCTCGGCTCCGGCCCCTACGCGTGGGCCGGCATCCTGGCCCAGCGTGGCATCGTCTCCGACCCGGCCTTCTATTTCGCCAAGAACGACCCCTTCTTCAATGGCACCTACCCCACCGCCATCGTCGATCCCGCCAACCGGACGACCCTCGCCACCGACTTTGCCGGCCGCACGCTGAGCTTTGAATTTGTCGGCGGCCTGCGCATGGGCGACTCCCCCTCCACCCCCGTGGCCTTCACCCGCGGGCTGCAGGTGACCGGCCAGTGGGATCCGGCCAGCGGTGTCTACAAGGACACCGGCGGGCACATCGCCTTCCTCGGCGGCAACGTCCAGTTTTACCCCAACCTGACCGAGGCCGAGCACCGCCTCACCCTCACCAACGGCACCAAGGGCGTCTCCATCCGCCAGGCCATCCCGGCCGCCGCCAAGATCTACGCCACCGCGCCCGCCGGCGGCCAGACGGTCGGCTCCGTCGCGGGCACCCAGGGGCAGGCTCCCTAATAGCGTTTATACAACGCCCCACTGACTCGCCCGGCCGCCCTCCGCACCGGGCTTTTTTCTTCCCCCGTTCCGGGGCGGCCCTAGGCTCCCGCGTCACATGGCCCCCGCCAATCCCATCTACGTCATCGGCCACCGCAACCCCGACGCGGATTCCATCTGCTCCGCGATCGCCTACGCCGCCTTCAAGGAAGCCCGTGGCGAATCCGGCTACGTCGCCGCCCGCTGCGGTAATTCCAATGCCCGCATCGACGCCATCCTCGAACGCTTCCACACCCCGTTGCCCCATTACCTCAGCGACGTCTTCCCCCGGGTCCGCGATATGATGGCCCGGCAGCCCCTCGCCGTGCAGGAGGACGTCACCTGCGCCGAGGCGCTCAACCTCATCGACCGGCACGGCATCACTTACCTCCCCGTCGTGTCGGACAAGCAGCGCGCCGTCGGCTCGGTCACGCTCGCCCAGCTCGGCCATTTTTTCATCCCGCGCCTCGACGAGCCCCGCGCCATGCGCCAGGTCCGCACCAGCCTCGCCCGCATCGTCCGCTCCCTGCAGGCCTCCGTCCTGCACACCGCGGACGAGAACCGCCTCGAGGATCTCTTCGTGCGCATCGGGGCCATGGACGTCGGCACCTTCTGGAAGATCTCCGAGAGGGAAAACATCCCGGCCAGCCAGTCGCTGATCATTGTGGGCGACCGCCGTGACATCCAGCAGCGCTCCATCGAAATCGGCATCCGCGCCCTCATCATCAGTGGCAACCTCCCGGTCGATCCCGCGATCGTCGCGCTGGCGAAGACCCGCGGCGTCAGCGTCATCGTCAGCCCGCACGACACGGCCACCACCGCCTGGTTCGTCCGCACCGCCTCCACGATCGAGAAGCTCGTCGATCGCAAGTTCGGCTCGCTGAACGCGGAGGTCCGCATCGCCGACATCCGGCGCAAGTTCTCCCAGCTCTCCTCCCATGCCATGATGGTCACCGGGGAGGACAACCTCCTGCAGGGCATCCTGACCAAGACCGACCTGCTCAAGCCCGTGCCCACCCGCCTCGTGCTCGTGGACCACAACGAGCTCACCCAAGCCGTCCCCGGCGCCGACGAGGTCATTATCACCGAGATCATCGACCACCACCGGCTCGCGCCGATGACCACCTCCCAGCCCATCCTGTTCATCAACGAACCCGTCGGCTCCACCTGCACCATCGTCGCCGATCTTTTCCGCCGCCATGGCCTCACGCCCGGCGCCGACCTCGCCGGCATCATGATGTCGGGCCTCATCTCCGACACCCTTCTCCTCCAGAGCCCGACCTCCACTTCCAAGGACGCCGAGGTGCTCAACTGGCTGCAGGAACACGCCGGCATCAAGGCCCAGGCCCTCGGCCAGCTGATCTTCAGCTCCGGCTCCGTCATCCTCGCCAGCCCGGCCGACAAGGTCGTCCGTTCCGACTTCAAGGTGTACGACGAGGAGGGCGTGCGCTTTGCGGTCTCCCAGGTCGAGGAACTCGGCTTCGACAACTTCTGGCCGCACGCCAAGGCCCTCGTCCAGGCCCTCGCCGACCTCCGCGCCACCGAGAAGCTCAGCTTCGCCGCCCTGCTCGTCACCGACATCAACACCCAGAATTCGCTTATGCTCGTTAAGGGCGACGCCGAATTCATCCGCCGGATTTCCTACCCGCACGTCGAGCAGGACGAGATCTTCGAGCTCAACGGGGTGGTCAGCCGCAAGAAGCAGCTCATCCCCTACCTCACCGACCTGCTGAAGGAGATGAGCAGCGAGGGCGTCGCCCCCGGCAAGGCCTCCGGCCCGCCCTTCACCAAGCGGAACTGATTGGGCCGGCCAACTGCATCATTGCCACGCGCCGGCGGATTCCCCTTCCTTGGCTGGAATGTCTGAACAGCCTGACTCTCCCGCGCCCGCCGCCCCCAGTGATTTTATCCGCGACATCGTTGCAGCCGATGTCGCCGCCAAGCGCTACACCGGGATCGTCACCCGCTTCCCGCCCGAGCCCAACGGCTACCTGCACATCGGCCACGCGAAGTCCATCTGCCTGAACTTCGGCATCGCCCGCGAGCATAACGGCCGGTGCAACCTCCGCTTCGACGACACCAATCCGGCCAAGGAGGAAATCGAGTACGTCGAGTCCATCACAGCCGACGTGCGCTGGCTCATCGCCGGCTGGGCCGACCATTGCCTCGGTTTCAAGGCCAAGGGGGCCCACCCGGGGGAGACCACGGTCAACGGACAACCGGACTACTACCTCGGACCGGTTGATCCTTCCGGTCTCAGGTCTCAGGTTTCAGGTCTCTCGGCCGAGCCCTTCTTTGCCTCCGACTATTTCGACCAGCTCTACGCGTATGCCGTCGAGCTCATCAAGCGCGGCAAGGCCTACGTCTGCGACCTGAGCCCGGAGGACACCGAGCAATATCGCGGCGCCCCCGACAAGCCCGGCCGGGACTCGCCCTTCCGCAACCGCAGCGTCGCCGAGAACCTCGACCTGTTTGCCCGCATGAAGGCCGGCGAATTTCCCGACGGCGCGCGCTCGCTGCGCAGCAAGATCGACATGGCCTCGCCCAACATGTGGTTGCGCGACCCGCTGCTCTACCGGATCCGCCATCTTACCCATTATCACGCCGGCGCCCACTGCCTTTATCCCCTCTACGATTATGCGCACTGCCTGAGCGATTACCTTGAGGGCGTCAGCCACAGCCTCTGCTCGCTGGAATTTGTCCCCCACCGCCCGCTCTACGACTGGATCCTGGAAAGCCTCGGCCTGCCCCGCGCGCTGCCGCACCAATACGAATTCGCCAAGCTCGTTCCCACTTACACCCTCCTGAGCAAGCGGAACATTCTTCGCCTCGTGCAGGAAAAGGTCGTCACCGGCTGGGATGACCCGCGCCTGCCCACGCTTTCCGGCCTGCGCCGCCGCGGCATCCCCGCCAGCGCGATTCGCAAATTTGTCATTGGCGTCGGTGTCACCACCTTCAACAGCGTCACCGAAATCGCGGTCCTGGAACACGCCATCCGCGAAGAGCTCAATACAGCCGCGGTCCGCCGGCTCGCCGTCCTGCGGCCCGTCAAGCTCGTCCTCACCAACATTCCCGCCGGCGAAGTCATCGAGTGCGATGCCACCAACAACCCGCAGGACGAGAGCCCCACGACCCGCAAGGTCGCGCTCACCCGCGAGGTGTTCATCGAGTCCGACGACTTTGCCGAGGTGCCGCCGCCGAAGTATTTCCGTTTAAAACCCGGTGGCGAGGTGCGCCTGAAATACGCCTGCATCATCAAGCTCGACGAGATTGTGAAGGATGCCGCCGGCGCCGTCACCGAGCTCCGCTGCACCGCCGACCTCACCACCCGCGCCGGCGGACCCAACGTGGACCGGAAGGTCAAGGGCACCATCCACTGGGTCAGTGCCACCCACTGCATTGACGCCGAGGTGCGCCTCTACGACCGGCTGTTCAACGTCGCCGAGCCGGGCTCCGCAGATGATTTCCTCAAGGTGGTGAACCCCAAGTCACTCGAGACCGTCATCGCCAAGCTGGAAACCTCCCTCGCCACGGCGAAGCACTCGGAACGCTACCAGTTCGAGCGCCTCGGCTACTTCGCGCTGGACCAGGACTCGACACCCGACTCCCGCCGCATTTTCAACCGGACCATCTCGCTCAAGGATACTTGGGCCAAATAAAAACCCCACGCCTTGGGAGCGGGGGCGAATTGGAAGTCGCGAATGGCTTACTGCTGGGCCGGCTCGGCTGGAGCTGCTGGTCCCGCCTTTTTCCCGTGGTGCTTCTTGTGGCCCTTTTTGGACTGTTTCTTGTGTTTGCCCTGCTTGTGCTTGGCCGGTTGCGCCGCCTGGGCACTGTCCGTCACGGGGGCGGTGTTGGTGGGAGAGGTCTGGGCAAAGGCCGAGGTCGTGAGCAGGCCGAGAATGAGATAACCGAGGGTACCGATTCTTTTCATGGTGAAGGCGGAGACGCCCGCCCTGGCGGGTCAGTTACAGGGTCATCGCGACAATGGTGCGGTAAACTCATATTTGCCCGAGCCGATGCGGTAAACCGCGGCACCGTTCTCATGGCGCAGAAAGGCCACCCCGCGCGCGGCAGTCGCAGCGACACCACCCTCCTTCACCGTGTCAGCCGTACTGGCCGGCACGTAGACGGTCGCCGTGGTGTTCGGCGGCACCTCGACCTTCAATTGGAACCAACCACCCTCGATCTTCCAGGCACTGCTGATCCGGCCCGAAATCGAATCGTAGCTCGCCCGGGCCCAGGTCAGCCCCTCCGCGGGCGACGGCTGGATCACGATCGAGCGGAAGCCCGGTCCCGCTGTATCGATACCCGCCACGTGCCGGTAGAGATACTCCGCCACCGCCCCGAATGAATAATGGTTGAATGAATTCATCGCGATGGTCTGGAACCCCTTCTCGGGCGTCCAGCCGTCCCAACGCTCCCAGACCGTCGTGGCGCCATTCTTCACCTGCGCGAGCCACGAGGGATAAGTCTCCTGCAGCAGCACCCGGTAGGCTATGTCGTCGCGACCGGCCAGATGCAGCGCCGGCAGTAGCCGCGGCGTGCCAACAAAGCCCGTCGCCAGATGCCAGTCGCGCTTGCGCAATTCCTCAACGAATTTCTCCGTCGCTGCCGATCGCTGGGACTCGTTCAGCAGGTCCATCGTGAAAGCCAGCGCGTACCCCGTCTGGCTGCTGTCCTTGATCGTCCCATCGGGGCCGACGAAGGCGCGCTGGAAGGCGGCTTTCTCGGTCTCGCGCAGCTGTCGGTATCGCGCGGCCTCCTCCCCCTTGCCGATCGCGTCGGCCATCTCGGCCATCAGCCCGGCGAGATAGGCGTAATAGGCCGTGTTGATCACCGGCACGGGCGCGCCGCCGCCCAGGTTCAGGTGGTCGCCGATGCCGCGCATCGTCACGACCCCGTCCGTCACCTGCCCGCCGACCCACGCCATGTAGCGATTGAAGGCCTCATAGTTCCGCTCGATGATCCGCGTGTCGCCGTAGACCTGGTAAATCGCATGCGTGCAGACCAGCGCCGCGTCGCCCCAGCCCGTCGAGGTCCACGGCGTGCCGAACACCGGGGCCACCATCGCAAAGCTCCCCGTCGGCAGCTGCGAATCCTGCACGAGCGTCGCCAGCCAGCGCGTGTGGAAGGCGGCCACATCATAGTTGAATGCCGCCGTGCGCATGAAGAACTGCGCGTCGCCCGTCCACCCGGCACGCTCGTCGCGCTGCGGGCAGTCCGTCGGCACCTCGAGGTAGTTGCCCTTCTGGCCCCAGACGATGTTCTGGAAAAGCTGGTTCACCAGCGGACTCGAGCACTCGAAGGTCCCCGTCCGCTCCATCGCCGAGTGCACGGCCACACCCGTGACCGCCCCCACCCCCGGCGCGGCGTCGAGCCCGGTCACCTCCACATACCGGAACCCATGGAAGGTGAAAGGCGGTTCGAGGGTCTCGGTGCCCTCGCCTTTCAGATAATAGATGTCCACGGCGTTTGCTCCGCGCAGGTTTGACGAATAGAGCGTCCCATTGGGATTCAGCATCTCGCCATGACGCACCATGATCTTCTGGCCGGCGCGACCACGCACCTTCAAGCGCACCCAGCCGACCATGTTTTGCCCGAAATCAAAGGTGTAGGCGCCGGGCCGCGGCTCGGTCACGGTCCGCGCCGGCAATTCATCCGAAACCCGCGTGGGCTCGGCGTTGGCCGCCTCGACGGCAAAGGCTGGCAGCGGCTTCGCCGGGTCGAGCGCCCGTAACCCAGTCATCACGGGCGACCAGCCCGCCTCCGCAAATCCGGGTCGCGTCCAGCCGGCCTGCTCCAACCGGGCATCGTATGCGCTGCCCTGCATCAGGTCGGCATGTCGCACCGGACCGAATGCCCCGCGCCAGGAACCGTCGCTGGCGACCATCTCGCGGGTGCCGTCCGTATACTCCACCTCCATTTGCACCAGCAGCCGGGGATAGCCGCCGTAGTAGTTTCGCCGACCGGTATAGGCCAGCACGCTGGCATACCAGCCGTCGCCCAATAACGCCCCGAGTGCGTTCGTCCCGGATCGCAGCTGCTTAGTCACATCGTAGGTCTGGTATTGAACGCGTGACCGGAAATCCGTCCAGCCCGGGGTGAGATAATCCCGGCCCACCCGCGCCCCGTTGAGGTGCAGTTCATAGGCGCCGAGCGCGGTGCTGTAGACCATCGCCCGCCGCACGGGCTTGGTGACGGCAAATTCCTTCCGCAACATCGGCGCCGGTGGCAGCCAGTAAGTCAGCGTCTGGGGCGGACCATCCCATGGATTCCGCTTCTTGGGCGGGGCGATCACCGGTTGCCAAACCTGGCCATCGCCCGAAAACTCCCAAGTCGTGTCGACCGGCACCACCTGCGTGTCCCCATCGGAAAACTGCAGTTGGACTTCCCCCAGCAGGGCCGGCGGGTAGCCGTCACGCTGGGTGATTTCCAGCCCGATGGTGTTTTCCCCGGACGCGAGCAGCGCGGTGATGTCGACCGGACCGACCTGCTCCCAACGGGTGACACCACCCGCCAGCTTTCCATTGATTGTGATGACAGCAACCTGGTCGGCGGTGAGCGCGAGCACGGCCTTCGCCAGTTTGAGGTCGGCCGGCAAGGTGATGCGACGTCGGAAATGGGCCGTGAGCGGCGCGGTCTTGGAAACTTCCATGTCGGCATAAACCCAGGGCTGCTTGGCGATGCGCTCCCGCGCCACGGCATCGAGCTCGGAACCATCAGCCGGCATCGTTGCATCCAGCCCGATCCACTCCGCCTGCCAACCTGCCACGCCGGAGCCTGGCGAAGGCGGGTCCTTCTCCTCGAGCAAACCCGTGCTCCAGTACGCCGGTTCGCTCCACTCGCCCTCCCGGCCGGCCTCGTCCCACACCCTTACCTTCCACCAGCATTGCTGCCGGGCCTTCAGCGGCTGACCGGTGTAGACGATCTGCTGCATCGCATCCGAAGGGACCTTGCCGCTGTCCCACAGATTACCTTTCCCTTTGGCCAGCAGTTCCGGTGACGAAGCCACAATGATCTGGTAGGCGACCTGGCGTACGCCGCGCGCCTCCGCCGGGCCCGTCAGGATCCAATCCAATCGCGGGCGTGTTTCCCCGATGCCTTCGGGATTAATCCGATACTCGCAGCGCAGGCGGTCCACCCCGGCACCCCAAAGGGGCAGAGCTGTCACGAACCCCAGCGCCCCCAGCAACATGGCCTTCAGTCGGGTGGGCTTCATGGCGGGGGAAGTTTGACTGCCGGCTTCCTACACTGCGGCCAGCAAACGCTCCAGCCTGACGTTGACGCGATCCTTCCCGAGTACGCGGAAGATAGCCGTGATGCTCGGGCCGGCGTTGGTGCCGGTGACGGCGAGGCGGGCCACGGCCTGGTAGTCGCCGAAGCCGAGGCCCTTGCCCTCGGCCAGTGACTTGATGCCGGCCTCAACGGTGGCGTCGCTCGAGAAATCCATCACCGGCACGGCTGCAATCAACTCGACAAGCCGGGCCTTCGGATCGCCCTTGGCCATCACCTTCTCCTTCACCTTGGGGTCGACCGGGAAATCCTCCGCGAAGAAATAAACCGTGTAAGCGCCGAGTTCGTCGATCGATTTGATCTTGGGCTGGGCCAGCAGCATGATCTCACGGAAATAGGCCTCATTGGCCATCACCGCCGCGCCAGTCGGTTGCTTGGCGAAGAAGGCCTTGGCCAGCGTGACAAACCGGTCAGCCGGCTGCTCGAGCAGGTAAACCATGTTCATGTTCGCCAGCTTCTTGCCATCGAACTTGGCGTTGCTCTGGTTCACCCCCGGCAAATCGAAGAGCTTCACGATGTCGGCGACCGGCATCTTTTCGCGGTCGTCGCCGGGATTCCAGCCGAGCAGCGACAGGTAGTTCACCAGCGCCTCGGGCAGAAAGTAACGTTGCTGGTATTCCTCGATGAGGGCGCCCTTGTCGCGCTTGCTCATCTTGCCCTGGCCCATGTCGGGCGATTTCAGGATGAGCGGGATGTGCGCGAAGACCGGCGCGGTGACACCGAAGCCCTCGTAGAGCCGGACGTGCTTGCTCGTGTTGGAGAGGTGATCCTCGCCGCGGATGATGTGCGAGACCTTCATCTCGATGTCATCGACCACATTCACGAAGTGGAACACCGGGTTGCCGTCGGAGCGGAAGATGACGAAATCCTCGTCTTCCTGGCGCTCCACCTTGCCGCGGATCTGGTCGTCGATGACGACGGGCGCGCTTTTCACCTTCTCGACTTCCTTCTTCCGGTGGTCGTCGAAGACCTTGTAGCGCTCGCCGAGCAGCTTGAACCAGATCGCGCCGTCCTTCTCGTAGGCGCGGCCGGCATTGAGGAGCTTCTGCTTGTATTGCTGGTAGACCACCGCGCGCTGGCTCTGGCGGTAGGGGCCAAACGCGCCGCGCTCGCCCACGCCGTTGGGGTTCGGGCCCTCATCCCAGTCCATGCCCAGCCAGGTCAGGCTGTCGTAGATGAGTCGCAGGAATTCCTCGCTGTTGCGCGCCTGGTCGGTGTCCTCGACCCGCAAAATGAACGTGCCGCCGGTGTGCCGGGCATAGAGCCAGTTGAACAGGGCCGTGCGGGCACTGCCGATGTGGAAGAAGCCGGTGGGACTGGGGGCGAAACGGACGCGGACTTGGGACATGGGAGAGGTCAAAGCGAAGGCTTTTGCTCCGGTTGCGCAAGACTGCTCTGGAGGTGCCGGGCCACGAAAGCATCCATCAATCCCCCGACCGCCGCTGCGTCCAGGCCCATGGACCGCTCCGTGAACCGCGCCAGATCCTCCGGCCACGGGGCGCGCAGCAGGTAATCCATCCCGGCCGGCCGCAGGTCGATCGCCGCACAGTGCAGGGCCTGGCGCGTGACCGGCAGCAGCGCCGAATGCCGGGCGGTCCAGCCTTGCGTGGCGAACTCCAGGTAGAGCGTCGGGTCGGGTCCGTAGAGCTTGTCGCCCACCACGCGGTGCCCAAGCCATTCAGCATGTGCCCTAATCTGGTGCTTGCGACCGGTCAGCAATTCTACTCCAGCCAAGGTGAACCCGTTCCGCGCCGCCAGCGGATGAAACACCGTGTGGGCCTCCTGTGCGCCTTCCGTGCCGGCCGGCACGACGCGCGACTTCACGCTGACATTGGTCGTGGGATCGGGGCCGAGCGGCTGGTTGACGGCCACCGCCGCCGTCAGCTCACCCTCAAGCAGCGTGACGTAGGCCTTGCCGATCCTGCGCTTCAACACGGCTTTCCCCAAGCGGCCAGCCGTGGCCTCGTCCTTGGCCAGAATTATCACTCCAGAGGTCTCGCGATCCAGCCGATATACAAAGCGGATGGTCTCCACGCCCAATCCTTCGCGTACCGCGCCCGCCAGGCTCGACCAAGGGCCGTTCTTCGACGGGTGCACCACAAGCCAGCCCGGCTTGTCGATGACCAGCAACCGCTCATCGCTCAGGATCACCCACTTGGGCAGGTCGCCCGGGGTTACCAGGGGCGGCGCGGCAGGTGGCAATGGCTCGGTGGCATGGATCATGCAGGAAACGTTCAATAATTTTCCCGCGCCATGAAGCCGAGAAGAATTGCAAACCCGCCCCAACCGGCTTCTCCTTCCACCAGTCGAATGAAGAGGTTATTCTCAGTGACGCTTGGCTCGGTCCTCCGGACGACCCGCACTGCAAAACCTAATCCTGAAAGCCCCGTCGCTTTCCCCGCCCTTTGTGTCCGTTAACCCGAAGGAACATCCATGAACAAAAAAAACAACCCCCACGAAATCATCGTGACCGGCATCCACCTCGACCTCACCCCCTCGCTGAAAAGTTACGTGCAGGACAAGGTGGAGTGTCTGTTCCGGCACGAGGCCCATATCGTGAGGATCCGGATCGAGCTGGAGTGTGACCGCCGGCACGATCATGCGCACAAGTTTGTCGCCAAGGCCCACGTCGAGGTCCGCGGCCCCAACATCAACTGCATTTCCGAGTCCGAGGAGATGCACAAATCCGTCGACCTGCTCGTGGACAAGATCGACCACGTGCTGCACAAGCGGCACGGCCAGCACAAGGACAAGCGCAACCACCCGCACGCGATCGAATTTGCCGGGGTCGAGCTGCCCAAGGCCATCTGAGCCCGGCTGGTTCGCCCGCGCTCCACGGCCCGCCCTCCGGCGGGCCTTTTCTTTTTCTGAAGCCAGCGGCATCACCACCGAACATACGGAATACACAGAAACCAACCGCTGTCTTGCTTCCGCGTGTTCTGTGTGTTCCGTGGTTTCCCTACCCACTTACCCCATGCGCCTACCCCTGCTCCGCCTGTTGCTCCCCCTCGCCCTCGTTGTCCCCCTGGCCCACGCCAAGGAAAGCGAGGACGGCTTTGTCCCCCTCACCGACGGCAAGACCTTCACCGGCTGGAAGACCGCCACCGAGAATCCCGACACGTGGAAAATCGAGGACGGCGCCTTTGTCAGCCGCGGCCCGCGCTGCCACCTGTTCTATGTGGGCGACGGCCAGCCCTTCAAAAATTTCGAGCTCAAGGTCGACGTCATGGCCGAGCCCGGTGCCAACGGCGGCATTTATTTCCACACGGCCTACCAGGAAACCGGCTGGCCCAAGGCCGGCTTCGAGACCCAGGTCAACAACACCCAGTCCGACTGGAAAAAGACCGGCAGCGTCTACGACGTCGCCAGCGTCGGCTTCGCAGCCGCCGAGGACAACAAGTGGTGGACCCAGCACGTCATCGTCGAGGGCAGCACCGTCACCGTGAAGGTCGACGGCAAGACCGTCGTCCAGTACAAGGAGCCGCCCGGCGCGCAGCCCGGCAAGGACTTCGGACGCAAGCTCGGCTCCGGTACTTTCGCCCTTCAGGCCCACGATCCCAAGAGCATCGTCCATTACCGGAATATCCGCGTCAAACGCCTGCCGGACTGAGGCTTGCCCCGTCCCGGAACGCCGCCCGGCGCCCGCGCGTTTCGGACAATATTCTGCTTGCTGTCATTCCGGGAAATTCGCTTATTCGCCATTCCCTTGTGCGGGCATAGCTCAACTGGATAGAGCGTCAGACTACGAATCTGAAGGTTTGGGGTTCGACTCCCTATGCCCGCACCACTTTCGAAAAACGCGCGGTTCCACCCGCGCGTTTTTCTTTGGGCGGGGGATTTGGGTAGGGGCCGTTGCCCTCAACGGCCCTTGGACAAGGCAAGGCGGTTGAGGGCAACCGCCCCTACCGCCCGGTCAGTCGTCCCAACTCGCCCGGTGCCGCCGCCAGAGGCGCAGGCCCGCCAGCGCCACGACCAGCACAACCAGCGCCGCCACCATCATGCTGTAGGCATGCGTGCGGGAAAGGGCGTGGTCGAGGGCGGCGATATCATCCTTGAACTTCGCCCACAGCCAGTGGCCCAGCCAGACGAAGAACGGCACGCTGACCAGCGCCGCCATCCCGTCGAACAGGAAGAATTTCCAGAACTTAACCCGGGTCGACCCGGCCGTGAAGAAGATCGGCGCCCGCAGCCCGGGCAGGAAACGCCCCACGAACAGCACCCAGGAGTGGTAGCGATCGAACAGGTTCTCCACCTTCGCCTGCTTCTTTTCGGATAAGTAGCGCTGGAACCAGCGGGCACTGCGCAGCTTTGCGCCGAAATACCGGCCGGCCAAAAAGATCGTGGAGTCCCCCATCATCACGCCGGCATACATCAGCAGGCTCACCTCCGTCCATTTGCGCCCGTCCATCTCCCCCAGCGCGCCGGCCGTCACCAGCACTATGTCCTCCGGCACCGGCAGGCCCAGACCGCACAGGATGAGCACCATGAACGGTCCCCAAAGCGAAAGGGGCGAATCCTGGAAATACTTGAGCAGTGTCTCGAACATCGTGGGGTGTGACGCGAAGGGTCTAGGTGCCCGCCGGGCGCCAATCAAGCAACTCCATCTGGAGCGTGCGCCGGCCGTTGTAGAAGTTCCAGTTCAGCTGCACCGCCAGCTCGAGCGGCGCTCCGACCGGGGGAAGCCGGTCGGCCATTTTCCAGGCCACCCCGCTGATGCGGCGCCCGGCCGCATCCTCGCCCGCGAAGCGGAAATGCAGCTCCTTGAACACGTCGGGCCGGTTGCGCAGCCGCAGCCCGCGCACGCCGAAGACCGGCTCGGGGTGGCCCATGCCGAAGGGGTGCAGCTGCTCCAGCTCGCCCATCAGCCGCTCGTTGACCGCCGTGGCCTCCAGCCAGCCGGAGAGCTCCAGCCCGGGCTCGGCATCGCCGCGGTTGCTGCTGTTGCGGATGACCCCGTCGAACATCGCCCGGAATTCCTCCAGCCGGCGCTTGTTGAGCGAGATGCCCACGGCCATCGGGTGCCCACCCCAGCTTTCGAGGCATCCGGAACAGGCGCCCAGGATTTCCACGAGATTGCAGCCCGTGATGCCCCGGCCGGAGCCCTTGGCCAGCTCGCCCTCATTGCCGAGCACGATGGCCGGCCGGTTGTATTTCCGCGAGATGCGCCCGGCCACGATGCCGACCACGCCGGGGTGCCAGTCCTCATCGAAGAGCACGAGCCCGCTGGCCGCCTTGAAATTCTCCTCCACGTAGCGCTCGGCCCGCTCGGTGATCTGCCGTTCGATGTCCTGCCGTTCCCGGTTCAGGTCCTCGAGCTTGCGCGCCGCCCGCTCGCAAAAGGCCGGGTCATCGCTCAGCAGCAGGTCCACCGACAGCGCGGCATCGGCCAGCCGGCCACTGGCATTGATCCGTGGCCCGAGGCGGAACGAAATGTCGGTGGGCACGAGGCCCTGCTCGCCCTTGAGGCCCGAGACCTGCATGAGCGCCAGCAGGCCCGGCCGGCGCGTCTCGGCCAGCATCCGCAGGCCATGGCGGGCGAAGATGCGGTTCTCCCCGTGCAACGGGACCAGATCGGCGATTGTGCCCATCGCCACCAGGTCGAGGTATTCCTTCAGCACGACGGTGAGGGCCACCGGGTGGTTCTCGGCCCGCAGCTTCTTCAGGAGCCCGTGCGCCAGCTTGAAGACCAGACCCACCGTGCAAAGGAAGCGCCAGTCGGCGTCATCCGCCGTCGGATGCACGTGCGGGTTGATCAGGATGGCCTCGGTGGCCGGCGGCTCGGTGGAGCGGTGGTGATCAACGATGATGACGTCCACCCCGCGGGCCCGCAGCAGGGCGACCTCGGCGCTGGAGTTGGTGCCGCAATCCAGGGCGATGAACAGGTCGGGCCGGCCGGCCTCCAGCGCGCGCTCGATCGAGGTCTGGGTCAGGCCGTAGCCCTCGTCGGCGCGGCGCGGCACGATGTAGGCGGGATCCAGCCCGAGCCGGCGCAGCAGGCCGACCAGGATCGTGGTGCTGCACACCCCGTCCACATCGTAGTCGCCCAGCACGATGACCTTCTCCCGGCGGCTGATCGCCAGCCGCAGGCGGTCCACCGCCAGCTCGAGATTCACCAGCAGGAAAGGGTCCGCGATCCCGGCCAGCGCCGGCGCCAGGAAGCGGGCGGCGGCGGCCTCGGGCACCCCCGTGCGCAGCAACAGCTCGGCCACGACGGGCGTCGTGCCCAGGCTATGCGCCAGGGCGGCCACGCTCTCCGCGCGGACCGGCGTGTAGTTCCAGCGCATCGGGGCGAGGGAGTCGCCTGGTTATTCCGATGCGCGGGAAGAGCCGGCCCACTCGTACTTGGGCGCGATGTCCTGGTGGGCCTCGACGTGCTTGCGGTCACCCTTGTGCCACCAGTAGAAGACCTGGGCGGCGATGAAGATGGCCGAGAACGTTGACGTGACGATGCCGACGAGGAAGGTGAAGGCGATGCCGTGGAGCTGGCTGCCGCCGAAGAGGAAGAGCGCCAGCGCCGCCAGGAAGGTGGTCGTCGCCGTCATGATCGTGCGGGCGAAGACCTTCCGGATGGCATTGTTGATGACGTCCTTCAGGGCGCCGGTCGGGTTGAGCTTCAGCTCCTCGCGGATGCGGTCGAAGACGACCACGGTTTCGTTGATGGAGTAGCCCGCGACGCAGAGAATGGCCGCGACCATCGGCGCCGTAAACTGGTAGCCGAAGAGCACGTAAATGCCGATGTTCATCAGGATGTCGTGCAGGGTGGACGCCATGGCCCCGATGCCGAAGCCAAACTCGAAGCGGAAGGCGATGTAGACAAGAATGACCGCCATGGAGGCGAGGATCGCCTTGATCGCGTTCCACTTGATCTCCATGCCGATGGCCGCGCCGATCTGGCGCGTGCCATCGCTGGTCAGCCCGGCATTCGGGTAGGCCTTCTGCAGGGCCTCGAAAAACGCCGTGGACTTGCCGTACGCCGTCTCGATCTTGAGCTGTTCCTTCCCCGTGCTGAGGTTGCTGATGTAGGTGGGATTGATTTCGCCGACCTTGTTGGCCGCGGCGAGCTCGCGGATCCTGGCGGTGTCGATCTTCTGGGTGAAATTGGCGACGATCTGGTCGCCGCCCGCGAAGTCGATGCCGTAGATGCGGTCGCCCTTGTAGACCACCACGGCCAGGCCGAGGACCACGAGCAGCACCGAGCCGATGGCGGAGGGCTTGCCGTACTTGACGAAGTCCACGTTCAGGTCCTTCAGCATGCGGCGCATCGTCATCTTCTTGAGCGTCTCGGACTCGATGATCAGCTCCATCAGGAGGTGGCCGGTGATCAGCACCGAGAAGAGCGTGGAGATGACACCGATGAGCAGGGTCACGCCGAAGCCCTTGATGGGGCCGGTGCCGAGCCAGATCATGATGCCGCAGATGATGAGCTGCACGAAGTGGGCGTCGAGGATGGTGGTCAGGGCCTTGAGGAAGCCGCCCCGGTTGGCGCTGATGAGGGTCTTGCCCTCGGCCAGCTCCTCGCGCATGCGCTCGAAGATCAGGATGTTCGCGTCCACCGCCATGCCGATGGTGAGCACGATGCCGGCGAGGCCGGGCAGCGTCATCGTGGCGCCGATACTGGCCATGACGCCGAGGATGATGACAATGTTCACCGCGAGCGAGATGACGGCCACGAGGCCGCCGGTCGCGTAAAAGGTGATCATGAACGCGCAGACGGCAGCGGTGCCGATGAGCGCGGCCTTCACGCCGCTGGTGATGGCGTCGGTGGCGAGGGACGGCCCGACCTCATACTGTTCGCGGACCTTCAGGGGGGTGTCGAGGGGGTTGTTCAGCACGCTGGCGAGGTCCATGGCCTCGCGCTGGGAGAACGAGCCGGAGATCTCGGCGGAATCGCTGTTGATCTCCTTCTCCACGCCCGGGGCGGAATAGAGTTTGCCGTCGAGCACGATGGCCAGGCGGGCGCGGCGGCCGGTGCGCTGGCCTTCCTCGGCAATGGCCTTGGTCACCTGCGCAAACTGCTGGCTGCCTTCCTTGCTGAAGCGCATGATGATCTTGAAGCGCCCGAAGTCGTCCACCGTGGGGTACGAATCCGTCACGGCCTGGCCGGTCATCTCGGGGACATACTTGACGTAGAGTTCCTCGGAGTAGGTCTCGCCGGTGCGGGACTCGCCTTCCAGCGTCATGGGCACGTAGCCCGGCGGCGCTTCCATCGGGGGCGTCGCGTAGGGGTGGACGAGCTTGAAATCGAGGCGGGCCGGCTTCTGCATCACCGAGGTGATCTCGGGATTCTCGCGGGAGGAGGCGCCGGGCAGCTGGACCTCAATGCGGTTGGTGCCGACGGGACGAATGAGCGGCTCGGTCACGCCGAGGCCGTTGATGCGGCCTTCCAGGATCTCGATGGCCTTATGGAGCTTTTCCTCGCGGGAGTGGTCGCTTTCCGCGTTGGCGACCGTCGTCTCATCCACCTCCAGGGTGAAGGCGATGCCGCCCTTGAGGTCGAGACCGAGCTGCAGGCGGCCCTTGGACTGGCGCAGGAGCTCGTCGAGCAGGATGTTGTTCCGCTTCTCGATGTTCTTGAGTTTGTCCTCGAGGCGGACCTGCGGGAAGAACTGCGAGAGATCGAGCTTCTCCTCGCGGCCGATCTGCTTGAGGGCGACGTAGGTGCTGGGGGCCTGGCCGGACTTCACCCGCTCGGCCACCTTGGTCATCAGGGTGGTGAACTGGGCGCTTTTGGCCGAGGTGGCCTCGGCTTTGACGTAAGCGCCGAGGTCTTGATCGTTCAGCGGTATGAGTTCGAACACCGCCCACAATACGACGATTGCGGACAGGATCACTTTCCAGAGGTTTTGACGAAGCATGGGTGTTGGTTGTTAAAGGGGTAGCGCGGCGGGATCCACCGGCTCGGGACGCAGGGGCGGGATCAGGCGGCGGAGGCTTTCTTCACCACGGTGCTGATGAAGCCCTTGCCGACCTCGACCTTGGCGTTGTTGTCGCCGATGCGGATGACGAAGCGGTCGTCCTTCACGCCGGTGATCACGCCATAAATACCGCCCGCGGTCACGACCTCGTCGCCCGGCTGGAGCTGGGTCAGCATCTTCTCGTGCTCCTTCTGTTTCTTGCGCTGCGGGGCGATCAGCAGGAAATACATGGCCGCGAACATGAGGACCAGCGGCGCCATCTGCATGAGGGCCGAGGCCCCTCCGGGGGCGGGAGCAGAGGCTTGGGCGAGGAGAACGTGTAACTTAGTCATTGCGTCTTCGGGTGTTTTGAAAAATTTGAAAAGGGCGAATAAGCCTGCCCGAATTCCAAAAAGCAAGCCTAACCCCCGCCCTTTCCCGTCCCGCCAATTTGAAGACCAAATCCGCATCAAACTGGTCCGCCGCCCAGTCCGAGGAACACTACGGTTTCAAGCGCTGGGGTGCCAATCACTTCTCCGTGGATTCAGAGGGCTTTGTGCAGGTCCAGCCCCTGTCCGACGGTCGCACCATCCGCCTGATGGACGTCGTCGAGGAGGCCACCAGCATGGGCCTCAAGGCCCCCCTGGTCGTCCGCATGCAGGACACCCTCCGGCACCGCGTCACCCAGCTGAACCAGGTCTTCCACAAGGCCATCAAGGACGAGAAATACAAGGGTGAGTACCGCGGCGTCTTCCCCATCAAGGTCAACCAGCTCCGCGAGGTCGTCGACGAGATCATCTCCGCCGGCAAGGACTTCAGCTACGGCCTCGAGGCCGGCTCCAAGCCCGAGCTCATGATTGCCCTGGCCATGCACGAGGGCACCCACCGCCTCATCATCTGCAACGGCTATAAGGACAAGGACTACATGCGCCTCGCCCTCCTCGGCCGCAAGCTGGGCAAGCGCATCATCATCGTCATCGAGCAGCTCTCCGAGGTCGACAGCATCATCGAGATCGCGAAGGAGACCGGCGTGAAGCCCCTGATCGGCTTCCGCGTGAAGCTCCAGACCCGCGGCGAGGGCAAGTGGTCCTCCTCCACCGGCGACAACGCCAAGTTCGGCCTCAACACCGCCGAGATCCTCTTCGCCGTCGAGAAGCTCCGCGCCGCCAAGATGCAAAAGAGCCTCCGGCTCGTCCATTTCCACATCGGCTCGCAGGTGCCCAACATCATCACGATCAAGGCCGCCGTCACCGAGGCCGCGCGCTTCTACTGCCAGCTTTCGAAGATGGGCTTCCCGATGGGCTACCTCGACGTCGGTGGTGGCCTCGGCATCGACTACGACGGCTCGCGCACGAACTTCGACTCGTCGATGAACTACACGCTGGGCGAATACGCCCGCGACGTCGTCTTCAACATCCGCGAAATCTGCGACGCCTCGGGCGTCAAGGTGCCCGACATCGTCACCGAGTCCGGCCGCGCCGTGGCCGCCCCCCACTCCATGCTCGTTGTCGAGGTCTTCGAGCGCATCAACAAGCACGAGTCCCTCGGCAAGCAGCACCAGCCCAAGTCCCGCCACAAGGTCGTCGACGACCTCGCCGTCCTCCTGAAGAACAAGGCCAAGCTCGGCCGCCTCGAACGCTTCCACGACGCCCTCCAGAAGAAGGAGGAGGCCTTCTCCCTCTTCAACCTCGGCTACCTCGACCTCGAGAACCGCGCCGCCGCCGAGCAGATCTTCTGGCAGATCTGCGAGCAGATCGACAAGGAGGGCACCAAGTCCGGCTACCAGCCCGAGGAACTCCACGACCTCAAGAAGCTCCTGGCCGACCAGTACGTCTGCAACTTCTCGGTCTTCCAGTCCCTCCTCGACAGCTGGGCCCTCAAGCAGCTCTTCCCCATCACCCCGCTCCACCGGCTCAAGGAAAAGCCCACGGTCAACGCCGTGCTCGTGGACATCACCTGCGACTCCGACGGCAAGGTGGACACCTTTATCGACCTGCAGGACGTGAAGGACTACATCACGCTCCACCCGCTCAAGGCCAACGAGCCCTACTACCTCGGCATCTACCTGACCGGCGCCTACCAGGACATCATGGGCGACCTCCACAACCTCTTCGGCCGCGTCAACGAGGTCCACGTCTTCCTCGAGGATGACGAGCCCAACGGCTACTACATCGAGGAGGCCCTCGCCGGCTCGCGCATCTCCGACGTCATCGAGGGCGTGCAATACCAGTGGGAGGAGCTCTGCCGGAAGATCAAGCAGCAGATCGACCACGCCACGAAGAAGGAC